>Ga0335074_10000044_pt1 | contig 238339 bp, 177 predicted proteins | sample Lox_Sample_23_FD_206715 | JGI IMG/M metagenome (GOLD analysis project Ga0335074, IMG submission 206715) | Soil microbial communities from Loxahatchee National Wildlife Refuge, Florida, United States - Lox_Sample_2.3 | ecosystem: Environmental > Terrestrial > Soil > Wetlands | place: USA... | reverse complement strand
AATAAACATTCAGAGAAACCGACGTGCCACCGTCTCCCGCAGGAATGGCCGCGATGTCCACCATGCCGCGGACGGAAGATTCTGCCGCTGTATGGGCATATGCGGCAAAGCCGAACCAGTTGACCATCATGGCAATTTCACCAGCCGCAAAGCGTGCGCCTGCCGCAACGGAGTCGAGCTGAAGACAGGCTGGATGAGATGCCGTCCTGTCTCTCAGAATTCTGCGATAAAAGCTCAATCCCGCGTGAGCTTCACGGCTATTGAGGCGCAGTTCGCCTGAAGGCGAATGAATATCTCCTGCGCGCGTCCAGAGTTGCAGCAGAAAATCGTACACAGAATTGTGTGCGTCTGGATACGCCGCGAACGCGGTGCCGTAAAGATGGCGGTCCGGATTATGCAAAAACTGTGACGTGTCGTGAAACTCCCGCCACGTTCGCGGCGGCGTAAGGTCGCGACCATAGATGCCTTGGAATCTGCGCTGTCGCGTGGGATCGTCAAAAAGATCCCGACGGTAGATGAGACATTCGGGACCGTCGTGGTAGGGCACGCCGAGCACTTTGTCTTCGATCTTTTGCAGTCGCAGGAGAGAAGGGCTCCAGCCCTCTGGATAGTCTGGCGGCGGATCACGTTCCAAAAATGGTTTCAGATCAACCGCACAACCACTAGCATTCATCGCGGCGATCCAATCCGTCGCGACGAAGGTAATATCCCAATCCCCCGCAGCCATGCCTTTCGAAGTGAAGAGTGCGTCTTCGAGCGGCTGCAGTTCCAGCGGAACGAGATCAAGCTGAAGACCAGTTTGAACAGTTTCCTCGAACGCGGCCCACTGCGCACGAATCGCCGACTCGAAAGGCGGGAATTTGCGGACCGCGATTCGAAACGTCTCCGATCGTGGAGCTGTCATGGTTGCTTGGCCTCATCCAGCTTGAATTCAGAGCGTATCTCGCGAGTATGCTCGCCAATTCGCGGAGCTGGTGCGGCGCTTGTAAGGATTTCACCATCGATGCGAATCGGGCAGCGGGTGGTACGCATCACGATCGCGGGGTCCCCGTCAGACGCGGTTCGCGTGACTGTCTGCACCATGTCGAGGTCTTTGAATCCATCATGTTGGAAGAGGCGGTCCCAGCTCAGGACATCAGAGCACCAGATGTCGGCCGGCTCGAGGATCGAAAGCCAATGTGCCGTCGTCTGGTGGCGCAGATGATGAACGAGGATGGACTTAATCTCATCGCGCGCTTCGAACAGTTGCGCAGGATCCGCATAGGTTGTCAGCGCAGGACAATCGATGAGTTCGCCGAGTCTTTGCAATGGACCCATAGCCAGCGCGATGTATCCATCGGACGTCGCATAGATTCCATACGGCGCGCCGAGATACGCGTGTGCGTTGTTGACACTGCTGCGCACAGGCGATTTGCCTCCATCATTCAAATACGTCGTCAGAACCTCAAACTGGAGATCGAGCACCGACTCAAGCAGCGACACCTCGACACGCCCGCCTTCGCCGGAGATACCGCGGCGCACGAGAGCAGCGAGAATCCCTTGAACGAGATGCGCGCCTGCGAGTATGTCGGCTACCGCCAGTCCGAATGGGACAGGCGGTTGCGTCGCATCTCCATTTAAATAAGGGAGGCCGGATAGCGATTGCACAAGCAGATCCTGTCCGGGCTTACCGGCCCAAGGGCCTTTTGTTCCGTACCCGGTTACTTCGCCATAGATGATGCGCGGGTTGAGTTCGCGCACTGATTCGTAACCGAGGCCCACGCGGTCGATCACGCCGGGACGAAAGTTCTGAATTAGAACATCGGCATAGCCAAGTAACCCTTTGATCGCTGCAAGATCTTCAATGGACTTCAGGTCGGCTGCGAACGACTCTTTGTTGCGATTAATGGAATGAAAGAGTGTTGAGTCACCGTCCAAAGATAGATTCGAGATGTAGAGCTGCCGACAGAGGTCGCCGACCTGTGGGCGCTCTATCTTGATGACCCGCGCCCCGAGGTCGGCGAGACGCAAACTTGCAGAAGGACCGGACAGGAACTGCGAAAAGTCGACAACGAGCAGGCCAGCGAGCGGCTTCATCGGAGTGTCTCCCGGCTGAATTCGAGTGTGTTGTTCAGTTGATGAAGGGTTTCTGTCGCATCTCGGCCGCCTTGCAAGTATCTGTGAACTATTGCTGAAGCGCGATCCTGAAAAGCTATAAAGCCGGCAAACCGGGGACGCACCCAGGCGTCGTCCAGCGTGGAGAGTGTCGAACGAAAGAATTGATTTGTCAGACGGTTTGCTTCGTCGTCGGTCCACGCGGCGCGATGTCCAGGTTGTCCTCCAGATGCTGTGTAGAGCGTTCTCTGAATATGAGGACTAGCGACGTACTGAGCGTAGGACAGGCAAGCTGCCAAATTCCTGGCTTTTGCTGAGATCGCGAGGCCAGCGCCTCCAAGCGTTGACCGAAAAGCCCGACCACGGAAGGTGACGAGCGGCCCGGTCTGGATAATGTGTCTTGCATATCCTGCGCGGGAATAGTTGGAGTAGCCATATGCGAAGGGGCAGTATGCTACCTCGTTGGATTCGGCAAGCAGCTGCCATGTCGCAATCGGATTGCGGTCGAGCGAGCCCGGCGCGGAGAGCGATACGAGCTCTCGCAGCATGCTGAGCGCCTCGGCTCCGGATGCAGCCGGTAAAACTTCTCCAGGTGCGGAGAACGGCTCGCCGCCCAGTGCATTGCTCAGCATGAACAGATGCATAAGACTGTCGATAGGAATCGCAGGAACGGTGACAAGGCCGCGCCTCGCCAAGGAGAGCAACTCTTCCCACGTACGCGGGACTTCGGCCTCAGCCCGTTCGAGAAGATCTGCTCGCCATCCCGCGATTGGCGTTGCCGCATCAATGGCTAATGCATATTGATGACCTTCGTATTGGTAGCTCGCGTGCGACTGCCCGACGGTATTGGCTGACTGGTCGCTCAAGAATTCCGGATCAAGATGCTGTTCGAGCGGAATGAGCAGGCCGAGCTCCGCAGCCTCCCCAATAGACGGATGATCGATCACGAGGAGATCGAACTCGGAAGCGAGCTTTTCCAAAGGGAAGTCCGCAAACTGTTGGAGAGAACGCTTTTCCCATCGGATTATGACGCCCGGATTCAGTTCGGCAAAGCGCTGCGCCGTAGCCACCATGGGCACATAACCGCGCGTATGATTCCACGTTATGCCTGCGAGATCGGTCTGAGACGTTATTTTCATCCGTGAAACAGGATGATAAGTTAGCTTGACGAGCGTCAACGATAATCGTTCCGCGAATTGGAACGGGAGCACCGTATGGAGATTTTCTTCGAAGATTATGATACCGGCGTTACGCGTGAGACGTTTGCCAGAACGATCACGGAGGCTGATGTGGTTCTTCATGCGGGACAAACGGGCGACTTTTATCCCCACCACATGGACGCTGAGTGGTGCAGAACACAGCCGTTTGGTCGGCGAATGGCGCACGGGACCCTTGTCTTCAGTGTTGCCGTGGGCATGACCGCGGGCCAGATTAATCCGCGCGCCATGAGTTATGGATATGACCGCCTCCGCTTCGTGAAGCCTGTATTCCTGAACGACACCATACGCGCCCGAGTCCATATCAAGGAGAAACGGGACGATCCGAAGCGCAGGCAGCACGGCATCGTTGTGGAAGCGCTTGAAGTGTTGAATCAGAGCAACGAGACAGTGCTGGTGGCCGAACATCTGCTTCTGGTGGAACGTCGAAATGAATTGAATTGAAGGCTCAGGGAAGCGGGAAGTCATAGTGCCCTGAGTGATTCAGGACAATTGGAGTAGCGTGTTGTCCTGTAGCACCGGGCAGAAAGACGCGAGCGGATTCCACGCCTTTCGGTAGATCGAACGAAACATGTTTTTGATCGATTGCGACTGCGATGGGGCCGTGGGGCGTCGAGACGGTCCCTCGAACCCACTTCAGTCCCAGCAGCGCGGGATGCAGGTCGACGGAGTCATATCCGGGCGCACTGGCGCGAACGCCCAACACATTTTCGCTGAGCCATGGGAGCGGACCGGAAGACCATCCATGTGCGAGGGAGACAAAATATCCACTGGTTCCATCGGCCTGCAAGGAGAGATGAAAGTCCGTCTTTGGCCAGCGGAGATCGTAGGACTCCCAAAAGCTTGTGGCGCCCTCGTCGAGCATTCCTCCCCAATACTTGCGCATCCAGTTGAGGGCTTCCTGGGGGTGGTCGTCCTTAGCCATCGCTTCCAGAAGATAGAAATTAAAGTACGGGCTGATGACTTGGTCTGTTGGTGCGTCCTGCTTCACATGCGCGAAGATGCCTTGCCAGATGGCTGAATTGTCATCTCCGGCCACGCCCGTCAGGATCGCCAGCGCATTCAGCTGCCACGTCCGACCAAGGGTGTGCGTCTCCGGGGGAAACAATGATTTCTGGCAAGCCTGGAGGAGTAGCTCCGCACGCTCCTGATATTTCTTTGCGGCTGTTTCATCGCCTGCAGCACGCAGTAGCGCCGGCGCTGCTTTATACGCTCGCAGAATCTCGAGAGTGGTACCGATACGCGTGTCCGGAGTGTCGCCGTACAGTCCGGGAGCCCAATCCACAAATTCCCAACCGCGTGCGTCGGCTCTCAAGAAGTCAGTTGCAGGATCCAGATCGCCATCCATGGTGTGCAAAAAGCGCAGCAGCGCCTCATGTTGAGAGACGACGAATTTGCGGTCACCTGTCTCTTGATAGAGGGTTGCAAGCGTGGTGATCCACTGCGCCGTGTAGCTTGTAATGCCATTCACCGGGACGTCTGCGGGCGTTTCTTCAGCAAGCCGCCGCAACGTGTCTTCGAGAAGGAATGTATCTCCGAACGCACTCAGGATCGTTCGCGCCTCAACGTCCAGATCGCCTGCCCAGCGTCCCCGGTCACGCTTTGGAGCGTCCCAGACGTCGTCCTGCATGCACAGATGCGCCGTGTAACCGGCGGTCTCCCAAATGCGGTTCAGGACGGGATCGGACGATTCGAATGAGCCCTCGTAATTCACCGGATACACAATCGCCTCAGCATGGATCGATCGGAATGGGATAACGGGAGCGCCGCGGAGAAAGCGGATTCGCACATACCGGAATGCGGACTTTGGCCCGCGTGCGATACCGTTTGCGGGGACATCGAGAAGATTTGTGCCGAGATAATTCCCACCGCGCTCCTCTGAGCTAATGCCGGTCGCGAGCGCTTCCAGTTCGGATTCCCCATAGGCGAATGAGAGAACGGAATCTTGCTGTGACGCGGATTCAACAACTAGGCGGCCGGCAATCTCGCGCCCGAAATCGAGCAGCAGTGAAGGCGCTTCCGCGTCCGTCGCAGCAGGGGAGTGAAGCCCAACTTGAAAACGCTCTTTCGAACTTCCGAGCGTCAGCGCGTTGACGTTCTCAAAATCGCCGGTCCCGGCATAGACGTGTGTGACCGCTAACGGGTCAAGACTGATCGTGCGCAGCCAGGGAGACACGCCACGATATCCCGGCCAGCCATACATGCCAGCGTCGGCGGACCACTGCAGAAAATCGATGTTGGATTCGATCTGGCCAAGCGACATCACCTTCGGCCACCCTGAGTCGTCGTATTGCTCAGCTGTCCAGGTTCCCGGGACCGGATCTGCCTTGGAGTGCCAGCTTGTGTCGGAGATCAGAATGGGCGAGCCTTGCGCGTCCCCGAACGGCCCGGGGAGGATTTTCACGACGAGTACGTTGCCCCTGGCCAGCTGTCGCGTGGCACGAGAGTTGCTGGCCGACACCACGCCACGGCCGCGGATGGCCTTTATCGCAATCACGTTGTCGCCCTGTATGAGCGCGTTCGAAACATCCGCGTGAAAGACCCGAAAATTAATCGGCTGGTCGGGATCGGTTGAGAACTCCCCGACCTGCCGTCCATTGATATACACCTCCGCTGAGCGTGGTCCGGCGAGATAGAGCGTTGCGATAGGCGGTAATCGCTCAAGTCTGAAGTGGGCCCGGAAATAGTGCAGATAGATACCGGATGAGGGGTGAATTTGGCCGGGGGGCAATACATTTTCAGCCGTCCAGATGTACTCCTCTGTGAGGCTCGGCCGAGTTTCCGTTTCACGGGGGACGATTGTTCGCGCCGGATCGAGAGGGCCCTGAATCGCCTGCGGCCACATATGCGGGACGGCGCCAAAGCCAAAGCCGAGAAGAGGAAGCGCCACAACGAACTCAATCCGAGTTCGGCACCGCAGTATGCGCGTAAGTATGGCCATTGGCAAATCTTACCGCTCAGAGACAGAAAATCAGGGTTGTTCTCAAATTCGCACTTGAAAAACATGTTTCATATTTGATTGAATGTTCCGCAGATTGGAACTGGTTTCGACCACAGAGCCAAACAGGAGTGCGAATGGGAGACAGAGAAGAGCGAATTGCGCCGCGTGTAGCGAAGCGCAGAGGCGATCGGAACGAATCGCAGACTGTTCTTCGCGCCTGCGAGGTGTTGAAGGCGTTTCAGTTCCGGGGCGAGGAATTATGTCTGGCGGACGTGACCGAGCGGACAGGGCTGCCGAAAACTACCGCATTCCGGCTGCTGCGCACGCTGATTCACGGCGGCCTTCTGGAGCGGGCTGCTTCCGGTGTCTATCGAAATTGCTTCAAACCGATCTCGGCCCGGCCGTATCGCGTTGGATTTGCGTCCCAGGGAAATGCCCCATTCGCGCAGGAGGTACAGCGAAGCATCGAACGAGCTTGCGCCCGTGAAGGACTTCAGCTGGTCAAGGTCGACAATCGTTACTCCGCCCGTGAAGCGTTGCGCAACGCGGATGTGTTGATCAAGGAGCAGGTGGATCTCGTACTGGAGTTTCAGACCTACGAACGCGTTGCGCCCGTTGTAGCTGCGAAGTTTCTGGAAGCGAATACGCCGGTGATTGCTATCGAGGTCCCTCATCCCGGCGCATACTACTTTGGCGCAAATAACTATAAGGCTGGACTGATTGCGGGACGTGCGCTTGGGCGCTGGACTCGAGAACACTGGAGACACAAACTGGATCAGGTCCTGCTGCTTGAGTTGCCGATCGCGGGGTCGCTGGTTGAACTGCGCATCACGGGCTTTGTCGACGGGTTGCGTGCTGAGATGCCGGAAGCGGGCGACGTGCCGGCGATCCATCTCAACGGCCGCGGCGACTTCGAGCAGGTGCTCGAGACGATGCGCCAGTTCCTGCGCCGCTCGCGTGTTAAGCGCACGCTGATTGGAACAGTGAATGATGTCTGTGCGCTCGCGGCCTTGAGGGCATACGAAGAATTGGGCGCGAGCGATATGATCGCTGTCGCCAGTCAAAACTGTATTCCAGAGATCCGTTCGGAGCTTCGCCGCAGCGGGACGCCGCTCGTTGGGTCTGTGGCGTATTTTCCAGAGCTGTATGGAGAGGAGATCATTCCGCTTGCGACGGGAATCCTGGCGAAGAAGCCGATCGCCTCGACGGTCTTTGTGAAGCATCAGCTCGTTACTCCAAGAAACGTCGACCTTATCTATCCGCTGGATAAGGGGTTGGTCGGCTCATCGCGATTGGTCGGGCAGCAGCTACGCACGGTCGCCTAATTCTGTTCGTGTAATCACCGGTTCGCCGCCGCGCTCGCTGGAGCGATAGGCGGCTTCCACCATGGCCATCGTCTCGAAGGCGGCATCGACGTTCGTCGGAAGATCCTTCGCTGAGCCTTCGACGTAGGCTTGCAGAGAGCCCATGCTGCCGATAAATGCGTCAGGGAACCAGCTCTCGGAGACGGGCAGATCGTGCCATTGCGGTGGTCGATCGCCGCGCTCGACATAAGCCAGCGTGTCGGGCTGGCCCTTTGGATAGTCGAGATTCAGGCCCATGCCCATGCGAATGGCTCCGTGAGTTCCTTCCCACTGAATGAAGCTCAACTGCGAGGACGGGGCAATATCGTGGCCATGCTGCGTTGCGATGAAGACCCTCGCGGCATCCCCGTAATCAAGAATCATCACAGACCGCGTCGGAGCGAGATGCGGGGTTGATGGATGGCGGAGCGTTTTTGCGTAGATGCTGCTCGGCGCTCCGAGCCAACTTCGGATGAGATCCAGATAGTGGATGCTGTGGTAGAGAATTTCGAGCCGCGGCGAGTTGTCGAGGAATGACCAAAGGTGCCAGGGCGTGTAAGTGCGTACCTGGACTTCGATGTCATGCACCTGACCGAGGACCCCTTCACGAGTCAGCGCCAGGACGCCGAGGTGATTGGGAGCATAACGAAGCTGGAAGTTAACTGCGGCTGTCAAATCACGTTCATGACAGAGCTGTCGAATCCCATCAGCTTCGTGGATATTCTCACCCATCGGCTTCTGCATCAAGACTGCGGCTTGCGCGGGTAACTCGCAAAGCACATGGACCAACTGAGATGCAGGCACTGCGATGTCGAAGATTGCATCGAGCGGAGCAAAACGGACTAACTTCTTTATTGAATCGAAACTGTCGTCGATACGATGTTCGGCGGCGAGTGCCGCTGCTCTACCTGGCTCAATATCCGCCACCGCAAGGACAGGAAAACCAGCTTTCTCGTATGCAGGCAAATGGCCGGCGCGAACCACGCCGCCGGCACCGATAATCACAATCGGGCGTGGGGTCTTCGGCAGCGGCGGCCTCGCGTCCGCGACTGCCCGGCGAAGCTTAGACACCCTGTCTGTGGTTTCGCTGCCCATGTCTGCCTTTTCTCAGTTGGCGGTCAGATTGAAGTTCTATTCTTCGGGTCCGTTGTGATGGTAAACATCCCATCGCAGGTAATTCTTCAAAGCTTCTGCGACCGGCGCAGCGCAGTGAGCTCCATTCATCGCGGCGTGATGTTCAAAGCCGTTGCGGCAGATAAACCGCATCAGTTTCGGAAGCCCAGCCACAGAGACGACAGCCCGTGTCCCAAAGGTGCTTAGCGGATCATCCGTGAAGGTTCCCTCGCCGACATATACGCGAATGCGCCCTTCAAGGTCATCAGTGCTCACGCGTCCGAAGGTGACCGGTCCTGACGGTGTGCGGCCTTCCAACGCTCCAAAAGTGTTCTCTTCGCCGAGCACGGTTCCGAGAATCGGCGCAGTCCCGATGCGAATATCCGGCAAGAAATCCTTGGCCCAGTTGCCGCAGTGAAAGAACACGCACTTGTTCGGATCGTCTCCGTAGTTGTTGTTCCAATCGACAAGGGCGCTGGGTTTTCCACTGGCGAGCTGTAACGCGTACATGCTGACGACACCGGCTACATCCACTTCGCAGGCTGAGGGAACCAGGTTCTCGCTCATCATGCTCATAGCCGTGCAGACATTTACGCCGTAATTTGTCTGCATGCTGCTCCAGCATTGGATCGCGGTGGCACTGAGGCCGAGCTCCTGCATCCAGTCGTCGATTACGAGTGCGAACTTCGCCATCTTTGCAAGGTTCACGTCCGGTACCTGCGAACTGTCGGCGTATTGACGAATCTTGTCCACCCGGTCCCTTACTCGAGAGTCATTGTCGGCGATCTTGGAGATGTTTCCAAAGACCTCCGATAGATCAATTGTGTTTACGGAGATCCCGGAAAACTCCAGCAGCTTCTCTGAGAAGCGCGTCGTGTTGAATGCGTTGGGTCGCGCGCCAACCGCCCCGAGCCGCACGCGACGCATGCCTTTCACAATCCGGCAAGTCGCAATAAAGCTTTTTAGGTCTTCCCGGAAGCGTGCTGAAGAGATCGCCACCGTGTGGTCGGTTGTAATCGTATATGCCAGGCCATATTGGCGCAGGTTATTGCAGGCTGAAATCTTCCCGCAGAATGCGTCGCGCCGGCGCTGGAGTCCGAATGCATCCAAATCGTCAGGGCAAGCTTGGACGAGGACAGGAACGCGAAGCTCTGAAAGACGGATTGCGTCGGCGAGCCCCTTCTCGTCGCCGAAGTTTGGTAGCGAAACCAGAATCCCATCAATGCGTTCGCTGTTCTTGCGGAATAACTCGCCACAGCGAAGCGCATCCGCCCACGTTTCGACCGAGCCGAGCTTGGTTTCTTCTGGCGAGAGCCACACCGGCTGGACATCAAGTTCCGCGAACAGCTTCGAAAGATCGTTTCGCGCCTCGGTGATGAGGGAGTCAGGAAAGAAATTCCGGTTGCCAAGAATCACACCGAGTGTCATTGCCATGTCGATTACCTCACTGCGCTGGCCGAGCTACTTCTTCAGCCGCTCAAAGTTTCCGAACTGATCCGCATTCTCTTTTGTGATCAGGTCGCACGGGATGATCTGTCGTTCCGGTTCACCCGTGGCGCCCGTCTTTCGGAAACGGTCCAGTTCATCAACAGCCATTTGGGCGATCATGACAGCCGGTTGCAAGGCCGTTGCCTGCATCTCACCGCGCTTGATGGCAGCGATGGCGTCCGGTGAACCGTCGAAGCCCACAATGATGATTCCGGCGCGGTGGGCGCCTTTGACTGCGGCCGCCGCCCCGAGCGCCATCGTGTCGTTCCCCGCGATGATGCCATTCAAATTTGGATTCGCCTGGAGAATGATCTCGGTCTTCTCAAATGCCTCAGACTGGGACCAGTTTGCCGATTGCGCCGAGACAAGCTTGAGTCCTGGGATCCGATCAAGCACATCGTGAAACCCTTTCGTTCGAATCTGTGCGTTGTTGTCGGATTCTATTCCCAGCAATTCGGCGTAGTTGCCGGTTGAGCCGAGGAGGCGGGCGAACTCTGCCGCCACAATATGGGCCCCCTGCAGGTTATTCGCGATGATCTGTGCGCGGGCGATTCCGTTGGCGTCAATCGGTCGATCAATCAAGAAGCAGGGTATGCCTGCCTTGGTCGCGCGCCGTACTGCTGCGATGGATGCATCCGACCCAGCGTTGTCGATCACGATCGCTGCTGCATCGGACGCGATTGCCGCGTCAACGAGGTTGTCCTGCTGATAGGCGTCATCGTTGTGTGAATCGACACGAACACGATAACCCAGGGCGACCGCACGGGCGGCTGCCGCATCCGCCTCCGCCTTAAAGAACGGGTTGTCCTCAGAAGGAATAATGATCGCGACGAGTGGCCTTGACAGTTGTGCCCGGTGGCATCCCGTCAGGCAACATACAACAATCCCGAGCGGCAAAACGATGGTCCGTAGAGCCAGCCTCCGAGCGGCAACGGATCTCATACGCCTGCCTCGGGGTTCGACCGGAGCAGATAGGGAAGCAGTCGCGCCTGAAGGCGAGTTTGTAGTTGATCGATCGCCACGGCGACAACGATCACAAGACCCGTTATCACAATCTGCCAGAACTGGGAGACGCCGAGCATGACGAGTCCGTCGGCCAAAACGCCAATCACGAGCGCGCCGAGCAGCGATCCGGTGATCGTGCCGCGTCCCCCCATCAAAGATGTCCCGCCTAATACCACAGCAGCGATCGCGTTCAACTCGAAGCTTTCTCCCGTTGCCGGATGTGCGGCCTCAAGTTGTGAAGCGATGATCAGACCGACAATAGCGGCACACGCAGAGGAGAAGAGGTAAGTGAAAATTTTCACTCGAGCGACATTGATCCCTGCGAGTCTGGCGGCTCGTTCGTTGCCTCCGACGGCATAGATATGCCGGCCTATGGGCATCTTGCGTGCGATAAAAACTGCGATAGCGAACAATACTATAGTTAGCCAAACAGGCACAGAAATACCGAAAAGCTGGCCTTGTCCGAGAACTGTAAAGCCCGTGTAGCCGTGCGAACTCTCGCCGAGATCAGGAAAGGTCTTTCCGTTGGAGATCAGCAGGGCCGTTCCCCGCGCTATATACAGCGTTCCCAGGGTGGCGATGAACGGAGGGACAGCAGCTCGGGCTATAAGCCAGCCGTTCACCCAGCCAACAATCAGGCAAACAACAATTGCGGCGAGGACAACGACTGGCATCGCTGGATAGTGATGCACTCCGTGAATGATGACTCCGTGGGCAATGAGATATCCCGCCACGATCCCACCCAGGCCGGCCACGGAGCCGACCGACAGATCAATGCCACCAGTCAAGATTGTGAACGTCATACCGATGGCAAGCAATGCGGAGATAGCGACATGCTTCGACAGAATCGATAGGTTGTTCGCGGTGAAAAATACCGGAGTGAGCGCGCTGAATACGACGATGAGAAGAACCAGCACGAGAGCAGCACGCGCTCGCAACAGCAAAAGCAACGTACGCGCCGATGTGCTGGCGAGTCTGTCAGAACGACTGAGCGTTCGAGCGACCGTGGTCATACGATCATCTCCGGGGTGATGTTCAGGACGGCCGACGCGCGCGGGCTGGCAGCAGAGAACAGCATCTCGTCGGTAAGTTGATCACGGGAAAATTCGGCAGAGATCCGGCCCTGGCACATTACTAGAATCCGATCAGCAAGAAGACGCGTTTCTTCAATTTCCGATGACGTAAAGAGAATGCTCATGCCGTCGGCCGCGAGCTCGCGAAGTGTGCGGTAGATCTCAGCTCTAGTCCCCACGTCCACCCCTCGCGTCGGCTCATCCAGGAGCAACACCTTTGGCGAAGACATCAGGCAGCGTGCCAACAGTACCTTTTGCTGGCTGCCTCCAGAGAGCGAACCAATGGGAAGTTCAACATCTTTGACTGCGATGCTGAGCTGCTTCACGAGCTCGCGAACGCGCTCGGTCTCCTGCGCTTTCGAGGTCACAATCCCTGAGGATGTCATCAAAGCAATATTTTCCCGAACGCTCAATTCCGGAACCAATCCATCGCGTTGACGATCTTCGGGGACCAGAGTGATTCCCGCGCGCAGTGCGTCCCGCACCTCCTCGAATCGAGCTCTCTGCTCATTTACATAGATTGTGCCAGAGGTAATTTGCCGCGCACCGGCCAGCGCTTCCAGCAATTCAGTGCGGCCCGCTCCAAGCAAGCCGTAGATTCCAAGAATTTCGCCACGGCGGAGCTCGAGACTTACATGGTCCACGGGAGATTGCGTCTCCTCACCCGCAAAGGATGGCGGAAGAGATATCCCTTCTGCACGGAGTATGATCGGCGCATCAGTCATGACGGAGGTTCGCCCGACGTGCTCGACCTCTGCACGTCCGCTCATTCGCTCAACAATCCAGGAGCGCGTCACTTCACCACGAGTTCCTTCGCCAACTACTTGTCCTGAGCGAAGCACCGTAAAGCGATCACCAAGACGCATCAACTCATGCAGCCGGTGAGAGATGTAAACGATGGTGACGCCGGCATCTTTCATCTCTTCCAATACCTGAAAGAGCGACTCTGCCTCGGGCATCGAAAGCGCCGATGTGGGTTCATCCAGAATAAGGAGGCGGGTGCGGTGTGCTACAGCGCGGGCCAGTTCCACCATCTGTCGGCTTCCAAGAGACAGCAGTTCCGCCGAGGTTGTCACTGGTAGAGGTTTGCGTAGTCGATGCAGCGCGGACGATGAGCGCCGGTCCTCGTCAACCCGATTTATGACGGTGCCGCCTTTTACCAACTCTCTGCCGGCGAAGATGTTTTCGCTGATGTCGAGTGTGGGCAGGACTGCGAGTTCCTGATGGACGATTGCGATGCCTAGCGCTGCAGCGTCCTTCGGCGAGCGAATTTGCACCGGTCTCCCGTCGAGGAATATCTGTCCCTCATCCATCTCTTCGACGCCGGCCAGGATGCGCATCAGAGTGGACTTGCCCGCACCGTTCTCGCCAATCAGAACATTAATCTTGTCTCGATAGGCTCGGAAGGTAACTTCTTTCAGTGCAATATTCCCGGGATACCGACGAACGATATTGCGAGCCTCCAGTAAAACCTCCAAATCAGCAACATCATTTGTGCGCGTGAAGTTCATGCCACCTGACCTTTCAGCGAATGGGTCGCACGAATCGCGTTCTGCCATCCGCGATAGAGCCGGTCACGCTTCTCCTGAGCCATCGTTGGTACGAACGTCTCATTGGCACGGGGCAGCTCTGAGATAGTTTGCAGCGATGCCCACCATCCGAGCGCAATACCGCCAAGATATGCGGCTCCTAATGCTGACAGTTCCTCATCACGCGCACGAACCACGGGCCGTCCGAGTATGTCAGCCTGGAACTGCATCAGGCGTGCATTTCGTGTGGCTCCTCCATCTGCGAGCAATTCACGGACCCGGATTCCCGTGAATGCTTCCATCGCGAAGAGAACATCAGCTACCTGATAACAGACGGCCTCGATTGCAGCGCGAGCGAGATGCGCTGCTGTGTGAGCAGGTCCAAGGCCGCACACCACGCCGCGTGCCAAAGGTTCCCAATGCGGGGTGCCCAACCCAACCATTGCCGGCACGAAGTACACGCCGCCGGAATCTCGAACACTTTCAGCGAGCGTTGCGGCTTGCGCAGCCGGGTCATTCAATCCAAGAAATTCGCCAACCCATTGAAGTGCAGATCCGCTCATGAAGATGTTGCCTTCAAGAGCAAACTGAGTGTGCTCGCGTGTCGACCATGCCACGGTTCGTGCCAGCGACGGCGTGTCTTGCAGCAGAGATTCGGTCAGCGTCATCAATGAGGAGCCGGTGCCATAAGTAGCTTTCATCGATTTGCAGGTGAATGATCCATGCCCGACGAGGGCCGCATGTGAATCTCCAATTGCTGCCACAATTGGAATGCCTGCGAGCTGAGAAATGGACTGAACCGTTCCATACTGTTCGCAACTGGAACGAATGGAGCCGAGGCTGGCGGGAGGGATTGAAAATAGTCTCACCAAGTCGGGATTCCACTGCAGAGAACCTAGATCCAGCAGCCCCGTTCGCGAAGCATTGGTTGTGTCGGTCGCGTGGATTTGACCGTTTGTCAGTTTGAAGAGTAACCACGTGTCGACAGTCCCAAAGCAAAGATCTCCGCTCGATGCCGCTTCACTAACCTCGGGTACATTCGAGAGGATCCATCGCCATTTCGTCGCTGTCAGGACGGGATCGAGCGGCAAACCGGTGGAACGGCGGATCAGAGTCGAGTGTGCTGAAACGGCTTCGCATATCCCGGCGGACCGTCTGCACTGCCAGCTAACGGCGGATGTCAGCGGCACGCCAGTCTGCCGTTGCCAGGCGACCGCCGTCTCTCGCTGGTTGGTAATTGCGACACCGTCGATGACGTGTCCTAATTGCGCCGCATGTTCCGCCGCCTTTATGGCGACTCGTCTCACTGAGGTCCACAGGTCCATCGGATTCTGCTCAACGAATCCCCGCTCGGTTTTGATGAGAATTACAGGCTCGCTCACACGGAACACCGGCTGCCCGGTCCGGTCGACCAGCTGCGCCTTTGTGTTCGTTGTGCCCTGATCGATAGCGAGCAAAAGTGACGGCATGCAGTTAACGCGTTCTCCCCAGAAGATCCAGCGCGGCGTTTTCGATGCCTTCAATGGTCAGGCCGAAGTGCTCGAGCAGAAATGTTGCGGAACCTGTTGGGGCGAATGCATCAGGAACGCCAAGGATCCGCATCGGCGCGGGATGATGGAGAGCGAGTACCTCGGCGACGGCTCCGCCGAGACCCCCAGTAGCAAGTGCCTCTTCGGCGGTTACGATGCCGCGCGTTCTTTGCGCTGCGTCAATGATGGCATTGGAATCCAGAGGTTTGATGCTGCTCATGTTCAGAACACGGGCATGCACTCCTTGTTCTTCGAGCTTTCGCGCTGCCGCCAATGCGCGCGAAGCCATGACTCCATTTGCGATGATCGTAACGTCATCGCCATCATGGAGCATGTTCGCTTTACCCAGCGTGAACTCGAAATCGTCCTCAAACAATTTGGGTACAGGGATGCGGCTCATACGCAGAAATTCCGGGCCGTTGTAGGCGCGGGAATGACGCATCACTGCCGCGGTCTCTGCGGCATCTGCCGGCACCACTACAGTGAGGTGTGGAATGACGCGCGTCCACGCAATATCTTCGATCGAATGATGTGTCGGTCCGAGCTCTCCGTATGCCATTCCGGAGCTCATCCCGCAAAGCTTGACATTCACCCGGGAGTAGGCAAGATCAACCTTGATTTGCTCCATCGCGCGCGCGGTCAAAAAGCAGCTGGCGCCGCACACGTACGGCTTCATTCCTGCAGCCGCGAGGCCAGCGCCTACCCCAACCATGTTCTGCTCGGCGATGCCGACATTCACAAACCGGTCCGGAAACCTCGACTTGAAAGTCTTCAGCTTTGTTGAGGAGACGGAATCATTAACAACGGCGCAAATCAGGGCGTCGTCCGCGGCCATTTCCTCGAGCGTTTTCGAGTAGGCGTCACGGCAATCCACGAGCACACCGGCGGAAGTGGCTGTCTCCACTGGGCTCATCAGGGCAAACCTTTGGCGGATCGGCAAAAGGGAGTCGAAGATTCCGAAATCATTTTGTCGCCGATATGAATCCCGTAAGCCTCGCCGATGGTCTGCTGCGCTGATATATTCATTGGCGGAATTTCCGATTCACAGGTGATCTATTGGGGATACAGCCTACACCGTTGTGAAAACGATCGGCAAATTGCTTTTGCCAACGACCCGGCATTGAGGTCGTGCGAAGGAACAACACGCCGGGCGCGTATGATTTCAATTCAACTTCCACATTTCAACAAGGACTACTGACCCATGGCCGGTGCAATCAAACTTGCAGATGATACCGAGTTAAAGGAGTCTTCGGCGTCTTACGCGACGCCTGCTCTTGAAAAGGGTTTGGACATTCTGGAGCTTTTGGCCCACGAACGCGACGGGCTGACGAAGAGCGAGGTCGCTCGTGGTCTTGGCAGAACAGTATCCGAGATATTCCGCATGTTGGTATGCCTCGAGCGGCGGGGCTACATATCGCAGGCGTCTGGCGATCGCTACGTTCTTTCGTTACGGCTGTTTCAACTGGTCCAGGAGCATCCTCCGACAGAGCGCCTCATGTCTGAGGCTCTTCCCCGCATGCATGCTTTTGTCGAGATTGTGCAACAGTCATGCCATCTCGGTGTGCTGGAGGCCGGAAAGGTGGTGGTGCTCGCACACTCCAACGCACCCGGCTCCATGGGATTTTACGTAAAGCCGGGCGCATCTGTGGACCTGATGGAGTCGTCCACGGGCCATGTCATCCTGGCGCATCTTCCGAGGGATGCGAGACAGCGCATGCTGGACGAATGGCGGAGCGAAACCGGAGGGAAGATTGCCGCCGATCTGAGCCGCCATCTGGAGCAAATTCGCAGACGCGGCTACGAGAAGCGCGCCAGCTATCAGGTTCGCGGAGTGACGAATATCTCCTATCCCATACGTGACGCCGAAGGCAGAGCCGTCGCTGCGCTTACAGTGCCCTACATCAATCGCATAAATGTCGGTTCCAGCATGGCACAGGTGGAGCGTGCACTCGCACGGACAGCCCGAGACATCTCTGCGGCGCTTGGCGCACACTAACGCCGCGGCTGCTCAATGGAGTGGCGCTGCGGTCAGCATGCGGTCCAGGTGCACATATCCTCCATCCACGATTAGCTGCTGTCCGGTCGTATGACTCGACTGCGTCGGAGACAACAGGAAGACGACGGTCGATGCAATTTCCTCCGGCCGGGTCATCCGATGTTCGAGCGGAATCTGCGCGTTGATATGAGCCAATTTTTCATCTGGTTTTGCAAGAGTCTGCAACCATGCTTGGTACGCAGGCGTCATTACCTCCGCCGGCATCACTGCATTGACTCGAATCCCGTACGGCAGCAGCTCGGCTGCCCACTCGCGGGTCAGCGCCAGAATGGCGCCCTTTGCGGCAGCGTATCCCGATGTGTGACCCTGTCCGGTCAACGCGACTTTAGAGCCGATGTTCACGATGGAGCCCCGGGATTGTTTCAGCATCGGCAGGCCGTAATGCACTAGCGAATAGCAGTGCAGGAGATTCCGGCGAAGGCTGCCCTCGAACTGCTCTGGACTGCCCGACTCCAGCCCGACGCCGTCATTAACACCTGCGTTATTTACCAGTCCGTTTAACTGCCCGTAACGCTTCGAGATGTGCTCAGTTGCCTTTCGGCATGCGGCTGGATCTTCGAGTTCGATATCGACGAACTCACAGGGACGGCTCTTCGATTGCAGTTCCTGCAGAAACTCCACCACCCCTGGTGAGACGCGGCTGAGAATCACCACGCGTGCACCCTCATCAAGACATGCGCGGGTAATCGCTGCTCCGATACCAGAAGCTCCGCCCGTTACAACAATGACGCTATCTCGTAAGCCAAGCTCCACGCTTCGATCTCCGGGAATAAGGATATCCGACCAATGGCCGTTTTATATATGGAAGAGCTGGTTTTGCATTGTGGGTTGATGAAGTGTTTCCATAGAAGTGAAGCGTATGCACTCACGGGCATGCAGATCCATTGCCGAAGCGGCTCAAAGAGTCATACCAGGGTGATCTGTGGATCGTAGGAAATTCATAGCGTGCTTGGCTGCGACCGCCGCTGCGGATCCGTTAGGCATCTCTTTCGCGGAATTGCCGCAGGCCAATGCATCCCTGAGTTTCGAGTCGCCACCTTCGTCAACGCCTGTCCCCATCGATTTCGTTGGACTCTCGTATGAGAGTGCGCAACTGGCGAACCCCAATTTCTTTTCCGCGAAGAACGAGGCACTCGTTCGAATTTTTCGCGAACTCTCCCCTCGGGGGAACCTGCGGCTGGGGGGCGGGTCAAGCAACTACACCACGTACTCGAATCAGGCGCCCACCACCATCCCGTTCGAAGTATTCGGCCCCGACACTTCGAAGACGGTGAAAGAAGGCACAATCACTTCTGCGCTTGCATTACGCACTCTGCGCGAGTTTCTCGATGCAGTCGGTTGGTCTTGTCTGTATGGACTCAATCTCGGGCAGGGCACTGTAGAGAACGCAGTTCATGAATCTGCAGCCGTCCATGAGATTCTGGGTCCACGCCTGCTCGCACTCCAGATAGGCAACGAGCCGGACAGTTTCCGGCGCAGGTTCCGCTCCGAGAGCTACGGCCCGAGCGACTTCCTGGTGGAATGGGATCGCTTTCACGCTGCAATCGTTGCTGCGACGCCACAGGCTAAGTTTGCCGGCCCTGACATATCCAACAAGCTTTCCTATCTCACAGCCTTCGCGCAGGAAGCTCCAAAGCATCCTGACGTCATTCTTCTTACAAGTCATTACTACGCGATGGGTCCGGCGAGTTCGCCTGTGGCGACGATTGAGAACTTACTCTCTCCGGACCCAAAGTCCGCCACCCTCAAGCCAAAGGACTTGCATGTCATTGCCGAGGCTCAACAGGCAGCGCACCTGCCGTATCGAATGTCGGAAGGGAACTCGTGCTGGGATGGCGGCAAAGCTGGCGTGTCGGACACCTTTGCATCGGCTCTGTGGTGCGCTGACTACATGCTCCAATGCGCCGCGCGCGAATGGTCTGGGGTGAACATGCACGGCGGCGGCAACGGCTTTTACACGCCCATTGCCGGTGCTCCATCGACGGGTTTCATTAGAAGGCCGGAATACTTCGGGATAAAGTTTGCTCAGCGCTATATCGGTTCGCGGTTCGTCAGAACAAATCTTGCCGGCGCCGATCCTCGCGTGAACGCTTTCGCGTTCGAGAGACTGGGACGGCTGGAGATGGTTCTCATCAATAAGACAAGCGAACCATTGCGCTGCGGTCTTCCATCCGGCGCCAAGGCCTCTGCGTGTTTGCGTTTGGGCGCCCCTGCAATCGACGCAAAGCAAGGGGTACAACTAACGGTTACACATGACCGATATCGCCCAGAGGCCATCGCCGGGCCATACACCGCGACCGCATTTCACGTGGAGGGCGCTCTGGGAGACATGGGGAGAAGAGATCGATGAAGCATCAGCTACCGCATGTAACCCGCAGGCGTTTTCTCTCTGGGACCGCGGCTGCAGCCGCCCTCGTGAGCACGCCCACCCTTGCGGAGGACTTTCGGTCTGCCGCAAATCACTTCAGCGACGAGCCGGGCCAGTACATTCTTCACTTCGGGCAGCCCGCTTCCAAGTGGCCGAACGCTCTGCCTGTCGGTAATGGACGGCTCGGCGCCATGGTCTTTGGTGTGCCTGGCCTTGATCGGTTGCAGCTCAATGAAGAATCCATCTGGGACGGCGAACCGAATCGCGATCGCAACAATCCCAAGGCGGCCGCAGCTGTGCCGCGCATTCGCGACCTCCTCTTCGCCGGTCGAATCACGGAGGCTGAGCAGCTTGCAGTCAGTGACATGCTCTCCATCCCTCGCCGAATGCCGTGCTACCAAACACTCGGCGACCTGCACATGGATTTCTCGGGGATGGGCCTGACTCCGGACGTCGCGGTTGACGACTATCGGCTTGAGCTCGACCTGGACAAGGCGATCGCATCGACTACCTTCAGTCACAACGGTGTTAAGTACCAGCGCGAGATCTTCGTTTCCGCTCCCGATCAGGTCATCGTCGTCCGCCTGACGGCTGACCAACCGAACTCTCTCTGCATCCGCCTTTCTCTCGATCGCCCCGGTAGCTTCAAAGCGTCCCGTGTCGGCAACGACCGGCTGTCGCTCGACGGGCAAGCGCTGCCGGTGAACGACAATCCCGGACTTCCTGTAAAGGAGCACCAGACTGGAGTGCGCTTTCACGCCACCCTGCTCGCGGTGCCCCAAGGAGGATCGATTCTGCCTCCTAAGAATCAGGATGACACCACACTGGAGATATCAGCAGCAAGCACGATCACTCTCTTTATCGATTGCGCAACCAGCTACCGCTATCCTGCACCCTCGGGAAAGATCAGCGGTGTCGACGCAGCAGTGCTGGAGGGCGATCCTGCGGCCATGCGCGCTGCTGTCGAGCGCAATCTCACGGCGGCATCGCGCCAGCCTTATGACCTCCTGCGCGCGCGTCACATCCAGGATCACCAGCGATACTTCCGGCGTGCCGACATCAGCTTTGGCCCCGATCCAAACGCTGCCGTTCCTACTGACAAGAGAATGGAAGCAGTCAAGGCCGGTGGCGAGGATCTCCATCTTCTGCCCATCTACTTTCAGTTCGGTCGCTACCTGCTGGTCTCGAGCTCCCGTCCGGGTACGCTCGCCGCGAATTTGCAGGGAATCTGGAACGAGTCGGTCGATCCTCCCTGGGGCTCGAAATACACCGTAAACATCAACCTGGAGATGAACTACTGGTTTGCGGACAGCGCCAATCTGGAGGAGTGCCAGCTGCCACTCTTCGATCTACTGGCCGCAACGCGAAAGCCCGGTGAGTTAACCGCTCGCGAGATCTATCGGGCCGGTGGTTCAGTCGTGCACCATAACACCGATATATGGGGAGACTCGGGTCCGATTGATGGTCTGGGTGGCGGCATCTGGTCGATGGGCGCCAATTGGATCTCTCTGCATCTATGGCGCCATTATGAGTGGACGGGCGATCGGCGCTTCCTAGCTGACCACGCCTATCCCGCGCTGCGGGAGCACGCCCTCTTCCTGGTCGACTACCTCGTTCGCGATCCAAACAATGGTTATCTGGTGACCGGACCATCGTGTTCTCCAGAAAACTCCTATGAACTCCCCAACGGTGAGCACCACAACCTCTGTATGGGTCCCACGATGGGTATCTCGATTACCCGGTCCGTCTTCTGGAGACTGCTTGAGGCGGCGGATCTGTTGCAGAGGTGGGATCCAAAGAACTCCGTTTCCGCAGCGGATAAAGATCTGTTGGATCGCGTCCGCTCTGATATGGCGCAGCTTCCGCCGTTCAAGATCGGTCCGGATGGCCGTCTGCAAGAATGGCTTCAGGGCTACGCGGACCACGAGCCCGGACATCGCCATATCTCGCATCTTTTCGGCCTGTTTCCTGAAGATCAGATGACGGTGCAGGGCACGCCTGAACTGGCGCATGCTTGCCGGCTCGTGCTGGAAAAGCGCCTTGCTAATGGGGGAGGGTCGACCGGATGGTCTCGCGCATGGATCATTAACTGTTTTGCGCGCTTAGGCGATGGTGAGGCGTGCTACGCGAACATCCTTGCTCTCCTACGCCACAGCACACGCCCCAACCTTCTTGACGTCTGCGGCCTAAAAGAGAATTCTCCCTTTCAGATTGACGGCAATCTCGGCGGACCAAACGGCTTGATTGAAATGCTGCTGCAATCTCACGGCGAGACGCCTCTCACGGTGCCTACCGACACGTCGCAATATATGCGCGGCCCCGGAAGCCCGATTATTCGATTGCTTCCTGCCGTCCCTGCCGCTTGGCACACCGGCAGTTTCCGTGGTCTGCGTGCGCGTGGAGGCGTCGAAATCGATATGGAGTGGAGCGACGGAAAGGCGATCAAAGCTGAATTGCGAGCCACGTCATCCGGCCCACATCGAGTTCTGCCTCCGCCCGGCCAACAGATTGCGCGCATCGTTATAGGCAAGCGCACGGTGAAGCCACCGATTGCAATAAATGGCATCACTCATATCGAATTCTCGTCGGTGCAAAGCTGCCAGATTTTCTTTGCCTGATGCTATAAACAGCAACGGGAGAATGCATCGCATTCCCCCGTTTGCTTCCCGGCGAATATGAGGTTAGAAGATGAAGTGAAGTCCTCCTTGGAGTTGGCGACTCGCATTGAGCTGTGAGTTCACCACGCCGAATGATGAGGATGTTGGGCTGACGTTCGCGGAGCTGAATTGAACGTGATTCAAAGCGTTGAAGGCGTCCACCCGTGGCTGGAGCACCATATGCTCACCCAGTGTGAAGTTCTTCAAGACTGAAAAGTCGAAATTGTTGTTGCCGTCCGACCGGAGCAAATAGGCAGGGAAGGTTCGGAAGTTGTAGCTATTAGGTTGATCCGCTGAGGTCCGATCAAAGTTTGCGATGTTGAAGGATGGCTGGCCGTTCGCCTGGTGAGGATGGTTGTTGAAGTCGCTGAAGTTCCCCGTGTATACGACATTGCCCCATGAAATCGGAGTTCCCGAAAGGAACTGGTAGATCGAGGTGACCTCGTATCCGCCGAAGATCTCATCCATTAGGCGAGACTGATTCATAAACCGCCGGCCGCGTCCAAAGGGGAGCTGGTAGATCACGGTTGCTGCAAGATGTTGTGGAAAGTCGGAGCTTGTCTCGCCATACCACAGCGGTCCACCCGGATTCAGTTGAGATTGCGCGCCAAGCTGACGAGAATATTCGTAGTTGATGTTGAACTGCAGACCGTATGACATGCGCTTTTCGAGCCGCAGCGTCAAGGCATTGAAGCTGGAATTTTGCCCCGGAACGAGCTGCTGCGTGACCGAGCTGTACTCCGGATAGGCTTGCAGGAGCTGGGCCACACTTATCGTCGACGAGGTGTTCAGAGAGGTTGTGTTGGGTACTGTGACGCCATTAGGAGTCGTCGCAGCAGGGAAGAGACCCTTGAATGGGTTCGTTACCGCCTGGGTGAGATTATTCGTTACGGTTTTATCCAAGGTCTGTTGGTGCGACAAATAGGGCAGCAGCGGTGTGGAACTAATGGCATTGCTATAGGAATAATGCACGCCGTGTGCGGTTAGATAGCCTACTTCGACCATCCAGCTGCGGCCAAACTGCTTCTGTATATCGATGCTGCCCTTTTCCACGTAAGGCACGCGGACGTTCGCGAAATAGATGATACCGCTGCCAAGGTTTGTGTTGACGCCCAGCGAGGAGCCATAGGGCTGCACGATGGGGTTGACATTGGGGTCGAAGGGGTCCTGTAGGGTGCTGGTCGGATTCCCGTTGGTGAGATTGGAGACAACGTATGTGCTTGTGGCCGAGTAGCCATAAGCCTGACCAGCGTTGTAATCATTGAAGGGGTTGATGTACACACCGAAGCCACCCCGGATAGCCATTGTGCCGTGAGAAAAGCCTGGAGAATAGGCAAATCCTACGCGTGGACTCCAGTAGAGAGGTGCTGGGAAGTAGCCGTTTCGTTGTGACGGGCTGGCATAATAGAGGCCGCCCACGGGCTGGAAGGAGGCGGCGGGAAGATAAGAGCTGGGCGCAGCAGCGTAGTTCTTTTCTGCCTGCACCGTCGCTGCGTTGATCGCTGTCGAATTGAATCCTGCGATTTGACGGTTTTGACTCTCATCGACCGGTGTCTCGTGAATTAGACGAATTCCCATACTGAGGGTGAAGTTTGGCAGAACCTTCCAGTCATCCTGAGCAAATTCGGCGAAATACCAGTTGTTGTATTGAAAGCGCGAATTGATGGTTTCTGTTCCACTCGTGGGAAGGCCAAGATCGAAGAGGGCAAAGGCGCCTCCGAAGGGCTGAATCGCCCCCGAGTTTCCAGCCGTAACCAAGTCGCCGTTTGCCGACTTGAAGGTGAAGCTGCCGTTAGCGCCAGATCCGGAAAAGCTAGAGTCCTTGTTGGAACGGATGTCCTCGCCAATCTTGATGGTGTGTCTGCCGATGGTCTTGTTGAAGCTGGAGAAAAGCTGGATATCGTCGAAGTACTCCTGATTGCCGGGGTTGGCGCTCAGGCTTGGAATCGACGAGCTGTCGGAAAACGTAAGGTAGGGAATTGCGAGAGAAGTCGAGTTCGCGGCGAGGTAACTAGGAAATCCGTAAGACGTCGGACTGATGCCGGCGCTGTTGGGACTCGAGTCTGTGTCGTAGCGACTGAAGCCGAGACGAACATCCAGGTTTGTCTGCGGGCTGAACGTGTGAACATCCTCCGCGAACCGCCCCACAGGATGACAGTCGATGTCGTTCCCGTAAGCGGGTCGAAGAAGATGTTCGACTGCGAATTCACGTAGTCACTGCGGTGCCCTTCGAAGGACAGGCGATTGGAATGCGTTAGATCAAGATCGATACGAGCCTCGTTCGATTTGTAGTTATTGGTCGTGGGATCGCTGGCAAAGTAGTTGTTCTCGCCGTCGGCCTTGGTGGAAGCTCCGTTGTAGTTGGGCAGCGGGACAAGCTTCAGGTAGGCCTGCGCCACGGGGCTTATCGAAAGTCCGGCGTTCGACAGAATATTGCCTGGAATGGCCGTACGTGTGGTTGTCTTGGTGGTGCTGTTGTAGACGCCACTATAAGGGTTATAGAGCTGGTAAGACGGTCCGAGCGCTAGCAGCGCCGAGAAATCCCCGTTGCGTTCCGCTTGCGTAGGAACGCTTGTGATCGTCGTTGCGGGTGCGTTGCCGATGTAGCCTTCAAAGGCATACATGAAGAAGAGTTTGTTCCGTCCGTTCCATACGTGCGGAATCACGACTGGGCCTCCGATGGTACCTCCAAACTGGTTGAAGTGCGTCGAGGAGGTAGAGGTTCCGGCCGGCGTGAAGTACGGCTTCGCAGTCAGCGGACGCGAGCCGGCATAGTACTCCGAACCGCTGCCGTGAAACTGGTTGGTGCCGGATTTGGTCGTGATGTTTACCGTTCCTCCGGAGCTGTCTCCGAGCGCTGCGTTCGCCGCAAACTCATCGACGTGTACGGCTTCAACCGCGTCGAGATAAGGGCTGTAACCTGCGGTACGGCTTGAGTCCTCCATGTTCGGTACGCCATTCAGCGTCAGCTCATTTGAGGATGAGGCGCCTCCGCCAAGTGAGAAGTCATCGGCGGTCGAGTTCCCAAACGGCGTGGTCTGTGATTCGGCGTGCTTGCCTTTGGCGACAGCACCGTATTCCAGATGCGCGAAGCCCAGCGGGGAACGTCCGTTGCTCGGTAGATCCTCAACCTCTTCGGCGGTCAGCGTCTGTCCGGTGGAGGCTGTCGCCGTATCTACCATCGGCGTTTCACCTTCGACCGTCACTGTTTCGCTCACAGCGCCAAGCGGAAGCGTAATGTTCTCTGTGACGGTCTGCTCGGTCTGCAGCACCAGACCGGTATGGGTGTAGCTCTTGAAGCCTGGGGCTTCGGCGACGACCTTGTAGGTGCCGGGCTGCAGGAAGGGAACGGTGTAATCGCCCGCAGCGTTCGATTTTGCATTGGTCACAACGCCCGTGTCCGTATCGGTAATCGTGATTGCCGCATTCGGAATGCGAGCTCCTGATGGATCCGCCACATGGCCAGTAAGCGTGGAGCGCGTCTCTTGGGCGGACGCGATCGACGCGAAGCACAGAAGGACAAGCAGGGCACAACGTTTCATTTGTGAAACTCCTGTTGCAGCTATGCGCAATGGTTAACGCGCCGTCAACGCTAGCGGAGTCATAGAACGAATGTCAATAGTTTTGAAAATTAGTTTTGCATAATTGCCATAAGCTGCACATCGGTAACCAGGTCAAAGCTTGCGGCCGATTTCCGCTGCCGCTTCGAGGACCGCCAGCCGTATCTCTTCCTCCCGGCTCCGATCCATCCTGGTTGTGGGCGTCGAGACACTAATGGCAGCCTTGGCAGGCCGGTCTCCCGAGCGTATTGCCGCAGCGTAGCAGATGCCGCCGCGAATTGACTCTTCCCGGTCGCACGCCACGCCACTCTGCCGGATATCGTTGAACTCCGCGAAGAGCCGCTGTCGATCGATGATCGTATGTTCCGTGCGCGGCGTCAGGCCGTAGACCTCCAGCATTCTGTCGGCCAGCGATCGCTCCTGAAAGGCTGTGATGGCCTTGCCCAGGGCAGAGCAATGCGGCGGAAGGACGCGTCCGATCTTGTTCGTCATCCGGATCTCGTGAAACGTCTCCATACAATCGAGAACGTGGATACGGTCGTCGAAAAGGAACGCCAAACTGGCAGTTTCATTGAATGTATTGACCAGCCGCTCCATTTCCGGCCGCGCCACCTCGCGTACATGATCCGCCGCACGCACCAGCCAGCCAAAGATTAATCGCGGTGAAAGCTGATAGGTTCCATCGCGGTCCTGGTGTAGATAGCCGTGCCGCTCCAGGGTGCGAAGCACTCGAAACAGCGTCGACTCCGGCAGCCGCATCCGCCCGCTGATCTCCTTCAGAGAGAGTGGCGTCTGCCCATCGAAGCAATCGAGCACATCCAGCGCGCGACCAATCGAGCGCAAATAGTAGACCTCGTCTGCCGGCGAGCCATCGCCGTTCTGCAAGGCCCACTTGGGTATTCTTCGCCGGACGCTTTTCTTTGCTGGAGAATTCGTAGCCATCTTGACCTTGCTCACCCTGATATCCTCGACCTCCGAACCGCTCCGAGACTCGATCGGCGCTATTGTAAGATACGACGGATGTTTCAATTTTGCACGATAAGTTTCAATTTTGTTGACACGCAGGAACGCATTGTCTAAAACGGGAGAAACCGGCCGGGTATCGTCGGCGTCAATCACCTTTTGAAAAACAATCCTGAGGAAGGATACGAATGGATCGCAGAGATGTGCTGAAACTCAGTGCGGCGACGCTGGCCGCGGCTCTGCAGCCAAGTGTTTTCACTGCGCAATCTCTCTCTCTCCCCCCGGGCAGCCAGGACGACGTCGAGCAGTGGGGGCTGTTTGAGGTTTCGCTGAAGGGACCATCTGCAGGAAACCCATTTCAGGACATCATTCTCGGTGCGCAGTTCACGCAGGAACACCGCACCGTCGAGGTCAAAGGCTTCTACGACGGCGAAGGTATCTACCGCATACGATTCATGCCGGACACCCCCGGCCCGTGGAGCTACAAGACCACCAGCGCATCGCCCGATCTGAACAACCACGCCGGCGCTTTCACCTGCACACCGGCCACGCCCGGCAACCACGGTCCTGTTGGCACCGCACATCAATTTCACTTCGAGCATGCTGACGGCTCGTCATATTTTCCCTTTGGGACTACGACCTACGCCTTCCTTTTCACGCGCGACGACAATGCCGCAAACTCGCTCTCTGGGATGACCGGCAAGTTCAACAAGACGCGCTGCTGCATTCTTCCCAAGCCGCTCGGACAAGGTCCGCAGATTCTGCCATTTCCGGTGAGCGGTGGTGGCCCGGATGGACGCGGCGGCACCAATGACTACACGCGCTTCAATCCCGCCTACTTCCAGTTGCTTGAGAAACGCATTCTGCAATTGCAATCGGCCGGCGTACAGGCTGACTGCATTCTGTTCCACCCGTACGATGCATGGGGTTACAAGTCGATGCCCAATGAGGTCGACGACTTTTATCTCCGCTACGTGGTCGCCCGGCTCTCCGCGTTCCGCAACGTGTGGTGGTCAATCGCAAACGAGTACGACCTGGTTAGAGCGAAAACCATGTCAGACTGGGATCGCTTCTTCCGGATTGTGCAGACCGAGGATCCGTACAGCCATCTGCGCTCGATCCATCACTCGCGTGTCATCTATGACAATTCAAAACCATGGTGCACGCACGCCAGCCTGCAAGCCTACGACTTCGAAAAATCCGCCGAGCGCCGCCTTGCATGGAACAAGCCCATCATCTACGACGAGATCCAGTATGAGGGCGACATCGAGCGCCGCTGGGGGAATCTTTCCGCCGAAGAGATGACCCGCCGCTTCTGGCTTGCGGTCATCAACGGCGCCTACGCCTCGCACGGCGAAGTCTTCATCTCTCCCGACAGCGGCCCGCACGCACACGAGTCCAGTTGGTCCGATGCCGGTCGTCTCCGTGGCGAATCCGCGCCACGCATCAAGTTTCTTCACGATCTTGTCGCGCACTATACGAACGTAGGGCTTAACGAATTTGACGGCTCATACTACCTCTCTGCCGGCACGCCGAACGGACTCTATCTCTGGTACTTCGATTACCACCGGCCCGCACGCTATGAGTTTCCACTTCCAAACACCGTGAACTTCGAAGCGTCGCTCATCGATCCCTTTGCAATGACCGAGAAAAAGCTGCCGGGCACATTCTCCGGCAAATCACGCATCGAGCTCCCCAACCGCCCTTATCAGGCAATCATCTTCCGCAAAATGTCTGATGTCGTCGGCAAACCGGCCGGCAAAGCTCCCACGCGCGAAGTCCCCGATTAGAACTCTCGCGGGATTGTGATCCCATTCATGCGAACCTGCTTCTTATCCATTGTTCTCGCCTTTGCATGGCTCACAGCCTTCGCGAAACCTCGTGTAGAGACTTCTGCACACGCCACGCCGCGTGAGCTTTTTGCGGCGGAGCGCCTGCGCGAAGCAGTTGCGAAGCTTCCGGGAAATGAACGCATCCTGCTCGCAACGCGCCGTGATCCGCTTCTCGGCCCGTATGACAAGAAGGTGCCGGATCTATGGCCAGGTGCTAAGGAAGCCTTCGTCCTCGAGCGCCTCGGCAACACGATCGTGGTAGCCGGCTTCGATCCATCGGGTGTCCTCTACGGCACGGAAGAACTTATCGATCGCATTCACGCCGCCGGATCCTTACCCGCGCAGCTCGACTTCGAAGATCATCCGCAGCTCAAGATCCGAGGCGTTGTCATCGGCCTACAGAAGCCCGAGATCACCTACGAAGGCGCCGAATACGACTATCCCTATACACCGCAGAACTTCCCATGGTTTTACAACAAGGCGGAATGGATTCAATACCTCGATCAACTCGCCGAGCAGCGCACGAACGCACTCTTCCTGTGGAATGGCCATCCCTTCACGTCACTGCTCAGGCTGCCCAAATACCCCGAAGCACAGGAGCTCTCAACAGCACAGCTTGAACAGAACATCGCCATGTTCCGCTGGCTTACAGCCGAAGCGGACAAGCGAGGCATTTGGATATTGCAGGGGTTCTACAACATCCATCTCTCGCACACCTTCGCTCGTGCTCACAATCTGCCGTACCATCTGTCCGCGCCCACTCCGCTCACCAGCGAGTACACGCGTTACTGCATCTCTGAGTTCATTCGCAATTATCCAAATGTCGGCATCTTTATGACGCTCGGCGAAGCGATGGGCCCGCGTTATGGCGCTGAGTGGATCAGCAAGACCATCATCCCTGGAGTGCTCGATGGACTCGCGGAAGAAGAGAAGGCCGTCGGCCACCCTGTTCCGCAGCCGCCCATCGTCATCCGCGCCCACGCAACTGATATCGATGCCGTCATGGCCGCCGCCCATCCGCTCTACTCCAACATTGACACCATGTGGAAGTGGAACGGCGAGTCGCTCACTTGGACAAATATTCGCGGAAGTGTGCGCGAGAAGTTCCAAGCGATGGTTGCCGGCTCCAACGACACGATTGTCAACATCCATCTGCTTTCCAACCTCGAGCCCTTCCGCTGGGGCGACCCCGACTTCGTGCGGGAGACAGAACGGAATTTCGTTCGACTGGGCATCGGTGGTGTACAGGTCTATCCGCTGCGTTACTGGGACTGGCCATACAGCGCGGACAAGACGACACCGCTGCTGAAACAAACGGATCGTGACTGGATTTGGTACGCCGCATGGGCGCGCTACGCGTGGAACCCGGAGCGTGACCCTGCTCTCGAGAAAACCTACTGGACCGAGCAATTCGCTCGGCGTTTCGCCGTGCCCGGCGGTGTCAGCGCGGTCGGCCACAGTGATCGCGTCGTTGGCCTCGAGAGCGCCGAGACAATCGCAGCCGAGAAGGACAAACCTACCCCTGCGCAGATGCAAACCGGCGCTCATCTGCTGGCCGCGTATGAACTGTCCGGCCAGTGCGCCCCCGAAGTGATTCGGAGGCTCGGCATCACCGAAGGCAATCGAGAAGTTCTTTCGCTCGGGATGACCATGCCGCAACTCATCGACGCAGCGCGCTTCAACCCTGCGCAAACGCTTTGGACCGCAGACGCCCCAGACGGCGAGCGTCTTGACGAATGGGTCGCGAACGAGGTCAATCACGGCAAGCATCACGGCGAGAATCCACTTGGCGTCGCCGCTGACGCCGCCCAAAAATCAACGGAAGCCGTGGCCGAGGCCGAGGCTGCAGGTCCCGGCATCGCCCCTGACGCGCGCCCGGAGTACGACCGCATCGTGAACGACATGCACGCCATCGCCGACTTGATGGCCTTCTACAACGCGAAGGTGCAGGCTGCCGCTCTCGTGATGCGCTACGGTTATGACCGCGACACGGCGCATCTCACCGCTGCGCGTTCCTTCCTTGCGCAAAGTGTCGATGACTTCGCGAAGCTGACTGCGCTCACCGACAAAACCTACCGCGACGCCGCCGGCATGGAGACCTCACAACGGCAGATTCCTGTTCGTGGCGGCCCGCAGACCGACCACTGGCGCGATCTTCTGCCGGTCTACCAGAAAGAGCTCGCAATCTTTGACAGCCGTCTCACTGCAATGAAATCCGGTGAAGCGATCTCGGAAGCCATACCTCATCAGCTTCCTCAAGTCGGCTTCACACTTCAGCCAGGTGGTGGCGAGGTTTTCACTGTCACCCGCGGTGCCAGTCTCTACAGCGACGAGGATGTTCCCATCGCGTCCGTAGTTCCCGAGCTCGAGGGACTGAAAGGCATTCGCGTATCAACACATCAATCCACCCCGATTCATTTCACCCTTGAAAAGCCGGCACAGATTCTTGTCGGCTTCTTTAAGTCGAACTCCCGCAAGCAGGTCAACGTCTCTCCTGACACTGAGCAATGGAACATTTTGCTCCCAAACGCAGTTTCGGAAGCTCGTGGAATTCCCATCAGCGTTTGGTCCAGGCCTGTGCCCGCCGGAGAAAACGATCTCGATCTTGGCAAAGGGGCGTACGTCGTTCTCGGTTTTATCCCCGCGGACGCCCATGTGACGCCGCACATCGCCTTCAATCCTGACAGCAAGCAGCCGCCGAACCTGGACTGGATGTTCGAGAATTGATTTCTTCTCAACAGTCAGGCGTCGACTAAGGAAGAGGAGCGTCATGCCGCGAGAGCAGCTGCCGAGCTTCAGCCTCCGTCACCTGAAAGAAGCTTCCGTGCTTCGCAGCCTCGGGGAAGTGCATCTTGTCATCGACGCTCGTCCAGTGAATCCAGTCCGTCGTTTCTACGCCTTCATAGCGCGCTCGCGGAGGACGGTAATGGTCGTAGTACACAATCGACTCGTTGCCAACCTGAATCACACTCGGTCCCTCCGACCAGCTTTCGTTGATGGGCCCCGATAGCGGGCCCCATGGTCCATTCACCGTTGGCCCAGCCGTCCATTCTTCGTCATAACGCAGCGGATCGGGCGTCTGGTCTTTGAGAACAAGAACGACGTCATGCTTGCCCTTAAGCGTCCGATGGAACATCGTTGCATCGATGCAGGGGAAGCCGCGGTCGAAAAACTTCTCCGGTCTTGAGAAGCTTAGCCAGTCCTTCGTATGAGCCGACCAGATGCGCAGTCCCTCGGCTTTCTCTGTGTCCGTCGCGTTGAAGGAACTTGACCAGATGATCAGCCAGTCGTTTGTCTGCTTGTCCCAATACGTCTCCGGTGCCCATGTATTCTGCACATTTGGAAATGGATCCATCACTGCGATCCTCCGCTGCGGAGACCAAGTCATCAGGTCGTCGGAGCTGGAGATCCCAATTGCATTGCCATGCCAGGCCCACGTGAAGACCATCCGAAAATGACGGCCATCGGGTGTGCGCGTGATGAAGACGTCGCGCATAATCTCGCCGGGTTGGTCCGGCTTTACCCAGGGCTGGCCGTCATTGAGTGGAGTGAAGGTGTACCCGTCGCGGCTCAGTGCGAAATAGATGCCTTGATTGCCCGGCTCTTTGAAGTAGGCGAACACCCACGGATCGGACGGCTTTGTAATCTGCGCCGAGCCGATGACATTCACGCCGAGAAACGCAGCCGTGATGAATACTTGTCTTAGTTTCATAAAGCGCTTTTGTCTCGCGATCTACACGCCAGGAGGCGGAGGCAGTTTGTCCGCTCCAGGTACCTTGTCGGGCGCGGTGTCGGATACATCCGAATTGAGCAGCGTCTTGTTGCGCCAGTGCGATTCCGCAATGCGCTTGCCATCGCGATCGAAATTGTCCCATGTCCATAGTCCGTTCGCGCCGTAGGTTTTGATCCAGATCGGAGTTCCATCTTCGCGTTCATACCGCTCCACGCCTGCCTTTTCGCCTCCGTGAAAACTGGCAGTCCACATTGACCTGCCATTCGGGTAAAAGAACTGCTCCTCGCCATCAAGAACAACACGCCCGTCCGGTGTGCTTCCCGTGCTCCATGCGGCTTTCACCCTTCCATCCGCGTAACGTTCGGTATGGTGGTGAATATCCGCAACGCGGGTCGTCAAATTCTCTGACTCTCCCGCCGACTTGTCCAACACCCAGGCCTCATTCAGCTCGATCTCATAATTTGTCGTGTTCTTTGTCGTCACAATGTGGATGATCCCGTCCGGCCCTTGCGTCGCAGTCGTGTAGCCGACGGTGAGGATATTCGGCGGAAGGCGTTTCATTGTCCACGTCTTGCCGTCATCATTCGAGAGCGCAACATACGCACCGTCTTTGTGAACATGCTTCTGATTCGTCGGATTGTAGTCGGCTACAAAAAACAGCCGCCCGCTTCGCAACCGAATGACCGAAGGCCGCTCACCGCTTGCCAACGGATCGAATGGCGTCTTCGATTTCACCCACGTGCGCCCGTCATCATGCGATGTGGCCAGAGGCATCCGCCCATCGATGTTCGAATTCTTTCCGCCAAACCCCAGCAGATCGCCATTCTTCGCAAACACGATCGTCGTGTGCCGCCCCGCCGTACGCCCGCCGGTGTCAAACCAGGTCTCGCCATCGTCAGGAGACTTCCACACCACCGAGATCGACCCGTTGCCATCCGCATCGCGCCCGGTCGAATCCGTCGGCATGTAGATCGCTCCGCCAGGTCCGCGAACAATTGAATTGATCGGCTGCGAAACGTACCGTCCGATCGGCTTCGGAAAGAAAGGGAAGTGTGCCGCCGACCATGTCACACCATTGTCTGTTGAAGTTGCCCACGCGAACGGAGGAGCCCCAATCAGCCGCGCGAATCCCCAGAAGAACCACACGCGTCCTCCTGGGTGTGACTGATACTTCGGATCATTCCAAATAACCGGCCCCGCCAGGCCGGCGTCTGCAAAGATTGGAAATGGCTCCGGCACGTCCCAGTCTTCCGTACCCGCCCGCCGACGCATCACCATAATCGTTTGATCCGGATCATCTTCGTAATCCGGAGTGTTGTAGAACGCCGCCAACAGGTCTCCGTTCGGCAACACCTGTATTGCCGAGTTGTGATAATTCACGCCCAGCCCGCGCGCCAGCCCAAGCTTCCAACCCACCGAGCGCATGTCCTTCCCATCGAGATTCGGAAACAGCTCATGCATTCGACACAGCGGCTTCGCCGAATCCAGGTGATCAACCGCCTTCGACAACGCCGGTGTTCCTTCAATCGTTTCCTGATGCACGGCCGTCTCAAAAAAATATCGTCGTGGCGGCGTGAAGTTTGCCGCGGGCATGGGAGCCTGGACCACGCGAAAGCCTACGTTTCCGTGAACTGAAGAGTAACTCGGTGGCAGACTTGCGCGATTTGCCGGCCTTGAGAAATAGGGCGATGTCGCCGGGAGATTTAAATCCGGACTCGTCTTCGTAGCTGTGTGCCGCCAGTCCAGTCCGCCGCCGCGAATCACTCGCGTCATCCCGCTGGATGCTCCGGTCGGATCAGTTGCATCGCCCGGCTGATAAGGTCCATACCAGTCGAGCGTCCATTCCGGCCTGCCGACTTCCATATTCTTTACGCCGAACGCATTCGGTTGATCGAGCGGCACCGGCGTGTCCGACCCGCCGAAGATCTTCGTTCCACCCGCTCGCGCAACATACTCCCACTCCGCCTCGGTCGGCAGACGCCAGGGCTTTCCGGTTTTCTTGGCCAGCCAGCGGCAATAGGCCATCGCCTGCTCCCAGCTCACACCGGCCGCATAGGCTGGGGTCGCTTGATGAGCTGTGTACGTTGGGTCAAACTCCGCGAACTCCGCGGGAGAGACCTGCGTGACGGCGATTGCAAATCCGTGGCTAATTCGAACCTCATGCGCCGGAACTTCGTCGAAGTCGCCGTGCTTCGGCCGCGTCGACATCACGCCGTGTCCATTCAGGATGGCGGCCGGAATCTCCGTCGCGTCAGCTCCCATCCGAAACGACCCCGGAACAATCCGTACTGTCGCCGGAACTCCATTGGCTGCAAGTGGCGGAGCATCGCCGGGCATCCGCGCGAGCACGCCGTCCTTCTGTCCATGCATCGCAGCCGCAAAGCCGAGAGCAGTTGCGAGTAGACATGTTGGCCGTAAGCGCATCCCAAATCCATGTCTGGCGCTGCTCAATCTGAAAACCGTTGTCAAAGCAACTCCTTCGTCGTTCGTTCGTTATTCAGGAAGCTCGGCATCCAGGCGCCCTAACGTCGCTCGCCGCGCTACTATTTTGCCGTCGACGGAGAGCCACATGCCTTTCCCATGGTGATAGTGGCTGCCCGTCGCATCAAAGGCGATCGTCAGCATGTGACCGTGATAGGGAAGAGCGTCGATCGCGAAGTAGCTCCAATCTTTCGCGGAAACCAGCGGATGAAGCACGACGTATCTGCCGCTCTGTGGCCGCAATCCAATCAGACCCGTGATCAGCGGATCCGCAAAGCCGGAGTGGTTGTAATAATTGCCGCGCCCCACCTGCTTATTCTTCGCAATCAAAATATTCTTTGCGATCCACTCGTCGGTGTCCGCGTCATAGTCCTCGTCGATCCAATCGATTACACGCCCGCTTGGCAGCTTCAGATGCTGCGCCAGCACGTAACGCGAGAACAGCGTATAGACGGCACCCGGCCCCAGCACATGCTCGCCCGGAGTGTTTTCATAGTCTGCCAGCGCATTCAGCGTCTGCGTCATAGCGAACGGCCACGCTGGACCATTCCACGTGCATTGATCGGAGCTCGCAAACCGAAACCTCGGGCTGCGCCGTTCGGCTGTCGTCGCTCCATATTTGCCGTTGAACCCCTGCGGATCAAAAAGCTGCTCCCATGCCACACCATGCGCCGCGGCAGGAGAGCTGTATTCCCACGGAAGATATCCGATAAGCTCCCGCACTCCCGAAGGCTTCATCACCGTTCCAGGATCGATGAACTTCTTCTGCGTGCGAATGCCAGAATCCTTTGCCGGCGACACTACTTCATAAAACTGGTCCTTCGGGTTCCACAACACCGTCTCGATCAGATCATTCAGCTTGTCAGCCTTGGCTGTGTACTCACTCGCTAGCGCGGCGTCTCCAACTAGTCGTGCAGTGGCTGCAATCGCGCGCGCGTCCGAAACCATATAGCTGTTCAGTGTCGGACGATATCCGTCTCCGCTGATCGACTTCTCCATCGCATCGCGCGTGTCAATCGACCAGAACAGCCCGTTCGGATCCTGCTGCGCCGTCTCCCAATCGTGATATACGCGAACGAACTGCGGCAGCAGCGAAGTCGCCAGCGCGGCGTCGCCGTTCGCTAGCGTCACGTCGCGCACCGCCGTCGCCATCGCTACGGAATACTTGCGTTCATCGGGCGACCCCGGCGCATCCGGCCGATACCAGTAGCGTGCATCGTCTTCCGCGATCGCTCCCGTATGCAGCCACCGCGCTTCACCTAGATGGAACGGCGCCGCATCCACCAAGGCACCGTAGCTGCCATCCTTGAAGTTAGGCTTGGGCAGCCACTCCGTAATGATGTATCCGTTCGGCCCGTGCACCAGATGTTTCTTCCAGGCATACCAGCGGAAGTAGTACATCTCCTCGAACGCTTTGTCCGAACAATCAAACCACGGGATTTCCTGTAGCATCCACGGCCATGCCTGCTCCGGCGGCTGCCCCGGCGCCAGTGGCTCGCCGTTGTAGATCTTTCCCGTAGCCGCCTGCTCGTCCGCCTCAAACGTCTGAATGTAATGGTGATAGTCGGCAGGCCGCAACAGCGTCTGCGCAGAGATCGACCTTGCAGCAACCAACAGCAGCAAGACCGTCACTGCAGCCGCAAATCGTTCCAGAATCGTGCGCACAGGTGGCAGGGGAGGCCGCCTCCAGCGGAATGTGAGCACTATATCGAATGAGTCCGGCAGCATGCAATTACAAATGAAAATTATCGCTCACATATGGAAAATGATTTGCAGCCTAGCGCCCTGCAGCTTCGGAAGCCCGCTGCACCCACGTCGCATAGACGAACTCTTGTTTGCGCTTCTCCCAGTCCGCGAGTGGTAGCACATCCAGCCTTTCCGCATCCAGGGCCGGCGCATTGGTCGCCAATGCGATGATGCCCGCGTCACGATCGCTTCGTTCCGAACTCTTTGAAAGCGCAACTCCGGCTTGTTCCGCCCAATCTCCGATTCGCACCGTCGGCAATGCGCCAATATCCGTATTCCGCCATGCGGGAAAACGTAGCTCTTGATTCAACCACTCCGCCGCGCGCGGAGTCACCCACGACGGCCGATGGCTCGCACCCGGATCGAAGTAGTTGGTGAAAACTCCTTTGTCGCTCCCATTCAATGTCACAACGCGCCGGCGCAGCTCGCTGAAGAACTCCTCGCCATGTGTCGGGATCGCGACCACCGTGTCTGCTGTCCCATTAATGATGAATGTGTTCCCGCGCCTCGCGTTCAACGTGAAGAGAATGGCCGGCCGGTCGCCCAGAAAACGCAATGCCTTATACGGAGCGGCCTGGCACATGATCGCGTGTCCCAGCTCCCAGTAGCCGTCCACGCCATCGAGATCGCCTCCGCCCACGAGTAGCAGCGCGTGAATCCGCGGATCGACCGCACCAGTCAGCGAGCTGATGAATGATCCCATCGAAAATCCCAGCACGGCAATCCGATGCGGATCAACGTCATGTCTCGATGCAAGGTAACTGACCGCCTGCATCGCGTCCGTAATCATCAGGCCGCCCATGCGTGGCGCCATACTCGTCGGGTTCACAATCAGCTGATCGTGTTCGCCCGTAAAGTCTTTATGGTCGTCGTTGCGCTCGCCCTCGCCAATCGGGTCGTACGTAACCACCGCTGCGCCGGCATGCGCATAGAGAATCCCGGTGTAATACGAGTACCAGCTTGATTTGTCTGCTCCGTGTCCGTTGACGACAACAATCCCCGGCAGACGCGCTGCCGGCGCATGCGTCGGTCGGTACACCACCGCAGGCACGCGCAAGCCATAAGCGGTCACATAACTGACCTTGTCGATTGTTACTCCCGGAACGATCTCGCTCGTCGAGTACACTTGCGTCTCGAGCTTCGGCAGCGGGTCCGGAATATACAGTGCGCGTTTGATCTCGCGCCGCCACCTATTCACCTGCGCCGCGCTCGCAGGGTGCGAAGGCAACGGAGGTTCAGGCTTACCCATCGGAGGAATCCCCGGCGAATCCACCGGCACTCCCCACCGATTGTCCAGAAAATCCAGGTAATGCTCCCAGTCAAACGCGGTCACGTCGTGTTTGCCGGTGCGCTCGTGGTAGGCGACGAATCCATCCAACCCGATCGGATGATCCAGTGGCGGCTGCGGCGTATCCGCTGCAAGCGCCGGCTTACCGAGCAGCCGATACACGCTCGACGCGCTCACAGCCGAAAGAAACTCGCCTTTCGGGTCCGACCACTCATCGCCCACCGCCGACCCTACATACAGCGGCCGCGGCGCAATCAACGAGAGTAGCAAGTTTCCATCCGCCGGAATCTCCGCATCATGCCCTACCCACTTCGCATAGTTCGGGCAGAACCAATAAGGAAAGGAGTGCTCCAGATGCGCCACCGTCTCGCCTAACGCGCGTCGCTGAATCGATTGCCCGCCGTGCCCGCTCTCATTCGAAAGCACCGCTGCAAACCGGGCATCCTGCGCCCCGGCCCAGTCCGCAGCCTTCCCCAGTCGGCTATGCCCCATCACTGCTACATGCGACGCATCAACAAGCGGGTCGAGATTCAAATAGTCGAGCGCCCTGCTCAAGCTCCACGCCCATGCGCCAATCGCTCCCCACGCGTCGGGTGCGTTATCGATCGGACCAAACAGATTCCGGGCGCTGTACTGGCTCGCGTCCTTGAAGTCCGGCTCAATATCCCCGTAGTACGCCGTCACCAGTCCGTAGCCGCGCGAAAGCAGCATCCGCACCTGCCACTCCTGCGTCGCCTTCCCGCGCGAATCCTCCGGCGGAGCAACGTGTTCCAGCTCCCCGCCCTTCGGATGCACCCATATTTCCGTAGGCCGAATGCCAGGGTCATCGACGACCGTCTGGTTTCCTCCGAAGTTCAGCCCCAGCACCAGTGGAACTCGCCGATGCGCCGCCGCAGCCTTTGCCGGCACATAGATCAACAGTCGCATCGTGCGCTCTACCTGCGGCGACGGGGTCACTCCTGGCGCCGGGTCGAACGTCAGGTCAACCTGCTCCCGCACTGCGAGCCCATTCAGCGCGTGCTCATTGTGTTCAATCACTCGTGCATGGGTCAGCGCCTTCGTGGCCGCTGCCGGCGTCTTCCCGAAGACGTTCTCCTCGAATAGCCGCAGAATCTGCGGCCTTCGCTCCTCTCTCCATTCGGTCGCGCTCGTCACTCGCTTGCCGTCATTTAGGCGCAGAGGGTCGAGCATCGTATACGGTTGTATCTTCGACTCGTCGTAGTTATAGCCCGGGATGTGTTGCGCCGACGCGAACCCGCCAAACGAAGTCATGATCAAGATCCAAACGAGCGAAAACTTGCCGGCGCGGTCTGCATGGGCCATCGATGAACGTGCCTCCTCGCAACATCTTTCACTCTCTCACCTTCGAAACACCGATGTCACGGGTGAAACTGGTCCTTGACAGGAGTGCGGGTCCGCTCCCGATACTGTCCAAGTCAGATGATTGCGAATCGAACCACAAACCCACGCTCGTTTGCCGCACGGATTCCAGCCGTGGTCATCGCAGGCATCTTCATCCTTTGCTTGCCTCTCAGCGCGCAGCAAGCAGTGGAGCTTCCGCAGGCCAAACCTCTTACCCAAAGCATCGCGCAGCACTTCGCCTTTGCTTCTGATGGTCCCATCGGTCCCGGCTGGTCTCGTCCCGACGCGATCGCACGCTTCTACTTCGACAAGCAACTACCCGCGCTTTTCCGCCGCACCATCCAGTTCGACGACGAAGTACCGGACCGGACGACTCTCTTCTGGATCTTCACCGGTCCTCACGCCGGCTTTACCGTTCAGCTCACCAGCTCCAAGGTGCGGCTTCTCGAGCGCTTCTACGACTCCACAGCGCTCCGCGAGTCTGGCAGCTATCCCGAGAAGATCGTTCGTGATGACGAGCAGCCCTACATCGGTCATCCGCGCTCTCTTACCGTCATCGTCGATGCACATCTCTCCGTCCAGGTACTGCTGAATGGCGAGCGCGTTCTCATGGAGCCTCTCGTCTTCGACATCACCCGCGATCAATTGATGTTCTCCGGCCCGCGCAACGAGCACCTCACCCTCACCGGCGCCTTACTCGCCGAAGCCCCGGAAGACGCGACCGTCACCGTCTCCCCCACAAAAGTGCATCAATCGATGCTCGGCTTCGGCGGCAGCCCCAGCATTCCCACCTACGCCGAGCTGAGCGATGAAGGCAAGCGCGTCTACTGGGACATCCTTCGCCGCTACAACCTGCTCATCGACCGCGAATATCCGATGGGCACTCAGCTCAAGCCCGATCTGTCCAACGCCGATGACCTTCAGGACGCCACGCCACATTATTACGGCGACAACTTCCCCAATGGCGAAGTCTCCAGCTTCAACTACATGCGGCACACGCGTGAACTCGGCGGCATGGTGCTCTACGAAATGTGGGCGCTACCGTCCTGGGCCGTCGAGTCCTACACACCGCAAGGCAAACCCATCATCGATGCCTGGGGCAAGCCCGTCCGCAAAGCGGCAAAACCCGACGTCTACGCGCAGATCGTTGTCGATTTCTGCAAAAAAGCGAAGGAACGTTCCGGCGCCGCTCCCGAGATCATCGGCATTGAGAATGAAGTCGAGCAGCCGCCCGAGATCTTCGCCGCCATGACCGCTGCGGTTCGCAAAGCCCTCGACGCCGCCGGTTTTCAGAGCACGAAAATTCAAATGGCCGACGCGCCGTACATGTGGATCGCCATCGGCCGCATCAAGGACGCGAAGAAATTCCCCGACGAGTGGCGCACCGTCGACTTTGTCGCCGCCCACCAGTACGACTACCAGGAGTTCCTCGCCAACCCTGACTTGTACGACAACCGTCTGCGTACCATGCATGCTCTCAGCGCGGACAAGCCATTCCTCGCAACCGAGATCTGCCTCAACGACTCCGCATTCCAGGAGCCCTCCTATCGCATCGCCCTGCAGGTAGGTCAGCTGTACCAGAAGGATCTCACTGAAGCTGACGCGGAAGCGCTCCTCTACTGCTGGCTCATCCTCGATGTCGAACAACCGACCTTCGGCTCCTCGCGCTCCTTGCTCGTCCCGGATCGCTCCAACGGCGAGATACCAGTCGCATCAAGCTTTCAACTTCGGGTATTGGGCGCCTTCAGCCGCCACGTCCTCAAAGGCATGCACCGGGTCGAGTCGGACTCCCCAAATCATGACTTGCTGACAGCAGCCTTCACTGACGGCACGAAAAGCACTCTTATCGTTCTCAACCGCTCCACCTCGGCCCAACATCTCCATCTCGATTGGCCGGGAGCTCACTGGACCGAGCTGGAGCGCACCAATTTCTACTCTGAAAATGTCGACACCACCGTCCCCGCGGACGTCATCATCGCCCCTGGGGAGATCATCACGCTTTCCAACTTCAATGTTCCACGCGCACAGGAGTCGAGGTGAAAAGAACCGGTCTCATTGTCCTCTGTGCCGTTGCGGTGTTTTCCTTCAACCCATTTGCAAACGCTCAGGTCTCGCATCACACTGATCCTGGAGTTCATCCGGAATCCGAATTCATCTTTCAGCCCGGCTCTGCTCCATTTCCGGAGTGCCACGCCTCCACCATCGTCGCTCTGCGCAACGGAGACCTGCTCTCCGCATGGTTCGGCGGAACGAGAGAGGGCGCACCGGACGTAGCGATCTGGACTTCGCGCTATAGTCACGGCGCATGGTCGAAACCGCTCGAAGTCGCACGCGAGCCCAACACGCCAACATGGAATCCCGTCCTCTTCCACACGCACGATGGCCGGCTCTGGCTCTACTACAAAGCCGGTCCCAACACCGGCAGCTGGTCAGCCTCGCGCATGTTCAGCACGGATGAAGGCCAAACCTGGTCAACACCCGAACGCCTTCCCGCTGGCCTGCTCGGCCCAATCCGAGCGAAGCCTCTCGTACTCGCCAACGGAACCATCGTCAGCGGATCGTCGGTCGAAGCTTACAAAACCTGGGCCGCGTGGATCGAGCGCAGCACAGACAACGGGATGACCTTTCGCAAGATCGGCCCCATCATCATCACGGCAGCGCAGGACAAAGCTGAGCCGCCCTATCCCGATCCACCCATGGACAGCCCCGAGCTTCGCGCCAAAGATCACGGCCCGCGCGAGTTCGAAGGCATCATTCAACCCTCCATCGTCTTGCTTGGCGGCCATCATCTTCGTCTCTACGCGCGTTCCCGCTCTCTCGCTGCAAAGATCGTCGTCGCAGACTCCTTTGACAACGGCGTCACCTGGTCGCCCACGCACTTCCTCGATCTCCCCAACAACAATTCAGGTCTCGACGCCGTCGCTCTGAAGGATGGCCGCGTCGTGCTCATCTTCAACGACACACCGCGCGGCCGCTCGCCTCTCAACCTCGCAGTCAGCACCGACGACGAGCACTTCCGCGTCTTCGCCACGCTCGAGCAGGGAAGTGGGGAATACTCCTATCCGGCAATCATCCAGTCTCCTAACGGCGATCTTGATATGACCTACACATGGCACCGTACTGCAATCAAGCACGTCCATCTTTCGCTCGCGCAGGTTCCGCAGCGATGACATGATTGCCGCCCCTGCCTGCCGTCCCGTATAAGAACTGAACCTGAATGGAGAGAAAAGGTGATGCATCGAAAGCAGCGAATCTTCTACTGCAACATTGCAGTATTTCTTGCGGGCGCAATGGCGCTGGCCGCGCACGCGCAGGATCTGCCTCTCACCCAAAACCTCACTCCCAGCACAATCGAACCGCTCGATCCCACGCGTAACGCCAGCTCTCCCATTCTGGAAAGCAGCATCCACAAACCGCTGCCGGAGCAGTATATCTGGACTGCCTCTGACCATCCGCAAAACGAAAAACTCATCTACACCTTCCCCGCAATCACTGAGCAGACCGAACCCCACTACTTCCGTTCGCGCTTCCATATCGATACGCTCCCACCCGAAGCAACGCTCTACATCGCCGGCCCACGCTCCGTTTCCGTCTGGATTAACGGTCAGCTTGCCGAGCGTGTCTCCAGCGACACCAGCTCGCCGCTCGGAATGCACGTCTTTGCTGCGCCCGTCGCGAAGTTCCTTCGCAGCGGAGACAATGTCATCGCAATACAGGCCGTGCGCGGCCGCGGCGTCACAGGCTTCGCGAACAGCGCAATCGTCCGCCAGCAAACCTTTGGACAAGTGCTGGTTGCCAAGATCGTTCCGCGCGAGCTCGGCGTGGAAGCTCCCGACCTGATGCACACCACCGCAGACTGGCGAAGCTCCGCGACACTCACGAACGGCTGGGAGCAGCCGGACTTCGACGACGCACGCTGGAAGCCTGTCATGTCCCTCGGCGGCATTGAAAGCAACATCGAGCTCTTCCAGTGGAACGCCGACGCTGGCCTCTACAACTGGCCCGGCTACGACGGAATCTCGCCATTCCTCGCGCACATGCCTTTGCGTGTGGAGACGGTCCTCGCAAGCTACTCGGGTCGCGGCCATTTCGACAATCTCTCCAGCCTCACAACGGGCACGGGCGACCTTCAGGTCCATCTCCCGGCCGCGCAGCTTACCGAAGCCCCGAGCCTCTTCATTGACTTTGGCCGCGAGATCACCGGCCGTCTCGAGATCGACTCCGACTCCGACAGCCCGATTGCGGCCACCATTGAACTTGGCGAATCCGAATCGGAGGCACTCAAGGTCCCATACCTCGGCGTCAATCAACTCACCATTCCCGCGCACGGCACCGGCCACTCACCCAAGTCGGCATTTCGCTACGCAAAGGTTCGCTTCCTGTCCGGCCCCCCTGAGCTCCGCATCAAGTCCATCCACGCCGACCACATCTACTATCCGGTCAAATATCAGGGCTCCTTCGAAAGCTCCGATCCGCTCCTCAATCGCATCTGGGAGACGGGCGCCTACACCGCGCATCTCTGCATGCAGGATGACGTCTGGGATGCGAGCAAGCGCGACCGCGGCCGCTGGATGGGCGACACCGACGTCAGCGGCCCCGTCATCGAAGACGTATTCGCCGACCGCATGCTGCTCGAAGACACCCTCGACCGCCTCCTTGGCCCCGATCACCAACCCGTCGATCAGCATGTCAACGGCATCCCCGGCTACTCCTCCTTCTGGTTCACCGGCGTCGCCGACTTTTACCGTCACACGGGCGACAAGAGCTTCCTCGAACGCGAGCACCAGCGCATGCTCGAGCTCCTCCACCTCGTCGACGGCGAGTTCGACAGTCGCGACATCTACGCCAACAAGAGCAACGTCTGGCTCTACGTCGATTGGTCGCCCGACTTCAACGGCGACACCCCTGAAACTCGCCGCGCCACTACGCTCGAGTTTCTGCGCGCCTATCGCGAAGCCTCCTTTTTGCTCCGCGAAATCGGCGATAACGCCAATGCCGACAAATACGCCGCGCGTGCCGACGCTCTCAAAGTTGCCGCCGACAAATACCTCACCGATCCTGCGACTGGCACCTTTGGTCCACGCTGGCAGACCAACGCTGCTGCCGTCATCAGCGGAGCCGCCGACCCCAGCAGCTATCCCGCCATCTGGAACGACGTACTCTCGCACGTCGGCAAAGAAGCCGGACCCGGCCTCGGCCACGGCCCCATCATCACCCCGTACTACGGCGACTATGTTCTCCGTGCCATGGCAGAGATGAATCACCGCGCCGACGCACTCGCCTGGATGCGCCAGTTCTGGGGCGGCATGCTCAGTGAAGGCGCTACCAGCTTCTGGGAAGGCTACGACGTCGACTGGTACAAGGAAGACTTTCACTCCTCGCTTCAGGCCGACAACCGCTCCGGCTACTTCGTCTCTCTTGCGCACGGCTGGTCCTCCGGTCCAACCGCGTGGCTCATGGAAGAGATCCTCGGGATCCAACCCACCGGTCCGGGTTTCGACACCGTCAACATTCGCCCTGATCTCGCCGGCCTCGAATGGGCGCGCGGCGCCATGCCCACTCCTCACGGCCTTATCAAGGTCGACGTACGCAAACGCGGCGCCGCAACCGACATCAGCGTAGATATCCCTGACGGAGCGACCGCGCAGCTCTCCGCCCCGGTCGGCGATCGCAACGTCACCACACTTCGCATCAATGGGAAACCAGAGCAGGCCGAAGTGGCGGAAGGCGGCGCACGCCGCATCGTAACCCTCCGTCACGCCGGACATTACGTCATCGACGAATAACCATCAGCGTCCGAAACATTGCTCGTAGATTCGCTCTGCGTCCTGCTCTGTGATCTCGCGTGGATTATTGCGCAGCAACCGCGTCACCGTCATCGCAGCGGCAGCCATCCGCGGAACCGACGCGCGCTCCAGCCCATGGCTGCTCAGATTCGTATCGATGCCACACTCCCGCGCAAGCTCTTCAAGACGCTTTGCGCCGGCTCGAGCAGTCTCCATCGCAGATCCGCGCCGTGCCACACCCAGCGCCTGTGCAACCATCGCATGCCGCTCCGGCGACGCCTCCGCGTTAAACCGAAACACAGCCGGCAGCAGCACCGCATTTGACAGCCCATGCGGCAGGTGGAACTCTCCGCCCAGCGGATACGCCAATGCATGCACAGCCGCCGTGTTCACCGGACCAAGGCACAAACCGCCGTACAGGCTGGCAAGCGACATGCCCTCACGCGCCTCAACATCCTCACCATTCGCAACCGCCCTTGCGAGAAAGCGCGCGCACAACCTCACTCCCTCCAAGGCATACAAATCCACCATCGCATGCGAAACCTTGTTCGTATACGCCTCTACGCAATGCGTCAGCGCATCCAGCCCCGTGTATGCAGTCACAGTCGGCGGCACACTTCGCGTCAATTCGGGATCCACCAAAGCTGCATCGGGTACGAGATGCGGGCTGATCACGCCCTTCTTCAATTGCTCCGCCTCATCCAGCAGAATCGCATTTGGCGAAACTTCACTGCCGGTGCCGGACGTCGTCGGTACGCACACCAGTCCGCAGTTCCGCGAATCCAGCAACCCAATCCCAAAGACTTCCTCGATCCGCTGGTCACTCCTGGTGAATGCTGCGATCAACTTCGCCAGGTCCAGCGCGCTGCCGCCACCCACGCCCAGAACGCACGTTGGATCGAACCCGCGCGCTCTGGCTAGCGCAGTGTTGAACGCATCGATTGTCGGCTCGCCGGCGCCCGCGCAATCCGTCGACACTGTGCATCCGCTGGACTCCAACTGCCGTCGGATGTCGTCGGCTACCGCCGACATGGATGCCGAGTGCACGATATGAATCCGCCGCTCCGGGAGCGACTTCAAATATTCAACCGCCTGGGCCATGCAGCCGTTGCCGAACGTAAGCCGCTGCGGTTGCAAAAATGTAATCGCCCGCATGCTCATCGCTCTTCTATCGCGCCTTCATCTCGTCCGCGGTCGACTCAATCGCGCGCCGCGCCGCGTCCAGCGCGAGCTCCGCTCCAGCCTTCAGGCAAACAATATTATTCGTGCAGAACAGCAGATCGACTCCCAACCGGATCCAATGATGAAACTCTGACATCGCGCACGCCGTAACGATCTTCTTGCGATGCTTGCGCGCCACCTTCACAATCTGCTCTGCCGCGTCCAGCAACTCCGGGTGGCTTGTCTTTCCCGGCATCCCCATGCTGGCCGCAAGGTCCGCCGGCCCAATGAAAATGTCCACATCAGGAATCGAAGCAATCTCCTCGATCCTGGTAAGCGCCTCCTTGGTCTCAATTTGCGCCAGCAGGGTCAGCTCTGAATTCAGCTTCTGCTGCTCTTCCGGCACGCTGTTCACGATCCCATAGCGCAGCGCGCGCGACACACTGAAAAATCCGCGGGCGCCGATCGGCGCAAACTTCGCGTACCGAACCAGCTCTGCAACCTGCTCGGGCGTATCCACCATCGGTATGTCGATCATGTCCGGCCCGCACTCGCCCGCTTTCAGCACGCTCTCGCGCCGCGCATCTGGGATTCGGATCATTGTCAGCATTCCGGACCCCGCAGCCATCCGGCACAGGTCCGCCGCTTCCGCGAAGCTGATTGGCGCATGCTCCATCTCAATCCAGATGACCTGAAAGCCCATGTGAGCCGCGATCTCCAAAAAGATCGGATCGTAGGAATACAGTGCTGCTCCCAGCAGCGGCTTTCCCGCGGCTTGTCGTATTGCTCGGTGAAGGCGGTTCGTCATGGGTCCCTCTCCATTCAAATGCATACTTCCTCAAACTCCCGCTGCAATCTGCAACTGCGATCGCTGTCGCCAGCCCTGCCACGTCAGCTCGCGCGCAACCGGCCTTCCCGGCAGCAGCAAACTCGCAAACACGCCGACGACGAGCAGGACCACATGACCAATCGCTCCGATCATGTAATCGTGCCACGTGAAGTTCCAGCGTCCGACGTCGACGATCTTTCCGCCCTCCGTCAGCGTCGCCCACGCCGTGAAGATCAGGCTCACAATCAGGCCCGCGATCGCCCCTTCGCGCGTCGCTCTCGGCATCAGGAACGCAAGCAGAAACAAACCCGCGAGTCCCCCCGCGACGACCGCCGTAATCGTGTAATACAGTGACAGCGCACTGCCGTGTGTTTGCGCGAGCTTCAACGCGACAGCCGCCGCGGCCACTCCGCTCAGCGCCACAAACACACGTCCGGCGCGCAACAGCTCCTTGTCAGCGCTGCGTGGACGAAACGTCTTGTAGAAGTCCTCCACCGCAATCACCGACAGGCAGTTCATGTCAGACGCTAGCATCGCCATCGCCGAACCCAGCAACGCCGCCACAAACAATCCCGCCAGCCCCGCCGGCACATGCGTCACCAGAAAGTGCGGAAATATCTCGTCCGGCTTCGTAATGGATTTCGGAATCGCTTCGCCCGTCAGTCGGTAGAAACTCCACAGCAGGCTGCCGATCAGCATGAACGCCGCCCACACCGGCAAACACAAACCCGCTCCAAGTGCGATCCCGCGAATCGCGCTCCGGTCCGAGCGGGCAATCAGATAACGCTGCACGACCGTCTGGTCCGCCGTGTACTTCTGCAGATAAAAGAAAAATCCGTAGATCACCAGAACAATAATTGTCGGCTTGTCGAATCGCAGTGCCGTACTTCCAAGGCTCATCTTGCCGTGACTCCACGCATCAGCGAGCATTGCGCGCGGCCCCTGCGCAGGAAGAAACAGCAGATACCCCAGCGATACCAGAATTCCCGCCCACAGCACGAACCCCTGCACCACATCGCTCCACACCACGGCTTCGATGCCGCCCAGCAGCGTGTAGAAGATAGTCACCAGTGCAGTCAGCAGAATGATCTCCCTCACTGGCCATCCCGTCATGCTCGCCAGCGTCAGTGCGAGCAGATAAAACACAAACCCCATCTTGGAAAAATGACCCACCGCAAAGGCAAACGAAGAGTACAGTCGTACGCCCCGGCCAAAGCGTTTGCCGAAGTACTCATACGCACTCATGCCCACCACATGCCGAAAGAACGGCACGATCACCGAGCCGATCAGCACCAGCACGCCAACAAACAAAATCCCCGGCACTAGCAACGACCAGTCGCCCGCATACGCCGATCCCGGATACGCAATGAAAGTCACGCTTGTGATGATCGTCGCCAGCAGCGAAAGCCCCATCGCCCATCCGGGAATCGACCGCGCCGCAACGAAGTAGTCCTCGGTCGTCCTCTGCCGTCGCGCAAACCGCAGGCCGATAGCAACCAGCCCTGCAAGGTAGGCAGCGATGACGACGATGTCTAGCGTACGCATAACCGCTACACCCGCGCTTCCTGTTGCATCCTGTGCCGAGCCATCGTTACCGCCATTCGAATCGCCGCCTTCATATTGGCGTCCCCCGCCAGGTTCTTTCCTGCAATATCAAACGCCGTTCCATGATCCACTGACGTCCGAATGATCGGAATCCCTAGCGACATATTCACCGTCGCCTCAAAGTCCAGCAGCTTCATCGGGATATGACCCTGGTCGTGATACATCGCCACCACCAGGTCATGCGATCCCGCCGCGGCGCGGAAAAAGATTGTGTCTGGAGCCACCGGCCCCTCACATTCGATGCCGCGCGCGCGACACGCATCGACCGCCGGTTGGATGAACTCCTCATCCTCTGTGCCAAACAATCCATGCTCGCCCGCATGCGGATTCAACCCGCATACCGCAATCCGCGGCCTTGCCTTGCCCAGCAGCTTCATCGCATCATTGCCCAGCTCAATCGTGCGAATGATCCGTTGCGTATTGAGATTGCAGGCCTCGCGCAAGCTGATGTGTGTCGATACATGCACCACGCTCAGCTTTCGTCCGGCGAGCAGCATGCGCGAATCCGTCGCTCCGCACAGTTCGGCGATGTATTCGGTGTGTCCGGAAAACTGCATTCCGCTCAGCGTCACCGCCTCCTTATTCAGCGGAGCCGTCACCATCGCATCCGCCTCGCCGTTCAAGCACATCATCGTCGCGTTGTGCACATAGCGCACCGCCGCAGCGCCATACTCCGCCCGCAACGCTCCCATCTCCACGCGAGCATTCGCAGGCAACATGCCGCAGTCGCGAAACTCAACCGAAAGGGAACTCAGCCGAATTGCGGTCGTCTCCTCGGCCGCAGCAACGGCCGCTCGATCCCCCAGCACAACAAACCGGGCCGACGCACTGATTTCCGGATCACTCAACGCCTTCAGCGCAACCTCGGCGCCCACACCCGCCGGATCACCCATCGTGATAAGGATAGTGGGTGTCTCATCTCGCCGCTTCGCATCCGGTTCTTTGTCGTGCTGACCGATCAAACTGTCACCTCTTGTTTCACTCCGAACTCTTCAAGGACCCTGCACATCAGATTTACTTCGCCAAAACCTCCACTCTTCAGGACCACCGTCACTCCATCCATCGCCCCACCCTCCACCGTACCCAAAGGAACGCCCTCCGCAAACTCCCTCTCGAGACGAATGCTCTCAACTCCAAGCACGCGACAGACAAACAGCGCGGTATCTCCGCCGGTCATGAACAGACATCCCACACGCTCCGCCATAAGGTCGGCAACTGTCCGCCGAATCTCCTCTTCCGTCGTTTGCCCCATCGCGACCCTCACCACGATCCCGCTCGCGCCATCCTTGCTCTCCAGCTTCTTCAAGCACTCGACCTGAGACTCCGTCACCGCATGCCGACTCCCAACGAAATAAACAACTCGCCCTCGTCTCCGCCGCATCACCTCGGGCTCTGAGTTCGTTTTCGCTGCAAGCGCACGGGCCAATCCACCCGACCCAATCCACAAAATCCTCTTCTGCAGAGACCGCGCCCCAGCCACTATGCGTTCCAAATCGCTCTGCACCGCGGCATCACACAGAAACGCTCTCGCCCCATCCTCAATCGCCGCGCTCATTGCAGCTGCGACATGCTGCTCCGTCCCCGCTGCGATCCGCTTCACAAAAACGCCAGCCTCGGCCAATAACCCCTCGATCGGTACAGACCGCTCGCCGGCTGCGTCCTCGACCCACAGCACGCCTGCCAGAACTCTTCGCCCAAGTGCCGGATACGCCGAAGCGATCACCGCCACATCGAACTTCCAATGCCTCACCGCGGCCGAGATCTCCAGAATCGTGTTCCCGCGAAAAACCGAGTCCACCTTCTTGAACACTTCAACTTCGCTTCCTGCTTCGTTGACCAGCTCTCGAATCCGCTTTTCCGCTTCCGACTCCTCCACATCCCTCGTATTCGTGGTCAGCCCCCGAACACGTCCGCTCACGCCATTTAAAGGAGGAATGAGTCGAACCCTCACCTCCTCGCCCGCGGCCGCAAATGAAACCGCCGCGTCGCACGCTCCAGTCAGGTCATCGGCGATGATGAGAATGGGTTCGCGGTTCATACTGATAACGAACCGCATTCTTTCAAATGAATGGAAATCATAGCAAGACAATTTTCGGAACTGTGTCCAAAATGGAAGTAATGACAAACTCGGCTCGCGCACGAACCGATATCCCCAAGCGTGAAAGACCGATCCTGCGCCAGATTGCGAACCTCTGGACCCTCATGCAGCACAATTGGTCGCTCGATCGCAAGCTTGACGCTATCAAAGAGGCCGGATTCGACGGCGTCTGCTGGGCTCCCAGCTCCGAGCTCACTGCCGGCGCCGCGCGCCGCAGCCTCATATTTCTCGGCGGCATGGCCTCCGCCGACCCCGCTGCTTTCCCCGGGATCCTCGACGACCTCCAGCGCTCCGGCGCCCGCCATATCAACGTCCAGCTCGGCACCGACGACATGCTCACGCCGCAGGCCCTCGACCTCACCCTCACTCTCCTGCGCGAAGCCAAACTTCGCGGCCTGCTTCCCGCCATCGAATCCCACCGCGGCACCTGCACCGAGACCCCCGAAAAGCTCTACGCACTCGCCGACGCCTACCAGCAAGCCACCGGCGAGCTCCTTCCCATCTCCTGGGACTTCTCCCACATCGCCGTCGTCAAGCACCTTGTCCCCGCCAACTTCGCCGAGCGCCTTCTCATCCGCCCTGACCTCATCCAGAACGCGCAGCAGTTCCACTTCCGTCCCTTCAACGGCCACCACGTCCAGATCCCCGTGACCGACGGCCACGGCCACCTGACGCAGGAGTTCCACGACTGGCTGCCCTTCGCCGAAACACTGCTCCGTCTCTGGCTCGACGCCAACCGCAACACCGTGCGCGAAATCTTCATCTGCCCTGAGCTCGGCCCCGTCGAAGGCGGCTATGCACTCTCCACCTTCCCCGATTGTTGGGAAGACGCCAAGGTCCTTCGCCTCGAGATCGCCAAGCTCTGGAATCGCCTAACCGCCGACGAGTCGAGCTAAATCTTCCGCCTTCGCTGATACTCGCCCGGCGAGCATCCCACTACCTGCCGAAACACGCGGTGAAACTGCGGATAGCTTCCAAACCCCGCCTCCAGCGCGGCCTCCAGCAGCGTCGAACCCCCTGTCGCATCCTCATACCCGTTCAGGAACCGCTCCATCCTCTGCCGGTTCCGGAACTCCACAACCGACGAGCCGGTCTGCTGCTTGAACAATCTGCTCAGCCGCGACGGGCTCAATCCCGCCTGCTTCGCCAACGCGTTCAACCCGCACTCGCCTGCCTCTTCCATCATCAGCCGGGCCGCCCGCTCCACCGCCGGATGGACCTCTCGCATCGGAACCTCACCGGCATGCTCAAAGCAGCGCCACGCCTGCAAAAGCGCATACGCCAACCCAGCATTCGCCAGTCCCGGATCAACCGCATCCTCTGCAAGCTCCGCGAAGAGCTCCTCGAACCGCGCTAGATCGTGCTGGTTCAATCGCCGGCAGGCATCCTTCGAAAAACTTCTCTGCAACAGCGCGCGAGCCCGTGCGTCCGTCGCGACGCGCCGAATCATCCTCCGCCTGAAGACCACCACCCACATCTCAAAATCCGCCGTCTGCTCGAACAGAACATGCTCTTGGGCAGGGAAGAGCCACAACAGATCGCCGCGTCGAATCTCATAATGCCGAATCCCCAGCAGATAAGTCCCCGTTCCCCGCGTCACCAGGTTCAGCTCCAGCTCCGCATGATGATGCCGCCGGTTCGCACCCGCAGGGTTCGCATATCTCCATGCCTTTCCATCGAGTTCCGCCGGTAGTTTCAGCCGCTGCAGCATAGAGGCACCAGGTACTTCAAGGACATCGACAAAAAATGATAACAACTCCGGAAGAAATGAGAAGCCAGCCATTGCACCCGTTCGCTACAGTCTCGGCATGAAAATTACCGACCAGCAGCGCGAGCTCTACCGCAACGAAGGCTACATGATCCTCCCCGGCGTCATCCCGTCCGCAATGCTGGACATGCTCCGCGAAGAATGCTCCTACTATCTCGGCTACTACGACTCCATCATGGACGCCAAGGGCGTTCAGACCGAGAACATCAGCCATCGCGGCAAGCGCTACTTCATCAACAATCGTTATCGCCTCAGCAATCGCCTCTGGCAGTTCATCTTCAGCGATCTCATGGCCGAGGTCGCTCGCGCCACCGTCGGCGACGAAGCCTATCTTTTCCACGAGCAGTGGGTCGTCAAGGGCGCAGAGCAGGGAATGAAGTTCGCCTGGCATCAGGACTCAGGCTACGTCAAGTGGTACAACCCCACCACGCAGCACAAGCCCTACGTCACCTGCTGGTGCACGCTCGACGACGTCTCCGAAGAAAACGGCACCGTCTATCTGCTCCCGCATTCTCGCGGCGGCACCAAGAGTCAAATCATCAACCACATCAAAGAAGACGGAACCAACGACCTCATCGGTTATTCCGGCAACGATCCGGGCGACGCCGTCATTGTTCCGGCCGGCAGCATCGTCGCCTTCGACAGCTTCGTCTTCCACCGCAGCGGTCCCAACAAAACCGAGCGCATGCGCCGCATCTATCTTCCGCAATACAGCGCCGCTCCCATCACGCGCCCTGACGGCAAGCCGTGGGCCATGGCCACGCCCTTCCTCAAGGACGGCAAGAACATCTACAACCACGTCCAGGACACCCCCGAACGCTACGGCCCATTCCCCGAGGTCAAGAAAGAGAACGCGGCCTGAACACTTCCTCCTGCAGCGAAGCCGGAGTTGTTGACCTGACATCACCTCTCCGGCTTCGCTCTATTTTTCCGCCGCGCAATTCAATAACTCCTTCCCGGAGTAATCTGACCGAGAGAATGCGCTACGCATGAAGAACCGGCTGCTGACCACTCGCCTGAGCTATGCATCCAGCGAGATCGCCGGACAACTCATCTTCTGCGTCATCTCCTTTTACCTCCTCAAGTTCTACACCGACGTTTACGGCCTCTCCGCCGCCGCCGCCGGCGCCATCCTTCTCTTCGCGCGCTGCTTCGATGCAATCGATGCTCCTGTCTGGGGCATCATCTTCGAAAAGACACACAGCCGCTGGGGCCGCAGCCGCCCCTGGTTTCTCTGGCTGTGTGTGCCCTTCGCCATCTCCGGCGTCCTCACCTTCGTCACGCCCAGCGTCGGTCCTACCGCGAAGATTGCATACGCCGCCTGCACCTACGTCGTCTGCAGCGTCCTCTACACCGGCATCAACACGCCCGTAACCGCAATTCTCGCTGCACTCACGCCAAACTCCCACGAGCGCGTCGTCCTCACATCCTTCCGAATGTTCGGCTCCAAGCTCGGCGTGCTCTTCGTCAACCTCACCGTCCTTCTGCTTGTCGCAAAGCTCGGCCATGGCAACGACCGCCGCGGCTTCATGCTCGTCATGCCGATGTACGCGCTTGGCACCATCGCGCTCTATCTGCTCGCCTTTCGCAACCTGCGCGAAACCGTTCACGAGACCAAAAGGCACATCCCGATCAAGCAAAGCTTCGCCGCGCTCAAAGGCAACGTGCCCTGGCTCATCATCTTTCTCTCCAGCCTCTTCTTCTGGATCGCCTTTATCGCGCGCATCTCCTCCGCGCCCTACTTCTTCCAGTACGTCCTGCACCGCACCGACCTCACACCCATCGCCAACAGCCTCGACGTCACCTCGCTCGCCACCATTCTTCTGCTCCCATTCTTCTGCCGCCTCGTCTCGAAGCGCACCGTGTGGGCGCTCGGCCTTGTCGGCTCCGTTCTCGCGCAGGTCGTCGTCTACTTCGGCGTCCGTGCCAACTCCATCCCCGAAGTCATCACCGGCTGGGTCCTCGGCTTCCTCGCCAGCGGCATCGCGATGGCCATGCCGTTCTCTCTGCTCTCGGATAGCGTCGACTACGGTGAATGGAAAGGAGGAGTCAGAGCCGCCGGTCTGCTCACCGCCATCGGAGCGGCCTTCTGCCTCAAGGCCGGCAGCGGCCTTGGCGGCGCTCTGCCTGCATGGATCCTCGATTACTTCCGCTACGTCCCCAACGTCGCACAAAGCGCGCGTTCCATTCTCGGCATCGAGCTGAGCTGCATCTGGCTTCCCGCCGTCGCCTACGCCATCGCCGTGCTGCCCGTCCTCTTCTACTATCGCTACGAACGTCTCGAGCCGCAGATCCAGCTCGAGCTCCAGAACCGCAGAGAGCTCGTCGACCGCGAAATCGCCGCGCAGATCAGCAGCGCCACATAACGGAGTGCCCGAACGCATGCTTCAAACCGAAAACTGCTCCGCACCCTTCACGTTTCGCAATGACGACGGCCAACGCCTTCGCATTCAATTCTTCTCTGATTCCATCGCCCGAATCACCACCACGCAAGGTCGCGACTTCCTCGACAAACCCAGCCGCATCGTTATTGCTCAACCGCAGGAAGTTTTCTTCAAACTCCGCGAAGATCCAGACGCCATCACAGTTTCTACCCAATCACTTACTATCCGCATCAACAAGATCACCGGCGCGCTCATCTACCTCGACAGTACCGGCAAACTTCTCGTTCGCGAACCGGAACCTGGCGGCCGGTCACTTCTGCCGAAGCCAATCACGCGCAACATCTTCCCGCAGCATACTTCGATAGCTCTCGAGCAAAGCATCGATGGTGCCCGCGCCTCCGCGACAAATTATGAGACGATCTTCGACCGCAACGCCTTCGAGGCCACGCTCGAACTCATCCTCTCCGACGACGAAGCCATCTTCGGCCTCGGCTCGCACGAAGAAGGCTACGGCAATCTCCGTGGCCGCTCGCGCGATCTCTACCAGCAAAACATGAAGGCCGTCGTCCCGCATCTCGTCTCCACGCGCGGCTACAGCATCCTGCTCGACTGCTCCGCCCTCATGACCTTCCACGACGATGCACCCGGCGCCGTCTGGTGGGCCGACGCGGTCGACGAGCTTGACTTCTACTTCATCCACGGCGGCGATTTCGCCGGCGTCATGCGCGGTTACCGTCACCTCACCGGAGTCGCGCCGCTGCCGCCCAAATGGGCCTTCGGTTACGTGCAATCCAAAGAACGCTACGTCACCGCCGACGAGATGATCTCCATCGTCGCCGAATATCGTCGCCGCAAAATCCCGCTCGACTGCATCGTCCTCGACTGGAAGTCCTGGCCCAACGGCGCCGGCTGGGGACAGAAATCCTTCGACCCCGCACGCTTCCCCGACCCCTCAGCCTTCACCGCGAAGCTCCACGAGCTCAACGCGAAACTCATGGTCTCCATCTGGCCCATCATGACCGGCGGCTGCCCCAACCAGCGCGAGCTCCTCGATCATCACCTCATGCTCGGCAACAACTCCACGTACAACGCGTTCTCTCCCGAAGCCCGCGCACTCTACTGGCAGCAAGCCAATCGCGGCCTCTTCGTCCACAGCATCGACGCCTGGTGGTGCGACTGCACCGAGCCCTTCGAAGCAGACTGGTCCGGCGCGACAAAACCCTCGCCCGCCGAACGACTCCGCATCAACACCGAGGCCTCCAAACTCTACATCGACGCCGCCGACATCAACGCGTACTCACTGGTTCATTCCGAAGGAATCTACAAAGGCCAGCGCTCCGTCACAAGTGAAAAGCGTGTCCTTAACCTCACGCGCTCCTCCTACGCCGGCCAGCATCGCTACGCCACCGTCACCTGGAACGGTGACATCTGCGCCACGTGGGAAACCCTTCGCGCCTGCATCCCTGAAGGCCTCAACTTCTGTGCCACCGGCGAAGCCTACTGGACTGTCGACGCCGGCGGCTTCTTCGTCGGCAACGATCCCAACCTCTGGTTCTGGCGCGGCGACTATCCCTCCGGCGCTCGCGGCCTCACGGCCATGGATGCACTTGTGCCCGACCCCGCCGACACTGGCTCAACGGACCTCGGCTTCTTCGAGCTCTACACGCGCTGGCTCCAATACGCCGCGTTCCTCCCAATGTTCCGCTCCCACGGCACCGACGTCCCACGCGAAATCTGGCGCTTCGGAGAGCAGGGAACTCCCTTCTACGACGCTATCGCCGATTGCATCCGTCTTCGTTACCGCCTCCTGCCCTACATCTACTCGCGCGCCGCCGCCATCACCGCCGAAGGCCTGCCGATGAATCGCGCCCTCGCACTCGAATTCCCCCACGACCACGCCACCCACAACATCACCGACCAATTCCTCTTCGGCCCATCGCTTCTCGTCTGCCCCATCACTCAGCCGATGTACTACGGCCCCAACTCGCGCCAGCTTCACAACATTCCCAAATCGCGCAGCGTATACCTTCCTCATGAAGCCCGATGGTTTAACTTCTGGACCAACGAACTCCACGACGGAGGCCAGACCATCACCGCCGACGCTCCACTCGCAACCATCCCGCTCTTCGTCCGCGCCGGCTCCATCCTTCCCATGACCGACGCGATGCAATTCGTCGACGAACTCCCCAACGCGCCGTACGATCTCTGCATCTACCCCGGCGCCGACGCCCGCTTCACGCTCTACGAAGACGCCGGCGACGGCTACGGTTACGAACGCGGCGAACTCTCTCGCATCCACATCGCCTGGAACGACCGCACCCGCGCACTCACCGTGCACGCGCGCGAAGGCAGCTTCGCCGGCATGCCCCCAAAACGCGACCTCCGCATCGAACTCGTCTCCTCCGCACCCATCCAGCGCACACTGCACTACACTGGCGCCGAACTCCGCCTTCGCTTCGATGGAGCCAATCTCTGATGCTTCGCTCGACTCTTATCGCGTCCGCGCTCTGTATCGCACTCGCCGCGCACGGCCAATCGCATCGCGACGCCAACGCTGTCACCATCGCCGTCTCGCCCACCGGCGACGACACCGCCGACGGCACGCCCGCGCATCCCTTCCGCACGCTCACCCGCGCACAGCAAGCCGTGCGCCAATCCAACGCCGACCACAACGTCATCGTTCAACTGGCCGACGGCACTTACCGCATCGACCACCCGCTTCTCTTCCGCGCTCCTGACGGAGGCCACAACGACCACACCGTCGCCTGGACCGCCGCGCCCAACGCTCACCCCATCATTAGCGGCGGCATCGCCATCACCGGCTGGCATCTCTCCAACGCATCACGGCAAATCTACGTCGCCGACACACCGCCCGGCCTCGATTCCCGGCAGCTCTGGGTCAACAACCACCTCGCCCCCATGGCCTTCACCGAACTTCATCGCTCCGACTGGACCTTCACCCGCGACGGCATGACCCTCCGCCCCAACGCCGCAAACCCGCTCACCGATCTCCAGCACACCACACGCCTCGAGCTCCGCGCCACAGGCTTCTTCACGGAGCGCATCTCACCGATCGCGCAGGTCATGCCCAACGCACTCGTCATGCGCCAGCCGGCATGGGACAACAACCTCTGGGGCTACGACACGATCGAGAAGCCTTTCGGTCCTCAATTCTCACATCTCTACCTCACCAACGCGCTCGAGCTCCTCACCCAGCCCGGCCAATGGTTCCTCGATCCCGTGCACGGTAAGCTCTACCTCCGGCCACCCGCCAACACCGACATCAACTCACTCAAAGTCGAACTTCCGCGCCTTGCCGTTCTCCTCTCCATCTCCGGCACACTCGACGATCCTATCCACGACCTCATCTTCCGCGGCATCCAGTTCTCGCACACCAGCTGGCTCGCTCCCTCAACTGACGAAGGCTACGCCAGCCAGCAGAGCGGTTCCTTCCTCACCGGCCGCGCCGAGCACTACCCAGCCGATCCCATCGCAACCTGCGCCGTCGGCTGCGAAGACTTCGAAAGCATGCGCAACGAGTGGCACCAGATGCCTGCCGCGATTCAAATCTCCGCCGCCGAGCGCATCACCTTCGAAGGCAATCTCTTCGCGCACCTCGGCCAATACGCGCTCGGCATCGGCAATGATGCCGACGCCACGCTCTCCAGAGTCGGCCTCTCTACCGGCGACATTGTCATCACCGCCAACACCTTCACCGATCTCGCCGGCGGAGCCATCCTCGCCGGCGGTGTGCAGCGCGACGCGCACCACCCGCGCGACCCGCGCCAGATCAATCGCGCGCTCATCGTGCGCAGCAACCGCATCGCATCGGTCAGCGAAGACTACCTCGACAACACCGCCATCCTCAGCACTTACAATCTCGGCGCCGCCATCCTCCACAACGACATCTCCGACGTCCCGTACGACGCCATCGACATCGGCTACGGCTGGGGCATCGAAGATCCCTACGGCAATCCCAACTACCGCTTCCGCATGCACGGCTACGACTGGCCGCAGAATCTGACCTACACCACGCCCACCACCCACCGCGACGTCGTCGTCGCCGACAACCGCATCCACGACGCCAAAAAGTTCTTGCACGACGGGGGCGCCATCTATAACCTCTCCGCCAGCCCGCACACGCTCATCACCGAAAACTACATCTCGAACATCCACGGCATGATCGCGCTCTACCTCGACGAAGGCTCGCGCTACATCACCGTCCGCAAGAACGTCGTCGAGGATCCCGCCAGCGAGTGGCTCAACGTGAATACGGTCCACGCAGCCTACCCGCTGCGAATCTCATCCGACAACACCGCCATCGACAACTGGCACGACAGTGCAAAGATCGGCGGTCTCTGGACCAACTATCAGGACAATCTCATCCTCGACGACCACCTCATCACCGACGGTCAATGGCCGGTCGATGCGCAAAAGATCATGAAGGACTCCGGCATCGAGCCCACCTTCGCTCCGCTCGTCGACAACTGGAGCACATCACACTAGCTCAACGTCGCTTCTTCGCGGTCTTCTCGTGTCCAATCCCGCGATCGATCTCCGCGCCCGCCTGCAAAAATCCACCCACGCCGTACGCCCACGTCGATCCCGGCTGCAACTCCCCCGGCGCCGCGCCGATCGGCTGAATCGCACCCAGCCTCCCGTCCGAATACACGTGCTGCAGCATCCCGGCCCACGCCTTCTCAATCACCGGCTCAAACTTCTCCGCCGGCAGCAGATGATTGTTCACGCCCCATGCCATCGCATAGGTGAAAAACGCTGTGCCGCTCACCTCGCCCTGGGGATACGCCTCGGCGTCCAGCAATCCCATCCGCCACAATCCATCCGCCGGCTGCAGATCCGCGACGCGGTTCGCCATGTTCTTGAACAGCGTCTCGAAGCTCGGGCGCTGCGGATCCTTCTTCGGCATAACCGTCAGCACATGCGCCAGCCCTGCCAGTACCCATCCATTGCCGCGGCTCCAGAACAGCGGTTTCCCATTGGGCTCCGTCTTGTGCAGGAACGTCGCGTCGCGGAAGAACAAATGCTCGTCATAGTCATACAAATGTCCCTGCGTCAGCGACCACTCATGTTCCATGAAGGTCAAATAGCGCGGGTCGCCCGTCAACTGTGCCATCTTCGCAAACCCCGGCGGAGCCATATACAACGCATCGCACCACCACCACAGGTCCTTCTTCGGATCATCCTTGCGCATCATCACCAGCGCAAAGTTGTCCCGTAACGCCGCAATGCGCGTTGGATCGTGGTTCTCTTCATACAGCGCCTCGTACGCCTGTCCAATGGCCTCGTCGTCGGCGTGATACGGCCGCCCCGGAAGCAACTGCCAGTTGAACCTCTCCGCCGCATGCAGCACGGCATTGTGATATCGCGGATCGTCCAGCGTCTTCGTAGCATCCAGCAAACCCGTATACAGCGGCGCATACGTCCAGTCCTGCGTAAAGTGCGGCTGCTCGTTTTCCAAGGACCAGTCCGCGACCTTCTTCATCGCCGCGCGCACATCCGCATGAGTCAGCTCCGGCGAAAGGGAAGTGTCAATCGGCCCTGGATTCGCCGCGATGTCGCCGGCCGCGTCGTGAAGCTCCTTGGAACTCGGCCGCTGCGGTTGTGTCATCTGCGCGCCTGTACTCAGCATTCCGCCCAACAGGCAAACGCCCGCAAAAGGAACCAGCCCTTTCGCTCTCATCGTTCTCATCGGCTCTCTCCTGAACCTCACCGCAGATCGGCAACCGCCACGCCATCCATATCGCCGTAATCCTGATTCTCGCCACCCATGCCCCAGCAGAATCCGTACCGCGTCGTCCCCACTCCCGCATGAATACTCCATCCCGGCGACACAACAATCTCACGATCCTTCATCAGCAGATGCCGCGTCTCCTGCGGCGGCCCCATCAAATGCACCACACGATGCGCCCCGTCCACGTCGAAGTACATATAGATCTCACTCCGGCGCATATGCGTATGTGGCGGCATCGTGTTCCAGTTCGATCCTTCCTCCAGCAGCGTGAACCCCATCACCAGCTGGCAGCTCTTGATCCCGTCCCGATGAATCGCCTTGTAGATCGAGCGCTTGTTGCACGTTTCCACCGCGCCCAGCTTCACCGGCTCAATGTCCTTAAACTTCACCATCGCCGTCGGACGGTCCGCGTGCGCCAGGTAGCTCAGCAGATAAAAGGCTGCTGGCTTCTCCGGGCTCGCGCTCGCAAACTGGACATCTTTGCTTCCGCGCCCCACATACACGCAATCCAGCTTGTCCAGCTTGAACTCCTTGCCGTCAACGGTCACCGTACCCGCGCCGCCAATGTTCAACACGCCCAGCTCGCGCCTCTCGCAGAAGAACTCCGCACGCAGCTCCGGCGAAGTCTCCAGCTTCAGTGCTCCCGTCGTCGGCACCGCTCCGCCCACCGCCGCGCGATCCAGGTCAACATACGCCAGCGTGATCGCGCCCGGCTGGAACATCTCTTCCAGCAGAAACGTCCCGCGCAACTCCTCGGTCGTCATGCGCGGATAGCGCACCGGATCAGCCATCTGCAACAGCTTCATTGCATCCTCCTGAATCTCTTTCTCGCCTACCGCCCCGCAGCTCCGCCCGTTGCCGTCTCCGGCGCCGCCACCTTGATCACATAGATCGTGATCGTCTGCCCCGGAGCCTCAATCGCCTGGTGTGGCGTCCCCGCCGGAATGTGCATGATGTCGCCCTTGTGTAGCACGTGCGGCGTCGCTCCCTCCAGCGTCTTTCCCTTCACCTCGCCATTCGGTCCATCCTTACGGTCGACGATCGTCCCTCCCGTCATCTCCGTGCCTTCGCCGTCCACCACAATCAAGAAGTCGGACCAGTGCTCATGCAGCTCCGCTCCGCCGCTCGCCGTCCGCGCCGTCAGCATCGTGTAATGCCCCGCGAAATGCCCCAGCGTAATGCCCGCGCTTCCGCTTCCTGCTCGCGCCTTTTCCAGCAGAGCTTTCCCGCGCTCCGCCAGCTCATCCATGCTGAGCTCCTCAGGGGTGGTCGTAATCACAGGCTTCGTTTCCTCCTGCGCAACCGCCCGTGCCGCGCTGAACAACGCCACGCCGCACACCGCCGCACAAATCAATGAAGCTGCTCTCTGTCGTCGCATCTGTTTTCCTCTCCAGAACCCTCAGGACAAACAGCATACGCAACTCCAGCGGCCGCTGTCAGGCGCTTCGACAGATTAAGTTCGTTCTTGCGCAAAAAGAAAACTCGCAGCTTGTAGCACACAGCTCGGAGCTCATCGCCCCAATCCGCAATCCATGAATTGCCTCAGGTCTCAGCGGCGTCAAATCGCGCGTCTTGACTTCCACTTCGCACACCCATAACCTCATACACATGAGGCCGTCTCACACCGCCGCGCTCTGTTGCATGTGTTGTCGCATGCGCTGTTGCGCCGGTGTCTGTTTAGCCTGATCGCGAAGCTCTGGATCTTAGAGAGCCGCATCCAGCCTTAGCACCCACGCAACCGTCTCCTCCGGAGCAGCGTGGGTTTTCTATTTTCAGCCTCGGCGCCCACGCACCTCCATTCATCCGGCCGCACAACCTCCAGGAGGTCCCCATGGATTCTCGCCCGTCCACCCGGCTCGTCTTCAACGCCGACGCCGCCGCGATCATCATCGCTCTCGCACTCGCCGCGCTCATCCGCCTCAATCTCATCCCGCACATCGGCTGGTAGCCCTCCGCGCATCCGCCCGTGTCCACCCGCACCATCCCGCTCCCGCTCGAACCTCCGCGCGCCCTCTCGCGCCGCCGCCAGCTTCTCGCGCTCATCCCCGGCACGGCTCTCCTCTTCGCTGTCGGTCTCGCCGGTAAGGGAATGGAGTCTCTCGGTCACTCTCTCCGCGCCCGCCACATCCCATTCCCGCAGGTCGAGTACGTCCTCTGGGCCATCCTCCTCGGCCTCGCCATCGGCAACGTCATCCGCCTTCCGGCAATCTTCCGCCCCGGCCTCGCCACCTACGAGCTCTGGCTCAAGCTCGGCATCGTCCTCGTCGGGGCAAAGTTTCTCCTCGGCGATCTCCTCCATCTCGGCGGCCTCTCGCTCATCCTCGTCGCCATCGAGCTCACGCTTTCGCTCTCCGTCATGACGCTCCTCGGCCGCGTCTTCAAACTGCGCCCCAAGCTCACCAGCCTGCTCGCCATCGGCAGCTCCATCTGCGGCGTCACCGCCATCATGGCCGCGCAAGGCGCCATCGACCCCGAAGAGCAGGACACCTCCACAGCCATCGCCGCCATCCTCACTCTTGGCGCCATCGCGCTCTTTGCCTTCCCAGCCATCGGCCACGCGCTGCATATGGGCCAGCAATCCTACGGCCTCTGGACCGGCCTCGCCGTCGACAACACCGCCGAGGCCACCGTCACCGGCGCGCTCTACGGCGACCTCGCCGGCCGCATCGCCATCCTCGCCAAAACCGCCCGCAGCTCCTTCATCGGCTTCGTCGTCCTCGGCTACGCGGTCTACTGGGCCAGCCGCGGACAGGCGCAACACGTCGAGCACAAGGCGCTCTTTCTCTGGCAGAAGTTCCCCAAGTTCATCCTCGGCTTCGTCGCGATCTCCGTCCTCGCCACTATCGGCTTCTTCTCCGCCTCGCAGCTCACCTCGCTCGGCAACCTCTCGAAGTGGGCCTTCCTTCCCGCCTTCGCCGGCGTCGGCCTGCGCACCCAGCTCCGCGACCTCATCCATCAGGGCTGGCGTCCCATCCTCGTCGGCGTGCTCGGCGAAATCTTCCTCGCCGCCCTCACCCTCGCCATGGTCTTCCTCGCCACCCACGGCGCCACGCGTTGAGCAGGCCCCTCCCCAGCGAGCGCTATACTTGCGCAAACTCATGAGCAGGCGCCAGCAAATTCAGCAAGCAAAGCTCACCCATCTCGAGCAGGAATTTCATCCGCTACTGCTCGAACTGCTTAGACAATGTGCCGCGGGACGGTGGGGGCTATTCGGACAAAATGAGGTCGCTGATCCGGAAGGCATTTACTGGCATTGGCCGGAAGCCGAGCGCCTGAAAGTTCTCGCGCAGGAGATCACTTCAATCAGAGAACAATTCGGCCAGAACGATCCCAAATGCGAACGTTTTCTTCAACTCTGCTCATTGCGGGGCCCAAACGTCCCAGGCGAACCAAAACTGGCGGAGGTGTTTCTGGTTGAGCTCGGCGGCGACTCGCTCACACCTTCGCAAAATCAATAAACGCCCGCGCCGGGTCCGTATGCAGCAGCTTCACGCTCACTCGATCCCCCACATCCAGCCCATCCTCGTTCTGAATCACTCTTCCCTCAAACGGCGGATCAATCACGCGCACATACACACCCTTCTCGCTCGCGCCCGTAACCACGCCGCGAAAGATCTCGCCAATCCGGTGCGCCATCGCGACCGCCGCCACGCGCTTCTGCATGTCGCGCTCGATCTTCCGTAGTGCCTTGTCCGCCTCATTGCAGTGCGTCGCTATCGCTGCCAGTTCCGCATCGCTATACGGCGGCGGAGCGCCATCCATCATCGCGTGCAGCACCCGCTGCGTCACAATATCCGGAAACCTCCGGTTCGGCGCCGTCGAGTGCGTATAGTCCCGCACCGCCAGCCCGAAATGTCCTGTAGGGTCATCATCCGGCGTCATCACCATGTACTCGCCCGGCCCCATCAGCTTGATCACCGCCACCGCAACGTCCGGATAATGATCCGGATCGGTCCGGCGAATATCCGCCAACAAATTGTTCAACGCCACCGAGTCCGGATTCGCCGGCAGTACTCGCTTGTGCTCCGCCGCCAGCGCCACAATTCTGTCCCACCGCTGTGGCACGCGCACCACGCGCTGCAACCCGGACCGCCCGCCCTTGCGCAGCGCGCGCGCCATCACGCCATTCGCCGCCACCATCAAATCTTCAATCAGAGACATCGCGCGATTCTGAATCACATCGTGCACACTCACGATGCGCCCGTCCGCCACCACCGGCTCCGCCTCGCCGCGATGAAACTCAAGCGCTCCATTCTGTATTCGCGCCCTGTGCAGTTGCTGCGTCGCTCTGTCCTGCAGGATCAACTGGTCCGCCAGGTCCCACGCCAGCCTTTGACCCTCCGACGTATCGCTCAGCGCCGGCCGCCCCACATCCTCGTCCTCGCGCGCGCTGTCGGATCGCAGCGCCTCAATATCCTTCACTCCAATCTGCGTCGCATCGTCTGTCGTCGCATACTTCTCCAGAAACGGTCCCACCCGCGAGTACGCCATCTGCGCCCGGTTCCTCACCCACGCCCGCGACACCTGCTCATCGCTCATCTCTCCGTTCGCGCCCACCGTGAAGCTCATCATCACCGCCACGCGGTCGCCATTCTCATTCAAGCTTGTCATGCCCGCCGAGAGCTCCAGCGGTAGCATCGGAAAATTTTTCACCGCCGTATAAATCGTCTGCGTCTGCGCTTGGGCATGGAAGTCAATCGGCGACCCCAGCTCCACCGCGCGCGCCACATCGCCGATTGCCACGTGCAGCCGTATGCCGTCCGCCACCTTCTCCGCAAACTCAATCTGGTCCAGGTCGCGCGACGTGTCATTGTCAATCGACGACCACGCCATCTCCCGCAGATCCGGCACTCCAAATCCGGGCTCCGACTTCGCAAACTCCTTGCGCAGCTCCTCCCGAATCTCGTTCACCTGCTCCGCCACGCCCGGTCCGAACTCCGGCTTGAACCCCGCCTCGTGCATCTCATCCAGCGCCGCCTGCGCCAGGTCGAAGTGGTCCGCATCCACATGCTGCGGATGACGCGAATGTCCGCCGCTGTGCTCTACGTGCTCTGTTGTGGCCTCTTGAACTTCATGGTCTTTCGCATGCCGATGCCGATGATGATGTTCAGACATTCCAGAAAGCTACCATGCCAAATCGCCTGCCAGATATCTCGCGGCGTAGCATGGAACGATGGTTAGGCCCTGCTTCCTCGTCATCGACCGCGAACACTCCGGCTCCATCTCCACTCGCAAACTCGTGCTGGAGTCCGCCAAATTCAACGTCATCACCGCCTACAGTGGCGCCGAAGCGCTCGAGACCTTCGAGCGCTTTCCCAACATCGACGGCCTCGTCCTCAACGCCGGCATTAACGACATTCCCTGCGAAACGGTCGTCGCCAAGATTCGCGCCCGCACACCCCAGGCTCCGATCATTGTCGTGCAAGGTCCGTCATCCGAGCCCTGTCCCGGCGCCTCCCATTACGTCGACTCCTTCGACCCCGCCAGCCTCCTTGAGCTTCTGCACAAGCTCTTTCCCCGCGAAACCGCTTCCATCGAGCGTCAGGATGACGTCCTCAAAGCGAAGGAGAATCAGAGCTGAGGCCACCCCCGAACGTCGCATCCGAATATCGGCCAACCCCTCCAATCACCGCGCCGGAAGGGCTAGCATAGAAATAGCCATGCCTACCAAGTCCTCGGCGCCGACAGAGTCCCTCCCCGCACAGCAGAAACAAAGCTTCAACGACCCCAGCCTCTCCCGCGAAGCCGTCTTCGATATCTTCCGCCGCTGGGGCTATCTCCAGGCCTCGCTCGACCCGCTCGGCCAGTACCTCCCGCCCGAGCCGTTTCCGACGCCGGCGCCCGATGGCCCCGATGCCCAGGAAGCCCGCCGCTACTACTGCGGCCCCATCGGCGCCGAGTTCATGCATATTCCTTCCCCGGAAAAGCGTACTTGGATTCAGGCCCGGCTCGAACGCGACATCACACCTAATACCGCCGCCGCCAACGGCCTCCTCGAACAAAAGCGCATCCTCTCCGACCTCATCCGTGCTGATCTCTTCGAGCAGGTCATTCAGCAGCGCTACCTCGGCACCAAGCGCTTTTCCCTCGAAGGCCTGACCGTCCTCATCCCGTTTCTCGACCAGCTCTTCACCACCGCCGCCGAGAACGGCGTCACGCGCTCCGTCTTCGCCATGAGCCACCGCGGCCGCTTGAACGTGATGGTCAACACCGTCGGCCGCCAGTCCAAGGAAATCTTCTCCAAGTTCGAGGACGTCAACCCCGAGACCACCATGGGCGGCGGCGACGTCAAGTACCACATGGGAGCCACCGGCGACTTCACCACTGCCAACGGTAAGGTGGTCGCGCTCCATCTCGCCTCTAACCCCTCGCACCTTGAAGCGGCCGATCCCGTCATCATGGGTCGCGCCCGTGCCCGCCAGGACCGTGCCCTCGCCGCCGGCGACCAGCACGCCACCGCGCAGACCCTGCCCATGATCATTCACGGTGACGCCGCCTTCGCCGGGCAGGGCATCTGGGCCGAGACCCTCAACCTCGCCACCATCGACGGCTTCTCCGTCGGCGGTACGATCCAGGTCATCGTTAATAACCTGCTCGGCTTCACCGCCAACCCCGAGGAGTCCAACTCCTCGCGCTTCGCCTCCGACCTCGCCAAGCGCCTCCCCATCCCCATCTTCCACGTCAACGCCGAGGATCCCGAAGCCGTCGTCCGCGTCGCCGCACTCGCCGCGGACTACCGCAACACCTTCTCGTCCGACGTCGTCGTCGACCTCATCGGCTATCGCCGTCACGGCCACTCCGAGGTCGACGACCCCACCGTCACCCAGCCGCGCCGCTACGCGCTCATCAAGGATCACCCGCCCCTCTACAAGCTCTACGCGCAGAAGCTCTCGGCGGACATCACCGCCGAACTCTCCGCCGTTCAGCAGGACCTGCTCGACGCCCAGCGCCACGCCGCCCAATCCGACGCCAAAGACGAGAAAGCCGACAAGGCCTCCCGGAAGGCCGGCGGCAGCGGCGCCTTCGTCATGAAGCGCCTGCACTCGCTGCCCGACTACTGGTCGAACTACACCGGCGGCCCGCACTCCGCTTCCGACAACCCCGTCACCGGCCTCGACGCCGCCGAAATCTCCGCCCTGACCGCCAAGCTCACGCACGCTCCTGAAGGCTTCCACGTCCATCCCAAGGTCGCGAAACTCCTCGAGCAGCGCGGCGAGATGGGAGCCAACAAGCGCCCCATCGACTACGGCTTCGCCGAGCTCCTCGCCTATGCCTCGCTCCTCAAATCCGGCACGCCCGTCCGCCTCTCCGGCCAGGACTCGCAGCGCGGCACCTTCAACCAGCGCCACTCCGTTTTGATCGACACCGAAACCGAAGTCCGCTGGTCGCCGCTCTCCCACATCGCGCCCAACCAGGGCCGCTGGCAGGTCTATAACTCCATCCTCTCTGAGGCCGCCGTCCTCGGCTACGAGTACGGCTACGCCCGCGACTACCCCGAAGCCCTCGTCCTCTGGGAGGCCCAGTTCGGCGACTTCGCCAACGGCGCCCAAATCATCATCGACCAGTTCCTCGCCGCCGGTGAAGCCAAATGGGGCCTGCTCTCCGGCGTCGTCCTCCTTCTCCCGCACGGGTACGAAGGCCAGGGGCCCGAGCACTCCTCCGCCCGCATCGAGCGCTACCTCCAGCTCGCCGCGCAGGAAAACATTCAGGTCACGCAACCCTCCACCGCCGCGCAGTACTTCCACCTCCTGCGCCGCCAGGCCCTGCGCAAGTGGCGCAAGCCTCTCATCGTCTTCACCCCGAAGTCCATGCTCCGCCACCCCGATGCCATGAGCACCGTCCCCGACTTCGCCATCGACAAATTTCAGCCCGTCCTGGGCGACACCACCGTCACCGATCCAGTCCGCATCCTCGTCTGCTCCGGCAAGATTGGCCACAATCTCCGCGTCGAGCGCGCCAAGCGCAAGATCGAAGACACCGCCATCCTCTTCGTCGACGAGCTCTACCCCTGGCCCGAAGCCGAGCTCACCGCCGCCCTCGCGCAACACCCCAACGCAAAAGAGATCGTCTGGGTCCAGGAAGAACCGGCCAACATGGGCGCGCTCAACTACGTGATGCCTCTGCTCCGCAAGCTCGCCGGCAACCGCCGCGTCCTCTCGGTCAAGCGCACCGCCTCGGCCTCGCCGGCCACGGGCAGCCCCAAGGCCCACGAGCTCGAAGAAAAAACTCTCATCGATTTAGCCTTTGGGCTCTAGGCAGCATCGTCTTCGGCCTCTAAAACTCGCGCCCGCGCCTAACGCGAATCGTCGCGCCTTCTGCGCTGATATGCGGCGACCTTGACCTTGTTGCCGCAGATGTTCATGCTGCACCACCGCCGCGAGCCCTTCTTGCTCGCGTCGAAAAAGTGAACCACACACGACTCGCACTTCCGCAGCCGCTCCGTCTGCGGCTCGCTCAGCAGCTCGACGGTCGCCTGGAGTATCGGCGTCCAAAGGTCCGCGGGCCGCTGCGGATCGAACATCGGCTCCGCCACAATCCTGCCGTCTCGCTTGCGCAGTATCGTCCGAAGCGGATGCTCCAGCAACCGTGCATTGATCTCTTTCAGAAACTCATCCGACGGAGCCAGTCCTTCCTCCATCCGCAGAACAGCATTCCGCAAGCGCTCGCGAAAGCCCAGCAACTCCTTCAAAAACACACGCGCCTCAGTCGAACTCCGCCAACCGCGCAGCCGCCCCTTCGTTCGCGCAGAATTCACAACGCCGGCCGCGAGCAGCCAGCGCTCCAGCGCATCAAAATCTGGCAGCAGCTCCGTCGGACCCTCAGCCAGCACCGGCTTCGTGTTCAGGAAGTCGAGCGCCACCCGGTTCGCGACGAAGAGAAATCCGTCGACCCACTCGCCGTCGCCCTGAGAGGAAGAACGCGCCATATCGCTCCTCCAAAATATCCCAAGACTCTGAAACACCGTTGTTGACAATTTTATTGGTGTCTACTATTCTCACCCTTACCGTCGCTCCAAAGCGGTGCCGGCTCCGTCGCCCCAAGGAGAGAGAACATGCCCACCTATCAACACGCCACCGTCCGCGGCCTCAAAATGTTCTACCGCGAAGCAGGTTCAAAAAACTCTCCAACAGTCGTCCTGTTGCACGGCTTCCCAAGCTCGTCGCACATGTTTCGCGATCTCATCCCCAAGCTTCAGGAGAAGTTCCACATCATCGCTCCCGACTACATTGGCTTCGGCTACAGCGACGCGCCCGGCGTCAACGAATTCGAATACACCTTCGACAATCTCGCAGCTCACACCGAGGAACTGCTCTTCGGCGTTCTCGGCCTCAAAAAGTTCTGCATCTACGTTCAGGACTACGGCGCTCCCGTCGGCTATCGCATCGCGTACAAACATCAGGACGCCATCGAAGGCATCATCGTGCAGAACGGGAACGCCTATGCCGAAGGCATCGGCGCCGCATTCGATCCCATGAAGCCCTTCTGGGCCAATCGCAACGCCGAAACCGAGAAGCCGGTGCGCGCCCTGCTCACAAAAGAGACCACCATCTTTCAGTACACGCACGGCGTCAAGGACATCAGCCGCATCAGCCCCGACGCCTACACCGTCGATCAACTCTTCCTCGACCGCCCCGGCAACGACGCCATCCAGCTCAACCTGCTGCACAACTATCAATCGAATCTTCCCCACTACGATGAGTGGCACGATTTCTTCCGCAGCAAGCAGCCGAAGACGCTCATCGTCTGGGGAAAGAACGACCCCTTCTTCACCGTGGAAGGCGCGAAAGCGTACCTTCGCGATATTCCCAAGGCCGAGCTGCATCTGCTCGACACCGGCCACTTCGCTCTTGAGGATTCCTCCGATTTCATCGCGCAGCAGATCACAAAAACCTTCGGCTGACGCCGCACCTGCACAAACCAGATTTGGAGAAGCACTATGGCAGTTTTCAAAGATGCCACCATCGTCGTCGTTCACGGAGCATGGGCCGACGGCTCGAGCTGGCAGCTCGTCATTCCAAAGCTCCAGAAGCAAGGCTTCAAAGTCCTCGCCGCGCCGATTCCGTTGACGTCATTCAGCGAGGACGCAGCCGCGTTGAAGCGGACCATCGCACGAACCGAAGGACCCGTCATCGTCGCCGGACACGCCTACGCCGGCGCCGTCATCGCAACGGCCAATGAGGAACGCGTGAAAGCCCTGGTCTACGTCGCTGCTCTCGCGCCCGATGAAGGCGAGACAGTGGCGCAGGTCTTCTACCGCGACGAGGCCCATCCCAACGCCCCCAAGCTTGCTCCGGATGCGGACGGTTTCATCTGGATGCCCGATTCAGGCTTCGAGCACGCATTCGCCCAGAACGCGACTGCCGAGCAGATCGCACTCTGCAAAGCCGTCCAGCGGCCCATTCACGTGAAAAGCATTCAGGAAACAGTGAATCGCCCCGCATGGAAAGAGAAACCCGTCTGGTATCTGCTCGCCGAGCAGGACCGCATGATCAATCCGAAGACCCAACGCTTCATGGCCGAGCGCATGAACGCGACCATCTGCTCCTTCGCCGTCGATCACACGCCGCTGCTCACCGCGCCCGAAAAAGTCGTCGAAGTCATCATCGAAGCCGCGACTGCAACGCTGAGCTAAAACAATGACAACATCTTCAGGAGGAGTCCACGTCATGAACAACTCAGTCGCAGTTGTCACCGGAGCCAGCCAGGGCATAGGCCGCTCCACTGCCATCCGGCTGGCGCAAGACTTCTCCGCCGTGGTTCTCGTCGCAAGAAATGAACAGGAGTTGGCCGACACGGCCACGCAGGTCAAACAGAACGGCGCCGAACCTTTGGTCGTCGCCTTGGATCTGAGCCGCGTCGAGGCCCCCGAAACCCTCGTCAAGACCACATTGGATCGTTTCGGGCGAATCGATGCGCTGCTGAACATCGCCGGCGCCGTTCCTCAAATCGATCTCTTCGAAATGACCGACGAGCAGTGGCACGGCGGCATGGAGTTGAAACTTCACGGAGCCCGCAGGCTGACGATCCGCGCCTGGGATGCCCTCAAGGCCAGTCAGGGCTCCGTGGTCTTCATGTCCGGCAGCGCCGCACTCGATCCGAAACCGGCGTTCGCCGCCGTGGCCACCACCAACGCAGCCATCCTCGCTCTCGCCAAGGCCTTTGCGGAGCAGGGAATCAAAGATGGCGTGCAGGTCAACAGCATCGTTCCCGGCGCCGTCATGACCGGCCGCCGCCGCTCGTTCCTGGAAAAGTGGGCTCCGGCGCACAACATGAGCGTCGAAGAAGCCACCAGGAAATTCCCCGAGGAAGCTGGCATAAGCCGCTACGGCCAACCCGAAGAAATCGCCGATCTTCTCGCCTTCATGGTCTCCCCCGCCGCGAAGTGGATGACCGGAACTTCAGTCCGGATGGACGGCGGAGAAACCAAGGGAATCTGACCGGCTCGTTGCGGGCTCCGGCCCGTTCCTCTTGACACGCTTGATAAACTTAACTTAGGGAAAGTGTTCGCCCGGCTCATCGCCGGGCGTCGTCGTTCATCCACTAAGTTATTTGACATCAAGACTTTGGAGCTATAGAAGAAACGAAACACTGCGTTTTCAAGACTTTGCGCAAGAACCTGCGTCTTCGGTCCACCGCTAAGTCGTTTCCTCTGAAGACTTTGCATGAAACAGGGGGGAGGGGGTAGCTTCCCCGATCGCCTCGGCCCAAACCCCGTGCGTGATCTTCGGCGGACCGTCTCCGCGATGCAGTGCCCAAACCTTTTCGCGAACGATCTGATCGGCCGCTGTCACCCGTTCCCGGGACCGAAGGTAGTCCAGCCAGCTCTCCATGATGAACGTCTCGTTCAGGTGCGTCGGGTCGCCGGCGTCGCGGTAGATTCCCCACCGGATCGCCCCATCGCGCAGGCGCACCCCTTTCAGCTCCTGCATCAGCCGCGTGAATTCCGGATAGTTTTCCGCCGGAATGCAGTAGTCGATGGAGACGCGCACCGGCCCTTCCTCTGGGTCCGGAGTCATCCGTAGCTGGGGCAGCGGACGGTTCGGCTTATAGGGTGTCAAATCCGGCAGCGTCCCCTTCAGGATGTGGATTCGCGACGTGAACGGGATCGACAGCCCCATTCCACACGCCGACACGATCAGCGCAATCCGCACCGAAGAGTGCTCCGCGATCGCGCCCCACAACACCGAGCCCAGCGCCAGACCTCCCTGAAACGTCATCAGGTAGAGGCCCAGCGCACGCGCATGCACCCACCGCGGCACCGAGAGCTGCACGCTCACATTCAGCGTGGACATCGTGCTGGTCCAGCAGAAGCCTGCGCCCAGCAGCGCCGGGATCACCGCCCACGGCGAACGGACCAGCGCAATCACCAGCAGCGCCGCCACGTAATACACCGAGGTCGTCGCCAGCAGCGCATCGGCGTTGATATATCGCCGAATCCGCCCCAGCGACATCGCCGCGCAGACCGCACCCACCCCCAGGCATCCGTTCAGGATGCCGTATCCCATCGCCCCCTGCCGCAGATCGTTCTTCGCCACCAGCGAAAGCAACGCCCAGATCGCGCTGATAAAGAACGGGAAGATGAATGCGCGAATCAGCGGGCCCTGAAGATCCGGCGCATAGCGCAGGTAGCGCAGCCCCGAGCGCACCGACCCGAAGATCCGTTCGGCCGGCAGCGCGCTCGAGAACAGCGGCGTGCGGCGCCATCGCCACAGGATCCAGATCACGGCAAGAAACGAGGCGGAGTTCAGCGCGAACACCCATCCAGCGCCGGTCGTCGCCTTCAAAAAAGCGGCCACCATAAGGCCGCCTAGTGCAGGGCCCACCGCGCGCGCGATGTTGTTGCTCGCCGCGTTCAGCGTAACGGCCGGCGGAATGTACTCGGTTGGCACCAGCTCCGGCACGATCGCCTGCCACGCCGGGTTGTTCATCGCCGAGCCGATATTCAGAAGGCAAGTAAAGATCAACAGCGTCCACGGCGAGACGACCCCGGTTAAGGTCAGCACTGCCAGAACGGCGACCGCGACCAGCATCCAGCTCTGCCAGAAGATCAGCAGCCGTCTGCGGTCGTAGATGTCGGCGGTCGCGCCCGCGAACAGTCCCAGAGCAAGAACCGGAAGGCTCGCCGCGGTCTGCATCAGTGCGATCAGCAGCGGCGACGGCGTCAGCACCGTCATCAGCCATGTGCCGGCCGTGTCCTGCATCCACGTGCCGACGCCGGAGATCGTCGACGCTATCCAGCGATCGCGAAAGAGCGCGATCCGCAGCGGCTCGAACGATCCGATCTGGCGAGCCTCGGGTGACGCCGCAGATGTACTCTGCGGTGCGAGGTCGGTCGAATCAGTCTGGGCCGTATGTCCCACGCTCCTATGATGCCTTGTTCATTCGGAAGTCTGTGGCAGAAGTATGCGGCACGATAAAATCCGGCTGATGGCATCATCTGTAGGCATTGCCGACGCGTCCGGCTTTGAGGGCTGGGCCGATCGGCTCATCGTTCCAGAGACAGAAGAGCAGGTTCGCGACGTTCTTGCAGAGGCTGTGCGCACGGAAACACCGGTCACCGTGCTTGGATCGCGCACAGGACTGACGGGATCGTGCGTCCCGCAAGGCGGCTGGGCGATCTCAATGGAGAAGTTCCGGAAGCTCGAGATCGAGAGTGGATTCGCCCACGTTGGGCCGGCGATCACATTGCTCGAATTGCGCGACGCGGCAGCGAAGACCCGCCAGTTCTACGCGCCGGACCCGACCGAAATCACGGCCTCCATCGGCGGCAGCATCGCAACGAATGCGAGCGGATCGCGCAGCTTTCGCTTCGGCAGCACGCGGCGGCATGTCCGTGCACTGAAGGTTGCGCTGCTCGATGGAACGGTGCGCTGGTTTCATCGCGGCGAAGCGATTGACTTCGATGTGCCTGCGCTTCCGAACCCGGCAACGACGAAGAACACTGCCGGATACCGGCTCACTCCGGGCATGGATTGGATCGATCTGTTCTGCGGCTCTGAAGGAACGCTCGGCGTGACATTTGAGGCGGAAGTCACGCTGCTGCCCATCCCGGAGCATCTGCTGTCCGGCGTCGTCTTCTTTTCGAGCGACGACGACGCGCTCGATGCCATCGCGCGCTGGCGCAGCATCCCGGAGTTGCGCATGCTCGAATACGCCGACCGGCCGTCGCTCGATCTTATCCGTTCGCGCTATCCGGAGATTCCGCGCGAAGCACAGGCTGCCTTGCTGATCGAAGCCGAAGGCGAGGATCTGGACGGATGGGAAGCTCGTCTCGGCAAGAGCCATGCGCTGATCGATGCGTCGTGGTTCGGACTTGAAGCGAAGGATCGCGAACGCTTCCGCGCCTTCCGCCATGCACTGCCCGAAGCTGTCGTGGAGACGATGCGCAAACGCGGATTCATGAACATGGGCACCGACTATGCCGTGCCGCTCGATAAAGACCGCGAGATGCTGCGCTTCTACCGCGAGCGCCTGGATGCCGAGCTGCCAAACCGCTACGTGATCTACGGCCATCTCGGAGACGCGCATCTGCACCTTAATATTCTTCCGACAACCGCGGACGAAGCCGAGATAGCGAGACGTCTGCTGCGCGAGTTCGCCGCGCAGGCCGTGAAGCTTGGCGGCACAGTATCCGCCGAGCACGGGTTAGGGAAGCGCAAGGCCAAGCTTCTGGAGCTGCAGTACACGCCGGAACAGATCGAGGCCATGCGTGCCGTGAAGCGCCGGTTCGATCCTCAGGAGTTGCTGGGGCGCGGAACGCTGTTCGGTTCCGGCTTCACCGGAGCACTGTGAGACGCGCTTCCATGAATGTGTGAAGCGATCCTGAAGAACTCGCAATGCTCCTGTTAAGCCGAGGTGCCAGAGCGCTCCAATCCACAATTCGCCGTCTGTGTAACATCCAAAGATGAGAGATTTTCGACGCTCGACTGCGGCCGGAATTGCTATTCGTCCGGTGGTGCGATGGTTGACAGTTGCGGCACTTGGTTCGCTTGCAGTTTTTGCGGCAGGGGCGCAATCGGCCACCGATCTGCCTGTGCTGAAGGGGTTGGCGCCGGTGACGGTACTCGAGAAGACCCCTGCGGGGCGGGCGGCGCTCGCGGCTAATTACGCCGTTACAGGTGGGATTCAGACTGGCGCCATCCGGCAGGCGACGCTGCTGCCGTTTGCAGAACAGCAACAGCAGGCGCTCCGCGATGCCTTCATTACAGACGGTGATCTCGCGCAGCTTGCCGACGGGCTTGGCACGACTCTGGGCGCGGCCTATGTGGCGCGCGCGCATTATGTAGACCGCAAGCACTTTACCAGTCTGTCGAAGACAGTGCAGTACGTCATTGCGTACTCCTTGGCGGTCGCCGGATCGAACTCGAACGCCGGAAAGTTTTTCTTTGCGAATCAGACGACCAACGGCAAATCGTCTATTTCATCTGAGGCGAAGACGATTTTGGAAGGGAATGGCGGCCGCGCCGACATGTTCGGCAGAAACTATGGGAAGCCGGCGGGAATGGAAGGAGCGAACAAATTTGGGGACTCGCGTCCGTTCCAGACCGAGCCGACGATTGTGCGAATTGTTGGGCCGGACTACTTCAATACTCCCGCCAGCAACGATGTGTACAACCGCGGTCCGATCATGAATTTGATCAACAGCCCATCGTTTCCGAGCGGGCACACGACCTATGGATATACAGGCTCGCTGGTGCTGGCGATCCTGGTGCCCGAGCGCTATCAGCAGATGATGGCGCGTGGCGCTGAGTACGGAAACGACCGGATCATTATGGGCGCGCACTACGCCATGGATGTTCTGGGTGCGCGAACGCTTGCGATGTACGACATGGCTCACCTGCTGGCGAATGATCCGCTATACGTTGGGCGATCGCTGCGTGGAACGCCGGTGATCAACGACTTTCGTGCTCTGGTGAAGGAGGCGCGGGCCGATATGGTCTCCACGCTGCAAGCAGCATGCGGCGAAACGATAGAAGCCTGCGCGAACGAAGACACGGGGCGCTTCAACAACTCAGCCGCGAATAAGGCGTTCTACGATTCCACGCAAACGTACAACCTGGGAGTGGTGTACTCGCAGAACGCCGGGCATCTCGAGGACGTAAGCAAGCTCGCACCGAAGGCTGGATACCTGCTGACCGTCGCATTTCCAAAGCTGACGCTGGAGCAGGCCGATCGAATTTTGACCGAGACGGAGGGACCCGGCGGCGGGTTTCTGGACGACGGATCGTCTTTCGGCGTGTACTCGCGCCTGAACCTTTACGCGGCGGCGGGCAGGGCAGCGCAGGTTGCGGCGCAAGAGTAAGACGCGTTTTCAGTCGCCGGAAGCGTCGCGCTGGTAGGGCTTCTGCATGAGGGCGCGGGCCTCGTTGATCGCGCCCTGAGTGTTGTCGTTGGTCTGGATGGCGAGCCGGTACTCGTTGACGGCGCGCTCGCGCTGGCCGGTGATGTCGAAGATCTTGCCGAGGTTGATGTGGCTCCAGACTTCGATCCATTTGGGATCGCCGTCGCCGCGCAGGGCGTCGCGGAAGCTGTTGGCCGCGGCCTGATAGTTCTTCTGCATCAGGAAGACTTCGGCGAGCCGATAGTTGGCGAGGGAGCTGCCGCGGTCTTCGTCAAGCGCCTTTTGATACTCGCCGATGGCTCCAATGAGGTCGCCCTGCGCGACATCCTGCTGGCCGCGCAGAACGGCGACGCGCACCGCCAGGTCGGGCGTTGACTTGAGCAGCCAGTTGTCGGGGTCGATGGTGATCTTGCGCGGGCGGCCGAAGGTCTCGACGTTGTAGGCGGACTCAGTGCCGGAGAGATCGACGCGCCGCTCCTCGGTCTTGCCTTCGGTCTCGATGCGGAGCTCGACGGGCATGCTGAAGAGGTCGAGATCCTGCGTCACTTTTCCTACAGTGCGGAAGCCTTTCCCGTTGCCGAGCCGGAAGACCTCGTAATCATTGCCGAACTGCGGAGCGCCCGTGCCGTCGACCCACTGCGAGAAGAACGGCACGAGGTTGAGGTGCGACTGCGCCTGGGCGATGGTCTCGACCTGTGAGGTGCGGATGCTCTTGTCGATGTTCTGCGAGAGGATGGCGCGCAGGAAGTTCGTGAAGACGTCGTCGCCCATCTCCCAGCGGAGCATGTGGAAGACCATCGCGCCCTTGTCGTAGGTCATGTTCTGGAACTGAGGCGAGAAGGGATCGACGCGAGCGAGTGAGGTAAGCGGCTCGGTGTCGTAGGCAAGCGCGGCCGCTTCGGTGTCGGTGATGGCGTTCTGCAGTGCCGTTTTGCCGCTCTGGTCCTCGATGTACATCAGCTCGGCGTAGCGGTCCATGCCGTTGGTGATCCACTCGTCGTTGAGCGTGTCGGCTGAGACCTCGGAGCCCCACCACTGATGCGCGACGGTGTTGGCGAGCAGCCGGGTGCTGCCGCGGTCCGGGCGGATGGCGACGATCTCGGGAGCCCACGAAGCCGAGACGGAATCGGATGGAAGCTCGACGACATTGATGAGCGGCGACTCGGCGGCGCCGAACTCGTTGGTCATGTACTCGAACTCTTTGGCGACGGTGTCGGCGAACTCATGCGCCTTCGCCTTGTTGGCGTCGGTGAGGAAGACGTGAATGTTGGGCGCGTCGGCGGCGGAGACGGGCGGTAGAAATTTGCCCGCGACGATCGTTCCCGGGAACCCGGACTTGGTCCAGTTGAAGACGAACTCCGTGCGATTGTTGGGCAGGGCATGCTGGCCGGCTACGCCGCTTCCGATGGCGCGCTCGCCCGTGGGCACGGTGACGTGGATTTCCGCGGTGAAGCGGTCGGTGAAGAGGCCGGGCATCGAGATCGGGAACCAGCGGCCGGGGTAGAGCAGGATGCTGACCGGATCGGCTACGTGGACGAAGTTGATGCCGTCGACGGGGCTGGTGTCGACGGTGGGCGTGCCGGAGTAGGTGAAGGTCCAGGTTGCGGTGGTGCCCTTCGGCATGGGCGTGGCGAGGCCAACGCGTACGGTGGAGTCGGTGGCGTTGCGCTCCGGCGTGAGGGTTGCGTTGTCGACGGCGGTGAGCGCGGTGATCTGCAGGCCGTTGTTCAGACCGAAGACGACGCTGGTCAGATCTTCGAGCGTTGTGAAGGTGACCGTCGTGGTCGCGCTCAGGCGACCAGTCGTGGGATCGAGGTCGGCGTGGATGACGTAGCCGCCGACGTCGATCTGTTGGCGCAGGGGAATGGCCGCGATCGCGGCAACTGGGGTGAAGGCAAGGAGAGCGATCGAGAGAAACCGGCGCAGCGTGGATTGCAGGCGAAGCATGGGGTCCTTGGCGCATTCGCGGGAATGCGGCCTAACCCAAAGCTACCGCAGATGCAGGGTTCTCCGCGAGTGTCTGCCAGATTAGACGGAGGTTGGGTTCCGGGGACTACGAGGTCGCTGACGGGCGGCCGCGCAGAAGCTCCACGACGGCGTCGGCGGCACGTTCGAGCGGCGGCACTTGGGGATCGCCGGGTGGGAGAAGACGGTGGCGGAGCTCGGCAAGGGCAGCGATCTGGTCGTGACGCTCGGGCGTGTCACCGAGCAGGGGGGCGAGTTCGAAGGCAACGTTCTCGGCGGTGAAGCGCTCCTGCAGGAGCTCCGGAACGATGCGGCGGCTGGCGATCAGATTGGGCATCGCCACGGGAACATTCCCCGCGGAATCGGTCATGGCCGGGAACTCTTCCGGATAGCGAATCAAGCGCTTCGCCACGGCAAAGGTGAGAGGAGAGACGCGGTAGACGACGACGAACGGGTTGCCGACGATGGCGGCGAGCACGGTGGCCGTGCCACTGGCAACGACCGATGCGCGGGCATGATGGAGGGCTTCGCGAGCATCCGGTACCAGAGTTAATCGAATCGTTGAGGCTTCTGGACCGAAGTATTTGACATGTTGGCGGTTAAGCTCTCCAAGATACTCTTCCAGCGCATTGCGTTTGATCGTCGAGGCCACCGGAAGCAGGAATTCGAACCGGGTATGGGCGGCCGGGTCGATGGGTGTGGAAATCGACCGCCCATCGAAGGTCGTTTCGGCCGCCGCGGTGGCGATCAGATCACTCATCGCAAGCTCATGTAGCGCTGGAAGATTCGCCCGTATCTCTTTCCATCGGCTTCCGGGCAGAAGGGCAATCCATGTCTTTGCCGGATCCAGGCCGTGCTGCGCCGCGTAGGTTTCCCGCGACAGCGCGGGGGTTGTGGATTCCGGAGTGAGCAGCGGGTGACCAATGAACTCCGCGTCGACGGCGCGCTCGCGGTAGAAGGTTTCCTCAAAGGGGAAGATCACGAGCATCTTGTCCACACGCTGCTGCACCCAGCGAAGCCGGCGGCGCTTCCAGGCCCACAGTTGCGGCGAGACCAGCCAGACGACCGGCACGCCGGCACGGCGAAGATGAGCGGCGAGGCGAAAGTTGACGTCCGGAAAATCGATGAGGATGGCGATGGAGGGTCGTCGGCGGCGGATGGAACGGACCAGCCGGCGGTAGCTGGAATAGATGTGCGGGATGTGGCGGAGGATCTCGGTGACGCCCATGACAGCAACGTCCTCGGCGCGGACGATTTGCTGCTGCTGCTGGCGTGCCATCTGAGTGCCGCCCAAGCCGGTGAAGGAGGCGCCGGGCATACGGGCGCGGAGAGCGTGGATGAGCTGCGCGCCGTACGCATCGCCGGAGGCTTCGCCGGCGGAGAGAAAGATGAGCGGATTGGAGGTGAGCGCGATATATCGAGTTTATCGCTGAGCCAAAAGCGACCTCTGCGTTGAAGTTCCGGCCGCTAAGATGGACGCAACATGGCGAAGGCGAGCGGAGCGAAGAGATTTCGGGCGATGCTCGAAAGGGAGCGAGGGATGGGCTGGACGATCGCCCGCGTCCCATTTGATCCGCGTTCGCGGTGGCCGAAGATGATGCGGCTGCGCGTGCGTGGAGAGGCGAACGGTGCGGCATTCCGTACGTCGCTTTTTGCGGACGGGGACGGGTTCTACCTTTTGGTGAATCGCGAGACGCAGCGCAGCGCGGGGGTTTGCTGCGGCGACATGGTCGAGATTTCGCTGGAACCGGACCTGGAGCCGAGACCTGCGGAGCTACCAGACGAACTTGCGGCACTGCTGGAGGATGAGCCGGGGTTGAGGGCCTGGTATGACGAGTTCTCGGAGGCGATGCGGCGAGAGATTGGCAAGTGGGTGCTCGGAGTGAAAAGTGAAGCGTCGCGTCTGCGTCGCGCTCAACAGATGGCCGAAAGGCTGTTGGCGGCGATGGAGGCGGAAAGCGAGCTTCCACCCCTCATCGCCAGAGCGCTGCATGCGCGGCCCAAGGCGAAGCTCGGGTGGGAACGGATGACGCCGTTACGCCGCAGGCAGGAATTGCTGGGGGTCTTCTACTACCAGACGCCGGAGGCACGACAGCGCCGTGTCGAGAAGCTTCTGGATGTCGCGGAACGACGCTATGAGAGGTCATGACGGCGCTGCCCTATCGAATTCGTCGTTGCAGTAGCGAATATCCCGGCGCGAGAGTATGTAGTTCGACACCTCAGATTTTTTTCGCACCACGTCGTCTTTTCTTCGGCCGTACTCGTCTGTGACCTTGAGTTCATGTTTCTTTGTCACCCAGCGGACTTAAGTTGCACAACGGAATCGCAAGTAGCGGGTTTTTGCGATTGGATTGGCCGATAGACAGAAAAACGAGGGGCCGGGAGATTGAGCGGCCCGCCGGAGAGATTCGATGAAGCGTCTTCTATCTTTTGCGCTCGCGTGCGTTGTCTGCATCTGCGTGCTGGTGGCGACGGAACAGCGGGCAATGGCCATGTACGTCGATCCGGGCTCAGGGTTGCTCGCCCTGCAGTCGGCGGCATCCATCGTTGCGGCCGCGGCATTTTTTCTGCGCCGTAAGATCCGGGCGATGTTTAATTTCCGACGGAAAAACGAGAGCTACGTGCCGATAGGCGACGCCAAAGGTGAGACGCGCAAAGCCGCATGAGTTCTGCCGTTGTCGATCCTACATTTCGCGACCCTGCAGGTTCCCTTGTTATCGAAGCCACCCGGGCCGTACGCACGATCCGCCCGGAATTTCAGGAACGCGTCCTGGAGTTTCTCAGTTCTCCGTTTTATCGTCGCGCGGTGGATCGCGGAGATATGGTCTCCAGCGTCGCCGAAGGTGGTGGTGCGGGCGATGAAGGATTGCGGCTGATTCATCCGCGTGTCCGGATCGTTACGTATCCCTGGGAGTGGACCGCGTTTCAGTGGATGGCCGCTGCAGAGCTGACGTTGCGCCTGTGCAATGAGGCGCTGGCCGACGGCTGGATCCTGAAGGACGCCACACCGCTGAATGTGCTGTTCGTCGGTGTGAGGCCGGTGCTGGTGGACGTGCTTTCGTTCGACCGGCGCGATCCGGGAAGCGCAGTCTGGCTTGCCTATGGGCAGTATGTGCGGACGTTTCTGCTGCCGCTGCTGATGAGAAAGATGCTGCGCTGGCCGCTGGAGCTCACCTCATTCAAGCGCGATGGTTATGAGCCGACGGAACTGTATGCGGCAATGGGATGGAGCAAGCGGCTGTCGCGGGCGGCTTTGTGGCCGGTGACGATTCCGGCATTGCTGGATCGGCGCAAAGGTGCGGACGAGGCGGCGCGGAAGATGCCACCGGCGCGCGATCCGGAGGTGGCGCTGCACACACTGAAGCGCATGCTTTCCGGGCTTCGAAAGCGCACGGAAGCCGCTGTACCGAAGAGTGAACGGTCTGAGTGGGCCGAATATACGAGCACGATGTCGCACTATACCGCGGAGCAGAGCCAGCAGAAGCAAGCGTGGATTCGCAGTGTGCTCGATGAGATACATGCGGCGACGGTGCTGGACGTAGGGGCCAACACCGGCGAGTTCAGTGCGATGGCCGCGGAGAGCGGCGCCGAGGTGGTGGCGCTGGAGCGTGACGCCGACGCAGCGGAGCGCATCGCGCAGATGGCGGCTGCCAGAAAGCTGAACCTCCAGACGATTCATGCGGATCTCGCGCGGCCCACGCCGGCGATGGGATGGGAAAACCGTGAGTCGAGCGCCTTGCTGTCACGACTCGCGCATCAGTTTGAGCTGGTGATGATGCTGGCTGTGATTCATCATCTGCTGCTGCTGGAGCAGATTCCGCTGCGCGCGATTCTTTCGCTGTGCCATCGTTTAACGACCCAGTGGATCATCGTGGAGTGGATCCCGGCCACGGATCCAATGTTCGTGAGCTTGATGCGTGGACGCGATGAATTGTATGGATCGCTTCATGAAGGCGATTTGAAGGATGCGTGCGAAGGACTGTTCAAGATCGAGAAGAGGCAGGTCCTCGGCAACGGGCGGATTCTACTTCTATTGAATCGGCTGGCAAGCACGGGTTCGGTGTGACGAGCGACCCGCGAAACCCCCGATGGATGGCGAAGCGCCTTTGCCAATGCATCGGGCTGGCGTCGTTGATCTTTGTCGTGAACTACGGTGATCTGCTGGGCGGCGGAGCGGATGTGCGGATGCATGTGCCGTATCCACTCACAGGAATCTGCCTTGCGAATATTGCGGATATTCTGCTGCTGGGCGGCGGCCTGTTTGCAGTGATTGCATTTGCCGCGCGAACGCGCTTTCGATCTTGGGTGCGGTTGCTGGTGATTGTGCTGGCGCCCCCTTATCTTCTGGAGCGGACACGCACGGTAGCCCCATTCGAATTGCAGGACGGAGTGATCCTGATCTGCGGCGTGGTGTGGGCCGCGCTGCTGCTGTTGCTGTTGCTGCGCTTTCCGCGGATGTACAGAAAAGTGATCCATGTGGGGGACGCCGTGGGTGTGTTCCTCGCAGTCTTCGGACTGTGCAGCATTGCGCAATTGATCTGGGTGATGAAGTGGAGGCCGGGGCCGCAGCAGATTAACGCTGCGTGGAACAAAGCGGCTGAACCCCCGCGCGAGCATCCCAGAGTGGTTTGGGTTCTCTTCGATGAGCTCTCGTATGACCAAGTTTTCGCGCACAGAGCGCACGATCTTGCGCTGCCGAACTTCGATGCATTGAAGGCCGAGAGTACGGTGTATACCGACATGCAGCCGGTCGGACTGAAGACGGTGAAGGTCGTGCCATCTTTGTTCAGTGGGGCCGTGATCGATGATTTTCGCTTCGGTTTCAACAATGTGTTCAAGGTGCACTATGAGGGCGCGCACGGGTGGCAACGGCTCGAGGGCCAGGGCACGATCTTCAGCGATGCGCAGCGCGCAGGATGGAGAACGGCCGTTGTTGGCTGGTACAACCCTTATTGCACGATCTATCAAAGCGCGCTGGACAGCTGCTATTGGACGAACCTGGACCGCACCGACGGTGACATGGCGCAACGGTACAGCGTGTGGCGCAACACGGTCCGGCCATTTCAGAATCTGGGAATTCAGCTGGTCTCACCGGAACTGGCGGACCGGCGAAGCTGCGATTTCGATGTGCGCCAACGATTGCACACCTATGGCGATCTCCAGCATCGAGCGCTGGATCTGCTGAAAGACGATCAGGCCGACTTCATCTTTCTGCATATGCCGATCCCGCACAGTCCTAATATCTGGAGTCGCGTGAACGACACGTATGCGCGCGGTTGCGGAAGCTCCTACCTGGACAACCTGGCGCTGGCCGACAGGACGCTGGGGGAAATCATGGCCGTGCTCCAGCAGTCACCGCGATGGAAGGATACGACTCTGATTGTGCAGGGCGATCATTCCTGGCGGGTGATGTTGTGGGACTGGCTGCCGGCCTGGACTGATGAAGACGAGCAGGCGTCGAACGACGAATTTGATCCGCGGCCTGCCGTGCTGATTCACAACGCAGGCCAGACGCAGGGAGGCACGGACGGACGCGCGCTATCGCTGCTTTTTGTTCACGGGGCGTTGGAGAATGTTCTGCGTGGAGGGACTGTCGCCGTGCAAGGGGATCGTCCAGCACCACCTGCGCTGCAACATGTCTCGCTGGATAGCGCGCCTGCCAGATGAGCCGCGCGGCTATGCGGTTGCCGTCTCAGAGAGCGGTGTGCCGAGCTCCTGATCCTTGTACTGAAGCTGATAGAGCTTGTAGTAAAGCCCGCGGTGGGCGAGCAGTTGCTGATGTGTGCCCTGCTCGCGAAGCCTGCCTTTGTGCATGACCAGAATGGTGTCCGCGCGCTGGATGGTCGACAGGCGATGTGCGATGAGGACGCTGGTACGGCCGGTGATCATGCGCTCCAGCGCAGAGCGCACGCGCAACTCTGTTTCGGTATCGACGGAGCTGGTGGCTTCATCGAGAATCAAAATACCGGGCTTGTGCGCGAGAGCGCGCGCGAAGCTGATCAGTTGCTTCTGGCCGGTGGAGAGCGTCGAGCCGCGCTCCAGCACCGGCTCATTGAATGCGCCGGGAAGCGTGCGAATGAAGTCGCCGACGTTGACCTGATCAGCCGCGTTTGCAACCTCGTCGTCGGTGATCCACGAGGATCCCAGTCGAATGTTGTAGCGGACGTCCCCGGAGAAGAGGAACGGGTCCTGCAGGACGACGCCGAATCGGCGGCGAAGTGTGAGCAGATCCTGCTCGCGAACATCGACACCGTCGACCAGGACCTGGCCACGCTGCACGTCGTAAAAACGCATCATCAGCGCGGTGAGCGTTGTCTTGCCGGCGCCGGTGTGGCCGACGATGGCAGCTGTTTCGTCCGGATGGATCGTGAAGCTGATATCGCGAAGTATCCACTCGATGTGCGGCAGATCCTCGGCGGGATTGGAGGACAGCGAGATGGTTTCGAGATCGTCTTTGCTGAGCCGCTGATAGGTGAACCAGACGTTGCGGAACTCGATGCGTCCCGAGTTGTCGCCAGGGCGCGGGACTTCAGGGGCGTGAATGTCCGGTTGCGTGTCGAGCAGCTTGAAGATGCGCTCGGAGGCTGCCATCGCAGCCTGGAGGATGTTGTATTTGTCGCTGAGGTCCTGGATGGGGCGGAAGAAACGCTGTGCGTACTGGATGAACGCTATAAGGATACCGAGCGTAACAACCCCGAAGAGGGAGTGATGCACGGTATTCCCGGTGGATGAAAGGGTGTAAGCGTGTCCGGTAAGCCAGTGGTTATGCGATGTAAGCCAATGACCGTGTGTCTTTACGAACTCGGTATGCAGCACGCCGCGTCCGCCGAACCAAATGACGAGAGCGATGGCGATGGAGCTGAGTAGTTCGACGACCGGATAGTAGAGCGCGTAGGCGAAGATGGCGTCGGTCCATGCGATCTTGTTCTCCAGATTTACGGTGGAGAAATCTTTGAACGCGCGCCGCTCCCGATTGAAGAGCTGCACGACGCTCATTCCGGAGACGTACTCCTGGGTAAAGGAGTTGATCTTGGCCGTGGCGGCGCGCTGGCGGCGGTAACTGTCGCGCACGTGCTCGCGGAAGAGTTTGGTGGCGTACAGGATCCCGGGAATCACCGAGAGCGTGAGCAGCGCAAGGGGCCAGCTCATCGACAGCATGATGGCGACGATGTAGCTGAGCGTGAAGACGTCCTCAAAGATGGCGAGCACGCCGGAGGTAAACATCTCGTTGAGCGCATCGACGTCCGACGTGACCCGCGTGACGAGACGTCCGACCGGGTTGCGGTCGAAGAAGCCGACGTGCATGCTTTGGATGTGGCGGAAGATCTGCGAACGCAGATCGAACATAATCTTCTGGCCAGTCCACTGCATGAGATAGGTCTGGACGAACTCAAGCCCGAAGCTGAGAAGCAGGGCGCCGAGGTACAGAAGCGCAAGCTGTTCGATACCCGTGATGGCATTGGGGCTGAGATGGCGGCCCAGCCAGCCGCGCGTTCCGGCGGGAGCGAGGTAGGTGTCGACCGCAACTTTGACGAAGTACGGGCCGGCAACATCCGAGGCAGACTTCAACAGAATGGCGCCTGCCGACACTCCGGCTGCGAGCTTGTACGGCGCGAGATACCGGACCAGCCGCCGCATCAGGCGCGAGTCGTACGCCTTGCCGACGACATCCTCGTCGGGACCGGAGCGCGGCGCGGGTGCGGGATCGGCTGCCGCCGGCTTGCTCTGCTTTTCGTCGCTGGTCGCAGCCATGATGAATAGATTGTAGAGGCGGCCGTTTAGTCGCGTGAAAGAATGGATTTATGGGCGTCGTACCGCAGGCCGAGCGGCTGGGACTCTACGTGAGCGTGCCATTCTGCCGCGCCAAGTGCAGTTTTTGCAACTTTGCGTCCGGTGTGTCGTCGGCGGAGCGCGTGGCCGAGTATGTGCGGCGGTTGTGCGCCGAGATCGATGGCGTCGAAGAGAGAGTAAGCGCGCTGGGGGCGCAGCTTCCGCGCCGCGTCGACACCGTTTACTTTGGCGGTGGAACGCCCAGCCTCCTGGAACCGACGCAACTGGGGCAGATTTTTTCTGCGCTCCGGCGGCAGTTCGACCTTGATCCGGAAGCGGAGCTTACGCTGGAGGCGGCGCCCGGCCAGATACCGGATGAGCTTCTGAATGAGGCGATGGCGCTGGGAGTCAATCGAGCCAGCCTGGGGATTCAAAGCTTTATCGATCGGGAGAGCTCGGCGGTGGGGCGCACCCACACGGGCGAAAGCTGTGTCGCGGAGATGGAGCGACTGCGGCGCCGTGGACTGGAGAATGTCGGAGCGGACTTGATCGCCGGTCTGCCGTATCAAACGCACGAGAGCTGGAAGGTCTCGCTCAAGGCTGCATGCGAATCGGGCCTGGCCCACGTGAGCGTTTATCTGCTGGAGATCGATGAGGGATCGAGACTGGGACGCGAGATTCTGGGCGGCGGAGCGCGGTTGCACGCACCGGCGGTGGCGAGCGAAGAGTTGGCGGCAGAGTTGTATGAGCAGGCTTGCGATTTCTTGCCACAATACGGACTCGAGCAATACGAGATATCCAACTTCGCGCGGGCAGGGCGGCAATCGCGGCACAACCGGAAGTACTGGACGCGCGCGCCGTACCTGGGATTTGGATTGGATGCGCACTCGATGTTACTGCGAACCGACGGAGGTGCGGTGCGATTTGCGAATCCTGATCAACTCGAGGACTATGAAACCGCCGCGGCGGTTGAGGTCACAGACATCACCAAGCGCGACGCCTTTGAAGAATCGATCTTCCTCGGACTGCGGTTGAATGAAGGAGTCGCTGTGAGCGCGTTGCGAGAGCAACATCCGACAGCGTGGGTGAATGAGTGTGCGGAGCGCGTTGCTATGCTGACGCGTGAGGGAATGATGTCGGCGGACGCGGATCGATGGAAGCTGACACGACGCGGCCGTCTCGTTTCGAGCGAAGTATTTGGGGAATTGCTGGCCGGAGTCGGCGCATAGAAAGGCGAGAGATTTGGCGAACGAGAGACTCATTGACCTGCGTAGCGACACAGTGACGAAGCCCACGGCGGCGATGCGGGCCGCGATGGCGTCTGCCGAAGTGGGTGACGATGTATACGGCGAGGACCCGACGGTGAATCGTCTGGAGCGGCGAGCGGCGGAGGCCTTCGGCCGGGAAGCGGCGATCTTCGTGCCGACTGGAACGATGGGGAATCAGATTGCGATCCGCCTGCACACGCAGCACGGCCAGGAGGTGATCTGCGAGTCGCGGTCGCACATTCTGGACTGGGAGATGGCGATGGTCTCCGCGTTTTCGGGTTGCGTGCCGCGCGCGGTGGAGGGTGATCGCGGAATACTCTCGTGGGAATCGATTCGCAGGGCGATCGCGCCGAAGATTTACTATCGCGCTCCCACCGGTTTGGTCAGCCTGGAGAACACGCACAACATGGCCGGCGGAACGGTCACGCCGGTTGAGGTGTTCGAGGAGATATGGGAGGGAGCGCGTGAGGCTGGATTGCCGACGCATCTCGATGGCGCGCGCGTGTTCAACGCCGCTGCGGCGCTGAAGGTCGATGTCGCAACGCTGACGCGTGGCTTCGACACGGTGATGTTCTGCCTGAGCAAGGGGCTCGGCGCACCGGTGGGATCGATGCTGGTCGGATCGCGGGAGGTCATCGAACGAGCTAGGGTCTATCGCAAGTCGCTTGGCGGAGGAATGCGGCAGGCAGGCGTTCTGGCCGCGGCCGGCCTGATCGCGCTGGAGGAGATGCCGAAGCGGCTGCATGAAGATCATGCCAACGCGCGCATGCTCGCCGAGGCCCTTGCGCGCTGCGATGCGGCGGAGATCGATCCCGATGATGTCGAGACCAACATCGTCATCTTCGCCTTGCGGGCGGACAACAATGCGAACGCGCCTGCACTGGTGAAAAAGCTGCGAGAGCGTGGAGTGCTGGCGAGCGCGATTGGACCGCGCGCAATACGGCTGGTGACCCACTACGATGTCTCGCGTGCAGACTGCGAGCGTGCCGCGGAGATTCTGGAACAGTCCCTCTGCGGCGCTGGCGCTCACGCCTGAGCAGCTTTGGTTCGCACGACCGCTGCGGGTGGTGAACCCTGGGGCAGAAAAACGGAGACGGTCGTTCCATGGTCGGATCCGTCGGTGCTCGAATCGAGTTTGATCGTGCCGCCATGTCTTTGCACGATACCCTGGCTGACCCACAAACCGAGTCCGGTGCCTTTTTCACCCTTCGTGGTGAAGAACGGTTGAAACAACTGGCTGATCGTCTCCTTCGGAATGCCGGTGCCGTGGTCGACGACGGAGACTGTAGCTCCGCCGGCGTTGCGCGGGCGTTGACCGTCTATGGATGCCGGCGTGTGGCGCAGCGAAACCTCAATACTTGATCCGGGTGCGGAAGCATCCATCGCGTTGGTCAGCAGATTCGTAAATACCTGGCGGAGCTCGGCCGGATAGCCGCAGATCTTCACCTCGTCGCCCAGGTTCTTGGTGAGCGTGATGCCGGCCTGGCTGATCTGCCGCTGCAGCAAAAGCAGAATGCTGTCGAGCAAGTCCTTGAGTTCAATCTCGATCGGCGCCTTGGACTCGCGATACATGCCGAGCATCGCGCGGCTGATCTGGGTAACGCGGTCAAGTTCAGAGCTTGCTAGATCGAGGAATTCTCTGGTCTCTTCGGGCGTCGCTCCATTTTTCATCAGGTAGAGAAGATTCACGACGGAGTCGAGGGGGTTGTGAATCTCATGCGCCAGCGTGGCCGCCAGGCGTCCGGTGACTGCCAGTTTCTCGCTGGCCAGCAGCGCGGCCTGCGTTCGTCGCTGCTCCGTTACATCGCGAAACACCATGACGACGCCGGCGAGATCGCCGGAGCGGTCAAAGATCGGCGCGCCGCTATCGTCAATCTGCAGCTCGCCGCCGCCGCGGCGCAGCAGAATCGCATGATTTGCGAGCGAAACCGCAAGACGCGAGCGCAGCACCGCATCGACGGGGTTCTCCATCAGCTCGCGGGTAGCCTCATCGACAATGAGGAAGACCTCGCTGATGGGGCGTTGTGTCGCCTCCGCCTGCGTCCATCCCGTCATTTGCTCAGCGACGCTGTTGAGCAGCTCAACGCGGCCATGCTGGTCGCAGACCACAACGCCGTCGCCGATTGAAGTCAGAGTCGTGCGCAGCCGTTGCTCGGAGTCGTACGTCGCCTGCGCGTTCTTGCGCAGAGCGGAGATCGCCCCCTGAAACGCATGCGTGACCATGTGCAGACGGCTGCGCGCAAACAGTCCGATGAGAAGTCCGATCAGCGCGGCGACCGCTACGATTCCTTCCAGGGTGTGACGGACCTGCGCCTGCCAGTGTTCGACTTCGGTTTCGCGCTCCAGCTTCTGAGAGTCGATGAGTTCGTTCAGCATCGCGCGCATCTGATCCATCTCAGACTTGCCGCGCAGGTTCAGCGCAACCTCGTGCGAATCCCCACCGGAACGAACAAGATTGATGATCGGTGTCGCGAAGGTGTCCAGCCACTGGCGATGCGCGGCTTGAAACTGGTCCAGCGAGTGAACGTCGCGGCCCTTCAAGACCATATCCTTACGAAGATTGGCGACATTCGCCGCGAGCGGGCCTTGCGCCTCCTCAAAGGGCTCAAGAAACGCATCATTGGACGTGTTCTGATAGCCCCGAAGGCCACTTTCTTCATCGACCGTTTTGGCCAGAATGTAGGTGGAAGTTGCAATATCGCGGTCGGCTTCCTGAAGATCGGCGACCGTTTTTTCCGCATTACCGACCTGCCAGACGAGGGCACCGGAGACAAGCAGCAGCGCGACCACCGGAAGCAGCAGGGTCTGCAGCAGAATTCGATTGAGCTGGCTCAGGTTCAATGGGTCGCTCGCACTGGGATTGGTTCAACTTCGCACATCCACTGTTAGACGCCGTCCGCACGCCAGTTAAATAGACGTTCGGACGACACAGTATCGCTTTCGCAAGTACCTAAGACTTAATATGCGAAAAGATACCGTCGAGTTTCTCCAAAAGGGCGGGCGCACCCTCGCCTTTGGTCATGTAGACGTTTACTAAACGGGTAACCTCGGAGGGGAGCCCGACGTACGCCGACAGCAAGAGAATGGGAATATCCGGTTTGGCGGCGCGCATGCGCGCGGCCACCTCACCTCCGTGCATCCCCGGCATCGCGTAGTCAAGCACGACGACGTCCACAGGATGCTCCTCAAATATTCTGAGCCCGGTCTGACCATCGTGAGCGGTCAGGACTTTGTACCCTGAACGCTCGAGAAGAAGCTTGCGTACGTGAAGTCCCACCCGCTCATCGTCAACGCAGAGGACCAGGCGTCCTGGATGTGACATAAGGCCTGCTTGTCCTCCGGAGCCGTGCGATAGCAGCATAGCACCTGCGTGGCAGGTGGAAGACGCACGAAAGCAGGCAGTGACTCAGGATGACCAATGCAGCAAACGCGGCAGCAGCGGATAATACAACCCGAGCTTGATGTCGCGAGATGAGCCAGTTAGGTCGCGCATCACGGCGGCATATCGGTCGAGCTGAGCACGGTACTTAAGAAGCTCTTCTTCTTCGAATCGTTCCGTTGACCGCGATCCTTGTTCGCTGGTTTTGAACTCAATGATCCAGATGTGGTCGTTGCCGCTCTGCAGAGAAGCGCCCCCTGCGACGAAGGTGCGGTCGGCTCGGAGAACTGACGAGTCGGGCAGGACGATGGAGCGCTCGCTCGCCGCCTCAGTTCCGGACGTGAGGATCCATCGGCCGGTTGGATCCGTCAGCGTATTGTGCAAGGCGGAAAGGGCTCGGGGCGCGTCTCTCTGGGCCGTTGCCGGAGCGACGCCTTCATTGCGAAGGGCAGCGTGCAGGCGCGGCGCCCAACCATGCAGCTCGTTCAACAGCTTGTCTGCTGAATGGCCCTCCGCGATGCGCGATGCGATCAACTGCAGAAACCCATGGACGACGTTGCCAAAGGCACGCACGCCGAACGATCCCTCCGGGCGCTCGAACGTCGGTTCGTGCGGCAGATCGACGGCCGCAACGTAGGGAAGCCGAACACGATCCGCGCGAGTGAAGCGTTCCATCGGATGGAAGTCGAGCGGAAGCCGGCGAACCGTCGGCGCATGGATGCCTGGCGAAGCAGAATCTTCGGCTCCTGCTGCGAGCGCAAGTCCCGCGCCAGAATCGGAAGCCGGCAGAAAGGGCAGAAGCGTGCCGCGGATCACGGGACTCGGCGAAACAGACTCCTCCACTTCCGTCGTGCGGATTTGGCTGGCAAAGAGGGAAGACGCTATCGGCCATGCCGCCCCCAGCAAAGTGTCCTCCCCTGGAACGCGGAGCATGCCGCGGCTGTCCGTCTCGCACGCCGCAAAGAGATGAAGCGATTCACGAGCCCGTGTACAGGCAACATACAAAAGACGGCGAGTTTCGGCGGTTTCGCGTGCGTGTTTCACGCGAGACAACCATCGGTTCAGGCCGTCGGTCTGCTCGCCGCGGGAATGGATGGGTGCGAGCAGAAGGTGAGCTGTTTCCTCATCGGCGGAGTCAACCTCCAGCCAATTCAAGATCTCGGAGCGGCTGCGGGTTGTGGACCGCTCCAGGCCTGGGATGAGAACAACATCAAACTCGAGACCCTTGCTGTTATGGATCGTGAGCAGCTGAACAGCGGAATCGTCCGGCATCGTCTCGGCGAAAAGCCTGGACAGCCGTGCGTCGAGCGGGGCGCTGTCAACGTAGCCGATGCCTTCCTTCTCGAGTTCGCGAAGAACCTCAAAAAAGCGCCGTACATTACGGAGACGCGCCGGCGAAAGCGCCGCGTCACAGCCGAGCGAAAGCCATGTGCGCTCCACGTGTGCGGCGAACGAGGTCCGTCCAAGCGTGCGAGACGCTTCTTCCAGCACAGGCCATGCGCGGCTCAGAAGCTGACGGCCGGCCGGGCTGAGCTCCGACGCGCGTTCCGCCACAAGCTCCGCCACGGTGGCATCCGGATCTGACGTGAGACCTTCGCCGGTGAGGCGCAGGAGGTCCGCGATCGAGAGCCCGCACCATGGCGCCCGTAATACCGCAAGCCATGCGACCCGATCCGCGGGGTGCAGCAGAGCTCGTGTGAGCGCGAGTGCATCCAGCACCTCGGAGCGCTCATTCAGCGGATCGATGTCCACCGCGCGGAAGGGAACGGGACCATCGCCTCGATCGCGCGACAGCTCGGTAGTAATGGCTGCGAGGTGCTTGCGTGCGCGCGCCAGAACCGCGATGCTCCACGGCTTCGTTCGCCCGGCGGGCAGAGGACGCGCGCGCCATTCTTCGATGATGCTTCGCATCTCGCGAGCCTCGCGATCGATTCGCTCCGCGCGAAGTTCGCGGGCAGATCGCCTCGGCGCGTTTAGCGCCTCGGCATCCCCGAGAACCTCGGCATGCCAGACGATGGAGTGAGGCTGCGGAGCGGTTGCGCGCACAGGATCTGCGTGGACGAAAGGGACCTCGTGTTCTTCGCCCAATATCCGCACGGATGTAGCCGTCGCTGAAAATATCTGCGCAAAGGCGTCGTTGAAGGAGTGCACAAGCCCGGCCTGAGAGCGGAAGTTTGCCGTCAGCCGCAAGGGGACCAAAGGAACATCCCCGAGCCGGCGCTCGGAAAACGTTCTCAGGAATCGCTCGACGCGCGCCTGACGAAACAGATAGATGGACTGCTTCGGATCGCCGACGAGAAATACAGTCTGGGAGTGCCCGTCCCAAGAGCGGGTCAGTCGTTCCAGCAGCGTGTACTGCGAAGACGATGTGTCCTGCATCTCGTCGACGAGCAGATGTGTAAGCCGTCCAACCGGCGAATGGGCAAGATCCGTCGCTCCGCTTTCTCCCGAAAGAGCCTCACAGGCCGTGAGCGCGAGCTCTGGAAAGTCGCAATGTCCGGTTTCGGCAAAAAGAATCTTCAGATGCACCAACGCGTGCCGCAGAAGTCGAAAGAGCGCCTTCGCGACCTGCCACTGATCGTCGGGAAACCGCGGCGCGGGCAGGCCGCGGATCGCCTTCAGCGCTTCAGCCAGCTCGTCGTCCCGTATCTGTTCAATGAGGCCGCTGAGTGCATCGCGGTCTTCATAAGAAATGTTGAACTTGAGAAACACCGGGCGAAGCGAGCTCCGCCATTCGCCCTGCTGTGTGAAGAGCAGATGCAGAAGCGCTCGCCAGTGGTCGAGGTCCTTCGCGCACGCGCCGGGGGGTTCCGTGCGGCCCGCGCAGATCGCGATGGGCGACGGCTCGCCGGGATGATAGGACGGCTCGCTGCCCAGCCGCGCCGCAAGCTCGCACAGATCCGCCAGCACGGCTTCAGGCATTGCATTCAGCGCCCGCTCAAGACTGGCACAGACAATCGCTTCAAGCGATCGCTCCAGCCGTGGCCGGATCTGTGCATCCAGATGTTCCTCTGTCAATGACTCAGCATCGAGCGGAACCAGATCGCCCCACTGCTGCCGATGCTCCAGCATGCGCGCGAGTAATGTCTCGCAGTCCATCAGATTTCCATCGCGATGCAGCAGTACAGTCTCAAGCGCATTGTTGAGAGCTTCGTCACTGCCGCCCAGCTCCATCAGCGTGCGCCGCGCCGCCTCACGATGCAGCGGCTCCGCAGACTCAGTCGGCTGACTGGCGCCAGACCCCGAGAGCAACGGAAGCGTGCGCGCAATCTCCGCGCAAAGAGCATCGATCGTGCGAATACGCAATCGTTGTGGCTGATCGAGCAGCCGCCATCCCATTCGAGTATCCGCGCGCAGCACAGCCTCCGCCAGCAGGCGAGTCTCGCGTGCGAAGTTGCTTGCGTCCTCTGTCAAGGGAATCCCAGCTGCCGCTGCGTGCAATTGTCCGAGCACGCGTTCGCGCAGCTCAGCGGTCGCCTTGCGCGTGAACGTGATCGCGAGGATCTCTTCCGGCTGCGAGATGCCTTCTTCCCCGAGCAGCTTTAGGTATCGCTGCAACAGCAAGCCTGTCTTCCCGGAGCCTGCCGGCGCCTCCACGATCGCGGAGATGCGGGTATCGAGTGCCTTCCTTCGAGCAGCGTAATCGGGCGGCTGATCCTCGGATTCGCCGGACAACATCGGTTCGGGCTCAGGAAACTGGAGCAGCTCAGTCATCCGCCAGCTCCTCCAACTCGGCATCCTCGATCTGAATGTTCACTAGCGCTTCAGGATCCACGCGGCAAAGCAGTCGTTGTCCACAGCCGTCGCAGTTAATCGCGAAGCTCTTTGGGTTCACCTCGGCGCGGCCCGCCGCGAAATCGTCTGCCAGCTTCGTCAGCACGATGCGCCACTCCTCGCGGCGCATATCAAGATCGGCAAGCTTCTGATGCGACGATCGCGGCAGCACACTCCGGTTCGCAGCCACACCGTGCCAGCACATATCTTTCCCGGGGCGGACACGCCCGAACAGCAGCGCCTGCAACTCGCCCGGCTTCGTGAGCAGAGCATAGATCGGCAACTGCGGATCGTCCGGCCGGTCGCCGTCCCAGTGCGAGGAGTGAACGCGATGGCCTGTCTTGTAATCGACAAGGACTACACCGCCTTCGACCTCGTCGATGCGGTCCGGCCTCACCTTGAGCTCCAGCGGGCCGACGGGAACGCTGGTGCGCTCTTCGCGCCTCTGCACCGTAAACGGCCCGCGCTGCAATTCCATGTTCAGCCATTTCGCCAGCAGCGCCCGCAGCCGTTCACGCTGAACGCGAACATACGCCGAACTCCAACCCGGCAGCGGCGAGCCGAGTCGTGCAAATGCCGCGTCGATGGCGTCCTCCAGGCGCCGATTGCGTTCTTCCACCGGCAACGCACGCAGCTCCGCTTGCGACTGCGTCGTCGTCCAGAAGTTTTCAAGCGCGCGATGAACCAGATCCCCGCGCTCTCCCGGATCCAGGCCAAGCTCGCGAACATCCACACTTTCCGCGCGCAGCCGAATCTCAGAGAAGGCGAGAAAACCGCAGGCCGCCTGAAGCTTCAGAACACTCGCGCCACCTCGCAGCTCGTTGGCAGGCAGCGGCGGCAACGTAATGTCGTCAGGCACAAGCTCCTCGCCAACAACTTCGACAAGGTCCAGCTCAGGGAGAAGCTCACTGGCAGCGACGAACGGCACGCCAAGCTGCCGGATCAGTGGCGACGGCCTCAGCGGACCGCGATCGTCCATCGCAGCGCTGAGGAAGAGCACATTGGATGATCGGGCAAGCAAAGACTCCATCCGCTCCCGCGCACGTGCCGCATCGCGCGAGAAGTTGGCTCCAGGGAGTCCGAGCTCCTGCTGCAGCGGCCATCCCAGCAACGGGTGAGGACGCGCCGGCTCCGGCCACGCCTCATCGGTCGCGTGCAGCAGCACGACCGCATCGAACATAGATCCTTCCGCATCCTCCGGACGCATGATCTGGATCGAAGCGGCGGTCGGCAGCGGCGCAATCTGTGTCGTCTGCAGGATGCGTTCCAAAGTTTTCACTGCGTTGGCGAACGCCACACGACGTCCGCGGAAGTCGAGCGTGGCGAGCATGTCAAGCGCCGAGTCCCACGCGCGCGCCACGGCAAATTCATGCGCTGTCGGCGCACGATCGCCCGGCCAGTTGGCCCCACGAAGCAGGTCGCGCATGATCTCCGACCATTCGGCATAGCCTCGAGCAGCACCTCCGCGCTGCATCGAAAGCCTGACGTCATTCAGAGCATTTGGCCACGCCGGCGCGTAGCGCGCCTGTCGCCGAATCACTCGGCGCAACTCCTCAAGATCCAACTCAGGAATGAGATAGGAGCCGCGCCGAAGCACTCGCGCATCAAAGCGCGCGGCGGCTAATCGGTCCCCACTCGAGCCGATGAATGGCGAGCGCAACAGCGAGCTGATTCGCTCCAGTGCCAGCGGTCCCTGCGCAAGTTGAAGAATGGCGAGGGCGTCCCTAATCATGAGCTCAGAAGTCAACGGAGATCCGCTGGCGAACTCCCACGGCGCCGACGAGTTGTCCGCAGTGATCGGCTGCAGCTCCGGCGCCAGCCACTCGCGAAAGATCGCTTCAAGCTCATCGCGATTCTCCTGGGCGTCAGGAAGAAGAACCGCAACTCGCGGCGTCGGCATATCTGCCCGCTTACTGAAAAAATCTTCAAGCCAGCGGGATGCAAACACGGCTTCCTCTCTGGGCGTCGGAACCACCGTAGCTGCGCGGCCTTCCGCTTCGCACGCAGACCTCAATGCAACGGATAGGATGTCCGCATCAGAAGCTTGCAAAGCGCTCAGAAGGGCCGCCCTCGACGGTGTCAGCTCCTCAAAACCGGCGAGTACCAAGGCGCCTTCTATACGCAAATTGCCAAGTTGTGCGTGCTCTTCAAGCGCCTCTTCGAGCAGCGCAGCCGGCAGGCAATGTTGCGCAGCGGTCAGCTTGGAAAAAGCCTCGGCCCATGCTGCGAACGTTCCGCTATCGAAGGTCGTCGCTGTCGACCGCAACCGGCCGGTAGACCGATGAGCAGCCGCCACGGACCACGCCGACCGCGCCATATCGACCAGTACATCGGGAGAGCTCAGCGACCTCCGCGCGCCGGAGCTCTCGATCACCTCGCGCCACAGCATGTGCTCCTGCGCCGAGTTGAGAAGCAATCGCAGATCGTTGCCGGCGAGAGACACCTTCGACCATAGAGATCGCGTCCAGTCTGCCCACGATTGAATCGTCGGCGCATCCCAGGCGGAGAAGCCGCGCTCTCGCTGCCGTTCATCGAACCCGCGCCGCAATGTGCGTGCCGCGCGATGATTTGGCAACACGACCGCCGCGCCCCGGTCGAGCAAATCCAGCAGTTCGGCTTCAGTCAGAGAAGTGGGCATCGCGCAGTTTTCGTTCGGATCAGCTTCTCTTTTTATACTCCGAGTTTCACCGAACCTTCGCCTTCGCGGGGGTGGAAAACGCGGGCCTCTGCGCGGAAGACAGCGACAGAATGAGAAGAACTGCGGCGAGCATCCATGGGACCGCCATCGCGACGCGCAGTGATCCCGCTAGCGTAGAAACCACGCCCATCAGCCACGGAAAGAGCGCGGCTCCAAGCCCCGAGACCGCCAGAATGAATCCAGCCGTACGCGCTCGCGGCTGTTCCCGCATCAGAAGAGCGAAAGTCACAGGAAAATAGGGAGCGACGCCCAGCCCCAGCAGAATGCAGCAGGCCGACAGAACCCCTCCATGCCGAACCCAGGCAAGCACGGCGATCATGAGCACCGTCAGCGCCAGGCCCGCTCGCTGCATCACACGTTCGCTGATGTGACGCAAGGCAACGGACGCAACCGCGCGGCCTCCGGTGAGCGAGGCCCACAGCAGAACAACGCCGGATTGCCCGCCAAGAAGTCGCAAGTCGGAGAATCGCACCGTGAACGTGGTAATCCACGCGGTGAGGCAAGTCTCCAACCCTCCATAAAGAAACAGCAGGAGCGCAAAGAAGGCGATGGTCTTCACTGCAAGCGAGTTCCCGGTCTCGGGCTCGGAGGCCGCTTCCCGCACGTCCGGCGCATTCGCATGCCGCGAAAATCCCCCGAGGCCACTGAGCAGAAAAAACCCGGAGAACACCAGAAGCGGAACCCGCAAGCCGAAGCGCGGAATGAACGCCGCCACCAGAACTCCCGTAATCACAGCGCCCAGGCTCCAGAAGAAGTTAAGCGATGCAAGGGCGGATCCTGTATGAGAACGAAAGCGGCGTCCCGTAATGATGTTTGTGGAGGCGATGATCTGGCCCAACCCGATGCCGCTGATGAACAGCGCGATGCAGCCGGGCAGCAGCGAATCGCACATTGCGAAGGCTGCGAAACCCGCGAAGGTCAGCAGGGAACCGCCCAGGATGCCAAGCCCCAGGCGGCGCGGCACGCTCACACCGCCGAGGAACGCACCTACAAACTTTGCAAGCAACAACAACCCGCTCTGCGCGTCGTTGAGTCTCCAGGCGTGCGCCACGGAAGGCAGCAGCGGACCCAGCAGCACAGTCCCCAGCCCGGCCAGCAAAAAGTCCGTTGCCAGCCATGGCGTGGCCGGCCCCGTACTCAACGGTGATGTCGTGTGCTCTTGCAAGAACGCCCGCCCTCAGCGCGACATGCGTCTTTCTGGTGCGCGGAAGCGGGAGCTGCGCGATCGGCAGCGCGAGCCGCACCTCCCCGCAGTAGCCGCCGCACCGGTCGACTCTGTTGAGGCACAGCAAAAACCTGATGCTAGCATGCGCGGACTATCATGGAGCAATGGAGTTGTGGAATGAGTAAGGCGTTGTTTCGGGCCTTCGGGCTATGGGCTGGTTGTTTGGTCGCAGTGGGATCGTTTGGAATCACAGGATGTCATCAGAAGCCCACACCTGCGCAGACCACCACGACAAAGCAGTACCCGATTCGGGGAACCGTTGTTCGCGTGGATCAGCCGGATGGGCAGATAACGCTGCAGCATGAGGCAATTCCCGGCCTGATGGAAGCCATGACGATGGACTATCCCGTCACGGACAAGTCCGCACTGAGCGAGATGCATCCCGGCGATAAGATTTTCGCCACGCTGCTCGCCGATCCGAGCCCACAGGGCCCGGTGAATCTGCGGCTGAGCGACATCGTCATCACCGCACAGGCCAACCCGGACTACGTGCCGGCTGTGCAGTACCACGTTCCCACCCCGGGAGATCTGGTCCCGAATTTCTCACTGCTCAATCAATCGGACAAAGAGATCGACCTCAAGCAATATCGTGGCAAAGTCCTGTTGATGACCTTCATCTACACTCGCTGTCCGCTGGCCGACTACTGCCCACGCATGAGCCGCAACTTCGCGCAGATCGACCAGGACCTCGCCGCCGACCCAAAAATCTACAAAGAGACGCATCTGCTCAGTGTGAGCTTTGACCCTTCGTATGACACGCCGAAGGTCCTGCGCAGCTACGGTGGCGCGTACACCGGAAACTATTCGCGCGAGACGTTCCAGCACTGGGAGTTCGCCGCGCCCAGCGAGAAAGAACTGCCCAGGATGGAACAGTATTTCGATGTCGGCGTCACACCCGGACAGAGCGGAACGCTGCAACACTCTCTGGCCACCGTCATCATCGGCAAAAATGGCAAAGTCATCGCGTTTTATCCCACAAAGGATTGGAGCGTCGCCCAGGTCCTTCAGGAAATGAAGCAGGCCGCCGCCGCATAGGAGAGAACTTGTGTCAAAACTGACGATTGGATTCGGAGTTGTACTGATCATTCTCGGCGTGGCGAGCTTCGTCGTCACCGGAAGCGCGCACCCCACCGCGCTCATCCCCGTATGGTTCGGCATCGTGCTCGGCCTCTGCGGACTCCTCGCCAGCACGCCCGACGCCCGCAGGCGAATGCTCTGGATGCACATTGCAGTGACCGTTGGTCTGCTGGGTTTTCTCTTCCCGGGCTTCATGGCGATTAAGGATTGGATCGCGGCACACGGCGCTCCGCTCGCTCATCCCGCTGCCGTTGAAGAGCAGTCCACGATGGCGATCATCTGTCTCCTATTCACAATCCTTTGCGTGCGAAGCTTCATCGCGGCGCGACGGTCACGGGCCGCATAAACCGATTCCGCGCGCGAAAGACCCTCCGCTGACGCTACACTGTCACAACCCATGGGCGGACTCGGAAACGCAAGGTTTGGCGGCGGCATGAAGGCGGCGGATCGGCCGTCACGCAATACCGGCAAGGCGATCGGCGCGGATCTCACCGCGAAGCGTCCCAAGGTAAAGTTCCGTGATGTGTGGCCGGAGATACGCGAGCTCGTCAAACCGCGACGCTGGCTGCTGGCCGGCTGCTTCTGCATCATGGTCGTCAACCGAGCGTGCTCCCTGGTGCTGCCGCTGTCCTTCAAGCCGCTCATCGATCAGGTATTCACGCGCGGCCGTATGAGCCTTCTGCCTGTGGTCGTCGGCTCGGTCCTTCTGGCGACGCTCATCCAGGGCATCACCTCCTACGCGCTCACACAACTGCTATCCAAGTCCGGCCAGCGCATGATCGCGGAGCTGCGCAAGCAGGTGCAGCAACACATCGGCCGCCTTCCCGTTGCGTTCTATGACGAGAACCGTACCGGCACGCTCGTCGCTCGCATCATGACCGACGTCGAAGGTGTGCGCAATATCATCGGCACCGGCGTCGTGGATTTTGTCGGCGGCGTGCTCACCGCACTCTTTGCCTTCGCCTATCTCCTCTACGTCAGCGTCAGGATCACCCTGCCTGCCTTCGTCATCATGTTGGCGTTTGCCCTCGTGTTGCAGCGCGCGTTCAAAACCATTCGGCCTATCTTCCGCGAACGCGCGAAGATCAACGCCGAGGTCACCGGACGTCTCACCGAATCGCTGGGCGGCGTGCGCGTCGTCAAGGGATACCACGCCGAGGCCAGCGAAGCGAACGTGTTCGCAGGCGGTGTGGCTCGCCTTTTGAATAACGTCATCAGCTCTCTCACCGCGCAGTCCTTAATGACGCTGGCCTCGACCGTGATCCTCGGAATCATCGGTGCGGTTGTGATGTATCTCGGAGCTCATCAGCACGCCACCGGCAAGCTCACCACTGGCGGATATTTTGCGTACGTCATGGTCCTGGCATTTATGACCGCGCCTATCGTCCAACTCGTCGCCATCGGCACGCAATTGACAGAAGCAATGGCTGGACTCGATCGCACGCGCGAAGTCATGAACGAAAACACGGAAGATTCCGATCCGCTCCGTTCACAGGACGCCGGCATCGTCCGGGGCGACGTTCGTTTCGACCATGTCAGTTTTGCGTATGTCGCGGACAAGCCGGTTCTGCACGATATCAGCTTCCACTCGCGGCCCGGCACCGTCACGGCGCTTGTCGGCTCCAGCGGTTCCGGCAAGTCGACCATCATCAGCCTTGTCTGCGGCTTTCACACCGCGCAAGCCGGTGAGGTCCTCATTGACGACAGGGATCTCGCAACCATCCGTCTCGCCAGCTATCGCCGCCAGCTCGGTGTCGTGCTGCAGGAGACATTTCTTTTCGATGGCACGATCCGCGAAAACATCATGTTCTCGCGTCCCACCGCGACAGAAGAGCAGTTTCTCAACGCCTGCGCCATCGCCCGCGTCGACGAGTTCGCCGAGCGTTTCGCCGAAGGCTACGAAACCATCGTCGGCGAGCGCGGCGTCAAGCTCTCCGGCGGCCAGCGCCAGCGCCTCTCCATCGCGCGCGCCATCCTCGCCGACCCCCGCATCCTCATCCTCGACGAAGCCACCAGCTCGCTCGACTCAGAGAGCGAAGCGATGATCCAGCACGGCCTCAGCTACCTCATGCAGGGACGCACGACCTTCGTCATCGCGCATCGCCTCTCTACAATTCGCCGCGCCGACCAGATTCTCGTCGTCGAAGAGGGAAGAATCGTCGAGCGCGGCACACATGAGCAGCTCTATGCCGCCGGAGGCCGCTACTTCGACCTCTACACGCGCCAGCACGGCCTTGAAACCAATCTCTTCCTCGCTCCCGGCGAGGGCGACGGCGGTGTCCCGGAAGAGATCGAGCGCTGAGTTCTACTCACCGACCCTGTTCTCCGCGCCGAGCTCGCGCAGTAGAAACGCATCGTCGAACGCAATCTCTTTCAGATAGTCATATCGCCCCGACGCTCCGCCGTGCCCCGCATCCATGTTGATGTGCAACAGCAACGGCGTGTCATTCGTCTTCAGCGTGCGTAGCTTGGCAACATACTTCGCCGGCTCCCAGTACATCACCTGCGAGTCGTTGAGACTTGTCTTTACCAGCATCGCCGGGTAAGGCCCCTTCTGCAGATTGTCGTAGGGCGAATAGCCGCGCATGTATTCGAACGCCTCCGGCTCATTTGGATTGCCCCACTCCTCGTACTCGCCCACCGTCAGCGGAAGCGAAGCGTCCAGCATCGTATTCATCACATCCACGAACGGCACGTGCGAGAGCACTGCGCGAAAGAGGTTCGGCTTACCATCCGCCAGCGCGAAGTTCACCACCGCACCCATGAGGAGCCCACCCGCACTCCCTCCTTCAATCGCCACGCGCGCGGCATCGCCATATCCCTCGCGCACCAGAAATTCGACAGCCTCGATGAAGTCCGTAAACGTGTTGCGCTTCTGCATCATCTTGCCGGCGTCATGCCATGGGTCGCCCAGCTCTCCGCCGCCCCGCACATGCGCATACGCCACCACAACGCCGCGATCCAGCAGCGCCAGCCGCGAAGCGGAAAACCCAAGCGGCAGCGGATATCCGTACGATCCGTACCCATAGACATACAGTGGGCTTCGGCCATCTTTCTTGAATGCCTGCCTGCGATACACCAGCGACACAGGAATCTGCGTTCCATCATGCGCCTGGAACCACAAACGCTCCGACGCATAGTTCGACGCGTCGAATCCTCCCGGCACCTCCTGCTGCTTCAGCAACGTCGACTCGCCACTCGCAACGTCGTAACGGAACACCGACGCCGGCCGCACGAGCGACTGGTACGAGTACCGAAACGTCGTCGCATCGAAGTCCCGATTGATCTCGCTGTACGCCGTGTACGCCGGGTCAGGAAAACGAATATCGCGCGGATCGGTCAAATGTCCATCGCCGTCCAGCGAGAACACCCGCAGCACCGGCAAACCGCGTTCCCTGTACGCAGCGACGAAGAATTCCTGGAACAGGTCAAAGTCCTCAAGCGGCGCATCCTTCTGTTCCGGCAGAAGCTCCTGCCAGTTCTCTCGCCCAGCCGCACTCACGGGGGCCTTCAACAATTTGAACCGCTCCGCATCCCGGTTCGAGCGTATATAGAAAAATCCGTCGCGATGATCGACGTGATACTCCTCATCGTCCACGCGAGGCGCAATCAGCCGGAACTCGCTCGCCGGCTCTCTTGCATCCAGAAACCAGTTCTCGCTCGTCGTATGGCTTCCAATGCCGAGGATTAAATACCGCCTGTCGCGCGTGCGCCCGATCCCGAGATTGAACCGTTCGTCCGGCTCGCGAAAGACCTCAATATCAGCGCCCGCGGCGTCCGCCACCCGATGCCGGAACAGCCGGTCCTGCCGCTTGGTCTGCTCATCCTCGGTCGAATAGAACAGCGTCGCCGAATCGCTCGCCCACGCCAGCGATCCCACGCGCTCCGCCGTGTCGGCAAGCACCTCACCTGTCGTCAGGTCCTTGATGTGCAGCGTGTACTGCCGAAAGCCCGTAGTGTCGGTTGTATAGGCAAGCAGGCGCCCGTCCGGGCTAACCGCGCTGTCGCCGATCGCCATAAACGCCTGGCCTTTGGCCAACTGGTTTACATCCAGGATCACCGTCTCCGCCGGGACAACGTCGGTCGAGTTCAGCTCCCCCGCAGCGTCCGCAGGTCTGCGGCAGTAACGCGGATACTGCAAACCTTTTTCCGTGCGAACCAGGTACTCCCATTCGCCATCGCGATAGGGCACCGACACGTCGTCCTCTTTAATGTGCGACAGAATCTCGTCGTACAGCTGCTTTTGAAGCTTCTCGGTGCCCGCCATCATGGCCGCGGTATAAACATTTTCGGCATTCAGGTAGGCCACAGTGCGCGAGCTTTCTTTGTCCCGAAGCCACGCATAGTCGTCATGGAGTTCAGTGGAGTGAATGCGAACGCTGCGTGGTTCGCGCTCGGCGACAGGTGGCTGGGGCTTCGTCGTCTGGGTCATAGAGTCTCGTTGATCCCAGATTACAAGGCAATCGCCGGGCTCGTGCAACGCATGCGTCGCGCCTGTGCTCTCACTACGTTGTAGCCCCACGGCGGAAAGCTGCCCCTGGAGATGAAAAAATGAATACGCGAATCCCCCATCTGATGTGCTGCCTGGCGCTCGGCTCGGCGGTGTTGCTGGTCTCTCACCCCGCCAGGGCGCAGGCCGATCAGCAGGACAAGGACTTTCTTAAGACAGCCTCACAGGCCAACGTCGACGAGATCAAGATGGCCGAGCTCGCCGAGAAGCGGGCCGCAGACCCGGATGTTCGCGGCTTTGCGCGCCTCATGGTCAAAGACCACGAAACCCTCGGCGATAAAGTGGCTCCCTTCGCCAGCAACTGGGATCTCACGCCGCCGACGACCATGGACGCCGACCATCAGGAAGAGTGGAACAAGCTCGACAAGATGCGCGGCAAGGACTTCGACAAGCGCTTCATCGACGACATGGTGAAGGACCACGAGCAGGCCTACGACCTCTTCCACAAGGAGGTCCTCGACACTCACGACCAGCAATTCAAGCCGGTCGTTGAGGAAGGGCAGAGTATGGTCGTCGCACACTTGAACATGGCAAAGTCGCTGCAGAGTAAGCTCTAGCCTGCAAATCCAGTCGCAAGACGGTCGCATCGCCTGTTGCTGCAGCCGTCTTGCGCCTGCTTCCCGGCTGAACGCATCGGCCTTGCATCGCAACAACCTCGCGTCGCAACAAAAGCGTAAAATGAACTCGTGAACCTGCGCCGATTCGTGCTGGTGGTGGGACTCTTCGCGATGACCGGCGCTGCTTTGCTGCGTGCCGAAACGGTCGCGCAGCTGCCGATGCCGACGAGCTACGTCGAAGACTTCGCCGGCGTCATCGATGCCAATTCAAAACAACAGATGGAGGAGCTCAGCCGCGCCGTCTACGAGCAGGCCCACGCGACCATTGAAGTCGTCACCATCCATTCGCTCGACGGCGAATCCATCGAGAACTTCGCAACCGACCTAGAAGACAAGTGGAAGGTCGGCCCCAAGGGCACCGATCGCGGCCTGATCATGATTCTCGCGATCAACGACCGCAAGCGCCGCATCGAAGTCGGCTACGGTCTTGAGGGCATACTCAACGACGCCAAGGTTGGCGACATTGGCCGCACCATGGTCCCGTGGCTGCAGCGCGGTGAGTACGGCCAGGGCCTGCTCGAAGCCGAGCAACAGATCGCCAACGTCATCGCCGCTGACGCGCACGTCACTCTCACGCCGGTCGAGCAGCCGGTCCAGCAGCCCGTCCCGCAACATAGCCGCAACGACTGGCTCGGCATCGTCATCTTCTTTGTCGTCCTCTTCTTCATCTTCCGCGGCGGCCGCCGAGGCGGTGGCTGGCTCCCCTGGTTCATCCTCGGCAACATGATGGGCGGCGGCGGAGGCCGCTGGGGTGGCGGCGGCGGCTTCGGTGGCGGTGGAGGCGGGGATGGTGGCGGCGGCGACTTCGGCGGCGGCTTTGGAGGCAGCTCCGGCGGCGGCGGCGCCAGCGGCGGCTGGTAATTCAAGTAATCTGAAGGCGAGAGGCGCAAAGCGCACGAAAGGAAGAACGAATGAGAGGTGCCTGGGTAGCACTCGGTGTGGTCGGGCTGATCGTCGTCGTTTGCCTGCTGGGAGCCGGAAGTTACATCTCCTCGCGCAATCACATGGTGCAGCTCAACGAGCAGGTCAACAATGCCTACTCACAGGTCGATATTGAGCAGCAGCGCCGCCTCGATCTCATCCCCAACCTCGTTGCCAGCGTGAAGGGCTATGTCAGCGAAGAGGAAACCGTCCTGACCAACATCGCCAACGCCCGCGCTGCGGTCATCGCGGCTGGCTCGGATCGCGCCAGCAGCATCAGCGCAAACGAACGCCTCAGCGCCGCACTGCTTCCGCTCTACCGCCTGCAGGAGGAGTACCCCAACCTCAAAGGCAACGACCAGTTCATGCGCCTTGAAGATGAACTCGCGGGCGCAGAAAACCGCATTGCCGTAGCCCGCCGCCGATACAATCTCGCGCTGCAGGACTACAACACCTACGTCCAGCAGTTCCCCAACAACCTCTGGGCTGGCTCGAGATTCCCCGTCCGGAACGAATATTTCAAGGGAAATCCAGCAAACGCCCAGGCGCCCACCGTCGACTTCTCCAAGTAAGTTCCGCCCGGCCTGGTTGGCTCGAGTCCGGAAGGTGCCATCCGGTGGACTCCCCGTGCAGCATGCGTGCGCGCATATGCGGGATTGGGATAGGTTAGGGGAGAGCCATGGACGGCACGACTCACAATCCGACGAGTGTGGCGATGCTGGTCGGCATGCCGGTCACCAATGCGGAGGGCCGATTCATCGGCCGCGTAAACGAACTGGCCGTCGATGTCGGTGCTGATAGCAACCGGGTTTCAGGCCTGCTGGTCAGCCCGCGCGCCAAGGGAAAAGCGCACCGGGCGATGATTCCGGTGAAGAATCTCAAACCGCCCAGGCACACCGATAGAAAGCTCCAGTCCATCGCCGCGCCGGAGCGCGTTCCCAGCCTGCGCGACACGCTCCTGCTGGAGCGCGACCTTCTCGATCAACAGATCATCGACGTCGATGGACGCAAAGTGGTGCGGGTCAACGACGTGAATCTCAGCTGGTCGGAAGATGAAAACAACTATGGCGCTCCGGTTCTGCTGATCCAGAACGTTGAAATAGGTCTGCGTGGCGCCGCGCGCCGCCTCCTCAAAGGCCTTCCTGTTTCCACTGTCGACACCATCGTCGGCACCATTCCCTCCAAGGTCATCCCGTGGAGTTGCGTCGACGTTATCGATCGCGATCCCGCGCGCCGGGTGCGACTGAAGATCGGCCAGGAACGTCTCGCGAAGCTGCATCCGTCCGACATCGCAGACATCCTCGAAGAGCTCGCTCCAGCCGAGCGCGAGGCTGTGTTCACAAGCTTGCCCGAAGAGACCGCTGCCGAGGCCCTCGAAGAGATCCAGCCGCGGCTTCAGAAGGAATTGCTGCAGCGCATCGACTCCGAACGCGCCGCCGACATCATCGAGGAGATGGACCCCGGCGCCGCCGCCGATGTTTTGGCTGAGCTCACCGAAGAGCAATCTGAAGCCATCCTCGAAGAGATGGAACCGGAGGAGCGGCAGGATGTCGAAGAGCTTCTCGAGTTCTCCGCCGAGTCAGCCGCCGGACGCATGACCACAGACTTTGTGAGCGTCGCACGCGACTGCACCGTGGCCGATGCCGTTGAAGCTCTTCGGCAATTTGAAGGCGATCCCGACACCATCTCCGAGATCTATCTCCTCGACGAAGAGCACCGCCTGGTCGGTGTCGTGATGTTGCCGCGTCTGCTGCTCGCTCATCATGACGCACAGCTCTCCACCCTCTCGGAAGGGCACATCGTTTCGTGCGGCCTGAATGCGCGCGACGCTGATGTTGCCGAGCTCTTCGACAAATACAACCTGCGGTCCTTACCCGTGGTCAACGCCGCGAAGCACGTCGCCGGCGTCATCCACGCCGAGCAGGTCATCGCGCAACTGCGCGAAGGTTAGCTCCGAATGGCCGCCGACCAGCCGCTGAAGATCCTCTACGCTTCGGGCCTCTCACCCAACGACTCTTCGCTCTACAGGCTCTGGGCGCTCGAACGCCAGGGCCACAAAGTCATCCCGCTGAACGCCTTCGACTACGAATATTCGCAGCCCTTCCTGCGCAAGCTCGTCTACCGCGCACAGATCGGTCCAGGCGTTAGCCGCCTCAACCGCGAGATCCTCGCCATCGCCGAACGCGAGCATCCCGACATCTTCTGGGCCGACAAACTGCTCTCCCTCCATCCGCGCACACTACGGCAACTCCGCCGCATGGGCATCGCCACCGTCAGCTACATGATCGATAACGTATTCGGCGTGCGCGGCGATCCCGGCTGGCGTCTCTACAAGAAAGATCTTCGACACTTCGATCTACACGTCGTGCAGCGTGACAAGAACGTCGTCGAATACCGCGAACACGGCGCGCGCGACGTCCTCAAGATCCAGACCGCCTACGAACCGACGATCCATTTCCCTCCACCTGCCGGCTGGAGCGACAAGGACCGCTCTCGTGGCGTCTCCTTCATTGGCACGCCGTACGACGATCGCGCACAGTTCCTCACTCGCCTGTGGAAGGAGTTCGGCCTTCCCGTCGTCATCAACGGCGGCCTCGTCTGGAAGAAAGCGCTCGGCCCTGAAGCCACCGCCGCACTCTACCGCGGCCACGGCGAGCTCTTCCGCGAAGAATATCGTGAAGGTATCTGGCGTTCGAAGATCAATCTCAGCTTCCTCACGCACTCCAATCATGACGAGTTCGTGCACAAAAGCTTTGAGATTGCCGCGTGCGAAGGTTTCCTCCTAGCCGAACGCTCGCCCGGCCATCTCGCTCGCTTCGTCGAAGACGAGGAGGCCGTCTTCTTCGAAGGCATCGAAGAATGCGTCGCCAAGATCCGCCGCTACCTGCCGGACGAAGCTGCCCGCGCCCGCATCGCCGCCTCCGGCCGTCGCCGTGCGGAGACCAGCGGCTATCACAACGATGCGCAGGTTGCCTCGATCGTCATGCGGCTGCGCTCCATTCTTGCCGCACAGAAGGTGCCGCAATGATTCGCGATCTCCTCCACGATCGCCCTGCAACGGACTACCGTCCGCAGGTCTGCATTGTAGGCGCGGGCGCCGCGGGCATCTGCCTTGCTGTAGAACTCGCCCGTCGCGGCAAGAGCGTGATGGTCCTCGAAGGCGGTGGCCGCGATGTCGAAGAGGCTGCGCAGGAGCCTTACCGCAGCGAGATCGTCGGCCACGTTCACCGCGGCATTCATACCGGCCGCTTCCGCACCCACGGCGGCACCACCACGCGTTGGGGCGGACAGATTCTCGACCTGAACGCCGAAGACTTCGAGCGCCGCGACTGGATCGCCGACAGTGGTTGGCCACTGTCCCACGCCGAGCTCGAACCCTTCTACAAGCGCGCCCTCGCCTTTGAAGGACTCGCCGATGTCATCAAAGAAGACGCTGCCGTGTGGCGCGCGCTCGGACTTCCGGCTCCATCCTTTCCCGCGCTGCAGTCGTATCTCACGCGCTGGTGCCCGGAGCCCAATTTTGCTCGCCTGCATCGCAAAATACTCGAATCCAGCAACAACATCCAGGTCTGGCTGCACGCCAACGCCGTCGAACTCGTCATGCAGGGCGAGGCAGTCCGCGCGCTCCGGTATCGAACCCAGCAGGAAACGGAGTACACCGTCGAGGCTGGCGAGTTCGTCTTTTGTATGGGCGCCATCGAATGTGTCCGCTTCTTCCTGCAACCGCGTGACGGCGGCCTGCCCTGGAATCGCTCCAGCCTGCTCGGTCGTCACTTTCAGGACCACATCGACGCCAACGCCGCGCGCGTCATTCCGCGCGACCGCCGCAAATTCGCGCAGCTCTTCGACAACATCTTTCTTCGCGGATACAAGTACCACCCCAAGTTGCGCCTGCGCCCGGACGAACAGAGAGAATCGCGCGTCCTTAACTGCGCAGCCACCATGGCCTTCGCCAGCGACTTCGACGATGCGCTCGCCTCAACGAAAGCGACAGCGAAGCATCTGCTGCGCGGCCGCTGGTCAGAGCTCCACGCCGCAGACCTGCTCCGTTCCGCTCGCAACGCTCCTCTGTTCATGCGTCAGACCGCGCGCTACGCCATGCAGCACCGCGCCTACAATCCCGCTTCCGCCGAGATCGCTCTCCGCGTCCACTGCGAACAGTGCCCTGATGGCGACAGCACCATAACTCTCGCCGAGGAGCGCGACTCGCTCGGCCTGCTTCGCGCTCGTCTCGACTGGCGCATCTCCGATCTCGAGCTCGAAACGATTCGCCGTTACGCTCAGACCGCCGTCACGTCACTCGCAGAAGTCGCCGAAATCCAACCCAGCTCCGCCTTGCTGAATCGTGACCCGAGCTTCCTCGACCAATGCGATGACAGCAATCACCACATGGGCGGCATGCGCATGGCGGCCTCACCGGATCGTGGCGTTGTCACCCCGGACTTGCAGCTCTTCGGTACGCGCAACGTTTATACGTGCAGTGGAGCTGTCTTTCCGACCTCCGGCTTCTCCAACCCCACGCACACTGTTCTTGCGCTCGCGATGAGGTTGGCCGACCGCATCGCACTTCTCTAACTCGATTCCCGCACGACAAAGGGTACTCTAGTCCAGGCACCGGAGGCCCTTGTGGATCAGGTCAAACTCGCGAACAACGGTCGCCTCACAACAAGGCTCGGTTACGGCTGCTCCTCTATCATGGGTGCGCTCAATCATCGCCAAAGCCTGCGCCTGCTCGAAGCAGCCTACGACGCCGGTATTCGCCACTTCGACGTCGCACCGATGTACGGCTACGGCGAAGCCGAAAGCTGCCTCGGTGAGTTCCTTCAACATCATCGCGACGACATAACCGTCGCCACGAAATTCGGAATCCCTCCACCGAAGCGCGGCGGCGCTCTTCGCGCAGCCCGACGCGTCGTCGGCCCTGTCATCCAGCGAGTTCCCGCGCTGAAGCGTCGTCTTGCTCGTGCCGCCGGCGCCGTCACCGCACCGGTCGCCAAGTCAAGGTTCACCCCCGATGAAGCCCGCGCCTCTCTCGAAAACAGTCTCCGTCAGCTCCGCACCGATTTCATCGACGTGCTGCTGCTCCACGAAGCCGAAGCCCACGACCTCACCGACGACGGACTCCTGCAATTTCTCGAAGCCTCCGTCGCCGAGCGAAAGATCGGCAGCTTCGGCGTTGGCAGCGACAGCAACAAGATTCCGGCGCTCCTGCGCGACCGCGCCTCATACTGCCGCGTCCTTCAGCACGACTGGTCTGTCCTCGATGCGCCCGAAGCATCCTCCACCGCCTTTCACATCCATCACCGCGCGTTGACCGACCGATTGCACATGCTCCACGACACACTGATTTCTGACCCGCAGCGTTGCCGCCGTTGGTCTCAGGCCACCGGCTGCGACCTCGCGAGACGCGAACAGCTCGCATCGCTTATGCTGAAGGCGGCGCTGGTACTTTATCCGGGCACTGTTCTGCTCGTATCTTCCAAAAACCCGGCGCACATCAGAGAGAATGTCCGTGTAGCAGAGGACGCGAGTCTGGAGGAACCGGCTCGTCGCCTCTATCACCTCGTGCAGAGCGAAGGCTTCGCCTCCGCCGCCAATCCATTGCCGGAGGACGGCCGATGAACCGCTGGAAGCGCTGGCGCACGAGCATTCTGCTGATGTTTGCCGTGCTCGGCCCCGGCTTCATCACGGCCAACGTCGACAACGACGCCGGCGGCATCTACACCTACGCCACCGCCGGCGCGCAGTTCGGCTACGCACTTCTGTGGACCATGATCCCCATGGCGATCATGCTTGCCTTCGCGCAGGAAATCTCCGCGCGCATGGGTGTCGTCACCGGCAAAGGTCTCAGCGAGCTCATCCGCGAGGAGTTCGGCTTACGCATCACCGCCATGCTGATGTTCGGCCTCGTCCTCTGCAACCTCGGCGACGTCGTCAGCGAGTTTGCCGGCGTCAGCTCCAGCGCTGGTCTCTTCCACATCAGCAAATGGATCTCGGTGCCCGTCGTCGCGGTCCTGGTCTGGGTGCTCGTCGTCTACGGCGACTACAAGAAGCTCGAGAAGCTCTTTGTCTTCCTCAGCTTCCTCTACATCGCCTACATCATCACCGCGGTGCTCGCGCATCCCAACTGGAGCTCGGCCGTCAAGGACACCCTCCGCGCCCCGCACCTGCGCGATCTACGCAACTCCGACTACCTCTATCTCGCCGTCGGCCTCATCGGAGCCACCGTCGCCCCGTGGCAGCAGTTCTACCTTCAGGCCTCCGTCGTCGACAAAGGCGCCACGCGGTCGCAGCTGAAGCTCGCGCAGACGGATGCAGTCTTTGGCTCCGTCTTTTCCATCGTCGTCGCTGCGTTCATCGTGATTGCCTGTGCAGCCACGCTGTTCGTCGGCAACATCCATGACATTCGAGACGCGGCCGACGCAGCCCAGTCGCTCAAACCCCTTGGCGGCCAATATGCGTCCGTCCTGTTCGCGTTCGGCCTATTGAACGCCTCCATCTTCGCGGCATCAATCCTTCCGCTCTCCACGGCCTACACTGTCTGCGAATCGCTCGGCTTTGAAAGCGGCCTCAGCAAAAAATTCCGTGAGGCGCCTGTATTCTACTGGCTCTACACCGGCCTGCTCATCGTCGGCGCCGCTGTCATCCTCATCTCGAAAGAGCCTCCGGCCAAACTTGCAGTTCTCTCGCAGGTCCTCAACGGCGTGCTGCTGCCGGCCGTACTCGTCTTCATGCTTGTGCTGGTGAACAAGAAGTCGCTGATGGGAACCCGGCGCAACGGCAAGGTTTACAACATCGTCGCCTGGACGATGACCGCGCTCGCGACCATTCTCACCGCTGTGATGCTCGGCGGCCTGTTGAAGCACGCAAAGTAAGTACGCGCTCTGTCCTAAAGCAGCTTGCCTTCCGCCAGCTCGCGAATCAGCGTCGAATCCGCCGCCAGAAAGTCGAACTCCGGCAGGCGCTCCAGCGTGCTCCACTGCATATCGTGAAACACAACGTTTTTCAGCTCGCCCGTAAAACTCTCGATGGTGAAAAACTGAATATGGATGGCGCCGCCGTTGCGATAGTTGTGCCGAATCGCGGTCAGCTCCGGCCCCACCTTCGCGTCGATGCCCAGCTCCTCGTTCAGTTCGCGGGCCAGCGCCTCTTCCGCACTTTCGCCCAGCTCCACCTTGCCGCCGGGAAACTCCCACTTCAACCCCATCGGTTTGTGACGGCTGCGCTGGCAGATCAGCACCTCCCGGTGCGGATGCTCGCCGCGCAGAATCAAACCCGCCACGACGTACCGAAGCGGCTTCGAAGACGTTGCGGAGTTCGTCGGCAGTTTGCGAATGGACCGTTTCACGACTCGCTGTCAGTGTAGACGGTCATCCTGCAGCCAAGGGTTCACCTCTGGATGCGCCACGCCATGTTTACGCGCGCCTCATCACTCAACGATCGCCGCAGGGTAGTACACACTCCAGCCCAGCTCCGCGCTCAGGCGCGCCAGCTCCGCCGACGGATTCACCGGGAACGGCGCCTTCGCAATCGAAAGCATCGCCGCATCGTGAATCGAGTTCCCAAACACCGCATCCGGAGACGAAACGCCCACGCGGGCCAGCGCTGCCACCTTTCCTTCATCGGTCGGCACATCGCGCAGCCGGTCTGTGGCCACGCCGCTCGCGCACTCCACGCACGCAGCCAGCACGCGCTTCGGCTCAATCCCAAACCGCTTCACGCCTTCCTCCACCACCCAATCGCACGTCGAGCTGACCGCCCAGATCTCCGTTCCGGCAGCTTGCAGATCGGTTACCAGCCGCTGCATCTCCGGAAAGATCTGCGTCTCAATCTGCTCATGGAAGAACGTCGCGGCCGCTTCGCGAATCGTCTTTTCTGCAATGCCTCGATAAACCTGCACCATCTCACTGCAGATTGCCAGCTCCGAAACCTCGCCGCCCTTGTAGCGGTCGTATCGTTGCTTCAGCCACGCGGCGGCCTCCGGCGAGAGCAGCCCATTCTCCATCGACCACCACATGAACGCCGATCCGGAATCCGGTCCCCACAGCGTGCCATCGCAATCGAACACCGCCACGCGCGGTGCAATCTCATAAACGCGGGCCAGAAACTCAGTTCTGCTCAGGCTCTGTGCAGTGTGAAGCGTGCTCAAACGGATCTCCGGAGATGCTGAAGTTCTTCTTCAACTCTCTCAGGAGACCATCTTCTTCACAACCTGTCAGACAGGGAGGCCGCAGGTTTGGTACGCTGTCGAAGTCAGCGCTGACCGGCGAAAGTGGGGCGCGAAGGGGCTACACATGTTGGACGAGAACAGGCTTTTTCCCGCCGAGCCTGCGGCGCGGAGTATTGCGGCGCGTTTGTACGCGTCGGTTGCTGGACTGCCGATCATCAGCCCGCACGGGCATACTGACCCGGAGTGGTTCGGCGACAATCAGCCATTCCCCAACCCAGCCGCGCTCTTCATCCAGCCCGATCACTACATCTTTCGCATGCTCTATTCCCAAGGCATCAGCATGGAGTCGCTGGGCATTCCCCAGACCGACGGAAAGCAAAAGGCCGATCCGCGCGAGGTCTGGCGCATCTTTGCGAAGAATTACTACCTCTTCCGCGGAACGCCCACGCGCCTCTGGCTCGACTACGCCTTCGAGAAGCTCTTCGGCCTCAAGGACCGCCTGAGCGCAAACAACGCCGTCGAGTACTACGACATCATCGACAAGGCCCTGCGCACCCCCGAGTTTCGCCCCCGCGCGTTGTTTGAACGTTTCAACATCGAGGTGCTCGCCACCACCGACGCCGCCTTCGATCCTCTGACGCAACACAGGAAGATTCGCGAGAGCGGCTGGAACGGCCGCGTCATCCCCACCTTCCGTCCCGACGCCGTCGTCGATGCCGAGTACATCGGCTTCCGCGAAAACCTCGAAAAGCTCGGCTCCGCCGCGAACGAGAACATCTCGACCTACAAGGGCTATCTGAACGCCCTGCGCAACCGCCGTGCGTTCTTCAAGCAGAACGGCTGCACCGCCACCGACCACGGCCATCTCACCGCGCGCACCGCCGACCTTCCGCTCAGCGAAGCCTCCGCGCTCTACGACCGCATCTACAACGGCAAAGCCCGCGAAGGAGACGTCGAGCTCTTCCAGGCGCAGATGCTCACCGAGATGGCCGGCATGAGCGTCGAGGACGGCCTCACCATGCAGCTTCACCCTGGCGCCATCCGCAACCACAACGCGCTCGTCTACGCGAAGTTCGGCCGCGACAAGGGAGCGGACATCCCTGCGCCCACGGAGTACGTCCGCGCGCTGCAGCCGCTGCTCTCGCGCTACGGCAACGAGCCCAGCTTCACCTTCATCCTCTTCACGCTCGACGAGTCAACCTTCTCCCGCGAGCTCGCCCCGCTGGCCGGCCACTATCCCTGCCTGCGCCTCGGCCCGCCGTGGTGGTTCCACGACTCGCCCGAGGGCATGATGCGCTTCCGCGAGCAGGCCACCGAGACCGCCGGCTTCTACAACACCGTCGGCTTCAACGACGATACCCGCGCGTTCCTTTCCATTCCCGCGCGCCACGATGTCGCCCGCCGCATCGATTGCGCATTCCTCGCACGCCTCGTGGCCGAAGGCCGCCTCGATGAGGACGAAGCCTTCGAACTCGCCCAGGACCTGACCGTCAATCTCGTCCGCAAGGCTTACAAGCTCTAGCTTCGAACGCATCGGCCGGCGCTAAGATAAAGCCCTATGAGTCTGTTCTTTGCTGCCGGATCGCCCACAACGGAACTTTCCCCGGAAGAGTTCCGCGCCCGGCTCTACCAGTCCCTGGACAAGCTGGAAAGACTGCGTCCCCGCAATAAAGTCCTGGCCGTCCCACCGGACTTCACACGCTTTCACTCCAAGGCCGGCGAGCTGACCGACATGGCGTACGAGTACTACGGCGATCGCCTCACCGACGTTCTGCCCGCGCTCGGCACTCACAAACCGATGAGCGATTCGGAGCTTGCAACCATGTATCCGAAGACGCCGAAGAACCTCATTCGGGTGCACGACTGGCGCAATGACATCGTCACGCTCGGCGAGGTGCCCGGCGAATTCATGCTTGAGGTGAGCGAGGGCAAGCTGGACTACACGTGGCCCGCGCAGGTGAACAAATTGCTGCGTGACGGGGGGCATGACCTGATTCTCTCCATCGGCCAGGTGGTGCCGCACGAGGTCGTCGGCATGGCCAATGGCTCGAAGAATATCTTCGTCGGCACCGGCGGCGTGATGGGCATCCATCGCTCGCATTTCCTTGGCGCGGTCTACGGCATGGAGCGCATGATGGGCCGTGTGGATACGCCGGTGCGTCGCGTGCTCAACTATGCCAGCGAGCACTTCGCGAAGAACGTGCCGATCGTCTATGTGCAGACCGTGGTGAACAAAAATGCGCAAGGCGACTTGGTCATGCGCGGTCTCTTCATCGGCGACGATAACGAGTGCTTTGAAAAGGCGGCCGAGCTCAGCCTGAAGTGCAACTTCCAGATGCTCGACCGCGAGATCAAAAAAGCCGTCGTCTTCCTCGATCCGCATGAGTTCAAAACGACCTGGCTGGGCAACAAGAGCGTCTACCGCACGCGCATGGCGCTCGCGGATGGAGCGGAGCTCATCGTGCTTGCGCCCGGCGTGCATGAATTCGGCGAAGACCCAACCATCGACAAGCTGATACGCAAGTTCGGCTACTGTGGCACGCCCGCGACCCTCAAGTATGTGAAGGAAGATCCCGGCCTCGCCAGCAATCTCAGCGCCGCCGCGCATCTCATCCACGGCTCCAGCGAAGGACGCTTCACCATCCGCTACTGCCCCGGCGGCCTTACGCGCGAAGAAATCGAGAGCGTGCACTACCAGTACGGCGACTTGAAAGAGTACGAGAAGAAGTACGATCCCGAGAAGCTGAAGGACGGCTGGAACACGGTTAATGGCGAGGAGATCTTCTACGTCTCCAACCCCGGCCTTGGCCTATGGGCCTACCAGGGCAGGTTTGGCAAATAATGAGTGCGTGGATGGTAGGACCTCATACATTGAAGCGCGCGTGCGTCATCGTCTTGATGACACTGCTTGCCTGCGGGATAGCCACGATGGGCTGTAGCTCGGCCCGAACCGTGACTGTGACTGGTGGCGGGATGACACTGCGTCTGCCGGCGTGGTGGGAGCAGACGCAGAATGCCCACCCCAACCGACTCTTTGAAGCGCGAAGTCCCATGATCCCTTTGCTGCGGGATGCGGGATCGATGTGGATCGAGCAATCACAGTGGCCGAAGGTTCTGCGCGCACCGAGTCATACGTGGACCATGGAGAGCGCCGTGGAGTGGCAGGAGTATGCGGTGGCTTTTGATGACATCCGCATGCATCGTACGGCGGTAACACTGACGTTACATTCGCCGAAGTACACGAGCTTGTGCGTGGATGTGCCGATGATGCTGACCGCACGCTCGATGCAGTGCGCCGTGCTCGGGACGGGCGTGAGTACGGATTATGTGGGCGGTTCCCGGGATGAGGCGGACTACAAGTCCATGCTGGAGAGTCTGCAGTAGACTTGCCTGTCTGACGCAATTGTTGCGCTGTCTGACCGGGGGCCGGTATGCTGGTAGGCGCATCGACGCCGGATTCTGCGCATGCGTCGAATGATTCCAGAACAGATGATTGGAGATTGTGATGGCCAGTGAGCTGCGTTTGCCGAAGTATTCCGTGGGAGTGGGCGACCGGTTCGCGCACCAGGCGAAGGCCCAGTTGTCGGCCTGCATCAAGGCCAGGGAAGCGGGCATCGAGGTGGCTCCTGTGTGGAACAAATCCAACCGCGAGCACACCATCATCGGCAGCGAGCCGAAGGGAACGCGTGAGGCCGCCGACGCAGCCGTAAAGGAACTCGGCTGGAAGTCGCCCTACTTTCTTGATGCCGACCACATCAATCTGAAGAACGTCGAGCGCTTCATCGCGCCGTGCGACTTCTTCACCATCGATGTCGCCGAGGAAATCGGCAAGCCGGCAAAGCCCGAGGATGTGGACGCATTTGTGGAGCGGCATCCGGAGCTGGTCGGCGAGGTCCGCATTCCCCGCATCGCCGAGCCCTTCAAAACCGACGTGAAATTCGTAAAGGGCGTCGCGAACAAATTCCTCGCTGCAGTGCAGGACGCGGGGCGCATCTACCGGTTTCTCGTCGAGAAAAAGGGTGAGGGCAAATTTGTCCCGGAGGTCTCGATGGATGAGACCGACTCGCCGCAGACGCCAGTGGAGCTGCTGATTATCCTTGCCGCCATTGCGGACGAGAAGATTCCCATCCAGACCATCGCGCCGAAGTTCACCGGCCGCTTCAACAAGGGCGTCGACTACGTGGGCGATGTGAAGCAGTTTGCCAAGGAGTTCGAAGAAGACATCGCAGCGATCGACTTCGCGGTGAAGCGTTATGGCCTGCCCGAAAACCTGAAGCTCAGCGTCCACTCGGGGTCGGACAAGTTTTCGATCTACGCGTCGATTCACAATGCGATGGCGAAATTCGACGCAGGCGTGCACCTGAAGACCGCGGGCACAACTTGGCTGGAGGAGCTGATCGGTCTCGCCGAAGCGGGCGGATCAGGCCTGCAGCTCGCGAAGGAGGTCTACCGCGAAGCCTACGCGCACGCCGATGAACTCTGCGCGCCGTACGCCACAGTCATCGACATCGACCGCGCGAAGCTGCCCAAGCCGGAAGAGGTCGACAAGTGGACCAGCGAACAGTACACCTCGGCGCTGCGCCACGACCAGAAGAATCCGGCCTACAACCCGAGCTTCCGCCAGCTGTTGCACGTGGGTTTCAAGGTCGCGGCCAAGATAGGCGAACGCTACACCAGGGAGCTGGAGCAGCACGAGGACGTGATCGCGAAAAATGTGACCACGAACCTCTGGGACCGTCACCTGAAGCCGGTCTTCATCGGCTGACGCTCGCCATCCGGTCCCAAATAAGCCAGAGCCAGGCCCGGAATGATACAGTCGTGGGCAAGCCAGAGATATTGTTCGGAGATGCGCGGAAATGATTGTCGTGCTGATGGGGGTGAGCGGTTCCGGGAAGACAACGATCGGCACCCTGCTGGCCAGCCGCACCGGCACGGTCTTCGCCGACGCCGACGACTATCACCCGCAGGCGAACAAGGACAAGATGCGTGCGGGCATTCCGCTCAACGACGAGGACCGCGAGCCCTGGCTGGAGATTCTCAACGGCTTGCTGCGCGGCTGGAACCAGTCCGGCGAAGGCGGAGTCCTCGCCTGCTCCGCGCTAAAGGAGAAGTACCGGCAGACGCTCGCGAGCGGGATTCCATCGAACGCCATTACGTTCGTCTGGCTGGACGGCGACAAGGAACTGATCGGCGAGCGGCTTGCGCAGCGGCACCACGAGTACATGAATCCCAAGCTGCTCGACAGCCAGTTTGCAACGCTGGAGCCGCCGGCCGACGCCTTGCGGATCGTGAACGATCAGACGCCGGAGCAGGTGGTCGACCAGATTTTGCAGCATATCTCGCTGACGGCCAACGCGCCGCCGGCAAAAGTTTAAGAGGCTGGGCATAAGGAGCTGACATGGCAGGGATGTTTGATCTAACGGGCAAGACCGCGGTCGTCGTAGGCGGAACTTCTGGCATTGGCTTGGCCATCGCACTGGGTCTGGCGGACCAGGGCGCCGATGTGATCGCCACGTCTCGTCGCCAGGAACAGGTGGACGAGGCCGCAAAGCAGATCGAGGCGCGCGGCCGCCGCAGCCTTCGCCTGGCTTCCGATGTGGCCGACCGCGGCAGCCTTCAGTCCTTGTGTGACGCCACCATCAGCGCCTTCGGCAAGGTCGACATCCTCGTCAACTCCGCCGGCAAGATCAAACGCGCCCCCACGGTTGATTTTCCCGAGGACGAGTGGAATTCGATCATGGAGACCAACGTCACCGGCACCCTGCGCTCCTGCCAGATCTTCGGCAAAAAGATGCTGGAAAAGGGTTACGGCCGCATCGTGAACATCGCGTCGCTGAACACGTTCGTTTCGCTCAAGGAGGTCACGGCGTACGCCTGTTCGAAGGCCGCCGTTGGCGCCCTCACGCGCTCGCTGGCAGTGGAATGGTCAGCGCAGGGCGTCACGGTAAATGCCATCGCGCCGGGAGTCTTTCGCACCGCCCTGAATGCGGAATTGCTCGACAAGAGCGAGCGCGGCAAGGAGCTCCGCATGCGCACTCCGATGAACCGCTTCGGCAAGACCGAGGAACTCGTGGGAGCGGCCGTGTACCTCGCCTCCGACGCCGCAACCTTTGTTACCGGCGAGATTCTCGTGGTCGACGGCGGATTCCTCGCGAGCGGCGTTAACCAATAAGTCAGCAGACCCCGACTGGCGGGTGCTTAGACAATCGTTTTTCTTCGAAGTATTGGGCAGCCAGTTGAGCATGAAAGATGCTAGACTGGCTGCCTGCTTTTTAAAGGAGTGAGAAGAGTGAAGAAGCTAGCCCATCGAGCGGCCCTGCTCGGAGCGTCCATGTTGACGACGCTGACGCTGTTTGGACAGACGGCGAACAAAGTCGACCGCCCCTGGATGAACACGAAGCTGTCGCCCGGGCAGCGTGCCGACCTGGTGCTCGAACAGCTCACGCTCGACGAAAAGATCAGCCTCTTGCACGGAGAAGGAATGGCGCGGCAGAAGCATCTCCCGCCGGAAATTCAGGCCGTCCAGGATCAGTCCAATGGCGGCGCGGGCTTTGTGCTCGGCGTCCCGCGCTTGGGCATCCCGCGCATCCAGATGAGCGACGCGGCATACGGCGTTCGCCAGAGCGCGGAGAACGGCCGCTACTCGACCGCGTTGCCTTCGAACGTCGGATCGGCCGCTAGCTGGGACCCGGACGCGGCGTGCGCATACGGCAAGCTGATCGGCGATGAGCTGCGCATGCAGGGTTACAACGCGACGCTCGGCGGCGGCGTGGACATCACGCGCGACCCGCGCAACGGCCGCACCTTTGAGTACATGGGAGAGGACCCTGTGCTGGCCGGCACGATGGTTGGCGCCCGCAGCCGCTGCGAAGGCGCCGAGCACGTCATCTCCGACGTCAAGCACTACGCGTTCAACGATCAGGAGAGCGGCCGCCAGGAGGTGGACGCGGAGATCGGCGAGCGCGCCGGACGCGAAAGCGATCTGCTCGCCTTTGAGATCGGCGTGAAGACCGGCCACCCAGATGCCGTCATGTGCAGCTACAACGGCGTCAACGGAAGCTACGCCTGCGAGAATTCTTGGCTCCTGCACGATGTCCTGAAGGGCGACTGGAAGTTTCCCGGCTTTGTGATGTCGGACTGGGACGCGACCCACAGCACTGTGAAGTCCTCGCACGCCGGGCTCGATCAGGAACAGCCGCTCGATCTGTTCTATGGCGCCGCCCTCAAGAAGGCTGTCGAAGATGGCGAGGTCTCGCAGGCCGAGCTCAACGATCACGTGCGCCGCGTGCTTTGGGCCGAGTTCGCCAGCGGAATCATCGACGATCCGGTGATCCGCGGCGTCGTGGATCCGCAGCACGGATTTGACGTCTCGCGGAAGATCGAAGAGGGAAGCGCCGTGTTGCTGCGCAACAAGGACGCCGTGCTGCCCCTCGATGCGCAGAAGGTGCGATCCATCGCAGTGATTGGCTTCAAGGCAGACTTCGGCATGATCTCCGGCGGCGGCTCCGCGCAGGTGGATCCGCCCGGACAGATCGGCGGAACGCCATGGCGCAAACACATCTGGTTCCCGACCTCGCCCTTGAAGGCGATTCGTGCACAGGCTCCGAACGCGGACGTGACCTTCAGTTCGGGTGCGCAGATTGACGATGCCGTCGCCAAGGCGAAGGCAGCCGATGTCGCCATCGTGTTCGCTTGGCAGTGGGAGTCGGAGGGCGGCGACCTGCCGAATCTGTCTTTGCCGGACAATCAGGACAAGCTGATCGAAGCCGTCGCCAAGGCCAATCCGCACACCGTCGTGGTGCTCGAGACAGGGACTGCAGTCACCATGCCGTGGCTCGACAGCACGTCCGCAGTGCTGGAAGCCTGGTACGGCGGTTCAAAGGGCGCAGATGCGGTCGCGCGCCTCCTGTTCGGAGAGGTGAATCCAAGCGGCAAGCTGCCCATGACATTCCCCGAGAGCGTCGACGAGTTGCCGCGCACGACCATCGCGCAGCCTCCGCCGCCGGTGAACAACGGCGTGCTCAGCTTCAAGGTGGATTACAACATCGAAGGCGCCGCTGTCGGATACAAGTGGTACGAGTCGCAGCATAAGCCCGTGCTGTTTCCGTTCGGATTCGGTCTGTCCTACACCACGTTCAAATATTCCGATCTGAAGGTGAACAAGGATGGCACGTCGGTCAGCGTGACCATTACAAACACCGGAACGCGCGCCGGCGCGGAGGTCGCCGAGGTCTACGCGACGCTGCCCGCGAGCGCAGACGAACCATGGAAGCGCCTCATCGCGTACAAGAAGGTCGAACTGGCGCCGGGCGAGAGCAAGACCGTCACGATGGACATCGATCCAACGTACGAATCCATCTGGGACGTATCCGCAAATCGCTGGACAAGGCCGAACGGCGAGTATCACGTCATGGCCGGCGGATCGTCGGCGGACACACCGATCGAGGCGACGTTCGCCGTGCGGTGAGCGGGAACGACGCCCCCGGGCCGTTACGGAGAGTGGATGCCGTTCGGATGCGATATTTGCCAATAGCCAGGCGGCCCTGGGCGGTCGGAGAAGCGACCTTTGAAGAGAACTTCAAAGTCCACCGTGTCGGTCCCGACCACGTGATCACCATCCAGAACATGACATTCTGCGTGGAAGTGGCCGGCGCGATGTTGCGAGACCATATCGGACAGTTTGTCTATCGATTGGGGGCTTGACATCTCATGCAAGTTGGCCTCCGTCCCCTGCTTCCTCAAAGGATCCGGATCCTTTCGGATTATCTCTTGAATGTGGCTCACCCATCTTTTGGCCTCCGTCCTGCGGTCGGCAGGATCCAGGGGGAGATAGAGGTAAAACGAGACGGATTCCTCCGATCCCTGCTGGCCGCCACCCCGCGGCTCGGCTCGCGACGGTACTTCCTCGCTGACCCCATTCGCATCGACCTGATAGACGGTGGTTGCAATCCCTAACCCGCGGCGAAACTCTCCTCGCTGCGTCGGAACAGGCCGCGCCGGGACCGTGCATTCCACCTCAATGAACGCGAGATTGCTGACTTGAGGAACTCCGGAGGAAGAAAGGCTCAGGATGCTCGACTTCGAGATCGCGCAGGAAGCGATGTGTCCGTTTGCGGTTGCGAAGGAGCTTAAGAGAAGAAGTTCGGCCAGCATTACAGGAGGATGCTAAACGCTCGACTGCCGCGGGGGCGAGAGAAATCAGTGCGCGCCCGCAGGTCCCTTGCCCGGCTTCACCCTCTTGAAGAACCAGACCACGACGATGCATCCCGCGCACAGCATGGAAAGCCAGCGGAACACATCGACGAAAGCCCACGTCGAAGAGGCCTTCAAGAGCTGGCCGTACAAGCTGTACAGCGCGGCCGGGCCGGCGTTCGCGCCGAAGTAGTTGCTCAGGAAGTGCTGCGAGCCATGCACGCTGTTCTGGAAGGCCAGGCTCGTCTGCGGAACGTGGTTGACGATCTCGCTCTGATGAACGTCTGCGCGCCGCACGAGCAGCGTCGTCGCAAGCGAAATGCCAATGGAGCCGCCCACGTTGCGCATCAGGTTGAAGAGGCCGCTGGCGTTGCCGATCTGGTCATTGCGCAGCGTTCCATAAGCCGCCGTGTTGATCGGCACGAATACAAAGCTCAGGCCGAAGCCGGTGATGAGAATCGGGAGGAACAGCGTTGTCGGCGAAATCTGCGTCGTGATGGACCCGAAGTAAAGCGTCGTAAGTCCGAAGGTCAGGAAGCCGAACGTCAGCAGGTAGCGCGGGTCCGCTTTGTTGGAAAGATAGCCGATGACGGGCATGCCGCAGATCGCGCCCAGCCCGCGCGGCGCCACCACCAGGCCCGCCGTGAACGCCGTATAGCCCATCAGCTCCTGGTAGAACAGCGGCAGCACAGTCACCGTCGAGTAGATGCCGATGCCGAACAGGAAGATCAGTGCGCAGCCGATGAGGAAGTTTCGGTCTTTCAGAACGCGAAGGTCGACCAGCGGATCCTTCGTGAACCAAGATTGATAGAGGAACCACACGAAGCTGACGACGAAGGCCAGAAACGCCCAGCGCAGCCAGACCGCGCCAAACCAGTCGACCTCCTGCCCCTTGTCCAGAATCACCTGCAGGCATCCCGTCCAGACCATCAGCGTGCCAAAGCCGATCTTGTCGAAGCGCGACACCTTGGCCTTCGAGATGTACGGTGGATCATGGACGAACCGGCTGATCATGAACACCGCCAGCGCGCCCACAGGAATATTGATGTAGAACGCGTAACGCCACGAGTACGTGTCGGTCAGCCAGCCGCCCAGCGTTGGTCCAAGCACCGGCGCCACGACGACACCGAAGGCAAACACGGCCATCGCCGCGCCGCGCTTACGCGGTGGAAAGCTCTCCAGCAGAATTGCCTGCGATAGTGGCTGCAGCGCGCCTCCGCCCGCTCCTTGTATAACTCGCGCGATCAGGATGAAGGTCAGTGACGGCGCAGCACCGCAGGCAAAGCTCGCAATGGTAAAGATGATGACGCAGGAAATTAAGAACCGCTTGCGTCCGAAGCGCAGCGAGAACCAGTTCGACGCTGGAAGAATGATGGCGTTCGCGACTAGGTAGCTGGTCAGCACCCACGTTGCCTCGTCCGTGGAGGCCGAGAGTGATCCCGCAATATACGGCAGCGCGACCGAAGCGATCGCGGTGTCCAGCACCTCCATGAACGTCGCCAGCATCACCGAGGCCGCGATCAGCCATGGATTGACGCCCTGCGTAACCTCCTGCGGTGCCTCGGCGGCAGCAGAAGACTGTTCGGCTGTGGCGCTAGCGGATGCCATGCGTCAGATGCGCTCTCCACGTGTAGGGACTCGGCAGATATCGCCATCTGCTTGGATGCCTCAGAGTCCAATCGGATGCGTCAGGGGCGATCTTCGGCCAGATTTTATGTTTGTTGCGGCGACACGGTTCGTTCCGGCGGCGGCAGCGGCGAGTGCATCGGGAATCGCCGCTTGTACGAGAGAATCGGCTGCTCGAAGAAGTAGAACGACAGCGTGGCCAGCAACACTGTAACCGGGAATCCGATCAGGAAGCGCGCCAGCTGATAGTGCTCTCCGGACGTCGCGTGCGTCAGGCGCTGACCCAGAAGGTCGATCAGCGGCTCGATAAAGATGTGCAGAACATAAAAGCCATAGCTGATGCGCCCCAGAAAACGCAGCGGAACAGACGACAGAATGTTGTGCAGCCAGCCCGCACGCATGGCAATCGGAAGGATGGCCGTCGCGGCCACGCCCACTCCCAGCAAGCCAAGCGTGAACTGCGGAGCCGACGACAGATAGAAGCTGCCCGCGCGCCAGCTCGCCAGCAGATACAAAACGATGCCACACCAGAATGCCGTCACCGCCCACCGCTCGACGAGCTTCCAGTGCGGTCCGCGCCAGGCCAGCGCCAGCGCCGCACCAAGGGCCAGCGTTCCCGCGTGGGTGAACAGCGAAGGATCCTGCATGGCAGCAAGTTGCGGCGAAACAATGGGCAGATGCGCGAGGACGCGAAAGAACTCAGAGAACGCAACGATCCATAGACTGATCGTCAGCGCCCGCGAGCGAAAGCGCGAAAGCAGCACCAGCGCCGGCCACAGAATGTAAAACTGCTCCTCGACCGCCAGGCTCCACAGATGAAACAGCGGCAGCGGCGAAACAGGCTGCAGCGCTTTCGTGACACATCCCGGCAGGTTCTGCATGAAGCCTGCATAAAGAAACACCGGGCCCAGCTCGCCGACGCGATTGCCTCTCGCGACCGCCGCGAACAGCGCGATCAGCAACACCGCGTAATACAGCGGAAAGATGCGCAGCACGCGACGCATGTAAAAATTCCGCAGCACATGTGGCTGCTCGCGAGAGTCCCACAAGCTGCCCGTAATCAGAAAACCGGATAGCGCAAAAAATAGAATGACGCCGGTCCATCCCGTCGCCGCAAAATAACCGAACGCCCGCACCGCAAAGTGCGAGGAACGCAGCCCACCGCCGTAGTGATAGATGTAAACGAGCAGAATCGCGACGCCGCGCAGGCCGTCGAGTGCGGGATCGCGCCGGCCCGTGGCCGCTCGTGATGACGCAAAGGGCATCGCGCCCAGCCTACGTTTGCGCGCCCAGCGAGTCAACGCCGCGCAGCGCCCGTACTGAATTTCAGCGCCGCACTAAATTTCGTTGAAGAGCTCCGTGCGCGGGTCCTCAGGATTCAGTCGTTGCAGCTCACGCAGAATCTCCTTCGAGCGCTCATCCTGCACCCGCGGCACAACGATCCGTATCTCGACAATCTGATCGCCGCGCTGACCTTCGCGCGTCGCGCTCGGTGCACCCTTTTCGCGCATGCGCAGCTTCTGTCCCGTCTGCGTTCCCGGCGGAATCTTCAGTTGCGCGCGGCCTCCGTGGTGGCCTTCGCCCCCGCCTTTCGGAGCATCAATCGTCGGCACCTCGATGCGCGCGCCCAGCGCCGCTTCCATCGCCGTAACCGGCACGGTGATGTGGATATCGTCCGCCACGCGGCGAAACAGCTTATGATGCCCCACCCGAATGATCAGATAGAGATCGCCAGCCGGCGCACCTTCCGTTCCCGCGTTGCCTTTGCCCGCCAGACGAATCCGTTGCCCGTCGCGCGTTCCCGGCTTGATGCGAAACTCTAGCGGCTCATGCCGCGTGATCACTCCGGAGCCGTCGCACGTCGGGCAGGTGTTCTGCACCTTGCCGCTGCCTCCGCAGCGCGGGCACTGGATGTTGAACTTCATGCGCCCGCCGGTCTGCTGCACCTGTCCCGTGCCGTGGCACTCCGGACACTCCATCGGCTTCCCCACCGCGCCCGTTCCTTTGCAGGTCGGGCACGCCGACTGGCGCTGAATCTCCAGCCGCGTCACCCCGCCGCGAATCGCCGTCCAGAAATCGATCTCCACCTGGTATTCGAGATCCGTGCCCGGCTGCGGCCCACGCGGCTGGCGTCCGCCGCCGCCGAACATGCTGCCGAAGATGTCCTTGAAGCTCGAGCCGAACCCGCTCGATTCCGTCTGCGTCGTGCGCCTTCCTTCCGGCGTGAAGCCGGAAAAATCGAAGCCCGAGAAGTCGAACGGCACACCCTGGCCTCGGCCGCCTGAAGCACCGCGCCCGCCGCCGAATCCTCCGCCACCGCCGCCCGCGCGCGCATACGCCTCCGCCGCTGCCGGATCGATGTTGTCGGAGTAGAAGCCGAGCTGGTCGTAGACCTTGCGCTTCTTCTCGTCGCTCAGAACGTCGTTCGCCTCGGAGATCTCTTTGAACTTCTCCTCGGCCTTCTTGTCCCCTGGGTTCACGTCCGGGTGATACTTGCGCGCGAGCTTGCGGAACGCCTTCCGAATCTCGTCCTGCGTCGCCGTCTTCTTGACACCCAGAGTGCCGTAGTAGTCCTTGGTCTGTGGTCCTGCCATCGTCTGTGCCTCACGCGCTCAGTGGGAGTTTCAGAGCCCCGGTCTTCCGATCCAGAGGAGCAGGCTTGATCCGTTGATTGATCTGCTTCTCGAGCTGAAAACGTGTGCTCTCCAGATCGAAACGGCTCTGCAGATTCATCCAGAACTCCGCACTCATGTGGAAGTATCGGCCCAGGCGGAGCGCCGTATCTGCTGTGATTCCCCGGCGCTCATTGATAATCTCGCCTATTCTCGTTGCCGGAACTCCGATCGCAATCGCGAGTGCGTTTGCGCTCAGTCCCATGGGAACGAGGAACTCCTCGCGCAGCATCTCGCCGGGATGGATTGGAGAGAGAACGCGCTTATAGCGGCGGCGCGATCGTTCAGCGGTGATCGACGATTTCGATCTCGTAGGCATGATTTCCTTTCCATCGGAAGCAAATCCGATATTGATCATCGATTCGAATGCTGTGCCGCCCGTTGCGATCGCCTTTCAGGGCTTCCAGTCGATTGCCGGGAGGAACCGTCAAATCCTGCAGAGACATCGCCGCCTCAATCGCTCGAAGCTTGCGTTCAATAATGGACTCAATGCCGCTGTATCGTCGATTGCGAGCGCCATCGAAGATCATCTCGGCGTCGTCGTCCGCAAAGCTTCCAATCACAACGGGAGTGTATCACGCTGAACGTTATACGCGCGGCGTTCAACGCCCAGCGGTGAACCTCATTTCCGCCCGGCACGGTCTCTTCGGCCCGCGAAAGTCGTTACAGACAACTCGAGCCGCCGTCCTCGGCGAATCCTCTCGTCAGGCCAACGGCTCGTGACCCAGTAACAATCTCAGTTCCAGACGGTGCTGGCCTTGATCGCCTCCACGTTGAAGACCTGGTCCGGTTCCACCTGCTTCATCTTCGTCACGAACTCCTCCGCCTCCTCGCGCGTCGCAAACAGGCTGCGCTGGTACAGTCGCCCCGCGCGCAGTGCGTCACAGCGCCAGAGAATCTCGCCCATGTGCTCGTGCCCGAAACCCAGGTTCCACTGCACCCCCTCCGGCCATTGCCCATCGTTCTTTTCTCTCTGGTTTGTCATCCCTCCGCCACCCTTCTGCCGGCTCCCCGGAGCTTCCTCTCCGGGGTGGTGCCACCCGAAATCCGGCTACTTATTAGAACCCGTTCCACCCGAATTCGATTCGCCTCCACAGCCTCCGCCGTGTCGTTTCTTCGTCATCGTTTTGTTGCCTGCCCGACGCAGAGACAACAAGGAGGAGGCTTCAGGTTCGAAGCTCTCCTCCTTGTAATACGCACCGAAGCTGCAATCGGTTCTGTCGATTACTTCTCCGTGTCAACGTACTCCGCGTCGATCACACCCTCGTCCTGCTTGGGCTGATCCGCCGTTCCCGCTGCGGCTGCATCGCCATCGGTCGGAGCCGACTGTGCAGCGCCCGCGGCCTGGGCCTTGTACAGCGCCTCGGCAAGCTTATGGCTGGCTGTTGTCAGGCGTTCGCGCGCCGCATCCAGCTCCGTCTTGCCCGGGTCGCCGCTCAGCGTTGTCTTCGCGTCAGCCAGGGCAGACTCCACATCGCCCTTGTCCGCCGCCGCGACCTTGTCGCCGCCTTCGCGCAGCATCTTCTCCACGTTGTAGACCATGGAGTCGAGCTGATTGCGAGCCTCGATCTTGTCCTTGGCCTCTTTGTCCTCGGCCGCATGCGCCTCGGCGTCCTTCGCCATGCGCTCGACCTCGTCCTTGCTCAGACCCGAAGAGCTCGTGATCGTGATCTTCTGGTCCTTGCCCGTGGCGTTGTCCTTCGCCGTCACGTTCAGGATGCCGTTCGCGTCGATGTCAAACGTGACCTCGATCTGCGGCATGCCGCGCGGGGCCGGCGGAATGCCACCCAGCTTGAACTTGCCCAGCGTGCGGTTCTGGTTCGCCATCGGCCGCTCGCCCTGCAGGACGTGGATCTCGACCTCGGTCTGGTTGTCCGCGGCGGTCGAGAAGGTCTCCGTCTTCTTCGTCGGGATCGTCGTGTTGCGCGGGATCATCGGCGTCGCCACGCTTCCCATCGTCTCGATGGCCAGCGTCAGCGGCGTCACATCCAGCAGCAGCAGGTCCTTCACATCGCCGGCAAGTACTCCGGCCTGGACTGCCGCGCCGATCGCCACTACCTCGTCCGGGTTCACGCCCTTATGAGGCTCTTTCCCGAAGAGCTTCTTCACCAGCTCCTGAATCGCCGGCATGCGGGTCTGTCCGCCGACCAGCACGACCTCATCGATCTTGCTCGCCTCCACGCCCGCATCCTTCATGGCCTGCTTGCACGGCCCAACCGACTTCTGCAGCAGGTCGTCGACCAGCGACTCCAGCTTCGCACGGGTCAGCTTGCGCACCAGGTGCTTCGGGCCGGAGGCGTCCGCCGTGATGAACGGCAGATTGATCTCGGTCTCCTGCGCAGTCGAAAGCTCGATCTTGGCGCGCTCCGCGGCGTCCTTCAGCCGCTGCAGCGCCATCTCGTTGCCCTTGGACGTCAGGTCAAGCCCGGTCTCCTGCTTGAACTCGGAGATCAGCCAGTCGACGATGCGCTGATCGAGGTTGTCGCCACCCAGATGCGTGTCGCCGTTGGTCGACTTCACCTCGATGACGCCCTCGCCAACCTCGAGGATCGAAATGTCGAAGGTTCCACCGCCGAAGTCGTACACGGCGATCGTCTCGTCCTTCTTCTTGTCCAGCCCATAGGCCAGCGCCGCCGCGGTCGGCTCGTTCACGATGCGCTTGACGTCCAGCCCTGCAATCTTGCCGGCGTCTTTAGTCGCCTGGCGCTGCGCGTCGTTGAAGTACGCAGGCACCGTGATCACGGCCTCGGTCACCGAAGTGCCGAGATAGTCTTCCGCCGCCTTCTTCAGTTTCTGAAGGATCATCGCCGAGATCTCGGGCGGGGTGTACTGCTTGCCCTGCGCCTCCACGGCGACGTGATCGCCCTGCTGGACGACCTTGTAGGGCACCATCTTCATCTCGTCAGAGACCTCGTTATAGCGCCGGCCCATGAAGCGCTTGATCGAGTAAATCGTGTTCTGCGGGTTCGTAATCGCCTGCCGCTTGGCCACCTGGCCGACCAGCCGCTCGCCATTCTTCGTAAATGCAACAATCGACGGGGTTGTACGCCCGCCTTCCTCGTTGGGGATAACCTTGGGTTCGCCACCCTCCATCACGGCCACGCAGCTATTGGTCGTGCCGAGATCAATTCCGATAATCTTTCCCATCGTCCTGCTCCTCGAGTCCGGGCGTCGGGCCCGGAAGCGTCTTTCGACTCCCTCACTGTACGATGTGAGTGAAGTACTGTCAATGTATCTGATGCTTTTCCAGGCAATCGGTTTCGTTCAAAACGCGCTTTTTTGCGCAAAAACCGCTCTAAAACGCACTCGAAAAAATGGCCCGCGAAGGCCCCGAGGGGTAACCATTCTTGGGAATTGCGCCCTGGCAGGCGGCTTGCCATACTCGGGCCAGATGCCTCGCAGGCCGGAGTCCCCCATGCCGTTTCAGCGCCCCTCCAACCGAATCAAGGCCACGCTCTCGTCCCTTGTTTTGATGCTGCTCGTGGCCGGTTGCGCCGATGACGGCGTGGTCTATGACACACCGCAGAACCCGGTTTCCGGCAACTGGCAGGTCAGCGCAACTGGTAGCGTGGCGCTGCCACGCATCTCCGGCTCTCTGACCGACGGCACGACGAACACCGGTTCGACCCCTGTAACGGGCATCTTTCACGCCGATGCGACCACGGGTTGCGCGACGGTCACCGATCCGATCTCGATGAGCGGATCGACCGACAGCAACGACGTCACCACGCTGACCGGATCGGTTGCGGGTGGAACGCTGACCATCACCGGAACGCTGTCGGCGGACGGACGGTCCCTTTCAAATGCGACGATGAATGTCTCCGGAGGGCAGTGCGCCTTTGTCGCGGCGGCGCAGGCGACGGTGCAGAACTACAGCTCGGTCACAGGAACGTATGCAGGAAGCTTTTCAGACGCGACCGGACCGGTGATGAACGTGACCGCGACGCTGTCGCAGTCACCGGACGGCGATACCGACGGCAACTTCACGCTCAGCGGCACGGGCAGCTTCGGAACGAATCCGTGCTTCATCAGCCCGGTGACCGTAGTGAATTCGGCGGTGAGCGGAGGCAACTTCATCCTCACGTATACGGACAACACCAAGGGCAACAGCGTTACCGCGACGGGAACGTTCTCGCCTGACGGGACGACGCTGACGGTGACCAACTGGTCGCTGACGGGCCCGTGCGGAGCGGACCAGGGGACGGGAACGCTGACGAAGCAGTCCGGCAGTTAGGCAGTGAAGAGTCAGGAAGTCAGCGAGCCAGTCTTTGTGACTCGCAAACTTTGACTCGCTACCGTGAACTCGCTAACTTACGGGATCCCGCTTCTTTCCCCGTAGCAGAAAATACGCCAGCAACAGACCTCCGCCCACGGTGCCGAGCACACACTCGGTCGCGGAGAGGCCGCGCGGGCCGAAGTGGTCACCGCCCCAGCCGTCCAACCGGATCATGTAGAGCACGGGGATATTGCCGAGCGAGTTGATGATGGAGTAGCGGCCGCTTCCACTTTTGCCGGAGACGCCGAGAAACTCCAGCACGACCGCCGTGAAGAGACCGTAGGCGAAGCCGACCGTGAGCAGGTAGAGCGTGGCGCCGAGCAGATAGGTGGAGGGACGCATGGGACCAAACCACAGCACGGTAAGCGTAAGTGCGTTGACGACACCGGCGCTGAGGTAGGCGACCGGGGCGGGGATGCGTGCCGGAACCAGCGGCGCGGCAATGGAACCTGCAGCCATCAGCAGACCGCCGACCAGGCCGTTCATCCAGGCAACGCTGTCGCCGCTGAGACCATAGCTGGCGGCGACGCCGGGGATGAGACTGATGGCTGCGCCGGTGGCCATAGGGAAGAGCATGCACAGCGTGTAGGGAATCGCCTCCCAGCGGAAGAAGGTGGCTTGGAACTCCTGCCAGATGTTGCGCATCGTCGCCGCAAACGAGCCCGTGGCGATCGTGTCCTGTCGTGGAGCTGCAAACGCGAACAGAGATGGAAGCGCAATGAGGGCGAAGGCCACAAGACCGAGCGTGTTGTGGGAGACGCGCGAGCTGAGCCAGAGGAGAATGCTGACCGAGAGCGCGCCGAAGCCGAGCGAACCGGCCTGATAGAAACCTGAGGCGACGCGCTTGGAGCGCTCCGAATGAAGAGCGCCCATCATGCCGCCGCAGCTGGAGACGACGAGTTGGCTGAGGCAGGCGCTGAGGAACAGCAGGAGTTTCGTTCCTTTTGCGGTCAGGCTGGGCTGGTGAAAGGCGAGCGCCATCAGAAGGCCAGCGAGAACGCCGCCGCTGAGCAGCCAGGTACGGCGGCGCACAAAGAAATCGGTGATGGGGCTCCACAGGAAATAGAGCATTGTGGGCAGAGCAATCAGGCTGATGAGCGCCGACTGCGCGCCGCTGCCGATGCCTTGCCTGCTGAGGAGAAACGCGAGGACGCCGCCCTGAACGACGCCATTGGCGACGACCGCGGAGGGCGCAATGAGGAAGCCGAAGAGCCAGGGGCGCTCGGGGCGCGCCGGCGTCGTCGTGTGGTGCGGAGCTGTAAGAGCCGCTTCCGCGCCAACGGCTTCGATCTCATTCATTCAGGGAAGGTATCACGCAGCTTGCGGCGCGAGATATGAGCTTCGATCTACGGTGCTGGAGGCAGGATGTATTCGTTCGTGAGAGCGTTCAGGCATTGCAGCGTGTTGGGGCAGAGGCCGGCGAAGCGTGCGGCGAGCCACGCCTGCGGTGTGATGGTGATCTCGGCCGAGCCGTGCGAGACGGCTGAGACGATGCGGCAGGCGGCGTGTTCGGCGGTGGTGGAGACGAAGGGAGTTGTTGCGGCGAGGTCGAACCAGCGTTTTTCGGCGTCGACATCGCCGATGAACTTTGCGTGCGCCTCACCGCCGGTGCGCATGAGGCCGGGGCAGACGGTGGTGACGAGGATATCGGCCTTGCGAAGTTCCGCGTGCAGACCTTCGGAGAGGCCGACGAGGGCAAACTTGGAGGCGGTGTAGGGGAGCATGTGAGGCACGGCGAACTTGCCGCCGATGGAAGCGATGTTGACGATGGCGGCGCGACGGTTCCAGCCGGGCATGGGATATTGCTCGCGCAAGCGAGGCAGAGCGTGCCAGAGGACGTGGAGCGCGCCGAAGAAGTGCGTGTCCATGGCGCGGTAGAAGGCTTCGAGAGGCTGCGCTTCGGCGGGACCGACCTCGATGATGCCGGCGTTGTTGACGAGGACATCGATGCGGCCGAAACGGGCGAAGGCTTCGTCGACGAGGCGGCGGCAGTCTGCGGGCCGGGTGAGATCCGCGGCGACGAGATAGAAGTCGTCGGGATGAAGATGCGGGTGCTCGGCGAGAAGCGAGTCCTGTGCGGATTGGAGCTCCGCGAGATCGCGCGCGGCGAGGACGAGACGGATAGGACGGCGGGCGAAGCGTGACGCGATGGCGTAGCCGAGACCGCGGGAGCCTCCGGTCACAAGAACGACTGCGCCATCGGGCGGCGGGGACGAACGCAGAGCGCGCGCGGCGACCACGGCAGTGGCGGCGAGACCGGCACCGAGACCGGCGAGATAGAGAGGATTGAGGCTGCGGGCCATGCGAGGTTCTCCTTGCGGCGTTTGGCCTGTTGGATGCGAATTGGTGCTCGGGGTATTCTTGTGCCGATGGCTACGAGGCGCAAGTCGAAGGGAGCGTACATGATCTCGGCGGTGGCCGAGATGTACGACATTCATCCGCAGACGCTGCGGCTGTATGAGCGCGAGGGGTTGCTGCGGCCATCGCGTTCTGAAGGGAACACCCGGCTTTATACGGACGACGATCTGGAGCGGCTCGAGTTCATCCTGAATCTGGCGCGGGACCTGGGCGTGAATATCGCGGGGATTGCGATTGTTCTGCAGATGCGCGAACGGATGGAAGAGATGAACCGGCAGATGCAGGGCTTTGTGGAGTACGTACGGAGCGAGATGCTGGCGCGAATGCAACAGGCGCAGGGGCAGCAGGCGGGGCTGGTGCCGCTGAAGAGGCCGGTGGTGGTGAGCCGCGAACCGGCAAGCACGCCGGCGAAGAAGCGGCGGCGGTAGAGTCCGCGGCTCGGTGGATGGGGCGGTGGCTTTCGATGCGCGAAAGAATCGGCTTGGCGGCGGCCGCGCTGGAATAAACTGAAGAGACGGGGTTCCGGGGCTCGAATTGCTGAGAGCAGCCCTTCTTCCAGACGATGCACATTGCACTACGTGTTTTATTTTGGGTTGCGGCCACGGGGTCTGTGACCTCCTGGATTTATTGCGGCATGGTGGCGGCGGCGGCGGCGCGTTTTGCGCGGCGGCGGCGACGCGAGGAGCGCGTGCCGGCAGACTTTCTGCCTCGGCTGAGCGTGCTGAAGCCCGTGCACGGCACGGAAGAGGGCATGGAGCGGAACTTCGAGAGCTTCTTCGAGCAGGACTATCCGGAGTTCGAGCTGCTGTTTTGCGCGCGGCATGAGACGGATGAAGGGCTGCGGCTGGCGAGGCGCGTGGCGGAGCGCTATCCGCAGGTGAACGCGAAGTTCGTGACCTGCGGCGAGCCGATGCCGAAGTTTCATAACGCGAAGGTGTACTCGCTGGCGAAGCTGGATTCGGTGGCGGAAAACGATCTGTACGTGACGAGCGATGCGGATGTGCGGGTGCGGCCGAACTATCTGCGCGCGATGGTGCAGAACCTGAAGGACCCGAAGGTGGGGCTGGCGAGCTGCGTGTATATCGGCACGGCGCATGGGGGCGCGGGATTTGTGTCGAAGCTGGATGCGGTGGGCAAGAGCGTGGAGATGACGAGCGGCGTGCTGGTGGCGGACATGATTGAAGGCACGAAGTTTGCGCTGGGCGCGACGATGGCGGTGCGACGGAAGAGCTTCCAGGATGTGGGCGGGTTCGGCGAGCTGGGGCAGTTTTATGCGGACGATTTTGTGCTGGGGAACCGGCTGGCAGCGCAGGGCACGGGCGTGAAGATGGCGACGCATGTGATCCGGCTGATGGTGCAGGATTCGCCGTTTGCGTTGAGCTTCAGGAACCAGTTGCGGTGGATGCAGAGCACGCGGCGGTCGCGTCCGTGGGGACACCTGGGCAGCGGGCTCACGTTTGCGATGCCGTATGGCCTGTTGGGATTTGTGTGGGGATTGGCTTCAGGGCATGCGGTGATAGGAGTGCTGTGGCTGCTGGCGATGGTGGTGAATCGATGGGTGCAGGCCGCGTCGATTCTAACGGCGCTTGGCGATTCGGAGTGGATTTCGAATGCCGCGATCTATCCGCTGCGGGACATGCTGGGCACCGTGTTGTGGGTGGCGAGCTATGGCGGAGAGAATTTTTATTACAGAGGGAAGATCTACAAGCTGAAGCACGGCGGGAGGGTCGAGGCTCCGGAGTAGCGGCCGCGGTGGTTGGTTTCACGTGGGGAAACAGACGGGGCGCGTCCGGCTCGACGCGCCCCTATTCATGCAACAGCACCTGTGGTTAAAGGTGTCCGGCGATGGTCATAGTCTGCTTAGGAGCCCGCGTTTGCAGGGTTCGTGGGAGCGTTGTTGCGCGCGCCTACGGCGAGAGCGAGCTCACTGCCGCTCGGAATTTTGAAGTTGCTGCGAGTGGTGGAGACGAAGACGCCGGAGTTGCGGCTGGCGATGCGGCTGTGGAGGTCGACGCCTTTGACGACGCCCAGCTGATCGACGCGCAGGGTTCCATCGTTCCATGTGTTCGGCACCTGCTCCGTCTGGCTGTAGGAGTCGTTCATCTCATTGCCGGGAGTGTAGAGGCCGACGATGGTGGCCTTGATGGGAATGGTCTGCCCATTCTTAAGCAGGGCCTGATTGAAGCGAACCGCGAGCCGCGATCTGCCGGGGACGTTCATGTCGTCGGTGCTGATTTTGCCGAGGAGGGTGTCGCCGCGATGGAGCTCAACGCCGTCGTTGAGATGAACGGTGTCGCTAAGCGTGGCGCGAATCTGTTCACCGCTGCGGGCCTGGTCGGCGTCCAGGGTTCGATTGAGGGAGGCGCGCGCGGGCACCATGCGCTCGGCTTCACGAGAGCCGTTTTGCGCGCAGGCCTGACTTAGAGGCGCTAGTACCGCGAGGGAAAGAGTGGCAATGGATAAAGCTGCTGTAGAACCTTTCATGGGTGTGCTCCCGGAGATCGTATGAGCGGGCGCGGAATTGCGCGGGGCCACGATCTCTCTTTATGGAAGACGAAGGAGAGTACAGGTGCAGTTGCATGTTTTCATGCGCGGAAACTGCTTGCCGTGCGAGCGAAGTCTGGGCTCGCGAAGAGCGGTTGATAACAGGTGCGTTAGTACCATTTCAGCGATATGGAAGAAGGAAAATTTATTGTGGTGACGTTTTGCGATGTGCGACGTCATGGGCGGGCAGTGCATGAGAATGCGATTCCATTTGCATGCGGTGGATGGCGCGAGCAGAGAGCTCAGTTGCGATTGGAGAGGAGTGTCTTGCCGCCGGAGTCGGCGAGATCGACGACAGGGCCCTGCGGGGCGAGGAACTTTTCGCGCGCGCCGGGATGGTAGGTGAGCATGAAGATGCGGTGCGGGCCGCGCCAGAGTCGGGAGAGATCGTCATTGCTGAGGAAGATGGAGGGCAGGCCGTCGGGTGCAGAGCTGCCGGGCCAGAAGCTTCCAAACCAGGGGCCGTTGACGCGTCCGTTGACGAGGAGCGCGGGCTCGCGCGTGTAGAAGAGCAGCGAGGAGCCGGAGGTGAGTTCGCCGTCGATGAGGATGAGATCCCCGGGACGCTTGTGCGCGTTGATGGCGAGCGCGATGTCTTCGGAGCCGAGGATGGGATTGAAGCGGACGTAGCCGGAGTGCGCGGCGAGCAGCATGGCGGTCATGGAGACGGCGATGAGCAGGTTCGCCGCGAAGGTGCGCGACGGTTTGTCGATCGCGGTGCCGCTTCGCCGGACCAAGTGCTGGATGGGACCGAGAACGAGCGCCGCGATGGCGACGACGATGAGCGGCCAGCGGAAGAAGCCCATGGCGCTGCCGGTGAGATCGAAGATGTGGCCGAGTGAGAGATTGTAGAGCGCGGGATTGGAGTTGAGGAGGTCGTTGAGCGTGATGCCGGCGCGCGGATGAGGCGCGGTGATGGCGAAGTATCCGCAGACGAGGAAGAGAAGCGTACCGATGGGCACGAGGCCGTAGAGCGAGCTACGGAGGATGTGTTTACGTGCGCCGGAGGCGAAGGGGATGGTGTCGGCGTCGGATGGTGCGGCGAGGCTGCGGACTTCGGAATCGGCCGCGGCGAGCAGAGCACCGACGAGAAGAGCGAGCGCGGGCAGCGCGGGGAGGTGGTAGTACTCCTGGCGCGAGGAGAGCGTGAAGAAGCCGAGGATGATGCCGGCCCAGAGGAGCAGCGCGAGAGAGGCTTCGCGGATGCGCGGGCGTGGATTGAGACGCGAACGGCGTTCCGCTTCTGCTCGCCGGGAACTGCGAAGTTGTTTGACGGCGGCGATGATGGCGGAGGGTAAGAACGCCGCCCAGGGAAAGAGCCACACGAGGAGCAGGAGCCAGAAGATGGGAATGGGGACCTGGCCGTAGTCGTGAGGGATGCGGCGGCCGAGGAAGCGAGCAATGTGCTCGTTGTAGAGGTAGAACCATGCCCAGCCAGCTTTATGTGGCAGCCCAACTCCAGTAGGCATGGCGATGGCGGGGTTGCGGAGCGCCGCGAGGATGTGCCAGGGGAGAGCGATCGCGAGGAAGAGAAGTGTGGAGGGGAGAAGCGAGAGCTTGCGGAGGAGATGGAGTTCGCGGGTGAAGGCGAGATAGAGGATCGCGAAGAGGACGGGGAAGACGATGCCGATGAGACCCTTGGTGAGGAGATTGAGGGCGAGGACCGCGGCGAAGCCGAGCATGGGAAGGAGCGGGGAGTGAGAGATCCTGCGAACCCTCGTCTCAGAGGCGAGACGTGGGGCACCCGAGCTTGTGGTGGAAAAGCGGTCGACGGTTGAGGTGAAACGGAGATCATCGGGGTTCTTCGACTTCACGCTTCGCGCTTCGCTCAGAATGACGGCAGAATTTTCGCGGACGGTGGCTCTTTCCACGGCGATGAGGAAGAGGTGAACGGCGAGGGTCATCCAGAGGGCGATGAGGATGTCCGGGATGTAGAAGCGTGTGTAGAGCCAGGGGCCGATGGAGAGCGCCATCGCGAGTGCGGCGTAAAGGCCGCCGCGGTCGGGCGTGTGCGCGGGCGAGATGGCGGCGAAGAGGCGGATGCCGAGCGCGTAGACAGCGAAGAGCAGAGCGAGGACGCCGAGAGCGAGCGGAAGGCGTGCGACCCAGTCGTGGACGCCGAAGAGATGCATGGAACCTGCGGCCATCCAATACATGAGCGGTGGCTTGTCGAAGAAGCGGATGCCATCGATGTAAGGGGTGACGTAGTCGTGGCGGAGCATCATCTCGCGGGCGACTTCGATGTAGACGGAGTCGACGTCGTCGAGCAGGCCGGGAGAGAAGATGCCGCCGAAATAAAGGATGAGCCAAGGGAGCGTGATGAGGGCGAGCGAGCTCCATCGCCAGCGGCGGGGCGCGGCGGTGCTTTCTCGAGTGGGGAGAGGGAGGTTCTCCGCCCCAGCCATTAAGCTGGCCGAGGGCCCCGAGGTCGAAACTGCTGAAGGAGACGTCACGTGCGAGGGGTCTCCTCTATGGTCTCACGGAGGCACCAGCGCGTGGCCTGTGGGATCGGCGGGAAAGCGGATCCCAATTCAGGGATGGCAGAACGAAGGGCACGGCGACTGCACACAGGTCGCGATTCAGTTTCGAGTTGCCGGTTTCCAGTTGTGAGTGGAAGCAGATTGCTCAATGTGTGGACGAGGACGATCGGAGCGGGCGATCGGTGAGGAGCGCTTTGCCGGAGGTTTCGTGCAGGAGGATCTGGCGCGGACCGAGAAGCTTGTCCACTTCGTCGCGATGTTCGAGCGGAACGAAGAGGATCTTGCGCGGGCCGCGACCCCATTGGGCGAGCAGATCTTGCGGGGTGAGGAAGATGTGCGGCGCGTCCGGGAAGAGGCTGCCGAAGAGCATGGAGGTGCTGCGGCCGTCGACGAGGAAGACGCGATGGCCGAGATAGAAGGGAATGGAGGAGCCGTAGGCTTGATCGCCGTAGAGCATGACTTCAGTGTCGGGGTCGATGGAGTGATCGGCCTCGAGGTGCTGGATGGTGGATGCGAAGTCGCGCGAGGAGAGCATGGGAGCGAAGCGAACGAGCGCGATGTGCGCAGCGAGGAGGAAGACCGCTGAGGTGAGCGCGATAGTGAGCGTGGACGCGACGGCATGACGGCGCGCGCGGAGAATCCACGCGGCGAGCGGGCCGATGGCGAAGACGATGGCGGCGAGCGCGGCGGGGAGCCGGAGCGCGGCGAAGGATGGGCCAGTGAGATCGAAGAAGTGCGACATGGACAGTGTGTAGTCGCCGACGCCGCGATGCGCGAGGAGTGAGCCAATGTCGGGAACAAAGGCAAGGTGGCGCGAGGTCCATAAGCCGTAGGCGAGCGCGGCGGAGATGGCGAGACCGAGCACGGTGAAGGACACATGCCCGAAGGTGATGAGCGAGTGAGGCGAGTCGCGGTGTCGGGGATGCTGCTCGATGGATGCGAGCGCGGCTGCAATCAGCAGAAGCAGCGGAAGGTAGATGGGGAAGGTGTAGTACTCCTGGTTGGTGGAGAGTGAGAAGAAGACGAGGATGATCGCGGAGAAGAGCGTCAGCATCACCACGGAGCGTGCGCCGAAGGTGGGGTAACGGAAGCTCTGCCAGTTGGCGTCGTGGATCTGGTGGCGTTTGCGCTGGATGGCGGCGATGGCGACAGCGATGGCGGCGGGAGCGAAGAGACTCCAGGGGAAGAGCCAGACGATGTGAAGCGTCCAGTAGAGCGCGGCGGGGAGCTTGTTGTAGTCGCGCGGAACGCGAGTGCCGAGGAAGCGCGCGACGTGTTCGTTGTAGAGGTAGAACCACGTCCAGCCCGCGTGAGAGGGGAAGCCGGAGTTGGCGGGCATGGGCACCGCAGGATTGCGCAGCGCGGCGAGGATGTGCCAGGGGGCGGCGATGGCGGCGAAGAGTGCAAGGCCGGTGAAGGGATGGAGGCGTCCGACGCGACGCCACTCGCCGATGAGGGTGAGGAAGAGGGTGACGGAGGCGAAGAGGAAGACGATGGCGACCAGGCCCTTGGTGAGAACGGCGAGGGCAAGGGCGCTCCACATGAGGTAGGCCCAGAAGCGCGGATGTTGAGTCTGAGTTTCGAGCGCGCGCAGCGCGGCGTAGATGGAAAGCGCCAGCAGGAGCGAAAGCAGAGCGTCGGGGATGAAGATGCGCGTGAAGAGAAAGACCCCGGCTGAGGTGAGGGTGAAGATGGCGGCGTAGAAGCCGACCCTCTCCGAAAAGGCGCGCCGTCCCCATGCGTAGCCGAGCAGAGCTAGAGCAAGCACGGTGAGCGTGAGCGGGAGGTGAATGGCGAAGGCGTTCTCACCGAAGATGCGGAGACTGGCGGCGGCCAGCCAGTAGGGCAGCGGCGGCTTTTCAAGATAGCGGATACCGTTGACGTGGAGCGTGACCCAGTCGCCGGTGCGGAGCATGGCCTGCGCGGCCTGCGCGTGCGTCGCGTCGGCGTCATCGAGAAGCGAAGGCGTGGCTGCAGCGGCGAGGAAGAGTGCAGCCCAGAGCGCGAGGATGACGATCACGCTGCGGCGTGACCACGGTTGGGGATCGGCTGCAGGCACAACCGGCATCACGAGCACGCTGTGCGGTTGCGGCGGATCGATGGCGACGGCGCGAAGGTGTGGCTGCGCCGCGACGGAAGATCCGGGAATTTCAGAGAGGGATTGGGATCTCATTCGGAAAAGCCACAACCTGCCCATGTATCTTGCTTAAGAAGGACGCACTCGAAGGAAAGAAGGATTCAAAATTCAATGCCCACCTTCGCGGCCATCGATATCGGGTCGAATTCGTGCAGGCTGGCGATCGCGTCGGTCGAACAACACAAGCTTAAGACGTTATATGAAGACCGCGAGGTAACGCGGCTGGGCGAGAGTGTGTTCGAAACGGGAATGATCTCGCCGGAAGCCATGGCGAATACGATCAAGGCGCTGAAGCGATTCCATAAGGCCGCTCAGACCTATGTTGCCGATAGGGTGAGAGTGGTAGCGACAAGCGCGATGCGGGATGCGCGCAACTCAGAGGCGTTTCGCGCTTGGGTGAAGTCGACGACGGGATGGAATGTGGAGGTGATTTCGGGGCTCGAAGAAGGGCGCCTGATTCACCTGGGGATTGTGACGCATGAGGCGGGAGCGCGGGGGCGATGCCTGCTGATCGATTTGGGTGGAGGGAGCTGCGAGATCACATTTTCGGATCACGGCCGGATTCACAGCATGGTGAGTTTGCCGTTGGGAGCGGTGCGTTTGCAGCAGGAGTTTTTGCGCAGCGATCCGCCGAATAAAGACGATGTGGCGAGGCTGAGAAAGTTTATCGACCGCGAGCTGCGGCGCGGCGAACGAAAGCTTGGACAGCCGCGTGTTGGGCTGGTGATTGCGACCTCGGGAACGGCGGCGGCGCTGGCGGAGGCTTCGCATGCGTTGCCGGCAGAGGACGTGATCGAGCGCGCGCCGACGAAGAATTCGAGAGGAAAGCGAGCGCGGTCGCGCGATGTTTCGCTGATGACGAACGCGGCGGCGGTGCGACGGATTGCGGACCGTTTGCTGAAGATGAACAACGCTCAGCGCGCGGCTGTGCCGGGAATTGGGCCGCGCAGGTCGGAGATTATCTGCGGTGGAGCGCAGGTGTATGCGGCGCTGCTGGAGCGGATGGGGTTGCGAGGGTTCCGCTATTCCAGGCTGGGACTGCGCGATGGCATGCTGGCGCAGATGCTCGCGGAGACCGATACGCGAGCGAGCGTGCATCGCACGATGGAGGCTGAGCGCTGGGAGGGTGTGGTGCAGTTGTGCAGGCACTACGGCGTGGACCTGAAGAAGGCAGCGCAGCACAGCGAGCAGGCGGCGCAGATCTTCGATCAACTGGAGCGCGTGCATGAGCTGCCGGAGGAGTACAGAGTGTGGCTGCGTTCTGCCGCGATGATGCAGGGCGTGGGCAAATACATGAACCACCAGGGAAGGCACCGGCACACGCAGTACATCATTGCGAACTCGGAGATTTTTGGATTCTCGCCGCAGCAGCGGGCAATTGTAGGGGCGATCGCGCGCTATCTAGGCAAGACGCGGCCGGACCCGATGGATCGGGTGATGCGCACGGTTCCGATGGAAGAGCACGGACACGTGATTAAGGCCGTGGTGCTGCTGCGGCTGGCCCAGACGCTGAATGAAGACCGGGCGAATTCGGCGGTGCGCGTGCGCACCAGGGTGTATCCGAAGCGGGTGATCCTGGAGCTGCTGCCGCAACGCGGCAATGGTGAGCTGGAGCTGTGGTCGCTGAAGAAAGAGGCGGCTTACTTCCGCGACGTCTTGCGGCGCGAACTCTTTGTCGAGCTTGCGTAGAGCGCTTTCACGACGCGGGGGTCGAGAAGCCACAGAAGGGTGGCGGGGCCGCGCTGCATGTTGAACCTTGCGATGGAGCCTTTGCGGAGGCGAATGCGGGTGCGCTCGCGAGCGCCGTCGTGTCCGTTGGCGCCGCAGACAAGCTGCATGACGAAGGACGTGATGTTGGGGTTGTGGCCGACGACTAGCACGTTTTCGTAGGACGAGCACTCATGCAGCAGGCGCTGGAACTGAGCCCAGGTGGCGGTGGGAGCGAGCGCGTTCGAAATGAGGATGGGCGTTTCGTAGCCGGTCTCGGTGCCGACGAGTTGTGCCGTCTGCAGGCTGCGCTTGAGCGGGCTGGAGACGATGAGGTCAAAGTTAATGGTGAGTGTGTTGAGCACGTTGGCCAGATGCAGGCAGTGGCGTTTGCCGTCTTTGTCGAGCGGGCGCTTGACGTCGACGGCGGGATTGGTGCGGCGTGTGCCGGCGCTGGCGTGACGAAGAACGAAGAGATTCATGCGGGGTCTTTTTCCGGGGTTTGCATTGCCGATATTTGAGGGACTTCGGGCTGGGCGGGGGGCTCGCCGGGTTCGTGGTGAAAGACGCCGGGGTCGGGTTCAGGCAGCGGCGGCACGGGCGGCTCGGGATCGGAGACCGGGTCGCGTTCGGCAGCGTCAAAGGGAACCCGAGACTGCGGCGAGTCGCTCATAACAAGGTGGATGGTCGCGGTTGTGGAGCGGGTTGCGCGATTTGCTAGTGCAAGTTTACTCGCGTCGCCAGAGCTCGGTGTAAAGGAGCCCGCAGAGGAAGGTTTGGCGGGCGACGCGACGCAGGCCGGCGCAGTGGAATGCGCGTCGCGGGTCTGGAAGCCGGCGGACACGGAGGCCGGTGAGGACGCGGAAAGCGGTGTAAAGCGTGGCGATATAGAGGCGGGCGACGGGCCGGAGCAGAGGGTTGCGCGGAAGTGCGAAGTCGCTGACGAGCCAGAGAGCGCCGGGAGCGAGCTGTGTGGCGAGGCGGCCGATAAGGGCGTCGACTCCGGGCTGAGTGAAGCAGTCCAGGAGAAAGTGCGTCGTGATGAGGCTGGTTGAGGGCGGAAGGTCTATCTCGAGTGCGGAGCGCTGGATGGTAGTGAGACGGGTTGCGGCGTCGGGGATCGTGCGGGCGCAGCGGTTGCGAAGACGATTGAGCATGGCGGCGCTGGTGTCGACGGCGAGGGCGCTGGAGTCTGGGTAACGCAGGAGAAGTTGCTCGAGGAAGCGGCCGTCGCCGTCGCCGAGGACGAGCGCGTGGAGTGGGTTGCGGTGCTGTGCTTCGAGATTGGGGAGAAGCGCGGTGCGGGTGCGCTGGAGCAGCGGGCCGAGCGAGATGTATTCGGCCCAGCGGTAGATGGCGGCGACGCGATCGAAGTTGGGCTGCGGCTTTGCGTGCTGGACCGCGGCCGGCGGCGGTGCTTCGGTGCGGGTCAGTGCGAGCTCCAGGTCTTGTCCGCGGAGTTGCAGAGGTGTTCGAGGGTGCAGCGTTCGCACTGCGGCTTGCGGGCGACGCAGACCTGGCGGCCGTGATGGATGAGCTCGTGGGAGAACTGAATCCAGCGGTCTTTGGGGATGACTTTTTCGAGGTCCTGCTCGACCTTGACGGGGTCGGTGTTGGTGGTGAGTTCGAGGCGGCGGCTGAGGCGGAGGACGTGGGTGTCGACGACGACGCCGGAGGGGATGCCGTACCAGGAGCCGAGGACGACATTTGCTGTTTTGCGCGCGACGCCGGGGAGCTCGAGCATCTCGTCCATGGTCTCGGGTACTTTGCCGTGGAATTTGTCGACCAGCACGCGAGCGGCGCCGATGATGCTCTTCGTTTTGTTGCGGTAGAAGCCGGTGGACTTGATGATCTGCTCGACGGCGGTTGGATTGGCCTTCGCGAGCGCTTCGGGAGTAGGGAAGAGGCGAAAGAGCTCGGGTGTGACCTTGTTCACGCCGATGTCGGTGGTTTGCGCGGAGAGGATGGTGGCGATGGTGAGCTCGAATGCGTTCGTGTGATTGAGCGCGCAGACGACGTTGGGGTAGGTCTTGCGGAGGGCGTCGAGGATGGCGGCGATGCGGTCGGGAGCGAGCGGATTTTTGGTCTTGCCGGGCCTGAGCTTGGGAGCGGTGGGTTCGGTCGCAGCGATCTTCTTTGCCTTGGCAGGTGGCACGCCTTTGATCGCGGCAGCGCGCTGCGAGGCAGAGAGCTTTCGGGGCGCGGTGAGTTTTTTCGCGCTCTTCTTTGCGGCTTTGGCGGGCATGGAGATGACTCTAACGCACCGATGCTGAGGAATGTCCGATCACGCCTACCAGCGCGATAGAGCCGCGCATGAATGGGGAACCCGGCGTTCCCAGTACATAGTGCCATGTGTCTTTCGCGTGGATTAAGATGCGCATATGTCGAAGAGTCTTGCCGAATACCTAGCTGAAGTCCGCCGCGCGATACCGGCCCACGGTAGCCCGGCAGATACACACTCGACAGCACCCATAAACGAGGACGTTGACCTGAGCAAATATCGTCCTCTTGAATTGCAGGAAAAGGCCGTCATTGCCGCCATGCTGTACCAAAGTGGCCCGAAAGAGCAGGAGTTCTTAACGCAACTCGATGGCCTGATGGTTCAGCGTGGGTGTACTTGTGGCTGTCCCAGCCTTTCTTTTGCTCCGCCACCGGAGGGTACACGCGTCAATCTATACCGCCAGAACATTGTCGCGGATATGACGGGTGAGGCTGGTGACAGTCTTGTTGGACTCATTCTTTGGCAGGCAGGGGGCAAACTCACCGGACTCGAAGCCTATGACCTTGCCGGGCGTGATCCAACCACGCCATACGAGTTACCGAAGCCCGAGACGATTGTTTCATTCCGTAATGGTGAGTAAAACGCTGATCGGTCCTCATAAGCGCCGTCGTCGTCAGTTCGATGCAACGGTGAGGGTACTTACTTCTTTCGTCTGTGCCTCAGCCCAGCCGGTCGAGCATCTCGTGCGGCTTCAGCCGCACGCACGAGAAGATGGGGAAGTCCTTGAGGGTGTACATGGAGATCTCGGTCTCGCGAAGCTGCTGCACGAGGTCGAGGAAGTCTTCGGGGAAGTTGGTCTCGAAGGCGACGACGAACTCCTGGTCATCGAGGCCGAAGGAGTAGGTGGTGTTGAGCTTGACGCGCGGGTACTTGAGGCCGATGCGGATGTGTTCGTCCATGAGGCGCTTGCGCTCTTCAAGCGACAGCAAATACCACGCGCGCGTCTTCCAGAACGGATAGATGAAGATGTACTTCTGGCCACCGGGACGGATGGCGCCGCGGCCTTCGCCCTCGGACTCGTCGACACGGTCGATCTGGTAGACCGAGCGCTTGGTCATCGCGAGGAAGTTGTGCGGCGTCTCGATGTAGCCGCCGAGCGGAGTCGCCATGAGCTCGCTGCGCATGCGGTTCAGCTCGGCTATCTCATATCCAATCGTCCAGACGCAGAAGTCAACATCACCACGGGTACCAATCGTCGAGTAGGTGATGGAGAGGAACTCGCCGGGCTTGTTCCAGCGGTCGAGGACGGCGGCAAAGGCGGACTTGTGCTCGGCGCGTTCGGCGGCGGGCAGGCGGCGCCACTCGGGCAGGACCTTGTAGAAGCTGAAGCAGACGATCTGGCGTTTGACCGGCGCGCTGCCATGGGCCGGGCGGCCGGGCTGTGGCTGGCTGGCCGGGGTTGAAGCTTCGGCGGGAACGACGGCGGTTGCGGCTTCATGCATGGATTAATGGTAGCAAGGCGGGTGTCTTCGTCTCGCTCGGGTGCACGTTTCCAGAGGCGGTGCCCGTTTTGGGCGCCAGATAGCCCGACTGGTGCAATTGCGGCGAATTGTTGTGCGAACGTGGCGAAGAAGAGAGATGCGTCGCAGCACGGCGTAAATTTTGGCCGATTTTTCTATCGCGATGCGGTACGCAACAGGAGTAGGCTGCTGTGCACACAAAAAATTCCGGGCTCCTGATGTATCGAGGGGTGAACCATGAGAATCAGACACTGGCTGCCGGTTGTGCTGGCTGCAGGCCTGCTTGCGACCGTCGTTCCTGCTGCAAACGCGCAGGGCATCTTCGGAAAGTTGAAGGACAAGGTTAAGGACAAGGTCGATCAGAAGGAAGACGACGCGACGAACACGGCGGTAAATGGCGCCGATCCGACCAACAAGAGCGCAACTTCCAACAACAATTCGAACAGCGGATCGAGCAGCGCGTCTGCACCCAATGCGACGGCGGATGCCAATGCAGGGGCACCGGGAAGTGTGGCTTCGGCGGCGGCGCCTGTGACGTTGACGTCGTATCAGAACTATGACTTCACGCCGGGTGAGAGCATCATCTTCGCCGATGATTTCACGACGACGGCTGATGGCGAGTTTCCCGATCAGTGGGAGCTGAGCAAGGGACAGGCGGTGGTGAACAAGGCCGCGGGCTACGAGGCGTTCATGCTGACCGACGGCAACTACGCGCAGGTGAGCCCGAGGATGAAAACGAAGGCGTATCTGTCCGATCAGTTCACCGTCGAATACGACCTCTATGCCAATCCGGGCGCCTATGCGCTGATCGTGGAGATGGAGAACGGCGGCGAAAGCGCGCATTACCAGGTCGGACGGTCGGATGCATCCTACGAGGCAGACGGCGTTCATCTGGAGGGCGCGCTTCCACCGGCGATTCGAGATGATGCCTTTGACAACAAGTGGCATCACATCGCGGTGGTGTATCGCAAGCCGCAGATGAAGATCTATGTCGATCAATATCGGGTGCTGACGGTGCCGGATGCGAAGTTTGCTCCGCAGTCGGTTGTCTTTGAAGGCATCGGGGATCAGGAAAAGCCGATCACGTTCCGCAATGTGCGTATCGCAAGCGGCGGCGGAATGAATATGGTGGGCAAGAAGTTTACCGACGCGAAGATTGTGACGCACGGGATCAACTTCGACGTGGATAAGGCGACGCTGCGGCCGGAGAGCATGGGTACGCTGAACCAGATCAAGGCCGTGATGGCGAGCGATCCGACGCTGAAGTTCGAGATCGACGGACACACCGACAGCACGGGAGACGCGGCGCACAACATGACGCTCTCGCAGGAGCGTGCAGATGCTGTGAAGGCGCAGCTTGTGGCGATGGGCATCAGCGCCGACCGGCTGACCACGAAAGGCTTTGGCGACACGAAGCCGATTGCATCGAACGACACGCAGGATGGCAAGGCGAACAACCGGCGCGTCGAGTTCGTGCGGACTTCGTCATAGGAGAAAACGTCGCGTCCGCCCGCTATACTAGGGGCTCATGACAAAGCTGATTGTGTTCCTCACAGGCCTGAGCGTTGGGGCCAAGTACACCCTGGTGCTGGTGCTGATGGCGGCGCAGTCGGCGTGCGTGCCGATTCCGTCGGAGGTCATCATGCCGTTTGCGGGCGCGCAACTGGCGCACTCCCAGGCGGACCTGATTCTGTTGGCGGTCCTGGCTTCGCTGGCGTCGAACATCGGGTCGATCCCGGCGTACTGGGTGGGCGCCATTGGCGGGCGACCGGCGGTGGAACGCTTCGGCCGGTATGTTCTGCTCGGTGCGCGGGACCTGGACCGCACAGAGATTTTTTTCGCGAAGTACGGCTCGCTGGCTGTGCTGATTGGGCGCATGCTGCCGATTATCCGCACGTTCATCGCACTGCCGGCCGGCATCGCGCGTATGAACCAGGTGCGATTCCATGTGTACACCTTCATTGGCTCGTTGCCGTGGTGCTATGCGCTGGCTTACTTCGGCATGAGGCTTGGGGATAAGTGGCAGACCGACCCGCGATTCAAGGAGTTCTTCCACCGCTTTCACCTAGGCGTGGAGGCAGCCATTGTGCTGGGCGCGGTGGTCTTCGTCTGGAGCCACTGGAAACATCGCGTAGGGGCGGAGGACGATCCAGCCTAAGACGAGTTACGCGTGTCAACGGGAGTCGTTAGCGCTCCGACGCGTAATTGACTAGACGCGACTCCACGAGAGGAAACATGGTTCCCGCATGCTCTGCCCGTTTGAAATTCCGAACCTGGACCGATGAAGATATCGCGCTGGCTGAAGCGCTATGGTGTGATCCGGAGGTCACTCGCTTCTTCGGCGGTGCCATGAGCCAGGAACAGGCGCGGGACCGGCTTCATGCCGAGTGCGAACGTGAGCGGAGCCTCGGCATGCAGTACTGGCCCATATTCTTGCGCGAGACCGGCGAATTTGCAGGGTGCGCCGGTCTGCGGCCGTGGTCAATGGATCCCCAGACCATCGAGGTCGGCGTCAACCTTATGCGGTCCGCCTGGGGACTGCGGCTCGGCGAGGAAGCTTTGCTCGCTGTGTTGGCGCACGGTTTCGATACGCTTTGCTTATCGGTCATCGTCGCCGGGCATGGGATCGCCCATGACAACTCGCGAAAACTGCTGGAGCGGGTGGGATTCAAGTACACGCACGATATTCTGTGGGGCCCGAAGGAGATCGAGGTGTGCATGTGGGCGATGACGGCGCAGATGTGGCGCGTCGAGAATCGACAGCCATGAATGCATTGGCTGGAAGCGAGTGCGAAGTCCATGCCCCAGTCCGGCTGCAAGGATCTATTTGCGGCGGGATAGCGGCGTTTGAGATACTGTGATGTCCGCATAATTGCTACGGAACAACGCAGGTAGAAGGGTACTTCCTATTCATGTCGAATACTGACGCAGCGCCGACCGGCGCAGCGAGCATTAAGCCACATACTGGAAAACTTGGCATCATGATCCCCGGCATGGGAGCGGTTGCGACGACGCTCATCGCCGGCGTGGAAGCCGTACGCCGCGGCTACGCAAAGCCGTTTGGATCGTTGACGCAGATGGGAACGATTCGCCTGGGCAAGCGCACGGAGAATCGCACACCGCTGGTGAAGGACTTCGTTCCGCTGGCGCCTCTCGAGGACCTTGTGTTCACGGGGTGGGATATTTTCGGCGGCAATCTGTACGAAGCTGCGAAGACCGCGGCGGTGCTGGAGCGAGATCAGATCGACCAGATGCGTCCCTTCCTGGAGTCGATTCAGCCGATGCCGGCGGCGTTCGATCAGGAGTGGGTAAAGCGGCTGACGCCAAAGGTGCAGAAGAAGGGCAAGAATAAGTGCGATCTTGCGAACCAGATTCGCAACGACATTGCGGAGTTCCGCTCTAAGAGCGGAACGGATCGGCAGGTAATGATCTGGGCCGGATCGACGGAGATCTACAAGGAGCAGAAGGCGGTTCATCAGACGCTGGCGGCGTTTGAGAAGGGCCTAGTCGACGACGATCCGGATATCTCGCCTTCGATGTTGTATGCGTGGGCGGCGCTGAAGGAAGGCATTCCGTTTGCGAACGGCGCGCCGAACCTGTGCGTGGATATTCCTGCGATGCATGAGCTCTCGAGAAAGATGGGAGCGCCAATTTGCGGCAAGGACTTCAAGACCGGACAGACGCTGATCAAGACGGTGCTGGCGCCGGGCTTCAAGGCGCGGCAGCTGGGTGTGAGCGGATGGTACTCGACGAACATCCTCGGCAACCGCGACGGCGAGGTCCTGGACGATCCGGACAACTTCAAGACGAAGGAAGTGTCGAAGTTGGGCGTGCTCGAGTACATCTTCCAGCCGGAGAAGAACAAGGAGCTGTACGGCGACATCTATCACAAGGTGCGGATCAACTACTATCCGCCGCGCGGTGACAACAAGGAAGGCTGGGACAACATTGATATCTTCGGATGGCTGGGCTATCCGATGCAGATCAAGGTCGACTTCCTGTGCAGGGACTCGATTCTGGCCGCGCCGCTCGCGCTCGACCTATGCCTGTTCCAGGATTTGGCGCAGCGCACGCCGGCGTTGAAGCACCTGGGCATTCAGGAGTGGCTGAGCTTCTACTTCAAGGATCCGGATTCGGCGCCCGGTGTGTATCCGGAGCACGATCTGTTTATTCAGTCGATGAAGCTGAAGAACACGCTGCGGCACATTATGGGCGAGGATTTGATTACGCACCTCGGATTGGATTACTACGGCGAATAGGCTTCCGGTGAAAAGGAAGGAAAGCCCCGCGGCGATGCTGCGGGGCTTTTCTTTTGCGGCGATGTCGTCAGGCGGGAAGGACGCTGAGGATTTCACTCCAGAGCGGTTTCACGCCGTTGGGCGTCTTCGCGGAGACTGGGAGGATTCGATCTTCGCCGTGTGCGCGTTTGAGTGCGGCGAGCGATTTCGCCAGCGCATTGTTGCTGAGGCGGTCGGCCTTCGTGGCGACGATGAGGTGCGGGCGCTGCATCTGCTGCAAGGCTTCGATGAGCTGCGTGTCGGAGGGTTGCGGCGGAATGTTGGAATCGACGAGGCAGAGGCAGAGCGCGAGGGTTTCGCGTTCGGCGAGGTAGGGCTCGATGAACTTGGGCCATTCGGCGGAGATGGATTTTGAGATCTTGGCGTAGCCGTAGCCGGGCAGGTCAGCGAAGATGAGCGCGGGGCGCTGGTCGAACTTCTGCGCGGTGCCTTCATGCAGCGCGAAGAAGTTGATGGCGCGGGTGCGGCCGGGCGTGGAGGAGACCTTTGCCTCCTGCGAGCCGAGTAGCGCGTTAATCAGCGATGATTTGCCGACGTTGGACCGGCCGAGGAAGGCAATCTCCGGCGCGTCGGCGGTGCGCGCGCTGTCAGGAAAGTGCGCGGGTGATGTTGCGGAGAGCAGAAACTGAGGGACGAGGCGCATCTGCTTCAGAGTAACGCGTTCGTGATGGAGGAAGCTCTATACAATGAAGCTTCTGGAGAGCGATAGGACGATGAGCGAAGGCAGGTTTGCGCACGCGATGCTGCGCGAGATCTATGAGCAGCCGGATGCGCTGGCGCGCACCATGGAACAGTACGTTGCCGCCGGCCACATCAACAGCAAGAGCCTGACCGATGCGGCGGAGTGTTTTCGAAGGCATAAGGACCTGGTGATTGCGGCCAGCGGGTCGAGCCGGCATGCCGGGCTGGCGGCGGAGATCATGCTGGAGGATGCGGCCAGTCTTGCGGTCGATGTGGAGTACGCAAGCGAATACATCACGCGATCGACGAACACCAAGCGCGATCCGGCGGTGCTGGTGATCTCGCAGTCTGGCGAAACGGCGGACACGCTGGCGGCTCTGCGCGAGGCGAATCAGCGCAGGCATCCAACGCTGGCGGTGACGAACGTAGAGAACTCGTCGATGGCGAGCGAGGCGGAAATTTATCTGCCGACGAGCGCTGGTGTGGAGCGCGCGATTCCGGCGACAAAGAGCTTTACGGCGCAGCTGCTGGTGCTGCGGTTGCTGAGCCTCGAAGCGGCGGACGCGCGCGGCACGATGGACGCGAAGGAGATGGAGCGGCAGCTTGCGGAGTTGTGGGAGATTCCGCCCGCGATTGAGCGGCAGCTGGATGGATGGCGCGCGGTGACGGAACGGCTGGCGGCGAAGTACAACTCGGCGAAGACACTGCTCTACCTGGGACGCGGAATTCATTATGCGATTGCGCGCGAGGGCGCGTTGAAGCTGAAGGAATCGTCGTACATGCACGCGGAGGGCTATCCGGCGGGCGAGCTGAAACACGGGCCGAATGCGCTGGTGTCGGATGAGGTGCCGATTGTGGCGCTGGGCACGGTGGACTGGCAGGATGCGGAGTCGGTGCTGCGGTATGAGAAGACCGTGGCACTGATGAGTGACTTGAAGGCGCAGGGCGCGCGCACGATTGTGCTGACGAATGCGGGCGATGACAAACTGCGCTCGGTGGCAAGCGACGTGATTGAGGTTGAGCCCGCGAATGAATATTTGCTGCCGATCACGGAGGTGGTCCCGTTGCAGATGTTCGCCTACTACATGGCGCTGGAAAATGGCGTGGATGTGGACCGGCCGCGCAACCTGGTGAAGGCGGTTGTGCAGGAATAGACCTCCCACGTTCGTTCTATCGAGGTGCGCAGGCGAGCAATTTATGATGAGCGCAGCATCCGTTTGATCTGCTGAGGAGGATTGCTGAACGCTGGGCTCCGATGCGTGAGGCTTGCGCGGGCGCGTACATTGCGCGTGCTGCTTTCGCTTGTGTGCGCCTTTGTGAGCGCGGCGAGCGGGCAGAGTGGGGCAGTGCGGTTGATGCGGCCGGTGGGGATTGCATACGACGCTGCGGGCGATCTGTTCATCGCGGATGCAAACAAGAATCAGGTTGTTGAGATCTCAGTGGGCGGCGCCCTCTCTGTTGTTGCGGGCAATGGGACGCAGGGATTTTCGGGCGATGGCGGGCCAGCCACCGCGGCGGAGTTGAACGAGCCGATGGCTGTCGCTGTCGCCGCGGATGGAACGCTTTATATCGCGGATACCGGCAATCAGCGAATTCGCGCGGTGAGCGGCGGAATAATCTCGACGTTCGCGGGAGATGGAGTGCGCGGGTTCAGCGGCGACAATGGCGTGCCAACAAACGCTGAGCTGAATCGGCCGGCGGCGCTGGCGATGGATGCGAGTGGAGCGTTGCTGGTTTGCGATCAGGGCAACGAGCGCGTTCGACGGATCAGCAACGGACAGATCACGACGTTTGCCGGCGACGGAGTGCAGGGGTTCGCCGGCGATGGTGGCGTGGCGACTGCAGCAGAGCTGAATGAGCCTTCGGGCATTGCGGTGAGCACCGATGGGCGAGTGTTTATTGCGGACTCGGGCAACGAGCGTGTGCGCGTGGTTGCTTCGAATGGCGTGATGGGGACGTTTGCGGGCACGGGTGTCGCCGGCTTTGACGGCGATGGAGGACCAGCGAGCGCAGCGCGACTGAACAGGCCGATGGGATTGGCTGTGGACGACGTCAACGAAGTGTACGTTGCGGATGAGGACAATCATCGGCTGCGCAGAATCGGCAGCGACGGCACGATCACCACAGTAGCCGGGAATGGTGTGCAGGGAGGCGCGGCCGATGGTGTGGTCGCGATCAGCACACCGGAAAATCAGCCGACGAGTGTAGCGGTCTCGAGCTTCGGCTGGCCGGCGATCGGGGACGCCAGCGATGGAAGTGTGCGGCTGCTGTTCGGCGACGCAAAGCTATACGCGCCGGCCGGCATGAGCGCGCGAACGACTATGGTGATGGCAAGCGCGCCTGCTGCGGCGTATGGGCAAGCCCAGGCAAGTGTCGCTGTTGCCGGCGCGCCCGGAATGCCGCAGGGAACTGTGCAGGTTTTTGACGGCGCGACGCCGATCGCGAGTTCCGCAATCTCTGACGGCACGGCTACGATCCCGATGGCGGCGCTGGGAGCAGGCACACACGCCCTCACCGTGCTGTATGAGGGCGATGGCTTGCATCCGGGATCGAGCGTGGCAACCCCGGTTGTGATCTCGCCGGCGACGGTTACGGCATCGGCGACAGCGGCTACCGTGAGCTATGGCGCGCCGCTGCCCGCGCTGACAGGAACGTTGTCGGGCGTGCTGCCGCAGGACGAGGCGAACGTGACGGCGGTGTTTACTGCGAACGCTCCGGCGATGGCCGGCGTGGGGAGCTATCCGATATCGGCGGCGCTGACCGGCCCGGCGAGCGGCAACTACACGCTGTCGATGGCTGTGGGCTCGGGCCAGTTGACCGTCGTTCCGGCGGCAACGCTGGCGACTCTGGCACAACCGGCCGCGGCGTACGCCGGCTTGCCGTTGCAGTTGAACGCGACGGTCGCTTCGACGACTTCAGGCGTGCCGTCGGGTTCGGTCGAGTTCATGGACGGCGGAAGCGTGGTTGCGACGTCGCCGCTTGTGAACGGAACGGCAGCAGCGGTGGACCTGAACGTCGCCGCGGGTGAACACACATTTTCGGTGGTGTATTCGGGTGATGCGGACTTTCGCGCGAGCACGTCGGGAGATGTGTTGGAGGCGGTGAATGCGATGCCGGACTTCACCGTCGCGCCGGCGGGCAGCACGCAGCAGACGGTCGTAGCCGGATCGACAGCGACCTTCGCGCTTACGGTGGCATCGCAGGGAGGGCCGTTTACCGGAGTGGTGACAATGAGCGCGAGCGGACTTCCGGTGGGCGCCTCGGTCAGTTTTTCGCCGCCGGCTGTCGTGCCGGGGTCGTCCTCGGCGCCGGTGACGATGACGGTGACGACGAGTACGCTCTCCGCGAAGCGCAGCGGCGGGATGCCGGAGGTTGCGCTCAGCATCGCAGCTCTGTTGCTGGTATTCACGCGGAGGCGCCGCAATGCGATGCTGCGGTTGCTCTCATTGCTTGTGCTGGCGGGAATGTTTGGAATCTCGGGATGCGGTGCGCGGACTGCATCGGAGTCTGTTCTGCCGACGCAGAGTTATTCCATTGTCGTAAAGGCGACTTCGACGAACCTGGCGGGAAATGTCGTGGAGCATACGGTTGGCGTGACGCTGTCTGTGGAGTAAGTATTGAGGCGTGCAGCTTTTACTGCCCTGTGCCGCATCTATGGTGATGACACCCGGCCATTCCTTACGGATCTGCTGGTTCTAATTACGGAGACGCACGCCTATGCCCCGCACGCTGTTGCCCGGAACACCCTACCCCCTGGGTGCGACGCCCTCGAGCCATGGGACGAACTTCGCTTTGTACTCAGAGAACGCAACCGCGGTCCACGTCTGCCTGTTCGATACGGAGGGCAATCAGACGGACTGCGTGTCTCTGCGCGAGCGCACGGCCTATGTGTGGCATGGGCTGATCCGCAATGTGAAGCCGGGCCAACGCTACGGTTTTCGGGTAGAGGGACCATGGGAGCCTGAGAAGGGCTTGCGCTTCAATGCGGCGAAGCTGCTGGTGGATCCCTATGCGCGGGCGCTGACCGGAGAGGTCGACTGGAAGGCGCCAATCTTCCCCTACGATGTGCAGTCAGGCGATCCGCGCAAGAAGTGCGATCGGGACAGCGCCGCGGGAGTGCCGAAGAGCATTGTGATCGACGGTCATTTCGACTGGGGTGACGACTGCCTTCCGCAGACGCCGATTGCAGATTCGATCATCTACGAGATGAACGTGCGCGGCTTCTCCATGCTGAACGAGAAGATACCGGAGAAGCTGCGTGGAACGTATGCCGGGCTCGCGCACGAGGCCAGCATTGAGTATCTGAAGAAGCTGGGCGTGACAGCGGTGGAGCTGATGCCGGTGCATTACTTTATCGATGAGGGCAACCTTGTCGATAAAGGTTTACGCAACTACTGGGGCTACAACACGCTCGGCTTCTTTGCGCCGATGACGCGTTACAGCTCCAGCGGCGATGAAAGCCAGCCTGTCGCCGAGTTCAAAGGCATGGTGAAGCGGCTGCACCGTGAAGGCATCGAGGTCATCCTCGACGTTGTATACAACCACACGTGCGAAGGCAACCAGATGGGGCCGATGCTTTCGTGGAAGGGTGTCGACAACCCGACATACTACCGGACGGTGCCGGACAATCCGGAGTTCTATATGGACTACACAGGGACCGGAAACACGCTAAACATGTATCACCCGCAGGTGCTGAAGATGGTGATGGACAGCCTTCGTTATTGGGTGACCGAGATGCATGTCGATGGCTTCCGGTTCGATCTGGCGTCGGCACTGGCGCGCGAGCTGCACGATGTGAACAAGCTGAGCGCATTCTTCGATACGATCCACCAGGATCCGACGATCGCCGATGTGAAACTGATCGCCGAGCCGTGGGACGTGGGCGAAGGTGGCTATCAGGTGGGCAACTTTCCTCTGTTGTGGGCGGAGTGGAACGGAAAATACCGTGACACCGTGCGCAGATTCTGGAAGGGTGACAGTGGACAGCTCTCGGACTTCGCCTACCGCATCACGGGATCGAGCGACCTGTACCAGAGCGAAGGACGAACGCCGTCGGCTTCGATCAACTTCGTCACGGCGCACGACGGCTTCACGCTGTGCGACCTGGTGAGCTACAACGAAAAGCACAATGAAGCGAACGGCGACGACAACAAGGACGGCTCGGACAATAACGACAGTTGGAATATGGGCGCGGAAGGACCGACGGACGATCCGGGAATCAATGAGCTGCGCGAACGCCAGATGCGAAACTTCCTCACGACGCTGATGATGAGTCAGGGCGTGCCGATGCTCCTGGGTGGAGATGAGGTGGCGCATTCACAGCAGGGCAACAACAACGGCTATTGTCAGGACAACGAACTGACATGGTTCCACTGGGACCACGATGAGCGGCAGAAGAGGTTGCTGGAGTTTACGACCAAGCTGATCGAGCTTCGGAAGAACCACCCCAATCTGCATCGCCGGCGTTTCTTCCAGGACCGGAAGATTCGCGGCTCGGTGGTTCGTGACGTTGCGTGGTACGGTGCGGACGGGCAGGAGGTTTCAGACCAGGTGTGGAGTGAAGCGTGGAGCAAGTCGCTGGCGGTGATGCTCAACGGCCGCACGCTCGGCGTGATGGATGAAGACGGCGAACCGGTGTACGACGACAGCTTTCTGATCCTGGTGAATGCGAGCGATGGCGGTGTGGAGTATGTTCTGCCGGAGCCGCCGAATAAGGCGCCGTGGCGCCAGGTACTCGATACAGAAAACGTCGACGATCCGTTCTGCGAAGCCAAGGTGCCGGATAAGGTCATCCTCGGCGGGCGCTCCATCCGTGTTTACAGCGATGGAGAAAAAGCGCAGGCGGAGCCGGCGACGAAGAAGCGGCTGGCCAAAACGCTGTAGCTCCGGCTCAGCTCTTTGCGTCGCGGATGGAGGTGGTAGCGTCGAAAGAGCAGATGGCGATTTCTCCGATCCAAAGCCCAGCGGGCCCCACGGGCGCAGCCAACGCAACGCAGAGCAGCAGGTTCTCTCACGCTGGCCGCGCGCTGCGGCATAGAAACTTCAGGCTCTTCGTCAGCGGGCAGAGCATCTCGCTGATCGGCACGTGGATGACGCGGCTGGCGACGAGCTGGCTCGTCTATCGCCTGACCCACTCGGCGTTGCTGCTTGGCATTGTTGGCTTTTCCGGACAGATCCTGACGTTCCTGCTCGCGCCATTTGCCGGCGTGTGGATCGAGCGAATGGATCGGCGAAAGATCCTGGTGTGGACGCAGGCGCTGGCAGCGGTGCAGTCACTCGGGCTGGCGGCGCTCACATTGTCGCGCATGATCAACATCTGGGAGATCATCGGCCTCAGCCTGTTTCAGGGACTAATTAACGCCTTCGATATGCCCGGGCGGCAGGCCTTCATCGTGCAAATGGTGGAAAGCCGAGAAGACCTGGGCAACGCGATCGGGATCAACTCGTCGATGGTGAATTCGGCGCGGTTGGTCGGGCCTGCGCTCGCCGGCCTCGTGATCGCCACCTGGGGCGAAGGCTGGTGCTTTCTTATCGATGGCGTCAGCTATTTTGCAGTGATTGCATCGCTGCTGATGATGCGGTTGAAGCCGTTCGAACAGAGACGCTCCTCGTCGAGCATGCTCGAGCAGATGAAAGAAGGATGGAGCTACGTCAGCACCTTTGTTCCCATTCGCACGGTGCTTACGTTGTTCGCCGTGCTCAGCCTCATGGGTTGGCCGTACGCTGTGCTGTTGCCGATCTTTGCCGGCAGGGTGCTGCACGGGGGAGCGAACACGCTGGGCTGGCTGACCGGCGCTTCCGGCGTCGGCGCGCTGACGGCGGCGCTGTGGCTGACGTTGCGCAAGAGCGTGGTGGGACTCACGCGATCGATTCAGCGAGCCGCGGCGATGTTCGGCGCAGGTCTTGTGCTCTTCGGGATGTCGCACGTGCTATGGCTCAGCCTGCTGCTGATGCTGGTGGTCGGCTACGGCATGATGATGGGTCTTGCAGGTAGCAACACCATCATCCAGACGCTGGTTCCGGAGGATAAGCGCGGCCGCGTGATGAGCTATTACACGATGGCCTTCGTCGGCATGGCGCCATTTGGAAGCCTATTGGCAGGCGGCCTGGCGCATTGGATCGGCGCGCCGCACACGGTGATGATCACGGGCGCGTGCTGCTTGCTGGGCTGCGGATGGTTCACGCTGAAGCTGCCGGAGATGCGGCGTGTAATGCGGCCGATCTACGAGGAAATGGGCCTGATTCGCGAGCTGCCGAGAGATCCGGGCGAGCCGGCGATGGAAGATCGCGTCGGGACTTCGTAGGAGCCGAAGTCTACTTGTCGAAGTCTTCGCCAAAGTAACAGCGTTCAACGAGCATGCAGAAGATGTGTTCGAGGGCGAGCTGCGACTCCTGTATGTTCATCGTGACGGCGCACGGGACAATGACGTTGATGTCGGTAAGTGCAGCCATCTTGCCGCCGCCGTTGCCAGTAAAAGCGATGGTGGTGAGCTGAAGATCGCGGGCGACCTCGAGCGCCTTGATGCAGTTGCGCGAGTTCCCGGAGGTAGAGATGGCGAGCAGGACGTCGCCGGCGACGCCGAGCGCTTCGACCTGACGCGAGAAGAGGTGATCGTAGTCGTAGTCGTTGCCGATGGCCGTGAGAATAGAGCTGTCGGTGGTGAGCGCGACAGCCCGCAAAGCGGGCCGGTCAACGGTGAGGCGTACGACAAATTCGGCGACAATGTGTTGCGAGTCCGCCGCGCTTCCGCCATTACCGCACACCAGAAGCTTACGGCCGCTGCGCATCGCGTCCGAGGTGACGCGCGCGGCTTCGAGGAGAGATTTGTGGATGGAATCGTCATTGAGGACGCCGGTGAGGGTGTCGATGGACTGTTGGAGTTGCCGGCGAACGATATCGAGCATGGCTGAATTCGAGAATACGTGAACGTGTTAGGTGAGTGTGGCCTTCCAGTCGCGAATGCCTTGCTCGGGGGTGCGGAAGTACCGGCGATTCAAGGCCGAGGTGAGTTTGGTGGAGTCGAGGCCGGCTATAAGAGGACGCGCCGCCTGCTGGTTGAGCTCGCGCGTGGTCAGCGGGACGAGAAGGGATTCATCGAGCGAGAGGATGTTGCAGGCGAGACGGGCGAAGTCGATGCGGGAAAGCATTTCCGGCCCTGCTGCGTGGAACAGGCCGGAGTGGCCGCCGCGGAAGAGAGCGATTGTGGCGGCGGCGAGGTCTTCGTTGTAGGTGGGTGTGGCGAGCTGGTCGGTGGGCACACGCATCGTCCTGCCGGAAGATAGTAGGCGGCGGAGCGTGTAGAGAAAGTTCTTGCCCTGCGGATCCGGTCCGTAAACGGTCGTCGTGCGGAGGACGAGCGCGGCGGGATTCTCTTTGAGGATCTCAATCTCGCCTTCGCGCTTGGTGCCGCCGTAGACCGAGAGCGGGCGTGTCGGCGCGTCTTCGCGATACGGGCCCGGATTGTCCGGTGTGCCGGGAAAGACGTAGTCCGTGGAGTAGAAGACGAAGGGGATGCCGGCGAGGGCGGCGGCGCGGCTAAGCGCGAGTGGCCCGAGGTGGTTGGCCGCGTCGGCCCACGCTTGATCCGACTGGCAGCGCTCGACATCAGTGGCGCCTGCGGAACAGATGATGGCTGCGAGGCCGTACTGCTCGACCAGCCCGATGGGAGTGGCGTTGAGGGCGGCGAGATCCAAGGCAAGCCAGTCTGGCGAGGGTGGACGGCGCGCGGCGGGAACGGCAGCGGAACCGAGCTGGCGGCAGAGTGCGGCGCCGAGCTGGCCGGTGGCGCCGAGAACGAGGATACGGTCGGACATAGTGAGCAGGTCAGCGAGTCAGCAAGTTAGGTGAAGGATTGCGGAGTGTGGCGATCTTTGTTCAGTCTATTTTCCGCGGAGGTAGGCGTCGTTGCCGGTGATCCAGTCCTGGCGTGGAGGGGCGAAGATATCGAGGTTGTCGGTGTCTTCGAGGGCTTCGGCAAGGTGGGGGATGTTGCCGGGAATGACGAGCACCTCTCCGCCGCGGACCACATAGTCCTCGGCGGCTCCTTCTTCGCCGAGCGAGAAGCGCAGTGCGCCGGAAAGAATGAAGGCGATCTGCTCGTTGGCGTGGACGTGGCGCGGAACGATGCAGCCCTTTTGCAATTGAATGCGCGAGAGCATGGCCTGCGAGCCGGTGACGAACTGGCGCGAGAGAAGCGGGTTGAGATGTTCGGGTGGGATCGCAGACCAGGCGATGTGGATGGGGCGTTCGCTCATGGGGCAAGTGTACAAGTGTGTTGGCGTGCGGGTGAATGCGTTGTAAATTAGAGGCAACTGGATAACAAATTGACGTTCCGCCACCCGCGACGCTGGAGGAGCGATTTGGATTGGGCTGTGCCTTCAGGCGCCGGGCTTGGGGTGTACCTCTACAGATTGCCGAACTTGTGAAAGGGCTGGAAGACATGCAGGCGGTTGGAGCGTTCAGGCGGAGACGGGCTGGGCTGATGTTGGCGGTTGGGATGCTGGGCTGGCTGCTGACTGCAGGCGCAGCAGTGGCGCAGACGGCGGCAACGCCTTCGGTGGACCGAATTGCGGCGCTGGAGAAGAGCGCGGCGGCGCAGACCGCGGCGATCGCGCAGGCGCAATCGGCCGGCGACAACGCATGGATGCTGGTGTCGGCGGCGCTGGTGCTGATGATGAGTGGTCCCGGGCTGGCGCTGTTCTACGGCGGACTGGTGCGAAAGAAGAACGTGCTCGGCACGATGATGCAGACCTTCGCCATGATGGCTGTCATCACGGTGCTGTGGGCGTGGGTGGAGTACTCGCTGGCGTTCGGCACGGGCAACGCCTTTATCGGCGGGCTACACAACATCTTTCTGCACGGCGTGGGTATAGCGCCTAACCCAGCCTATGCGCCGACGATTCCGGAACAGACGTTCATGATCTACCAGCTGATGTTCGCGATCATCACGCCGGCGCTGATTACGGGAGCGTTCGCGGAGAGGATGAAGTTTTCCGCCATGCTGGTGTTCATGGTGCTCTGGGCGATCATTGTGTACAGCCCGATGGCCCATATGGTGTGGGGTGTGGGTGGGTTCCTGAACGCGACGGGCAATGGGATTCCGTGCCTGGACTTTGCGGGCGGCACGGTAGTGCACGTGACTTCAGGCGTGAGCGCGCTGGTCACCGCGCTTTATCTGGGCAAGCGGCTGGGGTATCCGCAGCGGCCGATGCCGCCGCACTCGGTGGTGCTGAGCTTTATCGGCGCGTGCCTGTTGTGGGTGGGTTGGTTCGGATTTAATGCGGGCTCGGCGCTGGCGGCGAGCGGACTTGCGACAAGCGCGTTTGTGGCGACACACTTTGGTGCAGCCGCGGCCGCCATCGGGTGGATGGCCGCTGAGTGGATTCGCAATGGCAAGCCGAGCGCGTTGGGTGGAATTTCCGGAGCGGTCGCAGGGCTTGTTGCGATCACTCCGGCGGCCGGGTTTGTGCGGCCGATGGATGCGTTGTGGATCGGTCTGATCGCGGGCGTGTTCTGCTTCTGGATGGTCGTGAAGGTGAAGAACTGGTTCGGCTATGACGACTCGTTGGACGCATTCGGTGTGCACGGCGCGGGCGGGACGCTGGGCGCGGTCTTGACCGGATTGTTTGCGAACTCCGGTATCAATGCGATCTTCGGCAAGGATGCGGCTGGGAACAACAGGCCGACGGGGTTTTTGGAGGGCAATCACGCGCAGCTTTGGCACCAGATCGTCGGGGTCGGCATTGCGTGGGGGTTGTCAATTGTGGGTACGCTGATCATTCTGTTTGTAGTTGATAAGCTGATTGGCCTGCGCGTGAGCGAAGATGCGGAGCGCGAGGGACTCGACCTGTCGCAGCATGGTGAAGAGGGTTACGACTGGGAAGCGGCTTAGACGCAGGTATAGGGATCAGAGATTAGAAAGGCAGAGCGGAGATGCAGAAGATTGAGGCGGTGATTCAACCGTCGAAGCTGGATGCGGTGAAGGATGCGCTGGTCGAAGCAGGCATTTCGGGGATCACGATCTTCGAGGCGCGCGGCCACGGGCGGCAGAAGGGCCACACGGAGTTTTATCGCGGACGCGAGTATGCGGTGGACCTGCTGCCCAAGGTGAAGCTGGAACTTGTGGTCGCGGATGAAATGAAGGAACGTGCGATTGAGGCGATCATTTCAGCGGCACGGACCGGGCGCATCGGCGATGGAAAGATTTTCGTGTCGCGCATTGACGAGGCGATCCGGATTCGCAACGACGAGCGCGGAGAGATCGCGCTGTAAGCCTCTTGTGGAAGGGGGACAAACGGCGAACGGGACCATCAGCGGCGGCCCTGCGCGTTCGGAGTATCAGAGCCGGATGCTGGACCTGCGGCGCGCATTCGAAGCCGATGGCGATGGGCCACGCATGGTTACGGCGCGGGCCAAGCTGGTGGATGCGGTAGTGACTGAGCTGTGGTCGCGCGAGGTGGCCGCGGACAGAAAGCTTGCGAGCGGCACGGCGATTGCAGCGATCGGTGGCTATGGGCGCGCGGTGCTGTTTCCGTACTCGGATGTAGACCTTCTGGTATGTGCGGAGAAACCGGACGCTGTGAAGGATGCGGTGCGGCGGTTGTCGCAGACGCTGTGGGATTCAGGTCTGCAGGTCGCGCTGACAACGCGAACCCCAAAGGACTGCGAACGATTTGAGCCGACCAATCCGGAGTTTGCGCTGGCGCTGCTGGATCTGCGCCATGTGGCGGGCGATCGTGCCGTGGTGGAGTCGCTGGAGCGCAAGTTGGTGGCGAACCGGCGCGGGCGCGATGGGAAGAAAATTCTTGCTGAGCTGGGGTCGCTGACGCGTGAGCGCTACGGCAAGTATGGCGGCACGCTGTTTCACCTGGAGCCGAACATCAAGGACTGCCCGGGCGGCCTGCGCGATACGAACGTCTGCCGGTGGATCGCGAAACTGCTGGGCGAGCGGCATGAGATAGACGAGCAGGAGTTCCAGGAGGCTATCGCGTTTCTGAGCTCGGCGCGGTGTTTTCTGCATTGGCGTCATGAGCGCGACGACAATGTGCTCGATTGGCTGGCGCAGGATGCTGCGGCGGAGCGCGGAATTGGGCTTCGCTCCCAGCGGGCGGGCTCGCCGGCGAGCCCAGGAAAGCTGGATGCAGCCTACTGGATGCGCGCGTACTTCCGGCATGCGCGACTGATCGAGCGGCGGCTGCTGGCGGCCATGGAGGCCGCGGGGCAGAGCGTGGTGCGATCGCAGCCGGTGGAAGGAGCAAAGCTCACGCCGCAGCCGGGCATTCGTGTGGAGGAGGGTCGCATCGAGCTGGACGCGCCGGGGTCCAAGGGCGCAAAAGCGTGGGATGTCGCGCAGGATCCGGAGGTCGTTTTGGGTGCGTTCGCCGCCGTGGCGCGCACTGGAATACGGCTCGGTACGTCGAGCGAGGACCGCATTGAGGCGATGATCCCCGTGCTGTCTGCGCGGCTGGAAGAGGGAGCCATACTGTGGTCGCGGCTGGCGGAGATTCTGACCGGGCCGCGCGCGGGTGTGGCGTTGCGGTCGATGCATGCGGTGGGTGTGCTGGAGTTGATCCTGCCGGAGTTTCACGGCATCGACGCGCTGGTGATTCGCGATGCGTACCACCGCTATACCGTGGATGAGCACACCTTCGTTCTGATCGATACGCTGCATCAGCTGGAGGAGGATCCGGGGCCGGCAGCGCCGGAGTGGCGACGGCGGCTGGGCTCGATGATCCGTGAGCTCGAGAACGCGGCGCTGCTCTATCTTGCCGCACTGTTGCATGACACCGGCAAGGCCCGCGCGGGCGACGATCACGCGACGGAGAGCTCGCGGCTTGCAGAGAGTGTGATGAGCCGGCTGGAGATGGATCCCTATGACCAGGCAATGGTGCTGCAGTTGATCGAGACGCATCTGGAGATGTCCGCGGCTTTGCGCCGGGACATCTTCGATACAGAGACGGTGCGGACGTTTGCAGGCAAGGTCCAGACGCATGAATCGTTGTCGATGCTCACACTGTTTACCTACGCCGACATTCGCGCTGTACACCCCGATGCATTGACGCCGTGGAAGGCAGAGAACTTGTGGCGGCTGTGGATGTCGACGGCCAACCAACTGGACCGCAACGTGGACCAGGAACGCGTGCCCAAGGGCGGACGTGACTCAGGCAGGATCCAGCGGTTGCTGGCACGCGCACAGCCCAACGAGCGCGAGGCGCTGGTGCACTTCGTGGAAGGCTTCCCGGAGCGGTATGTGCGCACCCGGCCGTCGAAGGTGATCTATGGACAGTTCCGGATGGCCGAGCGGCTGAAGAGCGAGGCCTTGCTGCTGGACTTTGAGTATGCGCCTGAGACTAGCGCGATCACGCTGGTGAGCCGTGATCGTCCGGGACTGTTTGCGTCGATCAGCGGGGCGCTGGCCGCGTGGGGCATGAATGTTGTTACTGCAGAAGCGTTCGCGAATGCCGAGGGCGTGGTGGTGGACAGTTTCCGCTTTCAAGATACGTTCCGCACGCTGGAATTGAATGAGAGTGAACGCGAGCGGTTTGTGGCCAGCGTTCGGGACGTGGTGGAGGGCAGGATCTCGGCAGAGGAGATGCTGAGCCGGCGCCGCCGGGGAAGACGAAAGAGCCCGCGCGTCGTGGTGGAGACGGCGATCGAGTTCGACGATGCGGCTTCGGCGACGAGCACACTGATGCAGGTGGTGGCGCAGGACGTTCCGGGGCTGCTGCGCACGATTAGTCTCACTTTGAGCCAGAAGCGGTTCAACGTGGAGGTGGCGCTGGTGGACACCGAGGGCGAGACCGCGATCGACGTGTTCTATCTGACCCAAAATGGGAACCGGCTGACGGCTCCGCAGAAGCGGGAGCTCCACGACGCCCTGGCCGAGGCGATCGAGGAGAATGCCCGGTGAAGGCATTCTTTCCGGAAAATGACAACCGGAGTGCACCGCGGTTGCATCACAAGCAACGAATCCTTAGGCGAGGGGTGACGAGGCAAACGCGCTGATTTGGCAGTACGTATACTGAGCAATATGAGCACTGATCCCAATCAGACCACCACCAGCGGAAGACCCACGACGGTTCCGCAGCGTAACGACCGTTATCGGTTCGGCAAGCTGGAGAGCTTTGGCAAGAACCGCGAGAAGATCGCCGAGGTGAACTGGGGCGATGACCAGCCGGAGGGCGTGATACTCGCTTCGCTGGACGCGGCGATTAATTGGGTAAGGAAAAGTTCGGTTTGGCCGATGACCTTTGGGTTGGCGTGTTGCGCGATTGAGATGATGTCGATGGGCGGCAGCCGCTATGATATTGCGCGATTCGGAGCCGAAGTATTTCGTCCGTCGCCGCGGCAGAGCGACCTGATGATTATCGCGGGGCGGGTGAGCCAGAAGATGGCGCCGGTGATTCGCCGGCTGTATGAGCAGATGCCGGAGCCGAAGTGGGTGATCTCGATGGGAGCTTGCGCAACGTCAGGCGGAGTCTTCAATAACTATGCGTTGCTACAGGGCGTGAATCAGGTGATTCCAGTGGACGTGTACGTTCCCGGCTGCCCGCCGCGCCCCGAGCAGCTGCTGTACGCAATCACGCTGCTGCAGGAAAAGATTCAGGCGACGAGAGGAAGCCTGAAGGAGACCTTAAACCTCTCGTAACGGAGTAGTGAACAGGTGCTCGATTGGTAACTGCAAAAAGATGGAGGCGGTACTAAGTCATAGTAGATAGTAAGAAACGCAGTAATTTTGTGCTCGACACAAGCTTCAAACGCGGTAAACTTTTGTGGAATCAACACCGGACCAGCAGACCGCATTGTGATTACGAGTCTGCAGAACATATCAGCAAGTTTTTTTAGTGGAGGGTTGTCGAATGTCTTATCGTCCGTTTCGCAGTATCAGCCGGTTCCTGCTGGCTGCATGTGCGGTCAGTCTGGGAACAATGAGTCTGGGCGCGCAGACCACTGCTCCCGCTCCCAGTGGAAGCAACCCTTCGCGTGTTGACGTCTTCATGGGGTATTCGTACTTCGGTGCCCATGGCCAGGTGAAGCCTGCGGGCATCCGGTATTCCTCAGTGGATCTGGGTGCGATCGGCAGCGGCGCCTACTATTTCAACAAGTACATCGGCGGCGAGTTTTCATTCATCGCCAACCCTGACGGCCAGAACGATGGCGCCTACGGTGCATACCTCGGCCCGATCGTCCGCGCCCCGATGGACAACTTCACCCTGTTTGCGCACGCTGCGGCCGGCGCAACCCGGCTGGGCGGACCGAACAGCGAGAATCCTTCGACCCTGGAGCACGAGCCCTATCAGTGGGGACCGAGCCTGCTGGTCGGCGGCGGAATGGACTACGATCTGCCGTTCATGAGCCACCGCATCGGTTTGCGGCTTTTCCAGGCTGACTACCGCTACATTCACGCCGACTACGGTCCGTCGGTCGGAGTCCCGACCTACGGTGTTCTGGGCGGGCGCGCCAACCTGGGCGTAGCCGAACTGAGCAGCGGTCTGTTGATTCACTTCGGCAGCATCGTACCGCCGCCGCCGGTGCAGTACTCCTGCTCCGTGACGGCGCCTACGGGCACGATCTACCCCGGCGACCAGGTGACCATCACCGGAACGGCGACCAACATCAACCCGAAGAAGACGGCCGGTTACAGCTGGTCGGCTGACCAGGGCGCGGTTGCGCAGAGCACCACCAACACCGTGACCATCGACACCAAGTCGCTGCAACCCGGCACCTATACGGTGAAGGGTCATGTGGAGGAAGGCAAGAAGCCTGGCCAGTTCGCGGACTGCTCGGCGACCGTGACGGTCACCCAGTTCCAGCCGCCGACCGTCAGCTGCTCGGCCAATCCTTCCACGGTGAACCCAGGCGATCCTTCGACGATCACCGCGGATGGCGTCAGCCCGCAGAATCGCCCGCTGACCTATAGCTACTCGGCGACTGCCGGCTCGATCAACGGCAATACGTCGACCGCAACCCTCACGACGACCGGCGTTGCGCCCGGCACCATAACGGTGACATGTAACGTGGTTGACGATAAGGGGCAGACCGCTTCGGCCAACACCTCAGTGACGGTAAATGCGCCGCCACCGGTTGTGGTTCCGCAGGCGAAGAGCCTCTGTTCGATCAACTTCGATCGTGACAAGCGGCGTCCGACGCGCGTGGACAATGAAGCCAAGGCCTGCCTTGACGACATCGCCCTCAGCGCGCAGCAGGATCCAAATGCGAAACTCGCGGTCGTCGGCAACTCGGCGCCGGTCGAGTTCCATGAGCGTCATGCACGTCACGAGGCGGAGGAGCGCGAGACCGAGCATCGTGCGGCTGAGCGCGCCGTCAACGAGAAGGAATACCTGGTGCAGGAGAAGGGTATCGATGCCTCGCGCATCTCGGTTTACACCGGGACCGCCGGCACGGACACTGCCAACACGACGCTGGTTCCTGATGGCGCCACTCTCGATACCACAGGCCTGACGCCGGTGGATGAGAGCACGGTCCATGCGGTTCCGCGCAACGCTCCGGAGCACCACCGTCGGCATCACCACGCGGCGGCTGCCACGAAGTAACTCATAACCTGAAGCATGAAGCGGCTGACCGGATCTTCTGGTCAGCCGCTTTCCTTTTCCGGGCCGTATCGAAACTACCCCTCCGCTGGGTCTACCCGTCTTCATACCCTGAAGCCGGCCACCCGAGCAGCTGGCCCGGCTGGTGGTCCTCCTGATCTCTGTGCATGACCGGTGGCCCGGTACCTCGGATGTAGCTTTCCGGATACTCAGAATGAGGGATACAGCCTTATCCCCTTTCAATGCATTAATCTTCTTGTAGGAGAAAGAGAAGCGAAATGAAGGCAAAGGTCCTTGGCCGCCTTGGAGCGCTGTTGTTGGGCTGCCAACTCGTCGGCGCTGCGGCACACGCAGTTACATGGTTTCCGCTGGGTCCTTACGGCGGCGATGCGCGGTCATTTGCCGTCGATCCGCACGACTCCAAGCATCTTTATTTGGGCACGGAGACCGGATGGCTGTACCAGAGCCACGACGATGGCGCCACGTGGACTCGCGTCTCGCAGGTCGAGGGCCAAAACGATCTGGTGATCGACCATATCATTCTGGACGCCAATGCGCCCAACCACATCATCCTGGCGGCGTTCATGGTGAACAAAGCCGGCGGCGGCATCTACATCAGCGACGACGGCGGGAAGAGCTGGACCAGACAGGCAGAGATGGGCGGCCAGTCGGTGCGGTCGCTGACGCGCTCTGCTTCGGACCCCAACGAACTGGTTGCGGGGACCCTGGAAGGCGTCTTCCGCAGCAAGGATAATGGCAAGCACTGGGAGCGGATTAGCCCCGCGTCGAACGCAGAGATTCACGAAGTCGAATCGGTTGCGATCGACCCCAAGGACCCCAACATCATCTATGCGGGCACCTGGCATCTGCCATGGAAGACCACGGACGGCGGAGCGCATTGGGAGAGCATCAAGCAGGGAATCATTGACGACTCCGACGTGTTTTCGATCGTCATCGATCCAAATTCGCCCAACATCGTGTACGCCAGTGCGTGCTCCGGCATTTACAAGAGCATGGATGCGGGCGTGGAGTTCAAGGGCGGTGTAAGCATCAACCGCGGGCAGGGAATTCCAACATCGGCGCGCAGAACGCGGAAGCTGAAGTTGGATCCCACGCAGCCGAACACCATCTACGCCGGAACGACCGAGGGCTTATACAAATCAACCGACGCCGGCGCGACGTGGACGAAGATGACGACGTCCGATGTGACTGTGAATGACGTCTACGTCGACCCGAACGACCCGAAGCACGTGCTGTTGGCGACGGACCGCAGCGGCGTGTTGCGCAGCGAAGATTCCGGTATGACCTTTGTGCCGTCGAACACCGGCTTCACGCTGCGCCAGGTGGTGGCGTATGCGGCGGACCAGCATAACCCCGCCCAGGTATACATCGGCGTGGTGAACGACAAGCAGACCGGCGGCGTGTTTGCGAGCAGCGACGGCGGCGTGCGCTGGCAGCAGATGAGCATCGGGCTGGACGGGCGAGATGTCTTCAGCCTCACCATGACGCCATCGGACACGTTGCTGGCGGGAACTTCGCACGGCATCTTCCGGCTGGTGAATGACGCATGGATGAGTGCCGCCTACACAGCGCCCCGCCAAACAGCTGCAGACCGACGCCACGAAACCGTTGCGCGCAGAGGCGCGAGAAATCACGCTGCGCCGTCGCGGAAGAAACCTCAGCCTGTCGCGTCGCAGCAGTTGAGCGAAGCGCTGGTGTACGCATTGACGAGCGGGAGCGCAGGCGTATACGCGGGGACCTCGGCCGGCGTGTGGCACAGCGCGGACGGTGGCCAGAGCTGGTCGCAGATGCAGGTCCCGCAGCTCACTGAGGCGCGGTATCTGGCGTTGCATGGACAGACGGTGGTTGCGGGAAGCCTCACCGGAGTCGCGCTGTCGCAGAACGGCGGCGCGAGCTGGACGAGCGTGATGCCGCCGCCGACGCTGACACAGATTGGAGCTCTGGCGATCGACGGTGCCGGCAACCTTTGGATCGGCGGCCCCGAGGGCGTCTTCTACTCGACCAACCACGGCGCTTCATGGAACACACTGCGCAATCTGTTCGTGCGCCAGGTGGACGGCATCTTCTATGACGCGACGAATAATCGTGTGCTGGTCAGCTCGGCCAGCGGAACGGTCGGGTTCGCGGCGTCGCTGCCCAGCTACAGCATCAGCTATTGGGATACGGGCTGGCCGCTGCGCTTCCTGCGGCCGGTTGGCGATCATCTCATCGGCGCAACGCTGTATGACGGCATGGTTATTCAGCCCAAGATGGTCGCATCGCCGTTTGAGTCCACCGCGATGGCAGTGGGTGATACACCGCGCACGCGCCTCGAGGCAAAACGGTCTTCGGCCGGCGCGCAGTAGAATAGAGCCATGGACTGCAACACACCGGCCAGGCCTCGTCACTCCTTTCAGACCGACGATCCTGTGCTTGAGCCGATTGCGCAAAAGGTCGAGCGCGGCGAGCGGCTGAGCTACGAGGACGGCCTTGCGCTCTATCGCAGCGGGGACATCCTGGCCGTGGGCTGGATGGCGAACCTGGTCCGCGAGCGTATGCACGGCGATATCGCCTACTTCAACGTCAACCGGCACATCAATCCGACCAACGTCTGTGTCGCTTCCTGCAGGTTGTGCGCCTTCGGACGCAAGAAGGGCGCGGCAGACACCTACACGATGGCGCTCGAAGAGGCGTGGGAGACCGCGGGCAAGGGCCTTACGGAGGCAGTGACGGAGTTTCACATCGTCGGCGGTCTTCACCCCGATCTGCCGTTCGAGTACTTCATGGATCTCGTGCGCGGGTTGAAGGAACGTTACCCGCAAGTGCACATCAAGGCCTTCACGATGGTCGAGGTCGCGTTCCTGGCGAAGCGCGCGAAGCTCTCGATCGCCGAGACGCTGGAACGCATGAAGACTGCGGGCGTCGATTCGTGTCCCGGCGGCGGCGCGGAGATCTTCGCAGACCGCGTGCGGCACATCATCTGCGATCACAAGATCGACGGCTCTGAGTGGCTGGAGACGGCGCGGCTCGCGCACAAAGCCGGGTTGAAGTCCAACGCGACGATGCTGTATGGGCACATCGAGAACGACGAAGACCGGGTCGATCATCTGCTGAAGCTGCGCGAAGTGCAGGACGACACCGGCGGCTTCCAGACGTTTATTCCCCTCAGCTTTCATCCGGACCACACTGCACTGAGCCATCTGCCGAAGTCTACGGGCATGCAGGACATCAAGCAGATTGCGGTGAGCCGGCTCATGCTGGATAACTTTCCGCACATCAAGAGCTACTGGCAGATGGTTACGCCGAAGATGGCGCAAATCTCGCTGCGCTTCGGCGCGGATGATATCGACGGCACGGTGGTCGAGGAGAAGATATATCACGACGCCGGCGCAACTACACCGCAGGGCCTGCGCCGCCGCGATCTCGAACGTCTCATCGTCGAAGCGGGCCGCGTCCCGTTCGAGCGAGACACGCTTTACCGCGCGGTGACACGCAGCGAGGACAGCTTCACCGTCGCGGTCTAGGGCCAACTCACGCGGGCGTTATACACTTCTCCGCGATGGCAACTTCAACAACCACAATGGTTCAGCCCCGCCGCAGCGTCGCGGCGGCGATCACGCTGTTCTTCGTCGCTCCCTTTGTCGCGGAATACCTGCTTGGCGATCTGTCCTTGAAGCTGCTGCCGGCGCTGGTCTTCATGGCGCCGATGTATGGCGGCGGCGCGCTGCTCATCCGCGAACATGTGCGCCACAAAGGCCGGGGCTGGCCGACGATCTTGTGCCTCGGTGCGGCGTATGCACTGCTCGAAGAAGGGCTGGTGACGCAATCGCTCTTCAATCCGGACTATCTGAAGCTGCACGCACACTTTTTGCAGTATGCTGCGATACCCGCGTTGGGCATCGGCGGCTGGTGGACGCTCCTGATGCTCAACCTGCATACCTTCTGGAGCATCGGTGTTTCGATTGCCCTGGTGGAAGGATTGTGGCCTGAACGGGAGCACGATCCTTGGCTGGGAAAGATTGGCCATACGGTTGTCGATCTTGTGTTTCTGTTTGGACTGGTGGCGGGCACAGCGATCGGCTACAAGCAGAATCACTTCTGGGCGTCACGGACACAGTTGGGCGTGACGGCGCTGCTGTGTGTCCTGCTGGTGGTGATTGCCTTCGCCACTCCACGTGGAATGGCGAAGCGCGACGGCCCCGTGCCGCCGCCGTGGTTCACTGGTGTTGCCACACTGGTGCTGGGGCTGCTGTTCGAGATGGCTTATCCGGGATTGGGGTGGGGCGCAGTGACGGCGATGCTCGTTATCGATGCCGTGTTTCTGCTGATGGTGTTTGCGTTGTCGCGACGCAGGAGTTGGACGCTGCTGCACACGTTGAGTCTCGGTGCAGGCGGAGCGGTCGCCTATGGGCTGCATGCCTTCCTGCAGAAGCCCTTCGGCGCCGGCCCGGTGCTTGCGCGGGTCGGCAACGTCATCTTCCTGGCGATCGCGGTCGCGCTGATCATCCTGGCCGTTCGACGGACCGCGCGCATCCGCGCCCTCGGATCGACTACTTCGTCTTCGTTGCCGTGAGACGGTGCTCGCCCTCCGTCAAAACCAGGCTGGTGATTTCGCCTTTGTCGTTCGGCATGAACTCAACCTCGAAGGGAGCTTGCTTGGTAAAAAACTTGCTCGGCGACTCAGGCAACAGTGGCGCCTTCGGGCCGCGAGCGATCTGCCCTGTGAGCTGATCGCTCTCGAGCGTGATCGTTATGAAAAAATCCGGGGGCGCGCCCACCGGGTGATATGAGCCAACGAACTTTGGAAGAGCTTCCGGCGGAAGTTGAATCATCGTGCGAAGCGCCGGTTGGAAGTCCGGCCAGTGGTACGCGACAGCGATCGTGCTCATAATCTCGGCGCAGAGTCGCGAACCGCCCTCTGCATTGGTCATGACAGCGGCGCCTTCCCCGTTGTTTTCATAACCGACGAAAAGTGCTTCAAAGCCTTCATTCACGCCGCCATGCTCGAAGTACGGATTGGACGGTGAGCCGCCGATCTCGACGCCGAGGCCCCACGAGCCTTTGCCCGGCGTCATCATCTCCTTCGTCATGGCCTGCGAGAGCACGTGGTTCGCCTTGCCTTGCAGCGACTGCTGGTTCTCGATGATGTAGCGGCCGAGGTCGGAGGGCGTCGTCCACAATCCGGCTGCGGCCATCTCTGGATAGGTATGCGCGCCGCCAGGGACGGGAATGCCATGCACATCGTAGGGAACGGCTGCGCGGGTCCGCATCAGGATGGGCAGCGGCTGCTGGTAGGTGCTGTGGGTCATGCCGATGGGTGCGAGAACGGTGTCGTGCATCAGCTTCGCGAACGGCTCATGAGAGACGTCCACCATGAGCTGCTGCATGATGGTGTAGCCGCCGCCGGAGTAGTTCCACTTTGTGCCCGGAGGCGTTTCGATGCGGATCGCCGGCGTGTTGGCGGGAGCCTCGCCGTTGAGCACCTGTACCAACGTAGGCACGGACGCGCCGGCGGCGTAGCCGGGGAAGCCGTGCACGGTCATGCCGGCAGTATGGGTGAGGAGCTCGCGCAGAGTGATGACAGCTCCGGGAGCGGCATCGCTGGGCGGAATCTTCCATGACGTAAGCTTCGCGTTCACGTTTTCGTCGAGCGACAGCTTGTCCTCCTGCACCAGATGGAGCGCGGCCATTGCGGCGACGGGCTTGCTGATGGAGCCGGCCTGAAAGATCGTCTCCGGTGTGACGGGCTCGCCGGATGGGGAAGCCGTTCCGTAGCCGCGAGCCCACTCTATGACGCCGTTGTGCACGACGGCAATGCTGACGCCGTGGACATTGAGCTCTCCCATTCGCTTGAGCAATGGCGTGCATTGGGACTCGCCCTTGACGATGACCGCCGGAGGAAGACAAGTCTCGATCTGGTGAATCCGTTGTTCCGTGCTGCTGGATTGCGCCGATGCAAACTGAATGGATGCGCATAGAAGAGTGACGGCAACACCGAACCTTGCGATGGACATTGAGGGCTCCCAGCGAACCGTGACAGATTATCCGAATCGCGGCGCGCTTTGATAGCTATTCGTGCGAAGCCTGCTGCGCACGAATCGCGATTGCATGAAGGATCAGATTCAATGCGTCGCCTGCGGGCTGTGCTCGGGATTGCTGAGGACCTGCTCACGCGTGTAGCCCTCCCAGGTCCACGGGGTCACAGTGTCGCCGAGCAGCTGCTCAAGCAGCGGACGGAACGCAAGCTCTCCGTTATCGGAGTTTGTGAGAAGAATCATGCAATCGTTGTGACGTGTGAAGCAGATGACGTAGTTCTCCGCTCCGTCGCCATGGCCCTCCTTGAAGAATGCCGGGCCGTACTTGGTGTGGGTGAGCAGGCCCCAGCCAAGACCGTAGCTCAATCCAACATGAGGACCCTCTTCACTCGTCGAGGGATCCATGGTCGGGAATTGGTGCGCGGCATGGATACCGATCTGCGGCGTGAGCATCTTCGCGCGCGTCGCGGGTTGAAGGATACGGTTGGCGAAGAGAGCTTCGACAAAGCGCGAGAGGTCGTTGACGCTGGTGGCCATCGATCCCGATGCGCGCGCGTGGTCTCTGCGGGTGTAGTTGAGGAAGTTTCCGGTGGAGCCGTAACGGGCTGCATTGTTGGGCAGAAAGCGATCGTTCCAGGTGAGGCTGGTGGTGTTCATTCCAAGCGGAGTGAAGAGATCGCGCTGCATGGATGTCTCGAGCGGTTCGTGCGTGATGGCCTGTTCGATGACGTATTGGAGCAGCGTGAGACCTTCGCCGGAGTAGGCGTAGCGCGTGCCGGGCTCGTAGAGAATGCGCAACTTGCCGTCGGGCATATCCGCCGGGGCGTAGTTGCAAAGTCCTGCTGAGTGGGAGAGCAGCATCCGCGGCGTGATGTGTCGATAGCGCGGGTCCGCAGTGAGCAGCGAGGTGTCGTGATAATAGCCGGAGAGGCCTTGCGGCATATACTCAGCAATCGGCTTGTCGAGATCAAGACGGTGCTGCTCGACAAGTTTCATCACCCATGTGGCGAAGACGCCTTTGGTGACGGACGCAGCCCAAATGTAAGTATCGGGCGTCATCGGCAGATGATGTTCAATGTCGCGCAGACCGTAGGCGTAGGTCCACACGGTGCGGCCGTTGTGGAGCAGCGCGATCTGCGCTCCGGTGACACCATCGCGGTCAAGCTCAGCATTGGCGATGGACCGCGCGCGATCCGCAGTTAGTGTCGCTCCGTCGATTCGATGGAGCTGCTGTGCCGATGCGGGCGCGATCAGCAGCAGGCCGAGAAGCGCCGCCTGCGATCTCATCGGCCGGAGACGCCGTTCGCGATGTTGTTCCACACCATCCAGTGGTCGTTCAGCGGCTCCGCTCCATTGTGGGTGTAGAAAGCGCGGGCGGCGAGGTTGCGCGGCCGCACATCAACGCAGATGCGGCGCGCATTGTGCGAGGCAAACCAATCCGCAAGCTCGTGCAGGAGTCCGGTGGCAACGCCTTGCCCGCGATGGTCGGCGGAGACATTGATCCATTGCAGCTCGCCCTCGCACCGATGGCGGCGCGTGAGATGACCGGCGATGAAGCCGATAACCTCGCCATCCTGCTCGGCGAGGATCGCGACGCGCGGCAGCAGAGCATGGCGGGGATGATGTTCTCCGCTAAGGTAGGCAGCGAGGCTGCGCTCCCAGTCGGGAGCGTTGCCCCACTGCTCGGAGCGGAGTTGCGCCATCGCGGAGACGTCCAGGAGAGTCGCAGGACGAAAGAGGAGTTCTTCAGCAGTCAGTGTGGCAGGAGCGAATGCGGCGTTCATGACGGACTTTCTGTCGGACTGGTTACGGTTCGCTGTGCGGTCGTTTCACATTATTTTGCGAAGAGCTGCGATAGGTCGGCGAAGGCTTTGAACTCGAGGGCGTTGCCGGCGGGGTCGAGAAAGAACATGGTGGACTGTTCGCCGACCTCGCCTTGGAAGCGAGTATAGGGCTCGATGATGAATTTGACACCCGCGGAGCGCACGCGCTCGGCGAGCGCCTCCCAGTCGGCCTGCGTGAGCACGACGCCGAAGTGCGGGATGGGAACGTCGTGGCCGTCGACGGGGTTGCTGTGCGGGTCGGCGGCCGGTCTCGGCTTCAGATGCGCGACGATCTGGTGGCCGAAGAGGTCGAAATCGATCCATTGGTCCGCGCTGCGGCCTTCCGGACAGCCGAGGACGGTGCCGTAGAAGTGGCGGGCGGCGGCGAGATCGTCGACAGGAAATGCGATGTGAAAGGGACGAAGCGGTGTCATGCCAAAACAGGGTACCAGCAGTGTGGAAAACGCGCCCGCCAGGAACCTGTCGCCGGGCGAATGGCGGGATAAGGGTAATCGCAGCTACGACGTACGGGGCCTGAGGCCGTGTTTTGGGTAAGTCCCTGACAGATTTGTGGGATTCCTCGCCGGGTTCCCCTTGGGGTCTCATCGAGCAGGCAGTGAACAGCCCCTGTCAGCATCCGGCTGTCACGCGCCAGGAGAACCCTTTGGCCCATCAAGTGATCCTCGCAGACAACCAGGCGATCTTTCGCGCGGGCGTGGCCCGCGTGCTTGGACAGGAGAGAAACCTGCAGGTTGTTGCGCAGTGCCCAGACTATGAACGCCTGAAAGAGGCGATTGGAAGTCTGCGCAAGTCGATTGTGATCTACCCGTCGAGCTTTGCGCCGGACATGAACGAGCTGCTGGACTGGATTGAGCAGGCGGGAAGCCGGTCGGTGGTGATTCTGGAACATGGATCAACGCTGGACGATGCCTACGCCGCGCGCGTGGAAGGAACTGTCCTGCGTTCCGTGGCAGCGCCGCAGCTTGTCGATTGCCTACTGCGTGTGGCGGCGGGGCAGCGCAGCGTGCAGCGCGCGAACCTGAAGACGATGCCGTCGCCGGACCGCGTGGGAGCCAATGTTCTGGAGCGGCTGACGCCCAAGGAGCTGCAGATCGTGGCCCTGATCGCGGAAGGCTCGAAGAACAAAGAGATCGCGATGCAGCTGGGCACAAAAGAGCAGGTGGTGAAGAACTATCTGCGCAGCATCTATGACAAGACCGGCGTGAGCGACAGGTTGGAGCTTGCGCTGTTCACGATTCATCATCGTGCGCTGGCCGAGGCCGCTGAGCGTGTGCGCGAGAAGCTTGTAAGGAGCGCATGATGGAACGATCGAAAGCAAACCGGCGCAAGGCAGCGCTCAGTCTTCAACTGTCTGTGTTCAGCTGGCAGCTTTGCGGCGAGCTGTTTGTGCGCAGGCAGGGCGCGCGGCACACTGCGCATCGGACGCGCGTGGACAAGCACGCATCAGGAGAAAAAACACCGTCGCTTCTGCGGGCTTAGAGCATCGTCCGCGGCTCGATTCCAGGCAAGTCAATACAAGGTTGCAGATAGAAGCGCATCGGCCTACAGGCCCATGCGCTTTTCCTGCTCCTCGGCGGTTTCGGAGACAAAGCCCTTCTTTTCTGCGATGGATTTAGCCTGGGTAAAGAGCAGAAGGTAGTCCGGACCTCCGGCCTTGGAGTCGGTGCCGCTCATGTTGAAGCCGCCAAACGGATGCGCGCCGACCATGGCTCCGGTGCACTTACGGTTGAGATAAAGATTGCCGACTTGAAACTCGCGAGCGGCGCGATCCAGGCGTTCGCGCGAGCTGGAGTAGATTGCGCCGGTGAGACCGTACTCGGTGTCGTTGGCGATCTCCAGCGCCTGTTCGAAGTTGTCGGCCTTGATGACGGCGAGCACGGGCCCGAAGATCTCCTCCTGTGCGAGGCGCGAGGTGGGCGCAATACCGGCGAAGACCGTTGGCTGGATGAAGTAGCCGTCGCCGTTGTCGGCTGCGGGTGCGCCTCCGGCCACCAGCTTTCCTTCCTTCTTGCCGATGTCGATGTAGCTCAGCACGCGGTCATAGGCGGCCTTGTTGATGACGGGACCGCTGTAGGCGTTGTCGGCGGGGTCGCCGGTCTTGAGCTGGCCAACGCGGTCGCGCAGACGGTCGCAGAAGACGTCGTAGATGGGTGCCTCTACGATCGCCCGGGAGCAGGCCGAGCACTTCTGGCCGTTGAAGCCGAAGGCGGAGGCGATGACGCCTTCTATAGCGGAGTCCATGTCGCTGTCGGCGGCGACGACGATGGCGTCCTTGCCGCCCAGCTCGAGGATGGTTCGCTTGATGAAGCGCTGGCCGGGCTGGGTGCGGGCGGCGCGCTCGTGGATCTCGAGGCCGACCTTCTTGGAGCCGGTGAAGGCGATGAAGTGGACCTTGGGGCTTTCGACGAGCGGCCGGCCGGCCTCGGGACCGCCTTGGACGAGGTTGACGACGCCGTCGGGCAAGCCGGCCTCTTCCATCACCGCGAGGAAGCGCGCGGCGATGGTGGGAGCGTCGGGCGAGGGCTTGAGGACGACGGTGTTGCCGGTGACGATGGCGGCAGCGGTCATGCCGGCCATGATGGCGAAGGGGAAGTTCCAGGGCGGGATGACGGCGCCGACGCCGAGCGGGATGTAGCGGAGCTGGTTGCGCTCGCCGGGGTATTGGATGGGCGTCGTGGCGGCGTCGAGCTTCAGGGCTTCGCGGGCGTAGAACTCGAGGAAGTCGATGCACTCGCCGACGTCCGCGTCGGCTTCGGCCCAGTTCTTTCCGACTTCGAGGACGAGCCAGGCGCAGAAGTCCAGGTGGCGCTCGCGGATGAGCTGCGCGGCGTTGAGGAGAATCTCGACGCGGTAGGCGGCAGGCCCGCTCGACCAGGCGGGGAACGCGGCTTCGGCGGCGGCGATGGCGGTTGCGACCTCGGAGGGGCCTGCGGCGTAATGGGTGCCGATGATTTCGGCGGGCTTTGCCGGGTTGGTCGAATGGAACTTGGTTGCGGTCTGCGTGGGATGGCCGCCGAGGACGAGGTCGTAGGTGCGGCCGAGCTCGGCCTGGGCGCGATGGAGCGAGGCGATCATCTCCTCGCGGACGGGAGGCAATGTGAAGTCGGTGAAGGGCTCGTTCTTGAAGGGCGGGAGATTGTGGATATCCATTTTGCGTGCGGCCTCAACGAAGTTCGTTTTCTTGTCCGTGGATTAGAGTAGCGGACTTGCCGGTGGGATACCCCCCTCCCCCCTGTTTTTGTGCAAAGTCTTCGGAGAAGAGACTTTAGGGGTGGACTTCGGGATGTGTCGAAGAGATGCGCCGGTAATACCCGATGGGGAGTGGGGGTGTGGGAAGCCGGGTTTTGTCAAGGGTGGGCGGTTTGTAAAGCAGAGGGGCGGAGGGTGCCGATGCGTCCGTGCGGGCCGACGACGTAGGGGAGCGAGAGGGCGTTCCAGTGCTGGTCTGCGTCGGAGGCTTCGTTGTATTTGGGGTCGGGATGGAGGGCGCGCCAGTTGCGGCCGTCGTCGGTGGAGATGTCGGTGCCGTTGGGACCTACGGTGATCCAGGTATTGAATTTGGAGTCGTAGGCTACGGCGGAGCGGTAGCCGTGGGGTGGGGCTAGAGCTGTTCGAAGTGCGTCATCAGACTTGCGGGGCAACAATTCGCTTGTCCAAGCTGTGGATGAAGACTGGTCCGGATGTTTGTAGTCACCACCGACCGCAACCCGAACGCCATTATGCTCGGCAATGGAAAAACATCCAGACGACTCCGTCTTCTGGGTCGATGCGAGTTGTTCAAACCAAAGAGAGGTAGCCCAGCCGGTCTTCGGATCGTGGAACACGTTTGGGCCGGTTGTGTCTTCTATGCCTGTGTTGTGATGAACGACTCGTGCGCCGGACGGGCCTCCGGTGCAAAATGCCCGATCACCCAGTGAACTGACGATGAGTGATGAGTTGCTGGCGGCAAAGACGCCCTCGTCCTGAGTCGCCTTCACCTGCATTGGATCGCGTTTCCAAGTGGCGCCGCCGTCGAATGTGAGGAAGATCGCGAAATGGCCGTCAACTGGGTCGCCGAGCAAGACGCCGAAGTTGTGATCCGCGTCGCGCGCTACCACGCGCGATACCCCACCCTTCGACTGAGTCGAAGGATGGGCCACCCGGTTTGTGGGTGGTTCGGATTTGCGCTCGAATTGGAGGGCATCCCAGAAGCCGTCTTTGTCGGGGTTGGTGAAGAGGAGGGTCCAGGTTTGGCAGCCGTCGGTGGTTTTGTAGAGGCGGGAGAGGTCGCCTTTGCCGCTGCTCATGATGAGGGCGGTGTTGTTGTCGAAGGCTTGGACGGCGCGGAAGTCGAGGTGGTCGGCGTTGGGTGGTTTGGCGCAGAGCTGCCAGTGCCGGCCGCTGTCGAGGGTGCGGAGGATGGTGCCTTCGGAGCCGGAGGCCCAGGCTACGCCGTGGCCGACGTTGTCGATGCCGCGGAGGTCGGCGGTTGTGTGGGCGTCCTGGAGGGTCCACTGGGCTCCTGAAGTTGCGGCGGTTGCGGCGAGCAGAATGAGCGCGAGCGCGGCGCGAGGCATGGGAGCGAGTGTAACGCGCTCGAGAGGGACGCCCGGACAGGGGAACGGAGGCGGAAGCCTGGGGTGCCGTTCGCGGCCATGGGCGGTATGGGTGGGAGTTTGGACCGTCGGAGTCCTCCGGCTGCGCTCCGCGCTGCGCTCAGGATGACGGGGTTTTCAGAGGCGCGAGCGGGAGTCGGTGCGATCAGTTGACGGTGAGGGTGAAGCTGGTGGAGGCGGTGATGCCGGTGCTGACGGAGTCTTTGGCGATGAGCGTGATGGTGTAGACCTCGGGCTGGGGGTTGGTGCCGCCGCCACCACCACCGCCTCCGTTTTCTGAGCTTCCGCCGCAGCCGACGGCCGTGAGCGAGAGGGTGGCGAGGACGGCGAGGGAAAGAAGCGTGGCGAGTTTGCGGCGGCGCGACGGGCGAACGATGCAGAGCAGCAGAGCGAGGGCTGCTGCGGTGGGGAGGCTACCGGAGAATGGGTGCGCGGGCGGATGGGCGGGAGGTTCAATTGCGGCTCTCTGGACGGTGGACGGAACTTTGAGGGCGCCGGGGGTGTTGCAGGCGGTGCCGAGTCCGATGTTGAGCGTGCCGGTGGTAGGGCCGTTGATGGGTGGAACCTGGATGAGATAGCAGATGGTTTGCGCGGTGCTGCCGGTGTAGCTGGCGGACCAGGTGAGCGCGCCGTTGTAGCCGCCGGAGGGGTTGACCATGATCTGGCTGACGCCGGTGGAGTTGGGCGACAGAGCGAGATTGCTGGCGGAGATGGAGACGGTGCCGGTGGCGAGGAGAGAGCCGACGGTGAGGACGTCGGTATAGGACGAGGGAAGGTGGGTGGCGTCGCCGGGGTAGCGGGCGGTAAGAAGATGCGTGCCGGTAGTGGAAGGCGCGGTCAGGGTGTAATAGGCGGCGCCTTCTCCGGCGAACGGCGTGAGCGGAATGGACGAAGAGACAGGTGTGCCGTCGAGCGCGAGGGAGATGTTGCCGGTGGGAGGTGTATTGCCGGGGTTGCCTCCCGGGCTGACGCCGATGTCAAGCGTGACGTTGGACGAGGGCGCGGCGGTGGACGGTGTGCCGAGGAAGTTGATGGAGGTTGGCTGGAGCGCGGTGGGATGCGCGGAGGGCCAGTCGAGCGCGAGCTGGTAGAAGTCGAGGCTGCCGAGGCCGGTAGCCTGGTCATAGCCGGTGGTGGCGGCGTAGGCCGACTCGCCGGGAGTGCCGCAGTTGCCGTCGCCGAAGATGCAGGCGGTGGTGCCGGTGGCGATGTCATGGAAGGCAGAGGTGTAGATGGAAGGCTGCGCAGCGAGGCTGTAGAGAGTGGGATGGACGTCGCCGAGGCCGTTGGTGCTTTCGTACTGGTTGAGGACGGCGAGGAAGCCGGCGAAGATGGGAGCGGCGAAGCTGGTGCCTCCGGTGACGGTGTAGGCGCCGGTGCTGGACTTGAGACCGTTGGTGCAGGTTTGCGTGGTGCCGGCGAGCGCGGCGTCGTCGGTGCAGATGGCGTATCCCGGGCTGGCTACGGAGGCTTGAAGGGCGACATCGGGCACGAGACGGAAGGTGCCGGACGGAATGCCGGGGACATTGGCCTGCCATGAGGGACGAACGAAGAAGATGCTGGCGCCGCCCCCGGAGGCGAGGATGCCAAGAGTGGGCGAGCCTTCGTTCCAGGCGACCTCGGGGACGTAGGAGAGGAGCGAGTTGCTGTTGTCGAGGTTGACGGCGGGCAGCCAGTAGGTGGTGTCGCCTGCAGCGAAGGTGCCGGGAGCCATCTGGGTTCCGCCGACGGCGACGGCGTAGGGGCTGCTGGCGGGCAGGTCGACGGCGAGCTGCTGCTCGGCAGCGGTGGTGAGACCGCTTTCGGAGCCGTAGGCGGCGCAGCCGGTGGCGCCGAAGTCGCCGGAGGCGGCAACGACGGTCTGACCCTGGGCGGCGGCCTGTTCCAGGATGGAGTTAATCTGCTCGGCGTCGGCGGTGCTGAGGAGGGGTTCGCAGATGCCGTAGCTGACGCTGATGACGGGAGCGATGTCCTGGCTGACGGCGTAGCTGAGGGAGTCGATGACATCGTAGTTCTGGCTGGAGCCGGTGGTGACGAAGACGACGCCGGCGCTGTAGGCGATCGCAGAGGAGTACTCGAGGTCGATCTCGGATTCGCCCTCGTCGCCGGCGGAGACGGCTTCGACTCCGGATCCGGGGACGAGAACCGTGTTAATTGGCGTGCTGTTGCCGCCGCCGGCCTGGCCGCGGAAGGTCCAAGTGCTGCCGCCGCCGGCGGTGTTGACGTAGGACTGGCCGACGATGACGAGTTGCTGGCCGGTGCCGCTGATCCGGTTGCTGTAGAGAGGCATGAGATCGTACATGACCTCGACATCGTAGGGAACGAGGAAGTGCGACTGAGTGGAGAGGGTGGTGTAGTCGGGGTGGAGGGTGCGGACGGATGGTTTGGGGCGGAAGTCGGAGAGATGCAGGACAGCGGCGGTGACGGGGGCGAGTGTGGGAGGCAGCAAGAGCTCGGTGGCGGGAGCGAAGTGGAGCTGAGATGGTTCGTCGTTGCCTGCGGGCCAGCGGAAGCGATGGAGCTCGGCGCCGAAGGCCTGCTGGATTTGGGCGGCGGTGCCGGAGAAGGTGATGCGGTCTGGGGTGGGGGTGGAGGCGGGATCGATGATGAAGCCGAAGGCCTGGAGCCAGGCGGTGGTGGCGGCAACGTCGGACGCGGCGACGCCGAAACGGGAGGCGAAGGTGTCGGGCGTGAGCCAGTGATGATAGAGCGGCGAGGAGGGGTTGGTTTGTTGCGCGAGGAGCTGTTGGAGGGCGGATTCCTGCGCGGCGGAGCGGGAGAAGACGAGTGTGATGCCGGAGATGAGGGTGTCGGGCGCGAGCGGGCCGAGGTCCTGGGCGGTGCGGAGATGAGGGTCGAGCGAGCCGGCGAGCGGGACGGACGGTGTGGCTTCGATTGGGCCGCGGATTCGCGGAGCGGGGCCTTGCGCGATTGCAGCGGAAGAGCAGAGAAGCAAGGCCGAAACAAACGGGAGCCGAAGGGCTCGGACCAGCGGGTTCATCCGAAGCGATCTTTCCGGGGGACGGGGATTGGGATTTCGATCTCGGCGGTAACGTTATCAGAGAAGCGGCGTGAGGAAAAGAGAATCTGCGGCGGCGCGACCGGAGAAATGGGATTTACAGCAGGGCGGCGATTGCATAGAGTGCGGTTTGTGCGGAAGACGGCGGCGATTTGGATCGTGTGGTTGGCGTGCGCGGGTGCGCGGGCGCAGAATGGCGGCTCGGCGCAACAGGGCAGCGCACAGGCTGCGGCGCAGCCGGCTGGTGTTCAACAGACAGAGACGCTGCAGCTGACGGCGCGCGAGGTGGTGATGGACGTGGTCGCGCTGGATGCAAAGGGGCAGTCGGTCGAGGGGCTGAAGGCGAGCGACTTCGCGATTGTGGAGGACGGTGTTCCGCAGCAGATACGGAGCGTGAGCGAGCATCGAGGGATGACGGCGGACGAGATCGCGAAACAGCCGATGGTGAAGATGCCGCCGAATACGTTCACGAACTTTATGCCGCCGGCGAATACGAATGCGGTGAATGTGATCGTGATCGATGCGCTGGATTCGCCGCTGGTGGCGCAGATGTATCTGCGGGAGCAGTTGATCGCATTTATGAAGGCGGTGCCGCCGGGACATCTGTTTGCGATCTTTGAGATGGATGAGCGGATGCACCTGGTGCAGGGATTTACGAGCGATCCGGCGCTGCTGTTGAAGGCGGTAGAGAGCAAACGGAATTCGGTGGTGATGAAGCCGCTGGGTGTCGACCGGAGGATGCGGCGGCAGATTCTGAATGCGGGCCTGCGCGAGATGGGAATGTACTTGGCGGGGTTTCCGGGGCGGAAGAACCTGATCTGGTTTACGGGCGAGGTGCCGCGCGCGGTGTTCGGTCTGCGGGCGAATCCGTTTCCGGACGAGGTGGACTATGACATGGATCGCGGACAGGCGGCGAATGCGCTGTCGCTGAGCAGGGTCGCAATGTACCCGGTGGACGATCGGGGGCTGGAGATGCATTGGCATCCGATGAACCAGATGCAGCTGGAGCGGATTGCAAACGCGACGGGAGGCAAGGCGTACTACAACACAAACGGGATGAAAGAGGCGTTAACGCAGATCGTCGAGACGGGATCGAACTATTACACAATTTCCTATGCGCCGACGAATCCGGAGTGGCATGCGCATCATCGCGACCTGGAGATTGCAGTGCCGGGACGGCCGGATGTGAAGGTGCTGTACCGGCACAGGTACTACGCGAGGAAGGAGCGGAAGGCGCAGAAGGATGCGGATAAGAAGGCGGCTGAGGAGAGCGAGTCAGCGAGTCAGCAAGCCGGCCAGACAGCGGACGAGCAAAGCGGCGGGGCAGCGAGTCAGTCGCAAGATGGCACGGGAGATGAGGAGATTGCGACGACGCCCAAGGAAGATTTTGCGACGTCGATGCAACTGGGACAGATGCCGGCGGGCGAGGTGGTGTTCAGCGTGAATGTGACACCGGCCAAGAGTGCGATGAAACTGGGCAAGAACGAGCCGCTGCCGCCGGGGAGTTTGTTGCGCGCGGACTTTCAGCGCAAGCCGTTTCGCGAAGATGAGCTGATGTTTGTGATCGATCCGAGCCGTGTGGACTTCGAGACGGGGAGCGACGGGAAGCATCATGCGCAGATGGAGCTGGTGACCGTGGTGTACGACAGCCAGGGGCAGGTGCTGAACTCGGCGACAACGATGTGCACCGTGAACTTCGACGATGCGATGTATGCGAAGGTGATGCAACGGGAGCTGACGGTGAGTGCGCACCAGGTGGTGGATGTTCCGGAGAAGGTCAACGCGTTTTTCCGGTTCGGCGTGTATGACACAGCGAGTGAGCGCATCGGGACGATGGAGGTTCCGGTGGACAACGTGGTGTTGGGAGCGCGGCCGTAGCGTGGAACTCAGCCCAGGGGCTGGTGGCCGTGGTGGCGATAGATGGGGAAGTGATGGTGGGCGCGGACGACGTAGTGTCCGATGAGCCAGCCGGCGGCGGAGCCTAAGAGGACATCGGTGGGAAAGTGTTTTTCGGCGAGGACGCGGGTGAGTGCGGTGGCGCCGGCTCCGGTGTAGAGCGCGGCCTGATGCCAGGGCGAAGGATACTCGGCGGCGAGGACGGCAGCGGACGACCAGGCGAGGATGGAGTGGCCTGAGATGAAGGACGAATCGATGCCGGCGGAGGTCTGGTAGAACTTGCCGTCGTAGTTGGTGGCCGCGGTGGGACGCTCGCGGAAGGTGGAGAGCTTGATGATGGTGTCGAAGATCTCGGAGTCGATGAGGGCTTCGCCGCCGAGGAGGCCGGACTCGCGGAGGTGGTCGTTGTGGGTGGCGAGGCTGGTGCCGTACATGACGACGGGGCCGGCGATGTAGCTGTACATCAGATCGTAGGAGACGTTGTCGGCGGTGTTGTTGAAGCCGGGATTATGGCTGACGATGTAGCGCGCGACGTGGCTGTCCTGCGAGAGAGAGATGCCGGTGACGGCGGCCATGGGCAGAATCCAGCGCAGATCGCGGCCGCGGATGTAAATGGGCGAGGTGAAGATGCGGTAGGTGTCTCCGGCGACGTTGAGCGGCAGGCGGAAGGCATCCACGGGCGGGTGCGGGATGTCTTCGAGGGGAACCTGGCCCTGCAGGTGCGGCTTGCCGGTGACGATCGAGGATGGGGCGTTGGGCAGATTGGACTGGGTGGCGGGATTCGTCTGCGGCTTGGGGACTTCAGGAGCTTGCTGAGTGCTCGTTTGGGGCCGAGTTTGTTGTGCAGGACTTGAGGGCAGTTGCGTGTCCTGCGCGAGAGCGAGCGAGGGAATAAGGATGAGGGCCGGAAGAACGAAGCGCGCGAAACCTTGCATGCTGTTTGAGATGCGGCGCGCCCCTGCCGCCGGGGGATGATGAACGAAAGTTCATGGTGGAGGGGCGGGGGATTCGAGACACGGGATGCTGGCCAAGATTGGCTGAATGCAACAGGCAAAGGCCTGGGTATCAGCGGGTGATCCCTGCTGCCGTCGTGTCGAGCGCGAGTTTGGTTCCGGTCTTGCCGAACGATCATTGCTGCGCGAGCTGTTCGGCGGCCTTGGACATTGTGGCGGTGCGTTCGAGTTTGTCCCAGTTGAAGGGCTTGCCATCGATGGCGCGCTTGACGGTCTTGAGCAGGACCCAGGAGAAAAGCTGGCGGTAGGTGAAGCGCTGGATCCAGATGTGGACGAGTAGCCAGGCGTCGCCCTTGCTGGCCGGGTGTTTGCGCTCCAGCATGAAGGCGAGTACAGAGGCGGCGAAGTCGATGACGAGGAAGGCGCCGAAGAAGACGAGCAGCTTGACGAGGTCGGCGGTGCTGGTGGTCTCGGGATGGAAATGTTTGTCGATGAAGTAATGGATAACGCCGGCGACGAACATGAGGTCGATGAACGGCGAGAAGAGCGGAAGCAGGATCTGAAAGATGAGGATGTTGGGTAGAGCGAAGAGGCCCATGGCGCGACTGCGCGTGATGGCGGCCTTGTGTTTGTAGAGCGCCTGCAGGATGCCGAAGGACCAGCGGAATCGCTGGCGCGCGAGGCCGTTGGCGTTGATGGGCGCTTCGGTGAAGGCAAGGGCCTGGTCTTCGTAGATGACGGCGTACCCCTGCTCGATGATGTTCATGGTGAGGTCGGCGTCTTCGGCGACAGTGTCGGGGTGGTAGCAGCCGCCGGCTTTGACGGCCGCGGTGCGCCAGGCGCCGATGGCTCCGGGGACGACGGTGACAACGTCAAATAAATCCAAAGCGCGGCGTTCGAAGTTTTGCGACGTGATGTATTCGAGGGCCTGCCAGCGGGTCCAGAGGTTGACGCGGTTGCCGACCTTGGCATTGCCGGCGACGGCTCCGATGCGCGGATTCGCGAAGTGGTGAACGAGGCGGGTGATGGCGTCGTGGGCGACGACGCCGTCGGCGTCGATGCCGATGTAGACCTCTTCGCTGGTCTGTTGCAGCGCGAAATTGAGGGCCTCGGCTTTGCCGCCGTTGGGCTTGGTGAGGACGGTGACACGGCCCTGCTCGATCTCTTTGGCGTAGGTTTCGGTGGCGATGGAGTAGGTGTTGTCGAGCGAGCCGTCGTCGATGACGATGACGCGGATATTTTTGTAGTTGGACATCAGCACCGAGCGAATGGTGCGGGCGATGACCTTCTCTTCGTTGTAGGCGGGGATGAGGACGGCGACGCGCGGGGCGTATTCGCCGGTGGGGTCGTCGTGGCGGCGGCGGAAGCGGTCGATGACGGCGCAGATGCCGATGATGACGAGGCGGAGACTCATGAGGAAGTCGCCGAGGAAGAAGATGTCGATGACGAAGTGGTTGAAGAAGGAGATGAAGAAGAAGGCGACGGAGTCGACGATGGCTTCGTATCTCTGATGGCGCGTGAGCGGGGGCATCACCTCCGCGCGGGTTTTGCCGACGAGCGCGGAGACGGGGACGATGGTGTAGCCGTGGGCGCGGAGGGCTTCGATGAGCTTGGGCAGAGCGTCGACGGTGGGCTGGCGATTGCCGCCGCCATCATGCATGAGGATGATGGACCCCTTCATCCAGGTCTTGGTTTGAGCGAGCGCGATTTGCTTGAAGACGCTGTTGATGATCTCCTGCGGCGATTTGCGCGGATGCTCGTCCCAGTCGTCGGTGTCGATCTTGTCGCCGACGATGGTGTAGCCGAGCTGCTGGATGTGCTCGATGGGCGCGGCCTGATCGTTGGTGTCGGGCTCCTGGTCGATGGAGTAGGGCGGGCGGAAGTAGACGGGCTCGACGCCGAGCTTGGCGGCGAAGAGGCGCTCGGTGAGGTTGAGCTGGAGATCGACGGAGCGCTGCGAGATTTCGCTGATGTCAGGATGTGTGAAGGTGTGGTTGCCGATCTCGTTGCCGTCGCGGTAGACGCGGCGCATGAGGCCGACGTTGTCTTCAGCTTCTTCGCCGATCATGAAGAAGGTTCCGATGACGTGGTACTGCTTGAGGATGTCGAGGATCTTCGGCGTCCAGGTGGGGTCGGGGCCGTCGTCGAAGGTGATGGCGACCTCTTTGGGGTGGTAGCCGTACTGCGAGACGGTGTAGGGGAGCGGGTACGAGTCCATGGACTCGGAGACGACGGAGAGGAACTGCGAGGGAATGGTGGGGTCATCGTCCATGGTGATGGTGCGATGGCCGTTCTGCGGCGGCTTGGTGACGCGGAGGATGTCGCCGTCGCCTTCGGTGTCGACATCCCATCCGGGCGCGACGTCGGCGAGGGCTTTGGCGGGGTCGACTTTGAGGGGGTTGTCCCAGAAGTTCCAGAGCGAGGCGTCCTCGGAGCCGAGACGCCAGAGGGCGAAGGTCTGCAGACCGAGCGCGCGGGCGACGCGCATCTCGTTCAGCGCGGTGACGGCGTCGAGGAGCCAGACCTGATGGCGGACGTGGGCGTCTTCGTCGTCGTAGGCGAAGTGCGGATTGAGCGAGGGATCGTCGAGCTCGAGTTTGGCGCCGGATTCGTAGGCGGCCTGCCAGGCCTCCTGCGTGGTCATGTAGAGAGCGTCGTTCTCGTCTTCGGCGCGCGCCTGTTGCGGGACTTTGAGGTGAAGCCTGGAGCGGCGCGATTTCGCTGGGCCGGCTGGGGCGCCCGCCGGCAGCGGAGCCGTCCAGTCGTACGCGTAGTTGCCGATGGAGACGATGATCTTCTGACGCGGCACGGCGGACATTGCGGTGCGAAGGTTGTTTTCGAACCAGTCCTGCCCGGCGATGGGACCCGGGGTGGTTCCGGGCTGGTGCTGGTCGTAGTTCATCAGCACGATGCCGTCGGAGTTCGCGGCGACGGTTTGGAGCCAGGCGGGCTTGGAGGAGACGGGAACGTTGACGTAGAGGCGAAGGTTGCGGGCGTGGAGATCGGCGTAGACGGAGGCGATGAGCTGACCGTAGGCGGCCTGGTCGGCGGGTGGAATCGCCTGGAAGTCAAAGGTGATGCCGCGATAGCGCGTGTTGGCGGAGAGGAAGGCGTCGAGCTGGTGCTGGAAGTTGGCGCGGGCGTTGGGGTCGGAGAGGAATTGCGCGACGTTGTCCTCGAAGACGCCATCGCGCGGGTTGTAGTTGTTGACCATGGGAAAGATTTCGGTATCTTCCCGGGCGTCGTTGATGACCTTAGCGACCTTGTTCTGGGGGTCGACGCCGTGAACGCCGGAGGAGTCGACGACGGGGAACGGTGTGTTGTCGGAGCTGAAGGCGGTGAGGGTGCCGTTGGGCGTGATGACGTGCAGCCACTCGGGGAAAAGGAGATCGATCTCCTTGATGTGTTCTTTGAGCGAGGCGTAGCTGGCGGGGTCGACGTCGGTGTAGAAGGCGGCGCGCAGGCCTTCGGTGGTGTTCAGGACGACGTCGGAGGGTTTGAGGTCGGTCTTGCGGTGGGCGGAGCGGTGGAGTTTTTCGCGGGGCGTGAGCTCGGGCGCGGGGGGATTGGAGAGCGCGCGGTAGCGTTTGGTGGCGGACTGGAGATCGAGGCCGCGCATGGGACGCATGCGCAGAAGGCCGACGATAAAGAGGATGCCGACGAGGACGCCAAAGAGCGCGAGGAGATCGAAGACCCGGCGGAGCCGCTTCCAGCGCTTTTTATGGGGGTCGTAGAAGATTTGTTTGGACATCAGCGGCTCGGCTCTTAAGGCCCATGCTATTGAGTGGGTTACGCGCAGTCAACGTGACGGCAGATGCATGCAAAGCAATGACGAATGGGCACAAAGGTATGATGCGGGAGACATGCAGAGGTTAGCGCCTGGAAAGGCAGGGATTGCAGCTTCACCGCAGCCGATCAATTGGGTGGGAGCGCCGGTTATCGCGGCGCTGGTGGCGGGATTCGCGCTGCGCGCGCTGTTTGTGTGGCGGCATCCGCGGTTTGTTGGCGACGCGCTGGTGTATGGCGAACTAGCTCATCACATGCTGAAAGAGCATGTGTACGGGCTGATGGATGCCGGCGTGCTGAAGCCGACGCTGATACGGCTGCCGGGGTATCCGCTGTTTCTGGCAGCGGTGTTCAAGGTGTTCGGCGACGCGAACTATGTTGCGGTGCTGTGGGTGCAGGTATTCGTCGACCTGGTGACATGCCTGTTGCTGGCAGCAACGGCGCTGTGGATTGCGGGGCGGCGCGCGGGGATGTGGGTGCTGTGGCTGGCAGTGCTGTGTCCGTTTACGGCGAACTACGCGGCGGTGGTGGTGGCCGAGTGCTGCAGTTTGTTCTGCGTGGCGCTGGCGATGTATGGGATGGCGCGGTGGGCGGGGCAGCGAGTCAGCGAGTCAGCAGGCCAGCGAGTCAGCAAGGGGGAGAGTTGGCGGTGGAGTGTTGTGGTTGGAGTGGCGTTGAGTGCGGCGGTGCTGCTGCGGCCGGACCAGGGGTTGCTGGCGGCGGTGGTGGTGCCGGGCATGTTGTGGGTTGGGTGGAGGAGTCGCGGTCGTTGGCCCAGGTCGCAGGATCGAGTTGTGGGGCACCCGAAGTCTGGTTTGAGATGGCTGGCGCCGGCGATGGTGGCGTCGTTGATTGTGGTGTTGCCGTTGTGCTTTTGGGCGGTGAGGAACTGGCGGGTGTTTCATGTGGTCCAGCCGCTGTCGCCGAAGTATGCGAACGATCCCGGCGAAGAGGTTCCGCATGGATTTTTCCGGTGGTACAGGACGTGGGCGATCGGGTTTCCGGCGACGGTGAAGGTCTACTGGCAGTATGACGGTGACTTGATCTCGATGAACGATCTGCCCGCGCGGGCGTTCGATTCGCCGGAGCAGAAGGCGGAGACGGCGAAGCTGATTGCGACGTACAACGAGGAGTCGGCGTCGACGCCGGCGGTGGATGCGGCGTTTGCGCGGCTGGCGGAACAGAGGGTAAAGGCGCATCCGCTGCGATATTACGTGGAACTGCCGGTGGCGCGGGAGCTGGATATGTGGTTTCGGCCGCGGATCGAGTACATGAAGGTTCCGCTGGATTGGTGGAGGATCGGCGCGCATCCATGGAATTCACTGCGAGCGTATGCATTGGGCGCGCTGAATGTGGCGTACCTGGCGCTGGCGTGTGCGGGGCTGTGGATGTGGCGGAGGCGCGGCGGAGTGGTTGTCTGGTCGATGGTGGCGTTTGTGGTGCTGCGGTGCGCGCTGCTGCTGACGATCGATAACTCGGAGCCGCGTTACACGATGGAGTGTTATCCGGTGGTGTTGCTGCTGGCGGGGCTGGCGTTAGCCGGGGGAGTGCAAAACAACTCGCGCGTCTTAACGCGCGATAAGCCACCTTTTCGCGATGAAGCTGCGAAAGGGCAGGCCACCCGGAGTTAGTGGGCGATGACGGAGGCGCCTTTCGGGATGTTGTACGGCTTGGTATCGATGCGACTGTTCAGGCGGATGTTGGAATAGGTGGCGGTGCGGTTGTCGCCGTTGGGAGCGTAGAAGACCTGCTTGAGCGAGACGCCGCGGACGGGATCGATCCAGATGGTGATGTGCGTGAAGGTGTTCTTTACGCTGGGATCTTTGCTGACGAGATCAAGCTTTTCGGTTTTGACGCCGTCGACGGTCTCGGGACCCTGATCCGTGATGTTCCAGGAGCGCTGCAGGTCTTTGCCGCTGCCGCCGAAGCCGAGAGTAAGAAAGCCATCGTACTTGGCTTGATTGGCGCCGGCTTTGAAGAGATCGACCTGATTGGTGCCGACGGTGAAGATGCGAAGGGTCGCGCCGTCGAAGTTGACGATGCGGGCGGGCGTAGATGCGGGCTTGCCGTTGGGGCCGGTGTTGTAGAAGATGGCGCCCATCTTTTCGGTACCGCCGGAACGCTCGATGTAGATGGAGCCGGTCTCGATGTCGTGATCGTTGACGACGCGCGTGTAGTTGTCGTAACGGACGTCGGCCTGCGCGCTCTTGAAGCGGGCGCTGGCGGCGTCCATTTGCGAGAGGACGGTGTTGAGCTGGGATTGGGCCGGAGCCTGAATGGGGGCCACCAGCGGCGCGAGTGTGACAGCAGCGGCGAGCGTGAGTTGGCGAAGGTTCATGAGGGTCCTCTGCGGCGATCTGTGTCCAGAGAGTTAGATGGCGTTCCGGCGGATATGTTGTTGCGCGGCGGAATTAGCGGTGGACGGTGACGTCGTAGGCGACGGTGTGGCCGGTGGTGTCCTGCACGGGCGTGATGCGGTCGATGGTGACGGGGCCGGAGATGGGCTCGATGATCTTCGCAGCGGCGGCGTTGAGCGCGGGGCCGGTGGCGTTGTGCAGTTCGGCGGCGCGGACGGTGTAGATCAGATGCTCGGTGCCGGCGCTGTAGCCGGCGTGGCGGACGAGAACCTGAGTGGGCTGGAGGGCGACGTCGGGAACGGGCTTGTCTTTGAAGTCGATGAAGCGGGGAGAGACGAAGAGGAAGATAAGGATGAGGGTGACCATCACGTCGTAGTGAAGGCTGCCGCGCTCGTAGGTCCAGAAGAAGTAGCTGCGAAGAAGGCCGGCTGGTTTACTCATGTTTCCGCTCTTTTTCGATGCCTCGAACGCGCTGAGGTGTGATGACGGTTTCCCCATGCATGTAGGGCTGGAGCGCGGAGGGGATGCGCACGGAGCCGTCAGGCTGCTGATAGTTTTCGAGGATGGCGAGATAGGTGCGGCCGACGGCGAGGCCGGAGCCGTTGAGAGTGTGGAGGAACTCGGCTTTATTGGAGCCGGAGGGCTTGTACTTGATGTTGGCGCGGCGGGCCTGGAAGGACTCGAAGTTGGAGCAGGAGCTGATCTCGCGGTAGGTCTGCTGGCCGGGGAGCCAGACTTCGAGGTCGAAGGTTTTGGCGGAGCTGAAGCCCATGTCGGCGGTGCAGAGGAGCATGCGGCGATAGGGGAGTTCGAGGGCTTCGAGGACGCGCTCGGCGTCGCGGGTGAGGCGCTCGTGCTCGGCGTAGGAATCTTCGGGGCGAGCGAATTTGACGAGCTCGACCTTTTGGAACTGGTGCTGGCGGATCATGCCGCGGGTGTCTTTGCCGTGCGAGCCGGCTTCGGAGCGGAAGCACGGCGTGTAGGCGCAGAAGGAGACGGTGCCGGCGGAGAGATCGATGACCTCGTCGCGGAAGATGTTGGTGACGGGGACCTCGGCGGTGGGGATGAGCCAGTGGTCGGAGCCCTGCAGCTCGCCGGGGATGTAGGGGCCTTTGTCGTCGCAGTGGAAAAGGTCTTCGGCGAACTTGGGGAGCTGGCCGGTGCCGAAGAGCGATTTGGAGTTGACCATGTAGGGAGGCAGGACCTCGGTGTAGGCGTGCGCGGGGTCCGGGTAGAGGCGCGTGTGGAGGTCGAGCATGAAGGCGGCGAGGGCGCGCTCGAGGCGGGCGCCGGCGCCGTAGTGGATGACGAAGCGGGCGCCGGAGATTTTGGCGGCGCGGGCGAAGTCGAGAATGCCGAGCTGTTCGCCGAGCTCCCAGTGCGGCCTGGCGTTGGGGAGGACGACGGGTTCGCCCCAGGTCTTTTCGAGCTGGTTGTCCTGCTCGGAGGCGCCGACGGGGACGGAGTCGTGGGGAAGGTTGGGGATCTGGTGGAGCAGCGCGCGCATGAAGTTGTCGGAGTCGGTGGCGCGGGACTCGAGTGCGGCGATGCGCTCTTTGAGCGAGGTGGTCTCGAGGGTGACGGCGGCGACGTCTTTGCCTTCGCGCTTGAGCTGGCCGATCTGCTGGGAGAGTGCGTTGCGCTGGGCCTTGAGGGTTTCGACCTCGGTGATGGCGGAGCGGCGGGCGGTATCGAGCGCGGCGAAGTTGGCGAACAGAGCGGTGTCGGCGCCGCGCTGCCGCAGTTTTTCTTCGACCAACGCGAGGTTGGCGCGCACGAAGGCGAGATCGAGCATATCGACCTATTTTAGCCGCTGACACAGCATAAGACGTAGAGCGATATACTGCGGCGCATGCGAAATGTAAGCAGATTGCTGGTTGCGGCGTTTGTATGGATGTTCCTTGCCGATGCGTTTTTGGCGCGAGCGAGCGCCTACGATGCGAGGCCGAAGCTGGTGGTGGTGCTGGTGCTGGATCAGTTTCGCGGGGATTATCTGGACCGCTATCGCGCGGACTTCAAGACGCCGAACGGGTTCAATCTGTTTTTGAAGAAGGGCGCTTACTTTCCGCAGTGCTATTACGAGTACGCGAACACGATGACGGCTCCGGGGCACTCGACGATTGGAACGGGAGCGTATACGAACGGGCACAACATTGGAGTGAATGACTGGTGGGATTTGAGCCGGTCGAAGACGCACGAATTCTCGTCCGTCGCGGACGCGGAGTATCCGTTGGTGGGCGGAGGGGAGAATGCAGCGGACGGAGCGTCGCCCAAGAACGAGCTGGCCTCGACGCTGGGCGATGAGGTGGTGTTGTCGACGGGCGGAAGGGCGCGGCTGTTTGGGGTCTCGCTGAAAGACAGGGCGGCAATTCTTACGTCGGGGCATGCATCGCAGGCGGCGTACTGGATCGATCATGCGACGGGCAAGTGGGAGACGTCGACGTACTGGATGAAGGACCTGCCGGGGTGGGTGAAGGCGTTCAACGCGGGTGACGAGATTGAACGCGCGCGGAAGGAGTCGGGCATTCCGGCGGGAGACTTCTATGAGAAGGTGGGCGCGACTCCGGCCGGCGCGGAGTATGAGATGGACTTTGCCAAGGCGCTGATCAGCGCGGAGAAGCTGGGCACGCACGATGCAACGGATGTGCTGACGCTAAGCATCTCGTCGACGGACATTCTGGGGCATGAGGTGGGACCGGATTCGCCGAAGCAGCGAGAGATGATCGATGCGATCGATGTGCAGTTGAATGACTTCTTCAATTTTCTGAATACGCATGTGCCGGGCGGACTGGCGAATGTGTGGGTGTCATTGACGGGCGACCACGGCGTGGCGACATCACCGGCGATTTCGGCGAGGGAAGGAATGCCCGCGGCGGTGTTTCCGTATGCGGCGATGAATAAGGAGCTGAACCGAGAGCTGGATGCGAAGCTCGCTGGTTTGATCGGGGGAAAGCAGTTGCGGTTCGTGCTGGGCGGCGAGCTTCCCTTTGTGCAGATCGACAGCGACTCATTTGCAGTGGCGAAGATGGATGAGCGCGCGGCGGAGCAGATGGTGGCGGAGATGATTCCGGGCGCGCTGGAGGAGGTGCAGAATGGGAAGTTTGCGGCTCCGGACAGTCATGCTCTTCGGGCAGCGACTGTACGGCATGTGTACACCAAGGTGCAGATGGCGGCGGGCGATTTACCGAACACGGAAGAGGGAAGGTTGATTCTGCACAGCTACACGACGAACGGCGGATGGTGGGTGTATGTGACGCCGGGCGTCGATAACGTGCCGGGTGGACACGGAGGGACGGGGACGGCCCACTTTTCGCCGTACAGCTACGACCGTCACGTTCCGCTGGCGTTCTATGGATCGCCGTTTGTGCCAGGAACGTATCTGGAGCATGCGGAGCCGGTGGATATTGCGGCGACGTTTGCGGCGTTGCTGGGAGTGAATCGGCCGAGCGCGTGTGTGGGGAGAGTGGTCAGCGAGGCGATCAAGAAAGAGGACGGTGGGTCGAATACTGCTCGTTAGCGAGAAGGTGTTTGCGAAGCGGAGATGGGCCGGAGCGGGGTTGGGCTATCCGTTTCGAGACGCGAGTTTTGAGCTGCGAGTTTTTTCGTGCGTTGGCTGAGCGTGCGCGGACGCAGATAGAATGAGACATGGAATGAGTGATCTGAAGCCTGTGCGGCGTGCTCTGTTGTCGGTGACCGACAAGACGGGGCTTGTGGAGTTTGCGAAGACTCTGAGTGAGCTGAATGTGGAGCTGGTTTCGACCGGCGGGACGGCGAAGGCGCTGCGCGATGCAGGGCTGCGCGTGAAGGACATCAGCGAGCTGACGGGCTTTCCGGAGATGCTGGGCGGCCGCGTGAAGACGCTGCATCCCGTGGTGCATGGAGGGATTCTGCACCGGCGTGGGGACCCGGAGCATGTGGCGGCGGTGAAGGAGCATGGGATCGGCGCGATCGATATGGTCGTCGTGAACCTGTATGCGTTTGAGAAGACCGCGAGCAAACCGGGCGTGAAGTTTGAAGAGATCGTCGAGAACATCGATATCGGCGGGCCCTCGATGCTGCGGTCGGCGGCGAAAAACTTTGAGGATGTCGCGGTGGTGACGAGCGTCGGGGATTATGCGGCGATCGCGGAGGAACTGCGCGCGAACGAAGGAAAGCTGAGGGCGAAGACGCGCTGGCGGCTGGCGCGTGCGGCGTTTGCGACGACGGCGGCCTATGACGCGGGGATCGCGTCGACGCTGGCGGCGCTGCCGGAGGAGCCGGGTGGCTTGACGGATTTGTCAGGGGAGCGGACGAAGGAGTTTCCGGAGACGCTGCGGATTTCAGCGCAGCGGAAGACGGTGCTGCGGTATGGAGAGAATCCGCACCAGGGTGCGGCGGTGTATGTCGACGGCTCGGGGTTGGGGATTGCGGGTGCGGAGCAGTTGGGTGGCAAGGAGTTGAGCTACAACAACCTCGTCGACCTGGATGCGTGCTGGGCGATGGCGAGCGAGTTTGAGTCAACCGCAGTGGCGATCATCAAGCACACGAATCCTTGCGGCGTTGGGCAGGGAACGACGGTGCGCGAGGCGTATGCGCGGGCGCTGGAGGCGGACCCGGTGTCAGCGTTCGGCGGCGTGATCGGGATCAACCGGCCCGTGGATGCGGAGGCGGCGCAGGAGATTGCGAAGCTTTTTGTGGAGGCGATTGTGGCGCCGGAGTTTTCACCGGAGGCTCTCGAGGTGTTTGCGGCGAAGAAGAATTTGCGGCTCCTGCGGATCAAGCCGGCGAAGGTGGAGCGGGTGCTGAAGCAGATCTCGGGCGGCTACCTGCTGCAGGATGAAGATGCTGCAGTGACGACGGCGGAGACGCTGAAGATTGCCACCGAACGCAAGCCGACGAAGGAAGAGACTGCGGCCCTGTTGTTTGCGTGGAAGGTGTGCAAACACGTGAAGTCGAATGCGATTGTGTATGCGCGGCTGCAGGATGGGTTTGGGCAGAGCGTGGGCGTGGGCGCGGGCCAGATGAGCCGGGTAGACGCGGCACGGTTCGGGGCGATGAAGGCGGTGCTTCCGCTCGAGGGGACGGTGGCGGCGAGCGACGCATTCTTCCCGTTTCCGGATGGCGTGGAGGTGATAGCCAAAGCTGGGGCGACCGCGATTATTCAGCCCGGCGGGTCAGTGCGCGATGCCGATGTAGTGGAGGCGGCGAACCGGCTGGGCATCGCGATGGTAATGACGGGGTTGCGTCATTTCCGGCACGGGTAGGGTTAGAGCCGTGATGGATTTGGCTCGGAAACCTTGGTAATTGGGGATACCGCATCCAAATTTTGTAGACTACAGTCTAACAATGCAGCGGGTGTACCCGGCTGAGGCGGCCCAGGACCTATCCATGACCAAAACGACTTTTTCCGCAACCCTGTTTCTGGGTTGTGCCCTAATGCTGCCAGTCGCCAGCACGAACGCGCAGAGCCCTGCGAGTGCAACCCCGGCCCCGCCGACCCAACCCGACCACGCGTCGTCGTATTACCACTTCGGGCTGGCGAAGATTTACGAAGACCAGGCGGTCCAGAGCGGACGCCAAGACCTGGCGACGCAGGCGATTGAGCAGTACAAGCTGGCGCTGGAAGCCGACCCGGATTCCGAGGCGCTGGCGGATGGGCTGGCAAACCTGTACTTCCGGTTGGGGCGGATCCGTGAAGCGGTTGCGGCGGCGCAGGAACAGATTGAGAAGCATCCGGATGATGTAGACGCGCACCTTCTGCTGGGACACGTGTATCTGCGCTCGCTGGGCGACGGGCAGAATCCGCAGTCGGGCGAGATGCTGCAGACGGCGATCAAGGAATACGAGACGATCGCCAAGCTGAAGCCGAATGATGTGGAGACGCACCTTTTGCTGGGCCAGCTCTATGGCCTGGCGCATGACTCGACAAAGGCGGAAGCGGAATTCAAGGCTGCGCAGAAGATCGATCCAAACTCGGAAGAGGTGGTGCTGAGCATTGCGCGGTTGTACTCCGAGCAGGGCGACCTGGCGCGCGCGGCGAAGGTGATTGAGAGTGTGCCGGAGGACGACCGCAGCGGACGGATGGACTTTGCGCTGGCCGGGCTCTACGACCAGTTGAAGGAGCCGAAGAATGCGGCCAAGGCGTATCAGGCCGCGGTAGACGACGATCCTGACAACATCGATGCGAAGCGTGGACTGGCAGCGGCGCTCACGGCTTCCGGCCAGATGGATGCCGCGGCGAAGGTTTATGCGCAGATTCTGGGCAACGATCCGGAGGATGCACAGTCGCTGATCCGGGAAGCCGATATCGAGCGGCAGGAGGGACACTACGACCAGGCGCTGACAACGCTGAAGAAGGCACAGGCGTTGGTCTCAGACAACGAGGAGCTTAGCTATAACCTCGCGCTGGTTTATGACGCGCTGGGACGGTTCGATGATTCGATCAAGACGCTGAAGCAGCTGTTGACATCGACCTTGCCCGCGGATGGCAAATATACCGATGCGACGAAGAGCAATCGCGCGCTGTTCCTGGACCGGCTGGCGATTGTGGACCGCGAGGCGGCCCACACGGATGATGCAGTTGCGGCTTATCAAGAGATGGAGACGCTGGGCGGAGACTACCAGGCGCGCGGAACGGACGGGATCGTGGACGCCTATCGCGACGCGCACAACTGGAAGGCGGCGCTGGATGCTGCGGCCGCGGCTGCGAAGGCGATGCCGGCGAATCACGATGTTCAGTTGACCTACGCGCGGCAGCTGGCGGATTCGGGCAAGGTTGATGAAGGCCTGAAGCTGGCGAATGCGCAGCTGGCGGGGACGCCGGACGATCGCGACGTGTATTTCACGGTGGCTGATATCGATGTACGCGACAAGCGCTGGAAGGATGCAAGCCAGGTGCTGGATAAGGCAGAGGCGCTGGCGACGACTCCGGATGAGAAGGCGTTCGTGGCCTACTACCGCGGTACGGTGGCGGAGCGGCAGAAGCTGTACGACCAGGCGGAGATGGAATTTCGCGAAGGTCTGCAGCTCTCGCCAAACTTCGCGCCGATTGAAAACTATCTGGGCTATATGCTGGCCGAGCGCGGGCAGAAGCTGGATGAGGCCGTGGCACTGCTGAAGAAGGCAGTGACGTACGATCCGCAGAATCCTGCGTACCTGGATTCGCTGGCCTGGGCGTACTACAAGCAGGGCCAGTATGCGTTGGCGGAGGATTTGGAGCACAAGGCAATCCTGCGGATGTCGAACGATCCCACGATCCTTGACCACCTCGGCGAGATTGACGCGAAGAACGGAAAGCTTCCGCAGGCGATCGACGAGTGGCAAAAGTCTTTGGCGGAGTACGCGAGCTCGCTGCCTCCGGAGGCTGATCCGGGAGACGTGGCCAAGGTGCAACATAAGCTGGAGAACGCGAGAGTCAAGCTGGCGCATGTCGGCTCGCCGAAGTAAGCGTCGCGCGCGGATGAAGACGATAGACTGAATGCAGTGAGCTTGAATCTACACGGCTGCGGCGTCTTCGGCGCCGAAGAGCAGCGTCTTGCGAGGCGGGTGTTTCCCGCGCCGGCCGGAGATGGCCGCTCGCCGTTTGAACGCGACCGGGACAGAGTGGTGCAGTCGCGAGCGTTCCGCAGGTTGGCGGGTAAGACGCAGGTCTTCACCAGCCGCGCGTCGGATCACTTTCGCAGCCGGCTGACGCACACGATCGAGGTGGCGCAGGTGGCGCGGCAGATCGCGGCGGCGTTGGGACTGAACGCAGATCTTGCCGAGACACTGGCCCTGGTGCATGACATCGGACACCCTCCATTTGGTCATGCGGGCGAACGCGCGCTGGATCGGTGCCTGCGACGACATGGCTTGAGCTTCGATCACAATCTGCATGCACTCCGTATTGTGGAACACTTTGAGCAGCGATATGCCGGCCACCGCGGGTTGAATCTGACACTGGCGACGCGCGAAGGAATCATCAAGCACTCGCGCGATTATGACGTGGCTCAACATCCTGAGCTGGCGGAGTATTTTCTGGATCAGCGGCCTCCACTGGAGGCGCAGATCATAGATCTCGCCGACGAGATTGCGTACCTGACTGCGGACCTCGACGACGGCGTCGAGTCCGGGCTGCTGGAGATCGACCACGCGGTCGGGCATGTGCGGATTCTGCGGCGCAGCTTCGAGGCTGTGCGACGGGCGCATCCGGCGGCTGAAGACAAATACGTGTTCCACGACGCGCTGCAGACGATGCAGAAGACGCTGGTGCTCGATCTGGTGCGGCAGACCGCAGAGAACGTGAGGGCGAGCGCAGCGACAACGCTGGCAGAGATTCGCGCGTTGCCGATGCGCGTGGCGCGGCTTTCGCCGCAGGCTGAGGAAGAGCGCGGGGAGGGGAAGCGTTATCTCTTTGAGACGCTATACACCTGTCCGCTGCTCGAACGGGAACATGCGAAGGCTGAGGCGGTCGTGACCGAGCTATTCGATCTGTGGGTGCGCGAGCCGGAGCAGTTGCCCGGAGCGTACACGGAGGAGATTGAGGCTGAAGGAGCGCCGCGGGTGGCGGCGGACTACATCGCAGGAATGACCGATAACTTCATCCTTCAGCAGTACGAGGATGCGCGCGAGTGTTCGGATCATGCGGAGCCAGCGAGAGAGTGAGATGAAGCGGTCCAGGCGCACGGTTATTCGGCTGTATAGCGTAGAATGATGAAAGTCTCGCTTGCGTCCCCGTCGTCCAGTGGCCTAGGACATCGCCCTTTCACGGCGGTAACACGGGTTCGAATCCCGTCGGGGACGCCAAATCTTTTCAAGTACTTAGCGCAAATCCCGAAAATGCTCCACCGTCCGATACCGTCCAATAAGGATTACTCCTCTTTGGACGGGGCTTCGCCAGACTGAAATACGAGTCTGGCGACTTTGCTTTGCGCCGAACGCTTGATGTCCGTTACAGCCTGCGCGTACAGATTGAGCGTCACGCTGCTGTTAGCGTGGCGCATGAGTTCCTGCACTGTCTTCACGTCCTCCCCATGCGACTTGAGGATGGTCGCGAAGGAATGGCGGAAGGTGTGCCAACCCACTTTGGAGGTGATCTTCGCCTCCTTGAGTGCCGGCTTAACGTAGGTCCGGAAGATCGAAAACGACCAATACGGCAGCTTGCCCGAACTGGCGGGACTGGCGAATACCCAGTCTTCATCGGTCGGGTAAGGAGACTTTCGGCGCCACATCAGCAACGCTTCGCCGAGTTCCGGATCGAGCGGAACGGGCTTTTGCGATGCTTCTGTCTTGCATGGCCCTACGTGCTGATCCGCAATCGAGCGGGTGACGTGAATCTGCAGGTTCTCAAAGTCCACGTCGGACCACTTGAGCGCCAGCAATTCGCTCACGCGGAGGCCCGTCAGAATATCCAGGAGCACCGCAGTCTTGCCAGGGTCCTTGAGATGTTCCAAAAGGCTCTTGATCTGCTCGATGTTGAGCACGGTCGGCACCCGTTGTCTCTTGGCGCTTTGCCGCACCATAGAGATGGGGTTCCGATCGTGCCATTCCCAGCGGATCGCGTGATTGTAGATGGCGTGCATAAGGTTTCGGATCTTCGCCTTGCTGCCGTTCGCGAGCGGAAGTGACCGAAGCCACTCCTCCACAACGACCGACTTGATGTCCTTAAGCCGGTAGGACGACCAGCGCGGTATGATCCACCGCTCCAGGTATCCCTCGTTTACGTTGATCGTCTTGAACGTCTTGCCGGAGCCCTCTGAGAGCTCTCTTTCCCGATAGTGCTGAGTCAGAGTCTCGAAACTGATCGCTTCGAGCTGCCCGCGAGGGGTTTCAGAGTTGATGTTTGCCCTAAGCGCGGCAACGGCCTTCTTTGCTGCTGCTTCGGTCGGATACTCGCTGTGAGTGCCGATGTAGCAGCTTCGCCGTCTGCGGGAGCCGTCAAGCTGGGTTTCGTACCATCGGTACTCCCAAGCTTGATCGCCCTTTTTTCGCTCATAGAGCCGTAATGATCCTTCTTGATACCGCATCCGCTTCATGGACTTCTCCTGTCGGCGGAACGGCTGGCCTGACATAAGCGTAGCTGATCTGAATGTGAAATATGCAGCGTCATACGAGCTCAGCTTGCGGCCTGATGGTCAAGAAAAGCGTCGATGGCAGACTTGCGAAAACGCCACAAGCGGCCGAACTTGACGGCGGGAATGCGGCCCTCGCGTGCCCACTTGTGCAGGCTTTTCTCTGAGACTTTGCACTGTTCTGCAACCTCGTGGGCGTCGAACAGCCGCTCCAGTCTCTGCTCGTCTTGTCCGACGTTTTGTTCGGATTGCGGCGGTTTCTTGTCCATGACGGCTACCCTTTTGCGAGCAGAACTGTGCTGTAGACAGCCCTGCTTGATTGAGCATTCCTAAATCGGAACCGTAAACGTTCACGTCGCCGATAGGTTGCTTCGCTATCTCAAGGATGGGTAACCAAACTAGTAAACGTCCAATCAAAGTTGGTAGGGGCGTCATTCCTGGCGGTTATAACGGACAGCCGTACCCTAGCTTTTTATAAGTGTCCGTGGGCCGTCGTGACCCCATTGAGGGCACGGCTATGAACGAGATTGACCTGAGATTGATGAGGGCTGCGGTTGCTGTTGCGGAGGAATTAAGCTTTTCGCGTGCTGCAATATGGCTCCATATCTCCCAACCGGCACTGACCAAACAGATTCAAGATCTTGAGGGATTCCTCAAGACGAAGCTGTTTGAGCGGGGTCACCAGAAGGTGACTCTCACGGATGCGGGACGCGCATTCGTGGCAGAGGCCCAACTTTGCCTCTTGCATCACCACAGAGCCATTCAGGGGGCAAAGTCGGCAGCAAAGGGCGCGGAGGCGATCCTGAACATTGGACACTCCCCGTATACAGACCCTTTGCTGACTTCAATCATTTCGTCCGTACATCTCCCGCTATATCCCAATCTGCGACTCCATGTGTCGAGCGATTATTCTCCTGAACTGAGCCGCCGTGTCGTGGCCGGAGAAATCGATGTTGCGGTCCTGGCGGTCGGTGATGAATCTCCGCAACTCGTTTCAATCGAACTTGCCCGATCGCCGCTCTATATCCTCGTGGAGCAGGGCTCAGAACTGTCCTACAGAAGAGAACTAACGCTGGCGGATTTGACCGATGTGCCTTGGATCCTCTTCGCGCAACAGGTACACCCAATCTTGTACGACGCGATCGCTAAACGTGCTGTCGAATTGGGTATTGAACCCTCTGAACGGCATCACGTCACCAGCGCCGAGCATGCAGCGCAGCTCGTCAAGAGCACCGGTGGAGTGGCATTCCTTACCAAACGCGGAGCTTGGCGGGTCGCCGTGGCTGAGCTCACGATTCGTCCGCTCAGTGAAGCTGGATTAGAGGTCAACACCGTACTAGTAGCGCGAAAAGATGCCGGCCGCCTTGTGGGCGAATTTCTTCGGGCCGTGGTGCGCAAGATCAAGCAGATTTCGGAACCGGCACAAAGAGACCTTCCATTGGCGGTCTAATTGCTTGTCGCGGCCTTGGCCGGCGGACGCTTGGTGGATTTGCTCTGAATCTCAATGTTAAGATCGCCCTCGTGCCCACAATGCGGACATTTGACGAGGCCAGTGATTGTATTATCTGGATTGACGGCGCAGCGTTCAATTGCCGCGCCGCATCCTTTGCAAACGTGGACCGCAATCAATGGCTGATTCGCGTTCTCGATCATCGGATTGTCCGAAGTTTGTCCTTTACGTTCAACAAACACGAGGCGTTCGTCAGGTATTGTTGAAACGTTTGCTGGACTACTCCAAAAAGAGGGATTCCCGCTCAGAGGGCCCCTTGGTGGTGACACCGGTAGAGAAGCAATATACATCATAATGACCCTTTAGGTCACAATAGTGAACACCCAAAAAAATGACATCAGAAGACACGGTTTCAATAATTGCAAGGCGCGTGGCTGAATTCCGTAAGCGTCGACATTTTTCACTAGATCAACTTGCCGAGCGCGCAGGCGTTAGCAAAGGTGCTTTATCTGGTTTGGAAAAGGGAAACGGAAACCCGAGTATCGCGCTGCTCTGTCAGACGGCCGCCGCACTTAGGGTGTCGGTCGCAGATCTCTTAGATGAATCCCCGTCGCATACTGTCGAGCAATTCGAGCTAGACGGAGGCAAGTCGCTCTGGAAAGGGCCGCACGGCGGCACCGCTCGCCTTGTCTTCGGAACTCGCGGCCCACTCATGGTTGAACTTTGGGAATGGCAGATGTTCCCGTCAGAACGGTATGAGGCGAAGGCCCATTCTTTAGGTACGAGAGAGATCCTATGGCCGCTCGAGGGGCGCCTAGGTGCAGAGGTCAATGGCAGCTCATTGGAAGCGAAGAAGGGTCAGGGTCTCTTCCTGGAAACGGATGTTCCGCATGCCTATTATTGTGTCGGGGTGAAAACCGTCCGATTTCAGATGATTGTTGTGGAGCCCACGGAAATCAGTCCAAGGCAAAGCCGTAAATGATTCCGTGTCGTGGATGCCTGGCGTGCCGCATTCGCTTGCCAGCGCCGAACAGGATCCTTTTCACCTGTCATACGGCGAGCCCAAAACCTGGACGCCACTGTTTGGTTTTCTTCACTCCTTGATTCTGCGCCTTAGAATTCCGATTGCTCCGAGCAGGCCAGTACCGACCAAAGCAAAGCTTGCAGGCTCGGGAGTCGCGGCAGCCAAAGTGGGACCGGAGAAGGTAACCACGGGTGCCCCGCCAGTCATGTTGCTAGCATACGTTGTCGCGCTGGTAGAACCATCGCCATTGACGTCGAGAGTAAAAACGGGAACGTCGTTCTGTGAATCGGCGGTGAACAGGTAGCCGTTGTCATCGTAGAAATCTAATACAAATGTTCCACCCCCATTTCCGTCTGGTGTGCCTATAGCCGGCCCTGAAAGTTGCAGATCAAGTGTGATGATCTCTCCAAATGTGATCCCCTCCCAATATTCATTAGGGCTCGGCTGACTGTTCTGGAGCGTAACAGTGCCTGGCAATGTGCCCAATGCAGCGTCTGACGTTCCGTTGTTCGGATCCGAAGAGTTCAGAACCCCATCTGTAGTGAAGCTCACGATCTGAGCGGTTCCGGATTGCGTTGTGAAGGATGAAGGGTTGAATTGGAAATCTACATACCCATATTGAGACTGGAGGGAGCTTGTATCGACGGTCAGATCGAATTGGATGGTTTCAGCGGAGGCCGCTCGAGGGTGCGCGACGAGCATGCCAGCAGAAAACACAATTGAGGCAAAGAATTTTAGCGATCGCATGAATCTTCCTTTTCTGAAGACGTTGCAGTTACATCAACCAATGTGAAAAGCGTCCGACGGAAACATCCGTCCCTCGGCGAATCCTGTTGCTTCGAAGCGTCTGCGGATACTATCATAATGAACATAACGGTCACAATAGTGAAGGGAAAAAGAAGTTGCGCGATCTATTCCCCCGATTCCGGGAAGCGCCTGAAGGCTCGCAGCGGCGGTAGACAGTAGGAGAGGCGTAGCAATGACGGGAGTCATGGCATTACACCGCAAATTTGGGCGTTATTGGTGGCCCTTTCGCTGGCCTCAGCGTCAAGCGTGTGCGTGCACGAGGGAAGGGAGACTGTTGCGAAATCGCCAGGTGACCGTACCAATGGAACGTTCGACTGATCTGGAAAGCCGTCGCCAACTCCCCAAGTAGGCCCGGTCAGGTCTAAAGCTGTCCCATTATGCTACCTTCCTTCTCTTGACCGCTCGTTTGGTAACCACGGCCTCGATGGGCTCGTGGACCGACGCGACAGAGCCTCATAAGAGCTAGATGAGCCGGACAGTGATTGTTCCGTCCCGATCAGAGCAGTGCATCGATTCTGTGCGGCAAGGTTTCGCTCAGGTGCTCCGTCGCAAGATAGCCTTCATGAATGAACCGCACGTTGCCGGCTCGATCAATGATGAACAGAATAGGCAATCCCTGCACCGCCAGGCTGCGAGACGCCTCGCCCGCGCCCTCGGCTCCCGGAATCGGCACATCCTCAGCCCCGTTCAGTTCGACACGGTGGTTGCTCAAGTAGGCGTTCGCCTTTTGCTCGGTGTCGTCGCGCCAACCCGGGTCGATTGCCAGAAAGAGCACGCCCGGATTGTCGCGGTAGCGGTCTCGGACTATTGCGACCTCAGGCAACTCTGCCTTGCACGGCCCGCACCAGGTTGCCCAAAAGGCAAGCACGACGACACGCCCCGTCCACTGTTGTGAGTTTACCCGCTGACCGGCAAAGGTTTGAACATTGAACGGCCTTACCGGCAGATCCACGGCACGGTAAACCCCTTGCGCCAGCCACGCAGGCGAAACCACCATCGCTAGATAGGAGTCCGCAAGGCATACAATGACACCCACCGCGAGCGCGAAACCCAGGCGACCCCGCACAGTAAGAACTCTCACAATCCTGCCTGCAAAGAGTGCTCCTGCAGCGGCTGCCAATACACACCAGAAGAGCAGCCGGTCCTGCGAGTGCGAGTCGTGCGCTTGCATCGCTAACATTGGCAATAGCCCGGCAGCGGCGACTCGTAACGTAGATGAAATCCATCTGCCGCGCGGCCTACGTAGCAGCCCAACAATAAAATAGGCAACCGTTGCAGCCAGCACAACCACTCGCGGATCCTGATGCTCCTCCGTCAGAATTACCGCAAGGATGGTCACCGCGAAGGCAGCGAACCCCAGCAAGATGTCGATTACCCAGATAGCAACCTGAGCGAGACTTGGTACACGAGAAGAGTTAGCGCCAGGCATGAGCACCGTCCGAACGTCGGCCTGCCCTCACTTATACGGGCGGCGTTTTCACGAAGTTCCTCCGAGACCTCTGCGAAGAGAACTATTTTCAGCTGTTGCAGTGACACCGACCCTGGCGAAGGGCGTCCGGATTCAAAATCCGCCCCCCGACGAATTGTGTTGCTTGAAGCGATTCTGCGGGAGTTTATCATAATGACTCGTTCGGTCACGATATTGTTTGCACTTAAATTTGTTTCGGGTCGTTCTCCGTTTCGGAGGCGCGTCTGAAAGGCGCCCAGTCGTGTTAGAGAGCAGGAAAAGCGTCACGTTAAGGCTGACAGCCAGTTTGTACTCTTTTCGGCTGTCCTTCGATCTAGGCGCGCCGTGGGCTAAATGTTCGAACGCTGGAGCGACGGGGGAGTGCAGGAGGGAGCAAAAGACTTTTGCAGAACTACCGTCGTCGGCATGAGCGTTCGGATCACGCATGCCGTGTCCGTTAGGAAACAGACTACTTGCGCGGTGGCGTTTCGGAGTGGCGGACAGCGCCAATGATGTATTGAGGCACGAGCTCCAATTCCCAACGGTACCAGCGATCGAACTGGCCGTAGCTTCCCCCGTTCATGCCAATCACTAAATCGAGGTCGGGCACGACAATGATAAACTGTCCGCCGTTCCCTCCTGCGGAATATACCCGATAGAGGTTGTCACCACTCTTCAGAAAATTGATGTGCCAACCAAATCCATACTCATGCCGCTGGCCAAGGCTATAGCGTGGATCGAACTCTGTATGAGATGCGATCGAATCCTGAACCCACGAAGTGGTTACGACTCGATGTCCGTGCCAACTGCCTCCGTTGAGATACAACTGACCGAGCTTTAGCTGGTCGCGGGGGAGGATGTAGGCTCCGCCTCCCATGTATGCCTGGCCATCCGGCATGAGGTTGAGGTAATACCTGCCGAACTGAAGGGGACCGGCGAGGTATCGGTCAAAGAATTCAGGAAGCCAGGTTCCTGTTGTAGCCGCGACGACTCCGCCCACAAGATTTAGATCACCGGAACAATAGATAGCCTCGTGTCCCCCTGGATTCGTTCGAATCGGGAGGTCCAGAGTGTACTTGTACCAGTCTTTGTTGGCCGGATCACTCTGCATGCGATCCTCATTGCCGGGCGAAGCATCGTCATTGTCATCACAGGCGTTTCCAGCAGACATAGTCATGATGTCCTGTAGCGTGATCGATTGTTTCCGTGGATCCCAATTGGAAAATGACGGGTACTGCGTGAAGAGCGGATAGATGGGAGTATCGAGCGATAGTTTCGCACCCCGTTGCCGTGCAATCCCGACGAGGACAGGGGCAAAAGTCTTGCTCGCGGAACGCATATCGTGAGGTCTTGAGTCATCAAATCCATAGAAGTACTCCTCGAGTACCAGCCGGCCGTGCCGAGCAATCAAGAGGCTTTGAATATTGAGGGGATTGGATTGGGGATTGGATGACAGGATGCGCTGAACTAATTCGGAGACGCGCGAAACGTCAAGGTGTTCTTCCGCAAGTGAAGCAACGGGCCAACCGTCCCTTTCGGGTAAAGGCTCTCGATATACATATGGAGCGTCGCCACGCGGCACACGCGGATAGAGGCCGACGGCGTCATCCGGCGTTTGACGGGAGAGCTGAATGGTTGTTGAGACCCCTGGGAGCGTCAGAGAAAGACGGTCAGTGTTTGCATCATATGCCCCATCGATCTTCCAACCGTTTGCGTCGAAGTGGACAGTTGAACCTTCTCGCGTGACCACGAAGCTGCGCCCACGGAAGAAGTTCATTTCGGGGTTGCTTAGAACAGCAGTCAGTCTTCCGCCTGGCCCGCGCGTGATAATTGCATAGACCGAAAAGATTTGTTCGAGCGGTACGACCATCCCTCGCCATGCGGAGCTATCCAGCGGCGTCAATTCAATTGGCGACGAATAGGGGCTCAATATCTCCCCGGCCGGCTGAATCCAGTAACCTCGAATGATTCTGGTGTTCGGGTCCACTTGGCCGCGAAACGAGCCGCGATCGCCAGGCAGAGAGAAGCGGACCTCGCCTCGAACTTCGGTTGCGATCAACTGGTAGCCGCCAATGGAAGCTGACCAACGACCACCGCTCGATTCCAGAGTGAGCTCACCTTGAACCTGTCTGCCTATTTGAATTTGGCTGCCCCATGTTCCGATCAGCGGCTCCTGAGCACGGTCCGAAGATTGAGCCCATACCCCGGCCCCGGAGCAGAGGACGATGGTCCCCAAGCCAATGCCAAGCGCCCCCCACATTGACGAATTGCCTAAACGCAACAAGCAAATACTCTCCGGCAACCAAGAACCGCAAACAAAGGCACACCTGTTCTTCTACAGATTGAACCTAGTGCAAAACATGAGGTGACCCTAAAACTAACGTGGCTAGCCGAGACACTCAAGATTAACCGCATCCTCTTCATCCGACGCGCTGTCCTCGACAGGTAAGCAGGGCGGTCGGAATTGCGGCACTAATGCAGCCTTTTTACGGCGCAATCACTATTGTGACCGTTGTGGTCATTATGATAGAACGTCACAGACGTTGCAAGTAGCATAGTTCGCCTGGGGGGGCGGAAACAGAGCGGCAGGAACGAATGCGGGGGCATTGCTGTATGCAAAGAGCGTCGAAAGCTATCGCCAGATCATCGGCATCTGCTGCAGCGGCCGGTTAACTGGGTGAATCGCTCGAGCCAGAGGAGGAAGAATCTCAATGAAGGAATGTCAATCACAGATGGAGCTATAGGAGTCGGCGCGGCCACGGCCTTGCTCGCGGCTGCGAGGGGTTTCGCTGCTTAGTTGTGACAAAGGTATTGGTCATCGATGACTACATGTAAGGATGAGCCGATGAATAGACTGCTTCATCTCGGCTTGCTTGCAAGCCTTGGATTCTCGCTCATGCCGGGTATCGACGGCGTGAGGGCGCAGAGCTCTCACAATTTCGCAGCGCAAGCCGGTGTGGACAAGACTGTCGACGTAGCCTTTGATCGCAAGAATCCAGGGATGGGTACGTTCGCGCTTCAGTATGAGCTTGGACGAAAATTCGATCCGGCAAAACCAACCGTGTTTGTGATCGCCGATGGGCAACAGTTCTATGTCAGGCCGGGAGCGATCGCGCCGCTGCAGGATGAACTCTTTGGGGATCGCTTCAACGTTGTTGGGATTATCGGGAGAGCATCGAACAGCCATGTTCTGGAGAAAATTAAAGCTGGAGGACAGATCGATTGGCGGCTCGCATACGACCTCCTCCGATCAGAGGAATGGGTTGACGACATCGAAGCCGTACGCCAGGCGGTCGTTGGAGACAGCGGCCTAATTTCGCTTTACGGACGCTCGGGAGGAGGGCTTCTCGTACACCAGTACATGGCGAAATATCCTGACCATGTTCGAACGGCCTTTACGCAAGCCGCCGTAAACCGTTTCATCGATGCTGAGTTCCACTTGAACTCAGATCATTTTTGGGATGAGGTCGGACAATATGATCGCTCACTGCAAGACCTCTTAACGGCAGCGATTGCTGCTCACCCGAGCGATCGAGACAAAATTATGCTATTGCTCCAGCGCCAGAACTTCTTTGTGCCAGCGGCTCAGTTGAACCACGCACGGGCCGATCTCATCCGAACTCTCAGCACATGGGATAGTGCAAAGTTGGCGGATTATTCAAAGCGCTATCAAGTTGATCAAGTCCTCCAGCAACTGCGGGACGCCGCAAACCCCGCCGCGAATGTGCGCCTGTATGAGTTTTATGCGCCACTCTCCAGTCTGATTGACCAAAAGGATGCGCATTCTTCCGGGCGTATTAACCCCGACGTTGAAGTTCTGCGGATGTTCGCGGCCCCCCTTCTTAAGTTGGCTAAGGAGGGTCGAATCCGATTTCCGACGATGAACCTGTCCAATCTGAATAGAGTCGGCGGAAGCGTCTACTTGTTGGCGGCAGTCTACGATCATACGGCCGACTATCGAAGCCAAATCGCGCTGGCGTCGCACTTTCAAAATTATCGCTTGCTGCTGCTTGCCGACGATCACGACTTCCTGGCACTGAGCAAGACAGGACTGTATCCAGCTTTGATCCAAGCGGCGCTGCTCGAAGGGGCTGACGGGCTAGGAGTGCGGAAAGTCGAAGCCGGGCTGGCGTCCTTGAGGTATTCAGAGTTTTGAGAAGTTCTCCGTGATTCAACTCGATGAAGCAGCTTTAATGGCGAGGGTTAAGACGTGCTCTGCATATCGCATGTGCCGTTGGCCGTAAGAATACATTTCTTAGGAGTACAGACCGAAGGTGTGATTCTCTCGAAGGCGTATAGTCTACGTGCAACCGGCGGCTTAGAACCGCTTGGGACCATTCCTAACCAACGCCCGAGTTGGCCCGAAAAGGGGAACAAGAGGCAAGGTGAAAAAACCAACGCTGGTAGCAGGATCGGCTTGCTGGTCGTGGTTGGTACTTCGCAAACTAATGCACTTCAGTCCGTCAAGTGAGGCCGATTTCAAAGCGCCGCACGCAGCAAGGGAGAGGGTCAGGAGGTGAAAGCCACCCCGAATATTGCGAAGTTGCTGTCGGCTCTCCGCGGGATCCAGACTGAAGGTGCGGGATCGAAATTAAGATCGAGCTCTCAAAGTCACCATCTCCGCCACCGTCAGTGCGACCCCCGTATGTCATGAACAGAAACGCTCCATAGCGACCGCCTGACGCCGGGCCAAAGCTCGACATGAGCACGGGCCAATTCTCTGAGGGAACGTTAGACCTGAGTCTCGACGAAATTTCCTCGCGGGTCGGGATTAGCAAACGCATGCTGGTCCACTATTTTGGGTCACGGGATTTGCTGGAGAGAGACGCGATTCGAGCATTAGAGGACTCATTACGGGACCAGTTTGCTCCAAGCTTGCTTCCTGCCGGCTTAACGCCGCTGCAACTCGTGGATGCCCTGTAGAACGCAGTACGGTTGAGGAAGGGAGAAGCGTTTTACTACTTGTAATGGATGTGACACGCAGGGCATGGAATGGAACAGAAGCCGCCCGCGAGTTTTACGTCGAGCAGCAACGTCTCTGGACCGAACTCCTTTGCAAAACCATTCCGGATCGAAACGCGGTGGAAGATTTGCTACAGCTCTTTCAGGGTGCACTACTCGGAGACCTGGTGACGAACGATTCGAGAGTGGGTGCCAAAGCTCTTCGGGCGTTTGTGAAGAAGTGGAACGGTGATCACAAGTCGCGAAGGAGACCGAACTATGGCACTGGATAGAGACGCCACGGCTTCAGCAGGAGGAAGCCGAGGCAGGCTTCCCGCCGAAAGAATCTGCCGCCTTGTGCGGCTAATTTGTGGCGAATTTTGCGCAGCATCTTAAGCTGCAGGCCTTGCGAGCGGCAAGACGTGCGCAATAAGCTCCCGGAGAAAATCGTCCGTGTTGATGAACACCGCAAAGTGCCCGCCAGGAATTGGCACGAATTCCTTGCGCGGTGCTTGAATGGCTTTGAGGTATTCGCGCGCGAGTTCAGTTGGCGTCGTGAAGTCCTCTGTACCCTCGAAGAAAAATATCGGAACTGAGAATTTGAATCCCAGGTCCTTCATCGTTTGCGATCTGGTCTTGGGGAACAGGATGTTTCCGCTGAAAAGCTCGCCTTCAAGAAGGTCGTTCAGATCTTTGACAGAATAGCCCGGAGCATGGAGAGCGTCTCCTATGGTTCCTGGGAGGAACCTGTCCGCGTGCTCGAAACGATTCGACCATTTCCGCATTACTGAATAGCCCTGATAGGAACTATAGGGCGGTGGGCCGATGCTCGCGAGTTCATCAAAAGCCTCGCGGTTTCCTATTGCTTCTGCCTTCTTTACGAGTGCCTTATAACCAACCACATAGTTCTGAGTTTCGTCGGCTACTTCCCCGGTGCCGACGTAGGCAACGAAGAGGTCAGGTCTCTCTTGCACCATTTTGAGCGCGATGAGTGTGCCGAATGAATGGGCCACGAGAATGATCTTTCGCTTGCCAAGATGTTTACAGACGTATTCCGTGAGTTCAATGCCGTCCTGTGCCATGCGATCTACGGTCAGTGTCGGCGCTACGGAAGGACCGGACTTGCCAAATGTCCTGCCAGCGCCCCGCTGGTCCCATTGCACAACCGTAAATGGAGTTTCCCACGGGAAGAAATACGGCAGGGACCAAAGGTTAGTGGCTTCGCCCGGACCGCCATGAACAAACAGAATCACCGGATTGTTCCGGTCTTCGCCGCGGATCGTAACCCACTGGTCGATGCCTCCAACGGGAACAAAGCTTGCCTCATCGACGCCCCTAGACGACGTGATCGCGTAATCCTTGGCAGTTCGGCCGCGAAAGAATTGAAGCGTTTCATCGAATTTTCGGTATGCCGCCTCGTCGAAGCTGTTTGGTTGAGCGTTAATCGCAGGAGTTGTCATCTTTGGCGTCGATTGTTGGGCTGACACCGAAAGTGCAATGGCGGCCAGCACTGAAAACACAGATATGTGGTAGCGAAACATGTGGTGACTCCCAAAGGAAACGTGGTACGCAGAGACCCTCAAAACGAACCGATCCCCCTTCATCCGACGCGATCCCTTCGCACTTCAAGCAGAACGCACGGTCACTATTGTGACCGTTATGGTCATTATGATAAAAGTTCACAGATGTTTTAAGCAACACAATCCGTAGGGCAGGGAAAAGCCAAAGCGGCTTTTCCCTGTGCCGTTTGACAGGTCGCGGAGACAAGTGGCGCCAACAAAATTCGGAGCCAGAGGAGTGTGAAATGTTTGCTGGAGTTCCTTACTTGATCTCAATCCTGTTTGTTGGGCTGGTCATTGGAACGATTCTTGCAACCCACGCTCGTTCATGGCCCGACTCAGAGGTTGCACGAGCGTTCTACCGCCTGACTGCGTTCCTGTTGACCGTATCTTTCTCCCTCAGTGTTTGGAGGATTCTCGGACCTGCTCCTAAGGTGGTTGTTGTTGTGGCAACAGTGTTCGGGGGCGTCCTTAGCGTCTCTTTCGCTACCATTTTTGGAATGGCGATTCGTAGAGATGACTCACGGCGCTTATTGGGTCAACCTCAGGTTCTGGATGCTATTCGAATGACGGTCGCCTTGACTTTCGCAATCGCGGGAATAGGCAAGGCGTTCAATATGCCTTTTATGACAGAGTTTTTTGTGCAATCCGGCTATTCGATCACATTCCTTCACTTCATCATGATCGCGGAAGTCTTAGGAGCGGTCGGCCTTCTGTTGCCTTGGGCATTCTTCCCTGCGGTCCTAGGCTTCACTATCGATATGTTCGGCGCAATCGTCACGCATGTGCATAACGGAGATCCCTTAGACGACAGTGCCGGAGCCATAAGCATGTTGATACGGATCGCGGCTATAGCCGCAATTATTGTGATAACCCCAGAGGGCGAAACCACGAGGCGAAGCCTGCGAAGCAAAGTTTTAATCGCGTCATGCGCAACCATAGGATGCTTGGCGATTGCCATTTCCGGTAGTTTCATCCTTCACGCTGTTGGGTCGAACCAACAGTTCGGTAGATAGTGCGAGTTGGCGATGCGTCGTTCGAGAACAAGTGCGGCTATCGATCTGCCTAAAGCGGTTTCACGCTGCCTGCCGGTTGTCTGGCGTCGGAGACGACGCTTGTTTTGCATTCCGCTCGGTAGTCTTTGACGTATCTAGATAGAAGAGTCTTTTCACTGCGGGAGTGTGAGCGTTATGCAGTTCTCAGCACGAGCGATGTCACTTCTTATCCTATGCTTACTAAACGCTGCATGGGGTCAGACTCCGCAGCCGCTGGCAAGAGAGAACGGCGCAAGATTATCTTCGGTTCTGTACTTCGCAAGCGCGGAACAGGAGAGAACAGATCGGCAGGCGCTCCATGTCCGGGTCTCACTCATGGACAAGGAGGTGGCAGATTGTTCGCAAGAAGATTTGCCGGGGCAGCTTGATCGGGCGTGGGATTTGTTCGCCGCTTTGGAAACGCACGCGGCTTACTGGAAGGTGAGGACGCTCGAAGACACGCAGGACAGAGCAGCAAAGGACAGCTCAGCAGAGATCGACGCGGATCAAACTGTTGTCAGGTCTTCTATAGAGGCGAGGTTGAGAAGCGTCCCGCCGACAGAAATTGACTCGCTTGGCAAATATGCTTACCTCGCACGGACTGTGCAGGCAGACCAAGCTCATTTGTTAGCGCCGGATGCTGAACAGTATCGGTCGGTGGTTACTGCGCGAGTGCTCGGCGATATTGCGGATTCCTATGACGCGTTGATCGAACAGATCGATAAGACTGTAGGGCCTGCCGCCCGTGATGTGGCGGAGCGGCGATCACGTGCACTCAAGCAAGATTCGGAATACATGGATTCGGCCCCTGTGGCCGCGTCTCTCTTAAACACGCTTGTGGACGTTGAAAACCGCGACGCTGTCGCTCGGGGGTTTTCCGATGCGGCCGTCAGAAAATATGACAGTTTGCGCTTGACGGACGCGATGGTCGAGTCCATGCTTGCAGCGGTCGGTACGCAGGCGGATGCATATCGGCATTACCAACAAGTGCTGGCAAACCGCGCCCAAAAGAAGCTCGGCGTCTCTGCGGTCTCGCCCTCAGACCTCTCAGCGGCAGTCAGTACGCCAACCCACTTCGCATGGGCCGAAGGGCGAGCGTTGATCCTGGGAGCCCTACAGCCGTTGGGACAAGATTACGTTAGCCGTTTCGAAGACCTGCTGACACCAGCGAACGGAAGACTGGATTTAAGCGGCGGTGCTCATAGATCTCCGCGGGGAACATCAATTGCCGCCTACGACGCCCCGGTTGCTTTGTATGTTGGAAATTACGACGGAACTCTGTCCAAGCTCAGCACGGTGGCTCACGAAGGCGGACATGCGATCCATCGTGAGCTGATGAATGTCAGCGGTATACCGATCTACCAACGGACCGGTCCTCACTTCCTGAATGAGGGCTACGCAATCTTCAATGAGCTTCTATTGCTCGATTATGCAGCGAGGATGGCTAAGACGCGGGCGCAGCGCGAAGAGGCGTTGGAGAGGTTTCTCGCAAAGTTGTCTCTGGAACTGTACGTCTCCGCGGAGGAAACCGGGTTCGAGCGAAGCCTTTATGCTGCCAATTCCCACGGCAAGCGACTGGATCAGAACGCCGTGGACGACTTGTACAGACAATCCATCTCGCCCTTTGAATATTGGCCCATATCGAAAGCCGGTACAGCGCGAGCCTGGATGCAGAAGTCACTCATATTCGAAGATCCACTATATTTGGTGAACTATTTGTACGCTGCCGCTGTAGCGGTGGCTTTGTATGAACAATCCGGATCAGACCCTTCTTTTGCAGGAAAGTATGACCGTCTTCTGCGGCGCGGCTTCGATGCGGATCCGAAACCCCTGTTGCTTTCAATCGGAATCGATTTGAGCAACCCAGATCTGATCGCATCGGCGGCGCGGTTACTCAGGACGAAGACCGACGAACTGGAATCACTATACAACGCCGATGCCCAGTAATTTGAAAGTCTTGATCAGCTGCTGTTCGGCACGTTCTTCTCGGACGAAGGCTTCGTCGCGGTTTGCCTAATGCTCTACGTCATCAGGGTGATACATGGGCGGTCGTACCGCTTCTGTTCTGACATACGGCTCAAATGCAAGTTCGACACCTACTGTGGCGTCGGAGGCGGTAAAGGGGGAGGTGGAGGAGGGCAAAAGTGTCTGCTGCAAAAAACGGGGAGCCGTTGCTGGGCCCCCCTTAGATCTAAGTAGAATGCGTAGTGCCGATCTTCCTGCGGATGCTTGCCAGTCATGAGCGCAGTCTGAACTCGGCACTTGACCACAACGAACCGGCCGGCCGGATTGCCTCGCAAGAACTGGAGATTGCCAGGATAAAGAGGACATTGCAGAGAGCTGAGGAATGGAGTAATGATGTGGGCTACTGCCATCGAGCAGGTTCTTTGAAGTCGTGAAGATTTTGTATTGTGTCAGGAGTACGCGTGATGGATGACCCCAAAAAACTGATCAACAGGTTCGTGGAAGAGTTATGGAATGAGTGCCGGCTGGACGTGGCAGATGCGATCTTTGCCGAAGATTGCGTAACACATCAGCTACGGTCGGGCGCGCCGGTTGATCCCGTATCCCGCGGCCCAGATATGATCAAGGAGCATGTTGCGGGCTGGATCGCCAGTTTCCCCGATCTCCACTTCAGCATCGAACAGATGCTGAGCGAAGGTGATCGTGTCGTGACGCATCTGCTGATGGAGGGTACCCAACAAGGCACGTGGCTAGGAATCCCGGCCAGCGGCAAGAGGATGCAGATACGGATGTTCACCGTCCACCGCGTTCTGCAGGGCAAGATTGTCGAGGACTGGGTGCTGGTGGAATCGCTTGGCGTTCTTCAGCAACTTGGGGTTGTCCCAGACACAGCAGACCTGGTGAGCAATTTCTTGCGTGAGCAACGCAATCGCTGATTTCCAGGTGATTCGCACTTAGACGGCTGGCTTGTGTGACCGACAATCGTATGGAGCTAGGATGTGGGGGTGTGGCACAGTGCAAAGGAATTGAGCAACTGAGGACGTGAAGTGGGTGGCGCGCCGAGTGCGCAGAATCCCGGCCGCAAATCAGTAGATAATCTTCGAACACATAGGCATTGGGGAACCCTGGAAGGGCGCGGCTGTTTTGCTTGGTGATGTTCTTCTAAGCTTCCACATCCGGTTTGCGTTTCACCCCACCAATGGTGTGACAATGTGTTCTTGGCTACGCGTGTCATCCGAGGGTCGAACGAATCGACTTACCCTCAACCAGCACAGCGGCTACTCGGGCGCGATCTTAATTGGACAGGCAATCCATAGCTAGATCCCTGAAGCTTGCGTTGAGACATTAATTCCTAGCGCATCTAAACCCAACATTTCGATGACGAAGTTTCTCGACCGCCATTTCTCTATTAGGCATCCTCAGATCGCGAGCAACGTTATAGAAGGATCCACCTTTAGTAATTTTGCGGTGAGGGTCTCCCGTTGACGAATCCTCGACCCACGCCCAAAATTTTCCAGCATGTCAGATAGTCCATACCGATTTGGTTGTTTTTGTGCAACATCGTGCGTTGTAATTGCTACTCTTTGGGTCATACCAGACAATCGAATCCAACGGGCCGTAGCGGGATGCGTTTTTCCCGCCGGATGCAGCAAATTCCGATTCCGACTTCGTCGGCAACCGCATGCCTGAGGCGGTACAGTAGTCACGAGTTGGCCGCCAATCGACCTGTTCTACAGGGCGCAATGCGCCTCGATACCGGCTTGGGATTGTTTCCATAATTCGTTCGTATGCTGGTTGAGCGACTTCGGTTTTCCCGATCCAGAACCCTTTGAGTATTATGATTTCTTGTCGTGGTCTTCCACGGTTTATACACTCGCGATCATCGGGAGGGCATCCGGTGAAGTACGAACTAGGCGGAATCCACGCACAAACAAGCTAATCGCGGTGATTGACACGCGGCTTATGCTCGGAACTGTTACACGAAGACAAGCCGACTGCTGCGGACAGACAAAGCCATACCCAGTAGCGCGCAATCTGCACCATAGTATGAGCTCCCATTCCTCTACGCTCCACCTCGTACAGCATAAAACGGCGCGGCTGACCGTATTGTTGCGCCAGTGAGTGACCTGCATAAAGGTCTAGGTGCGCGCTCATCACTCGCGGAAACATCCTAGGCGCATTGTGCCGGCAACGAAGAAAGCCCATGCGTCTAAGCCAAGCGGGATGAGGTTAGACGAGGAAAACAACAGCGGGTCCTCCCTTTGCCTGTTCGTCGCCTTCCAAGACCGTGCGGGATGCGCGAACAGACGAAATTCGCCGACACTGCGATAGTTCCGAAAAGTCTTCGTCGAGCCGTTAACATCTGGCGTTCCAAGCCGTATCACCCGCAGAACCTCAAGGAGCCAGATCAATGCGCAGCTTCACTTTGCTGGTGGTGCTCTCGATCACCGCAGTTACCGACGCGACAGCCCAATCCCAAGATCCTTCAGCCGTGGTGCGGATTCGAAACGAAGCCCAGCAGCATTCGCAGATCATGGAAAACGCGTTTTATCTAGCGGACGTATACGGACCTCGCTTTACGGGTTCGCCCAACCTTACCGCCGCCGGCAACTGGCTCATCGAGCGTATGAAGTCGTACGGACTCCAGGATGTGCATTCGGAAAATGTGGACCGCCCAATCGACGTCGGCGGCGGCCTGAAGTGGTCAGGGCGGGGATGGGCCTTCGACAGATTCTCTGCCGAGATGCTCAAGCCTACCTATCAGGCATTGATAGGCGAGCCAGCCATGTTTTCACCCTCGACGCCTGGGCCTGTCCAAGGACAGGTGTTGCCCCTGACGCTTCCCCCTCCGGGTGACCGTGGCGTTCTGAACCACTTCGAAGAGGAATACCGCGGCCAACTGGAAGGGAAGATCCTGCTCATTTCGCCGATGCAAACCATCCAGAGACCCTCGCCCACAGATTTTCATCGGTACACGGACGCTGAGCTCGAAGAACTCAGAAACGCAAAAGGCGAGATTCCCCAACCGTCAACTCCGCGGCCAACAAGTCCGGACGCAGTGATGGACCCTGCGATGAAGCGGATGCTGGACATGGAAGACGAGCTTTTCTCCTTTCTGACGCAAGAGGGAGTTGTCGCCTTGATTCAAGCTGCACCTGGAGGCGGTGGAACGCACTTCGTACTGCCTCCGCTTGGCCCTCCTGATCCTGGCTCCGCACCGCCGCCCACTATTGCCCTTGAGCCCGAGCACTACAACAGGCTTTATCGACTCGCCAAACATAACTTTCCGGTGCAGCTAGAAGTCAACGTTCACGCATCGATGTTTCCGACCGGTCCCTTCAATGTGATTGCGGACATCCCAGGAACTGACAAACAGAACGTCATCGTTGTCGGGGCTCACCTCGATTCGTTCCAGATGGCGACTGGCGCCACCGACAACGCAGCGAATGTCGCCGTCGTCATGGAAGCGGCACGAATCTTGGAAACACTGAAGCTCCGCTCTCGGAGAACGATCCGTTTCGCCTTTTGGGGTGCCGAGGAGATTGATCGGCAAGGATCGCGTGACTATGTCAAAAAGCACATCGTTGAACGAGCCGCTGCCAACCCAGAAGATATTCAGTGCTATTTCAACCTTGATTACGGGACGGGTCGGATCCGTGGAATCTACCTGCAGGGTCACGTGGCGCTCACTTCACTATTCCAGCAGTGGCTCGCGCCTTTCGCGAAGGACGGCGGAGCAACAGTGACTGCCAAGGTAACGAATGGCTCCGATCAGAAGTCGTTCAACGATGTTGGCACGCCGGGATTCTCGTTCATCCAGGATCCTGTGGACTACGAAGCGCGTACTCACCATACGAACATGGACACATACGATTACTTACTTCCTGACGATCTTAAGCAATCGGCCGTCATACTCGCGTCCGTACTGTATGAGGCCGCGAACGCTGACCAAGATCTTACCGACCGCGGAGTGCGGTAGCCACCAAACTTACACAACGGGGTGATTTCCATGAACGAAAACGTTACTTTGTCCCTCATCTTCTTCATTGTGGCAGCGTTGGTGGGTTGGCTCATCTGGGTCATCTCGCGCCATATTCTTCGAACGCGTTCACTACGTGCTCAGATCACCCTCCAAGACAAGCTCATTGAGAAGTTGAGCTCCACTGGGGACCTGATCGAAGCTGTGCGTGGTGACCTCGGGAGCTTGCTTAAGAACTTGACCCAGGCCAGTGGAGCAGATCCCCTGCAGCAAATTGTAGAAAGCACAAAGACGGGAATCGTCGCTCTCTGCGTGGGAACTGCATGTTTGGTGCTTCGCTGGACGGAACAGTCTCCAGTCCCGCGCGAGCTGTTTCTAATCATCGCGTTGGTATTGCTTGGGCTTGGGGTCGGACTTGCTCTTTCAGCTCTCGTCTCCTACGGCCTCTGCCGTTCTTGGGGAGTGCTGGATAAGGACAGACGACTCTAGCGACATGTGCCGATGAGAACTGGTAGATTTTCGAAGGAATGGGACGAAGAGTCATTCCGTGCGCTGCACGAGCGCACGGCGCGACCGCTGTGGGCCTACATCACTCATCTGGTGCACGACTCGAGCATTGCAGAAGATATTGTTCAACAGGCCTACATCAACATCTTGCAGTCACCGACAACATCTAGTCTTGATGCTGCCCACCTGAAGAACTACCTGTTCAAGACTGCGACCAACCTGGCCAATGATCACTTCCGCAAGCAAAGCCATTTCCTGTCTGTCACCGAAGTGGACATCCCAGCGCCGGAGACGACGGTAGACTACGATCTCACTCGCATCATGACGGAACTTAGCGCGAAGGATCGTGAGCTGCTTCTACTCGCCTACAACCAGGGGCTTTCACATCGAGAAATCGCTTCTATCCTGCACTACAAGGAGGCGAGCGTTCGCCCGCTTCTCGCAAGAGCGCGAGCCCGGCTTCAAGAAATTCTACGCCGGCACGGTGTAAACGTGGGGCGTGCGAGGGGGTCAAAATGAAATCAACACACTGCGCTTTCGAGGAGCAGATCATTCAAAGCTTGCTCTTTGGAGAACTCTCCGTGGAGCTCTCGGATCACCTCTCACACTGCGAAGGGTGCAAGGAGGCTTCAGCCATGATCTCTCGAATCGCAGCTATCCAAGCGACACTTCCTCCGCCGTCTGCCGAAACGATCTGGCTGCGGCATCAGCTAACCAACCCAAGCAGGCGCCTGAGCTCGGCGCTCGCTTCGGTTTACGCATTCGAGCGAGCCGCACTCTGGCTGAGTTGCCTCACACTGACGATCATCGGCGTTGTGGTTTTTGGGATCTCGGCAGGTAAGGCGCCGTTTGGAACTCTGATACCCGCAAGTGTGTTGGTGGCATTCGTAATGACCGCAATAGCCGTGACACTGAAGACGTTGATTGCCGGAGACGGGTGGCCTGATAGCCGTTCTAGCAGTATGCGAACGCCAAGATGAAGGACAGCTGAGGCACGCCCCGGGAAAATAGGCTCGTATACTTCTCGTATGCGTAGCTGGTCGAGCTAATGCGCAAATCCAGCCAACAACTATCGCTTGTCAAAGACATCTTTGGACAATGGCTGCAGGAACTCTCCCTAGAGACGGGTCAAATTCAGCGTTTGTTCTGAACATCGATCAGTGACTTGGCCATATGGAACAACTGACGAGAACGGCGTACGAAAGGACTGATCTCCTGAGTCGGTCCAAACTTGTGATCAACCAGCGCATTGGGTGATCGGCGCAGTTAATCCGGCTCGTTTGCCGTGCAAGTGTCTTGGACAAATACATCCAAAGACGAGGTACGCCTCCGCGGCTCTGCCTTGTCATCCGTGCGCACTCTCGTCTACTGCACGTTCAGCGTCGCGAACCCGGTCTCGACCCCACCGCAGGTCAGCGCATAGGTATACGTTCCCGCCGTCGCAGGCGCAGTCAGCGAGACATCCGTCACCGTCATCGCTGCCGTCTTCGCGCCGACCCATCCGGTCGTATCCACGGGAGTGTCGGTGGAATCGCTCGACAGGTAGTTCGTCGCCACGCACATCTGCTGGGTCGTAGGCGCTGCGACGGCGACGCCGGCCGTGTTCGCTGCGTTCACGTTCGCATAGCCCAGCGTGAACGGCTTCCCGTGCGTCACGCTCGCGGGTACGGTAACGCTGACTTGGCCGGGCAACGCTGGCGACCCGTCAAGCTTGAAGATCGTGCCGTCGGCCGACGCGCCTCCTCTGGACGTCATGCCGTAGAGGTTGCCGTCATTGCCCTGAACCAAGTTGCCTAACGGTTGTTGCCCGTCGGTGGTTGTTCCATTCATGAAGCCGTGCAGCAGGGTGATGGTGCCGGACGGCGTCATCTGGAACACAGTGCCGAAACCGGTGTCATAGCCATCGGTATTCGGTCCACCATATTCCGTCGTGCCGTAGAAGTTGCCGTCGCTGCCCTCGATGAGGCTGCCGTACGGTCCAGATCCATCGGCTGTCCCGCCGGAAAAGCTGTGCAGCAGGGTGAAGCTACCCGAGGGCGTGATCCTGAACACAGTCCCTTGCTCGCCCGGGGCCGATCCGCCCTCAAACGTCATGCCGTAGAGGTTGCCGTCGCTGCCCTGGACCAGGCTGCCAAACCCGTACATACCATCGCCAGCCACGCGTGCAAAGGAGTGCAACAGGGTGAAGCCGCCAGATGGCGTGAGCTGGTAGACAGTCCCCCAACCGTTCGCGCCGCCAAAGGGCGTCATGCCGTAGAAGTTGCCGTCGCTGCCCTCGACCAGGCTGCCAGATGGGAGTGATCCTTCGCCGGTAAAACTTCCGTCACTCGTAGTTATGACGGGAAAGCTGTAAAGCAACGTGAAGCTGCCGGACGGCGTGATCCTGTACACGGTCCCGTACCCGGACGTGCCGCCGTATTCCGTGGTGCCGTAGAAGTTGCCGTCGCTGCCTTGGATCAGGCTTGCGAGGGGGTCTTCTCCGTCGCTCGTCCCACCGGTGAAGATGTGCAGCACAGTAACCTGCCCCGACGGCGTCATTCGATAAACGGTCCCCTCGTTCGATCCGAGTTTCGTCGTCACGCCATAGAAGTTGCCGTCACTGCCCTCAACCAGGCTGCCTTCCGGATTCCATCCGTCACTGGTTCCCCCAGCAAAGGTATGCAGCAGCGTGAAGTTGCCGGACGGCGTGATCTTGAAAGCAGACCCATACCCGGAAGTTCCGCGTGGCGACAGAAAGCCGGAGGCATACGTGACGCCGTAGAGGTTGCCATCGCTGCCCTGGACGAGATTGCTGTTTTGCGGCGGGTCTGCGCCCGGATAGGCGCCGCTCGTCCCGGTAAAGCTCGCCAGTAGGTCGAAGGTGAACGTTGAGCCGGCGCCGATCGTCAGCGTGCTGGTCGCGCTAGTCGCCACGTATTTAGCCGTCGCAGCAAAGCTCGCCGTCAGGTCGTCTGAGTACGTTCCCGCCGCCAACGAACCCGTCGGCACATAGCTCACCGAGCAGCTGCCGTTCGCAATCGTACAGGTTGCGGGGCTGAAGCTGCCGGTCGCCGACCCCGTAACCCCGAACGTCACGACGCTCCCGCTCGCATTGCTGGTCGCCGTCACGGTCACCGGTAGCGTCGATCCCGCAGGCGCAGTCACCGCCGACACCTGCACCGGGCCTGTCGACCCAGTCGGCCCAACAACGCAACCCGTCAGGCCCACAACCAGAAACGAAACGCAGAGGGCCGAAACGCAACCAAACATATTTACAGGACGGGTCAAAACAGGCCGCAGGCGCATGAGATCTCCTGAAACAGGGACTGCGCAATGATACATGCCGGTTTAACGGGCAGTTAATGTTACTTCGGAATCAAAACAAAGCTCACAATTGGCCGATCTCTACTTATCACCAGCGATTCGAAATTCAAATTGGCGGGAACAGGCCAATGCACTCCTTGGAAGGCTTGAGCGCACCGATCCTCATAACGCCATGGCATTTACTGGGGCGCTGAAGGCAGCAACAGGGAAGTGCAGAAGGGAACGTCTTCTGCCGCGCAGCCGGCGAGCGGAGGCCGGGCAGAAGTGGGATGAGGGGGCTAGGGGGAGAAACCGAAGGAGTGTCTCCCCTGCGCCGTTTTCGGTGCGCGAAGACAGAACGGCCCCGGACGAATCCGGGGCCGAAAGCGAAGCGGATTAGGCTGCTTTCTTCTTGGTCGCCTTTTTCTTCGCCGTGGCTCTGGCAGGTTTGACGATGGTGGGCTTCGCCTTTGCGTGCGCGGTCGCCTTGGCAGCCTTGGGTTTGGGCGGGGTGAACACAGACGCGGCTTGCGCGAGGTAATCGAAGTCGTTCTCGCGCGGCGTGTCAGTATGCCCGGTCAAGACAAGCCGCAAGGCAAACTGTGTCAGCTTCTCATCGGGCAGATTGGTAAGGGTGGATAGCAGAATCTCCTCGGGGGTCTGCTGGTTGTTTTCGTCGTCTCCGGCATAGAACGCGGCCACGTCCTCGGCGAAGTCATACGGGTCAAGGTTGATGAGCGCTGAGAGAAAGACGCGCAACTGCGGCGCAGTGAACGTCACAGGTGGATGGGCAAGGATGCGCTCGAACGTGTCCTGTCTTGCCTTGCGCTGTTTGGCGTGGCGCTCCTGCTCGGCTTCGTACTCCTTCTGCTGACGCTCGAATTCAGCTTTGCGCTCCTCCTCGCGGCGCTTCTGCTCGGCTTCGTACTCGGCCATACGTTGCTCATGCTCGGCCTGACGCTGTGCGGCTTCCTCTTCCGTTTCTTCCTCCGGCGCGGGAGCCATCACAGGCTGCGGGTGTTCTGCCTCCTCCTGTGCAATCCGGGCAGCTTCGCGGGGATTGTGGACGGGGCAATCGTTGTTGGTGCATACGGTCAGCGCGCGTCCGGCGTGTTTACCGAACACGATGATGGCGGCTTTGGTGGTCGGGCATGGTGGCTCGGCGTCCGGATTGTCGGCGATGTCGAGGGCATGGAACTGGTGGGTCTGCAAGGAACCGGGGTGACGCTCCTTGGGACTGCGGAAAGCGGTCTCGATGGTGACAAGTTCCGGCCGCGCGGCAATCTCGCGGTCGATGTGGGCGGACACCTTGGCTTGGAAGCAGGGCGCGTCAAGACACTGGTCGCCCTGCACGTCCGCAAACAGACTGGTATTGAAGCCGCTGCGGCGTGGGCAGGTGATGCACGCTCCGGCCTCTGGTTTCAGGGTCGTGTCCTCTCGGTCGAACGGAGCCTCAGCAAGGTTCAGGTAGAGGTTGGTCTGAATCCATGCGCTCAGGAACTTCGCGGGAAGCAGGTGCGCTTCCTTGTCTTGCCAGTCCTTGCGCCAGCAGTTCTCGAACGCTTCGGCCTGATGCTCCTGCGGCAGACGAGCAATCAAGTTGGCGTGGCTGGCGGTAATGCGCTCCTCAAGAAACGCTTTTGCAACTTCGGGAACAAGCTGCAAGAGCGAGAGACGCGCATAGATGTGCGATGCACTCTTGCCGGACTTTTCGACCAGGGCGGTCACGTCGTAGCCGGGCAGGTTTAAGAGACGCTGAAAGCCTTGTGCCTCTTCGTAGGGGTGAACGTCCACGCGCTGCGAGTTCTCGACCAACTGCCACTCCATGGCGGCCGCGTCGGATAGCTCGACGATGCGGCAGGGAAGGGAAAACAGTTCGGCAAGCTGCGCGGCGCGGAAACGCCGTGCGCCCGCGACAATCTCGAAGCCATCCGAGTTCGGGCGGACGGTGATGGGTTGAATCAAGCCATGCTGCCGGATGGACTCGGCAAGCTCTTCCAGTTTGGACGGCTCGAACGTCTGGCGTGGGTTGGTGGTGGACTCGTGAATTTGATCGATAGCGATGTACTGGAAATTGCTGCTGTTCTGCATGGTGCCCTCCTTGGGCGTGGGTGACTGGTTGCGGTGGTGAAGCGCACACGCTGCCCTGTATCCGCTCCGTGGGCAGAGAACTGGGCTAGGCGTGTTGGTGGCGCTTGCGCTCAAAGGCTTCGGCGAAGCATTGGTCGCGAAGGTTCTTGTCCCACAGCTTGGCGAAGCGCTCATGCTGTTGGTGGAGTTGGGTGTGATAGCAGTACATGCCTTCCCGAATGAAGCGGCTCCACTGCTCGATGCCGACATAGTCGTTGCGCCAGTAGAAGGGGTTCAGGTGTGCACCACAGGCGAAGCCAAGCTCGAAGAGCATTTCGGGATCGCGCATGGCGTCTCCGTTCTGCTCTCCGTAGTGGCAGACAGAGAGTGCGGGAAGACCACACGGGCCGGATTCGTCGGTAGCCTCGATGACCAGCGCCATATAGGGCGGGTTCTCGATGTGAAGGTGGAGGCCGTGATTCCAGCCTCCCGCGGCCTTGAGGATGCGGAGAACGGTATCCATTAGGCCGCCTCCTGCAGATGTGCTTCGTCGGTCTCCTGCACGGCGTCTGCTTCGTTCGGAACGGGCGGCTCCAGAGCGGCGAGGATGACGCTGGAGGTCTGCTGGATGACTTCCAAGCTCTCGGCTAGCAGGGAAGCGTTGCCGTGGTAAAGCTGGATGTAATCAGCGGACGCGTTGCCCGTAATGAGTCCAACGGCCTTACCGACGACGAACGCGACGGCCTCGGCCTCGGTCTCGCGCACGGTCTTGGTGGTTGCCGTCCGGCGCTCGGCCTTGTGCAACATTTCGTGCGCCGTCTCATGGACAAGCGTGCTGAACTCCTCGGCCTTGGTCTGCCCGGGAAGAATGGCGATGCGTCCGCCGTAGCTGCAACCGAGCGCGGGCGCGATCTTCTGGTTGTAGACAAGCTGGATGCCCTGGGCTTTGAGAAAGGCGGAAAGCCGCTCGATGCTTTCGCCGGGGTCGCCGGATACTTGGTGCATTTCCGGCAGGTCAACGCCGCTGGTCTGCGAGATGTCGAAGACGTAGGCATTGCGGAAACCGAGCAAGGCGCGGGTGTTCTGCCTGGTGATGTCTTTCTCGGCCTCCTCGTCCTTCTTGCGGCGAACGCCGACGATAGGCGCAAGGATGCGGATGCCCTTGGCTCCGGCGTTCACAGAGCGGCCAAGGTTCTTCCACGTCCAGAAACCCGCAACGCGGGTCGCTGTCGGCATCTGCCGCGCAATCTCCAGCACGTTGCCGAAGCTGTAATTGTGAAAACGGCTCATGGCCGTGAGGTAGTCGGTGAGGGCTTCGGACTTCCCGGCGTTCAACTGCTCGATAAGCAACTTGATATTGGCGGCAATAAGCTCCTGTTTGGTGGTGGGCTTCTTGCTGTTGATGACGGTGGCGGTGGTGCTCATGGGTGCTTCCTCCTTGGGCTGTTGCCTTTGCCTTTCCGCTTGCGAAGCGGCGGCATGGCACATGCCGGACGCCACGTGGCGAACGCGGGGGTAGCAAACGGAAAGGTCTTCGAGCGGAGCTTTTTGGGGGGACCACGCTTTAGCGTGGGGGAGCCAAAACCCGGAGGGCGAATGGCCTTGGAGAGCGCGGGGGGCAGCGCCCACTAGGAAGGTCTGGTTTCCTGATTTAGCGTGCGCAGCGCGGGGACATAAAGGAAGGGCGTTGCGGGAAGGAACGTCCCGCTGTGGAGGGTGGCGGAAGACGCGAGACGCGGCTGGAGCCTGGGAGGAGGCCTCCTCCCAAGTCGGAACAATCTCTGCCAACGGTCGAACTCCAATTCGTACCGCGTGAGCGAGATAATGACGTTATGGCGGAAACGGCACTGGAGCGGTTCAAGGCGTTTCTTGAGTCGCGACCGTCTGAGCCTGGTCTCAAGGCATGGATGGCGCAGCTTCCACCTTCGGAATATGTCGAGTGCGCCTTGTATTTGTCGCGGTTAGGTGGAACGACTTTCATTCGGGTATACAGCCTGGATCACGCCTTCAAACAAGCCGACAAACTCAGTGACGAAGAGCTTTTTCGCCAGCTTGCAAAGGCGCTGAACGACTGTGTAAAGGTGACGGACCAAGGCATCGCTCCTGTCAATCCTAAGGACGATCCTGAACCCGGCAGTCGCTTCGCGTCTCTCTACAACGAGGCTGTACGACGCGGGTTCCAGAGAGACGACATCGGTTTCGGGATGAGGCCGGAACTCTGGACAGATCCGAAATTTGAAAAGGTCGGAGACCCCGAGTGGAAGCGGTTCGAGAAATTAGTCGCGCGCATCCACATTGCGCTCTGTCGAGATGCCGAGGTGAAATGGTCAGAAAAGCTGATGGATACATCCGGCACGGAGCGGCAAATTGATGTGACGATCCGCACCCGAACTGGCCCTCACCAAATGCTTGGGATCATTCAATGCAAATATGAGAAGCGCGCCGTGAATATCACTGAGGTTGAAGCGTTTGCGATGGTTAAGAAGGACCTCAATGCCGCGACGGCGATCATGGTCGCCCGCAATGGCTTTCAAACGGGTGCCCAGGCGAAAGCGAAGCTGCATGACATCCGTCTATGGACATTGGACGAAGCGGAAAAAGTGGCATGGCGGGAAGAAGTCCGGACATTTCGTCTGCGCTACCCCATGTTCAGCGAGATCAAGTTTGTGCCCGCGATCCCAAGTGCGGCATTTGACAACGAGAGAATGGAATTCAACTTCGAAACGACATGGATCAGCAACGGCGAGAAGCGAATCACGCTCGCCAACGTCATTGGACAAGGGATCTCAAATGCAACTGAACGTTGTCTTCCACTTCCTTGCTGGATCGACTTGGAATTTCCAGGAGCGACGCTTGAGTTGCTCGGAAAATCATTCCCTCTTGAGCGCGTATCCATGCATCTCACGTACCACGTAGAGATTGAGCAACAAAGGAAGATGAATGTCCCGCTGGGGGCGTCGTATGAGTTTCGGCAGAATACCGGTGAAACTGTCTCCATTGCGGAGCGAGACCTACCAGAACTCAAATTCAGGGGACCACGATTGAAGCGTCATTGTGGGAAAGTTTGAGTTTGGCTCGGGTACATTCAGTCTTGAGAGAGACGGGTCAGCGCATAGGCATTGCGGGCGGGAACGGGCCGCTGAGGTGGGTGCCGAAAAAACGCGACACGGATGCGGGCAGGGAGGAATCACCTCTCTTGAAATCAAAGGATTGTGTGCGGAGTCTGCTTATTGACCACTGGCGTCGAGAAATCTCTGAGGACTTTCGATTGTCCATCAGAGCTACCGATAAACTTTGCCTCCAGCGTCGTGGCTGTCTTCATGCAGGAATTTGAATGGCGTTGTCTCGATACGAAGTGGCACTTCCGAGAGGTCGCATGGGACAACGACATCGCTCTTTTTTCCCGCCGAGGTCGCTCGCTGACTCATCGGACGGCAGCAGTCGGCACAAATCGACTGCTGCCTCGGCACGGTAGAGGTCTGGGGCGATTTAAATGCTGCCCTTGTTCTGCAGAGGTTTAGAGCAGAAAAAGATGCCAATTCTGCTACGGCAGAGGTCTGTTCGCGCGAAGTGACTTTGGCCTCAGCCCCGGCGTCATGACCAGAACACGTATCCTTAAAGGCATGACCTTGATCGTGGGAATCAAGTGTAGTGATGGATACGTGGTGTGCGCTGACAGCCAAGAGACGGTCCCTCTGGCCGACGGAACGGAAGAGCGCGTAACCTGCCAGAAACTTGTGTCGATCCCTGTCGGTAAGGTGACAGTCTCCATTGCTGGATCGGGAGATGCTGACCTGATTGATGCCTTTGTGGAACGTGTCCGCATCGGTTATGCCACATCCGAGATAAGTTCGCTGGCCGCGTGTCGTACCGTCATTCAGGAGGAACTCGCCGCCTTCAAAAAGGAAAAGCGCCTTCGCAGGAGGGGCAGCCAAACCGCTTTCTCATTTCTAATTGGTGCCCAGTCGCAGGAGGACCGGCGATGCGTTCTGTGGCGGACAGCCGCAGGCGATCTCATTGAGGTACAGAAGTACGCCCTTGTCGGTTACGAGGACGCCCGATATGACTATGCCGCTCGGAACCTGTTCCGAGTAGATATGCCCCTGTCGCAAGGAGTATTCCTGGGACTTTACATCATGTGGCTCGGACAGCATACATCGAACTACATCCATGCTCCAATCACCGTTGCAATTCTCAGGGACAACGGCCTCCACTTTGAGGACCAGAAGAAGATTGACTCAATCGACCAAAAGGTTCGGTTGTTTACCGCCCAGTTTGAATCGCAGTTCTTGGCCTGTTCTGATACCGGGCTTCAGGGTGAGGAATTCGGGAAGGCCCTTACTGAGTTCGGGGCAACTGTCGTTCAATTTCGCCGCGAGTTTATTGAGGAGTGGGTCGGCCACGCCATCGATACGGGACTGGATCGCACGTTGGAAGCGTGGAACAGTGTACCTACCGGTACGATGATCGTCACAGTTCCGATGCAGGGCGAAGCCGAGAAGTCTTTGATGGAAATGCATGAGAGGATTGCCGCGGAGTTGCGCAACTCTGCAGCCCATACTCAGGACATCGACCGCATCATCGAAAACCTATATATCCTGCGCGATTGGCTTCTTGAAGCCAGCCCTTCCGTGACTGGTCAACCAGTAGTGATTGACGCCGAGAAGGGCCAGAAGCGACATAATGCTCTTACAGAAATCAGCCAGGCCGCAATGATGGGAGCCTATAAAGTCACTCCCGGAGTTCACGCATGGCTCGTCCAAACGATGAACATCATGGTGACCTCTCAACAAGAGCTGATCAACCCGCGGCTTCACAAAGCAACGACCGCAGTACGAATCGCAACAATCGATCAGGCATTGGCAATCATCGAGGAACAGAGTGCTCAGCCTGCAGAAACTCCTACGTAAAACTTCCTTCTATTAGCCGGTCTAGTTGCATCGAATGGAATCCGGCCCGCCTCAGATTTCGATGCCTCTAGTTTGGGATGAACGCAATATCATCGTCACATGACGGCAATCATAGGTTTTACATGCTTCGACAGCGTCTTGATGATGGCGGATACCGAGGAATCGACCACAGGCGGGAAATCATCGTGCGATAAGCTCTACCATTTTCCGTCGCCAACAGGCTACGTTTTAACCGGTGGAGCTGGCCACGGTCACCTAATCGATTGCGCCAACCAGGCACTTCAGCAGTTTTTTGCGGCGGGGATGCCAGGAACGCCGCCCGATGCCCCGCCGACATTCACATTGGTCCTGGATGGTCTAAATATCTTCGCACAGAAATTCTTTTCCGAGACTGTTGAACAATACCAAGCTGCCGGTCTAGATCCTTCACTAGACTTCGAGTTGTTGATCGCGGTCAACATCCTGAAGAAGGGCACCTATCTTTTTAGGCTCTACCTGAACAAGGTCTTGTGGATTACCCCGCCGCATCATACGGTTATCGGCTGCGGTGATTTGGTAATTCATCCCATGCTCTACGATTTTCAACTCATTCCACAAAAGGAAACTGCTCTCTTTTGCGGGATCAGGATGATGTATGTCGCTAAGAACACCATTCCCGGCGTCAGCGGGAAAACAGATGCTGTCGCTCTGCTCAACGATGGATCAATGCTCTTCTACGGCACCGCCAACACATCGTTGATCGAAAATCTGGTCGCGAATCTCGACGAATATATGGGGAAGTTTGTCTACACCTCAGTGTCCAATGTTTCCAAAGAATTTGCCGACATCGACGAAAGCTGCGAAAAGGGATTTCAAGCTATTCCCGAGATCCTGAAGACGTACCGAGATAAATACAAAGAGCTTCTTGATCACCCAATTCTCTAATGAAGTGCCCATCATCCAGGGCTGCCGCAGAATCAGATCACTTCATGCATTGCAAGCGCACTCGTATTGACCAATCGGTGACTTCTCAGCACCCTCTTGCACACCCAAAATGGTAGAAAGTCCGCAATATCAAGCCAATACCTCTGCCGCACGTGGGCAGAGGTCTCATCGGTCCTGATATGCCAGCTGATGATGAGAAATCCGTCACTCTAATTCTGGAAGAACGATATCAGGCCGATGCACGTTTCCAGATTGGGCTGTGGTAGACGAGTGCATTGGCGATGCAGCACTCATCGAGATAACAACTGACGAGAACCGCGTTCCTGGGTAATGCCCCGATGTTCTATTCTGTAAGAGTGATCAGACGGCGCATATCGGGAGTTCACGCAGTCGCGTGGCTGTTGTGCGCTCTGCTCAGCTGTGTGCTTGTCGATTCGCCACATTGTGAGGTCTGCGACGGGCCACCGGTCGTGACCGCTGCATCCCAACCGTACGCTCATCACCAGACCCCTGTTGCTCCAGAGAAGTGCGACGGACAATGCTCCTGTTGTGCTCTGCGGGCAGTTCCCATGTCACAGACGGTTCTAAGCGCGTCTCCGGTCAACATGGCACATTTCCGTTCGGCACAGCCCCGAGGCGCAAGCTCCCGGCCCTCTTTCGTTTTTCGCCCCCCTCGCATCGCCAATTCCTGACCCATGCACTGCCGTCAATGAGGCGGCCCCATAGCTCACGAATTGGAGAATCCATGCATCGCATTTTCGTGCTGCCCGCCTGGGCGGGCGTCTTTCTGTTTTGGTGTCTGTCAGCAGTCGGGCAGACGCGCGCGGGAGGTCCGTCCTCTCTTACCAAGCCAAACGAGGTTAATGACGATCCGAGTGTCATCCTGGAGTTGGGTGCCGCCACGAGCTGGAACACAACAGGAGGCGCAGCGACGTTCGCTCCGAACCTGGCTGCGGAGACGACGCCCATTGAGCACTGGTTGGAACTGGAGGCGGGGGTCTCTCCCTTCTTCACACGGAACTCAACCGAATGGGACACAGACCTGCTCTTCAAGAAACCCTGGACCCTATCAAAGACGGCTGAGTTTATGGCCGGTGTTGGCCCTGAGTGGGTTTACCTTCGACAAAACGGCAAAACCACAAACTCTATCGCCGGCGAGGTGGCAGGGGACTTTATGTTCTGGCCGACTGGACGACATCATTACGGCTGGTACCTGGAACCGGCCTACGACTATAGCTTCGCAGCGGGTCACCAGAAATCGATTGGCTTGAGTGCGGGTCTTCTGATGGGTATCCACAGGAGGCGTGAATGACAAGCGCATTCCGCCTAAGGGTTCTCGTTGGCGAGAACAGGCAAATGCACTCATCCACACTCGCTCGATGAGTGCATTGGCGATTTGCGCCAATTGAAATCGTGGCTTGCGGACAAGTGCGACTAATCATGCCCGAGGGCGGGCAAATTCAACCACGAGCGCTCCACAGGGGGGCAGGCCGCCTGGCTCCGGCTATCGTCCCAACTCGCGTTAGATGATGTCGGTCATCAAAGCCGCTCCAAGAGCATCTGTAATGACGGCATAAAGGATTGACGGAATCCAGAAATGGTGTCTAATTGCTGTGCGCAACCAATTGCAAGGGCAGATGCTGTGAAGAAACCCCACGTTTCCATGTTGGGCATCGTTGTCGCATTCCTCGCGTTTGCCTATGAGGCTGGCGCGCAAGTGGTGGGTGCGCCGAGCGACAGCGTCGACCAGCTTTTTAACACTATCCGCGCGCAGGAGTCCAATTTCCCGCTGCCGACCACAGATGAGACCATCATAGTGGGAACCATCAAACCGTCATCGGGACCAGGGAGCAGAGTGACTTATGCTACCCTCTTCTACGATGTGCCGGTATACAGTGGTCCGATTGCATGCACCGTCGTCAACCGCCACAATGGTGCGCATTGTTCCGGGACCTCTGGTGCACTAATCACGGTTGCAAACATAAGGAATCTTTCCCTTGGCTTTGCGATTGACTGGTCGGGATCTGGCGCTGCAGGACCGGCGCCGTCGTCGACAACATTGACTATCCAGCTTGGTACTCAAACGAAGACAGTAACCTTTGGTGAGACTCAAGTCGTTTTCGACGTTGGAGCTGATACCTCACCGGCGCTGCAGGTGGCGTGTAACGTTCCTGGACAGACCAATCCACCGTGCATAGTCTCCCCTGAACCGATTCAGCCTATAAAGATCGACAGAAGAATTATTGGCGCTGGGGCAATCACGATTCCTGCTATTCCAGTCTCGATTGTCTACGCCCCCGTTGTAGATGCACAGAAGAAAAACCAAGCCACCGCCGCAATTTCGCGCGCCATCGGAACGACGACGAGTATTTCTTTCTCGACATCCAACAGCACGACAACTCCGGTGCCAGCATCTTTTCAAACGGTCAGCGACATGTCCCAAGCCATGACTGTACTTGGAGGCGCGCTGACTAAGATTCCGAATCCGTACACCATCGCAATCGGCACAGCACTTTCCCAGATTGCGTCCGGATTGGGATCGTCGACAGCCTCCCAGACCACGACAAACACTGTGACTGCAACCAATTCATTGGCGATTAATGAAACCACCACAGAGGCCCAGACGGCTGTTTCGAGCGAGGGAGGGCCCGGGTCTGGAGACCTGATCACGTTCTACTACAACGCGAAAATGGTGTGGTATTCGGACGGGGGTTCAATGCGGCTAGCCTTGTTAGGCAGTGATGCAATCGAACAGGTCACCGCTGGAACGCTGGTGAAAGAGCTTAGAGCGCTTCAGTCAAAGGCCGCTGGTACGCTCGACCCCCAGACTCATCTGGATGCTGTATCCCTCAAGGAGCTCTTAGCTCTTGATCCGTTTGTCGCAGGCGGTCCAAGCGCGGACTTACGTTCGAATAGTCGATTTGCTCTCGTTACGAACGAACCACTGGTGATCAATGGCGGTGGAACAACATACACTGCCCAACATCAGGTGATCCAAAGTGATATCTCCACCACGGCACAGACGACTATGCACGTCAATGCGGATAAAGCCGGATTCCTATCATTCTTGGGGCTCGGGGTTACGGAAACCAGCACGCTAGAGTCGCAGCTCAGCCAGAGCGCTTCAACACAGATCACGTCCGGTACTACTATTAGCCAATCTTACGTGCTAAACGGGAACGGCACCGAATTCTATGCTTGTGAGATTTACTACGATAAGGTGTTCGGCTCGTTTGCATTCCGCGATGTGACCAAGCTTGTGACTAGATAGATTCTCGTGTGTCGGTTTTGGTCTTCTTGCACCTTGATTCGTCAGGTTTTCGTCCTAACCATCGCGCTCAAAATGTTCGCTCGCGCTGTTTTGCTCGTCATTTACTAACCCGAAGCGGAGTGCAAGGGTCGATGGACGCATTGCCAGGCGCGGGTGATTAGTATTGCGAAGTCGCCTTGTTTTTACGGCAGCAACCCGGCGAGCGCTCAATTGTCGAAAACAGGGCAACGCACTCGTCGAGGCCTCCGTGGGCGCGTTGGCGATCATGCGCTCATCAAGGCGTTTGGACGTCTCATTGGTGGCTATAGCTGATGACGCGCACTAGTTTCCAGGTTCCTGTGGCTTTCGTCCAGATCTCTGCAAATTTCGCGGTTGAATCCAAACGCTCGGTGCCGTCTTTCTCTTTCGCATAGAACTGATGAGTACCGGCTTCAATGGCACCAAATCCTGGGGCGGCGTTGACCACCAGAGAGTCCTTGATAAGTTCTCGACGGAGCACCAGGCCCTCCCCGCATCGCTGCCGAAGCGAATCAAGCTGTTCCCGATACCCAGTCTTTCCGCCCTGATCGTGGTAGAACTCCAGGTCGGGGCTAAGGTAACTCGCATAGGCATCCACGTCGCAGGCGTCGAAGGCTTCAAAAAGCTTTTGATCAGCTTCGGAGATTTCAGCGAGTAGTTGGTCATGAGGAAGTAGCCCCGGCGCAGGCTGCACGTCAATCAATGCGCTGATTTTTCCGCTGGCCGTGCCGGTGAGATGGTTTTCTCGTCGTTTCAGCTGAAAGTCCAATCCACCCATCGCGTCCATGTGGAATCGAATCTCGTCGCCGTTGACCTTCACGCCGGTGACGGGCATTTGCCGGTCGATGCCAGACCCTGCGCTGCCCATCATGTGTCCGCAGTCCCCCGTCAGGACAATCACTGCGTTATCTCGCGTAGACTTGCCGTCCGGCGTGACAACGCGAAACGAACCGTACCACGTACCAGCAAAGGTTGGACAAGAGGAGCCGGCGGTTTGCGACCGCAAGCACCTCGGCGCCATAAGCATACAAAGAGCACCCAGCGTCACGATTCTGATCAGCATCCAGATTGTTACGCAGCTCAGCGGGAATAGGTTCCGCATCCAGAGCGGTCCTTGCGAGCCGATTGCCGGTTCACCGCCGGTAAGGCCAGTCAAGAAGTGGCTGTGACCTTTTTGATGGGTCCGGGGGGATGCACTCATCCACACTCCCTCGAAACGTGCCTTGGCGATTTGTCACCTTTTGACTTCTGCCAAGCCGGTTCGCTAATTACCGACGAAGCCTCAGACCACCAACCAGGGTAACTATGGAATGTGGCAATCACCGGCTCATCTATTAGCGACGAAGCGGAGATCGATGTCGCAGTTCGGGACGCGTCCGAACGGATCGATGCGGATTGTGCGCCCCATCAGCGGCTTTCTGTTGCCAGTGGCAGTTTGCTGAGTTTTGCCTGGAGGCCGGGCAGATAGCCCTTCTGCGCGCCGGGCGAGAGGCGCTTTGCGGCGAGAATCGCGGACTCGAAGGCGGTGCGGGCTTCCTGCGCGTGCCCGACAGCGGCTGCCGCGTCGCCGAGTGCGGTTTGCGCAAAAAGATCTCCAGGATCGATGGCGGCGGCTTCGCGAGCGAGCGCAAGCGCCCGCTGCGGGTTTTGATGGAGCCATTCGCTAACCTCCTGGGCGCGGCTCAGGGCAGCGGCCTGAGGGACGGCGAAGGTTCCCTGATAGACGAAGACACCGTAATCAATGGAAGCCACCGGCCGGAGGTGCTGGAAGGATCGGTAGGGATTGAGCTGGCTGCTGGCCCATTCGCAGCCGCTCAAGTCGCCGGCGCTGATGATGACGGGGCCGTGGATGACGGGGGGAACGATGGAGGAGCCGCCATCCCAGCCGGTGTCGGCCG
>Ga0335074_10000043_pt1 | contig 241197 bp, 207 predicted proteins | sample Lox_Sample_23_FD_206715 | JGI IMG/M metagenome (GOLD analysis project Ga0335074, IMG submission 206715) | Soil microbial communities from Loxahatchee National Wildlife Refuge, Florida, United States - Lox_Sample_2.3 | ecosystem: Environmental > Terrestrial > Soil > Wetlands | place: USA... | reverse complement strand
CCCATCTCTCAAGCGCAGCTCGACCAGGTCTCGCTGCGCTTGAATCAACGCCCGAGAAAGACTTTAGGTTTTCAGACTCCCGCGAGTAGACTTCAGGCAAGTGTTGCTTCGACCGCCTGAGCTGGCAGGCGTTACCGGAAAAGTGGGTGCCGGTACCTAACTTGGTCCCTGAGCGGCTCGATTCACTCTGGTGGTTTCCAACCATCACTTCTTCCGCGTGTAGTGGAATTTCCGAACGGTGTCTTTGCCGTTAACGCGAATCGTCCACTCCTCAGTGAAGTGTTCTGGGCCCTCCAGGGTGATCACCATGTGGTGCATATGTTGATCGTCGGGGCTCGCAAGGTTGGTCGCACCGGTGAAGGAAAAGACGAATTCATTAGGATTCGGGCGTTCGGACGGCGTTTCGAGTCGCGGCTGGTTTCCGATCGAGCAGAAGTGAGTCATTGCCACGCGTGGTCCGTCGGCGTTGTAAATCGAAACCATCTGCGTGTCCTGCGCGCTATTGACGGTTTCTTCGAGAGCGGTGTTGTTCGATATGAGGCGGAATGAAGCGCTGAAGGGCTTCCCGTCGGCATCGGTGGCTGTCCAATCGCCAACCAGCCTTTTCAGTCCGTCGAGGCTCGCACTATTCCCCGTCTGCCCAGAATGGGTGGAAAACGCAGCCGCAAAAAAAACAGCGATGATTACGATCGACAGGGTCTTCGAATATTTCACTGGCGTTCTCCCCTTGGGTTCTCCGCATTGTCTGCCGGAACAGCGATTGTCGTCTAGCGATTAATATTGTCTTCGGTATCTTGCTCCTTGCGCGCGAGCACCAACCGATTGAACGGATTGCACCTCACTTCGTTTTTGAATCATCGAGACGACTAGTTGGGCAGCTCCCGATTAACGGGGTTACCAGACAATTGAGGTACCGCTTGAGACTTGGACGAAGGAAGCGGCCCGGTCTTGCGCCGATTCCGATGGCGGCACGGACGGTAACTGGGTTTCTGACACTCAACATTCGCGCCCTCGGGCGCGGCGCCCCAATTTGACCGTTCAATCAATCTTTCCCCGAAGCCTGTTTCCCGATACGTATCTTGATCTTCAGGCGCAACCCCCTCTCGACGAGCGAGTCGCCGTGTTGGCAAAAGCCGGATCTATCCGCGCAGCGCGGCTCGGGTTGCGGCTGCAATCGCGCCAACTTGCTTGGGGTTGACGAAGCCCCACACCTCACGGCTCGGGGGACGGCCGTTGATCAGGTCGCGCCGGTAGCTGAAGCAGCCCAGGTAAAGGGGCCGGATGTGCATCACCGCCTCCAGCCGTTCGAGCTCTTCGTCAGTCAACTCGACGTGGCGACGGTCGCGCCGCAATTTGCAGCTCTCCGGTCGCCTACCGGCCTGCCTGTCGGCAGACAGGCTCCCTGCGAGCTGCAAATTGCACAGAGGGTTTTCTGATGTACACTCTCTCACTCGCGCTGGTACAAAAAGTCGGTCCGGTCAGTCCCGTACAAGGCCCACGCCGCGCCACTGGGAATGTCTGCTCCAGGGATGGCAAGCAATCCTGCCAGTCCCGCGATGGCGAAGACGCGTACTAAAAATGCCAACCAGTCAAAACTTCGATGCACTTCATTCATGCCAGCCTCTAGAATACCCGTTAGTTATGCACTTGTATAGTTATTGAGTCGCATAAACCCAGCCAAAATCTGCGATTGCAGCGAACATCGAGTATGGAAGAGCCTCAAAGAACCCGATTGCTGCTCGCGATTCAGCCTAACCGTGAGGCAAGAGAAGACGAATGGCATAAACGCCCACAAAGGCCATTACAGTCGTTCCAAACATGGCCATAGCGAATAGTGTGCCGTAGGCTTCCGCGATGAGCATTTTCTTGCTCGCCGGCCGGAATCGTTTGAAGTAGTACCAAAGAACATAACCCTGCATCCACATGAGCCCGAGGACGAAAGCAATCATTAGCAGCCCCGGTCTTCCAGCCAACATGATTTGGACATCAAAAACAGTGGTCGAGATGAAAAAGAGCACTACGCTAGCCACAGGTATCCATTTACGCACGACCTCGCGGCCTTCACCGAGGTTTTGGTTTTCGTCGTGAGGATCATTCACTTGTTAAGCCTCCCATGGTGTCAATCCGGCGCTACGCCAACGGCCCTAATGATGACCAGGAGATAAAACCGAAATCACGGTCCAAGCAGCGATGGCCCAAACAGCGGGGGCAACCGTGGCGAGGCGAAATAGGAACAGATACATCGCATGATCGCCGGGGTGTTCCTCGGGTAAACGCCTATACGTAGGGAGAATGTGCCGAGAAAAATAAGCAATGAATACCACCTGCCAAGCTAAGAGGGCAGGAATTGCGAAAAGAGCCGCAGAACGGTCCTGCACAAAAATCAGAAAAGCAAGACCGTCCGCGCCAATAGAGAAAATAGCGAGGTACATCACCCAGCTTCCGGTCTGATCATCGGAGTGCGCAGTATTCATGGGTTGTACTCCCAAAGAAGGTTGCAGCCCACAGCATGCGCGCTCGCGGAGACGCCCCATGGAGCCAGCTCTGGCTGGAGTAGCGCAAATACGTCGATTGCAAGTGCTCCCACGTCAGCCCATATGCACGGTGATTTCTGCGCCTGCTGCGCCTGCTGCGATTGCGGCGCCAACATCGTAAGATTATAGGCGCTGCCGTTCCACTCCCCGCTCATAGTAACCGCGCTTTCCGTGTTGGGGTCCAACCCACCGTTGGAATCGATGCTAATGGTGGCTGGATTGCCGTAACCGGGGAAGAAGTACCCCCCATTCATCCCGCACTCGCCTGCGTTGCTACTCATATCGATTCCGTTGCCGTATTGCTGGTCGACTCCAGTACCGGCATCATTCAAGTATACGCACACCCCACTTGGGTTAGCACCGCCACTCCACGCTACTCAACCAATCCGGCTCGCGTCAAGCACAGATATCGATACACCGCAAATCGGAAGCAACAGATACCGTTCACGTCAGCGAGGGCAATCAGCGAACGCATAATCGCCGATGCACTCACCGACCAGAATTGGTACTGATGTGTCGGCTCGTGTGAGGCGATTTCGGAAACTCCTGAATCACGGCTTATCGCCCGATTGGGATTACTTCCAAGTTGCCCGTGATACGCCAAAATCCCGCTACTAATCCCCGTTTTGTTGGGAATCCATTGTCGGCAGGAGGACTCGAAGTTATTGCGCGACTGCAATTTGGAGTACTGGCCGTGGCTTGCTCAAAATGGGAGTCTCAGGTCGGCTCCATTCCTCGGGCCTGAGTTGCATTCTTTTTGCGGGCCGGTAGAGGAGTCTTTTTCCAGAACTCATCCGTAGTACGAATATGATAGGGAACTTTGGGCTCCGCATGTTGCTAGAATCGCCTGGGTTCACTGCGGCAGGCCGGATACTCCGGCCCGCTTAGGCAGCGCAGGAGACTTCCATGGAAGACATTCGAGTCAGGCTCTCCGTGTTATGGCTGTTTGCTACGCTCAACTATATCTATGCAGATGTGTTTTTCTGCATTGACGTCTTGGGGTCCAAGAAAGGAAGTATCGGTGTTATCCATTTTTCCCCGGCAGGGTGGTTGGGAATCGCAATACTCATGGAAATCCCCATGGCGATGATTCTGCTGTCGCGGATACTGAAGCCCAGAGCCAACTGCTGGGCGAACATCGTCGCGGGCATCCTAGAAACCGCCGCCGTCCTCTTGGCCCAATTCATCTTTCCAATCTTTAAGATCACGGAGACAAGTTCTTACTATTTGTTCTTTGGAGCGCTAGAGGTGGTTTGTACTTCGCTGATCGTTTGGTACGCATGGAGTTGGCTGAGAGAAACTGCCCCCCGAACTGAGCTTTCCGGCCAACCCTTGCCCAGCAGCAATTGAGCTAGAGGAGGTCATCGTGAAACGCAAACGCGTGCTGCAAGTCGCCGTGGGACTCTTGGGCCTCGTTTATGTCGGCATGATTTATCCGCTGTACAGCGATTTGGCGCACTCGAGTTGGCTTCTCGAAAAGAAAAACGAAGTCGATCCGATGTTTTTAAGCTGGTTTATCGCGCTTGGCCCCTTTCTGCTGCTCGCCGCCAAAAAGCCGTCCTCCCACCGCTCCCTGATTGCCTTCGCCGCGTGCCAGAGCTTGGCCCATGCTTCGGTAATGGCCATCCAAACGGTGCAGGCATGGCAGCACGGCGTTCATCGGAATTTTGCGGATGTTGTCCTCTTCTATATCATCGGGGGAATTTTGCTGGCACTCTTCCCCGCAAGACAACCGCAGAGCGCAACCGTTACCCAGTAAACCTTGTCGAAACATCGCTATGCTACTCGCGACGAACGGCTTTGGGCCATTCCTTGGTGGATGGTCGGCAACTCGGAAGCAAGGCCCGAAGTCCCGGTAAACGACTTATCGCCCGCTTTGGATTACCTCCGAGTTGCTCCTGATCCATCCAGAATCCGGTTCCAATCCGGGGAGCGAGTTGGCGAATACGTAGTCACTGGCATATGTTCGCTTCTCTCAAAACTCGATCCTCCAATGAAAGAGCCGACACCTCCGAGTTCAACCCCAACCAACCTAGAAGTCCACTGGAGGTCGCTTGTCTTCTGGTGTCAGGGTGCCGCCTTCGGCGAGCTTCTTCATGTTTCGGAGCATCTTCTCGAATAGCAAACGGTAGGTTTCCACCTGCTTCTGCCGCGAGGCAGCGTCTGGCTGCGTGGAGCTATCCCACACCAAGGTGTAGTAGAGAGTAGTGCGGCCCGATCCCAGCGAACGCGCCTCCAGCGTTCCGTGATACATCGGATATAGACCAGTGGCACGCAGGGGCTGGGTGTAGGTGTAGCTGTACCGGGTCTGCCCGACAATGACCGAATGCCCGATGGTGCGAACGGCGCCGATCTCGCCCTCTTTACCAGAGATCAGGTCGCAACTTCGGAATCCCCATTCTCCGATATCGCAGTACTTGCCGACTCGCGCCCAGACCTTCTCGACCGGGGCATCCACGACGATCGACATCGGCAGGCTGGCATAGTGGGGATTGGGATTCAGCAATGGAGTTGTTATTGGGGGACGAAGGCTCCCGGCTGCCTTAGCCGGAAGTTTGCCTCCCTCGGCGAGCACCTTCATGTTCTTCAGCCACCCGGAGACGCGTGCGCGCCGCGCTTCCTCATCTCGCTTGCGCGCAGCATCGTCCGGGAGAATCGAATCGTCCCGCAACATCGTATAAGTCAGCCGCGTCGTGGTGGAAGTCAGAGCCTCCGCCGCGAGCGTTCCGTGAGCCAGGTTGTATGGCGCGTCTTTCCGAGGTGGCTGCGCATAGGTGTAGCTGTACTGCGTCTGGCCCACCAGCACCTCGTTTACGATCGATCGCACAGTACCAGGACCGCCATCACCCTGCAGATACTTGCAATCCCTCCATTCGGGTGAGTTCATCCACTCGGTAATGTCGCAGAACCTGCCTACCCGCGACCACACTTTGTCCACTGGTGCGTCGACGACAATCGATTCGTCGATCGTTACGTAATGAGGATTCGGAATCTGGAGAGGAGCCTCCGCTTGAGTTTGCGCGGGACAAAGCCCTTCATACGCAGCAGCGAAAATTACAATCGCGGCCAGCAGGCCGAGATAGCAGAATCTCATCGTCCCACCCCTTGCGTGTCGCCTCACGTTGTGGCCATTTTCTCGGCCTCGGTTACCCCAAAGATCTCTTATTTCGCGCCGTTATAGACTTTATCGCTCACAGGCTCTAACCAAATTGTTTTTCCCTAATATCCGCATCTGTTCCCTTACAGCGGGAGAACTCAGCGTCCAGTCATCTTCAGCGCAGCTTCAGGAAGGCGGGCTCCTTCGAGTTTGAGCTTGGAAGAAGCTTCGTCAATCTGTTTGAGGTCGCTCTCGGTCAGGGCGACGTTCACCGCGCCGAGATTCTCCTCCAGCCGGTGGAGCTTCGACGTTCCAGGGATTGGCACGATCCACGGTTTCTGCGCCAGCAGCCAACCGAGTGCGACTTGCGCCGGCGTCGCGCCCTTGCGTCCCGCGAAGGCCTTGACCAGGTCAACCAGGGCCATGTTTGCCTTGCGTGACTCAGGCGAAAAGCGAGGCACTATGTTCCGGAAGTCGCTTGGATCGAACTTCGTGTTCTCGTCGATCTTGCCGGTGAGGAAACCCGCGCCGAGTGGGCTGAACGGCACAAACCCGATGCCAAGCTCCTCCAAGGTCGGCAGAAGTTCGCTTTCCGGACCACGCCAGAAAAGCGAATACTCGCTCTGCACCGCAGTGATCGGTTGAACCGCGTGCGCACGGCGAATCGTCTGAACACTGGCCTCCGAAAGGCCGAAGTGCTTGACCTTACCCTCGGCAATTAACTCCTTGACCGCTCCTGCCACGTCCTCAATCGGCACGCCGGGATCGACACGGTGTTGATAGAAAAGATCGATGCGATCCGTCCGCAAACGTTTCAAGCTGGCGTCTGCAACGGCTTTGATATGTTCGGGCCGGCTATCGGTTCCTGCACCGCGTTTGCCCGTATCAACATCTATTTCGAAGCCGAACTTTGTAGCAATCACCACCTTGTCGCGAATAGGCTGGAGCGCCTCGCCCACCAGTTCTTCGTTCGCGAACGGGCCGTAAGCTTCGGCGGTATCGAACATGGTCACGCCACGGTCATGGGCGTTTCGAATCAATTTGATCATCTCGCCCTTGTTGGCTGCCGGGCCATAGCCGGAACTCATGCTCATGCAGCCGAGGCCAAGAGCTGAGACATCCAGTCCTGAGTTTCCCAGTCTTCGCTTTTGCATCGTTTCCTCTCCGCATGCAGTGTAGGACCGGATGGTTACGCACTGTTATCCCAATCCTGCCGACCTTTTGCCTAATTCTCTTGAGCGCCAGCCTTTGGGCTGGAATCGTGAGAGCCGCAAGAGCTATTCTCAGGATGGAAAGGCCAAACAGAATGAACATGAATAGCAAGCGCTCCGGCGCTCCTCCATCAGCGCGGTCGATACAGGAATTGAGGGTCGAGTTGGCGAAGAAAATTGCCTGGTTCATCGGTTCTTCAGAGAGGCTGATCGCAGACGTGCCGGGCTTGCTTCTGGTACGCAGGACTGCACCCACCGCGCCCTGTTCAGGAACTTACACGCCGAGCCTTATCGTCGTCGCCCAAGGCAGTAAGCGCGTCGATCTGGGCCAAACGACATTCATCTATGACCGGTCGAGGTTTCTGCTGACCGCGATCGACCTGCCAATCCTCAGTCAAGTGGTCGAGGCAAGCGAAACAAAACCCCTTCTCGCTGTTGCAATCAAGCTGGAAATGGCGGTAGTCCGCGAGTTTCTCAGCCGGGAAGAAGTCCACGTGCGCGAGGTTTCATCCGACACTCCCGCCATGGTGACCGGTGAGATCACGGTCGAATTGCTGAGTGCATGCTGCCGGCTGGTCGATCTGCTGGCGAATCCACGGGATATTCCTTTTCTCAGTAGTCATATCCAACGTGAGATCATTTACCGGCTTTTGTGCGGACCCGCCGGAGTTCGCCTTCGGGCGATTGCAACCCTTGGAGATCAGAGCTATCGCACTGCGAGAGCGATCTCGTGGATCAAAGACAACTACGCCAAACCGGTACGCGTGGACGATCTGGCCCAGATCGCAGGCATGGGCGTCTCGACTCTGCATCATCATTTCCGCGTGCTGACCCTTATGAGCCCGTTGCAGTATCAGAAGCAGTTGCGACTGCAAGCAGCCCGAGGACGAATGCTCGTCGATGGTCTCGACGCTTCAACTGTGGCCTTTGAGGTCGGATACGAAAGCGTTAGCCAATTCAATCGTGAATACAGCCGCTTCTTCGGCCAGCCGCCAATGCGTGACATCAAAGCCCTGCGACAAGGGAAGGGTGTCGAGATGAGCGCTGCTTGATACCAACCGCCAGGTTGGCTAAGCGAATCTTGCTCTGAACGACTGCCAACAGCCAGTGCGCTCATCGATGAGCTATCGATGAGCTATTGATTCGTGTTCGAGTGGATGGTCGGCAACTCGGAAGCAAGGCCCGAAGTCCTGGCAAACGACTTATCGCCCGATTGGGATTACTTCCGAGTTGCCCGTAATCCTCCCAAGAAGGATGATCGAAAAGCTCCCAATCACACTCGTGGCGCGAGCCATCGATGCTTTCGTCGCTATGCCGCTAAGCCTTCGAGTGCCAACAAATTTGGTAACCCTCGGAGAGCGACCGGCATCTACCTAACTGCAGCCCTCCAATTCAATTAGGGAGGAACCTATGTACGTCATTACCGGCGCGACAGGAAACACGGGAAACAAAGTAGCGGAAACGTTGCTCGCAAAAGGTGAACAGGTGCGCGTAGTGGGCCGCAGCGCAAAGCGGCTGGAACGATTCGTAAACAAGGGCGCAGAGGCTTTCGTTGCGGACATCGCCGACACGGGGGCGCTCACAAAGGCATTTTCGGGTGCAAAGGGAGTGTACGCCATGATACCGCCGGACGTGAGCGCCCCGGATGTGCTGGCACACTATCAGCGCGTGGGCGACGCCTTGGCCGCCGCGATTGAAAAGAGCGGAGTAAAATTCGCCGTCGTGCTGAGCAGCGTCGGCGCGGACAAGCCGGACAAGACAGGCCCCGTCGTTGGGCTTTACAATTTTGAAAAGAAACTTAGCGCGATTCCTGGGTTGAACGCCCTCTACCTGCGACCCGCCGCTTTCATGGAAAACCTTCTGTTCCAGGTTGGCGTGATCAAGTCCTTCGGAACAACGGCCGGCCCCGTCAAAGGCGATCTGCCGGTACCCATGATCGCAACGCGGGATATCGGCGACGCGCCCGCCGAAGCCCTGTTGCACTTCGATTTTCAAGGAAAGAGCACGCGCGAACTGCAAGGGGCTCGCGATGTCACGAACACGGAAGCCGCCAAAATAATCGGCGCCGCGATTGGCAAGCCCGACCTGACATATAAGCAGATGCCCGGGGCACAGTTGAAGCCCGGTTTCATGCAGATGGGCATGTCTTCGAATATGGCGGATCTGCTGTTGGAGTTGGCGGAGGCGCAGAATTCGGGCCACTTAAAGGTGCTTGAGCCGCGCTCACCAAAGAACACCACTCCCACGACGCTGGAGACTTTTGCATCCGAAGTTTTCGCGCCGGCCTATCGCGCACAAAAAGCGGCCCGGGCCTAACGAACCCCTCCACCTGGTTGTGAGCGGAAGGTGGCCTTTTTGGGTAGTGGGTCAGTTTTCCGGTTTGCTCGTCACCCGCCCACGGCCAGAATCGCGATTTCCCAGAAGCCGGCTTCTGGGCAGTCAGGGGCACATGTCCGGTAACCGCTGCGAGTGTCTTGAAGTCGCTTATTTGACATCGTCCGTGGGTAACCGTTTAAAACAGGCGTTATCACAAACAGTCTACACGCTCCCGATAAACGGCGTTCCCGCACAGTTGACGTATTGCTGAGACTTGGACGAAGGAAGCGGCTCGGTTCTTGCGCCGATTCCGATGGCGGCACGGACGGTAACTGGGTTTTTGACTCTCAACATTCCTGCTCTCGGGCCGGGCGCCCCAATTTGACCGTTCAATCAATCTTTCCACAGAGCCCGATTCTGGAAAACTTACGGTTGGCCGACGATTCACCCGTTTGGTCTCGGTTGAAGCACAAAACGAACAAGGGCTCTCAAATGTCACTCGTATTTCAGGGCAACCATGGGATCCACACGAATCGCGCGGCGTGCAGGGATGTAGCAGGCCGCGAGCGCCACAACGGCCAGTAAAAACGTGACACCGGCGAACGTAAGCGGATCCGTCGGGCTGACGCCGAAGAGCAGGCTCGCAAGGAATCGCGTCAGGAGCAATGAAGCCATCAGCCCAATCGCCAATCCTGCAAGAATCACCTGCATCCCTTCATTCAGCACGAGGCTGAGAACGTGCCTTGGCTCGGCGCCGAGAGCCACGCGAATACCGATTTCACGTGTGCGCTGCGAAACCGAGTACGCGATCACTCCGTAGAGACCAACGGCGCTGAGAATCAGAGCCATGATTCCGGCGATGCCGAGCATTACCAGTGTGAACGATGCGCGCGCCATCGAGCCTTTGTAGTAGTGATTCATCGTGTAGACGCCGGCCAGCGGCAAATTGGCATCAATGGACCACACGGCTCGGCGAATTTGCCCCAGGAGGCTTTCAGCCCCGGCTAGAGGGCTGCGGACAACAAAAGTGCCGAAACGCTCGACAACCATCGGCTGGCTCTCGAAATTCTGCAGCAAGACGGGCCAATAGACGTCCGTAGGCCAGGGCTTGTCGATGCCATCGTCGCGGACATCGCCGACCACGCCAATGATTTCGCGCCAGTCGTCTGCGTCCCTGACGCGAATGCGCTTGCCCACAGCGGCGGCGGGCGTACCCCAATATTCGCGGGCGAAGTTTTCGGAAATCAGCGCAACGGGAACTTCGTTGAAGGTATCTGCCCAGGTTATGTCGCGCCCGGCGAGGAGCGGTATGCCCATGGTTTGGAAATATCCGGGCGTAACGAACACGAAGTGCCGCGCCGGCGTCGGCGCGCCCGCGACGCTGGGCTCGTGGCCCTCGGCGTTGAGAGGATGCAGATAGGTGTCGCCATCCATGGGGACGGCGGTGGACAAGGCGGCTGAGGAAACGCTGGGAATCGCGGCCAGCTTCTCCAGAATCTGCTGTTCAATGCGCGGGACCTTGGCATCGTCCGGTACGTCGGAACTCGGGATGGAAATGCGGAAGGTCTGCAACCCGGCGGGATCCGCGAATCCGGGCTCCACGCGCGTCATTTTGTTAAAGGTGCGAAGCATCAGCCCGGAGCAAATCAGCAAAACAAACCCGAGCGCAACTTGAACGGTGACGAGCACGTTGCGCGCGCGATGGCGTTCGCGAGTGAGGCCGAAGGTGCGGCTTCCTTCGACGACCGCGGAACTCGTTCGGGTCTGTTTCAGAATCGGAATCAAGCTGAAAATCAGAGTGCTGATGAGCGCAATCCCGAGTGTGAAGTAGACCGCCGGAGGATTCAGCCCGATGTTGCCGGCGCGTGGTAGGTCCGATGGTGCATGCGCGGCGACCAAGCGCAACGCGGCCCATCCCAGTCCCAAGCCGCACGCGCTGCCAATCACACCAAGCACCACGCTTTCATTCAGTAGCTGCAGAGCGACGCGGCGGCGGCTCGCTCCGAGGGCGGTGCGCACCCGTAATTCATTCTGACGGCCTTCGGTACGCACGAGCAGCAGATTCGCGACGTTCGCGCATGCGATAAGCAAAACGATGCCGATGCCTCCCATCAGCACCCACAGCATCGTGCTGACATTGCCGATGACTTCCTGTTTGAGCGGTAAAAGACTTGGAGAGAGCCGTATTTTCTCAATTCCCTCGATGGTTATGCCGGCAGGAGGCGGGAAACTCGCGAATGTGACCGGAATCAAGCGCGCGACATCGGCGCGAGCTTGTTCGAGCGTGATGCCCGGTTTGAGACGAGCGATGCCGGAGTAGCTGAAATCCATCAGGTGCGTTTGGCTGCGGTCCAACTGGAGCGGCAAGATCAGGGCGAGGTTCCGTGTGTCGAGAAACTGGAAATTCCGCGGCATAACGCCGATGATCTGGCGGGCGACTCCATCGACGATGATGGTCTTGCCGATCGCGGCCGGGTCGGCGCTGTATTTTCGCTGCCAGTAGGCGTACGTAAGAATTGCGGTGGGCGCCGCGCCAGGAGCGTCGTTCGCCGGGGAGAAACCGCTGCCGAGGATCGGCGGAATGCCAAGAGCCGTAAGCACACCGTATGTTACGTGCAGCGCGTGCACGCGCTCGGGTTCACTGAAACCTGTGACGTTCACGTCGCGATCCGAGTCGCTTTCGACGTAGATTCCCAAATCCTGAAATGTGCGGCCCTGCTCGCGAAAGATGAAGTAATCCTCCGGAGCCATGCCGCGCAGCGACGCATTTACTCCGAGCGGGGTGAGCTCGAGTCCAATGAGTTGCTTGGGGTGCGGATAAGGGAGGGGCTCCAGCACGACGCCATCGAGGACACTGAAGATAGCCGTGGTCGCGCCGATGCCCAGGGCCAGAGTCAGAACAGCGACGATCGCGAAGCCCGGAGATTTGCGCAAAAGCCGGAGAGCGTAGCGTAAATCCTGAGCGAAGACCTCGAGGAACATACCGGAGCGAATGGCGCGCACCTCTTCTTTCACTCGTTCCACGCCGCCAAGTTCGATGAGCGTTTGCCTGCGGGCTTCTGCACGTGAAAAACCCTGCTTCATCTTCTCCTGGGTCAGCAGTTCCACGGCAGATTGCAGCTCATCGTCCAGTTCTTGCTCGACCGCGTTTTTGTGCAGAAGGTTTCGAAAGAAACTGTGAATTCGGCCCGGCATGAGGCCTCCCATCTGAACTCAGGCCGATTCGACGGCCGCCGTCATGATCTTGACCACCTGAATCCAATCCCGCTCCTCGGCACGGAGCTGTGCGCGACCGGTGAAACTTAGGCGGTAATACTTGGCCCGGCGATTGTTTTCAGAAGCGCGCCACTCCGATTCGACCCAACCTTTCTCTTCCATGCGGTGCAAAGCGGGGAACAGCGAGCCATAACTGACTCGAAAGGCGTCGCCGGTAATCTGCGCGATGCGCCGGGACACACCCACTCCATGCAATGGCTCCAACGCCAACGATTTCAAGATCAGCAGGTCTAGCGTGCCACGCAAAAGGTCGGTTCGTTTCTTTCCCATTTCGCCCTCTTATCGGAATGCGATATGAGCACGTCTCCTGCCATACCGCTCGATTCGGACGCGCTTGTCAGGCTAGAACTTACGGCGTCGGCGTCGCCGGGTCAAAATGTCTGTGAACGAATTCGAGAAAGTGTGTCCCATAATCGAACATCCATTGGACGTGCAAAGCTTCTTACCGTCCTTAACCCCACGAGGTACCACGTGCCACTGTCTGGATCACTCTCCCATGTGGACGCTATCACCTGAAAGGTCAGCAGGAGCATTTGCGGCATTCGGAAATTCGCACAACGATGAATATCTACGAGCGAGCAGTTTCGAATGCGATGCTTTCGCGCAGAGTGTTTCTCTCCGGCGTAAATCCACAACCCGTCGCGAAGACGCCTCCAATCCGCACTCTTCCTTTCTTGCCGCCTCCAAAAACATCAAAAGAAAGATTCGTTCTCTTGACACGAGCCCCTGCGCGGCGGTACACCGAAAAACAGGAGGTGCTGTCATGAGAATCGTAGTGATCGGCGGCAGTGGGCTCATCGGCTCAAAACTCGTGCCGAAGTTGCGCGAGCAAGGGCACGAGACCCTTGCTGCATCTCCGAAATCCGGTGTCAACACAGTCACGGGCGAGGGCCTCGCCGAAGCCTTGAAGGGCGCAGCGGTGGTCGTTGACGTCACGAACGCTCCCTCTTGGGAAGACTCCGCAGTCATGAGCTTTTTCGAAACCTCTACGCGCAACCTTCTCACCTCTGAAGCGGCCGCGCGCGTGGGACACCACGTCGCGCTCTCCGTCGTGGGAGCGGACCGCATGCCGGAAAGCGGGTACTTCCGCGCTAAAATCGCTCAGGAGAATTTGATCAAGGGCTCATCCATCCCGTATTCGATCGTTCGCGCCACGCAATTCTTCGAATTCATCAAGGGCATCGCCGATTTTTCCACCGAAGCCACTAAAGTCCGCCTGCCGTCTGTGCTCATTCAGCCCGCGTCGGCCGACGATGTGGCCAGTGCGGTCGGGAGTGTAGCCACCGGCTCGCCCGTGAATGGCATGGTTGAAGTAGGCGGTCCCGAGAAATTTCGGCTCGATGAACTTGTCCGTCGAGGGCTCGCCGCGAACAATGACCAGCGCGAGGTCCTCGCTGATCCCGCCGCGCGGTATTTCGGCATCCTGGTCAAGGAGCGAACGCTGGTTCCCGCGGACGACGCGAAGTTGGGAAAGACGCGATTTGAAGATTGGCTCGCGGAAGGCAATCTGAAGGCCCGGGGAGCGGGTGGCTAGCTTCCGCGTATCTCCGGCCCGCCGCTTTGAATTGGTGTGAAAGCCCCAGCCCCTTTCCTTGCCTGGACGGCAAGGCTGCATGATGCCCAGACGCTGAATATGCTGCGCGCCCGGTGGACGTTTCACTCGCCGCCAAGATATACTTCCGCCACGCCATTCACAGGCCCATGGTCCGATGAGCGAAATCAGCGAGAATGGTCGCATATCGGCGGCGGACGCCGACAGCCTCCGGCTGATCGTGGACGCGATTCCGGCCATGGTGTGGACCGCCCTTCCCGCCGGTTCGCGCGATTTCGCCAATCAGCGCTGGCTCGACTACACCGGCCTTTCCCCTCAACAGGCTCTCGGCGCTGAGTTTGCGGAAATGCACCCCGAAGATCGCTCCGCCTTTCTGGAGAGTTGGCGCCTGAATGTTTCAGCAGGAATCTCGCGGGATCTCGATGTCCGCCTCCGTCGCGCCGACGGCGGCTACCGTTGGTTCCATCTGGCCGCGGCGGCGATGCGCGACGCCTCCGGCCAAATAGTCAGATGGATTGTGACCGCCACGGACGTTGACGAATGCAAGCGGGCCGGCGAAACGGAGAAAATGCATGCCCTCCAATTGAAGCAGATTATAGACGTCGCTCCGCTTCACATGTTCATTTGGGAAGCGGACGCCAGCGCCTCGTTTGGAAACCGCGCGTCCCTCGATTTCTTTGGCCCCATCCCTCCGAAACCTCCCATGGTCTTTCTCGAAATGGTCACCCACCCCGAAGACATCGAAAAGCTCCGCGCCGGGATCATATACGCGATGTCGCGCGGCGAAGTCTTCGAGATGGAAGTCCGCATGCGCCGCCGCGATGGCGAGTATCGCTGGTTTCTCTACCAGATCTATCCTTTGCGCGACGAACACGGGCGCGTCGCCCGCTGGTGCGGCACGCGCATTGACGTTCACACCCGGAGGGAATCGCAGGAGCGCGACCAGCGGGAAAACCTTGCCCTTCGCGAGGAGATCGACAAAGTCGCGATGTTTGAGGAGATCGTCGGCGACTCGCCCGCCTTGCAAGCCGTCCTGGCCCGCGTCGCCAAGGTCGCGCGGACCGACTCGACCGTCCTGATTACGGGCGAAACCGGCACCGGAAAAGAGCTGATCGCCCGCGCCATTCACAAACGTTCGCCCCGCTCCGGGCGCGCCTTTGTCAGCGTGAATTGCGCGGCGATTCCCCGCGATCTGATCGCTTCGGACCTCTTCGGCCATGAAAAAGGCGCTTTCACGGGCGCTCTCCAGCGCCGCTTGGGCCGCTTCGAACTCGCCGAAGGTGGAACGATTTTTCTGGACGAGATCGGCGAGCTTCCCGCCGACACGCAGGTCGCTCTTCTGCGCGTTTTGCAGGAAAGAGAGTTCGACCGCGTCGGCGGCAACCGCCCAATCCGCGCGAATGTGCGGGTGATTGCCGCGACCCACCGCGATCTGCCCGCAGCTATCGCCGCGGGATCTTTCCGCAGCGACCTCTTTTACAGAATCAACGTTTTTCCGATCGAAATTCCCCCCTTGCGTGAACGAAAGGAGGACATTCGCCTCCTCGTCGAATATTTCATCGACCGCTACGCCAGCAAGTCCGGCAAGAAGATCCTGCGCATTGACCGCAAAAGCCTGGACCGTCTGCAGTCCTACCCCTGGCCGGGCAATATCCGCGAGCTCCAAAACGTAATCGAACGCTCCGTAATCGTCTGCGACACGGAAGACTTTTCGGTGGATGAAAGCTGGCTTTCCCAGAGCCGCGAGCCGGGCCGCCCCCTTTCTGACGAGCTGATGACGCAGGAAAAGACCCTCATCGAAGAGGCTCTTTCGAAATCTAGGGGCCGTGTTTCGGGTCACACCGGGGCCGCTGCGATTCTCGGTATGCCTGCGTCAACCTTGGACTCCAAAATTAAATCTCTGAAGATTGACAAACGCCGTTACCAGCCTCGCTAGCCCAAATTCCCGCCGCCACACAGCTGCTATCACGAAATTTCGTAAATTTCCAGGAGTCGCGGGACCTGTAAATCAAATAACTCCCGTGTATGCATACATTTAATTTGGCAATCCTATTGCTCCATAACCCCATCGGTCGGATTTTTCACCGACGGGGAGATATGTGGAAACTCGAGAGAGCACAACAGGGCAATCTTCGCGTTCTCGTTCTTAGCGGCCGCATCGAGCAAGAGCAGCTTGCGGACCTGAAAGCCGCCCTGGAAGCCGAACAGGACGGTCAAGGCGTCGTTCTTGATTTGAGTGCGTTGAAGCTGGTTGACCGGCAAGTAGTGAAGTTTCTGGCGACCTGCGAGATCTCGGGGATTCGCCTGGAAAATTGCCCGCGGTACATCCGCGAGTGGATCACCAGAGGCAAGGCCGGAAGCGATGACACGCCTTCCACCGAACTTTCCTAGGTCGAAGCGCGCATTTCACCGCGATTTCGAAGTATGCTCCCTCTCGCGGTCGAGGAGCGGAGCCCGCCCTTGGCGGGCTCTGCTCCATGACTGGCGCCGGGATCGCAATCGCCTGGCGGACTTTTCGTTCAGAGGTGCGGGAAATGAATAACGAATCCGCGGGATTCCCTGAGGAAAGGAATGGACTTTCCAATCGGACGGCCGAGGCGCGCACGGTTGCGTCGGAACCCAACCGCCCCCAGCGCTCATTTCTGCAGCTGGAGATGAGCGACTTTTGGTCGGGTGACCTGGGTCTCACTCTCGTCACCATCTCCGTAACAATTCTCATTTTTGTGGTCACTCCGCTCCGCGATGCCGGCATTTCCATGCGAATCTTTATGGATCTCGCCGTGGTCGTTCTCATGATTTACGGAGCAAGCGTCATTAAGGGAGGCAGTTTCTTCAAGGTCAGCCTGATCGTCGCTGTAAGCACCACGGCGGTCGTCCTGGCGGCAGGTCGGGTGCACCCCACTCTGTTCCTGCATCTTTGCGGCAGCGTTCTTGTCACCATCACCCTTTTGCTCTACATCCGCGTCGTTTTGGTTGTGATGTTTCGCGCGGGGCCCGTCACCTGGAGCCGCATCCAGGGCGGCGTTTGCGCCTATTTGCTCCTCGGCATGGCGTGGGCCTCCGCTTTCCAGTTCTTGGAGCAGTTCCACCCGGGCTCCCTGCATTTTGCTTCGCCTCCGGCGGACCTGGACCAACTCAGCGCGAAGGTTACTTACTTCAGTTTTGCCATGTTGACCACGGTCGGCAGCGACATCACGCCCGTGCATCCATTTGCGCGCTCCCTCGCCACCGCGGAGGCCATCACCGGCCAGCTTTTCCCGGCCATTCTCATCGGCGCCCTTGTGGCCATGGCCATGCAAGCTCGCCCCAAATCCTAGCGCTGTTTCCAGCGGCGCCGGTCTGGGTGTTCTGCGACAGCCATAGATCGCAGTTAAAATCTTCGTTGAACGCTTGAACTTCGAGGGGAATGCGTATTTGCAAGTCGCGGTATGACGCCGAGCCGTCAGGCACCCCATTCGGGCACTACTCGTGCCATGTTCCACAGCATGTTGTCCAAGGCACTATCCATCTGATCGTGCGGTTCTGTGCGGGTATTGCAGAGCGCGGCCCAGTTCATTCCGATCGAAGTCCGTACCATGATCGAGGTTGTCCCGGGCAGGCTCCCGTTGTGCCACCATGTTCCGGGCGCATCGGTTCTCACCATCCACCCTCTTGCATAGCTTGCCGGCGAGGTCTTTGGGTAGGCGGGAGTCGGCGTCGTCATCGTTTGGATGGTTTGCGGCTGCAACAAACTCGGAAAGCCCGGCACTCCGCCCAAATGGTCCAGAAAAATAACCAGATCCGAAGGCGTTGCGATCCACCCGCCGTGCGAGTCCATTCTCGTGACGTTCATCTTGTACGGGTCTTCGCTGTATTGACCCACGTATTCCACTTCATTGGGATATCTCTGGCTCAGCTTGTTCCGGCCGATGGCCATATCGCTGATTCCGCACGGTGCGAGGACGTTCGCCTGCACGTAGTCGGCATACGCCTGTCCCGAGATCTGCTCGATCACGCGGCCCAGCACGCAGTATCCGAAATTCGAATAGGCCCAATGTTCGCCGGGAGGATAGCTGAGCGGCAGGTTCTTCAACGTCCAGGTAATCAGCTTCGTCTGATCCCAGGAGTTGTGTTGGAACATTGGATCGGTCGAATCGTTCGGCCACCCGCCTGAGGTATGTGTCAACAGGTGATCCACGGTCACATCCTCGACGTATTGCGCGTACGGCAGCTTCCCGTATTTCGTTCCCAGAATTCCGGAAGCGCCGAAGACCTTGTCATTCAAATTGAGTTTACCTTTTTCGACCAGCGTAAAGATTGCCACGGAAGTGATGGGTTTCGTGACGCTCGCGATGCGGAAGAGTGTGGTGTCCTGGGACTGCATTAAATCTTTTCCGTACGCCATTCCCATCGCTCTGTCCCACACGAACTCGCCATTTCGCGCCATGGCTATCGAAAGCGCCGGCACCGAGAAGGACCTCCGAAACTCCCCGGCAATCCTCCCCATCTCCCCGCGTTCTCTTCCGTTTGGTTGCTGTCCGCCATGTTGCGGCAGAAAAGCCCCAAACGCTGGAGCCGCAACGGCACTCGCTGCAGCCGCGCCAAACAACGTTTTGATCAAGCTTCGCCTAGTCATCTGTTCCATCGCGCTCATGATCCTGTCTCCGCTCTTTTCAGTAGAAGTCCCGGTTTGTCGACTCGCTCGAATCTCTCCGCAAGCGTCTGCCGTCGCTCCGTCTTTGCACTTATCCTTTCGCAAGAGGCGTTTCCACAACGCGCGTTAACATCCGCGTGATGCAAGTCCGGCCAATTTGATACGGCAAGATCGGGGCCAAACGTAACACGCTCACAGCGCACATATTTACCTGCGACAATCCTGCAAGAACGGGCCCCGCATTCACGATTTCTCGTGAATTCCCGGCGCCCCCGAAACCATCCGCTTCTTAAGCCCCTTATTTTGAGCTGCCCCATTTGGTGTCTCTATTGCATTATGTGACTACAGTAGTTGAGCCAAACCGGGCGTCAAAGGGATTTTCTGGAGGATGTCGTGAAATACAGATTTGCGAAAGCTCTAGTGCTGGGACTCGCTTTTTTTATGCTTGCGGGCAGCGGCGCGTTAGTCGCGCAAGAAGTCCCCGCCGAAGCGCCACCGGCCAATGTGGCGGGGAATTGGACGATTTACGCGAAAGGTCCGACAGGTAGAACGTCCACGAAATACATTGAACTAAAACAAAATGGCAGCGCTCTTTCGGGTCATTTCAAGGGGCCCAATCAGTCCGGTGGTTTGGAGGGCACCATCAATCAGCAGCACATCGTCTTTCGCACCAAGACTCGCGACGTGTTCACGTTTCGAGGCCGGGTTGACGGCCCGCGTGTTGATGGAATCGTCCAAGGCGCCTCGATAAAGGGCACCGTTCATGGCCGGAATGGAACCGGAGAGTGGCAGGCTGTCCGGTCCAATTGATTGAGGCGAATTTTTTCCGAGGGTTCATGAATCGAGCTGCGTCTCCGCCTCGGAGGAACCGGCTATATCGCGTCCTGGAAAATTTCTTCCAGCAGCGCTTCTTCCGCGTCAAGAATGCTGGCAATCAACCCCAGGCGGCCCTTGCTCGGAACAAATTCCAACCGGCGAATCCCGAACGGATCGATTTCCCGGCGGATCAATCGCAATTCCTCGGCGCTCGGCGCGGGAGTAAGCGGCAGTGGATTGGCGGCCAGAAATTCACCGCCCGTCTGCTCGCGCACTTCCTCGAGCGTCGTATGCGGATGGATGCTGGCGAGGCGGAAGCGCCGGCTTTCGTTGTCCAGTTCAAATATCCCGAGATTCGTAATCAGCCGCACTTTGCCCGGCTGGAGTCCTGCCTGGATTCGCTCGGCGTCTCCCAGGATTCCCCGGGCCGCCGTGCAGAATCCCACGGATTCGACAAACCGCTCGGGCGAATGCCGCGTCAGGTACAGAACGAAATTCTTATGAAGGTTTGCCACGTCGGCCATTCCGCCTTGCCCCGGAAGGCGGAGCCGCCTGCCCTTGGTTTCAATCCATGCGTTGTTGGTGCGCCCGGCCGCATCCACCTGCGCCACTGTAATCACTTCATGTGTGATGCGCCCTGTCTGGTAATACCAGTGATACGTCTCATCGCCGCCCCAGAATGCCTTCGCCGTCTGCCAATCGAGCGTTTCGGCCAGCGTCAGAGACATGGGGTGCGATTCGACATCGATGAACCCTCCGTTCAACGAGATCAGCGTGAGCCCCGGCGCATGGGTGCGCTTGGCCAAGAGATAGGAGACAGTCGCCAGCGGCGAAACCGACCCGACCGAGCAGATGCTCTCGCTGTCGTATTCCCGCGCGAGCGTGGCAGCCAGAAGTTCATCCACGGTGTAGGGCGCGTCGTCGGCGGCTTCCAAGCCGTGGCGCCTCAGCCTCTGCGGAGTGAGCGTCCGCACGCTGACGCCAGGCGTTCGCCGGAGAAATTTCTCCCGCTCCTCCGCGCACGCAAATCGCGCTTTCGCTGAATCCCCCGAAGGTTTTGCGCTTTCTCCGCCGGACTCGCCCTGGCCCGCTTGCGCCTTTCTCCGTTCTTCCTCCTCACGGACGTAATTCATCAATTTTCGGTAATCGGTTGAATAGTACGGCAGGCAGGAAGTCGGATAGGCTCCCATCGGGACGCGCGCCACCGCTGTCACGAAATTGCGCGGCAAGACGAACGATTTCGGCGCGTGCCCGAGTTTTCCCTCTTCAACGATTTCTTCGACGGTGAACAGTTTCGTTTTTGCCGCTCCCAACAGGCTCAGGTCGAGCCCCCGGGCTCCCTGAATTTCCACGTTGCCTTCGCGATCGGCTCTTTGCGCGTGAATCAGCAGGACGTCCACGTCCAGGCGTCGCGCCTCCCCCACCGGCTCGCCCGTAAACGGAGAACGTGTCTGCTTCCAAAAGTCTCCCGCGCTCATCAGATCCGAACCCACGGGCAATTGGAATGGCATTTCGGGCAGGTTGAAGAAAGCGGCGTGCAATCCCTGAATCATCGCCAGCGCGGACCACTCCTCGACTTCGACACGCCGCGTCTCGAGCGCCTCGCGAAATCGCGGCGCCAGGCCGAAGATGTCCATGCTCGAAAAACAAAACACGAGCTTCTGGATAGCCTCCGCCTTCAGAAACATTTCGAGCGCCAATCCGCCGCCCCAGCTTACAAACGTAAAATCCCGCCGCCCGAGCGCCAGGACTTTCTCGATCAAGGCGATGGGAAGTCGCGCGAGATGAACGCCGCCGATTCCGATTCGAACCTCGCCCGGCACTCTGCGCGCTAGTTCGTCAAGGCTCAGAATCTCCGTCATATCAACGCTGCGACCTCCCGGTCATACGGTTCTCAAAAGACAGGCGCGCAGTATAGCAGCATGAAGAGCTTGCACAGAGGAGCGGCGGGCGGGCTTTGCTCCGCGGTGGGCCGCTCTCATACGAGGAAGTCCATGGCCAAGAGGCAAATTGTTTTCTTGCTTTGCCGGAAGACGCCCGTTGAGGCAGAATACTTTTCCACAAATGCCACAGGTAAGCAGATAGACCAAATTTCAGGCGAATCCGCACTCGAATCAGCCACCCGCGCAGCGCCCGCGGGCGTCGCTCGCGGACCGCGGAGAGTCCGCGGCTGTTCGACCGTGCAAGGAGGGTCTCGTTATGCGCCTTAAAGACCGGGTCGCGTTTATTTCCGCAACGGCGAGCGGCATCGGCCAGGCGATTGCCGAATTGTTCGCAGCGGAAGGAGCGTCTGTCATCGGCGTGGATGTGGATGAAAAGGGTGGCGCTGCGACGAACGATAAAATCCGCTCGCGGGGTGGCAAGAGCCTGTTCCTGCGAGCCGATGTCGGATCCGAGGCAGATGTGCGGAGCGCCGTCCAAAGTGGACTCCGCGAGTTCGGCAAAATCGATGTTCTGGCCAACGTCGTGGGAATCGCCTCCGAATCGCCGTGCCATAAAATGGACCTGAGCGACTGGGAACGAATCATGCGCATCAACCTCACGAGCATGTTCCTCACTTCCCGGGAAGTCCTTCCGGGCATGATGGAGCGCAAATACGGATCGATCGTCAACATGGGTTCCGTCCAGGGATTGCTCGGCCTGGCGGGTTACCCGCACTACGCGGCCAGCAAGGGCGGCGTCATGAGCCTGACCCGACAGATGGCCCGCGAGTATGCCTCCTACGGAATCCGCGTCAACTGCATCGCTCCCGGAACGATTGAGACGCCTTTGAACCAGCAGGTCTTGGAACGCGCGCAAAATCCGCAGGAGTTGCGCGCCGCCTGGGTCAAGATGCATCCCATGGGGCGCCTCGGGACGCCGCTCGACGTCGCCTATTCGGCGCTCTATCTCGCTTGCGACGAGAGTTCGTGGGTCACCGGGCATTGTCTGGTCATCGACGGGGGCCTTACAGCTTCCGCGCCGGTGTAGCCAGGCGTTGAAAAATTGCGCCCGCGCTTTCTGTGGCGCCGGCCGGATGGAGGATGAACAAGCATGGCGGGACCATTGAAGGGTTTGCGTGTCGCCGATTTCAGCCAGTTGGTCCAGGGCCCGAGCGCGACGCAGTTTCTCGGAGACATGGGCGCGGATATCGTCAAAATCGAGCCCCGGGGCGGAGACTGGTCGAGGAATTGGTCGGTCGGCGATTTTTTCATGCAAGGTGAAAGCCTGTCGTTTCTCGCGTTCAATCGCGCCAAGCGAAGCATCACTCTGGATTTGAAAGCGCCGCAGGGAAAAGAGATCGCACTGCGCATCATCCAGTCGAGCGACGTGCTCATCGAGAATTTTCGCCCGGGCGTGATGGACCGCCTCGGCCTCGGCTACGAAAGATTGTCCGCGTTGAACCCCGGCTTGATCTACTGCGCGAGCTCGGGTTGGGGCCAGGATGGTCCGTACGTCGAACGCCCCGGCCAGGACCTGCTGGCCCAGTCCGTGGCCGGGGTCCTGATGCTCAATGGCACCGCCAACGATCCGCCGCTGCCTGTCGGCATTGGCTTGGCCGATCTCACCGCCGCCACGCACATCACGATTGCCGTACTCGCCGCCCTGTATGAACGGTCGCGATCGGGAAAGGGGCAAAGAGTGGACGTCAATCTGCTCAATTCGATGATGCACATGGCCACGCAGGAGCTGACCCTGTATTTCAATTCCCTCCGAGAGCCTCAACGGAGCGCCGTGGGAGTCGGGCATCCGTGCGCCGGAGCGCCGATGGGCGTCTACAAAACGAAAGACGGTTATATTTCGATCGCCATGATGCCGGTCGGAAAAATCGCCGCGCTCGTCGGAGTGGAAGGATTCGAAGGGAACGACTCGCGAAACGTCACCGCCGGCCGGGACGAAGTAAAGCAGAAGCTCGAAAAAGGGTTCGAGAAAAAAACGACCGCCGAGCTGATGGACATATTCATCGCCGCCGATATTTGGGCGGCTCCCGTAAACAGTTTTCCCGATGTCGAGCGCGACCCGCAGGTCCGGCACAATCGGGCGATCGTCGAGTTCGAGCATCCGGTCGCCGGCAAATTCCGCACGGTTGGACCGCCGGTCAAATTCAGCCGGACCACCGGGGAAATCCGCCGCCCGCCGCTCTTGGGCGAGCACAATGAAGAGATTCTCGCTGAATTGGGTTACACCAAGGACGAAATTGCGGCCTTCAAATCCGCCAAAATTGTCTGACGCCTTCAACCGGAGGATCGCCTCTTGAAAATCCTGCGGGGAATGACGTGGAAACACGATCGCGGGCTTGCGCCGATGCTCGCGACCGCGGCTCGATTTGCCGAAACGCATCCCGGCATTCGGATCGAGTGGGAGGCCCGATCTCTGCAAGGCTTCGCCGATCACCCCATTCGGCGGCTGGCCGCGGAATTCGATTTTCTTGTTCTCGACCATCCCTTCATGGGAACTGCGGCCAAGGGAGGCGATCTGGTTCCGTTGGACCTGCACATTGCCCCCGAAATTCTTTCGACGCTGCGAAGCGAAAGCGTGGGGGCCTCGCACGACAGCTACTTCTACGACGGCCATCAATGGGCGCTGGCCATCGATGCAGCCGCGCAAGTGGCCGGATACCGTCCCGATTTGCTGGAGGCCGCCGGCGCCACCGTTCCCACGACGTGGGACGACGTGATGAATCTCGGGAGCATGCGCCGCGGCATTGTGACGATGCCACTCCTGCCGGTCGATTCGTTCTGCAGTTTTGTGACGCTCTGCGCCAGCGGCGGCGAGGCTCCGTTTGCGCCGGATTCGGATAAGGTGATCGGCGAAGAAACGGGGGAAGCGGTGCTGCGCCGATTGAAAAATCTGGCGGAGTGCGCGCCCGAGGAAGCCCTGGACTGGAATCCCATCGCCGTCTGGGAAAGGATGAGCGACACGGACGAAATCGCGTATTGCCCGCTCGCCTTCGGGTATTCGAATTACGCGCGGCCGGGCTACCGGCGATTTCCGATTCAATTCACGAATATACTTTCCGCGAGTCCGCGCTTTCCGGCAGGGTCGATTCTCGGAGGTGCGGGGCTTGCGATTTCCGCACAGTGCAAGGAATTGTCCCTCGCCGTCGAGTATGCGCAATGGGTGGCGGGCGCGGAGTGTCAGAGGACGCTCTACGTGAAATCGGGCGGACAGCCGGGCAACCGGAAAGCCTGGACGGATCCGGAAGTCAATGCAATATCGAACCGATTCTTCGAATCCACGCTGCCTACTTTGGACCAGGCTTACCTGCGACCGCGGTTTCCCGGCTTCATCGAATTTCAGACGGAAGCATCCGGTGTTCTCAGCAATTTTCTCGGTGGAAAGGCGAGTTCCGCGGAGACGCTGCGTTCGCTGAGTGGGTGCTACGCCAAGCGAAGAGCGTAGCGCGCCGTTTGCACGGCGCTGTTTTTTCGACCCGCTTGAAAGCCCGCGCAGGATGTACGTCCGCTTGGCGCATCCAGGCGATTTTTCCCCTCGGTTCTGAGCGAACGTGAATTTCAAAATCGCGCGCATCATGGCTCCGCCTCGGCGACGGCAACGGGAAGTTGTCTCTTTCGGGGGTAAAGTGCGGCGCGGAATGCGACTGCGGCCAGGAGCAAAACGGCCGGATCAATGGGATGGCGATAGCGAAGCAGAGCTTGCGAAAAGTAAAACGCGAACGGATAGATAACAGGGATGACGCCGGCGGGGAAAGCAAAGGGATTTCGCCAGGCGAACAGCAGCAGAATTCCGGCGAGGCAGGCGAAGGCGGCGGCGATGTTGGCCAGAAAAGCATATCGGATCAGGAGTGAATCGGTGGAAAGAAAATCTCTCCACGGCGTGTCTGTCCCCGCCCAGGTGGCCACAAACCTCTGCCAGGAGATTTGGACGAAGCGGCCGGGATGCGAAACGATCCACTCGAGAGCAAGGTCAAGTTTTTCGTGCATGTAGGCGACTTCGCCGAGCTGCACGTAGCGGGCGCGTTCGGCGGAATTATCGAGAGGATGCAACTGGCCGGGAAAATGATCTTTGTAAGCGTCGTTATTCCCGAGCCAGAGCTGCAATCCGAGCACCGAGCGAAAGGGAATGAAGCTATGAAAGACAACGTAATTGCGAACCGTCCAGGGAACGCAGCAGGCGGCCATAATGGCGACGGAGAGCGCGAGGCGGCGCAGGAAGGATCCAGCGGAAGCAAGCGAGCGATTATTCCTCCATTCGCGATATGCAAACCAGCCAAGCAAAAGCGGCAAGACTGAGAGCAGCGTGGGGTTGGTCATGAGCGTAAACCCCCAGAGCAGCCCGTAAGCGCACCAATCGCGCGCGCGGCGCGAGCCGGCAATTGTGACAGTCGCCCAGAGAATCGTCGCCGTGAGAAGCGCGGAAAGACACGTGTCCCAAATCCAGTCGGTGGGAATGACAAACGCGTTGGGAAACAGCGCCCAGAATCCGGCGGCGAGCAATCCGGTCCCGCGTCCTGAAATTGTGGTTCCCGCGAAATAAAGCGGAATGCAGGTGAGCACGGAGCAGAAAATATTGAACCAGACGGCGGCGACAAAAGCGGGGTAGGTGTAGGTGCCGAAGAGGCGAAAAAGTTCGGCGAGAATGAGCGGGTATACGGGAGCTTGCCAGGCCGTTGGTCCGGTCTGAACGCGGAAGGGAGAGCTGAAACCTCCGCCGGTGGCGAGCGAATAGGCGATATTGCCGGGCTCGTAGAGGAAGGAAACGGTGGAGAGGACTTGATGAGGCGTCACGTCCTGGCGATACCAGAAATACGCAGCGCGGGCTGCGAGGGAGACAACCAGAATCAGCGCGAGCGACGCCGCAGCGCTCTGGAACCGGCGGGCGAATTTCAATGCGCAGCCGCCGCAGACTCGGAAGATTGCAAATGGCGCGAAAGAAAATCCGCGCCCGCGGAATAGGCCGCAATCCACGAGCGGTGCAGAAGAAAAGTGTGAATTTCGTCGGGGAAAATCAACTCCTGAAACTCGACGCCCTGTTTGCGCAGGGCATCGGCCAATTCGACGGTCTCGGCAAAAGGAACATTGCGATCGTCGTCACCATGAACGAGGAGGACGGGCGAGCGCCAGGTGGAGACGGAAGCGATGGGCGAAGAATCGAAAGCGATGCGGGCGAAATCGGGATGCGTGCGGGGGTCGTAACTGGCGACCCAGTTGGTAATTTCGATGTTCCAGTCGTGAACGCCGTGCATGTCCACGCCGGCGGCGTAGAGATCGGAGGAACGCGCGAGAGCCAGAGCCGTGAGATAGCCGCCATAACTGCCACCCCAGGCGCCGATGCGGTGTGGATCAACATCGGAGCGGCCGCGGAGAAAGAGCCCGGCGCCCTGAACGTCGTTGTATTCGCTCGCGCCGGTCGCTCCATAGTTCAGGGCTTCGCGGAAATCGAGGCCGTAGCCGATGCCGCTGCGGTAATTGACGGCGAGGACGATGAATCCGCGGCTGGCGAGATACTGGTTCATGCCGTAGGCGTAGTTGTAGTAGTCCATGTAATGCCAGCCGAGAAGCATCTGGCGGCGCGAGCCCCCGTGAAAAAACACGACGGCGGGATAGCGTTTGGCGGATGAATCGCCGGGAGGAAGGAAAAGCTGTCCGTGCAGCGTGAGACCATCGGCGGAGGGGAAAATCACCTGCTGAGGGACGACGAGCTGCGCGGCGGGAAAAGTGGAAGGAATTTGATCGGCGGCGAGATCGCGAATCGCGCCGGAAGAGGACAACAGAGCGGGACGCATGGGGATGCGGGCGTCGGAGCGAAGAATGGCGATGGCGGAATCGTCGCCGGCAGCGACGGGATAGGTTTCGATGCCTGTTCCGGACGTAATTTCCTGTGGTGTTCCTCCGGAGACAGAGACTCGCCAGATGTGGCGGCGGTCAACGTCGTCTTGATTCGAGGAGTAAAGAACGTCTTTGCGATCGGGTGTGAGAGATACGTCCTCGACTTCGAAGGCTCCGGGAGTGAGGAGAATTGGCTGGCCGCCGGATGCGGAGATGGAATAGAGATGGGTCCAGCCATCCGCCTCCCAAGGAAAAATAATGCGGTTGCCGGCGCCCCAAAGAAGCTGGTTTTTCGCAACCATTTCGCGGAACACGCTGCCTTGTCCCTCACGCGCTGTCCAAATGGTGGAGGCTTTCTGCGTCCGAAGATCGTAGACGTGGATGGACCAGGGCGGGCCGGCGCGCATAGCGCCAAATGGGAGAAGATCACGTTGCGAAGGCTGGCGGAGAAAAGCGATCTGCTCGCCGTCGGGCGACCAGGCGGCGTCGGTGTCTAGATCGGTGCTGGGCGAAAGGTAGGCGAGAGACGCCGGGTGCAAGGTGAATAATCCGATGAAACCGTGGTCGGTGCGATCGCTGGTGAAGGCGAGAGAAGCGCCGTCGGGCGACCACCTCAATTGGCCGGCATTACCGCGCGCGTGGACCAGCTGCCCTGGCTTGCCGCTGCCATCGAGGCTGGCGCTCCAAATCTGGTCTTTGAGGATGTAAGCGACCGTCTTTCCATCGGGCGAAACGGCGGCGGAATGCCCCTCGCCGATCTTGCGCGGCTCGCCACCGGAAAGAGACACGACCCAGACGTCCTGCTCCTCGCCCTCCGGGTTCCGCGCGGGATTGGGGTAGGGTTTGTCGAGAAACTCGAGATCGCCCCCGCGCGTGTAGACGATGGAACTTGAGTCGGGCGCCCAGGCGAGTTCGCCGATGTCCTGCCCGTCGTCCTCGGTGTAGTTCGTGAGGGCGCGCGAACGATACTTTCCCGTGGCCGGATCAGGCGCGGCGATCCAGACGTTGCGCCTGCCTTCGGCGTTGAAGACCCACGCGAACATGGCCTTCGATGGCGAGGGGGTCAGGTCCGTGGGGAAGGGAGCGCTGAGAGCTTGCTGAAGCGTGAACCCGCCATCGGGAGCCGGTGGCGGGGAAGATTTCGGCGGGCGCGCGGGCACGGAAACGGCCGCAGCCAAAAGCATGGCAAAGGAAGCGGAAACAAAGCGGAACGCGGATTTCATGATGGAATCGTCCCCCCGAAATTGTGAAGGAAGGATATTACGGCGCGGGCGAAGCGGAGACAACCTGAACGCGAAGGGGAGCGGGCAAGACGAGGAAGAGAAGTCGAGGAGACCGGAAAGTCCTGGTCCAGGCGGAAGCGAACTGTGCTAGTTTTTGGGAAAGGAAGAATCGCATGTCTCGCCGCAAGAAACGGAAATTGGTAGCGCAGAAAGAAGCTAAAAGAAGGGCCAGGGTGGAAATCGGACAACCGCCCAGCGAGAGGATTATTCCGGACAAGCGGAAAAAGCCGCCGCGGCACAAAGTCCCGCTGACGGAATATTCGGATCTTTGAGAGCCCTGAAGTGTTGCGATTAGGATTGAGAGGCGGCGTTTGTTTTGATGAAGTTACAGCGATTCCTATTTCCGGGTTGTTGCGATTAGAAATGAGCCGTCGAAGTGCGACAACCGCTGATTTCATTCCATCCATTTAAGACTCCAAATTCCCGTGTTTTGAGTTTCGATGAATTTGTTTGGTCGAGATTCTGGTCCCAACCGAAAGAACGCACTCCAGCGTAGCAGATCGAGGACAGGCAGAAACCTGCCTAAAGGATGTGATTCAGAGCAGTTTTAGGGCTGACCTACCAGGACTGTACCTCGGTACAGGTCGCGCTCAACCGAACGAGGGGGCTGCGTGAGACGACCCGGCATCGGCGGCGCAGGCAATCGGCTGCTTTGGATCGTGAGCAAATCGCGAAGCCGGCCGCGGGGAACAAGGCGCCGTGGGATAAGGAGCGCAAAAGCGACTCCCGTATTACGGAACGATAAATATCACAGCATGGTAAGCAATGCAGATTGACACGCGGCAGGACCGCACTTAGGCTCAGGACGCAAATTTCCCGGAAAGGAGATTTCCATGGCGAAAAGCCCCACCATTCTGAAGGCCCCCGTGCCAGCGGCCAGCACGGGGCGAAACGGCCGGCGATTTCATGCCACGCGAGCCCCGAGAGCCTTCACCGACGACCCGCCCGGATTCACAACGGAGAAAGATCCGCGGGGGAAGGCGAGCACCGTATGGTTCGATCTGCCGCCGGCGACGGGAACACCGCCGTACCACCTGGATCTTTCGACGATACTCACCGATCAGGCGATGAATCAGATCGCAGCGAAGAAGAGGCTGGTGTTTCACAGCCTGGGAGATTCGGGAGGCGTGAACACGACGACGTACCAGCAAAATGTGGCGTCGTACATGGAGCTGGACTTCAATTCGGGGGATACGTCGGGGGCGAACCCGTCGTTCTTCTATCACCTGGGCGACGTGGTCTACTACGACGGCGAGATCAAGAATTACTACTGGGAGTTCTACGAACCGTATCTGATGTATCCCGGGCCGATTTTCGCGATTCCGGGCAACCACGACGGGGACATCGATCCCATCGACCCGAACAACAAGCCTTCGGATTCACTGAAGGGTTTCGCGAGGAATTTTTGCTCGCAGGCAGCGGTGCATTTGCCGGAAGCCGACGACGCGCCGCGCGACGCGATGACGCAGCCAAACGTCTATTGGACGCTCCTGACGCCGATGGCCACGATAATCGGGCTTTACAGCAACGTGCCGGAGGGAGGGCGCCTCGCTCCGGATCAGATTTCCTGGTTCGAGCAGGAACTGGAAAACGCTCCAAAAGCTTTGCCTGTAATCGTGACCGTGCATCATCCGCTGTACTCGGCCTATGGGCACCATCCGGGCAGCCAGGTGTTGAAGACGGTGTTCGAGCAGGCCACACAAAAAGCAAACCGCATTCCAAACCTGATCTTGACGGGGCACGTGCACGACTACCAGAGGTTCACGGGCTACCTGAACAACAAGCCGGTGGTTTGCATCGTGGCGGGAGCAGGCGGCTACAACCAGAAATTGCATCAACTCGACCCCAAAATGTTCAAGCCGACCGGCTGCCCGTACAAGTTTCCGAACCAGCCGGACACGCTGGATGCCTTCAACGACACGCAGCACGGATATCTGGTGATCGACGTGGGGCAAAAGGAGATCGATTGCAGCTACATTGCCGTGGACGATCCGACAGCCGAGGACCCAAGGCCGACGGCGCGCGCGAAACCCTACGACACATTCACGATCAAATCGGGCGGAGATTGGAATTGGACGCCATAAGCGAAGAGACGGATTCAGAGCGAGAAAGCGGGCCTGCGAACGAAACGGGGAAGGAAGCGCCACGGCGCACTTGACGGGCGCTGTCGTGGTCTGCGGGCGTCGATTAGGGGAAGGATCCGTCTGAACGCCGCATGTTTCGAATCGCTTGGCTGTTTTAAGGGGCGGTCTGAACCAGACCGGAGCTAGTTGCGCGACCCTCAACCGTGCTTGAAGGCGGGAATGACCTCGCCGGGGCGGAAAGGCGGGACCAGAGGAAGGTTGGCCGCTTGGGAAGCTTTCTCGGCGAGGCTTTCGACGTCGGTTTTGGTGAAGCCGACCGAGGTGAGCTCAATCGCGCCATCCGTCCGGACAAGGAACAGCGAAGGGACGTGGGTGAGGCCGTAGGCGCTGGAAACGGTGAAGCGCTTATCGTCGAGAAGAACCGGGAAGGTGACGCCGAAGTGCTGGCAGAAGTCGATGGTGTCGTCGCGGTCGTTTTGGGAGACGCCCCAAAAAGCCAGAGAGCCCTTGGGGTAAGCCTCGAAGATTCTTTGCAAGTAGGGAAGAGTGAACTGGCAGGTGGGGCAGCTGACCTTGAAAAAGGCGAGTAGAACGGGGCCTTTGTGAAGCGCCTCGGCAAGAGTCAGTTTTTTGCCGTCGAGAGTCGTCAGAGAAATCGCCGGAGCCTTTTTCCCCGGAGCCAGAGCCGCCATACTTTTCCTCCCCCGAAAGATGTTCGCTATCCGCATGACATTCACACGTCCAGTTTACAACCATTCGTATGATGCTGTCGGGGAGCCGGAAGACTCGGCGCAAAAGATTCAACGGCGGGATTTGGTCAGGGCTTCCTTGGCGGCGATTAGGAGGGCTTCCCAGACGCCCGCGAAGGGCGGAGCGTAGGAGAGATCGAGATTGGGAAGGTCGGAGACCAGCATGCGGGCGTGGAGAGCGACGGCGGCGGCGTCAACGCGCTTGGCGGCGCCCTCAGGAGCGGCGGCCTGGAAGCCGAGGAAGCGGCCCGAAGAGCGGTCCCAAACGAGATCGGCGGTGAGAGGGAGGCCGCCCAGATATTTGGCGTGCGTGAAGGTCTCGATATGGACGGAGTCGGGATGGAATCCGGCGGCGCGCGCTTCTTCGAGAGAGAGGCCGGTGCGGGCAAGCTCGAGGCCGTGGATTTTCGTGGCGAGAGTGCCGACGATGCCGTCGAAAGTGGCCCGGCCTCCCGCGGCATTTTCACCGGCAGCGCGGCCTTGCTTATTGGCCGTGGTGCCCAGAGGGAAATACACGGGACGGCCGGAGACGAGATGAATGGTCTCGACGCAATCCCCGGCGGCAAAAATGGAAGCGGCGCTAGTCTGAAGGCGATTGTCCACGGCGATGGCGCCGGTCGGACCGAGTTGGACGCCGGCGGATTCGGCGAGAGAGACCTGGGGCTTGAGGCCGGTGGCGAGGATGACGAGGGATGCGGATTCGCTTCCGCCGGAATGGTGGATGTGGAGCGCTCCGGATTGAGGAGAAGCGGAAATGGATTGGACGGCCGCTCCTTTGCGAATGCGAATCGAGCGAGCGGAAAGAGATTCTTCAGCTCGGGCGGAGATTTCGGGAGCGAAGCCCTCGAGAAGGGTTTCGGAACGGCCGAGAAGAGTGACGCCGAGGCCGCGCGAAGCGAGAGCGTCGGCGGCTTCAAGGCCGATGTAGCCGGAGCCGACGACGATGGCGGAAGACGGGCGGGAGGATTCGAGAAAGGAGTGGAGGCGCGAAGCGTCGGAAAGCGTGGAGAAAGCGAAGACGCCGGGAAGATCGGCGCCGGGGAAAGTGATGGAGGGAGCGGCGCCGGTGGCCAGGATGAGCTTGTCGTATGGAATGGCGACGGGGTGGGAGCCCTCGCGGAGGGCGTGAACAAGCTTGCGGCCGGGCTCGATTTCGGCGGCTTCGTGGCGGAGAAGGACGTTGATGCCGCGCTTTTCGCGGAAGTAGGCGGGGTCGTAGACGACGAGATCCTGAGCGGCGGAGACCTCCCCGGAGAGGAGGAAGGGAAGGCCGCAGGCGCCGTAGGAGACGTCGGAACCTTTTTCAAGGACGGTGATATCGAGGTCGGAGCGCAAGCGGCGGGCGCGCGTGGCGGCGGACATTCCGGCGGCGACGGCGCCGATGACGAGGAGGCGTTCGGGAGGCATTGAAGAGGGCGAGGACATTGTAAGCCGGGGGGCGGGGAAAAGGGAAAACGGAATTTGAGGGGGAAGGAGCTGGGGATTGGAAAGGAGTGGGAAGAGGGGAAGATAAAAGCGAAAGGCGGAAGCGCGCCTTCGGCAGAGAGGAAGGCGCTGCGCGCGGGCATTTTTATGTCGCACCTGAAGGTGCGACCCACAAGGCCTAGATACGCGATGCAAGCGTGACGCCGGCGCTACGAGGAGCGAAGGCTAGTGGATGTTGCGGGTTTTGCGGCCGACGTAGTCCATCAGCAGATACTGGCCGAGGGTGTAGGGAGTGGTGAAGTAGGCTTTGCCACGGCAGAGTTCCGTGACTTTCTGGACGAAGTGAACGAGCGAGTAATCGCTGGCGAGCATGAAGGTGTTGATGAGAATGCCGGCGCGCTTGCATTTGGCGACTTCTTCGAGAGTTTGCGTGACGACAAGGGGATCGAGGCCGAAGGCGTTTTTGTAGATGCGGCCGTCTTCGAGAGTGAGAGCGGAGGGCTTGCCGTCGGTAATCATGACGATCTGGCGCATGTCTTTTTTCTGCCGGGCGAGAATACGTTGAGCGAGGCGAAGGCCTTCGCGGGTGTTGGTGTAGTAGGGGCCGACCTGGACGCGGGCAAGCTGGCCAAGCGGGATTTCCTCGGCGGAGTCGTGGAAAAGAACGCAGTGGAGCGAGTCGCCGGGATATTGCGTGCGGATAAGGTGCGAGAGGGCGAGAGCGACGCGCTTGGCAGGGGTGAAGCGGTCTTCGCCGTAGAGAATCATGCTGTGCGAGCAATCGAGGAGCAGGACGGTGGCGCAGGAGGATTGATATTCGCACTGGTGAACCATCAGGTCGGGATAATCGAGCTGGATGGGAATGCCGAAACCGTTGCGCTGGACGGCGTTGAAAAGCGTGGAGCTGGTATCGAGATTGAGAGTGTCGCCGAATTCGTAGGGTTTCGAGGAGCCGCCGGATTCGACGCCGGTGGCGAGGTCGCGAGTATCGTGGCGGCCGAAACTGCTTTTGCCGAGAGAGGCGAGGAGGTCTTTCAGAGTTTTGAAGCCGAGAAAATCGAGAGCCTTGTCGGTGATTTCGAAGCGGGCTTCGACGTTGGGCTGCGCCCGGCCGATTTGCCCGCCCGGAGTTTCCGAAGGGGGAGGAGTGACCTGGGCTTGCTGCTGCTGGGAGATGTAGCCCTCTTCCTCCATGCGCTGGATGATCTGGTCGATCATGTCGCGGAGTTCCTGGTTCTGAGACAGGTCGGGATTTTCGAGAAGCTTCTCCATCAATTCGGGCGGAACGAGTTCGCCCTCTTCGAGAGCGCGAAGGATCGCTTCGCGAAGCTGTTCGAGAATGCGCTCCTGGGAGGCGGAGGAGTTCATCTCGAAGATTCCATATTGCGATTCAAAACCGCTCTGGAGGAAAAAGTCGGAGAGACGGTTCATCAGCTCCTGGAGGTCGATATCCTGGGCGGCCTCGGGCGCGTAGCGCGAATAGCGAACGTATTTCATGTCAGTTGAACTGCCTCCGCGGCGGACGCCCCTGGCCTTCGCGGGGGTCGCGCGGCTCGGGGACCTTGCGGGCGTCGGCGTAGAAGCCGCGCTCCTCGCTGCGGTTGATGCGCTTGTGGGCCCAGAGCCCCTCGAGGATGAATTCGGCGGCGCTGGCGACGACGGCGGAATCGTCCTTGGGATTCACGCCGATGCCGCCCAGGTTTTCGAACAAGCCCTGAATTTTCTTGAGCTGGGCGACAATTTCAGAACTGGCAGCGCCGGCGGGAAGCTTGAGCTCGCCGCCGAGTTCGAACCACTGAACGACGGGCTGGAAATTGACGTCGGCGAAATAGCGGGAGAAAGTGCGGCCGACCGCGGCGCGAATCAATTCGCGGGCGATGTTTTCGGCGCCGCGAAGCTCGCCCTCGTATTCGAGCTCGAATTTGCCGGTCATCGCGGGGATGGCGGAATAGACGTCGGAAATGCGGGCGACAACGGCGGAATCGCGGGTGCGCACGGTGCGCTGCTCGGCGGCGCTGAGAACGTTTTCGAGGGCGCTGATGGGAAGGCGCTGGCTGACGCCGGAGCGTTTGTCAACGCGCTTGTCCTCGCGCGCCTGAAAGGCGATTTCTTCGACAACTTCGCGGATGTATTGCGGAACCTCGACGCGGCGCTTGGCGTCGCGGCGGACCCAGGCTTCCTGCTGCGTGATGGACATGCCTTCGGCGAGAGTGGCGGGATAGTGCGTGCGAATTTCGGAGCCGATGCGGTCTTTCAGCGGAGTGATGATTTTTCCGCGGGCGGTATAGTCTTCGGGATTGGCGGTGAAGACGAGAAGAACATCGAGAGCGAGGCGGACGGGATAGCCCTTAATCTGGACGTCGCCCTCCTGCATGATGTTGAAGAGGCCGACCTGAATTTTTCCGGCGAGGTCGGGAAGCTCGTTGATGGCGAAAATGCCGCGATTCGCTCGGGGGAGCAGGCCGTAGTGAATCGTCAGCTCGTCGGACAGGTTGTGCCCGCCGCGAGCGGCTTTGATGGGGTCCACGTCGCCGATCATGTCGGCGATGGTCACGTCAGGCGTGGCCAGCTTCTCGACGTAGCGGTGATCGCGCTTGAGCCAAGCTATCGGAGCCGAATCGCCGTCGGTGGCGATGCGTTCGCGGCAGGAGCGGCAGAGCGGGTGATAAGGATTGTCGTGAATTTCGCAACCCTCGACGTAGGGAATCTCGGGGTCTAGAAAATTCGCAAGAGAGCGAATCATGCGGGATTTGGCCTGCCCGCGAAGGCCGAGCAGAATGAAGTGGTGCCGCGAAAGAATGGCGTTGATGACTTGCGGAATGACCGAGTCGTCGTAGCCGTGAACGCCGGGGAACAGGGGCTCGCCACGTTCCATCTTGCTGAGGAGATTTTCGCGAAGTTCCTGGCGCACGTTGCGCGCCGAACTCGCCTCTTCGGACCAACGGCTCCGGCGAAGGTCGCCGAGTGTCTGCGGCAACGAACTCATCTGGCCCCCAGTCTCCGGTGAAAACGGCGTCCGGAGAGACGCGCAGGGAAGCGCGCTGAGAAGCCATTATAGAGGAATGCGCGGACCGGCGAAACACAGTCGGGAAACAATACGGATGGGTGCGGCAGGCGCTGGAGCGGCGGGGGAGCGGCCGCGACGCCTTAGGCGCGAGGATTGGGATGGATTGACGGGAGAGGGGATTCAAAAAAGGGGAGGGCGGGGAGGGATTCAGTTTACGGGGTGGCCGTTGCCGCCGACGCTGCGGCGAATGCGCTGGCGTTCGGCGATTTCGGGAAGCAGGCGGGAAATACATTCGAGCAGATAGTCGCGGCGAACCCGCTCCCCGCGCAATTCGAGCAAGCGCTGCTGCACGACCAAATCCAGAGGGAGCAGAGCGGCGAGGGTAAAGCTGAGGGGGAAGTCTTCGCTTTCCTGAGGAGAGGACCAAGGGCGGCCAAAGAGCAGGATATGACATCGGTTGAACTGGGCGACGAGTTCGGCTTGCAGCAAGGGATCGTTGGATTGCGGCGGGGCGGCGGCCGGCAAGGGAGATTGGGCCTGAGGCGAGTCCGCGGGATACTCGACGACAGCTTCGTAATACTCCTTCGTGTCGATGAGCTCCTTCACGCTGAAAACGGACTGGCCCATCGTCAGGATATCCATGCGCCCGTCCGGGTACTCCTTGATGGTCTGAACGATTTCGGCCGTGGTCCCAACCAGGGCGATTCCTTTCGAGGAGGCGAGGATCACGCCGAAGGGAAGATGTTCGGAGAGACACCGGCGGATCATGAGTTTGTAGCGCGGCTCGAAAATATGCAGGGGAAGGGTGGCGCCGGGAAACAGGACCAAGCTGAGAGGAAATATCGGAATGTGAGGATGCAGTTTCATGAAAGTCGAATGCAGCCCCGTCCCCTAGCGCAGAAGAGTGAGGGCTGCCTGCATTTCGTCGCGGGCGTGCATGTCTCCCGCCTGCGATGCGACCACAATGCCGTCGGACAGAAGTTTTTTGGCTTCTTCTTCGCGCCCGATGCGCGCCAACAGCTGGCCGTATTGAAAATAGCCTGCGACGTAGCCGGGATGCGAGGCCAGAAGTTTCTGGAAATGGTCGCCTGCAGCGGCGTTGTCGCCGAGCTTGACGCATTCAAGAGCCAGGCCGTAGCGCGCGAAAGCGTCGTCGGGCTTTTGAGCGACGAAGGCCTCCAGCATTTCACGGCGCGATTTCTGAGTTTGAGCCATCGGACGGACGAGCGGTATTATATCGGGCGGCGCAAGGAAGGCCAAGCGCGAGACCCAGGGCGCAGGAGAGCTGCTGCCACACATGCCAAAAAAATCGAAAACGCAGGAACCCGTGGCGAATTCCAAAGAGAAATCCGCAGGCGCACCGGCGACCGGGACGGACCAAAGGGTGGCGGCAAAATCAGCGGGCAAGCCGGTGAGCATGTCCGTATCGGAAATCGTGGAAATCGTTCTGCCGAACGACGCGAACCTGCTGGGAAACATGCTGGGCGGCCGAGTGATGCATTTGATCGATATCGCGGGAGCGCTGGCGGCGTCGCGGCATTCCAATTGTCCGGTGGTGACGGCGTCGGTGGATTATCTGGACTTTCGATTTCCGATCCGAGTGGGAGAGTGGATTGTGCTGAAATCGAGCGTCAACCGCGTGTTCACCACCTCGATGGAGGTGGGAGTGAAGGTGTTCGCGGAAAACACGCTGACGGGCGAAAGGCGGCACACCAGCACGGCGTATGTGACCTACGTCGCGCTGGATATGAACAAAAACCCCTGCGGCGTCCCTCCGCTGATATTGGAAACGGAAGAGGAAAGGCGGCGTTTCCGGGAAGCGGGAGCGAGGCGGCAACACAGGCTGGAAGTCCGCTACAAAGAAACGCTCAAAGAATAAGAAGATTTCAGGAATATTAGGCGCGGCTAGAGGCTGGAAATCGGAGCTGCCCCGGCGGGAGAGAGGAAAGCTCGGACGGCTTCGGCGGTCGCAAAACCCTGCTCGACGCATTTGCCCATGGATGGTCCCTCGAGGTAATTCCCAGCGAAGAAAATTCCCGGAGTTTCCTGCTGCCCCGCGCGCAAATTCTCGATGATGTGGCCGTGGCCAAGATTGTATTGGGGCAAAGCTTTGGGATAGGCGAAGACCTCTGAAGAGATCGCCGAGCCCTGAATGCCGAGAATCTTGGAATTTTCCTCGTGGGCCGCGGCGGCAATTTCGTCGCGCGCCTTGCCGGCGATATCACGGTCGGTGGCTCCGCCCAGAAAAGTGGTCATCACGACTTTATCCTGCGGGGCGCGGCCGGGGAAAAGCGAGGAGTTCCAAATCGTGCCGAGAATTCGGACTTTTTCCTTGCGAGGGACAAGGAAGCCGAACCCGTCAAGAGCGTTCGAAATCTGCGCGCGGGAATATGCCGCGGCAACGACCGCGACCGGAGCATAGGCGATCCCGGAAAGAGTGATGCCCATCCGCGAAGATACGGAACCTAGAAGCTGGGACGAAATGTAGGCCGGAGTGCCGAGGACGACGGCGGGCGCCCGAAGCGTTTCCGTACGGCCGAGAGTCTCCGTGCCGATTTCATAAGCGCCGTGCCCGGGCTCGGAAGTGCGGCGCAGGGAACGGACAGGGGCTCCCATCTTTGCCGATTCCCCCAGCGATTTCGCGAGCGCCCGGGAAAGAGTGGCCACGCCGTGGCGAAAGGAGCAGAGGGGAGGCGGACCCTTGCGTTCGGTTTTCGGGCCGCGGGACTTCATCGCTCCGCGCAAGACGCTGCCATATTCGCGTTCCCACTCTTCGAGTGAAGGAAAGGCGGCTTTCAAGCTGAGCTGTTCGGGGTCGCCGGCGTAGACTCCCGAAACGAACGGCGAAACCAGATACTCGAGAATCTCGTGGCCAAACTTGCGGCGGACAAAATCGGCGACGGATTCATCATGCCCCGGAGGACGGGTGCGGCGAAAAGGTTCGCTGGCCACTTTCCAGCGCGACCCAGGGCTGAGCAGGGAAGAGAGCAGCAAAGATTGCGGCGACATGGGAATTTGTTTCAGGCGGTGATTTTGGAGAATGTACCGCGGGGCGCGCGGATCGGCCCGCAGCAGCTCGCCTTCGATGTCCAGTTCCTGGATAAGCCCGAGAAGCGAGTCCGTGCCTTGAAAACTCTGCGGGCCGGTTTCGAAAAGAAAGCCGTCGCGCTCGACGGTCCCGGCGAGGCCGCCGGGGCGGTCCGAAGCCTCGAGAACGACGCAGGGAATCTTCAACCGGTGGAGGCGATAGGCGCAGGAAAGCCCCGAAATTCCGGCACCGACGACGACAACGCGTGGTTGATCGGCCATTCGCTTTCAGGGCTCAGAGAGTTTTCGAAAACAGCGGCTTTTTGTCCATTTGTTGTTCGCGAAGGTAGCGGTCGAAGGCCATCGCCACGTTGCGGATAAAAATGCGGCCGAGCGGCGTGACGCGAATTTCGCCGGGCGGGAGGGTCACCAGGCCTTCGGCGCGGAACTGCTCGAGTTGAGCGAGTTCGGCGGCGAAATAGCCGTCAAAACCAATCCCAAACTCATTTTCCAATTCGTGTTTGAAGATGACGGTGTGGCAAAGCAAGCGGCCGATGACGGCGCGGCGAATCCGGTCGTCCTGCGAAAGGCGGTAGCCGCGCATCGTTGCGATGCCGCGGTCTGCGATCCCTTGCTGGTAGGCGGGAACTTCCCGGCGATTTTGGGCGTAGGCCGAACCAATCGAGCTGATGGCGCTGACGCCCATCCCGTAGAGATCGGCGCCGGCCTTGGTGGTGTATCCCTGAAAATTCCGGTGCAGAGTGCGGTTGTGCTGGGCGACGGCGAGTTCGTCGCCGGGCCGGGCGAAGTGGTCCATCCCGATGTAAACGTATCCGGCGGAAAGAAACCGTTCGAGGCCCGCTCGAAAGATGCGGAATTTTTCCTTTCCTTCGGGAAGGTTCTTCTCGAACGAACCCTGCTGTTTCTTGAGCCAAGGAACGTGAGCGTAGCTGAACATGGCGACACGGTCGGGGGAAAGCGTAAGGGCAAGATCTATGGTGGCGCGAAATGAGTCCGCGGTCTGATACGGCAGGCCATAGATGAGGTCGATATTGAGGCTTTCGAAGCCCAGCTCGCGGGCGGCGGCGATCAAGTCGCGCGTCATCTCGTAGGGCTGGACGCGATGGATCGTCTCCTGCACGCGCGGCTCGAAATCCTGCACGCCCATGCTCAGGCGGTTGAAGCCGAGGTGGCGCAGGGATTCCAGATGTTCGCGTGTGGTGACGCGCGGGTCCACTTCAATGCCGATTTCCGCGTCGGGAGCGAAGGTGAACCGCTCGCGCGTGTGCTCGAACAGGTCCACCATCTGCGCGCTGCTCAGGTAGGTGGGCGTTCCACCGCCCCAGTGAAATTGAATGACCGGGCGGGCGCGGGAAACACGCTCGCCGACGTGGGTGATTTCTCGCTTGAGCGCCTCGAGATACGGAACGGCAACGCTCTTGTTTTTCTGAATGGAGACCGTGCAGGCACAAAACAGGCAGAGGCTTTCGCAGAAGGGAAGGTGCATGTAGAGCGAGACCGGCGAGGCGGCCTGGTTGGCGCGGGCGAAAGAATCCTCGAGATCTTCGGGGCCAAAATCGTCTTTCCACACGGGCGCGGTGGGGTAGCTCGTATAGCGGGGGCCGGGGCGATTGTAACGTTCCAGGATTTCGTCGTCGACTTGCGCGAGTTCGAGTTTTTCCGAACCCATTTCCTTTGCACCCGCCATGTCAGCTCTCCCGGACGGCAGGGACGAGGGGCATCACACGAGCGCGCTGCCCAGCTTGAACGAATGCGCGGGCGTTCTCCACAGGAGTGCCCGGCAGGATTCCATGTCCCAAGTTGAGTATATGTCCAACGCCGCCCGTTTTTTCTATTGCCGATTGAGCCGCCGGGCGAATCTCGGATTCTGTAGCCAGGAGAATTTGTGGATCCACATTGCCCTGGAGCGCCACGCGGCGTCCCAGGCTCTGCCGGGCTTCGGCGAGGTCCGTGCTCGAATCGACGCTTAGAACATTCGCTCCCGATTTCGCCATGCTTTCCAAGTGGCGCGCCGAGCCTTTGGCGAAGAGAATCTTTGGGACTTCGGGATTGCCGAGCGAGTCCAGGATCTGCTTTGTGGCCGGAAGTTCAAACGCGGAATATTCGTCCGCCGAAAGCTCGGAGGCCCAAGTGTCGAAAAGCTGGACGACGGCAGCTCCCGCCTGAATCTGGGCCTGGAGATAACGGGTGGTGGCATGAGAAATCTTCGCGAGGAGTTCGCGAATCAAAGCCGGGTCAGTCTGCAACGCCATCTTCGCATGCGACACATCGCCGCGAGTCTTGCCCTCAATCATGTAGCAGGCCAAGGTCCAGGGCGCGGCGGCGAAGCCAATCACGGGAACATCCGGGCCGGCTTCCCGGCAAATGGCGCGAATCGCATCGCCGACAAAGCGAGTTTCAATCTCCGGATCGAAATCGCGCAGACGCCGGACGTCCGCCATCTCCCGGAGTGGATCGGAAAGGACTGGTCCGGAATCGGGGACGTCGAGCGGCATGCCCATCGCTTCGGCGACGATGAGAATATCCGAGAAGACAATGATGGCGTCCACGCCGACGATTCGATAAGGCTGTATGGAGACTTCGGCCGCGAGCTCAGGCGTTTTGCAGATTTCGAGGAAGCTGTGGCTCGCGCGAACCGCCTGATATTCGGGCAGATAGCGTCCCGCCTGGCGCATCATCCAAACAGGCACTCTATCCACGGCCTCAAACCGGCAAGCGCGCAGAAAAAGCGCTTTCTGTGACTCTCGAGTCGGCTTCATTGCGGACACAAAATTAAACTTATCATAGCAGAACGCCAAGTGGGGATATGGTTGAAGGGCCGGAAGCGGCCCCGTGGTTCGGCAAAACAGAGATATAATGGCGCGAGTTGGAGGCGGGCCGCCCAAACCATGCAATATCTGGCCTTTGTGACACTGGCGCTGTATGCGCTGAGCTTCGCTTGCTACACACGCATCCTGTACGCTCCGAGCGTGCCGTTGGGGAGGCTGGCGTCGGTATTGCTGTGCCTGGGGATCGTGGCGCAGTATTTTGAGCTGCTGGCGCGCACCCGCGGGACACAATCGATTCCCTATGATGATCTGTACGGGTCAATGTCGCTCTTTGCCTGGCTTTTGGGAGTGACCTATCTGGGTCTCGAAGTATTTCACCGCGAAAGGTCCGTGGGAGCGTTTGTGACGCTGGCGCTGGTGATTTGGATGTCGGTTCTCCGGGTGTTTTGGACGCCGGCGGTGTCGAACCCGGAGCTGCCGCGCGGGCCGCTGTTTGCATTTCATGTGACGCTGAACACATGGGCCTACTCGGCCTTTGGGCTATCCTTTGTCCTGAGCTTGATATACCTGATACAGGATCGGATGCTGCGCTCGCGGCGAATGGCGACACCGGCGTGGAGGTTTCCGGCGCTTGACGTGCTGGATCGCATGGCCAGGAGCAGTGTGTATATCGGGCTGGTGGCGCTGGGATTGGGAGTGGGGATGGGGTTGGTGTGGGCGTGGCGGCTTTCGGGAGCGGGCGTGCTGGCGGACCCGAAGGTGCTGATTACGGCGCTGATTCTGGTTGCATACGTGGTCTATCTGCATCTGTCGCGGAGCGCGACGTGGCGGGGAGCGCGGGCGGCTCGGCTTTGCGCCGTGAATTTTGCTTTCGTGCTGTTCAGTTACACGTTTGTGAATCTCTATCTAACGAAATTTCATCACTTTCAATGATGGCTTTGGCGACACAATCCAGCCGTGGGCCGGCGATCAAGATCCGGATCGCGCTAATCGGGTGCAATCACCGGACAGCGCCGGTGGAGCTTCGCGAGCGTATCGCGTTCTCTCCGCAACAGGCGTTGTTCGCGGCGGATGAGCTTCGGCGGCAGGGAGTGCTGGAAGAGGCGATGGTGCTTTCCACGTGCAACCGGAGCGAGTTGTACGGTGTTCCGGGAGAGGCGAGCCCGGATGCGGCCGAAGCGATGCAGGAATTTTTCACGTCGTTCCACCGGATACCGCGGGGCGAGCTGGACGGAAGGTTTTACCGGTGGATGGGTACGGATGCCGTCCGGCACTTGTACCGGGTGGCGGCGGGGCTCGATTCGATGCTGCTCGGTGAAGCCGAAATTCTCGGTCAGTTAAAGGCGTCGTACAGCCAGGCGCTCGACCATGGAGCGACAGGCCCGATCCTCAACCGAATGTTCCAGGGCGCCCTCGAAGTAGGAAAGCGGGTACGCGCGGAGACGGAGGTGGGCGCCAGGCCGATGTCCGTTGCTCTGGCGGGAGTGAAGCTCGCTGAGCGCGTGTTTGAAAACTTCAAGGGGCGCTCCGCTCTCTGCCTGGGCGCGGGTGCCGTGGCCGACCAGGTGGTGGAGCACCTGCGGAACCGCGGGATTGGCAACCTGAAAGTCGTGAACCGTACGTTCGACCGGGCGGCGGAGCTTGCCGGCCGGGTGGGAGCCGAGGCAGCGCCGTGGGAGTCGCTTGAATCAGCCATGACGGCCCCGGACATTCTGGTGACTTCGGTGAGCTCGCGAGAGCCCATTTTGACCAGGGCCATGCTCGAGCGTGTGATTGAAGCTAGAAATGGCAAGCCGGTGTTTGTGGTGGATTTGGGCGTGCCGCGCAATGTGGCTCCGGACGCGGCGGGCCTCTACAACCTCTACCTGTACAACATTGACGACCTGGGAGAAATCGTCGAGCACAACAAGAAAGCGCGCGAAGCGGAAATCCCGCGGGCCGAAGCGTTGATCGAGGAGCATTTGACGCGTTTCGAGGCGTGGCGCGCGGGGCTGGAGGCGAGTTCGATCGTGGACGATTTGCGCGATCGGTTTCACCGCCAGCGCAAATCGTTGCTCGAAGAGAAGCTCAAGGAAATGCCCGAAGTGTCGCCCGAGGAACGCGGCCGGATTGCCCATATCACCGAGGAGCTGATCGAACGCGTCCTCGAACAGCCCGGGGAACGAGTCAAGAGAGGCGGCGTGATGCGGGGCCGGCTGGGAGCGCTCGAAGCGCTGCGGCACCTGTTCGGGCTGGACGAGGGGAAGGATTGAAGCCGCTGCGCATCGGGACGAGGGGCTCGGCGCTCGCGTTGTGGCAGGCAAATCACTTGCGCGACGAGCTGGCCAAGCGCGCGGGCGTCGAATCGGAACTCGTTATCTTGAAAACTTCCGGCGACAAATTTGCGGGGAACTCCATCGAGCAGCTGGGCGTGGTGGGTGTGTTCACCAAAGAGCTCGAAGAGGCGCTCAGCGCGGGCCGAATCGATCTGGCGATTCACAGCATGAAGGATGTTCCGACGGACTTTCCCGGCGCATACGAAGTGGCGACGGTCTTCGAGAGGGAAGACCCGCGCGATGCTCTGGTCAGTCGTGACGCCAAAAAGCTCGCGGACTTGCGCGACGGAGCGATCATTGGGACGGGCAGCCTGCGGCGGGCTTCGCAACTTCGCGCCTTTCGAAGCGATTTTCAGGTCATTGAAATGCGCGGAAATGTGGACACGCGATTGAAAAAGCTTGAAGCGGGGGAATGCGACGCGGTCGTCTTGGCGCTAGCGGGTCTTACGCGATTGGGTCTCGCCGGCCGGGTCGCCGAAATCCTCGCGCCGGAGGTGATGCTTTCCGCCGTCGGGCAAGGCGCGCTGGGAGTGGAATTCCTGAAAGCCCGGGCCGGCCTGTTCAGGTTTCTCGACGAGCTTCTGGACCTCAAGACGAGTTTTGCTGTCGCCGCCGAACGCGCCTTCCAAGCGAGGATGCAGGGCGGCTGCCGTGTTCCCCTGGGAGCGTGGGCGCGATTTGAGAGAGAGGAATTGGTTATGGACGCTTGCGTCCTCGCCGTGGATGGCTCGCAATCGATTCGGCGGCGCCGAAGGATTGCAGGTGACGTGAACGCCGAGCGGGCGGTGGCGATGGGCCGCGAGTTGGGCCAGGAAATTGCGGATGCGGGCGGAGCGCGCTTGCTGCGGCAGGCAAGGAAAGTTTCCGTTCCCGCGAGCGTCGCGGAAGATCCTCCGGAGCTGGCGGGAAAGAAAATCGTGATTACGCGGGCTCCGGAGCATTCCATTGAATTGACGGATAGGCTCGAACAAATGGGCGCCGAGGTGGTGCAACTCCCGATGGTGCGTTTCGTGGCGACAAAGGACGCTTCGAAGCTCGACGCCTCGATCCGCAAGATCCGGGAGTTTGACTGGGTCCTGTTCACAAGCCAGGTTGCCGTGCGTTTTTATGCTGAGCGTTGCCGGGAATTGGGGATGGAGCCCCAGCCGCAAGAAAGCGAAACTCCGCCTCGCGCGCAAGTGGCTGTAGTGGGACGAGCGACCGCAAAAGCGGCCCAGGCCGAAGGCATGCGCGTGGATTATATTGCCGAGACGGAAAGAGGCGAGGGTCTCGCGAGCGACCTTGTGGCTTCCGTTCGCGGCAAGACTATCTTTTTGCCGCATAGCAATTTGGGAGGCGAGCCTCTGGCCAGAGCCTTGCGTGAAGCGGGTGCGATCGTCACTTCCGCGGAGGCCTATGCCACAGTCCCGCCGGAGAGAGTGAGTCCCAAAGCGCTCGATGAAATCCGCAACGGGCAGGCGGACGTGATCTTGTTCGCCAGTCCGTCTGCCTTCCGAAATTTTGCGGCACAGTTCGAAAAAGCGGAGTTGGCGAATTTGTCGCGCCGCGCGCTATTCGCGGCCATCGGCCCCACGACGCGGAAAGCGATGGACGAGCTGGGAATCGATGTAGCGATCGAGGCCGCCGACCCCTCCAGCGAAAGCATGGCGGAAGCAATTGCGCAGCATTTTCGAATGGCAGCACCCGCGAGGATTCAATGAGCTTTCCCACTCAACGCGCCAGGCGGCTGCGCCGCTCCGAAGCCATCCGAGGGTTTGTCCGGGAGACGCGTCTGACTCCGGCCGGCTTTCTTTATCCGATGTTTGCGTGTCCGGGGACAAAAGTTCGGGTGGAGGTCTCCTCGATGCCCGGAATCCATCAGCAATCCGTGGATAACATCGTGGAGGAGTGCCGGGAAGTAGCGGCACTCGGCATTCCGGGGGTGATCCTGTTTGGCTTGCCGGAGAAGAAGGACGAGAGCGGGTCGGAAGCCACGAGCTCAAGCGGAGCCGTCCAGCGCGCCGTGGAGGCGATTCGCAAGGCAAAACTGGACCTGATCGTCGTCACGGATGTTTGCCTCTGCGAATACACGAGCCACGGGCACTGTGGAGTGTTGCAGGGCGAAGAGGTGGTAAACGACCCGACGATCGAGATTCTGGCCGACGCGGCGCTCTCGCACGCCAGAGCCGGCGCCGACATCGTAGCGCCTTCGGACATGATGGACGGCCGTGTGGGAGCGATTCGGCGGAAGCTGGACGAGCACAGCTTCGCCGACGTGGCCATTTTGTCCTACGCCGCCAAATATTGTTCCGGCTTTTACGGGCCGTTTCGCGAGGCAGCGCAGTCGGCTCCGCAGTTTGGGGACCGGCGAAGCTATCAGATGGATCCGGGAAACGCGCGAGAGGCGCTGGCGGAAGTGGCGCAGGATTTGGAAGAAGGGGCGGACATCGTGATGGTCAAGCCGGCCCTTCCGTACCTCGACATCGTGCAGCGCGTCCGCGAGAGATTCGATGTTCCCGTGGCGGCCTATAACGTGAGCGGGGAGTATTCGATGGTCAAGGCGGCCGCGCGCAATGGATGGATCGACGAAAAGCGAGTGGTACTTGAGATATTGACGAGTATTCAGAGAGCGGGCGCGTCCATGATTCTCACTTATCATGCCAAGGACGCGGCCCGTTGGCTGAAGCAATGCTGAACTTCTCGTTGTAGAGAAACGATTCAAGGGGCCTATCGAAGATGCCTGCAGCTTCCCGGCAACGTTCCAAGGCGGTGTTTGAACGCGGCAAAGAAATCCTTGTCGGAGGCGTGGATAGTCCTGTCCGGGCGTTCCGCGCCGTCGGAGGCACGCCGTTGATTGTCGAACGAGGGGCGGGATCGAAGCTGACGGATGTGGATGGCAACGAGTACGTTGACTACGTTTGCTCCTGGGGAGCGAACATCCTGGGCCATTCGCATCCCGACATCGTCGCCGCCATCCAGGACCAGGTAACCCGCGGGACGAGCTATGGCATGACGTCGCCCCTGGAAGTGGAATTGGCGCTGCAGATTCGCCGCGCGGTTCCCTCGATGCAGAGGGTGAGGTTCGTGAGTTCGGGAACGGAAGCGACGATGTCGGCCGCGCGCGTGGCGAGAGGCTTCACAAAGCGTGATTTGATCCTGAAATTCGACGGCGCCTACCACGGGCACGCGGACCAATTCCTCGTGGATGCGGGGTCGGGCCTTGCAACTCTGGGCATCAATTCGAGTCCCGGCGTGCCGCAGGCGCTCGCAAAGCTCACTTTGACGGCTCCTTATAACGATCTGGACGCGGTGGCGCGAATCTTCAAAGGGCAAAAAGGGAAAATCGCCGCCGTTATCGTCGAGCCTGTCGCCGCGAACATGGGAGTCGCGCCTCCGCTGGGCAATTTCCTGGCCGGGTTGAGGGAGATCACGGAAAGCGACAAATCGCTGCTCATTTTTGACGAGGTCATTACGGGCTTTCGAATCGCTCACGGCGGCGCGCAGAGCCTGTTTGGAATTCAGCCGGACCTTACAACGCTTGGAAAGATCATTGGAGGGGGGCTTCCGGTGGCGGCCTATGGCGGCTGCGCCGAACTGATGGAACTGGTGGCGCCCGTCGGACCGGTCTACCAAGCGGGGACTCTTTCGGGCAATCCCCTGGCTATGCGGGCCGGGTTGGCCATGCTCAATAAGCTGGAAGTTTCGGGGTTTTACGAGGAGCTGAATGCCAAGACTGACCGGCTCGCCGAAGGCCTCCGCGAAGCGCTGAAAGCGAGCTCGATTCCCGGCCAGGTGAATGTGGCCGGTTCTCTGCTGACGGTCTTCTTCACATCTTCTCCCGTGCGGGACTATTCCGACGCCAAAAAGTCGGACGCAGCCAGATTCGCCGCATTCTTCACGGAGATGCTCGCCCGCGGTATCTTGCTGCCGCCTTCGCAATTCGAGGCGATGTTTGTTTCCGCCGCGCACTCCGAAGCTGACATTGACGGCACGATCGAGGCCGCTCGGCAGAGCCTTATCGCGCTTCGGGGGTCATACGCGGCTCCTGCCGATTAAATCGGGCCTTCTGTCCAAAAAGGCCACATTAAGGGAAATTAAGTAGAACTTTAAGTAAGCCAACTTCCCTCGAAATAGTACCCGAAGTACTCCTGAAACCCCCTTTTTCCGCTCGACCTATTGATTCTAAGCGGGTTAGCAAAAATCCTCACTTGGCCTAATCATTGCAAACCCTTAATTCTGTAGATCAGCACTCTCAGGAGCCCCTTTATGGTCTTGGCGATTGCAGCACTGGCACTGCAGCTAGCGACCGTACCCCAAGCGGCAATCCAGCCAACCACGGGGCCTGACGGCACTCGGCCCGCGAGCGCAGACCTCAGCGCAGACACGAAACCAGCAGCGGTTACTCCATCCGCGGCAAGCGAAGCCAACTCAGCCTCGAACCGCAACGCTTCCTCCGTTAACGACCGTCTGGAGGCCGGATTGCCTACCAGCGCCGGCGTATCGGCCGAAAACAGGGATGCGGCTCTGGATGCGGACCAAGCGGGGCGAGGGTTGTCAACGATACGCGTTCCCGAAATCAAGAACGGGAAATCCGAGGAGATTAAGGAGCCCGAGATTCCGTCGCGCCGCGCCTGGTTTGCGTTGGCATTGGTCGAGCATGGTGCGGCGACGTTTGATGCCTACTCGACGAGGCAGGCAGTCTCGAATGGCGCGGTGGAAGACGATCCCATCATGCGCCCGTTCGCCCACTCCGGGGCGATGTACGCGGCCGTGCAGGTGGGGCCGCTGCTGTTCGACTACATGGCGCGGCGGATGCAGCGGAGCGACAATCTGACCATGCGGCGAATTTGGTGGTTACCGCAATCCTTGAGCACGGGAGTTTCGCTTTTCGCTGGGGTGCATAATCTACACGTGGCGAACTCGCAGACGAAGTAGCGCCCCGGTCAGAGACTTTTCGCCGGATCGGGCCGCTCGCAGTTCCGGTGATGTAATAATCAGCCAGGCGCCCGGAGAAAGTTTCCGGGCGATTTGTTTTTAAGGCCGGCGCCATGGCGCGTGAGACGCCGGGCGCGTAAGCGGATCCTGCCAGCTAGCCTCGAATTCCGAGCGCCGCACCGGCTGCAGCGGCAGAGGCGCCTTTCAACCTCTTCACGACCCATTCGGCTCCCGCTCGCGATTCGCTGATCGCATTCGAAACGTCCGACTCCGGGCCGACGGAGTCCGTGTTGCTGAAAAACACCCGGTCGAGCGGCCGGCGTGCCGCTGGAATAGTTTTCGTGAAGGTTTCCGGGGTGGGCATAAACATCGGATGTCCCCGGCGATAAAAGCGAATCTCGGCAGGCTCGACGTCGAATTCGGGAAGGAGCTTGTGGAAGTCGGCCAGGACGTGCGCGGCAATTTCCTTGCAGCCGTTGATGGTTAAGAGGCGATTTCTTTCGGATTCGATCAAAGGAGTGTAAAACGACAGGATATTGTGGCGCTGCACGTAGCCCGGCTGCGACTTCATCACCCAATCGGCAAGAACGAAGTCCGTGAAGGAATTTCCGGGGCACCAGGTGTCATACGCTTTGTTGTAGACCGGCTTGTCGAAAATCATGTTGACGACCGGGTAGGGGCAGTAGCGAATGGCCTCCATCGCGTCGATTTGGGAAGCGGGCATGCCAGACACGATGCGCGCAGTGATGTATTTTGGCGTGGCCATAATGACGTACTTGGCCTGGGCCGTGATTGGCTTACCCTCGCGAAGGTAAGTAACATTGACGCCGTTGTCTTGCGGATCGACGGAAATGACGGTCGAATCGCCCAGCATCGCCTGGCTATGCCGGGTAAGCAGTGTTTCGGCGAGCTTTTTAGAGATTGCGCCGTTCCCGCCCGGAAGAGTGACGCGAGGATCGCCTTTTTCGACCGAGTCCGAAATCCACTGAATTTCCTGGATCCCGACCAGCGCCGAGGTATCTTCGGAACGCGCGCCCCAGTTGGAGGGGCCATAGGCGTCCCACCACTGCTTGAGTTCGGGCGCATAGCCGTGGAGGAAGCTGGCGAATGTCTGGGAGTCATAGTGCGCGACATTTTTCGAGACGTTAATGGCGAGCATATCTTTTCGCCATTTCTTGAAGCTTTCGCGCACAGCGAGGGGATAGGGGAGGGAATCGAGGCCGCCGCCCCATGTGTCCTTGATCCACTTGCCGTTCACGATGGTCGGATCGGGGCAATTTACCGGCAGAAGCGTTAGTCCGATTTCGCGGGACAACGCTTCGGCGTCGGAGCCTTTCTCGGCGAAGGCGGAGCCCGTGGCGAATGCCTGTCCCTCGAATTCTTCGAGGTAGGCGTTTCCGCCCCAATGCGGCTCCTTCTCGAGCAAGAGGAAGTCGAAATCGCGCAGGAAATAGGCCGCGCTTAAACCGCTGACGCCGCCGCCGGCGATGATTACATCACACGTAGTCGAAACGGGCGGTTTGGGAAACGTGATCCCGTCCCGGACTTTGTGGCAGATTTCGTTGTGTTCTCCGTCCACCAGCGCTTCGGGCGCGTCCGCGGCGAGGAGCGACAAATCAACCGGGCAACCGGCGGCGACCGAACCGGCCACGACAAAGCGAATGAAATCCCTGCGGGTCGGGCTCATGACGGCGTTCCCTCCAAAGTTGATGCGAGCAGTGAAGTGGCGGGTGCTTCCGCAACTTCTGTCCGCGTCCGCAACCGGTACCAAACAAGAACCAAGGCAAAGGAAAACAGGAGAATCAGGGTCGAAATGGCGTTGATTTCGGGAGTAATCCCGCGTCGCAAGCGCGACCAGATTTCGAGCGGCAGGGTATTTTCGCGGCCCATCAGGAAAAAGCTCACGGCGATTTCGTCGAAGGAAAGAGTGAAGATCAGCAGCCCGGCGGCAATAATCGAAACGCGCAGGTTGGGAAACGTGACCCGCCAGAACGTTTTCCAAGGATGGGCGCCGAGATCGAGCGACGCTTCTTCTTGCCGCCGATCGAATTTTTGCAGCCCCGCGAAGATTTCCGTGGCGGCTACGGAAATCAGCGCGGTTCCGTGACCGAGCGTCACGGTGACGAGGCTCAAGTTGACGTGGCTGCGGTCGAAAAAAGCGAGCAAAGAGATCCCTGTGATGATGCCCGGCAGGATGAGCGGAAGAAGTACGAGGCGCCGAAAAAGCGATTTTCCCGGAAATTCGGCGCGGTCCAAAGCCAGGGCCGCGGGCAGGCCGAGAGTCAGGGATATGGCGACAGCAGCCACGGCGACGATCAGGCTGTTGAGGACGGAGTTCCAGAGCTCGGCGTCGCCAAAGAGCTGGCTGTACCATCCGAACGTCCAACCGGCGGGGGGGAACCCTCCGACGCCTCCGCGGCTGAACGAGTAGACGACGAGAGTCACGATCGGCAGATAGAGAAAAGCAAAAACGCAAAACGTGTAGGCCTGGAGAAGCCGAGGTTTTTTTTGGCCGGCGGGAAGGCTCATGAGAAGGCCACCCTTCGTTCCAGCCTCTCGGTGAAGTAGAGGAGGCTGACGACGAGAAGAAGCATGCAAAGAGAAATAGCCGCGCCCAGCGGCCAATCGTAGGCCGCCCCAAATTCACTGGCGACAATGTTGGAGATCATGATTCCGCTTGGGCCGCCAACCAGCAGCGGTGCGAGGAAATCTCCGAACGTCAACACGAAGGCAAACGTCGCCCCGGCAACAATACCGGGCAGGGAAAGCGGCAGCACGACGCGGCGGAAAGTCTTCCAGGGAGAAGCTCCCAGGTCGTAAGAAGCCTCGATCAAATTGCGGGGAACGTGCTCGAGCGAGGCGTAGACGGGCAGGAAAACGAAAGGGGTGTAAATGTGCGTAAGCATCAAGACAACCGCAAAGGGGCTGTAGAGAAGAAAACTAAGGGGAACGAAGGTGACGTGCCAACCGTGCGTCCAGGCGTGGCTGGAAAAAGAGGCGTTCAGGTGAGTCTGAAGGACGAGAAGAGCGTTGGTAACGTGGAGAAAGTTCAAAACGCCATTCAGGACGCCATCGGTTCCTAGAATCGTCTTCCACGCATAACCCCGCACCAGATAGCTGGCCCACAAAGGAATGATCACGAGCTGATAGAGAAGATCCCGCCGCTTGGAGGCATGAAGCGATAAATAGTAGGCAACGGGATAGCCGAGGAGTAGCGCGAGGATCGTGACGTAAGCGGCGATGCGCAAGGAGCGAAGCAGGGTGGCCAGATACATCGGCTGGCGAAGCATTTCCGCGAAATTTCCCAAATTCCAATTATGAACGATCAGGCCCGAAGGGCTGACCGACCAGAAGCTATAACAGAACAAGAGCGCGTACGGCACAAGGAGAAACACGATGACCCATACGAGCGGTGGAATGGTGACAACGCTTTTGTAGGCGCGCGAGTACATCAGGGCTCGCTCCCCTCGCGAACGCGGATAGCGCATGATGGGTCGAATTCGAATTCCCGCTCGCCGGCAAGCTCGCCGGGACTCGCCACCCGGGCGCGAATCAATTGCCCATCGCCGCAATCGATTTCGAGCAAGTCGGCGGCGCCTCCGAACGTCTGATTCGTGATCGTTCCCTTGAAGCGGGCCGACGTGGCATCCGTAAGTTTGCCCGGTGGGGCGGGCTGGGCGAGGCGAATATGCTCCGGACGCAGAGAGAAAATCGCGCGGCCGGCGGGCCCGGTTGCGCGCCAGGTAATCGTCCGGCAGGCGGCAAGGCCGTCGTGAACGTCGGCGCGTAAAAGATTTGTCTGCCCGATGAATTGGGCTGCATAAGCGGTTTCGGGGCTGGCGTAAATTTCGCGCGGCGTGGCAACCTGTTCAAGCAGACCGGCGCGCAACAGAGCGATTCGGTCGGAAAGCGCCATGGCCTCTTCCTGATCGTGCGTAACGAAGATGAACGTGATGCCCACCTCGCGCTGCAGCGATTTCAGCTCGAGTTGCATCTGCCGCCGCAGGTTGGCATCGAGCGCGGACAGAGGCTCGTCCAGCAGCAGCACACGCGGCCGGTTGACCAGCGCGCGTGCTAGAGCCACCCGCTGTTGTTGACCGCCGCTGAGTTTTGCCGGAGCCGCGCCGGAAAATTCGCTCATTTTCACCATTTCGAGTGACCGCCCCACGCGTTCGGGGATTTCCCTCTTGCTGACTCCGCGCGCCCTCAGGCCATAGGCGACGTTTTCGAAGACGGAGAGATGAGGAAAGATGGCGTAGCTCTGGAAAACCGTGTTCACAGGGCGCCGGTAGGCGGGCATGGTGTCGAGCCGTTCATCGCCGATGAAGATTTCGCCGCGATCCAGCATTTCAAACCCGGCGAGCAGACGCAGAAGCGTTGTTTTCCCCGATCCGCTCTCGCCCAGAATGGTCAGAAATTCTCCTGCAGCGACTTCGAGCGAAATGCCGCGCAGAACTTTGCGTCCGCCAAACCCCTTCTCGACATTTTGGATCGAGAGAAGGGTGGACCCCCCGGGCGCGGGTGCGATGTTCGGTTCATCTGGGTTAGCGCTCAATGGCTGCTCGCGGGAATCGCAATGACTTGCGTTGCGATTGGTCTTGCGGCGGAAACGGTGAAGGCCGGAGTCAAATCTCGAACACTCACTGTGCCGCCTTCACTTCGTTCCAGATTTCATTGTATTTCTCGCGCCGGGGAACCTGCTGCCAGAAGTAAATGTGAGTCATATATTCGTCGACATCGTCGAGATGCAAGGCCTTCTTTTGGGCGTCCGTCATGAATTGGGCTGCTTGCGGGTTGGCAGGGTCATAGCGGGTAACGTCGGTGACCGCCTTCTGCGTTTTGGCTTCGATCATGTACTCCAGGAATTCCGTTGCCAGGTCCTTGTGGTTGCAGGCGGAAGTGATCATGAGGTGATCGATCCAGCCGGTTGTGTTCTCCTTCGGAATGGTCTCTCCGATTGGAAAATTGAGCTGGCGCAGCTGGTTGGTATTCAGCGGCCATCCCATCGCCGCGACGATTTCATGGTTTTCGAAAAGGTTCGTCAGCTCGCCTCCGGTGGCCCATATTTTTCGGATGTTGGGCTTCAATTCCAGGAGTTTTTTCTTGACGTTTTCGAGTTCGTCGTCTGTCAGGTTGTAAAGATGGCTCGGGTCGGGCTTGTCGTAGCCGAGAATTTGCGCCGTCATATAAATCGTGGAAAGATCGTCCCAAACCGATATTTTCCCCTTCAGTTTTGGGTCCCACAGGATGGTCCAGGAATCGGGCGGTTTCGCGAACGCGGTCGTATCATAAAGGAGGGGATTCGGCCCCCAAGTGAAGGGCACTCCGTACACCTGTCCGTTTACTCTCACGAGCGGCATGTCACGTAGCTTTTCGGAAAGTTGCGGGTAAGAGGGGATTTTGGACAAGTCGAGTGGAGCGGCCAAGCCCGCCTTTGCGATCATCGTGGCCACATCACTGGATGGCGAAATCACGTCGTAGTTGCTTGCGCTTCCCCCGCGAAGCTTCGCGACGAGTTCGTCGCTCGAGCCCATGTAGGCCGCAATGACTTTGCAGTGATGGCTCTGCTCGAATCCACGGATGAAGGAAGGGTCAGCATACCCTTCCCAGACGAGAAGGCTGAGCGTAGGGGTCCGATTGCCGCAGCCACCAAGACCGATGGCAAGGCAGAGCGCGATGGCCAGCCCGATACTCGTGGTCCTCATTTTGCGGCTGCCCTCCCTAGTTTCGAAAGATTTGCGCCCACACTGGAATATTCGGCCGACGGTGCGAAGGGCGCCGATTTCCTTAATTCAAAACGTCGGCGGAGTATTGATCCACAAAACGCGAGCCTCTTCCTTTCCCGGGTTTCTCCACCTGTGCTCCGTGCTGCTCTGGAAATAGAAGCTGTCTCCTTCGTGTAGGATTTCGGTATCGCCGCCTTCGAGAGATATCTCCAGTTTCCCTTTGAGCACATACAGAAATTCCTCTCCCTCATGGGCGTAGGAAGAACCGCTTCCCGCCGAGGGGGCGACGCAGAACAGGTGCGGCTCCATTTGCGTATTTCCCCAGGAAAGAAGCTCCATGCGCACCCCCTTCCCGGCCTCGAGAATTTTTCGTTCCGCCGGCCGAACGACGCCCGGGTTTACGTCCGAAGGATTGAAGAGCGACAAAATATTCATCCTATAGAAGCGGGCCAAACGGCGAAGAGTGGAGACCGACGCGGTCATCTGTCCTCTTTCAAGGGCGCTGAGAAATCCCACCGAGACGCCCACGGCGGCGGCCACTCTCGCCAGCGGGTAGCGTTCCTTGAGGCGAAGCCGGCGCAGGTGAACGCCCACGGAAATCGGCTGAGTCCTTGGCGGTTTCTTGCCCAGCACACCTTCGGCCCGCAGCAAATGTGCGATTGCCGGCGCATTCATCCCGCGGGCCCGGCGCAGGAATTGGGCGCGTTTCAGAATGCGGACGTCCTCCGGCGTGTAAAGGCGGTATCCACTTTTCGTTCGGCCGGGAGTAATTAGCCCCAGGTTTTCCCAGGAGCGGAGAATCGAGGGGGAAATCCCCACGCGGCGGGAGACGTCGCTGATGCGAAGCCGGCCTTCGGCGGACGGGGAGACGGAAGACTTCGAGGTTGTGGTTGGCAACGGAGTTTTCCCCTTGACATCCAGGAGGCCATCTTCTAACGTTCCCGGATTATAGTAAGGTTTTTTCCAAGCTTGCAACCTCAAAGTCGGGGAAGCGTCAGGGGTGGCGCGAGTTTATCCAAAGGAGCGGATATGAAGACGACGCGGTGGGGGTGCGTGTGTCTGTTCGTTTTTGCCTTCCTGGGCGGGGCGGGCATAGCCCTGGGACAAACCAACGGTGAAATCCGAGGCGTGGTAAACGATCCCTCCGGCGCCTCGATCCCAAATGCGCAGATCAGAGCGACATTAACAGGAACAGACAGCACGCGAACCGTCGTCTCCGGCCAGGATGGAAGCTTCGACATCCCCGAATTGCCCGTCGGCACCTACGACGTCTACGCCGATGCGAACGGGTTCAAGAAATTTGTCGCCAAAGGTGTGGTTGTCTCCATCGGCCACGTCAACTTTCTCACGCTGACTCTCCAGGTCGGCACCTCGCAGCAGACGGTCACGGTCGAGGCCAACGCCGTGCAGGTGGAGACGACAAGCACACAGCTCGGCGCCGTGATGACCTCGCAAGCGATTCGCGAGCTCCCTCTCAATACGCGCAACACATACCAACTCTTGCAACTTCAACCTGGCGTTCAATCGCAGCTGGGCGCCGACCTGTTCTATGGCAGCAGCAACCCTGGAGTTGTGTCGGTGAACGGCGGGCGCGGCAGGGCCAACAACTACATGGTGAACGGAGGCGACGCCAACGATCTCTTCGTCAACGGGCCCGCAATTCAGCCTTCGCCGGATGCTGTCGAGGAATTTCGTGTCCTGACCAACACGTTTGATGCCGAGTATGGCCGGAACTCGGGTTCGGTGGTCAACGTAGTCACCAAATCGGGGACGAATAATTTCCACGGCGATGTATATGAGTTCTTTCGGAACAACGTCCTGAATACTCGCGGATACTTCGACAACTCCGTTGCCGCCTATCACCAGAACCAGTTTGGAGCGACCTTCGGCGGGCCGATTAAGAAGGACCGGACATTTTTCTTCGCCTCGTATGAAGGCAACCGCCAGATTACCGGGACATCTTCGGGCACGGTGAACCTTCCGACCGCGGATGAAGCTGCGGGAAATTTCGGTCCGGGAGGAGGTTTCTCTTCCACCAACACCATCAATGACCAGACCTTTGCGACACAACTTGCCAATCGCACGACGGGGGGCAGCGGACAAACGTGCCAGCAAGCCGTTACCGCCGAAGGGGGCGCTCCGATAGTCGCCGGCAACGCGTATGCGGATATTTTCCCGAATGCCGTGGTTCCGATCGAATGCTTCGATCCCACGGCGCTCGCCATCTATAACAAGTATGTCGCCCCGTTTGGGACGGGAACGCTGACGACAATTCCGAGCCGTCCCGAATACGTGAGCCAGTTCACCGGCCGTGTGGATCACAAGCTATCGAGCGTGCAACAGTTGTCCGTCTACTACTTTTTCAACAATGACTCCTATACCGAGCCATTTGCCAACTTTCAAGGCGCCGGCACGAACCTCCCCGGATTTCCCGGCCTTACCTCCACTCGCGCCCAGCAGTGGAACATCACTCACACGTGGACCATTGGGTCCACGGCCGTGAATGAATTTCACTTCAACTATTTTCGCGAGGGCCAGGAGAAGTTTGACCATCCGTTGAACACGCTTCCCAGCGTGCAGGATTCCTGCGGAAGCGCGATTGCTCCCGCGAACTGCTTTTCGGATCCTTCCAACCCTCAGCTCGGCATCACGACAAATCTTCCCGGCCACACGGGCTTGCCGTACATCAATGTGAGCGGCGGGTTTGCGATTGGAAATAACGTGGAAGGTGAACTCCCCCAGGTGGGCAATTCATTTCAGTGGACTGATAACTACACGAAGACGGTCGGCTCGCACACCGTGAAATTTGGCGTCGATGCCAGCCGCCACCAGTTCAACCAATTCCTTTATTACAACGTGAACGGCTCCTTCAGCTTTATCGCCAATCCCGACTCTACCGGGACCAACGACATTGGGTATTCGAACGGGTACGCCGATTATTTCTTGGGCGTCCCCAACACCTACGGACAAGGTGCGGCGCAAGGTGAATACATCCGGAACACAGCCCTGTATCTTTTCGCGCAGGATAGTTGGAAGCTTAAATCGAACTTGACCCTGAATTACGGTCTTCGTTGGGAGCTCAACACTCCATTTTACGACACCGAAAATCGTTTGCAGACCTTCCGACCCGGCCAGATCACCACGCAATATCCTTGCTGGATCTACACGGCGGGTTCGGAAACGGCCGGATACAATCCCGGAGATTGCGGCCCCAACAGCAGTCAGAACTCCACTTTTCCAACCGGACTCGTTTTTCCAGGTGACAAAGGCGTTCCGCAAGGCCTGACTTCCACTTACTACAAGGCTTTTGCCCCGCGCATTGGCCTGGCCTGGAGTCCATCCAACACGGAAGGATTTCTAGGCAAATTGTTCGGCGGCCCCGGCAAGTCGAGCATTCGGGCGGGCTATGGCATCTTCTACAATCCGATGGAACAGTTGGTCCTGGAACAGTTCAGCGCCGAACCTCCCTTTGGCGGAAGCTCTTCGCTGAGTTTTCCAAACTTCAATCTGCCGTTCTTGCCACAATCGAGCGATCCCGTCGCCGGACCGTTTTCTCCCAACCCTTTCACGGGAATTATTCATCAGACGCCGACAACACCTTGTCCCGATCCCGCCGGGCCCCCAGGCTGCGTCGACTGGGCCTCGTTTCGTCCCATTTTGCTTTACGGCGAATTCGACCCGCACCTGAAAAGCCAGTACGCCGACCAGTACAACCTCACGATCGAGAGGCAGATTTCCAAGTCCATGCTGTTCCGAATTTCCTACGTCGGAACCCAGGCACACCACCTGCTCGCCTCGCACGACCTGAATTACGGAACTCCCGAGACCTGCCTGGAGCTCAACAATACGCTGGGAGCAAACACATGCGGCCCGTTTGGCTCGGATAGTCCGTACTTCATCCCGGCTGGGACTACCATCCAACCTTTCACGGCCCCGCCGGGATTGGCCGGCTACTCCGGATGCACTGGACTCTATCTGCCCTACAACGGCGCCGCAGGCCCCACGTGCATCCCCGGCGGTACCAACGTGACAAGCGTCATTCCGGCCGGAAGCGACGGGATTAATCTTGTCGGACTCCGCAGATACTCGTCTCCGAATTGTCTGCCGCTTCTCGGGTCCCCAGCGGTCAATTCCACCTGCCCGCCGGACGGCGTGCCCGTGTTCAGCAATATTTTCGCCGAGGGAACGATCGCGAATTCCAACTACAACGGGCTGCAGGTCTCCGTGGAGCGCAGTTTTGACCGCGGCCTGAGTTTCCAGGCGTCCTACACATTCAGCAAAGCCATTGACCAAGGCGCTTCGTTTGAAAACGAACTCAACCCGATCAATTTCAACGCTACGCGCGGCGATTCGCTGCTTGATGCGAAGAACCGATTTGTCTTCAGCCCGATCTGGCAGCTTCCCATTCCTCAGTACTCCGGGTTCAAAGGAAAGGTTGCCGATGGCTGGCAAGTGTCTGCCATCATCACCTATCAGAGCGGATTTCCCATCCGCGTTCAGGACGCCAACGATACGGAATTGATGAGCAGCTTTTTCTTCGAGGACGCCAATACACCGGAGGCGACGGGACCCGTCCAATTCTTGAATCCCAAAACAAACGGCGGCGTGTGGTTCAACTCGGCGAATATCAGCGACCCGAACCCTGGAACGTTCGGCAATATCCCGCACGCCCTTTGCTGCGGGCCGGCAATCAGCAATACGGACCTGGTCATCGCAAAAAACACCGCGATCAATGAGCGGTGGAATACCGAATTTCGAGCCGAATTCTACAATGCGTGGAACCACACGCAGTTTGCGAATCCGGATGGAAATTTCAGCGACGGCAGCCCCGCGGATGGCGGCACCTTTGGCCAGATTCTGAACCTTCGCGAACAGCCGCGCGTCATTCAGTTCGCACTGAAGTTGATGTTTTAAGGCAGTTCTGGGGGACGACAGGGCGAGGAGCCTCGCGCGTGGGGCTCCTCGCTTTGTTGCGTTAGAATAGTGGAGTGAGTTTCAAACCGGGGATCAGATGAAGGTTACCGTTCTTGGCGCAGGTTTGATGGGCCGCGCGGTCGTTCACGACCTGGCCGGCGCCCCCGAAGTGAAGACCATACTCGTTGCCGATTTCGACCGTGGCCGCGCCGGTGAAGTCTCCCGCCAATTCGGCCGCGGAAAGTCGAAAGCTGCGTTTGCCGACGTTCGAGAGACGTCCCGCCTCGCGAAACTTCTGAAAGGCGCGGACGTGGTATTGAATTGCACGCAATTCAATTGGAACCTGCACGTCATGCGCGCGGCGCTGGCGGCGGGAATTCATTACATGGACCTCGGCGGGCTCTATCACATGACCCGGCGGCAATTCGCTCTCGACAAGGATTTCCGGCGAATCGGAAAACTTGCGATTCCCGGCATGGGTGGAGCGCCGGGGATCACCAACGTAATGGCGCGGGCTCTGTGCGACTCGATGGACCGTCCGGAATCCATTCGCGTTTACAATGCCGGTGCCGATCTCCAAAAGTACGACAGCCCGATCGCGTATTCCTTTTCGATCGCCACCATCCTCGACGAGCTCACGACTCCCCCGGTTCATTTCACCGGGGGGCGGTATGTCGAGAAAGCAATCCTGTCGGAACCCGAACCCGGTTCCTTTCCCCATCCAATCGGAAAAATTACGCTCCGCCATTCGATCCATTCCGAACTGGGAACGCTGGCGGAAAGTTTTCGCGGCCGGGGCGTGAAGGAAGTTTTTTTCAAGATCAACTATCCGGCCGAACTGGTGAGCCTGGTTCGCGGCCTCGCGGAAACTGGATTCACGAGCCGGGAACCCGTCGGGATCAATGGCTACAAGATCGTGCCGCGTGAAGTCCTGCTGGCGCTTCTCCAGAAACACGCCGCGACAAAGCCGCCGAAAGATGTGGAAGCGCTCCGCCTGGTTGTAATCGGGCGCCATAAGGGAAAGAAAACCGCCGCGGCGATGGAAATGTGGGCGGGGAACACGAAGCGTCCGCTGATGTCGGCCGTGGCTCGCGACACGGGTTTCCCCTGCTCGATTGCCGCGATTATGCACGGCCGCGGCGAAATTCCAGGCGTGGGCGTAATCGCTCCAGAAATGGTGGTTCCTCCTCAGCCTTTTTTCAGGGAATTGAAGCGGCGCGGCTTCACGTTTCGCCGCTGGAATTTCAAGCCCTGAAAGCGGCTCTTCAGCGCCGCCCAACGCACTCAGACAGCGCGCCACAAGACTCACCAAAACACGGCTCACCAGCCGAAAAAGATTATGGAGGCTCCAATGCACGAAGCACTTCGCAAAGAGATCGAGACGTACGAGAAGCGCACGCCCAAATCCCGCGCCGCGCACCAAAGAGCGACCGAGCGGATCCCGCTTGGAGTAGCCAGTAACTACCGCGCCTACGACCCGTACCCGCTGTTTGTCGAAAGCGGCAAAGGGGGTCATATCCGCGACATCGATGGAAACGATTACGTGGATTTCAATCTGTGCTTTGGCGCGCTGATGGCGGGGCATTGTCACCCGGCGGTGATGAAGGCGGTTCAGGAAAAGTTGGGGACGGGGACGATGTTTGGAATGCCGCACAATCTGGAATGGGAACTTGCGGAAGAAATTTGCCGCCGTTTCCCGGTGGAAATGGTCCGGTTCAGCAATAGCGGAACGGAGTGCACGATGCACTCCGTCCGGCTCGCTCGCGCCGCCACCGGCCGCGACAAAATCATCAAGATGGAGGGCGCCTATCACGGCTTGCACGACTCAGCTCTTGTTTCCGTCAAGCCCAAAGCGTCGGAAGTCGGCGACGCGAAGTTTCCAAACTCCATTCCCGGCGGGGCGGGAATTCCCAAGGGCACGCTGGCAAATGTGGTGATCGCGCAATTCAACGACCCCGACGCCGTGGAAGGGCTCTTCCAGAAATATCCGGGAGAAATCGCCGCGGTCATCGTCGAACCGATCATGATGAACGTCGGGATCCTGATGCCGGACGCGGGCTATCACCAGAAACTCAGGGAAATTACGCGGAAGCACGGCGCTCTTCTGATTTTCGATGAAGTGAAAACGGGAGCGAAGCTCGCTCGCGGCGGAGCGTGTGAATATTTCGGCGTCAAGCCGGATATCGTCTGCCTGGCCAAATCCATCGGCGGCGGTTTTTCTTTGGCCGCTTTTGCCTCCACGCGTGAAGTCATGGGGCTCATCTCCGATCACAAGGTGTTTCACGGCGGCACGTACAATACCAACCCTGTCGCCATGGCCGCCGGACTGGCCACATTCCGCGAGGTACTCACCCCGGGCTCTTACGAGCACGTCAACAAACTGAATAAGAAGCTTGTGGATGGATACACCAAGCAGATCGAGAAGAACGGGCTGCAGACCTATGTGGTGTCCGCTGGAAGCAACGGCGCGCTGATGTTTTTCGATAGGCCGATTCGAAATTACCGGGATTGGCTCCATGCGGACACCGAGCTGTGGCGGCACTACTGGTTCGCGATGGCCAACCGAGGCGTGATTGCCCAGCCCTATTGGTGGGACGAACAGTGGACGATTTCGGTGGCCCACACCGAGACCGACATCGACCGGCACCTCGCCGCATTCGCGGAAGTGGCTCCAGCCCTCGCGGAAGCTCAGAAAGTGCCGCATGCCGCTCCTGCTTCGGCGCACTGAACCGCGGCGCAGCGTGAGCGGCTTGCGGCGCATGGAATGAGACTGTATCGCAGCCGGGGATTCCCATCCCGGGCTGCGATTTTCTGGAGAATGATCTGACCGAGCAGAATCCATCGTCGCAAGAAGTGGCGCACCTGAAACGCGCGCTGGGACGCTGGGACCTTGTCGCTCTTTTCGTTGTCGCAGTCTTCAACCTCAACGTTGTGCCCAGCATCGCTGCCAACGGCGGCGTGACGGTTTGGCTATGGATTATTTCTCTTTTGATGTTTTTCTGGCCGCAAGGAATTGCCGTGATTGAACTGGCTCACCGCTATCCCGGAGAAGGGGGGGTGTATCTCTGGGCCAAGGAAGTGTTCGGCGATTTTCACGGTTTCCTGTCGGGATGGTGCTACTGGACGAACAATATGATGTACGTGCCCACCGTCATGCTCTACTTCGTGGGAGTCTCGGTTTTCATCGTACCCGGGCATCAGTCGCTTGCCGACGACAAGACATTCGCGGTTATCGCCTCCTTGTTTCTCTTGGCCATTCTGGCCGTCCTGAACATTGTCGGGCTTGGCGTGGGAAAGTGGATTAACAACGTGGGGAGCATCGGCACGGGAATTGCCGCGGCCGTGTTGATTGCACTTGGCCTGGTGATTTGGCTGCACTTCGGAACATCCGTCTCTCCAGCCGATTTTCGAATCCCCGCCGATCCCCGGTTCGTTCTCAATTCTTTCGGCGTGATCTGTTTCGGTTTGGTGGGTTTGGAACTCGCTTCGGTTATGGGCGACGAAATCAAGGAGCCGGAGAAGAACTTGCCTTCGGCGGTGGCTTGGGGCGGAGTGCTCTCCGGTGTGCTGTACATTGCCGCGACGCTCACGCTTCTGGTCGCCATAGACAAGAAGGACATCAACGTAACCCAAGGCATCGTCCAGGCCGTAAGCCACATGGCCGGGCGAATTGGTGTCCCCTGGATCATTGGCCCCTTCGCTTTGCTCTTAAGCGTTTCGATCGCCGGGATCGGATCGGCATGGCTTGCCGGCTCGGCCCGCATTCCATTCGTCGCCGGCCTCGACTCCTACCTTCCTTCGTGGCTCGGCCGCGTTCATCCGCGTTACGGCACCCCTTACGCAGCCTTGATCGTCCACGTAGCGGTGTCGACGGTGCTCGTCCTCATCAGTTTCCTCGGGTCCGGTGTGCAGGAGACGTTTCAAAGATTGCTGTCCCTGGCGGTGGTTCTGCAACTCCTCCCCTTTCTTTACATTTTTGCCGCTTTGCTGAAAATCGCGGCGGACCCCAAAGCGGGGAAGGGCCGCTACTCTCGCTCGACGCTGTATCTGGCCGGAGCCAGCGGCCTCCTCACTACGATTCTCGGAATGGCGCTGGCGTTCTTTCCGGCGCAGCAGATCACGTCTCTGATTCGCTACGAGGCCTGGATGGTGGGCGGCACTGCCGTTTTTATCGGCTTGGCGTTCTTTTTCTTTTATGTTTACGGCGGCCGCAAGGTTGCGGCGCAGGCGGGAGCCATTTCGAATAATCCGCTCGGATCTTAGGGAAGGGAAATCTTCATGAAAAGATACCGTAACTATATCAATGGCGATTGGGTCGAGAGCGCTTCAGGGAAATTCTTTCCGGTCGTGGATCCTTCGACGGAGGAAGTGATCGCGGAAGTCCCGGATTCAAACGAAGCGGACGTCAATCGCGCGGTGGAGGCGGCGAAGAACGCATTTGAATCCGGCGCTTGGCCCGGGACGACGGCTCAGGAGCGAGGACGGATTCTCTTTCGACTGGCCGAGCGCGTGCGCAAGGAATCGGCTGAGCTAGCGGAACTGGAAGCGCGCAACTCCGGAAAGCCGATTGTCGAGGCCGAATACGACATTGGAGATGTTGCGACTTGTTTCGAGTACTACGGCGGGCTGGCCACGAAAGTTCTCGGCCACGTCAATCCCGTGCCAGACAATGCTTTGAGCTTCACGCTTCGTGAGCCGATCGGTGTTGCCGCGCAGATTATCCCCTGGAACTACCCCCTGTTGATGGCCGCCTGGAAACTTGCCCCCGCTATTGCAGCCGGTTGCACATGCGTTTTAAAGCCGGCCGAGCAGACTCCGTTGACCGCTCTCGAGTTTGCTCACTATTTGGTAGACGCAGGCCTGCCGGCGGGCGTCGTGAACGTCATCGTCGGGTTCGGCGAGAAGGTGGGCGCGCCCCTGGTTCGGCATCCGGACGTGAACAAGGTCGCGTTCACGGGAAGCGCTGCCGTCGGAAAAATAATCGTCAAGGCTGCGGCGGACACCGTGAAAAGAGTTACCTTGGAATTGGGCGGAAAGTCGCCGAACATTTTTTTCGCCGACGCGGATTTTGCCGCCTCCATCGACGGCGCTCTCTTCGGCGTCTTCGTCAATCAAGGTGAGGTCTGCTCGGCGGGAAGCCGTATCCTCGTGGAAAAGTCGATTTATAGAAAGTTTGTGGATGCGATGGCTGCTAAAGCCAGCTCGATCCGCCTGGGGCCGCCGCTCGATCGGGAAACCAAGATGGGTCCGCTTGTCAGCAAGGAGCAATACGATCGCGTCCGCTCTTACCAGGAGGTTGGGAAAACGGAGGCGAAGGTCGCCGCCGGCGGCGGCCGCTCGGCTTCGTTTGCGAAAGGCTATTACGTCGAACCCACTGTCTTTTATGACGTGGACAATTCGTCGCGCATTGCCCAGGAAGAAATCTTCGGCCCGGTCGCTTCCGTCATTCCGTTTGCCGACGAGGCGGAGGCGATACGTATCGCGAACGCGACGCCGTATGGATTGGCCGCCGCCGTTTGGTCACGTGATATCTTCCGGGCGTTCCGCGTTGTGAAGGCTCTTCGCGCGGGAATCGTCTGGGTCAACCACATGCAGCCTACCTATGTGGAGGCGCCTTGGGGAGGTTACAAACAATCCGGCTTCGGGCGCGAATTGGGGCCTTGGGGCATTGAGGAATATCTGGAAACGAAGCAGGTCCACGTCAATCTCAACGAGCAGCCGATTGGATGGTACTGAAATGGCCACGATTCAATTGAAGACGCCGATTCCCGGGCCAAAATCAAAGGAATGGATGCGTCGCCGCGAAGCGGCTGTGCCTCGAGCCGTCGCGCACGCCACGCCCATTTTTGCGGATCGCGCGGAAGGCGCCATCGTGCAGGACGTTGACGGCAATCGCTTTCTCGATTTTGCCGGCGGCATCGGCGTGATCAACGTGGGCCATCGAGCACCTCGGGTCGTCGCGGCGCTGCGCGAGCAATTGGACGCCTTTCTGCACACCTGCTTTGCCGTGGCGCCCTACGCCAAGTATGTCGAGCTGGCGGAGAAGCTCAACGCGCTTACGCCCGGTTCGTTTCCGAAAAAAACTCTCTTCGTCAATAGCGGCGCCGAAGGAATCGAGAATGCCGTCAAAATCGCGCGTTCGTACACGCGGCGCGCGGCAGTTATCTGCTTCGAGGACGCATTTCACGGCCGCACTCTTCTGACGATGTCCCTGACCAGCAAGATCAATCCTTACAAGGCCGGCTTCGGCCCGTTTGCTCCGGAGATTTACCGCATTCCCTATGCGTACTGCTTCAGGTGCTCTTATTCGCTTCAATATCCGTCTTGCAATCTTCATTGCGCGCACCATTTGGAAGACTCCTTCAAGCGCTTGGTCGCGTCGGACGCCGTAGCGGCCGTGATCGCCGAGCCTGTCCTGGGCGAAGGAGGGTTCGTTGTGCCGCCGCGCGAGTTCTATTCCGTGCTGACGGAGATTTGTCGCCGCCACAAGATTCTGTTCATTGCCGACGAGGTCCAGAGCGGATTTGGCAGGACCGGCAAGATGTTTGCGATCGAACACTACGGGGTCGAGCCCGATTTGATCGTCAGCGCCAAATCGTTGGCGGCGGGACTCCCGCTGGCGGCGGTTACAGGCCGTGCCGAGATCATGGATGCGCCGGGCGTAGGAACGCTCGGTGGCACCTATGGAGGAAACCCGCTTTCCTTGGCCGCCGCATTGGCGGTGATCGAAACCATGCAATCCGACGGCCTCCTGGGGCGCGCCACCGAACTTGGATCACACTTCGCATCTCGGGCAGAAGTCTGGAAGAAGCGTTGGCCCATCGTCGGAGACATTCGCGGCCTCGGTGGAATGCGCGCGATTGAGTTGGTCCATCCGGATGGCTCGAATCGGCCGAACAAGGAAGCGACGGAACACGTTCTCCGCAAGTGCCACGAGAAGGGCTTGATTCTTCTTTCCGCGGGTACGTATGGAAACGTAATCCGCGTTTTGGTCCCCCTGGTCGTCACCGATGCGCAATTCGACGAAGGGTTGAACGTTTTGGAGGGCGCTCTTGGAATTGTCGCGGAAGCGCACTTGGAAAGCGCGCAGCACAGAGGCTGACGTGGCGCTAATTTCACCGGAGTAAATTCTTCATGAGGACGGCGACAAGAGCGGGTGGCAGGGATTGGGGCTTCTACCTCGGCGGCCAGTGGGTGAAGGATGGCGAGCCGTTTGAGGTTCGCTCACCCCACGATGATTTGGTTGCGGGAACAGGGTACTGGGCTTCCTCGAAACATGCGGAAACGGCCGTGGAAGCGGCGCAGCGCGCATTTGGTGTCACCCGGAAAGTGCCCGGATACCAACGCCAGGCCATCCTCCGCGAGATATCGGGCGCCATCCGGACGCGCTCCGAGGAATTCGCTTCGTTGATTGCTCTCGAAGCCGGAAAGCCGATTCGAACAGCTCGGGCGGAAGTGGACCGCGCGGTGTTCACATTCGCCGTGGCTGCCGAGGAAGCCACGCGAATCGGCGGCGAGTGGCTGCCGCTCGACTGGCAGGAGTCCTCTGCGGGACGTGGCGCCATTGTGAGGCGGTTTCCGCTGGGGCCTGTTCTCGGCATCACCCCCTTTAATTTCCCGCTCAACCTCGTCGCTCACAAAGTTGCTCCCGCGATAGCGGCCGGCTGCCCGATCGTGCTGAAACCTGCTCCTCAGACTCCTCTCACCTCTTTGTTGCTTGCCGAGGTCGTCGCGCAGACGTCTTGGCCCGCGGGGGGATTCAGTGTTTTGCCTCTCGCCGTCAAGGACGCCGAGCAATTGGTGCGCGACGACCGGCTGAAGCTGCTTTCCTTCACCGGAAGCGCCGCGGTGGGATGGTCCCTGAAGGGAAAGGCCGGCAAGAAAAAAGTTGTCCTCGAACTCGGCGGCAATGCCGCCGTAATCGTCCATTCGGACGCCGATGTGGACGACGCGGCGCGGCGCTGCGTGGGCGGCGGGTTTTCCTACGCGGGACAAAGCTGCATTTCGGTGCAGCGGATTCTCGTTCACCGGGCGATTCTCTCGAAGTTCACGGAATTGCTCGTGGCTGGGGTCGTTAAATTGAAGCTGGGTGATCCCATGGATGAAGCGACAGACGTCGGCCCTATGATCAATGAAGCGGCCGCCCTCCGTGCCGCCACTTGGATAGAAGAAGCTGTGGCCGGAGGAGCGAAGTTGCTCTGTGGAGGCGCCCGCCGCGGAGCTTTCCTGGAGCCAACCGTTTTGACGAACGTGAAACGCGAGATGAGAGTGTGCTCGGAAGAGGTTTTTGCTCCAGTAGTGACAATTGATCCGTACGACGAATTTGACGAAGCGATTCGCAAAGTGAATGATTCGCCCTACGGTTTGCAGGCGGGCCTCTTCGTGCGCGACGTGGGCCTCCTGATGAAAGCCTTCGAGGAGCTCGATGTTGGTGGCGTGATTTCTGGAGATGTTTCCGCATGGCGAATTGATCACATGCCTTACGGCGGCGTGAAGGATTCCGGGATGGGGCGCGAAGGACTGCGCTACGCGATTGAGGACATGACCGAACCGCGAATCTTGGTTCTGAATCTAAGGTGAATGGTCCCGGCGCTTCGCCGGCGCCATCTCCCGCGCTTTTATTCAGCCGCTTTAGCCTGACCGCGTTTGCCGGGCCAAATCATCGAGGCTCCTACCGTGGCTCCCAGAACCCCCGCAACGATACCGAGCGATGCCATGTCAGGGATTTCCACCCACTGGTTTAGAATCATTTTGACGCCAACGACAATGAGCAAAAGAGCCAGTCCCTGGTGAAGGAAGCGAAATTTGGGCAGAAGACCCGCAAGAGCAAAATAGAGAGCGCGCATCCCCAGAATTGCAAACGCGTTGGATGAGAATACGATAAAGGCATTCCGCGTAATCGCGAGAACTGCGGGGACGGAATCGACCGCGAAGAATATGTCCGCGGCCTCCACCGTGACAAGCGCCAGGAAAAGCGGTGTCGCGACCCACTTTCCCTCTCGCCGTACTAGAAACTTTTCATCGTGAAAGTCCTCCGATGAGGGCAGGAATTTTCCCGCGATTTTTACGGCCCAGTTGGTTTCCATTCTTGAGTTCCGGCGCTGGGGAAAAATCATCCGAATTCCCGCGGCGAGAAGGATTGCTCCGAATACGTAGAGGACCGGGTGGAACGCATCCAGAAGTTTGACTCCGGCGGCGACGAATATCCCGCGCATGACCAGAGCTCCAAGCACGCCGTAGTAGAGCACCCGGTGCTGCAGCTTTGCCGGGATTCGGAAAGCCTGGAAGATAACCAAGATCACGAAAATGTTGTCTACGCTAAGCGCTTTTTCGATCAAGTAGCCCGTCAGGAATTCCACCGCCGTTGCCGGACCATACCAGAAATAGATGCAGGCATTAAATGCCAGCGCGGCTCCGATCCAGGCGGCGGTCTCGAGCAGGGCCTCCTTCAATTCGACCCGATGCGCCCGACGGTGGAATAGTGCGAGGTCCACCCCTAGAAGGAAAACGAGAAGCACAGAAAACCCGACCCAAATCCACACCGGCGTTCCCAGCAAGAGTCGCCTCCGCGGAACCATCTCGCCTGTTTACATCGAGGCTAACAACCTGAGAGACCTCTTAGTGTCTGAAATACCATGACTTATCGGTTGCAGCATCACAATTCTTGGAAGATAATCTCTCTGCGATGTCCTTTGGCCGCCCGTGCGGCTGTGGCAATGAATTGTCCTCACTGTAGCACTGCCAATCCCGACTTTGCGGAATCGTGTTCCCGCTGCGGTACACCCATGCCCGGTCTGGATGCGGAAACGATCCAGATGGTGGATCCCACGGTCGTTGCTCCTGGGAGCGATTTTGGCCCCCGTTACCGAATCGAAGCTATTTTGGGCCAGGGCGGCATGGGCCGCGTCTACCGCGCCTACGACAAGGATCTTGACCGCGTCGTGGCCTTGAAAGTTGTTCGCCCGGGCATGGTGGGCGAACCCGACGCTCTCAGGCGCTTCAAGCAGGAACTTCTGCTCGCCAGCAAAATATCTCACAAGAACATTCTGCGCATTCACGACATGGGCGAGTTCGATGGGATGAAGTTCATCACCATGGCCTATGTGGAGGGCCAAGACCTTCAACAGATCATCCGCGAGAACCCCCGGATGCCTATGGAGAGGGTCTTAAGTTTTGCCCAACAAGTCGCCGAGGCACTGGCCGCGGCGCACTCCGAGGGCGTGCTTCACCGTGATTTGAAGCCCCAAAATATTCTCGTCGGCAAAAACGATCAAGCTTACATCTCGGACTTCGGCCTCGCCAAATCCGTGGACGATGGCAGCGCCGGGATGACCAAGACCGGGGCCTTCATCGGCACTCCCCGCTATATGTCGCCGGAGCAGGTGGAAGGGAAGCCGGCGGACCTGAGAAGCGATCTCTACGCCTATGGGCTGATCCTATACGAAATGGTCACCGGCGACGTTCCCTTTACCGGCGAATCCACGCTGAAGGTGATGTATCAGCGGATTCAGGAGAAGCCCAAGAATCCGAAGACGATTAATCCCTCTCTTCCCAATTGGTTTGTCCGCATCATCATGCGCTGCCTCGAAAAGGATCCTGCGCTCCGCTATCAGAATGCGTATGAAATTCTGGCCGACCTTCAAGGCTCGAAATCGGGGAGCAGCAGCAGTCGGACCGTCCAAATCCAGATCCCCGAATTCGCCGAACGCCGCTGGGTCTGGTGGGTGGCGGGCGCCATAGCGGCGCTGCTCCTTGCCGTTGCAATTCCCCCCGTGCGTCATTTGGTCACCCAGAAAGTGGGAATCGAGAAGTCGGGCGTCTCGGGCGTCCCGCCGCTCTCCAGCGGCCGCTACGTCGCCATCCTTCCCCTCAGAATTCTGGGCGACCAGGCGCAACTCGGCTACCTCGCCCAAGGTATTCAAGACGATTTGTCCGCGAAACTGTTTCAGATGAAAGGGGTCCACGTCACGGCGTCGGAGGCGGCCGCAAAGGCAGACCAGTCCCAGCCTATCGAAAAGATTGCTCGATCCCTCGGCGCCAATTTGCTGGTTACCGGCAATATTCAAGGCAGCGGCGATAAAATCCGGGTCGTTCTGAATCTTGAGAACGTGTTGGAGCACAAGCGCGATTGGAGCCAGGAGTTCGACGGCGTCACCGGCGATCTCTTCACCCTGGAAGACGGGATGTATTCCCAGATCGTTTCGGCCCTCAACGTCAATCCTTCGAACGAGGAGATTGCCAAGGCGACTTCACGCCCGACTTCCAACATCGCCGCCTACGACCTTTACCTTCGTGGCCGCAACGATCTCCGCGCTCACGATCCCAAAACCATTCAGGACGCCCTCAATTACTTCGACCAGGCTCTTCAAGCGGATCCCAAATTCGCGCTGGCCTATTCCGGCATCGCGGATGCTAGCCTCCGCCTTTACAACACGAACAAGGACCCTCTTTACGCGGAGAAGGCCCTGGGAGCCGCGCAGCAAGCGGCTCAGCTCAATGATTCGCTTCCCGAGGTTCACGCGACTCTGGGTAGTGTTTATCGAGTGACCGGCAAATATGAGGAAGCCATTGCCGAGCTGAATCGCGCCATCTCCCTGGCTCCCAATTCCGACGAGGCCTATCGACAGCTCGGCGCTGTTTATCTCAAATCCGGAAACGGGCCCAAGGCTATCGATGCCCTGCAAAAGGCCATCCAGCTCAACCCCTACTACTGGGAGAATTTCAATCATCTCGGCAACGCTTACTATCAACTCGGCGATTATCCGAAGGCCTTGGATGCCTTCAAGCAAGTGACAGTGCTCGAGCCCGATGTGGATGCCGGGTACGAGAACGTTGCGACCGTATACGCAACCGAAGGGGAATATTCCGAAAGCATCCCCTACTATCAGCGGGCCATTCAGATTGAGCCTTATTTCTCGACTTACTCCAACCTGGGCACTGCTTACTTTTTCCTCAAGCAGTACAAAGAGGCTGCGGATTCTTACGAACACGCCGTCAAGCTCAGCCCGAACGATACCCAGACCGTTGTCAATCTGGCTGACTCCTATCGCGCCCTGGGAGAACAGGACAAAGCTCGCGCAACCTACCAGCAGTCAATCTCACTGGGGTTCAAGGAGCTTGAAACTAACCCTCAGGACGCTTCCATCATGGCCCAAATTGCTCTCTCCTACGCCAAGACAGGAGATTCCGGTCAGGCCGAGAACTTTATCCGCCGCGCTCGCGCCATCGACAAAGTCAACGTGAATTACATCTATGACGAAGCCGAAATTAACGCCATCGCCGGAAAGGCGGCCGAAGCTCTTGCCTCGCTTCGCCAGGCCTTTGAGAAGGGATATCCTGCGCAATTTGCCGCGGACGATCCTGAATTGCAATCCCTCCAGAACAGCCCCGAATTCAATGCTCTGTTGAAGAAGTACTCCACTCCCCACAAACCATGAACTCTCACGCTGAACTCGCAGAATCGACGGCGCATCGCGTTACGCCACCGCATGCTGGAGACTTGATGACTCGCGCGATTTGAAGCGGCAGAGATTTAGGGGCCGCACAGGCAGAAAGTGGCGAGATGGCCTGCAGTGAAATTCTCGTGGAAGGTCCGAACGAGTTTCGAGAAAAGTGAGGGAAAACAAAAGGGGAAGACCGGTGATTTGGAATCTCCGGTCTCCCCTTTGGATATCTTTCGTTGCGCGGGCGGCAGTGCCCCCGGCGTCGAACCAGTTTACTTTTCGCTCTTCTGCAGTAGCCGCCGTGAGAGCAGCGCGATCAAGCCAATCGCCATCAGCCCAAGCGTTTCCGGCTCAGGAGTGAATGTAATCGTCTGGCCTGTGGCAAAACCATCCGCCGTGCTAAAGGTGATCACGTCTCCGGTCGAGATAATGCCCGAACACGTGGCCGGAGGATCGTTTACGCCGTTGTACATGCACGGCCCCGAACCGCTCAGCGTGAACAGCTCATAGAGCTGGTTATTGAGAAGCTCGGGAGCGGACGTCACATTCGCGAAGATGTTGCTCTGCACCGCGATGCCTTCCAGATCCGTATCGGAAAAAAGAATCTCCAGCGCCGTCACATCGCTCGTGCCCGTGTATACCAGCGTGTCGGAAAACGCCCCCGCGGGGATCGATAGTGACGAATTGCTGAAATTCGAAATGCAAAAGACCGTGATGTTGTCACACGTGGGAGTATTGTCCGGATCGTTGATCTTGAACGTCGGGTCCCCCCCGTCCGCCTTCGCAATTCCGGCCCCAACCACGATAATCGCTGCCACGAGCAACCAACGGAAAAGCTTCATTCACCCACCTCCGCACACAAGAACCTTCGCTTTCCCTTGCATCTGGGGGGCCAAAAGCGCACCTTGGGTTTACTTGTAACGTCTTTATTTACAATATTCTACAACCTGCCGTTTTCCCTTCGCGTCGGACATGTGCAACTGTTTGCGCAAGTCGGGAAACTAATGGCTCGGTTGGTTTGTCCTATGTCATCTAGGCACAGCTACCTAAGACGGTTTCGCTTGTCACCGGCTATAGACCCTGGAAATGCGCTCAAAACACCCTCAGAACGTGACCGATTCGATGTAAAAGAAAGAAATCACACGGCTTAGTGTAGATTTCCAACAACTGGACTAGTCAAAACGGGGCAGAACCCCTAATGCCTCCTCTTCAAGCGTCGCCCGGCTCGTCCGAGGCCACCTGCCTAGCGGAAAATCCGTGTCTGAAATGTCGAACCCTTCGGGATTCCGGGGAGTGGAGAATCGATTGGTCGGCCGCAACCCTCCCGATTGTCCGTGGCGTAGGCTGCTTTATCGGGGCATCTCGCCTTGCGGATCAGGAACAGGGCCGAGCGGCGCATGCTCCTCTACTTTTCCCCAGGTGACGATCTTCAAATCCTCGACGAATATGGAGTAAAGCACGGGTACGAGCAGAAGCGTGATGAATGTAGCCACCCCCAATCCACCGATTTGAGCGTAGCAAAGGGGTTTCCACAGCGGTCCACCGTGAACGGCCAGCGGGAACAGCGCCAGAATCGTAGCGCCCACGGTGATCAGCACGGGCCGAAGGCGGACTATCCCCGCATCGAGCAGCGCTTGTTCAAGAGGTTCGCCCTTCTCATGCATCTCCTCGATAAAGTCGAAGAGGACGATCACATGGCTGACGATCACGCCAATCAAGCTGGCAATCCCTAGGAAGGCCATGAATCCGAAAGGCGTCCCCGTGAAATAGAGCGACAGGATAGCTCCAACAACTCCATAGGGCGTGGCGGCGAAGACCAGGAGAGGCTTGATGGCGTGTTTGAATTGGAACACCAGGGCCAGGAAAATCAAGAAAATCGAAACGCCCATCACGATGGCAAGGTTGGAAAACCCCTGTTGCTGTTTCGCCTTTTCGCCGCTCGTCTCGATGCGATACCCGGGGGGAAGTGATTTTCGCAACTCGTCGAGCTTTGGTTCGGCGGCGTTAAAAACTTCCGAGGAGAGCACTCCGTTGACGGGAAAAGCGCGAACGGAGATCGTCCGAAAATGTTCCAGGTGGTAGATGCGCAGCGCCTGCATGTCGAGGTCAATCGAAGACACCTGCATCAAGGGCACGCGCACGTTGTTCGCGGAAGAATTGACGTAGAGGCTCTGAATGTCGGAAAGTTGAGCGCGCTCCTCCATCCGAAGCCTGGCGACGACAGGGATTTGTTCATCTCCTCGCCGCAGCGTCGTTACTCCCACTCCGCTCATGGCCGCTACCGATGACGCCGCCACGTCTTGGTTGGTGATTCCCGCCAGATTAGCCCGGCCCGGGTCCACCTTCAGCGAAACTTCGAACGAATCACCACTCCAATCGTTGTACACGCGAGTCGCGGTCGGTATCGAGCGGAGAATATCCTCCACTTGCGAGGCAATCGCGCGAAGGGTGCGAATGTCCTTCGGCTCTTCGAGCGGGCTCGTGTCCACCTGCCCGGTCACTCTAAGCTCAACGGGGTAATCCACTGGATTGGACTGAAGCTGCCGGACATCGGCGCGGATCCCCGGCAAGCTTCTGGAGAGAGCATCTTGAATCAAGGGGACCAACGTGGGCGTTGCGTCCTTATCTGTATCCTGGACAATGATCTGCGCGTAGTTCAACTGTTGCAGCTGCGGAGAGACCGAAAACCAGAATCGCGGGCCGCCGCCTCCCGTGAACGTTGTCATCGATTTCAGCAATCCACGCGGCTGCCCGCCTTTTCCCGGATGCCCGCGGTCGAAATCCGCTATCGTTGCGCGAATTATGCCCTCCACCTGTTCCGTTGCCTTATCCGTTTCCAATAACGGCGCGTCATTGGGGAGCCAGACATCAACGTAGAAGAGATACTGGACGTCTTCCGGAAAGAATTGCGACCGCAGGCGGTGGCCTGCCAATCCGCCGGCGACAAGGAACACCAGCGAGCCAGAAAAAACGAGCCACCGATGGTCGATCGACCATTTTCCGACCCGGTAATAGAAACCGTAGAATCCGGCAGACCTCCGCTCTTCCATGCTCGGTTCTTTTTTCTTCGGAGACCTCAATAGGTAATACCCGAGCAGCGGAATGAAGGTCATGGATACAAGCCGCGATGCCACCAGGGCGCAGGTCATCACAATCGGCAGGCTAATTAGAAATTCCCCTGTCGTCCCCGTGAGCAGAAGAAAAGGAAGATAGGCGACTATGTTGGTGATCGTTGCGTAGAGGATGGCGCGCGCGAGTTTGGTGGGTCCAAGCCACGCCGACACAGATGCAGGGAGTCCCTCCGCCAGCGCCCTCTTGATCGAATCACCCGCAACGACGGGATCGTCCACCAGCAGTCCCAGTGCAATGATGAGCGTGGCGATTGAAACTTGTTGAATATCCACACCGAGAACGTAGGCAAAGCCGAACGTCATCGCCAGGGTGATGGGAATCGCGACTGCCATCAGCAAGGCCGAACGCCACTCCCAAAATCCAATCAACGAAACCACCACGACCAGCGCAATCGCCTCGTAAAGCGCATCCATGAACAGTTCGACGTTTTCTTCCACTTGCCGCGGCTGGTCTGATGTGCGCTCGATGATCAAGTCGTGGGGAAGGATCTGCCGCAGAGCCGCCAGTTTGGTCTCGACACTTTCGCCGAATTGTCCGATTTGTTCCCCGGGGCGCATCTGGATGGCGACCGTTACGGCTCGCGTCCTTCGCCACCGCCCTTCGCTGTCCTTCCAGGAAAAAAAATTCAAATAGCGCGCCGGGCTTTGATACCCCGAGCTGATGTCCACGAGGTCGCGGAGATAAACGGGCGTTCCGAAGCTCGAAGACCCCACGATCACTCCGCCGATCTCGGTGGCATCCACGAATGCGCCGGAGGGATCAATGTTGAGGTTTTTCCCGTCGGCCTCTATCACGCCGCCGGGGAGCGTAATGTTTCGCGCATTGAGAATCGATTTCAAGTTGTCGGGCTGCAGGCCGTAGGACGCCAGCCGCTCCTGCGAGTAGTCCAGATAAATCTGTTCGGGAAGCACGCCCTTGCGGTCCACCCGCGAGACCTCCGGCGCGCCGAGTATGGTTCGCGCCATCAGGTCGGTGAACTCGTCCAGCTGGCGGTAGCTGTATTTCATGCCGGGGTCGGCCTGTAAGACAGCGTCTGTCTGCGTGGGGTCGTGGATGATAGCCGGCGGCCAGGCGTCCGGATGAATTTCCGCCTCTTGCAGCCGGGTTTGCATGAACCGGTGGCCGACGGCGAAAAGCTGCGGATCAGTCTTGTTCGAGAAGGCGTCCACCGCGACGAATCCGGGTCCTTGCAAGATTTCCGGGTTGTTCAGCGCGCCGGCATCCTCGGCGTAATGAACGAAGGACGTGAAATTCCGCACCACGGCGCTCGCCAGCACGGATCGCGGAAAGCAATAGACGACCGTCAGGGGAGTGCCTTCTCCTCGCTTCTTCCGCGCGCTCCGGGCTTTTTCGATGGCGAGTTCGATTCCGTGCGCGCGAACGGCCACGGCAGTTGGATCCTCGAGAGGGCTCGCTACGGTCAGCATCAGCGCCGCCGTATCGCCGAAGTCGCTGTTGAATTGAATCGGGCCCGCGCCTTGCGGCAAATTGTTGTTCAGCGCTTCGAGTTTCAGGTTCATATCGCTGAACTCGGGCTTCGTGTTTTTCAGCGTGTCTACCAGCTGAACCTGGACGATGGAAAGGTTCGGCAGGGAGAGCGATTTGATACCGAAATCGCCGCCCTTTGGCGGTTGGATGTACTGATTCTGCGCGAGCGTATTTTCGATCGGGCGCGTGATGAGCTGCTCCACCTGTGCAGCCGTCGCCCCGGGCCACTGGCAAGTGACCGATGCGATCCGAACCGGTATATTCGGATCCTTGCGCTTCGGCATTTTCGAATAGCCGTAGATTCCCCAGGCGATCGTCGCAATCAATAAGATCCAGGCTATTTGGCGGTTTTCTACGAAGAAGCGCGCCGTATTGTGTTCGTGTTGGATGAGGTCTTCGTCGGTGCGATGTGGCATGAGTTGTTTCCGCGCTGAGTGACTTGTTTTGCCTCTTACGGAATGATCTGCACAGCCTGGCCGTCTTTCACCAGTGTGGCTCCCATCGAAACCACGTGGTCGCCTTCCGTGACTCCCTTTACCACCGCCACTTGATTTCCGTAGGTATTGCCGAGTTCAACGGGTTGCAGCTTTACGACGTCCTGAGCCCCATCTTTCATAACCAGAAACACGGCAAATCCCTTTGGACCCGCCCCCGAGGGCACGACGGCGCTTAGGGGGACCACAGCCACCGGACTTACCAGCGCCGGCTGGCCGAGATCGAGAGTCGCCACCATCCCGGCCTTGAGCAGCCCTTTGGGATTCGGAATCGTCACTTCGACTTCAAACGTCCGGCTTTTTTGATCGGCGATCGGTGAAATGGCCGTTATCCGGCCGTGAAATTCCTGAGCCAGCGATTCTGTTACGACTCCCTGCTCTTGCCCGATTCGGAGGGTTGACAGCAAAACGTCTGGAACGCCGAAGACGGCTTTCACCAACCGAGTTTCTCCCAATGTGAATCCCACCGTACCCGTCGCTGCAAAATCCCCCACCTCCACATTCCGATTCAGCACCCAGCTGTCAATGGGAGCGCGAAGATCGCAATCGGCCAGCGTTTGCCGAGCCTCGCTCAGGGCCGCTTGGGCCGTTTTGACCGTTCCTCGGGTCGAATCCTGCTGTGCCTTGGCCGCGTCGTAATCTGGCTGCGTGAGCGCATTCGCGGAATACAGCGCCTGCGCCCGCTGAAAATCCTGCTGAGCTTTTGTCGCGGCCGCTCTGGCTTGGTCCAGTTGGCCTGCGTATTGTTGGACGGCGTGGACGTAGTCGACTTTGCGAACCGTCGCGACGACCGTCCCCTTCTTCACGTAATCGCCCTGTTGAAGAACCCGCATCCGCCCATCCACGCCTGGCCGCATCAGAATCTCGGTGATGTACCCGGCCGATTTGAAGACCAGAGAAACCTGCGAGTAGGGAACGATGCTCGCCGAATACCGGATTCCTTCCGGCCCGGAGTACGCGGTCACCGTCGCCACGCTCACAGGAGTCAGGGAAGCGGCCCGGTTCTTGGGCGCCCCGCAACCCGAGAAAACGAGGCAGGCCAGAAGGAGTAGGCCGGCGGTTGCTTTTTCAATTCGCATCTAATCCTCGCCGAGTGATTTTTCGAAATCAGCCCTTGCCGTCCAGAAGGCCGCCAGTGCTTGCTGGTAAGCCGATGACACCTGGGTTGCCGTTGCCTGTTCCTGCAAGGCCGTGCTCAGCAGCGTGGCCTTTTGCTTATATTCTTCCAGCACCACGCGCAGCTTCTCCTGCTCCGCGTCATGTGAAAGGCGTGCCGCGTCCAGGTTCGCGCGGGCCTCGCGCAGTTTTCGAAATCGGTTGTCCACGTCAATTACGACCTGCGACTCCGTTTCGTCCAGGTTCAATCGCGATTCGTCCACGGTCCGTTTTTTTTGGTCCAGCAGGTGCCGCTTGTAGCCCCAGTCAAAAATATCCCATTCGACCATGATTCCCGCCGAGGCGATGTTGCTCGGCACGAAGCGAACGTTAAACGGTGATACGTAGTTCACGGCGAAGCTTACTTCGGGAATGTAGGCCGCCTTTTCGCTTCGCACGTCCAGCTCGGCTTGGTCGATTTTCAACTTGCCCTGATGGATTTCCGGACGGTTGGCCAGAGCCTCCGATCGCGCCGCCTCCAGATCGCCTTCTTCGGGAAGCGTTTCCGGTACCTCGCTGACGGAAAAATCCGTCAAAATGTCGCGGCCCATCAAATCGTTTAAATTCTCTTTCTGGGTGTCGTAGGTATCTTCGAGAGTGATGAATTGCGCGCGCGCCTGGGCCAGTTGCGCTTTCACGCCCATACTCTGGTAGGGAAGCGCTGTTTTTTCCGCCACATAGGCGTCCGTGGTGCGATCAAGCTCTTCCAGCCATTTCACATTTTCCGCTGATGCTTCCTCCGCGCTTTGCGTCTGGAGCAGGCCGTAGTAGGCATCCTTTACGGATGCTGTGAGCGTCTCGCGCTGCAACCTCAAATTCTCTCGTTCCAGTTTCACGCCCACTTCCTGGGCCTCGATTCCAAGATGGATCGCGTACTGCTGCGAGAGGGGTTCCACCATTTTGCCAATTACAAACGCCGTTGGGCGGCGCGGCGTCGTAATCGTCGTGTTTTCCGCGGGAACAGGTTGCCCGCTGCCTGTTTCGAAAATTCCAGCCGGGAAATCGAAGCTGATCGGGGTGAGCAGTTCCGAGCCATGGGCGACGACGTCGAACTGCGGGAGCCGCTGCGATTTCGTCGCCAGGACTTGATCGTTCGCCTTCTCCACTTCTTTCGCCACGATCAGCACCTGCCGGTTGTGGGTCTGAGCATAGGCGACGGCTTGATCGAGCGTGAGCGTAGGTCCTCGCGCCGCAGTCGGGAGAGGGGCCTCCTGCGCCGACGTGGAAAGGGCGGCGAGGGCCAGAAGTATGGAAACGAAAATAGCGCGGGCCATGAAGAACACGTCTCCCTGGTTCGACGGAATGACTTGGAATTTCTTTGTAGTCGAAGAAATGCGCCGCGGGAAAAGTTCGCGTTTCCCGGACCAAAAACCCGCCCGGAATCTATAACTCTGCTTGTGGCAGTGTCAATCGGAAAGGGAAATGCATCCGCGCGAATTCCTGCTCGGGAATTTCGAATTCGCGCTTTGACGGGAGAGATGAGGTTTCAACCCGCCTCGCAGGCACGTCAGTGTTTCGTGGGTCAAGACCACGAAACGCTTGTGTGTGATTTCTAAAATTGCGCGGGAGCCGCAATTGCCATTTTCGGGTCGCACGCGCGCCAAAATGTGCGAGAGGAAAGCGCGGTCTTATTGCCTTTTTCCCTTGCCTGCTTTAACCCTCGAAACCGCCCGAGCATTCTTCTTCAAAAACGTCTGATTGTATTCCACGGCGGCACGAACAAGGGTCTTGAGAGCACGCTCCTTGATCTTATCTCCTTCGAAGAAATCGATCGCGCGCCAAACCTTGCCTCCCAGGCCCGCGTTGAATATCTTTTCGGGATCCGGAAGGCTCGCCCCATGTGAAAAGGTAACCTTCACTTTATCCTTGTGGGCATTTGCCACCGCGATCATTCCATCGTGCGACCACACCGGGCTTCCCATCCATTTCCATTCCTCGATAATCTCCCCGTCGGCCTCGAAGAAGGCCTTGCGGATGCCGGCGAGCGTTTTTGCGCGCCAGTCTGTTAGCCCTGCGATCAACTGGTCAATCCGTTCCGATGGATTCATCGCGGTTATGTGCCTCCAAGTCTCGTCCCGTGTTCATCGACGTGGGACGGCCTCTTCGAATCCTTCGCCGGACAACTTGGCCCTACCGCACCCAAAATCCCGAAAGGGCAAGCGAGGGAACAAAATGTACCTCGTACCGGGCGCGTAGCTTGGACTCCCTTACAACAAACCACAAATATAGACGAATATCGGAACTCGGAAGACCGACCGCAGCCGGTGAATAATTGTGCGCCTGTTGCCACCGCCGATTGCCGTGGTCTTCCTCGCTAATGGTTTTTCACGCCGAATTGCTTGGCATACTCCGCGACCAACCTTTGCCAGCCTTCGAATTTCATCGCCCCGTCGCCGACGATTCGCCCGATCGGATTCCCCGCGAGCAGCCGCTCGAGAACGTCGAAGGAAATGTGCCAGCCCGCCGCGCCCCACGAAATAAAGCGGCGATCGATGGCGTGCCACAGCGTCAGGCGCGTGCCGCCGCCGATGCCTTCGAGCTCCCAGCGGATATCGCCGTACTCGAGCACCTCGGGAGCATCGGCTCGCGTCACCGTCGCCACCTGCGGCCTGCCCGTTCCTGCCCAAGTGAGTGTCACCTTGGCTCCGACCGTGTCAAGCCTCCCGTCCGCGTCGAACGGCGCCCACTCGCGCAGGTGAGCCGGGTCGGTTAACGCCTGCCAGACTTTTTCCGGGGTGTGCCGGAGTTCTCGCGCCAGAATGAGCGTCCACTTCTCTCCGTCCTTTCGCACCTGCGCCGCGGAGGCCGGCCCCGGCGTGTACGGCTCGAGTTCGGTCATCCTCTTTTCCTCACCGCGACCAGCGCGCCAGTTGCGTAATCTGAACGAGGTTTCCGCACGTATCCTTCAGCATTGCAATGGTCGACCCGGTCACTTCGGTGGGCGGCGTCGTAAACACGGCGCCGAGGGCGCTAATCCGCTCGTGGTCGCCTTTGATGTCATCGGTGAAGAACATGATCGCGGGCTGGCCCTGTTGAAAGATCGCCTCCTGATACGCTTTGGCGGCGGGATTGTTGTTCAGGGCCAGTTGCAGCTCGACGCCGTCGGGATCCTCGGGCGACGCCACGGTCAGCCAGCGGTAGGGGCCCTGGCTGAAATCGGCCTTCTTCGCAAAGCCGAGTACATTCGTATAGAAACGCAGAGCTTTGTCCTGGTCGTCCACGAATACGGTGGTCACTTTAATCTTCATTTCTTCTCTCCTTTGTTGCGTTCGCGGTTTTTGCCGCGTCCCCTTGTCTTGCTCTTGGTTCGTGTCGCCTGATCCATGCGGTCAAGATGGCGTTCCAGCGCATCCACGCGGTCCGACCAGAACTGGCGGAACTGCCGCAGCCAGGCATCCAACTCTTGGAATGGTTCCGGTTTCAACCGGTAGAGACGCCGCTGTGCGTCCACCATGGATTCGACGAATCCAGCCTCTCGCAGCACTCGCAGGTGCTTGGACACGGTCGGCTGTGGCATCCGCAGCCGGCGCTCGATCTCACCGACCGATTGCTCGGATGAGACGAGCAGGCTCAATATCGCACGCCGGTTCGGTTCGGCCAGGATTTCGAATACGGATTCCATGACTCTCATATACGCCATAGAGCATATACGTGTCAAGGTATATGTATCGGAAAGGAGTGTGGCCCAAGCTGCCGCCGCTCAACTCAGCCGTTGAAAAAGCGCCAAAATTCCACTCTCCCGGACCGGTTGACTCGCCTTGTCGAAGCCCTCGCCTCGATTGGCATGCTTCCCCAACGGTCCCGAAGAGCGTCGGCGCACCCACCGGCCCTAAAGAGGCTGCAATTCACCGAGGATCGTGGGAATCAATTCAGAAACCGTCGGATGAATGTGCATAGCTTTTTTCAGCACAGTGTACGGAGCGCGCGCATACATCGTGTCCAGGATGCAGTGGATCGCTTCGTCCCCGCCCGTGCCGAGGATGGCCGCTCCCAGGATCTCTTTCGTGTCCGCGTCCACGAGTACTTTCATGAATCCTCGGCTTTCGCCTTTCTCCACGGCCCGCCCGACACGCGTCATCGGTCGTGAGCCCTTCAGGACACGCCGGCCCGATTTGCGGGCCTCTCGCTCGGTCATACCCGCGCGCCCGAGCGGGGGATCGATGTAGAGGTTGTAAGCGGTGATGCGCTCCGAGACGCTTCGTGGCTCCTGGTCCAGGAGGTTGGCCGCAACGACCTCGAAATCGTTGTAAGAAGTGTGCGTAAACCCTCCGCGTCCGTTGCAATCACCGAGCGCCCAAATCCCCGGAACGTTTGTCCGCAGCTGGTCATCAACCGGGATATATCCCTGGCCGTCGCGCGCGATTCCGGCCTTTTCGAGTCCGAGGTCGTCGGTATTGGGGATGCGGCCCATAGCGAGCAACAGGTGCGAACCTGTCACCTCGGGCGCGCCTTCGGCGCAATCCAGGCGGGCGCCGGCCTCTCCGTTCGCGGCCGGAATTAATTCGATGCACTTCGCGTTTAGTCGCACCTGAATGCCTTCGCTTTCGAGGATCGCCTGCGCTTCGGCGGACACGTCCTCGTCCTCATGAGCAATCAGCCGCGCCGCCTTTTCGATGATGGTCACCTCGCTCCCAAACCGGCGGAAGATCTGGCCGAATTCCATGCCCACGTAGCCGCCTCCTACAATGACGAGATGCCTCGGCAGAACTTCAAGGTCGAGCAGCGTCGAATTGGTCAGATACGGTGTGTTCGCCACTCCTGGCATGGGCGGGATGGCGGCGCGCCCTCCCACGTTGATAAAAATCTGCGGCGCGCTCAGCGATTCTCCGCCTACGGAAACCTCTTTCTGGGATTCGAATCGCGCGTGTCCGCGATAGAGTGTGCAGTTCGGAGTGCCCTTGAGCCACGACTCCAGCCCCGTTCTGGATTTTTCGCTGATTTCATCCTTCCGTGCTTTGACTCGCTTCATGTCAACGCGCGCTTTCCCGTCCACCAGAACGCCAAAGTCCGCCGCCCGGCTCACCATATACGCGTTGTAAGCGGAGGCAACCAGAGTCTTGGTTGGGATGCAACCCGTATTCACGCACGTCCCGCCGATGAGGTGCCGCTCGATGAGGGCCACCCGCTGCCCGGCTGTAGCCAATCGGACAGCCAGGAACGGCCCAGACTGTCCGCTTCCGATAACGATGGCATCAAAGTTATTTTTCATGATCGCCTGAGCGCCCTTGTTCAGAATCGGGGTGGTGAACCCTTACAAATCGATAACGACGTCGCTTGACGGTTGTGAACAGCAGACGAGAATGTCCCCGTCGGCTGGCTGGTCGAGGGGCCGGGGTTCGTACACGACCGCTCCTGAAACCAAACCGCTCTCGCAGTTGTGACAAACTCCCGTTCGACACGCCCAACGGACAGGGACGTCGCAAGCTTCCGCCAGCTCCAAAATGCTTTGGTAGCGCGACGCGTTCCAGTGCGCGGAAATGCCGCTGCGCGCAAACGATACCATCGGGCCCGCGTTGGCCTCGCCGCTCGGCAGATGCGGTGTGCGCGCCGTCGTGCCGATCACGCCAGGAGTCCTGGACTCGCCGCCGTTAAAAATCTCGATATAAACGCGCTCATGCGCCACACCTAGAGCCGTAAGCGCCTCTTTCATGTCCGCCATGAATTGATTTGGACCGCACAGGTAGACATCCGCATCCCGCGGGAGTGCGAGTTGATCCAAAATCGATGCAGAGAAACGGCCCGTTGCGTTGAATTCCTCGCCCGATTTGTCCTCTGATTCCGGCTGAGTATAGCAGACGTAGCTACGGGCATTCGTCAGCGCTGCCATCAGGCCCCGCACCTCGATAGCAAATGGGTGGTGCCGCCCATCGCGCGCTGTGTGCAGCCAAATAACTTGTCGCGTGGAGCGTTCCTCTGCGAGTGCGTGCAGCATCGCGAGTACGGGTGTCGCTCCAATCCCAGCGCTCAGCAATACGATCGGCCGCGTTCCCGGCTGCAGAACGAAATTTCCTCGCGGCGAGCTCACATCCAGGTGGTCGCCTGCACGGAGATGTTCGCTGAGGTACTTTCCAGCCGCTCCATTCGGCTCGATCTTTACGCTGATTCGATATCGCTCCGTCGTTGCCGCGCCCGACAGTGAATAGCTGCGAAAAACTGCCGGGCCTTCGGCGGAGGGTTTGAGACGCACGACGACGTATTGGCCGGGCAAAGACTCAGGAAGCCGAGTGCCGTCAGCTTTCTGAATGGTGATCGACAGAACATCCGCGGACTCGCGATTGACCGAAGTCACAACGAGGGGCTCAAATCCGGGAGCCGCCGGATGGCTCGCCGCGGCTGGCGCCAATCCTGCGTTTCCCGTTCGCGCGCCGTTTTTCTGGCTCTCGATGAGCGCTTCAAACGAGCCACGCCATCCCGGCGAAAGCGCTTCGATTCGCAACGCGCGCTCCAGGCGATCGGGGGCGTGATCGGGCAAGTAGAGCAGCGCGTTGATCTCTGCGACGCTCATGCGCTCACTCGCCTCTCCCACCTTTACGATTTCGTCCCCGGCGCCCACGTCGCCTTCACTCAGGACTCGGAAATAGAAGCCCGGCCGCCCGCTCGATGTGAGCAACGACGCCATCCGGGGCTCGTTCATCCGAATGCCAACGCGGAAACACGTGACGCGCGGCTGCGTCACTTCAAATATTGCGGTGCCGATCCGATATCGATCGCCGATGCACACGGCATCATCGGCCATGCCTTCGATCGTGAAATTTTCGCCAAACTGCCCGTATACGAAATCGTTCCTCTTCAGCCGCTCCCGCCAATAGCGATACGATTCGACTTGATACACGAAGACAGCTCGATGCTCGCCCCCGTGCCCGGCCAGGTCGCCTTGGCCGTCTCCCTCGAGATTCAACCGTCCGACGCGGCAGCGCCCCTGAACCGGATTCTTCCAAACTCCGGTGTGTACCGTGCGCCCCTTCCACGCGATGTCGCGAGGGAGCCCAACATTCACGGATAGAAGCCGTGCCATGCGATCAGGATTTCTCCGGAATGAGTCATTCTATGTCAAGGAACGCCATGCGAATCCCTGGGAGCCGCTTTCGGAAGGGCGAAGCCGGGAAACACCAACAAAGTGGAGTCACCCGATCTGCTGAACCCACTGCTTCCGCCAGGCTGGCGCTTCGAAGGGGTCCGCGAAATACTGCGTTTCGTGGACCACCTTGCCAACGCGGAACTCCATGATACTCACCGTGTACGCCGGCCGCCCTTGATACACGATCGTGTATTCCGTGACCCAGAGATTCGCCCTTCCCAGAATCCGCTTCACCTGGAAGCCGGACGGTTTGCCTGGATGATGGCTCCGCAAAGCCTGCAAATTTTTCCGTCCCAAAATGCGCTCGCCTGACTGCGGATAATCGCAAATGGCATCGTCGGCGTAGATATCGTGTTCGGTGTTCGCATCACCCGCCGCCGACGCCTGCCAGTGAATATCCAGGGCCGCGCGGATCTGCATCTCTTGCATAGACTCATCTTGCTGCGGTTTCGCATTCATGTTTCTCTCCCGTCCGGAATGATACCGGGGATTCCGGTCTTCACCGCTCGGTTCAACTTCTTTCTGCGCCGCACCCGATTGATTTTGCCCATCGCGTCTTCGGAAATGCAAGCGATGCCGAAGCTCTCTCGCGCATGTGCTGCGGTCCCGGGCGCGTCGAGCGCAGCCTCCTGGCCTCCCAGAATGAAGACCGAAATCCTCTTTCCGGTAACGCCGCCTCATTCCGCGGTTTGAAGAACTCGTTCAACGACTGACGCAGCTGAAAACGCGCGCGCCGCACACGCGTCTTTATCGTGGGGATCGAGAGATTGAGGGAACGAGCGGTCTCTTCCGTTGAGAAACCTTCCACATCGCGAAGCTGAAAGACCGTTCGATATCCGGGCGCGAGCTGGCCGATCGCATTCGCGAGAATGTCCTGCAACTCCTTCTGCGAATAACGCTGCTCGGGATTTGGCCCCCAATCCTCCAACTGCCGAGGCAGCGCGCCGTCTTCGTTCTCGAATGCATCCTCCATGGAAATTTCATTCCAACGCCGCCGGCGGACCTTCATCAGCCCTTCGTTGATTGTGATGCGAACCAGCCAGGTGTAGAAACGCGAATCTCCCCGGAAGTGGGACAGTTTCTCGAATGCCTTTATGAATGCGTCCTGCATCACTTCTTCCGCATCCTCGCGGCTGCGGGCAATGGATTGAGCTACGCGAAAGACTCTGGCCTCGCAGGAGTTGACGAGTTGTTCGAAGGCCCGAATCGATCCGCCTTTTGCCTCCGCGACCAATTCGTCCTCTTTGCCTCTCGCCAAAGCCTCGTTTCCGCAGGGCCGCGCTTCTGTATGGTCCTCAAACGGATGGATTGGTGGTGCTTTCATTTTGTCCTCCTCGATTCCTTTGCGTTGGATGTGCAGCCGTTTCGATAATTGCCGGGCTCGAGGAATTCGAACGGGAGTGTCCGGCGGATTTTAATTGCTCGATGAGATCGGCCAGCAGCCGCGTGAACGCCCCGGCTCCGACCCCCGACAGTCTCTGGCCGGCGACGGTTTCTGGCAGAGCCCGGAACCACAAGCAGCCGTTTTCAACGGGAATGGAATAAAACACGCTTCGCTGGGGCTCCCGGAGCAACATCATGAGCGCGCTCCCTTCGGTGACCGGCCGGGTGCTCAGCGCCAACCGGAAGCTGTGCCGTCCAAGAGCCTCTCGGATTTCCTCGTCCGTGGAGGCAAACCAGCATCGGCATCCCATTTGTTCCAGTGCTTCGACGGTGTGGCAGCACCGTTGTAGGCCATCACCGATTACGAGAATCTCCAGCAGGTCCTGCTTCATGTCTTGCGCCCCTCTTCTATCCGAATCGGATGAAGTGAATCGTCCTTGTCCTCGCGCCGCTTGTCCCGCCGTGTTGTGTACTCTTGCGCGGGGCGGAGTCGCCGGTAAACACGAGTTATTAAGCCAGTAGCGTGGACGCAAAACAATTGGACGAAGGTATCGTGAATATTTGCTAGCGACGATGAATCGTTCAAACCTGCGAAATTGCGGTCGGATAGTCCTCCGCATATTCCTTCGGGCATATCGGCAATACCTTCGTCCAATTTTGCGTCACGCTCGCGCCTGATTTGATAGCCCCATCGCCGCCGCGGTGTCCGAAATGGTGCGGCGTTGATTAAGGAGAAAGTAGATGAAAATTGTGATGGTCTTAACCTCCCACGATCAGCTCGGCAACACTGGACGCAAGACCGGCTTTTGGCTCGAGGAGTTTGCTGCTCCCTATTTCGTGTTCCGCGACGCCGGTGTCGACTTGACCCTGGCTTCGCCAAACGGAGGGCAGCCCCCCCTCGATCCAAAAAGCGATTTGCCGGAGAACCAGACCCCCGCCATGACGCGCTTCAAGAACGACGAAAGAGCTCAGAAACAGCTTTCCCAAACGGTCAAGCTCGCCGAGGTAAGAGCCGAAGATTTTGACACTGTTTTCTACGTCGGCGGCCATGGGCCGTTGTGGGATCTTGCCGAAAGCCCTGTTTCCATCGCTCTCCTCGAGTCCTTTTACAACTCGGGCAAACCGATTGCTCTTGTCTGCCATTCCCCGGGCGTCCTTCGACACGTAACTTATAGCGGCGAGCCTCTCGTCAAGGGCAAGCGGGTAACCGGTTTTACGAACGGGGAAGAGGAAGCAGTCAAACTCACGAACGTCGTGCCGTTCCTGGTCGAGGATGAGCTGTTGCGGCTGGGCGCCACGTTTGAAAAGTTGGCGAACTGGCAGCCATTTTCCATCGTGGACGGCCGCCTCATCACAGGCCAAAATCCCGCGTCGTCCACTTCGGCGGCCCAGGCTCTGCTCGATCTCGTCGGTCAGAAGGCCGCAGCTGGCGCTTAGTCCCCACACTTCGCGTCGCAATTTCTTGAAGGAGGGGGAGCGCCCCGTGCCTTCCCTTTCTCTCATTCTTCGCGAAGACTCGCGCGCCCCGGCATCAATCGGGCATCAGCATTCCAACCTTCGCTCCCGCGCCCTCGCGGCCCGCGTCTCACGGGAATGCAGGTACTTCAGCCACGATTTTCTGTTCGCGGATGGCAAAGGACACCCAGGAGTCCAACCATCGCTGCAACTTCGGTTCGAGGTTGAGCGCTCCCCGTCAGATAATTGTTTAACACTCGTTTTGCAAGACCAATAGAGAAGCGGCCATCTTTTGACTGATGTCAGAGATCGCCTGCGAGTTCGCGGAGACGTGTTCCTCGAATGTTTGCTGGAACCGGAGGAGTAAATCATCGGTGATGCGCGCCGGAGCGCCCTCTTCTTGCGCAATCCAACCTGCAATGTGCCGGAGTTTATCGCTGTAATCGCTCAGAAAACCGTCCAGCGCTTCATTTTGACGCGGGCTCAGTTCGAATTGCGCCTCGCGTCGCCCGCGATGGGAGAGAAGACTCAGTTCCAGCAGGTAGATCGAGCGCAACGCGGGCTGCGCCCTCTGGGTCCGCGCATATTCCGCGACGTCCTTTTCGCGCCGGTGGCGAAACTCAAACTCAAATCGTACCGCATCGGTCTGCGATTCCAGGCTCGCGAAGCTGTCATTGATCTGGCTGCGAAGACGCCCGAGCCGCGAATCGGCCAGCGCTCTGTCGCGCATCACCGGGCAAACTCCCAGTTCCGCCAGCATGCGTACGTTCCGGACGAGCAGTTTTCTCAACTGCTCGGCATCGCTCTTCGACCCGAAGCGGTCGAAGATAAAACCCATGGCCAGAATACCCAAAAAAACGCCCATGACTCTGTCGCGCGCGATTGTGAGGTCGGTCTGAAAGTAATAATCCTGCAGGTTGACGAAGTAAAACGCGAGCGCCATCTGCACGCCGAAAAAAGAGAGCCGCGGGCTCGATGTGGCGAACCACGCGGCGATTGCGGTTGCCGCCGCAAAGAACAGAGCGAAGCCGAACACGCTGTCGATACTCGGCAGGACTAGAATTTGCGCCGAAATCCCCAGAATCAGCCCTCCAGCCACAAACCCGGCAAGGCGGAGAAACTGCGCCTGCAGCGAACTCCCAATGGTGCTCAGCGCGGTAACGATACATGTAAGCACGCAAGTCTGGCCGATGCCCGGCCAGTCGAGCGCGTTGTAGAGCACGTAACAAACGGTAGCAGCCAGGCATCCGCGGAATGCGAAGCGCGTATATTCCGAGTTCTCGAAGGCATCCGGCAGAAACAGACCGCGCCACCACTCCCGCTTTGGCGCGTTGGGGGAACCGGCGACGATCTCACCGCGCTGAAACACTTCGGTCATGAGCGCGACGGTTCGTTCCATTTCTTGAAGTATCGGGAATCGGGACGACGGCTGGCCTTCAAGCGCGGGCGGAGTCTCGGAAATGATTCCGGACTGCTGGAGCTCCTTTCGAATTGTTTCAAGCCTTTCGGAGAGCCCGTGCAGGCGAATCGCGTCGTCTTCGCCGGGCTGCGGAGTGTCACGCTCGAGGTTTGCGGCCAGTCCGATAAGCCGGCCCGCCAGCGAAATCAGGGCGCTGCGTTGCGCCCGCCGCGTCGGGTCCAAGCCTTGGCGCTGCAACATTGTTCTGAGCCGGCCGGTGCCGATCATCTGGTATTGAAGCACTTTTTCGACCACGCCCTTTGGTGGGGTAAGTTGCCGCGAAATGCTTTCCGTTAGCTGCTGCACCGCGAGCAGCTGATCGTCAACGAACGTAATGAGAGGATCGGGGCGGTCGAAAATGCGGTATACCGCTTCTGTCGCCACGGTCGCGCCCGCGCCAATGGCGATTATCAGAATAGGCCAGAGCGTTCCTTCCACCTGAATCTCGCTCGCCGCAGAGCGGTCCCATAGCGGCAGGGTGACGCCGATCGGGATGGCGAATGCCAATGCCGCCGCGTAGTTCGTCGTCGTCCTCATTACGAAAAAGATCAGATACAGGCTTCCGATCACCCAGAAGAAATGGGTAATCGGGTAACCCCGGAACAGCATCATCCCGAGCAACGTGTAAAGGCTCGCGCCGACGAACGCAAGTACGAGGATTCGAACACCCTCCCAGGTAGCGGTGAGATTTTCGCGTGCCAGCAAAATTGAAAAGAGAGCTGCCAAGAATGCGTTGGGAATGCGGAAGGTCACAACGATGATCATGACTAGAGTGGTCGCCACCGTCATGCGAACGACCGTGCTCACACGTCCCGGATACGCGGCAACTTCCCAACGTACGAATTCGCGAAACCAAAGCCAGGGGGCAGTCCGATGAAAGGGCGGCCGGCGGAGGGATGTTGCTCGGGTCGCCATTTCAAGGCTTCCGTTTGTACCCGCGTACGACGACGACGGCGGATTCTCCCAGGCGAAGGACATTGGGGGGCGGGGACTCAATCCGGATGCGGACAGGGTAGCGGCTGGCCAAGTGTACCCAGCTCAAGGTACGTTCCACGTCGGGCAGACCGGTCGTAATTCGACCCACAAGCGAGGGGTCGGGGATGACCCCGTATCCCGTGCTTTCCACCACGCCCGTAAATCGCATTCCCGGGTCAGACATGACGTAAACATCCGCGGTCATCCCAGGCTGGACGTGCTTCAGCTGCGTCTCGCGGAAATTCGCCAGCACCCACCAGATGCGGGTGTCGATGAGCGTGAAAATCTGTTGCCCTATGTGGGCGTAAGCGCCCTGGGAAATCACGAGACTGGTTACACGTCCGTCGAATGGAGCGTAAACCCTGCATTGGTTGTAGTTGTATTCGGCGGTGTCTATTGCAGCCGCCCGCCCCTCTCTTTGGGCTACGAGGGGATCCAGGGTGAGCACGCTGGACTGCGATTGGTGAAGCTGTGCCGTGCTCTGCTCCGCCGCCGCCTTGGCCTGCGCCAAAGCGGCCACCATGGAGTTGAGGTGCGCACGATTGAGAGCCAGTTGTGATTCGGCTTCATGCACGGACTGCGCGCCGGCACGTTCCGTCGTGCGAGCTTGGTCCACCTGGTCCACGGTCACATATTGCTTGGCCAACAGGGGTTCGACCCGGTGCAGATTATTTTCAGCGTACGCCCATTCGGCCTTGGCCAGGTCCACAGCAGCTTCCGAGTGGGTGACGTCGGCCTCCGCCTCACGGACCGAGGCTTGCGCCCGTTCGACGTTCGCGCTGGCGCTGCGGGTTGCCGCCACGGAGGCGCTTACGCCGTTCACTTCGGCTCGTATGCGCCGCTCTTCATCGACAATCTGCCCTTCGAGGGCGGCTTGCTCCGACACGGCGTGATCGTAGGCGTACTTATAGGGGCGGTCGTCAATTTCGAAGAGGAGTTCGCCCTGCTTGACGTGTTGATTGTCCGCTACGTTCAGATGCAGGATCGGCCCCTCGACAACCGGCGCGATTCCGATGTAGTTGGCAAAAATCTCTGCGTCGTCGGTCTGGGGATGCCAGGTTGTGACCAGGTAGACTGCAAATAATCCGGCTACCGCCAGCAAAATCATGGCTGGGGTCAAGACGCGGCCGTACAACTCAAGCTTCGCCGTTCGATTGTCTTGCTCGGGTTGGCCGCTGTCTGGGTTCGTCATCGCGTTTTCCTAGCTGTAGAAAATCAGCCACAACACGCACGCGAGAAAGACCGCCGTGCTGATATACAACAGCACGGGTGCTACCAAGTGTTCGGCCATAGCGGTGCGGGCGATCACAGCTCGACCGCAAGTCGCCAGGATCAGGCCGCCGATGGAGCAGAAGATCCACACCGGGAAGAAGGACCCGAAGATGCTGTATTCGGGGGCGTGAGAGCAACCGGCCAGGGCCAACGACACCACAAGAGATAGCCCCACGAGCGGCCGAATCAGGCTCGTTTGGTCTCGTCCTTGCTCCTTTGTTCCAATGTTCATTTTCCAGCAGTCCTCGTCCATGTCGAATCCTCATCGCGGTTGCGCGATTGCCGATGTCGCGCGAACCGTGAAGAGCCCCGGTCCCGCGGTCCGATTAGGCCACACAGTTTCGAACCGAATCTATTGGACGAAGGTATTGGCCGATGCTTTTGAACAGGTAGTCTGCGTCTGCGCCACCGCATTTTGCCCGTGGGCCCATGGGATTCAAGCTCTCAACCGCGGCCCGCCAAAACTCGCCGTTCCCCTTGAACGTTCTGGAAAGAAACCGCCCTCGTACACACCTCGAAGACACGATCCGCCCCCGATTTCGCCTCGATGCAATACGTTCGTCCAATAGACGCGGGCTTGCTCTTCTGCCCTAATCACCCCAGCAATAAAGAGGACACGATTTCGATCTAGCCGTAAGCAGGCTAGAGGCGCAAGGCAGAACGCGGCTTGGATGCAGTTGTCAACGCGGCGGCAATGTTGGTCGGTCGAGTGTCAATTGGCAAACGCAACCGGAGAGTGATGGAATCTGGGCGAATCGCGGAGAATTCCAGCGGCGCCGTCCCTACGCGAGCGGTGCGCCCCGAGATGGCCATCGAGCGCAACCCATCCTTGATCGTCCCATTTTTGCTGCTTCTTCTTGCTCTCTCCGCGAGCCCGGCTTTCGGGCAATGCGCTGGTGTCGTGTCTTCCCCAACGGACGCCGCAGACTGCGCTGCTCGCAAAAATCCTCGCGAGGGGCCGGCAGTTCTCGATCCAGTTCACCCCTACACTCTGGCCGAGCTCATCGACATCGCCGAGGACCACAATCCCGAGACGCGCACGATCTGGGAGCGCGCAAAACAGAAAGCCAACGAACTCGGCCTGGCTAAGAGCGCCTATTATCCCAAGCTGGACGGGCTGGCCGTTTTCGGCGACGAGCGGTTGATAAATCCATTCCCGGAACCGCTCGCTCCTCGCGGTTACGTCATGGTTGAGGTGCCCGTCGTCCGTCCGGAAGTCACGCTCCAATATCTCGTCTTTGATTTCGGAAAACGCAAGGCGGACGTAGACTCCGCGAAAGCGGAGAGGCTCGCCGCGGGTGCGGATGTCATTCGCGTAAATCAAGTGCTGGCGTTTCGCGTGGCCACCGCGTATTACCAGTTGGTGACCGCGCAAGAAAGACTGCAGGCCTCACAGGACACGCTGCGAACGGCGCAAACCACCCAGGATGCGGCCGAATACCGGCTCAAAAACGGGCTTGCCACTCTTCCCGATGTTCTCAACGCCCGGGCCGAGACCGCACAGGCGGCCTTCGACGAAGAATCCGCGGACGGAGACGAAAAAATCGCTCGCGTTACCCTGACGGAAGCCGTGGGCGCCGATCCTTCTCCCAACATCGTGATTGATACTCAAAGGAGCGCGCCGTTGCCGGATAAGCTCACCATGTCCATCGACTCCCTGATCGACCGAGCGATGGGGAATCGCCCCGACCTCATGGCCCAAATTTTGCGAATCCGCTCCGCCGAGGCTCGCGTTCGTGCCGCCAAGGCCGAATATAAGCCTCAGGTCCTTCTGTCCGGATCCCTGGCGCAGACCTCTGTGTGGCCTGCGGCGGATTATGGCCAGCTCGGCTCCGCAAGCGAACCGACCTGGTCCGTCGCGCTCGGCATCCATTGGCGCATCTTTGACGGAGGGGAGCGCAAAAACGACTTGTTGATCGCCGAATCGAAACGCCGGGAAGCTGAGGATGAACTTACGGCGGAACAGGATGAAACAACCCGCGAGGTTTGGACCGCTTACATTTCATTTCGCACCGCCTTGCGAAAGCAGGACGCCGCAGTCGCGCTTCTGGCCTCCGCGAATGCCTCTTATTCCGCATCGCTCGATGCGTACAAATATGGAGTCAAGAATTTGGTCGACGTTGTTACCGCGGAGAAGCAGCTCGCGGAGGCACGGCTCTCGAGTGTGTCCGCGCGGTCGGAATTGTTTCTCGAAGCAGTCAACCTGGAATTTGCGACCGGGAATCTGCTGCGGAACCAACCGCCGGCGACAACCGTTCAATCCCAGGATGGACATCCATGATCTCGCCCGCGCGGCAGCACTCCAATTGATTTCGCGCCGGGCTCGCGGCTAGTTTCGCCTCCTCGAAGAAACACGCTTCCATTCCACGACTGTAATCACACCAAGGTATCGAACGATACCTTTGTCCAATAGGCTTCTCTTCGACCTCGTGATGTGATGCCAGGGCGCTCCAAGCGTCAGGGAGACTCGATACCGCAATCAATTGTTGCAATCGGGTGACTTTGCCGCCGGGATGCGCTGAACGACATCTACAACTATGGAGGAAAACGATGAGCCTTATTGATAAGGCGCTCGAAGCCAACCGCAACTATGCGAAACACTACAACCCAACGCTGGGGAAGCGTCCCGCCCCCAAAATCGCAGTTGTAACCTGCATGGATCCTCGCCTCTCGGATCTCCCCGGAATCCTGGGCCTCCCGCACGCCGATCTCGACGTAATTCGGACGGGCGGCCCCGCGGTAACCGAGGATGTTCTCGGAGAGCTTGTGGTTTCCACCCGTGTACTTGGAACCAGAGAAATTCTCCTTCTCAACCACACTGGCTGCGGATTCACCACGTTCACCGACGACGAGCTCAACGCCAAGCTCAGCGCCTCCACCGGAGATGCTTCGCCGGCTCCCATGCGCTTCTTCTCCTACAAAGACCCCGAACAAAACACCAGGGAGCAGATCAAGAAAGTCAGATCGCACCCCTGGATTGCCAAAGACATTCCCGTGCGAGGCTTCATTTTCGACGTCGAGACAGGTCTGCTGCGGGAAGTGACGCTTGCACATCACACCGCCGCTTGATCGAATCTAGGCGTCGCGGACCTCATTTCACCGCGCTCACGAACTCCGCGGACTCAAACGGGCTGGCTCGCCGGTTCATTCGGCTGAGCTGGCCCACTTTCTTATCCGGGAAGGACACGCGTGGACTGCCAAACGCAGCGTCAGTCGCCCAAGACATCGCATTTGTGGGTTGGGTTGTGGGTTGAGAAGACAGAGACAGAGGCCCCTGCCCTTCGAGGCGGTGAGAAGAAAGTGCTTTGTGGTTTCCGGTGCAAGCTCTACAAACCCGGTAGGCGACAGTCACTCCAGCATCGATCAGGAAATCGCTGCCGGTGATGAAAGCGCCATCCAGCCCCATCAAAATTGCACCGACCGTTCCGGTTTCGTCCGGTGTTCGCGCCCAGCTGGCCGACTACACTTCGAGCATTCTTCTGGTCATCCCGCCTGACGCTTTGGTTTCCTCTTGCACGCCGCAAGTCGTTGTGCTATACACTGAACCATATGGTTCAGTATAACGAAGCCCGCCTCGACGCTACATTCGCCGCGCTGTCGGACGCGACCCGGCGCGGCGTGCTGGAGCAGCTCGGCCGCGCCGAGGCTTCAATCACGGACCTCGCCGAAAAGTTCCATATGACCCTCACGGGAATGAAGAAGCATGTGGGCGTGTTGGAGCGGGCGGCTCTGGTCACTACGGAAAAGGCCGGGCGCGTCAGAACCTGCAGGCTTGGCAAGCGCGCGCTGGAAGAAGAGGCCGCCTGGATCGAGCGGCACCGCCAACTCTGGAGCGCACGTTTCGACGCGCTGGACGAGATTGTCGAGCACTTGAAATCAAAGGAGAAGACAGATGCCCGAAGGAAAAGCAAGTAGTCCCGCCGCCATGAACCGCACCGTCGTGGAACGCAAGTCCGACCGCGAACTCGTCGTGACGCGAACGTTCAATGCCCCGGCGCACATCGTCTTCGAAGCGTGGAGCAAACCAGAATTGTTCAAGCGTTGGTGGGTTCCGAAGTCGGCGGGCATGTCGCTGGTCTCATGCGACATGGATGTTCGCACCGGGGGCGGGTATCGCTTCGTGTTCAGCCATCCGGCCTTCGACCAACCGATGGCGTTCTTCGGCACGTACAAAGAAGTGACTCCACACAAGCGCATCGTTTGGACGAACGAAGAGAGCGATCAGGGCGCAGTGACCACAGTGACATTCGAAGAAAATGCCGGCAAGACGCTGGTCACCTTTCACGAACTCTACCCCACGACAGCGGCCCTCGAGGAAGCCCTCGCGGGTTCGGCGGAAGGCCTGCCCGAACAGTTCGCGCAGCTGGATGAGTTGCTCGCAGGCAGGTCGTGACCACATCGCGGCAACCGGCGTGTGGAAGAGACGACGATGACGCGCACGATTACCGTCGCGCGGGCCAGTTCGGCGCGACGTGAGGACGCTATGCTCAGACGCGATTTCCTGAAGACTGCCACAGCGGCCGCAGTGCTGACTGCGACCCTTCCCGTTCAAGCCAAGGAGACCCCCACTATGTCAAAAGAGAATTTCGCCGACGTCAATGGGCAGCATATCTTTTACAGCGTGCATGGCGCCGGCAAGCCTCTCATTCTTCTTCACGGGGGCATCAACCCAGACTGCTTCGGGAGCAATCTGCCCGAACTGGCCAAGGGCCGGCAGGTGATTGCCGTCCATCTTCAGGCCCATGGGCGCACGCCAGACACCGAAAGGCCACTGCGCTGCGAAACAATGGGCGACGACATTGCCGCTCTGATCGGCTATCTGCACCTCGGCAAGGCCGACGTAATGGGCTACTCGCTGGGCTCCTTCGTCGCGCTGCAGACCGCCATCCGCCATCCAAGCGTGGTCGACCGGCTCGTGCTCCTGTCCGCGAGGATGAGGCAGGACGACGCTTATCCGGAGGTGCTTGCCGCCTTCAATCAATTGGAGGCCAACGCTGCCATGCTTGGCGCTAGCGTCAAGGCATCGCCATTGGGGCAGGCCTATCCCGATGTCGATTGGACGAACCTCTTCCGGAAGCTTGGTGACCTGACCAAACGCCCCTTCGACTGGAGCCCCGACGTCGCCAAGATTAAGGCTCGCACACTGCTGGTCTTTGCCGACGCTGACTACATCCCGCCCGAACGCATGGTCGAGTTCTGGAAAGCGTTGGGAGGCGGCCAGCGCGATGCCGGGATTGATGGCTCACTGCGGCCCGCAAACCAGTTCGCAATCGTGCCGGGCACCACCCACTACACGCTCGCCGTCGAGCCGATGCTGCCGGAGATCGTCGAGCGCTTCCTCGGAACCAATTAGAAGGCAGTCGGTCACGCCAAGGCGACGGACTTTTCCATTCACTCTTAACTGTTTTGGAAGGAATGGCGGGGACGACGGGACTCGAACCCGCGACCTCTGCCGTGACAGGGCAGCGTTCTAGCCGGCTGAACTACGTCCCCCGCGTTTCACTAAAAGCGTATGGTGGGCGACCTCCGATTCGAACGGAGGACCTTCCGGGTGTAAACCGGATGCTCTAACCGCTGAGCTAGCCGCCCGCAGCAACACTTCATGCTATCCAATCCTCCTCCGCGCGTCAATGCGGCGACGATACCTCCAAATCGAATTTTGGCGCGGCACGGGTGCTGCTCAAGGCCCTCAAAACGACTCACCAGGCTTCCGGATCTCGTCGTAATGTCGCTTGTGACCCCGGATCGTCCATTTTTCAAACTCGCGCTGCACCGTATTGCCATCCACGCGGCATTTTGCGTCACTCCCTGAAGTTCCCGGCCGCATCTTCCGATTTAACTATCAGCTAGGTATGCCGCAAAACGTCGCTCGTCTCGTGTACCTGTCCACTCGTCCACAGACGCATTTTTGCCTGTACGTAGGTACAGGTCACGACTTGTCCCAACGGGTGTTAGCCGATTCACTACGCAGAATTGACCCCAGCGGTATGCCAAACGGGCGTCCATGCTACTCTGCGAATTCGAGCGGGTTCTAGTACCGCCCCCGAACACCTATGTCTTCTCGACTTGGCGAAATTCTGGTCAAGGACAGCCTGATCTCAGCGGATCAGCTGAAGCAGGCCCTCGACTATCAGAAAAAGAACGGCGGCCGCCTCGGCACCTGCCTCGTAAAGCTCGGGCTGGTTTCCGATGACGACATTACCGCGGTTCTTTCCCGTCAGTATGGGGTCCCTTCCATCAACCTCAAGTTCTATGAAGTCGACCCGGCCGTGATCAAGCTGGTTCCGCAGGAGACGGCGGTTCGCTACCAGATCGTCCCGCTTTCCCGTGTCGGCTCGACACTCACCATCGCCATGACGGACCCCACCAACGTCTTTGCGATGGACGACATTAAGTTCATGACGGGCTTCAACGTCGAGCCCGTGGTGGCCTCGGAAACCGCCATCGGGGAAGCCATCACCAAGTTCTACGGGAGCGCGGAAAGCGTCGAGGAACTCGATAAGGTCATGAAGGACCTTACGGGCGACGATGCCGACGCATTGGAACTGGCCGGCGAAGAAGCCGAGATGGATTTGGCCACTCTCGAGAAGGCCGCCGAAGAAGCTCCCATCATCAAGCTCGTCAACTTGATCCTCACCGATGCCGTCAAGCGCGGGGCCAGTGATATTCACGTGGAGCCGTACGAAAAGGAATACCGCGTTCGGTTCCGGATTGATGGAATTTTGCAAAATGTCATGGCGCCTCCTCTCAAGCTCAAAGACGCCATCACCAGTCGCGTCAAGATCATGTCCAAGCTGGATATCAGCGAGAAGCGCCTTCCGCAAGACGGGCGCATCATGATCAAGTACGTCAAGGACGGAAAAAAGAAAGAGCTCGATTTCCGCGTTTCGACCGTTCCCACCCTCTTCGGCGAAAAAATCGTTCTCCGCCTCCTCGACAAGGAAAACCTTCGTCTGGATATGACCAAGCTCGGGTTTGAACCCGAGTCTCTCCAGAAGTTCGAGCGCCAAATCTTGAAGCCCTACGGAATGGTCCTGGTTACCGGTCCCACCGGCTCGGGCAAGACGAACACCTTGTATTCTTCCGTCGCCCGCCTGAACACTCCTGAGACCAATATTATGACCGCCGAGGACCCGGTCGAATTTCAATTGCCCGGCATCAACCAGGTCCAGATGAAAGAGCAGATCGGCCTCAATTTCGCCTCCGCTCTTCGCGCTTTCCTCCGCCAGGACCCCAACATCATTCTCGTGGGCGAGATTCGCGACTTCGAAACTGCCGAAATCGGCGTCAAGGCCGCCCTGACCGGCCACCTGGTGCTTTCTACGCTACACACGAATGACGCTCCCTCGACCATCAGCCGATTAATGAATATGGGTATTGAGCCTTTTCTCGTCGCCACTTCGGTCAACTTGATTTGCGCCCAGCGGCTTGTCCGCCGCATTTGCGCCAATTGCAAGGAACCGATGCAAATCAACCACCAGGCCCTCTTGGACGCCGGCTACTCGGGTGAAGAGGCCAATACGGTCCAGGTGATGCACGGTCGCGGCTGCGGCACCTGCAACAACACCGGTTACAAAGGCCGCGTCGGACTTTACGAGGTCATGGAAATTAGCGACGAAGTCCGCGAGCTCATTCTCGTCGGTGCTTCGGCTCTGGAACTCAAAAAGAAGGCCCTCGAACTCGGCATGATCACCCTGCGCCGCAGCGGATTGATCAAGGCGGGCGCGGGCTTGACAACTTTGGAAGAAGTTTTGCGCGAAACGGTTCTCTAATCGGAGGCAAGCATGGCTGGTATTACACTCAGCGAGCTTTTGAAGAAAATGATTGAGATGGGTGGCAGCGACCTCCATCTCTCCACGAACAGCGCTCCGCGCATTCGTGTCCACGGCAAGCTTCGCCCGCTCGATATGCCGCCTCTGACCGCGGCCGACACCAAGGCTCTTGCCTATAGCGTTCTCACCGACGTCCAGAAGCACCGCCTCGAAGAGAGCCTCGAGCTCGACTTCTCTTTCGGCTTGAAGAGCTTGGCCCGTTTCCGCGGCAACATTTTTCACCAGCGCGGCGCCGTGGCCGCCGTATTCCGCACGATTCCCTGGGAAATAAAGACCTTCGACGCTCTGGGATTGCCTCCCGTCGTCAAGGCTCTCTGCGACAAGCCTCGCGGCCTGGTTCTCGTCACTGGTCCGACCGGCTCCGGCAAATCCACGACGCTCGCCGCCATGCTCGACAAAATCAACAACGAGCGCGAAGAGCACATGATCACTATCGAGGACCCCATCGAATTCCTCCACAACCATAAGAAGTGCCTGGTCAATCAGCGCGAAGTCCACTCCGACACGCACTCGTTCGCCAACTCTCTCCGCGCCGCCCTTCGCGAAGACCCCGACGTCGTTCTCATCGGCGAAATGCGCGACTTGGAAACGATTGAATCCGCTCTTCGCATTGCCGAAACAGGCCACTTAACCTTTGCCACTCTCCACACCAATTCAGCCTCTTCCACCATCAACCGTATCATTGACGTCTTTCCCGCTCACCAGCAGCCCCAGGTGCGCGCCCAGCTTTCGATGGTTCTCGAGGGCATCCTTTGCCAGGCGCTTCTCCCCAAGGTGGATGGACGCGGCCGCGCGATGGTCATGGAAATCCTTGTCCCCAACCCCGCGATCCGCAACCTGATCCGCGAAGACAAAATCCACCAGATCTACTCGGCCATGCAGACCGGCACCGGGACCACCGGTATGCAGACCTTTAATCAGAGCCTCGCCAACTCCTACTCCCAGAAGCTGATTACCCTGGACACGGCTTTGGCGCGCTCGTCGAATCCCGATGAATTGCAGGATTTAATCAACCGAGGGGTGACCTCGCCGCCAGCTGGTGGCCGGGCTCCTGTCAGGCGATAAGAAATCAAGGAGGGTTAGGACATGCCTGTCTACACTTACAAGGGAACCAATCAGGCCGGCGCCTCGGTGGCGGGCGAACGCACGGCGACCAGCAAGGCGGAGCTCCAGAATATTCTCCGCCGCGAGCGGATCAACGTCAGTAAGGTCTCCGAGAAGGGTCGCGAATTCAACATTCCGACCTTCGGCGGCGGCGTCGACTCCAAAGAACTGGCCATTTTCACGCGCCAGTTCTCGGTCATGATCGATGCCGGCTTGCCTCTCGTCCAGTGCCTCGAGATTCTCGCCGGGCAGCAGGAGAACAAGACCTTCCAGAAAATCTTGAACGGCGTGCGCTCCTCCGTCGAGGCCGGCACCACCTTGTCCGCGGCGATGAAGCAATATGAAAAAGTCTTCGACCCTCTCTACTACAACATGGTCGAGGCGGGCGAGACGGGCGGTATTCTCGACACCATTCTGCAGCGCCTCTCCAGCTACATCGAGAAGAACGTCAAATTGAAGCGCGCCGTCCAGTCGGCCATGATTTATCCGGCCGCGGTTATGGGCATTGCCGCCCTGGTCATCACGCTTCTCTTGTGGAAGGTCGTCCCGATCTTCATCACTCTGTTTAACGGTCTCGGCGTTGACCTTCCGCTTCCCACGCGAATCGTGATCATGCTCAGCCACTTTGTTGGCAGCATCTACGGGTTCATGATCTTAGTGTTTTTTGTCGCCGGAATCTTCGCTCTGAAGTTCTGGCACGGAACTCCGCAGGGCCGCCTGGTGCTCGACACGATCATCTTGCGCGTTCCTTTGATCGGAATTCTCCTGCGCAAAATTGCCGTCGCGCGATTCACGCGGACACTGGGAACCCTGATCTCCAGTGGCGTCCCCATCCTCGAAGGGCTCGATATCACCGCGCGCACCTCCGGCAACGCGGTTGTCGAAAGGGCCATCAGCCAGACCCGCAAGGCCGTCGAAGCGGGCCGCTCCTTGGTGGATCCGTTGAAGGAAACCGACGTTTTCCCCGGCATGGTGACCCAGATGATCGGCGTCGGTGAGCAGACGGGCGCGATGGACGCCATGCTCCAGAAGATTGCCGACTTCTATGAAGATGAAGTGGACGCCGCCGTCAAGGACCTTCTCACGGCTATGGAGCCTCTGATGATCGTCTTTCTCGGGGCCGTGGTCGGCGGCATCGTCATCTCCATGTATCTGCCGCTGTTCTCCTTGATCGGCAAGCTCGCCGGGCACTGATGAATCCGTGCCTGAGTCTGCCGGACGGCGGCGGCGGACGAAGCCGGGCAATTTCCTGGAACCGCGAAACCGCCGCGAAAGATTTCACTCCGTCCGGGAACTGGGACAAGGTTTCAAAAAATGGCCGCGAGTAATCCAATCGAATTCATGCCGATCTCGAGTGAATGGCTTTCCTGGCTCGCTCGCGTCCGATTTTTGATCATCACTTTCCTGGTCACTTCCGCGTTCGCGGTGCGCGAGCTGACCTCGATCCCTTTTCCTCTCCGCGGCTTTGTGCCGTTGATCCTCGTCTGGTATGCCCTTGCGATTGCCTACGTCCTGTTCCAGCGTTGGGCGCCCCTATCGAGAGCGCACGCTCCGATTCAGACCGTCTGTGACCTGGCGCTGATAACCGGTGTTGTCTATACCACCGGCGCGCAAGAGAGCTATTTTTCCTCGCTCTATCTTCTCGCCATCCTCATGGCCAGTATCCTGTTCTCGCGACGCGGCGTCTTCATCGTCGCGGGCGCGAGTTTCGCCCTCCTGGGATCGGTTGTCGAGCTGAGCTATTTCGGCATCATTCCCCGCACGGCCGCCTCGAGCCCCGGCGGGCGCGCTCTCGAAATCTGGCTGGCCACCAACTTTTTTGCCTTCTTCGCTGTCGCCTATCTCGGCAGCGTCCTCGCACAATCGTTGCGCAAAAAGGGTGTCGAGCTCGAGGCTAAGCGGGAAGAGCTCAAGGAACTCCAGGTCTTTAATCAGGACATCATTGAATCCATGCGCGGGGGTCTGCTGACCACCGATGATTCTGGCCGGATTCTCCTCCTGAATCGGGCCGGAGCCGAAATCCTTGGCAGCGGCTATGGCCAGCATCGCGGCAAACTGATTCAAGAACTTATCCCCGGTTTTTGGCCGGTGGAAACCAACAAGGAAGGGAATCCGGTCGCCAGCCGCAAGGAGATCGAATTCGAGGTTCCGGGCCTCGGCCCGCGGTATCTTGGTATCTCGATTTCTCCCTTGCGGACCACCCAAAACCATACCAGCGGCTTCGTTTTCAACTTTCAGGATTTGACCGAACTCAAGCGGCTTGAAAGGGAAGTCCTCACGAAAGAGAGAATGGCCGCGCTCGGACGTCTCGCCGCTGCCATCGCTCATGAAATCCGCCAGCCTCTCGCGGCGATGACGGGAGCCCTCAAGGAGCTCGCTCGATTGGCTCCTCTCGACGACGACGATAAGAAACTCGTGCTGATTGTCAGCCGCGAATCGCAGCGCCTCAACCAGATCATCACCGATTTTCTCGACTACTCCCGCGAGAAAACCTATTCCTTCACCGACCTGAATCTCACGGCAGTCTTGGAAGAAACCCTTACCGTCCTCGAACACGACTCGTCCTTCACCGGAAAGTACCGCATCGAGAGAAGGATCATCAGCCGGCACGCCCGGGCCTTGGTCGATCGCGACCGCATCAAGCAGGTCTTCTGGAACCTCTGCAACAATGCGCTCCGAGCCATGCCCGATGGCGGCGTTCTCACGGTCTCCATCGAAGCGCAGGAGAACGTGGTGAAGGTTTGCATCGCCGATACCGGAGTGGGCCTGGACGCACGCGAGGCATCGCGGATCTTTGAGCCCTTTCAGTCCAACTTCATCGGCGGCACGGGCCTTGGTCTGGCTGTCGTCTATCAGATTTTGCAGGCGCATCACGCACGGATCCATGTCGAATCGCGGAAAGATGCCGGCGCCGAGTTCATTGTCGAGCTCCCGCGCGCCACAGCGCAGGGCACCGTATCCCCGGCCGAGTGGCGGGAAGAACCGCGGCAGGAGATTCTCAGCTCCGCGGGGAAGAGGTAGGTATGGCGCAGCTTCTGGTGGTTGACGACGAGCGCTCGATCTGTGAGCTGCTCGAAATCTCATTCCGCAAGGAAGGTCACAAAGTCGAAGTCGCCTCCAACGGCGAAACGGCCAAGCGCCGCCTCGCTTCCCAAATCTATGACATCGTCATCTCCGACATTCGCATGCCGGATATGGACGGCGTCGACCTTCTTCGCTATACCAAGGAAGTCTCTCCTTCGACCGTCTTCATCCTCATCACCGGCGTCCCGACGGTCACCACGGCCATTGACGCCGTCAATTTCGGCGCCGATCGCTACGTCGTCAAAGGCGACCGTTTGGTCGATGAGCTTCGCTCCGCCGTACAACTCGTCGCGGAGAATCTGGCTCTCAAGAAGGAAGCCACTTATCTTCGCCGTGAGATTCGCCGCCTAACCGGTCTCGACCATATCATCGGCACAAGCCCCAAGATGCGCGCTATCTTCGAGCTGATCCAAAATATCGCCCCGCAATCCAGCCGGGTGATGATTACCGGAGAAAGCGGCACCGGTAAGGAATTGGTCGCCCGCGCGATCCATGAGAACAGCTCGCGGTCCACGAAACCTTTCATCACCATCAATTGCGGCGCCTTCCCCGAAACGCTTCTTGAATCCGAGCTGTTCGGCTACGTGAAGGGCGCTTTCACCGGCGCCAATGAGAATCGCCGCGGCCTTTTCCAAGCCGCTCACGGCGGCACTCTGTTCATGGACGAAATCGGGAACATGAGCGTCACCATGCAGGTGAAGCTCTACCGCGTCCTCCAGGAAGGCAAAGTCCGTCCCCTGGGCAGCACCGAGGAAACGGATGTCGACGTTCGCGTCATCGCCGCAACCAACAAAGACCTGGAAAAAGAAATCGCCGAAGACCGTTTCCGCGAAGACCTCTATTACCGCTTGAGCGTTATTCCCATCAAGCTCCCAGCTCTCCGCGAACGCCGGGAAGATATTCCGCTTCTCGCCCGTTTTTTTCTCAACCGCTTTTCGGTTTCCATGGGAAAGCAAGTGGAAGGGATCGAACCCGAAGCGATGCGCCGCCTCGAGGTCTACGACTGGCCCGGAAACGTCCGCGAGCTCGAGAACACCATCGAGCGCTCCATCGCTTTGGAATCCGGCAAGCGCATCACCGTAGAAGGGCTCCCTGAAAAAATCACCGCTTACTATCAGGAGTTCAAATCCGGTGGACAGCCGGAGCCCAAGGCCTCCCTCATTCCCGACGCGGGGATTGACCTCGAGGACCACATCGGCAACATCACGCGCGCTTACCTTCTCGCTTCCATGGAAAAGGCCGGAGGCGTTCGCGTTCGCGCCGCCGAACTTCTCAAGATGACTTACAGGTCCTTCCGTCACTACGCCAAGAAGTACGGCGTATAGCGCCTGCTATGGCGAGTTCTGGCGTGTCCGCGGGCGCAACCACTTCGGCCGGCTCGCGCTCTGGCCCGGGAATTTCCCTCCGGGAGCATCTGAACAGCGATTGGTTTCGCTGGACCCTGATCGCTCTTGCTTGCCTCTACGCCTTTCTCGCCGGCTTCAAGACGGTCGGCGATTTCGATCTCGGCTGGCAATTGGCCACCGGCCGCTATATCGCGCAGCATCACGTTATCCCCTCGACAGACGTCTTCTCCTATACCGCAAATGGCAATCCATGGATATATCCTCCGTTTTCCGGACTGTTTTTTTATTTGCTATACCAACTGAACGGCTATGCCGCCCTTTCCTGGCTCGGCGCCGCCGCCTGCGTCACTGCGATTTTTCTCGCCGCCCGCGGGGGAAGCAGTTGGAGCGCATTCCTCGCCATCCTCGCCGTTCCTGCCGTCGCATTTCGCACCATTCCGCGCGCGGAGCTCTTCACAACAGTTCTCTTCGCTGCATTTGCAGGAATCCTTTGGGCCCATCGCGACGGTCGAGCTTCCAGGCTTTGGCTGCTCCCTGTTTTGATGGCGTTCTGGGTGAACCTTCATACGGGTTTCATCGCTGGGCTCGCGCTGATTGGCGCCTATCTCCTCGCCGAAGCGGGCGATTTATTTTCTTCCTCGCGCCGCCTCGCGGTCATCCAGCGCATCAAGGCAGCCTCGCCGTGGCTGGGCCTGTCGGCGGTCGCAACGCTCGCCAATCCCTGGGGCTGGCGAATTTATCAGGCCATCGAACGCCAGAGCGCCGTTTCGAAATTGCACGGTGATTTCATCGGGGAATGGTCGGGCGTCCGCATTTCCTTCAACTCGCTTCAGCAATTCATCGCACTACGAAATCCGTCGAGCGCCGACTGGTGGATGCTCTTCTTTGCCGTGGTGGCCATTCTCGCAGCAATCGCTTTGAAGGATTTGGGAACCGGCATCGTCCTCCTGGCCGGCTCTGTGGAAGCCGTCCAGCATATCCGCTTTCAGGCCGTCTTTGCTCTCTTGGTTTGTATTGTGGGAGGCTCTGTTCTCGGACGCGCCTGGGAGAAGGGAGTTATGTCTCCTCGCGGTGCCGGAGAGCCGCGCGATCCCTTTGCCTTCCTGAAGCCCAGGGCCCGTCTGGTCCAGGCGATCGCAATCGCTTTGGTTTTTTTCTTCGTGGCCGTTCGCGGCGCGGATCTCGTTACGCAGCGCTACTACCTGTCCTCCGGGCAAATCTCCTTGTTTGGTTCCGGCCTTTCATGGTGGTTTCCCGAACGTGCCACGCAATTCCTCGACGCTCAACATCTCCCCGGGAACGTTTTTGGGGATTACAACCTGGGCGGCTATTTGACTTGGCGCCTCGGGCCCGAGCGTCCGGATTATTTCGATGGCCGCTTCATCCCCTTCGGCGCCAGCCTCTTCGTCCGGCATCGCAAACTGGTCGAGCTCCCTCTGGACGATCCCGAATGGCAAAAGGAAGCGGATGCCCGGAACATTCAAACGGTGATTTTCTCGGTGGCGCGGTTCGCGGGACTCGGGAATTTTCCGCTTCAGGCGGACTGCCTTAGCCACAATTGGAAGCCCGTCTTTTTCGATGATGCCGCGATTATTTTTGTCCGCGACACTCCCGCCAATGCCTCCCTGCTGGAACGCCTCGCCATTCGCTGCGATGCCGTTCAATTCCAACCTCCTTCAACCAGGGGATTTTTTGGCTGGCGACCCGCCGCCGAACGGTATGAGTTTCTGATGAATGTGGCTTCCATTGACTACGTGCTGTCTCGTGACGCCGAAGCGGCTCAAGCGATGGATGAAGCGCAGCGGATTTTCTCCGCCGATTCCAATCTCTACCTTCTTCGCGCGCAGTTCGCGGAGGCGCACGGCGACCTGTCCCTAGCGGAACTGGACTACCGGCAGTCGCTATCGCTCAATCCTTCCGACGATGCCTGGTTCGCGCTGGCAAATCTGTACGCCCGTCAGAAGCTATATGAACAGTCGCTCGACGCCCTTCTGCATTCGAGGGACCTCTCCAGGCAGGAGTACGATCGCGACCGTTCCCTCGGAAAGCTTTACTTGCTTATGGGGCGCCCCACCGAGGCGCTCGCCGCCTTCGACGATGCTTCGAGGCTCAGCCCCTTTCGCGGGCCCACGGCGCCGTTAGGCTCCGAATTCAACGCCAGAGTCGCGGAGGGTAAAGCCGACGCCCTCCTGCAGCTCGGCCGCGTCCAGGATGCAATCGCGGCCGAAAAGGAGGCGATCGCTTTTACGCCTCTTGTGGCAAGCCGCTGGGAAGCCCTTAGCGACCTCTACGTCAAGGCCGGGGAATCGGGCAACGCGCAGCAGGCCCACGCCCAAGCCGTCTCTCTCGAGCCTGGCCCCTCAGCGGTCCCGGCCACACGGCATTGACGCGAGGCCTAAAGCTTGCGCCCCGATGACCCGATTCTTTATCCATACCTTTGTGGCCCTCCGGGGGCCTGGCCTGGGCTACAACATCCCTTGGGGGCTAGTGACCTTATGGTGCCATGCACCCGCCGGAGGGCTGGAGGCTTCCCTGCCAAATCTGCTAGCGTCTAACCTGGGGGTGTTAGGCCGTCTTAGGCGCAATTTGAGCCGAATGGGGACCATCTGCGGTGGGGAACTGCATGGCGACTTGCATTGGACCAGTCGAGCGCCGTCCTGGTTTAAGCCTTATGAAGGCGTTGGAAGAGCGAACCAAAATGGTCATTTTAACGTGACGCAAAGTGTCAGAAATTCGGGTAGTACGGAACTGAATCTCAGGACGATACGGCTCTGGAACACAGTGTTTCTTGTAATCGGCTGATAATACAAGGGATAGTGAATGTTTTCAATGAGTCGACAGCTTCCCCTACTCTGGCATCCTTCATGCCTATATCTGGGTGTGCTCCGCCAGGGAGTGCACCCAAAATTTAAGAAGTTACTCTCAAGGAGAGAAAATGAATAAGAAACAGAAGGGTTTCTCGTTGATCGAATTGCTGATCGTCGTCGCGATCATCTTGATCATTGCGGCTATCGCGATTCCGAACCTGCTTCGTTCCCGCATGGCGGCCAACGAAGCTTCGGCGGTGGGCTCTCTGCGGACAATCAATACGTCCAACGTGACCTATCTTTCGACCTACGGCCATAGCTTCGCCGATTCGCTTCCGATTCTCGGCGGCGCCACGACCGCGACTCCGACCTGCGCCCAAGCGAACCTGATTGACAGCGTTCTTTCGGGTGGCAGCAAGAGCGGATATCAGTTCACGTACGTGCCTGGCAACCCGGACACGAACGACACGGTTTGCAACTCCGTTCTGACCTACACGCTGAATGGCGACCCTCTGACCGTTGGCCAGACGGGTACCCGCCACTTCTTCACGGATAACTCCGGCGTGATCCGCCAGAACCTGACGGCCGTGGCGACGGTGAACGACCAGCCGTTGCAGTAACTATCCACCTTCGGGGGGAAAGCCGCGAGGCTTTCCCCTCTTTTTTGCTGGGAAAGGATTCAGGAGTCGCAAAATGCGCAGCCAACACAAGTCCAATTCGCTCCGGCAGGCGACTCGCGCAGCAGGGTTCTCCCTGATCGAACTTCTGATCGTCGTTGCCATCATTCTTATCATCGCCGCGATCGCCATCCCCAATCTGTTGCGTGCTCGCATCGCGGCCAATCAATCCGACGCCGTCCAGAATTGCCGGACGATTACCAGCGCTCAGGTCATTTACTACACCACGTACGCGCAAGGCTTCGCGCCCTCTCTTGGAGCGCTCGGCGGGACGGGGAGCGGCACTCCAACGCCCACGGCCGCCGACCTGATTGACAGCGTTTTGGCGACGGGAGCCAAGTCCGGATACACCTTCACCTATGTTGCGCTTGACCCCGACAGCAACGGTTACGATCAGGACTACAACTTGAACGCCGATCCCACTCTGCTCAACGTTTCAGGGGTTACTCACTATTTCACCGACGAACCCTCGGTGATTCACTTTAACGAGAAATCTCCCGCCACCGTCAACGACCCGCCGATTCAATAAGCCTCGCCGGGGTACATCTCGCCCCCTGTTTTGGACGGCAACCTTGATTCGCTGGTAGACTTGCATGGATGCCTCTCTTTCTTCTGTCGTTGGCTCTCCTTTTCCATCCGCTGCCCTCACCTCGCTCCGATGCCAATGCAATTCGCCACGCCATCGAGCGCAGATACCGGGAGGCGCGGACGCTTCGCGCCGAGTTCTACGAGCAATACTCCGACGGCCACGGCGGCGGAACCGCCGAATCGGGCGTCGTTTACTTTTCGCGGCCCGACCGGATGCGCTGGGAATACGAATCGCCCCAGAAAAAGCTCTTCCTCGTTGACGGCACGAATGTCTGGTATTACGTTCCGGCGGACCATGTCGCCAGCCGAGCACGAATGAAGCAAAGCTCCGATTGGCGCACCCCGATTGCTCTCCTGGCGGGGAAGGCTGACCTGGACAAAGTCTGCCGGTCGATTCAGGTGGTCAATTCCACAGATGACCCGTCCGAAAAGCCATTAGACCCGGAGGATTCCGTTCTCCTCTGTAAGCCACGCGGCTCCCGGGATAATGACCAGAACTCGATTGAGAGTGTTCTGTTCGAGGTTCAGCCGGACGGGTTTCTCTCGCGCATCCTGATCCGCCAGCCCGGCAATCTGCAAATCGAATTTCGGTTCGGCAAGTGGGAGGAAAATCTGGACCTCCCGGAGACGCTATTCCACTTCTCGCCCCCTCCGGGCGTTTCGATCGTGGATGAGCAGTCTCTTTTGAACAGCATGCAATAAAATCCGCACCCGGGGGATATGGTCAGCCCTAAATTCCTGGTTCCGGCTTGCAGGGATCATCCTGGGTTCGCGACGTAAATCCCTACGGGCGCGCCGTTCGTCTGCCTCAATCGCATCTCTCCAAAGTTCTTATTACTTCTTATTCATCAGATGTTTGCCGGCCGTCGAAACTCTCACGCCGCGGTATGCTAAACTCGATTTGAAACGTCAAATACAGCAGGGTCCACAACCCTTTGCATGTCTGAATATGTCTGCAAAGTCGGCGACGCCACGGGGCGAGTATTCCAGCAGGTTGAGACTGCTCAGTCCGAACAAGAGGCTCGCCAGAAACTCGTCGATCGCGGCCTTCTCGTCCTATCCGTCCGCACGAACTTCAATCTGCTTTCGCAGGTCTCCGCCGCCGGCAAGAACCGCAGAATCCGCTCCGAGGATTTCCTGATCTTCAATCAGCAGTTCAACACGCTCATTCGCGCCGGTCTCCCGATCCTGAAGGCCCTCGACCTGCTGGCCGATCGCGCCGCCGCTCCTCGCTTGAAACCCGTCCTTCAGGACGTTCGCCAGCGCGTTCGCGAAGGTGCGTTGCTTTCCGAAGCGCTTGCCGCCGAGGGTTCCTTCCCGCCCGTCTATGTCACCGTCATTACGGCGGGAGAGCGTAGCGGCAATCTCACCGGCGTCCTTGAGCAGTACATCGCTTATTTGCGAGTCAGCACGGGATTTCGCAGCCGCCTGATCACAACCTTAATCTATCCCACGATCCTGATCCTGACGGCCATCGGAGTCGTCTCTTACATCGTCACGTACGCCATGCCGCAATTTGCCAAGCTCTATCAAGATCTCGACGTTCCTCTACCTCAAATTACGGCCTTTTTACTTTCCATCGCGACGCCCCTCCGCAAATATTTTGTGATCCTCGTCCTTGGCATTTTTTCCGCGGCGCTGGGTCTTTTTTTGTGGACGCGCTCGGACCGCGGCGCCGTGGCTGTCGACCGCTTCAAACCTCGAATCCCTTTCCTCGGCGACATCTGGTTGAAGGCGCAGATCGCCCAATTTGTCCGTACACTTTCCACCCTCCTAGCGGGAGGCACCCCTCTTGTCCCCGCGCTCAACACGTCCGCCGCCGCGATTGGCACTCGCTTGGTCGCTCTAAGCGTCGAGCAGGCCGCCGGGCGCGTCCGGGAAGGGAAGCCTCTGCATTCGAGTCTCGACGAAACGAAAATTTTTCCTCCTCTGGCTTTGGAAATGATCGAAGTCGGCGAAGCTTCGGGCGCTCTGGCTCCCATGCTGCAAAGCGTGGCGGAGTTCTACGAGGACGAGGTCAACACTCGGCTTCAACGGATCCTGACGTGGATTCCCATCGTTATTTTGCTCGTTATGGCCGTCGTGGTAGGCTTCATTTTGCTCGCCCTGTATCTGCCCCTGTTTTCGCTTCAGGTCAGATAGGGCCAGGAAGATAGGTTGTGATGACCACTCTCAATAATCCCCTCCACCCGCCGGGCGTCCCGGACGAAGCGGCGGAGCGCGAGCAGGCGCGGCGCCTCGCCGAGAGGTATCGCTGCCCGTTTATCGATCTTCGCGAGCAGCGAATCGACCCCGAACTCTTTCGCAGCATCCCTGCGGAAATGATGTTCCGCTACAAATTCGTTCCGCTTGACCTTCGCGATTCCATCCTCGTCGTGGCCATGGCCGACCCGAGCCAGCTCCAGTTGACGGATGAACTTTCTCTCCTCCTCGGCAAGCGCCTCCAAATCAAGGTGGCCACCGCTTCTCAGATTGACGACCTCCTCAAGCGCACCGAGCAATCGCAGCGCGTCCTCGATCAGGCCACCGAGGGATTTACATTCCAGGTCGTCAGTGACGAAGAGGACAGCGACGAAAACATCTCGATGGACAAGCTGACTCGTGAATCGGGAGTCAGCCCCGTCGTGCGCCTTGTGGACACCGTCATCTTCACCGCGCTCGAGCGCCGCGCTTCCGATATCCACATCGAAACCCGCAATTCCGAAGTCGTCGTCAAATACCGGATTGACGGTGTCCTGCAGTACGCCATGCAGCCCCTGGCCAAAGAATGGCACGCCACCATCATTTCCCGCATTAAAGTCATGAGCGACCTGGATATCGCCGAGAGGCGTATCCCCCAGGACGGCCGGTTCCGTGTCCGCTACAAGGGCCGCTTCGTTGATTTTCGCGTCTCCATCATGCCTTCAGTCCATGGCGAAGACGCCGTTCTCCGCGTCCTCGACAAGGAAACCCTCAGCGAGAAATTTCGGAATCTCACGCTCGACGTCGTTGGCTTTGACGGCGACGACCTGGTACGTTTCCGCCGGTACATTCATGAGCCGTACGGGATGGTCCTCGTCACCGGCCCAACCGGATCGGGAAAGACCACCAGTCTTTACGCGGCGATCAACGAAATCAAGAATGACGAGGATAAGATCATCACCATTGAAGACCCCGTGGAATATCAGGTCCGCGGAATCACGCAAATTCCGGTCAATGAAAAGAAGGGGCTGACGTTCGCCCGCGGCTTGCGCTCGATTCTGCGCCACGACCCCGACAAAATCATGGTCGGCGAAATTCGCGATCAAGAGACGGCCCAAATTGCCATCAATTCCGCCCTCACCGGACACTTGGTTTTCACCACCGTTCACGCCAACAACGTTACCGACGTCATCGGCCGCTTCATCAACATGGGAGTCGAGCCGTACAACTTCGTTTCCGCTCTCAATTGCATTCTGGCCCAGCGCCTCGTCCGGCTGATCTGCGAAAATTGCAAAAAACAGATTCGCCACGCCCCGGAAGTCCTTCGTGAATCCGCTTTGGATCCGAATGAGTGGTCGTCGGTCCCGTTTTATGAAGGCTCCGGGTGCCTGGAATGCTCCGGGAGCGGTTACCATGGCCGCACGGCCATTACCGAGCTTCTCGACCTTTCCGACCGGATTCGCGAAATGATTATCGACCGCCGTCCCACGTCGGAAATCAAGCGCGCCGCCAAGGAAGAGGGGATGACGTTTTTGCGCGACTCGGGTTTGAAAAAGATTCGCGAGGGTGTCACCACTCTACGCGAAATCAATAAGGTGACGTTTCTTGACTAGCGCCGCAAACGCTTTCACCTCGCAATTCCTGGAATGGGCGCCCGTCCGCCGTATCGACAAATGGCTCAATGCCATGCCCCATCCCGCGTTTGCCGTCGAAATCGCTCCCACGCATGTCGCAGCAGCGCGATGGACCCGCGCCCGCGGCAGCTTGGAATCCTTCGCCGTCGAGGAGATTGCCCCCAACTCGATCGGCCCCTCTCCTCTTGAGCCCAATATCGTCAATGCCGATGCCGTCCGCGGCGCTCTGCGCCGTGTTTTCAACCACGTGCCGCACCGTTCCGGCAGTCTGGCTCTCCTCCTCCCGGACCAGGCGGTTCGCGTGTTCATTCTCCCGTTCGATACTTTTCCGCGCCGCGCGGAAGAGGCTCTTCCTTTGCTCCGCTGGCGGTTGAAAAAAAGCGTTCCGTTCGACGTGGAGGAGACCACGATTTCTTGGACTCGCCAGGCCGGACGTCCCGGAGGGCTGGAAATTGTCGCCGCCGTGGCTCGCCAGAAAATCATTCGCGAGTACGAGGAACTGATTGAGTCGCTGGGCGCTCACCCTGGCGTGATTCTCAGCTCCACCCTTTCCGCGTTGTCCCTTCTCCCTGACCGTGGCGCGACCCTCTTGGTTCGAATGGCTGGGCGCGCCCTCACCACCGTTGTGGTGCAGTCGGGGCGTCTGTGCGTCTTTCGTTCTTCGGAAATGTCCGCCGGAGCCGGCCTGCTCGACCCCCAGGCGGTTCTCGACGAGATTTTTCCCGCGCTAGCATTTTTCCAGGACACCGCCGGCGAATCCGTCGATCGCGCTTTTATCTCGGGATTTGGAACTCGCGAAGAAGTGTTTCGCCGCGCTCTTTCGGAAGAGCTCAAATGCCCCGTCGAACCCATTTCTCGTGCCGAGGGCGTGCAGGCGCTCGATGCTGGAGAAAAGGACGTTGTAGGGCGGGGCTTGGAAGCTCTGGCGGGCTGGATGCAACGAGGGGGCGCCTGAGGATGAAGCTGAATCTCGACCTGGCGACCCGGCCGCTCGAAAACAAGCGCTCCTTCCTCGCCCTTGCCGCCCTCGCCGGTACAATTGAAATTGTCGCCCTCGCACTGCTCTTCCATGCGGCATACGATTCATGGCGCTCCAGTCGCGAGTTGCGGACCGAAATTGCCGGGTATCAGGCCCAGATCCGCGCCGACTACCTCCGCCACCAGCAGTTGAAGGCTTTTTTTCTGACCCCCAAGGCCACCGAAGTTTTGGGCCGCGCCGCGTTTTTGAATTCCTTGATCGATGAGCGCGGCTTTCCGTGGACCAAAGTGTTTATGGATATCGAGCAGACACTCCCGCCCGGTGTCCGCGTCGTCAGCATCGCTCCCCGCCTCGAAAATACTCGCGCCAAGGTGACTCTCGTTGTAGGCGCGGACAATGATCAAGACATGGTGAAATTCCTGCAATCTCTCGAAACTTCCAAGGCTTTTTCCGGCGTCGCCGTTCAGGAAGAGCACTACATCGTCAAACCCACTTCCACGGATAAGGTGGAAGCCTTGCTGACCGTATGGTACGAAACCACATGAACAGCTCCTGGCAAACTGGGAAGACCTTGATCCGCGCCGCTCTGGGCGTCTTGCTCGTCGCGGACCTTGCCCTCGCCGGTTTTCTCTACTGGCAATCCGAACAGACTCCCCGGGAAATCCACGCCGAGGCCCAGGCGCTCAAGCTTCAGGCCAAGAAGCTCCAGGCCGACGATCAGCGCGGCGAAAGGATTCGCAATTCGCTCGCCGTCGCCGGCGGCGAGTGCGACAAATTCTATGAGTCGCGGTTTCTCGATTCCGCCACGGGGTATTCCAAGATCCAGGCGGATTTGTCCGCCATCGCCGCGAAGTCGGGCCTGCACGCTACTTCCGTTTCCTTCAAGCCCAAGGAACTCGAAGGCCGCGGTGTAACCGAAATCACGATTACGGAAGAGATCGAAGGCGATTATCCCTCGATCTTGCAGTTCATCAACGGGCTCGAAGTGTCGCAGAATTTTTACTTGTTGAGGGATTTGACCCTCGATTCGGCCAACACTGGCGTGATTCGATTGAAATTGGAACTGGCGACTTACTTTCGAACATAATGGACCAGACTCGCACTCGAACGTACATCCTCGCGGGAGCTCTGCTTCTGGCCGTGCTTCTTTATTTCTACTTCCGCGTCCCGTCTTCTGCCACGACGGGAACTGTTGCCGCCGATCAAAAATTCGAGCCTCTCGATGTGCAGGAGCCTGACCTTCGCCTCGATTTGATCGAAAGGCTTCATACCCTGAAATACGAAGGGGCTCATCGCAACATTTTCAGCGCTATTCCTCCGCCCCCTCCTGAGGTTGTCCGCAAGAATCAGGACATTCACAATTTTGTCGGCCCGCGCCGCCCTCCCCCTCCGCCTCCTGTCCAATTCTCGGCTCAATTTTTCGGCACGGCCACGATGCCGGCCTCCGGAGCGAAGCTGGCATTTTTCCAGCAAGGCGACGACGTTGTTGTCGTTCAGGAAGGTGAGGAACTATTTGGCAGGTTTCGCCTGACTCACATCGGCGCCGATTCCGTCACCGTCGAGGAAATCTCCTCAGGCCGGACTACCTTGGTTCCCATGCAGCCTCCTGTGGACCAGGGTTCGTCGAACCCCACCGAGGCCAATGCGCAATGAAGGCCTTGGACCAAGCGTCTTCTCTCACGAAAAAGCGCTTCTTGCCTGCGCCGCGCGTCTCCGCGCGTCCTTCAGGCGTCCGCAATTCCCGCGAATCCGGTTTTGCATTTCTTATGGCCATGCTTCTCGTCGCGATTGTGGTGATAACAAGCACTGTCGTCATGGAAAGCGTCGCAGCTCGAGTCCGCCGTGAGCGCGAGCAGGAAATGATCTGGCGTGGAAACCAGTATGCTCGGGCCATTCGCCTTTACTACCACAAGGTCGGACGCTATCCCCAATCCGTGGATGACCTGATGGAGGGCGTTCCGGACGATCATTTCCTGCGTCAGGTGTACAAGAACCCTATGAACACCGATGACGGTACCTGGCGGTTCATCTACGTGAACCAGGCGGGCCAAATCATCGGCAGCACTCGGTATGCCTCTTTGCAGCAGATGGCCATCATGGACACGCTCGGAATCCAGCCGGGAGCAATTCCCCAGGCGCTTCCGGGGCAACCCGGCGTACCCGCCGGAGCTCTTGCAAGTTCGGAAGGCGGCGGATCCGGCAGCACGGCGAGCGCGCTGGGCGCTCTGCTGCCCGCTCTTCCTTACAGCGTCATCAGCTCAGACAATCCGGCCGCCGCGGAACAGGCGTACTACGAGTCCTCCGGCCAGCCGCCCCCCTCGAACCCGCCTCCGAGCGAGACGACAGACCAATCGCAATCCGCTTTTCAAAATCCAACCCAGGGGATGAATTCGGGCCAGAGCGCTTTTTCTTCAGGGTTTGGTCAGCCGGGAGCAAGTCCGTTTCAAAGCCAAAGTCCCGGCGCGAACTCTCTGGGCCAGCCCGGGGTTTTGGGCAGCGCCTCTTCTCAGACCGCTTCCGCCCTGGCCGCTCTCAACTCAGGAATTCTTCAGCAGAAACCGACCGGTGCTGTTGACGGCCCCGTGCTCGGTGCATTTCTCACGGGCGTAGGCGGGAAGGCGGACCGGAAATCCATCATTTGGCTGCACGGCGCGAAAAAATACAAAGATTGGGAGTTTATCTGGAATCCGGTGGAAGATCAGGCGGCCGCGATGCAGCAGCAGTTGAATCAAGCCACAGGGACGGGCATTCAAGGGGGGCTTCCGGTCGCGAATCCGTTCGGCGGCAGCACGGGCGCCAATCCGCAAACCCAATCGAATCCTGCTCCCCCGCAGACTCAACCCCAGCAGTAAAATCCTGCCGGCCCCCTGAATACCCTACGGCCCGTCGGGCGTCCGAATCGCGTTTAAAATTTTGCGTACGTAATCCTGCGTTTCGGTGAATGGCGGCACGCCGCCGTATTTTTGCACCATCTCCGGCCCAGCGTTGTATGCGGCGAGGGCCAGCCGCAAATCGCCTTTGTATTTGTCGAGCAGCTCGCGAAAATACTTGGTCCCCGCATCAATGTTTTCCGCGGGATCGAAAACGTCGCGGACGGAAAGTTCCGCCGCCGTCTCGGGCATCAGCTGCATCAATCCCTTAGCCTGTTTTCGCGAAACGGCGCGCGGATTGAAGTTGGATTCAGTGGCGATCATCTTGGTCACCACCGCTTCATTTACGCCATGCTTCGTCGCGGCGGCGCGAATCAGGTTGGAATACGGCGCCTGCGGCACGGGCGGAGCGGTCACAGGTTCGGAGAATTGATCTTCCGGTTCCACCGCGACCAAATCCGAAGCCGCCACTTCCACAATGCCTCCATCCACCGTGAGCCGGACGTTGCTCCCCTCAACCTGATACCCCGTGATGTGCAGCCGCATCCCTGACTTCAGGACGGCATAATCGCCCCGCGCGCTCGCGGCGCAAACGCCGGCTACAATCGCTGCCACGATCCCGATTCTCTGAATGGCTCGCATCATCGCTGACGCCCGTTACGACCGCCGGGCTCCCTCTTCCAGTAACACGTGCTTCCGGATGGCTTCCGCTACCCCGTCCTCGTCATTGCTCAATGTAACCGCCCAGCCCCGTAATTTCAACTCTTCGACGCAATTGCCCATGACCACCGGAACCCCCGCAAATTCAAGCATTTCCCGGTCATTCCAGTTGTCGCCGATCGCCATAATGTGCTCGCGCGCGATTCCCCGGCGCCGCGCCCACTCAGCCAGCCCCGTGGCCTTGCTCGCGCCCTTCTGTAGGACGTCTAGGATCGATAGGTTGCGCTTCTCATATTCCGTCAAAGCCAACCCGTACTCGGACGCCGCAGCAAGGCTGCCCAGATGCGAATAGATGCCGCGCATGGGGGCCACTGGGCCGCTGAAAGCCACCTGCACAGGGTCCTCGCCATCGAGACAATTCTCCAGCGGGTCAACCACTGCGAGATACTCGCGTGTCTTGCGAAGGTAGGCCCCGCGCACCGGGTCGTCCCAATTCACCCGCTCCATGATCACTTGCCGCTCTTTCGGCCGGTCGAAGACCACAGACGCATACTCCCGGAATTCTCGAGTGCTTTCCAGAACTCCGCGCGCTACGGAAACAGGCAGCAGCGCACGGTGCAATGTCGTGCCGTCCAGCGCCTTGATAATGGCGCCATTGCTTGCGATCAGGTGAAGGTCGATTCCCAGTTTTTCGGCGATCGGCCGCGCGAAATCGAATCGCCGCCCTGTAATCAGCACAATCTCGATTCCGCGGGAAGCGGCTTCCTCGACCGCCCTCCGGTTTCTGTCCGAGACCTCGGAGGAGCTGTTCAGCAACGTCCCGTCCAGGTCCATGGCGATCAAGCGAATCGGCATTCAACTATTGTACCTGTTGTCCTCGGCGCGCTGCCAAATCCGTGACCCATCAGGCAGGTGGTTTGGAAATCCGGTCACGCGTGAACTCCTTCTCGCGTGATTCCTGCGCGCAATCCCCGGCAGCTCCGTCTACGCCTCGTGTTATTCTGGGCGCTCTCGATCCATGACAGAGCGCCTCTACTACCGGGATTCGTTCTTGCGCGAGTTCGACGCCACCGTCACATCCTGTGAAAGGGAAGGCGACCGCTTTAAAGTGACTCTCGACCGCACTGCCTTTTATCCTTCCTCCGGTGGCCAACCTCACGATTTGGGCGCGCTCTCAGGCGTCCCCGTGACGGAAGTTGTAGACTCTCCCGACCATCAGACGATTGTCCACTATACTTCCGCAGAGCTGCCCGCCGGGCCCGTCCGCGCAACAATCGATTGGAACCGCCGCCTCGACCACATGCAGCAGCACACGGTGCAGCATCTCCTCTCCGCCGTCTTCCTCGACCTCTTCCAATTCCCGACGATTTCGTTTCACCTGGGAAGGGAACTTTCCACGATTGATCTGAGCGGTTCGGTCGTCTCCGCCTCCAATCTGGACGAGGCCGAAAATCGCGCGAATGCCCTTGTTTTTGAAAACAGGCTCGTTGCCATTCGGTTCGGAACCGCGGAGGAGTTGGCGGCGGCGGGCGTCCGAAAGGCGGTAGATCGCGAAGGCGTTCTTCGGGCTGTCGAAATCGATGGCGTGGACCTGCAGCCTTGCGGCGGCACGCACCTGGCCAGCACCGGGCAGGTAGGGTTGCTGCTTCTTCGCGGCCTCGAACGCCGCAGGGACGCCTGGCGGGTTTCCTTTGTGGCTGGAGGCCGTGCCCTGGAAGCCGCGAGGACGGATTTTCAAGCCTTGGCTAAGTCTTCCGAGCTGCTCAGCTGCGCCCGGACCGAGGTCCCCGCTGTATTGGCGAAGACCCTCGAGGAAAGGCGCACCCAACATGCCTATGCAAAGAAGCTGGAGGAGTCCCTGGCAAACTTCCAGGCGGACGCCCTTTTCGCTGCCGCAGGCACGGCTTCGCCCGCGAACACTGCGCAGCCGCGCGTCGTTGCTTCACTGGTCGAAAATGGCGTTCCGTCGTATTTGGCTCTGCTCGCCTCAAAACTCACGGCGAAAGCGAGCGTCGCTGCATTGCTGGCCGGTCAGGGGAGCGGGCATGTGGTCTTTGCCCAGACGAAAGGTGCCGCGCACGACATGGGCGCCCTGATGCGCGACGTTCTCCGCGAATTTCCTGGAAAAGGCGGAGGCAGCCGGGACTTCGCCCAGGGGAGCCTCTCCGACCCGGCCCAGGCCGAGTCGCTCCTTTCCCTCGCAAAGTCAAAACTTGCCTAATCCCGGTTCGTCCGGAGCTGTTTTGTGCTCCGGTCGCCCTTTGCTACAATTAAATCGTTTCCCGCTGGCAACTGTTTCAACTGGGCGTGTAGCTCAGCTGGGAGAGCGCCTCGTTCGCAACGAGGAGGTCGGGGGTTCGAGCCCCCCCACGTCCACCAACTTTGCCTTTCTCTCCGCGCAGATTAGTTCGTTCTGGGAGCGGGGAAATCCCGCCGGCAGCCAATTCGGATAAATGCGATTGAACGGTCAGGGAATTAACGCTGGACTTCCAACTCGGCTTCGCTCGGCGCTTTTTCATTTTCCGGAGCCGTCGTTTGGCCGGCTGTCTGTCCTGATTCCGCGCTCTGCTGATCGAGCAGATCGCCAAGCTGCAGCCGCAGATTTCCCGGGTTCGATGCAAACGAGAGGCCTGTCTGCAAATCCACTGCGCCGGCGCGAATCAGCTTTTCGATTTCGTCGTCGAAGCACTGCATTCCGTCATGGCTGCCATCGCGAATGGCGTCCAGCAGCGATTTCCCTTCGCTTTCTCCCTTTTGCACGTACTCCCGCGTGCGCAGCGTGGACTTGAGTATCTCGAAGACCGCGATGCGCCCGTTGCCGTCCATTCGCGGCAGCAGCCGCTGCGAAACGATGTGCCTGAATGTCTTGGCCAGGCGCATCCGCACGGCGTTTTGATCGGCCAGCGGAAACGCGCCCACCACCCGCTCGATTGTCTTCGACGCGTCGATCGTGTGCAGCGTCGAAAACACCAGGTGCCCGGTCTCCGCCGCCTCCAGCGCAACTTCGATCGTCTCCCGGTCCCGCATCTCCCCCACCAGGATCGCCTTCGGGGCTTGCCGCAGGGAAGCACGCAGGGCGAGCGCAAAGCTCGGCGTGTCGGTATGCAGTTCGCGCTGGTGAATCGTTGCCTTCTTGTGGGGATGAATAAATTCGATCGGATCTTCGATCGTGATGATGTGGCACGCGTTTTCTTCGTTGATTTTGTTGACGAATGCCGCCAGCGTTGACGATTTGCCGCTTCCCGTCGGGCCCGTCACCAGCACGATCCCCGGCCGGATGTCCGCCGCTTCCTTCAATTGCGCCGGCAGGTGCAGGGTCTGAAAATCCGGAACCGAGCTAGGGATTACGCGCATGACGATCGCGCAGCTTCCGCGCTGCGTGAAAATATTCACACGGAACCGCGAAACCTTGGCCAGGCTGTAGGAGATGTCGCAAGACCCTTCGGTCTTCAATTTCTCCACCGCCTGCGTGTTTCTCCCGATCAGATCGGCCGCGATTCGGGCCGTATCCTCGGCGCTCAGCGGCCCGAGCCCGTTGATTTTTAGTTGGACGAGCTGCCCGTTGACGTCCACCTGTGGGGCGCGCCCCGGAGAGAAAATGAGGTCGCTTGTGTTTTTCGCCGCGCGCACCATCGCCGCGATTAGATTCGGCGTGGAAACGGCGATGGAGCTTTCCACGGGTTTTTGTGCCGAGGGCTGATTGGGGGCCGTCATTTGAGATCTTCTCTGGGTGTCCTGGGAGCGCCGAAACAACCGCTCTGCGCGCCCTCCACCAGTATGACCGCGGGGCGCCTTCTGGGCCGAAAAGACAGAATTGCCTGTTTTCAACTTGCCAGCAGTACTCTTGTACTCCCTATTTCCGCGCCACGATTGCGGCGTGCGGCTCGGACGCGCGCGCCTGGGCCAGCTTCTGTTCGGTTTCGGTCGCTTCGCTTCTCCCCGCAAGCCCGCTCTGTGTGTGCGGCAAGGTCACCAGAAATGTCGCTCCGCCTTCGGGACGGTTGAAGCATTCGATCTGCCCGCCGTGGTCCTGCACGATTCCATAGCAGATGCTCAATCCCAATCCCGTGCCTTTTCCCACCGGCTTTGTCGTGTAGAACGGATCGAAAACCTGTTGAGGCGCCTTGATTCCCGGCCCTGTGTCCGACACTTCAACGAGCACTCGCGTCGAGTCGTACCCGGTTTTCAAAATGAGTTTGCCGCCGCCGACTTCTTCCATGGCGTCCACGGCGTTGCTGATCAGGTTGAAAACAACCTGAAGAAGATGGTTGGCGTCGCCAAAGACCGCGGGAATTTCCTTTTCGGCTATCGTAATCACTTCAACGGGGACTCCGCGAAGGTCCAGGTTGCTGAGGTGAATCGCGTTCGAAAGGATCAGATTCACATCCAGATCCGTTTTTTCCGACGGCACCTGGCGCGCAAAACTCAATAAGTTCGTTATCAGAGTCCGGATCCTTCGCGCGAGCGTCCGGATTTTATCCGCCAGCGCTCGTTGCCGCTCCCCCAGCAACGGATCGTCCATCAGCAAGTCCGAATATCCCAGAATTCCGGTCAACGGGTTGTTGATTTCGTGCGCGGCTCCCGCGGCCAGTTGTCCCAGCGAGACGAGCTTTTCCGTCTGCACCATCTGCGTCTGAAACTGTCGCAGGTTTTCAACCGCCGTTTGCGACGAGCCGATCAATCGCAGCCGGTCCCTGTCCACCAGGCTTTGTCGGAGGGCCATCAACAACGCCGCCACGACCAGCGTCACCTGGGTCACCGCCAGCCGGAAGTGGCTAACGGGCGCGGGATTCGAACTCCAGGTCAAGGTCCACAGCGCCATCAGGGGAATCGAGATCACCGCGGCCATTGCCACGCGAGCCGGCCACGAGTTCGTCTCCTCCGCCGGATACGAGATTTCTTCCGGGCTCGGTTTGCGTTGATGCGCCAGCACGCCGGCTGTTCCAAACCAAACGAACGAGACCACGAGGGGTATGTCGAATGGGCTTCCCGTGTAATACATGTGGTAGTCGATTGCCACGTTGGTTGCATACGAGGCGGCGGCATACACCACCGACGCGCTGAACAGGTGCATATAGATGCTCTTCCACTCGCTCTTCGCGCGTTTCATCAGAATCGCCAGCCCCAGCGTCAGCAGCAGATTCTCCAGCATGGCCAGGCGATCGTAGCTCACGCCGTATTGCGTGACGTTCGGCGCGATGTATTGCCAGGGGATCACCACGAACACGTAGAGATAAATCCACCAGACCAACAAGAGCGCAAAGCTCAAATGCCGCACCAGGACATTTACTCCCGCGCGCCTGATTCCGGGATGAAGCGCCAGGGCCGCCATCATGGGCACGGGATGCAGAAACAAGATCACGTCGCCCAGGAATGGATTGGGGACCTCATGTTGCAGATAGACCTCGAAATAGGTCCACACCACCTGCCCTGTGAACCACATTCCGCAGCCCAGCGCCAGAAGAAGCCAGAACGTCTTCGTACCCGCCGGGGACCGTCTGGCGTTGTATGCCAGCGCCGCCGTTGCAAACATCGCCGCCGCGGCCTGAGTGATGTCGCCAAAGGTGGTGAGCCCTTTGCCCTTGTGGAGCGTTAAGGCAACAACCATGTAACTGCCTGCCAGGAGGACCCAGGCAGACAACACGACCCACTTGGACATGGGCCATTTCGTAGACGCCGCCGGCGCTGCGGGTGCGTAAACCGAAGAGTCCATCGTCGGTCCCGAGAGAGGGAACGTCCTATTAGGTTACGCTGGAAGAGGATGGGGAGGGGGCGAGAGTCAAATCCGCGTGTCTTGGGCCGCAATATCCCAGCCCTTACCACCATGCACACCCATTGTTCTCGATTCCGGTACCGGCAGTAGATTACACACCGAGACTAATGGAAGTCCGGAAGCAAGTCCCGGCAATGGTATGAGAAGAATCCGGCCCAGCGCGGGCCCCTACTCCGCGCTCGCCTGTTTTTCGGCCACGATTTTGCGCGCGTTTTGATAGAGGGCGCGCGCCTGAGGAATGTCTTCGATCGCCTTATCGAGTTGCGGGTCGTTTTGCAGCTCCACCTTGTAGCCTTCGTTCAAGCCGAAGACGGAGGTGATCACCTCGCGGCGGATTTTCCACTGAATCCAGCTCAGGTTGTTCTGAATGTCCGCATCGGTGAACTGAATGTGCTGTTGCTGCAGGAATTTCTTGAACTCCGCGATCACGCTCGCGTCGGCGACGAAATCGCGAGTGACCGTCGGCTTTTGCCCCAGGTAATACCGCGTAAAATCGCCCACGCCCTGCGCAAAGGGATAAAAGATATCGCGCCGCCGGAGCAGTTCGTCGAAATCATCGAGCTTCGGAGGGCTCACCACCACGTCCGGAGTGATTCCGCCCTGTCCAAACACCTGCCGCCCGCTGTCCGTGAGCTTCACTTCCGGCGCCCGCGGCTTTTGCGGGTTGTAGTGATAGTCGTACAACGTCGTGTTCTTGTAATCGCGCTGGATCAGCCGCCCGCTCGGTGTGTAATACCGCGCTGTTGTGAGCAGCAGCGCCGTGTCCTCGCTGAGAGGGAATTGCGTCTGCACCAGTCCTTTTCCGAAGCTCGTCTCGCCCACAATCAGGCCGCGGTCGTGATCCTGAATCGCGCCGGAAACGATCTCCGAAGCGGAGGCGCTTTGCCCGTTGATCAGCACCACCAGGGGCACTTCGACGCCATGGTTGCCCACTTCCGCGTAATATCGCCGCTCTGGGGACGACCTGCCTCGGTGCGACACGACCAGCTCATTCTTGTCCAAAAACATGTCTGCCATGCCGACTGCCTGGTTGAGCAAGCCGCCGCCATTGTTCCGCAGGTCGATAATCAGGCCGTCGAGTTTCGATACGTCCAGCTGCTTCAAAGCGTCGGAAAGGTCGCTGTCGGTCGTTTCGTTGAACGTGGATACACGGACGTACCCGATCCCCGGTTTCACCATGGTGAAGAAATCCACGCCAGGGCGGGGAATTTCATCGCGCACGATCGTGACTTGGATCGGATCCTTCCAGCCCTCGCGGCCCAGCGCGATGTGGACCGTGGTCCCTTTCGCTCCCTTCAGCATGTCCGCCACTTGCGTCGTGGTCAATCCGGCGCACGGTTTTCCGTCCACTTTCAGGATGACGTCCCCCGGGCGTATCCCCGCCTTGAAGGCCGGCGAACCCACGAACGGCGCCAGGACCACCGTCTGGTTCTCCCTCGGCTGAACTGTCATTCCCACGCCGTAGTATTTTCCCTCTTGTTCTTCGCGAAACAGGGCGTACTGCTGCGGGTCGAAAAAATTGGAGTGGGGATCGAGGACGTGGAGCATTCCCGGAATCGCGCCGTCGTAGATGGCCTTGTCCACATCGATCGGGTCGGCATAGTTTCGCTCGACCACCGCCAGTACGCGCGTGAACGTCTTCTCCGAGTCCTGAATATCGTTCGTTCCCGCGGCGGTCGCCCGGACGTTGGGCCCGAAAATTCCTCCCACCAGAGCCGAAAGCCCAAGAACAAAGACAAACACCGCCACCCCGCGCCTAGATGATTCCATGTATCCTCGTTTCGCCCCTACAAATCCAAGTATAGCACAGGAAATCGGGGCGGTTTGACACGCTTCCGCCCCTCTTCTATGATTCAAAAACGGCTGCGGAGAAGCCGCAATGCTCAGTGTTCCTCATCTCATCGTCCTTTTCATCGTGGCTTTGATCGTTTTCGGGCCCGAAAAATTGCCCGAGCTTGCTCGAAATCTGGGGAAGGTCATGAGCGAATTTCGGCGCATGTCCAACGAAATGCGCTATACCTTCGAGGACCACTTGCGGGAAATCGAGCGCGAAACGGGCGCCCGCAAAGTCGCCCCCGCTCCTCCCGTCATTCAGCCCGCCGAAAACACGATCGCATTCCGCCCCTCCGCGCTGCCCGAATCCGCTCCACCCGCGGCTCCATCGCCGGACGCTTCGCCTGAGACCCCTGCGGCTCCTTCTTCAGAAGCCGCCCCGCACGCCGATCCACCCCCGTCGCCCGAAACGGAGAAGAATGTCGACGCCCGCTGAGCCTGAGGTGGTCGCGCCGCCGCAGGAAGTCGAGGAGCCCGGCGGCCGAATGTCGTTTTTCGACCACTTGGTCGAACTCAGGAAGCGCCTGATTCGCTCGCTCGGGGCCGTCCTCGTCGGCATGTGCGTCGGGCTCCTCCTCGCCCAGCGCTTTATCGGTTTCATCGTCATGCCTATGCGCGAGGCTCTCCGCGCTTCGGGCCTGGAAGACCGCCTCTATTACACCAGCCCTCAGGGTTATATCAGCCTGATTATCAATCTTGGGTTGTATCTCGGAATCGTTATCGCCATGCCCGTCGTGCTCTATGAAATCTGGCAGTTTGTCGCCCCCGGGCTCTACAAACACGAACGCCGCGCCGTCGCGGGCTTCATTTTCTCTTCGATGATTCTGTTTCTTTGCGGGATCGCTTTCGGCTATTTCATCATGCTGCCTCAGGTCCTCCGGTTCCTCATCAGCTTTGCCACGTCCGGCCCCATACGGCCACTGATCAGCATCAACGAGTATTTCGACCTGATTCTCGTCGTCCTCTTGGGCTTGGGTGTGATTTTCGAGCTTCCCGTTCTGATTTTCATTCTGTCGATGTTCGGAATCGTCACGCCGCGCTTCTTGCTCAGGAATTTTCGCTACGCCATGCTGGCCATCACCATTTTGGCCGCCGTCGTCACTCCCACTCCCGACGCCAACACCATGCTGATTTTCATGGCGCCCATGGTCGTCTTGTATTTCGTGGGAGTCCTTATTTCTTACGTCGTCTTTCGCCGCAAAAAACAGCGGGAATCCCGCGAATCGGAGGCTTCGTGAAGCGAAGAGATCTGGTCCCCGCCGCGGCTTGCTCGCTCTTATGTTTCATGGTTCTCTGCGGCGTCGCCGCGTGCGGTCGGTCCGCCAACTCCTCCGCGGCGAACGTTGTGGCCTCAACCTCTTCTCCCGCTTCCCCTGTCGTTCAATCGCCTTCCGATGCTGCGCCTCCTGCGGATCAAACGGGCGGATTTGACGGCGCCGCTGCCTACGATTTCACTGCCAAGCTCGTCGCTTTTGGCCCGCGCCCTCCCGACTCGCCGGCCATCCGCCAAACGCAGGCGTACATCCTCGCCGAGCTTAAATCTTTCGGCTGTCCCGTTGATGTCGACGATTTTCACGCTTCCACGCCGATCGGCGATCTCGCCATGAAAAACATCGTCGTCAAGATTCCCGGTTCCGAGCGGGGAATCATCTTGCTTCTCACTCACTACGACACCGTTCGCATCCCGGGTTTCGTCGGCGCCGACGATGCCGGCTCCTCCTCCGGACTTATGCTCGAGATGGCGCGCGTTCTGTGCAGCGCCAAGGAGCGCCAGCCGAATTCCGTCTGGATCGCTTTTCTCGATGGCGAGGAGGCTCAGGTCGTGCAGGACGGAGTAGCGCAGTGGACCGATTCCGACAGTCTATTCGGGTCCCGGGAACTCGCCGCCAGCATGGATCTCTCCGGCGATTTGAAGCGCATCCGCGCCGTCTTGCTCGCCGACATGGTTGGCGCGAAGGGTCTGAATATCCGCGAGGACCCTGGCTCGACTCCCTGGCTCAATACTTTGGTCTGGAAGACCGCGGCCCGCCTCGGCTATCAGAGCGTCTTCATACCTTCCTCGAACGGAGGCGTCGAAGACGATCACGTGCCTTTTCTTCGCCACCACGTTCCTGCCGCCGACATCACCGAATTCCCCAATTATCCCTACTGGCATACAACGCAGGATACGATGGACAAAATCAGCCCGCGCAGTCTCGCAATTGCCGGGCACGTTTTTCTGGAGGCGGTTCGCGAGCTCCAGCAGGGCAGGCGCTAGATCTCCCGTCATCGCGCCCGCAATCCACTTCTTGCCCCGTTCAATGTGCTAAATTAATTCGCTCATGGCCATTATCCGAATTTCCAGCTCTGCGGGACCGTACGACGTGAATTGCGGCCGGGGCGTTCTCCGCACCATCGCGCGTCGCATTGACCGCCTGGGAGGCGTCACCTCCGTCTTTCTGCTTTCCTCGCCTCGTGTGTTGACTCACCTCGGGCCGGATTTTCGCCGCGCCCTTCCGAAAATCCCCCGCGCCAACGTGATTGTCTTCGACGATTCCGAAGCTCGCAAAGACATGCCGACGGTCGAGGCGCTTTGCCGCGCCCTGGTCGTGGCCGGAGCGGACCGCCATTCGGTAATCGTCGCCGCAGGCGGAGGCGTAGTCGGCGATGTCGCTGGCTACGTCGCCGCCAGCTTTTTGCGGGGCATTCGCCTTGTCCATATCCCCACGACACTTGTCGCCCAGGTTGATTCCGCAATCGGTGGCAAGACCGGAGTGAATCTGCCCGAGGGGAAAAACCTCGTCGGCGCCTTCTACCCTCCTAATTTTGTGCTGGTGGACCCTTCGCTTCTGCGCACGCTTCCACACCGCGAATACCGCTCCGGCCTCTACGAAGTCGTCAAATACGCCGTAATCGCCGATCCGCGGTTGTTTGTCCTGCTCGAACGCCACATGCTGACCTGTCTCCGTCGCGATCCTGTCATCCTGGCGCGCGTGATCGACCGCTGCGTCCGCATTAAGGCCCGGGTCGTTGCCCGTGACGAGCGCGAAGGCGGTCTCCGCCAGATTCTGAATTTTGGCCATACGGTAGGCCACGCGCTCGAATCTGCCACCGGCTATCGCCGCTTTCTTCATGGGGAAGCGGTCGGTTGGGGCATGATTGCCGCCACTCTCATCGCCGCTGCCACAAACCGTCTATCCGAAAAAGAGGCTCTCCGCATCCTTCGCCTGGTCGTTCGCATCGGCCCGTTGCCTCCCCTCGGGAAAATTCGCCCGGCCGCTCTTCGCCCCATTCTTGCCAGCGATAAGAAAGCCCGCTCCGGAAGGGTCCGCTGGGTATTGCCCAGCCGCATTGGGAAAACGCAGTGGGGCATCGAAGTCCCCTGGCCCGTGGTTTCTGAAGCTATCGCCGGAATGGCCGAAGTGGATGCGGCTGCGCGCGCATGAACGCCACGGTCCAAAAATCAGCAAAGCTTGCCGGCACTCGCCCCCAAGGCGCTCGCGACGAACACGACGCCTCCGCCCGAGTGCAGCAAATGTTTTCGCGCATCGCTCCCCGCTACGATTTCCTCAATCATTTCCTCTCGTTTTCTCTCGACCACGTCTGGCGCCGCCGCACCGCCCGCCGGTTTCACGAAATCCTTTCCCGCCCCGATGCCCGCGTTCTTGACCTTTGTTGTGGCACCGGCGACCTGGCCTTTGCCCTGGAACGCGCGCGCCGGCGCCTTTCTCCCGCCAACCGCCCTCCGCGACGCGCAATCATCGGCAGCGACTTCGCCGAGCCCATGCTCGATCGCGCCCGGGAAAAGGCGGCTCGCCATTCAGCGCTCGTTTCCTTCGCCGCCGCCGACGCCCTGCATCTCCCGTTCCCGGATGCGGAATTTGATTTAATCACTGCGGCTTTCGGCTTTCGGAATCTCGCCAATTACGACCAGGGCTTGCGCGAATTCGCTCGTGTCCTGAAGCAGGGAGGGGAAGTGGGCATCCTTGAATTCACCGAGCCGCAATCCGGTCTTTTTGCTTCGCTCTTCCGTCTCTATTTCCGTCACATTCTTCCCCGGCTGGGTGGAGCGATCTCCGGCAACCGCGAAGCCTACGCCTATCTCCCTGCGTCGGTATCGCGGTTCCCTTCGCCGCCCGAGCTCGCGCAGTTAATGCAGAAAACCGGCTTTGCTGAAGTGAACTGGACTTCGTGGAATTTCGGCAGTGTGGTTCTTCACATCGCGCGCCGCGAAGGCCCGCGCGCGGACGCGATCGGCGGAAGCGGGGAGGCGCAAAAGGCGCGTTAGTTTTCCAGCCCCAGCGTCCGGATTTTGTTCAGCAGCGTTTTGTAGGACACGCCCAGCTTCTCGGCCGCCCTCGTTTTGTTCCACTTCGTCTCCCGCAGCGCGTTCTGAATCTTGAATCGCTCCACGTGAGTCACGGCCCGCTGCGAAACTTCCTCGAGAGGCCCTTCCCATAGGAACTCTTCTTCCAGCATTCCTTCGGGCATCTGCTGCGGCGCTGGCCGAGCTTCGGGCAACTGCAGCGCTTCTTCGCCAATGTCCGGCCCTTTGGCCAGAATGGCTGCGCGCTCGATCGCGTTCTGAAGTTCCCGGACGTTCCCCGGCCAGGCATACGTGCGCAGCCGCGCCTCGGCCTCGTCCGTGAGCCGCAGCGCCGGCTTCCTGAATTCACACCGGAACCGCTCGAGAAAATGCTCCGCCAGCAGAATCACATCGCCGCCGCGCTCCCGCAGCGGAGGTATCGTGATCGGCACCGCCGAAATGCGGAAGTAAAGATCCTCGCGAAAAGTCTTGGCCTGTACCGCGTCCTGTAAATCCTTGTTTGTCGCCGCCAGGATTCGCACGTTCGCTTGAATTTCCTGCGTGCCGCCCACGCGTTCGAACCGCTTCTCTTGCAGCACGCGCAACAGCTTGCTTTGAATTGCCGGCGGCAGCTCGCCGATCTCGTCGAGAAAAAGCGTTCCGCGGTGAGCCAGTTCCAGCTTTCCGATCTTGCGCGCTCCCGCTCCCGTGTACGCGCCCCGTTCGTGCCCGAACAGCTCGTTTTCCACCAGTCCTTCGGGGATCGCCGCGCAGTTCAGCGACACCATCGGCTGCTCGGCCCGCGCGCTCAAATGATGGATGGCCCGCGCGAACAGCTCTTTTCCCGTTCCGCTTTCTCCCAGCAGCAGCACCGTGGAATCCGTCGCCGCCACCCTCTGCACCATCTGGCTCGCTTCCTTCATGGCCGGATGTTCCCCGACGATCCTCGGAAATCCGTACCGCTCGGCGTACTCCTCCCGCAGCAGAATATTCTCCCGCAAGAGCTCTTGCTGCTTCGCCGCACGCTCCAGCAGCAGCTTCAAATGGTCAAGGTCCACCGGCTTCTGGACGAAATCAAACGCGCCCTCCTTCATCGCCGTCACCGCTTCCTCCACCGATCCATACGCCGTCACCAGCATCACGGGCAGAGTCGGCTCCACGCGCTTCGCCTCGCGCAACACTTCAATTCCCGAATTTCCGGGGAGTTTCAGGTCGGAAAGAACCAGCAAATACCGCCGCGCGCGGAGCTTCTCGATCGCCGCGGTTCCGTCTGGCGCCTCGTCCACGGCATAACCCATCCGTTCCAGCGCCTTGCGCAGCATCGCGCGCAATTCGGGTTTGTCTTCGACCAGAAGGAGAGGTTCCATCATCCCGCCGTCTTATTCCGACCAGCCGGGATCCCCTCCGGCGCGCCGCAGTGCGTCCTGCGCGTCGGAGATGGCCTGCTTGTCCGCGTCCACGTCTTTCTTTCTCTGATCGATGGCCGCGGTCTTTTTGTCGATATCGCTGCGGGTATACTGCTGCATCAGCGCTTTGGTCGGGTCGTTGTAATACTGCACGCTCAGAACCCCCAGCTCGCGCTGGCTTACATCGAGGAGTTGCTGATCCTGATCGAGCTTGTGCTGCAGGTTCGCGAAGAGCGCCCGCCAATCTTTCTCGTCGTTTCCGTCAGGATAGGTTGAACCCGAGGGAGCTCCGCCGGCGGCCGCCGAATTTCCGCCCGCTCCTGGCGCTTCCTCTCCGCCGCTCTCTCCCACGGCCGAAATTCCTCCTGCCGTCGGAATGTTGTCGTTGGTAAAGACCTTTGCAGGTTTGGGTGACTCTTGCTTGGCGGCGCGCGCTTTCCTGGCCGCCTCGGCGAGGCTGTCCGTCTTGGCTGTGCTCGCGCTGGAATTCGAAGTCGCGGATGAACTGGCGGACGTCGAAGAGGAATTGGAGCTTTGTGCAGGTTGGTTCTGGCCCTGCGTCGAGCTGGACTGCTGCGCCTGGACCGATGCCGCGCAGGCGAACAACGCCACCACCGCCAATACGCTCAGATTTCTGCGCATCTTGTTTTCCTCCAGGGAGGCACTCTGCGAAATGCCCTCTCCGAGTGTAGATGCGCCTCGCTCCTCAGGCAATCGGCGCGGTTGCCCCCACTTCGCAAGGGTAACCTCTCCCGGCCTTTGCCCACCGTTCGCCCGCGCTTTCAGCTTGCTACCGTATAACCCGCTCTCTCGAGCTTTTGCATCAATCCCGTGTGCTGGCTCACCGGCAGGCAGAGGATTTCGCACAGCTCCCGATGTTTCACCGGGTCCCAGCTTTCGAGCTGCAGCCACGACAAGTGATACGTCTCATAGCCCAGCTCTTTCACAAGTCGCACCACTTCCTCCGCGCTGCTTCCGCTTCCGGACAAGAGTTCGTCGTTCAATTCCAATATCATGACGGGCTGGTGTTCGTCGATCGTGGCCACCGCGCCGCGCACGACGGCAGGCTCTGACCCTTCCGCATCAATTTTCACCAAATCCACGCTGCGGACTCCCGACCGTTTTGCCCAATCGTCAATCGCCACCGATGGCACCCGCACGATCTCCCCCTTTCCTTGGTCCCTGACCTCGACCACCGTTCCCCATCCCGATTCCTGCCGGCTCGTCGTCCTCTCGAAGCAAATATCTCCCGTCGAGTCCCACACCGCTCCGTAGATCGCGTGCGCCCAAGCAAACTGCGCCAGGTTCCTTCGCAAATGGCGGTGCAATTCCGGATCAGCTTCAAACGCCGCCACCCGTCCGCTCGACCCGCACAGGAATGCCGCGGCTGTCGCGTGGAAACCGATATGCGCTCCCACATCCAGCACGGTGTTCCCCTCTTCGATGAGCGTCTCCATGCACGACCGCACGTGCATCTCGTAGGTTCCCGCCCACATCTGCCGTTGAATCCTGTCCTGCAGCCGCGTCTCCAGTTCTACTCCAGGATAGGGATGCGATATTCCTCTCCCCGCTGTCACCCAGTCTGCGACCTTTCCGAACGTGTCCACCAGCCGTCCCCGCCCTCGAAATTGTCGCCGCGCCCATTCCTGCGTCTTCATCGTTTCCCCTTCCGCGTTGCGAGCTGCCAGCTTTCGGCGCCAACTCGAACAGGGGCTTCCGGCAGTGCGGGCAGGGACCGGCCTTCCAGGGATCTCCTGCGCCGCACTCATCCCTGGCCCGCTTTCACAGGCGGCGCCTTTACCGTTCCATTTCGGGTGGAAATTCCCGGTTTGACGCGGATCGCCTGCTTCTCGCGATTTCCTCGTCCCGCCCTTTACCGCTCGATTGGAACAGTCTTAGATGTGTGCTGCGTCGGAGGCTATCGGGGAGGGGGATGGCTCTTGCCGCAGCGGCAGCCAGAGCAGAAATTCCGCTCCGCCACCCGTCCGGTTGCGCGCCTCGATGCTGCCACCATGCTGAAGCGCAACCTTCTGCACCACGGCCAAGCCTAATCCGGTGCCTTCGGATTTAGTTGTATAGAAGGGGAGAAATATCTTCGGCAAATCTCGTTGCGGAATCCCGGGACCGTTGTCGAATACGCAGATGCGCTGCCACTTCCGGCCTCCTAGGTCTTCCATCGTTCCGGAAATCGTCACCCGCGGCCTCTGATTCGCCCCGCGCGCCGCTTCCGCTCCGTTCCTCGCCAGGTTCAGCAGCGCCTGTCTCAACAGCGCTTCATCTCCCGGCAGTTCCAGAAACGTTCCTTCCCAAGTCACTTCGGATCCCGGTATCGCTTCCTGCAATTCCTCGGCCACTCGTTCCACCAGCGCCTTCATCGCCACGGTCTCGTAGGAAATCTCCAGCGGACGGGCAAACCGCAAAAATTCCGTCACCACGTGCGTCAACGCCCTCGTCTGATCCAGTATCCTCTCCGCATTTTCGCGGAGGTCTCCGGGCTTCGCCTCGCTCCGGATCATCTGCGCGTATCCGGAAATCGTCGCCAGCGCGTTCTTGAATTCATGCGCTATGCCCGCGCTCATCTCTCCGAGCGCCGCCAGGTTCTCCTTCCACCGCATCTGTTTCTGCAGCGCCGTCAGCTCCGTCAGATCGCTCATCAGGCACAACGCGCCGCTCACCTTGAACTCGCTCGATCCGGCCGGATCTCCGGGACGCCGCACCGGCGCTCGCACCGTTTTCACGATCGGCGAAATCGTCACGCCCAGGTGCCGCACTTCTCCCTGATTCGTCAGATGCTCCACTTCCGCCCGGTGTATGGTTTTTCCTTCCTGCAGGCATTCCCCCAGCATCCGCGTGAGGTCCGAATCCGCTCCCAGAATCTCCTGGTACGACCGGTAGCGCAGCGGCCGGATTCCCAGCGCCTCTTCCGCCGCCGGATTGGTCGAGCTGATCGCTCCCGTCGCGCTCACCAGCAAGAGTCCCGTCGGCATGTTGCGCGTCACTTCTTCGGTCAGCCGCTCCGATTCCTGCGCCCGCTCCTGCGCCAGCAAGTGCAGCCTCGCCAGTTCCTTTTCCTGCGCGCGAAGCTTTTCGATCACTCCCTGCATCGACGCCGTCATGAACGCCGATGCGTTTTCCGTCCCCGTTGTTTCGGCCTTCCAATCGCTTGTGACCGAGGGCCTCGCCTGGCTGATCAACTTCCGCGCCAGAAAAAACAGCGCCGCCAGGCACACCAGCGCGGCCAGAGCCACGGCCGCCACCAGTTCAAGGTCCGGCGAAGCCGGCGCGACCGCCCGTTGGACTCTCGGCGCCCAAATCTCCACCGCTCCGAGCCACATCAGCGCACCGTCAGAAGCGATTGATACCAGCTCACCACCGGCCCTCCAAAAAATATCACTAGCAGCGCCGCCATTCCCAGAAACGTTCCAAACGGCAGCTCGTAATCTCTTTCCTTCCGCCTCGCGAGGATGAAAATGATTCCCAGCACGCTCCCGAGCACCGAACCCGTCAGAATCGTCAGCAGCGTCTTTTTCGCTCCCAGGAACGCCCCCACCATCAACATCATCTTCACGTCGCCAAACCCCATGCCTTCCCGCCCGCGCAGTTGAAAATAGATCGCCCCCACCAGCCACAGCAATCCGCCGCCCAATACAGCGCCGAGGATCGCATCCGCAAACGAAATCACGGGATCCGGAGGCGGGTAGTCGAACAATCGCTTGGCCAGCCACATCGCCGTCCCGTCTCCGTTCGCCGCAAAAAAGCTCGCCGCCAGCCCGATTCCCAGCCCCGCGAAATTCACGGCGTCCGGCAAGATCCGGTCCCTCAAATCCGTGAACACCAGCACGATCAAAATCGCCGAGAACGCCGCCCACTTCGCCCCCTCGGCCGTCAGTCCAAACTCGTGATAGCACGCCCAAAACAACAATCCCGTCAGCAGCTCGACCATCGGATAAATCGGCGATATTCCCGTCTTGCACGACCGGCACTTTCCGCGAAGCACCAGATAACTCAACACCGGGATGTTGTCGTAGGGGCGCACGTGCGCCCCGCATGTCGGGCACGCCGAAGCGGGCATCACGATCGATTTTCCCGCGGGAATCCGCACGATGCAGACGTTGAGAAAGCTTCCGATAATCAGACCGAACAGAACCACGGCGATTCCGGCGAGCGTCGAGGGAGCCATGCCTCGATTCTCCCCCATCCAATCCGGCTCCTCAACGCTTCGCTCCCCGCCCGTGCCCGACTTCTAACAGTTCCGCCCGTCTTTGAACCGTGTGCGCCCCTGCGCTATCCTAAATTGTTGAATCACCATGTCTTGGTTCTCACAGAAGATCGCCGCCTACGAACAGATGCGTTTCGACCAGGAGCCCAGCCGCCGGCGCCTCCCGTTTTCCTGGGGCCTCGAGCATATCGGTGGGCCTGTCAACGCTTCCCCCGGCGACGCCCGCTCCTTCCTCGAAAAATGGGCCACCCAAACTCTGGCCCATAGCGCCGAGTGGTACTCTGCCGGAGCGGCTTCGGACTACTCTCTCGACCGCGAAAATATCCTCACCTTCTCGAGCGCTATCGCATCCCCCTGGCCGGAAAATAATCTTGTCCGCGCCCAGTATTTTCCCGCTCGCCCCTCGAGCCCCGCTGTAGTCGTTCTGGCTCAGTGGAATTCGCGCTGGGAAGAACAGCAGGCCGTTTGCCGTTACCTCAACTTTCTCGGAATCACCGCCGTCAAGCTCAGCCTGCCCTATCATGATCGCCGCGCCATTCCCAACCATCCCCGGGCCGACCACCTCGTCGCCCCCAATATCGGCCTCACCCTTCAGGCCAATCGTCAAGCCGTCCTCGACGTCCGCCGTACCCTCCGCTGGCTCGAATCCCAGGGACACTCGCGGCTCGGCATCCTCGGTACCAGCATCGGCTCCTGCCTTGCCTTTCTCACTCTGGTTCACGAACCCGCCCTGCGCGCCGGAGCCTTCCTTCACGTCTCCACGTATTTTGCCGACGTTGTCGCTCGCGGCCTCACCACTTCAAACGTCTGGGAGTGCCTCGCCCCTCATGTCTCGCTCGATGACCTTCGCCGCTATTGGTCTCCCATCAGCCCGTTTCCTTACGTTCCCCGACTTCACGCCGCCCCTCGGAAAATTTTGGCCATCACCGCACGCTACGACCCTACTTTTCCCTTCGACCTCACAAGCGAATTTCTTGCCGCCGTGCAAAACGACGGTATTGCCCCCGAAATTCTCACCCTCCCCTGCGGCCATTATTCGCTCGGCGTTGCGCCTTTCAAATACGCCGTTGGCTACCGCTTCGGCACATTTCTTCGCAAAGCCCTCGCCTGACTGTTCCCTATAGAAACGCTCCCCTTCGAGTTTTCCGCCGCAAATGCTCCTCAAGCTTTTTTCCCCTCCGCCGATACACAATGCGGAGGCAATTCAGATGGCCAACAATCCTGTCAGCGGCATTGCAAGCGCCAACAACGTGGCGCCGGTCAGCAACTCGCAAGTCAATCAACCGCGCCCGGCGAAGTCAGCCAACAACTCGGCTGCCCCTCAAGACACGGTCACGATCAGCCCGCAGGGACGCGCTGCCCAGCAGGTTGCTCAGTCCGGCAAACAGCAAGCCGGTGGCGATTCCGATCAAGGCGGTCAGTAGCTGGTTGGAAACAACATCGGAAGGTTCGCGGGATTCGACATGGGCTCGACGCGATTTCGGCGCCGGGCCCTGCTCGCATTTTGCATGCGCGCGTCCGGCCCCCGCGATTATTCGGCCTTCAGGATCTCGCTGATCTCACCGTTCGCCAGGGATTCCGCCAGGGCTTCAATCTCGCCGGCCAGTGAACGGTCCTGCGCCACCGGCTTCGAAATCGCTCGCACTTTTTCGTAAGCCATCTGCGCTTTCGCGCCCGTCTTGAGCGGCGCCAGCAAATCGATCCCTTGGCAAGCCGCCATCAATTCGATGGCCAGAATTCTCTGCAAACTTTCCACCATGGGCCGCAGCCTTCTGGCCGCGCCCATCCCCATCGAAACGTAATCCTCCTGGTTCGCCGACGTGGGAATCGAACCCACCGAGTGCGGTGCCGCCTGCACTCGCATTTCGCTCGCCAGCGCCGCCGCCGTCACCTGCAGCATCATGAATCCCGAATTGAGTCCCGGCTCTTGCACCAGGAACGCCGGCAGCAGGCTGGTCTGAGGATTCGTCATCTGCTCGATTCGCCGCTCGGAGATCCCCCCAAGCGTCGCCAGAGCCAGGGCCAGTTGGTCGGCAGCCATCGCCAGCGGCTGGCCGTGAAAATTCCCCCCGCTGATAATTTCTCCCGCGCCAGGCTCTCCGCCTTCCGCTGCAAAGACAAGCGGGTTATCCGTCGCGCTGTTGAGCTCCACTTCCACAGTCCTCCGAATCCCCGTCAGCGCGTCCCGCACCGCTCCGTGGACTTGCGGCGCGCATCGCAGGCTGTAGGCATCCTGCACTCGCTTGTCGGTTTCCGACGACCTGTGCGACTCCCGAATTTCGCTCCCGCGATTCAGCTTCTCGAGGTTCTTAGCCGTCGTAAACTGCCCTGGGTGCTGCCGCACCTGCGCGATTCTCTGGTCAAACGCCGCGGGGCTACCTCGCAGCGCATCGAGCGACAGCGCCGCCGCCACATCCGCCGTATCCGCCGCGATTTCCGCCCGCACCAACGCCAGGGACAACAGCGATAGCATCGCTTGCGTCCCGTTCAGCAGCGCCAAACCCTCTTTTGCCTCCAGTTCCAACGGCGAGATTCCCGCCGACCGCATCGCCTCTTCGCCTCGCTCCCTCCACCCCTTGTAATAAGCCTCTCCCTCTCCAATGGCCACCTGCGCCAGATGCGCCAGCGGCGCCAAATCTCCCGACGCGCCCACCGAACCCTGCGACGGAATCACGGGATGCACGCCCTGGTTCAGCATGGCGCAAAGAGTCTCCACCACCACGGGCCGAACGCCCGAATATCCTTTGGCGATCGCGTTGGCGCGTAGCAGCAGCATCCCTCGCGTTTCCTCTTCGCTCAGCGGCTCGCCCACTCCGCAAGCGTGGCTTCGCACCAGATTCGCCTGCAGCTCGCGAATCTGGTCCTTCGAAACGCGCACCGACGCCAGCTTTCCGAACCCTGTGTTAACGCCGTAGACGGCGCCATCGGACGCAATCACCCGCTCCACCACCGCTCGCGACGCCGTCATTCGCTCCCTCGCCGCGGGAGAGAGTTCCACTTCCGCCGCGCCGCGCACCACGCGCAGCAGATCCTCGAGTGTCAGTCCCGCGCCGTCGATACTTATCTTTTCCATGGCTTTTCTTCGAGAGGTTGGCTTTCTCCGCTCCCGCTTACGTCGTTTGCGCCGTGCCCGTTTCCTGCCCGTTCGTCTCTTTCCTCGGCGCGGACGTCACAAAATATTTTCTGTACTTTTCGGGCAGCGCTCTTGGCCGGCCCTGCCGGTCGCAAATCACATGCGTGGTCTCGCCCGTCGCAATCGTCTCCCCGCTCGCCTGATTCCTCACTTCGTATCCGAACTTCACCGTGCGTTTTTGCGATCCGATCACGCGCGTTCTCACCGTGAGCAAGTCGTCGAATCGCGCCGGCCTTTTATACCGGCAATACGCTTCGGCCACGACGATGAAGCTGTCGTCCTCTTCCTCCATCTTTTTGTACTCGAATCCCAGATGCCGGCACAGCTCCACGCGCCCCACTTCGAACCACGTGAAGTAGTTCCCGTGATACACCACGCCCATCTGATCCGTCTCGGCGTATCGCACGCGGACCGTCGCGTCCGCGAAATCGTCGTTCGCCGAATACTCTCCGGGCTTTCCGTCTTCCCCTCGCTTCACCGCCCGCTCCATTTCGGCTGCCTCTTTTCCAAAAATGACGCCAGCCCCTCTCGAAAGTCCGCCGTCCCGCGTATCTCCGCGTTGGATTCCGCCGCCCGCTCCAGTTCTTCGTCCAGCGCCTCTTCCTCCGACTCCGAGAGCAGTTCTTTCGTCCTCCACACGCTCTCCGGGCTGACCGCGAGAAGGGAAGCAGCCAGTTCCCGCGCCCGAGCGGCCAGCTTTTCGCCCGGGACGATCTCGTTCACCAATCCCAGCCGGTACGCCTCCGCCGCGTCCACAATCTTTCCCGTCAGCAACAGCTCTCGCGCGTGTTTTTCACCGATCTGCCGCCGCAAGAAAACCGACACCAGCGCCGGAAGGAATCCGATCTTCACTTCCGTGTACCCGAATTTCGCTTCCGGCGATGCCAGCGTGAAATCCGCCAGCGTCGCGAGCCCGCAGCCCCCCGCCACCGCCGCTCCATTCACCGCGGCGATCACGGGCCGGGGAAACGTGTACAGCCGCCGGAACAGCCGCGCCATCCGCCTCGAATCCTCCCGGTTTTCCCCCTCCGATTGCCCCGCGATCTTTTGCAAATCCTCCAGGTCCATTCCGGCGCAAAACGCCTTTCCCTCGCCCGTCAATATCAGGACTCGCGCCCCGCTCCCTTCCGCCTCGTCGAAAGCCGCGAGCAGCTCTTTGATCATCGGCGTCGAAATGGCGTTGCGCTTTTCCGGCCGCGCCAGCGTCACGCGCACGATTTCGCCTTCCCGTTCATATTTCAATGTCGTGTAGTTCATTCCGCGTCTCGCGTGCTTCTCGACCCCCGCGAATCTTTCCGCCGGGCAATCGCAAAAATCAATTTACCCGCGTGTCCCCCGGCGTCTGCGAGAATTTCCGTCGCAGCTCTTCCGTCATCGCGCACGCCACCGCCAGCGATTTCGTGTCAATCCCGGTCGCCACGCCCCGCGCGCTCAGCGTTGTCAGCACCGTCTCGGTGGGAATGTTCCCGACGAGTTCGTCGCCCGCGAAAGGACATCCTCCAAGCCCCGTCAGCGCTCCGTCGAATCGCCTGCATCCCGCTTCATACGCCGCCAGCACCTTTTCCGCCGCTCCTTGCGGCCGGCTGTGCAGGTGCACCCCGATTTCGACTCCCGCCGCGCATCCCTTCACGGCATTAAACAGGTCCGCCACATCCTCTGGCGTCGCCGTTCCCACCGTATCCGCCAGCGATACTGTCTTCACGCCAATTTCCTTCAGCCACACCAGCGCGTCCTCGACGATCTCCGGTCCCCACGGCTCATCGTAGGGGTTGCCGAACGCCATCGAGATGTAAACCACCAGGCCCTTTCCCGCCGCCTTCGTCTCCCGCGCCAGTTTTTCCACCAAGTCCCGCGACTCTTGCCGCGACATGTTGGCGTTCGCTCTCCGGAAATACGCCGAAATCGAATACGGATAACCGAGCGTTGTCACTCCCGGCGTCGCCAGCGCCCGCTCGAGCCCCGGCGCGTTCACTACGATCCCGATAATCTCCGGCGCTTCTCCCGACGCGCTTCTTGCCAGGCGCAGCTTCTCCATCACCGCTTCGCTGTCCGCCATCTGCGGCACGTGCTTCGGCGAGACAAAGCTCACCGCGTCGATGTGCCGGAATCCCAGCGTCACCAGCCGGCTCAGGTACGCCGCCTTTTCCTCGGTCGGAATAATCTGCCGCAACCCCTGCCAGGCGTCCCGCGGGCATTCGATGATTTCTACCCTCGGCGCCATTTGATCTTCTCGAGAGCCCAACTGCCGAAGTCAATCACGGAAAATATTCCTCCAATTGAACTGAAGAAAATGGCGGCCCGTCACTCACCCCGGATGAATCGTGTCTCCCACCGCCCAAACCGGCAGACAAGGGCGGCGACGGGGCGCGCAAATCCATTACGTCTGCAGAACTCCCGTCCTGAATTCGCGGATCTCCGGATTCAGCGCCGCCGATTCCAGCGCTTCCGTCAACGCTTGGCGCGTCCTCGCCGGATCGATAATCGCATCCACCCACAGTCGCGCCGCTGCGTATCGCGGGTCCGTCTGGTGCTCGTAGGTCTTGCGAATCGATTCGTGCAGCTCCTTTTTCTCCGCCTCGCTCAGCTTCTTTCCTTCGCGTTCGAGTTGCTTGATCTTGATTTCCACCAGCGTTCCCGCCGCCGAATCCCCGCTCATCACCGCGTACCGCGCCGTCGGCCACGCGAACACGAATCGCGGATCGTACGCCTTCCCGCACATCGCGTAGTGTCCCGCGCCGAAGCTCCCACCGCATATCACCGCGATCTTCGGCACCACGCTGTTTGCCACCGCGTTCACCATTTTCGCCCCGGCGCGGATGATCCCGCTCCATTCCGCTTCTTTTCCCACCATGAATCCGTTCACGTCGTGCAGAAACACCAGCGGCACGCGATTCTGGTTGCAATCCAGAATGAACCGCGCCGCTTTGTCAGCGGACTCCGTGTAAATCACCCCGCCGAATTCCATTCTCCTCTCGCCTGTTCCCGGCGCGGCCACCTGCACGTGCTTTTTCTGGTTGGCGACGATTCCCACCGCCCACCCGCCGATCCGCGCGTATCCGCAAACCACCGTTTGTCCATACTCCGCCCGGTACTCTTCGAATTCGCTCGCGTCCACGATCCGCCCGATGATCTCCCTCATGTCGTACTGTTTGGACGCTTCGCCCGAAAAAATCCCGTAAATCTCCTCCGCGGCATACGCCGGCGGCTGCGCCGGCTTGTGGTCAAACGCGGCCGCCGGCGGGTGACCCATCTTGTCCACCAGCGCCCGGATCCGTTTCAGGCAAGCCGCATCGTCCGCCTCGCGGAAATCGATCGTCCCACTCACCTGCGCGTGCATCTGCGCTCCGCCCAATTCCTCCGCCGTCGTTTTCTGCCCGATGGCCGCTTGCACCAGCGCCGGCCCCGCCAAAAACAGCCCGCTTCCTTCCGTCATCAATATTTTGTCGCACATCACCGGCAAATACGCCCCGCCCGCCACGCACATCCCCATGATTGCCGTGATTTGCGAAATCCCCATCGCGCTCATCACCGCGTTGTTCCGGAACACGCGCCCGAAATCGTCTGTGTCGGGAAACACATCCTCTTGCAGCGGAAGAAAGACTCCTGCGGAATCAACCAGGTAAATCGTCGGAATGCGATTCTCGATCGCCACGTTCTGCGCGTGAATCACTTTTTTCGCCGTCATCGGGAAGAACGCTCCGGCCTTTACCGTCGCGTCGTTCGCGATGATCATCACCCGCCGGCCCGCGACTTTCGCAAGCCCCGTTACCGTTCCCGCCGCCGGCGCTCCGCCCCACTCCGTGTACATTTCGTGGGCGGCGTAGAGCCCCAGCTCGAAAAAGTCCGTTTTCGGATCGATCAGCTTTGCGACTCTCTCCCGCGCCGTCAATCGCCCTTTCTTGTGCTGCGCCTCGGCGGCTTTCGCCCCGCCGCCCTGCCGGATCTGCTCCTCTTCGTTCTTGATTTCCGTGAGCTTGTCCACCATGGCCCGCGTGTTGCGCTCAAACTCCAGCGTCTTCGTCTTCACCCGCGTCTCAATCACGCTTCCGCTCACCCTCTCGCCTCCGAACGCAAACCTTCTCCGCTTCCGAACCGCCCTCAACTCCAAAATTAGCCCGAAGCTCGGCATTGTAACATTCGCCGCCGCGCATTGCCCCGTGCCAGATACGCGGACTCCCTTCCCGCGAGGCCTGCTTTTCGGGTTAGAATCCCCCTCAGCTTTCAATCGAATCTGACCCGACCCGCAAAAACGGCCCTGCTTGTCGCCAGGAGGATGCGCGAATGGCTACTGCCAATCTCCCTCCGACCTACGCTCTTCCCGCCCCGCCGCGAAAGGACTGGTTCAACCGCAACTGGAAATGGTTTGTGCCGCTCCTTGTCGCTTGCGCTCTGGCTATGGTGGTCGGATTCATCGCGGTCATCGTTTCCTTTGCGCTCACCATGGTCAAACAGAGCTATCCCTACCAATACGCGATTCGAAGCGCCGAACAATCTCCTGAAGTTTCGCAACGCCTCGGCGAACCCTTGAAATTAGGCTGGTTCGTTTCCGGTCAGATCAATTATTCCGATCAAAATGGCGACGCCGTTTTCGAGATTCCGGTTTCTGGTCCGAAAGGGCGCGGCACAATCGACGTTCAGGCCGAAAAACGCAATGGCCAGTGGCAATTCCAAACTCTGGAACTCGATATCGATGGATCGTCGAGTCCGGTGTACCTCCTCCAGGGTCAGCCTCCGCCCTCAGGCGGCCCTTCCCCCGGCACCACCTAGCGTCCGCAACGCCGCGTCGAGCAGCTCATCTCGCTCCGCGATTCTCGCCACCAGACCCCATCCGAGCGCTTCCGCCGCGCTAAGCCTTCGCCCGGTCAAAAGCATCTCCTTCGCTCTCGCCCTCCCGACGACCTTCGCCAGCCTCTGCGTTCCGCCCCATCCCGTCAAAATTCCGAGCGCTCCTCCGGGATGCGCCATCACTGCATCCGGCGTCGCTACTCGCGCTCGGCAGGCCAGCGCGAGGTCCAGCCCTCCGCCCATGCAGTAGCCGCAAATCGCCGCCACCACCGGCTTCCTGCAATTCTCGATCGCCCTCATCGTTTTCTGTCCCGCCAGCGAAAATTCATGCGCTTCGATCGCCGTCAACCGCCTGATCTCCTCGATATCCGCTCCCACGGCAAACGCTTTCCTGCCTCCTGCCAACACGCAGCCGCTGATGTTTTCCGATGCCCCAAGCCGTTCGACAATCCGGCCGATTTCCGCCATCGCCGCGCGCGTCAGCCGCGGCCATCCGTCTTCGCTCTCCAGCCGCGCCACCAGCACATCTCCCTTAATCGAAGTCTCGATTCGTGTCATGGTCTGCGGGGAACAAAAGGAAGGGGCGGCCGCTCAAGCTCACACGTCGTCCTGCGTAGCCAGGGGAACTGCGCCAGTCCGGAAGAGCAGGGAACCGCTCCGGGCCGCACCGGGCTTACGCCCCATGCGTGGCAGTGGGAATCCGCTGCCGGATGAAATCGACGATCGCCTGCGTGGGTGTTCCCGGAAGAAATACCTCCGCGATTCCTTGCTTCTTCAGGTTCGGAATATCCGCCTCGGGAATAATCCCGCCGATCAGCACCGTCACATCGCCCATGCCCTTTTCGCGCAACAGTTCCATCAGCCTCGGGCAAAGCGTGTTGTGCGCTCCCGACAATATCGAGAGGCCGATCACGTCCACATCTTCCTGCACCGCCGCTGCCGCGATCATCTCCGGCGTCTGCCGCAGTCCGGTGTAGATCACTTCCATCCCGGCGTCGCGCAGCGCTCGCGCAATCACTTTCGCTCCGCGGTCATGCCCGTCGAGGCCCGGCTTCGCAATCAGCACGCGTATTTTTTTCTCGGCCATGTGTTCTTCTTTATGCCCTCGATTTCTTCGCTATTTCTCTGCGCTCGGCGGTCAGGCTGTCCGCGCGCTCTCTTAAATGTTACTTCAGCCCCGATAGGAAGCTTTCCATCGCCGTATTGAACTGTTCCGCATTATCAACGAACAGCGCGTGCCCCGCCCCTTCAAACACTTCGAGCCGCGATCCGGCGATCTGCTTCTGCATCGCCACCACCCGGTCGAAATAAGGGCTCCGCGCCGCGCACACCAGTGTCGGTTTGTCTATCTTCGGCAGCACGCTGCGGTAGTCCGCCGTGTACCTTCCCGCCAGCAATGCCACCGCGTCGCTTGTCGGCGTCTCGAGCGCTGCGGCGATTACCCGCTGAATGTAATCTTCCGGGTGCGGCTTGTGAAACTCAATCTTCCGGACGAAGTAATCGGTCGTCTTCTCCCGCTCCTCCAAGATTCCTTTCACCACCCCCCAATCCATCTCCGCGTCGCCCGGCTCTTGGCCTCCCGCCAATTCATCCACCAAGACGAGCCCCGCCACGTCCTTTGTCCCGAATTGATCCACGTACGCCATCGTTTCCACCACCGCCATCGACCAGCCCACGATCACCACCGGTGCGAGATGCAATTGCTCGATCAACGATCGAATGTCCCTGGCCATCTGTGCCGGGTAAAGCCCCTCCGTCGTCTTCTCCGATTCTCCCTGCGACCTCGGATCCATCGCCACCACGCGGTGCGTTTTCGAGAGCGCCTCGATTTGCTTCTCCCATATCCACGCCGGCATGACCCAGCCGGGAACGAACAAAACGCTGTTCCCGCCATTTTTCGTCCCTGCTTCGACGTAGTGAATCTTCACGCTATCCGTGGCAGTCACAAATCCGCTCTTCCAGTCATGCTTTGCGCTGCCTTGTCCCCAGGCCGGGAAGGCGCCTATCGCCGCCGTCATCGAGCAAAGAACCCCGGCGAGCGCAGCTCTCCTGATATTCAGGCGTTGGATCACTTGATCTTCCTTTGGGTGCTCTGCGACTCTGCGTCTCCGTGGCGAGTCGTTTGTCGCTCAGCAATTACGTAACCGCCACTTCCTCGTACACCCCGAACACTTCTCTCATCGCGTAGCAGATCTCCCCGATCGTCGCGTACGCTTTCGCGGCTTCGTAGAGGTAAGGCATCAGGTTTTCCTCGCCCGCCGCCGCTTTTCTCAGCGCGCCCAGCCGCCGCTCCACTTCCTCCTGCGACCGTTCCGCCCGCAGCTTTTTCAATCGCGCCGTCTGCCTCTGCGCCACGCTCTCGTCGATCTGCAAAATCTCGAGCGGCTTTTCTTCGCCGGTGTAATCGTTCACCCCCACCACGATCTTTTCCTTACGGTCCACCGCTTTCTGGTATTGATACGCCGCTTCGGCAATCTCTCTTTGCGGGTAGCCGCGCTCGATGGCCGCCACCATTCCTCCCAGTGCGTCGATCTTCTCGATGTAATCCCACGCCCCGCGCTCCACTTCGTTTGTCAGCGCCTCGACGAAGTACGACCCCCCCAGCGGGTCCGCCGTGTTCGTCACTCCGCTTTCGTGCGCGATAATCTGCTGCGTCCGCAGCGCCAGCGTCGCCGCAAATTCCGTCGGCAGCGCCCACGCTTCATCCAGCGAATTCGTGTGCAGCGATTGCGTCCCTCCCAGCACGGCCGCCAGCGCCTGCAAAGCCGTTCGCACCACGTTGTTGTACGGCTGCTGAGCCGTCAAAGAACATCCCGCCGTCTGCGAATGGAACCGCAGGGCCCAAGACCGCGCGTTCTTCGCTCCGAACCGCTCCTTCATCGTCTTGTCCCAGATCCGCCGCGCCGCCCGGTATTTGGCGATCTCCTCGAAAAAATCGCTGTGCGCGTTGAAGAAAAACGAGAGCCGCGGCGCGAATTCGTCCACTTCCATCCCCCTTCGCACCCCCCGCTCCACGTATTCGATCCCGTCCCGCAGCGTGAATGCCAGCTCCTGAATCGCCGTCGATCCCGCTTCCCGGATGTGATACCCGCTGATCGAGATCGAATTGAATTTCGGCGTGTGCTTCGCCCCGAACTCGAATGTGTCGATCACCAGCCGCATCGACGGCTCCGGCGGGTAGATGTACTCCTTCTGCGCGATGTACTCCTTCAAAATATCGTTTTGCAGCGTCCCGGAAATGTTCTTCCAGTCCGCTCCCTGCTTCTCCGCCACCGCCAGGTACATCGCCCAGATCGCCGCCGCCGGCGAATTGATCGTCATCGAGGTCGTCACTTCCGCCAGCGGGATCTGATCGAACAGCACCTCCATGTCCGCCAGGGAACTGATCGCCACCCCGCACTTTCCCACTTCGCCTTCGGACAGCTCGTGGTCCGAGTCGTATCCCATCAGCGTCGGAAGATCGAACGCCACAGAAAGCCCCGTCTGCCCTTGCGACAATAAGTACCGGAATCGCTGGTTCGTATCCTCGGCCGTCCCGAATCCGGCGAACTGCCGCATCGTCCACAATTTTCCCCGGTACATCGTGGGATGAATCCCGCGCGTGTACGGTGGCTGTCCCGGATATCCCAAATCTTTTTCTGGGCTCCAATCGGCCAAATCCGCCGGCGTGTACAGCCGCCGGATCGGATAGCTTGATACGGTCGTAAATTCAGAGGCGCGTTCGCCTGACTTCTCGAGCGCCGGGCGCAGTGTCGTCTCTTCCCATTTTTCCTCTTCAGAAGAGGGCTTCCGCTCTCCGGCAAATGTCGCGATGGGGTGGGGTTTCAGGTCCTGGCTCATGGGAGCCTCTCCTCCGGCGGAGGCTTTGCGGGCACCTTACTGGTTCATTCTAAGCTTGCGTATCTGGCCCGGCAAGCGCGCGGATTTGTCCCGTCGTCGCAATGCTCACATGCCGGTTCGGTCGCTCTCAGGCGCGCTTCAGCCCGTCCCACGGGATTTGCGAACGCCCGCGCTGCCCGCAAAAGAAAATCCCCCGCCTCGGATTCGCCCGAAGCGGGGGATTCATTGTTCTCGCTGTCCCGCGTTTCCTTATTTCTCTCCCGGCATTGCATCCCAGCCCGGCGTTCCCGGGATCAGCGGGTCGCGGCCCGACTTGCCGCGCAGCGCGTCCGCCACGATGATGTGGTTCACGTCCAGTGTCCGTCCGACCGCCTCGTTGAAATTGAGTTCCGCTTCGATCAGGTTGATCTTGTCTCTCAGTTCCGTGCCTTCCGCCGCCGTCAGGTCGCGAGCGCGCAGCACGACGTTGTAGCTCGTCGATGTCCCCAGCTGGTATTTTTTCTGCTCGTCATCCAGCGTCTGCTGCGCCAGTGTCCTCGCCTTCTCCGCTGCCGCCACGGCCGCTCGGTCCTGCGTCAGCGCGATCAAGGCGTTCCTCACTCCCAGCACGATCGAGTTCTTCGTGGATTGATACTGCACCTGCTCTTGTCTTTCGTCGAGCAGCGACCTGGCATTGTCCGCCTGGGCCGACCGGTTCCGGATCGGCAGTGTCAGCGAGATTCCTCCGGTTACCGTCGGATAGTTGTAATGGATCATGTTGTCGAGCGCGCTTCCCAGTCCTGCCGCCTTCACCAGCGCACTCGTCGTCGTATATCCCGTCGGATTGCCCAAAAACAGCGCGGGAGCCGGCGGCGCGTTGTTCGCCATCAGGACGGGTTCTTGCGGGTCGGCCGCATACCCCGTCGGTGTTGCCGTAATATCCACCGTATTCCCCGAAAGCCCCGTCTGGCTGTATTGCCCGTAAAGGTTCAGCGAGGGAAGCAATTCGTTTTTCGTCGCCTTCACTTCGATCTTCGAATTCGCCAGGCTGAGCCCCGCCTGCTGTAGCTCCGGCCTTTGGGCCCATGCCTCTTTCACCGCGTCCTGCAGCGACACGTTCTCCGTCTCCGGCAGTGAAATCGGCGTCGTCGGCACGATTTCGATCCCCGCGAGGTCGGCCGAGAGCGGCTGCTTCGTCACTGCCACGAGCAACACGGTTTCATCCTGCAGTTGCGTCGTCTGCGCCTGCACCAGCACCTGCTGGTCCGAAGCCAGTTGCGATTCCGCCGTCAGCACGTCGAGCGGAGCCATCGTCCCGATCGCCAGTTGCTTCTTGTTGTCTTCGTACAGCTTTTCGTCCACTCCAACCGCCGCCTCCGCCACTTTCACGTTCTCGCGCGAATACACCAGCTCCCAGTAATCCGTCGCCACGGCTGTCACCGTCGTGATCACCTGCTGCGTGAACACCGAATTAGCCAGCTTGACTGAGTTCTTCGCCTCGAGGATGTACCTCGTGTTTGGCAGGATTCCGAAACCGTTCAGCAATGGCTGCGTCACCGTAAAAGTCAGCGTGGATTGCACGGCCGGGTTGTACAGCACGTCCGTCACCGACGTGGAACTCCTCGTGTTGTCCCACGTCAGCGAAACGTTCGTCCCAAGATGAAATCCCTGGCTGTATCCGAAATTGTACGTGTCCTGGTGCCCGCTCACGGCGCTCACCAGCGTCCCGGTTCCCGAAAGGAATGGGTTGTTCACCGGGGACGTAAACCGCGTTGTGTAAATCCCCGACGTAATCACCGGATCGAACGAAACGGACGGCGCCGATCCCAATACCACTTGCTCCGTGCTCCCCGTTTGCGGGATGCCTCCGGCCTGGGCCTTCAGCAGCTGCGTTTCCGCGATCCAAGGCGTGAATCTCTGCACGCTGATATCGAGGTTGTCCTCGAGCGCGATCGAGATCGCGTCATCCAGACTCAGGTAGAGCTTCCCGTCCTTGATGAGCTGAATCAGGCTCGGCGCATTCGTCATCATCGGCACATCCACGTGCCGCGGCGTGTAGGGCGCGATAATGTCCGGGAAAAAAGGCTTGGGGATCGAATAATCGGGTCCCAACGCCACGTTTCGCGGCTGTATTCCGCCCGTCGCCTGCGTTTGGCTCGCCGACGCTCCTGCCGCGCCCTCCTGCGTCGCCCCCGCCGTCGTTTCCCCCGGGCCCTGCTGCACTTCCGCAAGCGCCGGCGTCACCACGAGCATCCCCGACATGAGCGCCGCCATCGCCACTCGTACAATTCCTCTCATCGTCATTTTCCTCTCTCAAGAACGCTTTCTATTCAAAATGGCTTGCCTAAGCTTCTAGTAACGTCCCGGCAGTTCGTTTTGTTTCAAGGTTAGGGTCCCCGCTGCAACTCCGCAGCCACCCCTACTTGGTTGATATTAGACGCTTAATCTGAATTTTCGCTGCGCTGATTGTTCGTTCTCGGACAATGCTGCGCGAATCTGAACACGCGGCCTCGCAGTGTAGCATCCCCCACTAACCCTCACAATTCCGCTCCTTTCCTGCTCCTGAAGCCCGCTTGCCTCCCTCGCCCTCATTCCCTACGCCTCCGCCTCACGCCTTTCCACTTCCGATTTGCCGCTTCAATTCCCCCGGCACTTGTCGTAGGCTGCTCAGACCCCGGACGCCCATGAACATACTTGACCTCCTTGTCGGCAAGCCCATCCGCAGCAGTGACGAACGTGCCGAGCAGATTGGCCCGACGCAGGGCATCCCCATTTTTGGTCTGGACGGGCTCAGTTCCGCTGCCTACGGCCCCGAAGCCGCCCTCAGCCTCCTGATTCCCCTCGGCTTGCTCGGTGTCCGCTATCTCATCCCGGTCAGCCTCGCCATCATCACTCTTCTTGTCATCGTCTACTTCTCCTACCGCCAGACCATCGCCGCGTACCCCTCCGGCGGCGGCTCTTACACCGTCGCCCGTTACAATCTCGGAGCCTCCGCGAGCCTCCTCGCCGCTGCCGCTCTTCTCGCCGACTATATCCTCACCGCCGCCGTCGGCATTTCCGCCGGTGTTGGTGCGTTGATTTCCGCGGTGCCTTCGCTGCTGCCCCACACCGTCTCTCTCTGCCTCATCATCCTGATCCTCGTCACGGTCCTCAACCTTCGTGGGTTGCGCGAAGCCGGTCTGGTCTTCGCCATCCCCACTTACCTCTTTGTCGGCACTCTCCTCATCACCATCGTCGCGGGCGTCATCCGCGTCATCTCGAGTCACGGGCACCCTCTTCCTGCCGCTCCGCTTCCTCCTCCCCCTCCCGTGACGCAGGCTGTCACCTATTGGCTCCTCCTCAAGGTGTTCGCCAGCGGCTGCACGGCCCTGACCGGCGTCGAAGCCGTCAGCAACGGTGTTCGAGCCTTTCGCGAACCCGCTGTCAAAAATGCCCAGCGAACTCTCACCGCCATTATTTTCCTTCTCGCCATTCTCCTCGCGGGCATCTCCTATCTCGCGAAAGTCTACGGCATTGCCGCCACGGATCCCGGCAAGCCCGGCTACCAAAGCCTTCTTTCCATGCTCATCGCCGCCGTTTTTGGCCGCGGCTTTTTCTATTACCTGGCGATTGCCTCCATCCTTCTCGTTCTATCGCTTTCCGCCAACACCGCCTTCGCCGACTTTCCCCGACTGTGTCATTCCATCGCTCAAAACAACTACCTTCCCCACGTCTTCGGATACCGCGGCCGGCGGCTCGTCTATTCCTACGGGGTTGTCTCTCTCTCCGTCCTATGCGCCGCTCTTCTCATCCTCTTCGGCGGCGTCACCGACCGCCTCATCCCTCTCTACGCCGTCGGCGCTTTCCTCGCTTTCACTCTGTCTCAGTCCGGAATGGTCGTCCACTGGTGGAGAAATCGCGGCCCAGACTGGTTTCGCAGCGCCCTCATCAACGGCTTGGGCGCTTTTGTAACCGGCGTCACCGTTCTCGTTGTCCTGATCGCCAAATTCGCCCAAGGCGCCTGGATCACCCTTCTCTTCATTCCCCTTACAATTGCATTTTTCGTCTGGGTTCGCCGCCACTACCACTCCGTGAAAATGCGCACCACTTGCATGGTTCCCGTTGACGCCGCCGGCCTCAGCAACCCTCCCATCGCCGTCATCGCCATCGATCGCTGGAGCAACATCTCCCGCCAGGGCATTGAATTCGCTTCGCGTCTCTCTCCCGATGTGATCGCTCTCCACGTGGACCCCGCCGAGCAATCCGAACTCCTTCAGCTCGACTGGGACCGTTACGTTATCCAGCCCTATCGCGCCGCCGGCAAACAGCCTCCCGAATTGCACATCCTTCCCTCGCCCTACCGTTTCATCATCATTCCTGTCGTCCAGTTCGTTCTCGATCTCTCGGCGAAGCATCCTTCGCGCAGCATCGTCGTTGTCATACCCGAGCTGGTCGAGGACAGGTGGTACGAATACTTCCTCCACAATCAGCGCGGCCGCCTTCTGGAATGGGTCCTCCTCGCCCGCGGCAATCCCCGAATTTTCACGGTCAGCGCTCCCTGGTACGTCGGCGAGCGCGCCTGACTCCGCCGCTCGCCCGCCGCGTTGACACCTTTCTTTCTCCCATCTACCATGAATCCGCTTTGAAACTTTCCTCGCCATTCCAGCGCTCCCGAACCTTTTCCGCTCGCTTCAATTTCCTTTTCATCTGGATTTTTCTCGCTTTTCTTCTCGCCGCTTCCGCCTCCCCGGCCCAGTCTCCCCAGAAAATCAAGCCGACCGGCTACGTTCTCGATTACGCCGGAGTTTTATCTCCCGCCGCTCGTGACCGCCTCACAGACCTTTGCACTCAAGTTGACAAACTTGCACAAGCTCAGATAGCCGTCGTCACCGTCAAATCGCTCGACGGCCGCGCGATTGAAGACTATTCCATCGACCTCGCCACTCAGCTCGGCGTGGGTCCCAAGGCCAGCGACCGCGGCGTCTTAATCCTTCTTGCCGTGGACGACCGTCAATACCGTATCGAAGTCGGTTACGGCCTCGAATCCATTCTTCCCGACGGAAAGGTTGGCGGCATTGGCCGTGAAGCTGTCCCTTATCTGCGCGACAAAAATTACGACGCTGCCGCCCTTCTCATGGCCCGCCGCGTCGCGGACACCATCGCCGCCGATCGCGGAGTCACTCTTCCTCCTACGCCGGACCTTCCTGCCGCTCCTGCCTCTCAACCGCCCGGTGCGCACACCAGTCCCGGCGGCGTAATCTTCTTGATCATCCTGTTTCTTCTTTTCGGAAGCGTTTTCATCGTCCCCGTTCTCCGCCTTCTCTTTGGATCTCCCCGTTCCGGCGGACGTCGTGGCCCGTGGATGGGCGGAGGCTTTGGAGGTCCGTTCATCGGCGGCGCGGGATGGGGAGGCATGATGGGAGGCGGTTTTGGCGGCGGCTCGGGCGGCGGAGGTTTTGGCGGGTTTGGCGGCGGTTCGTTCGGCGGCGGCGGTGCAAGCGGCAGTTGGTGATTTTTTATCGAGTTTGCTTGTCACCCATCCGCTGATTCTCATTTTCGAATCGCCCGGCTCTTCCAACGCCTCCTGATTTTGGCTATTCTGTCCCCGCCTGTTCGGCATGCAGCGTTCCCATGGAAACAAAACTCACTGAACTCGTCACCCGTCTCAAGGACGCCGCCTCGGATAACCTCAAGTCTGTCGTCCTTTATGGTTCCGCCGTCACCGGCGAATACACCTCCGGCCACTCCGATCTCAATATCCTCTGCCTCGTGCAGCAGGCCGATAGCGGCGCTCTCGAAGAGCTTCATCCTGCCGCCGATTGGTGGCTCCGCCTGGGCAATCCTCCTCCCTTGATTTTCACGCACGAGGAAATTCTCCACTCCGCCGACGTGTTTTCGATCGAGCTTCTCGATATGAAGATGAAGCATCGCATTTTATTCGGCGAGGATTTCCTCGCCGCTCTCGAAGTACCTCTCCAGCTCCATCGTTTGCAGGTCGAGCGCGAATTGCGCACCGCTACCATTCGTCTCCGTCAAGCCGTCCTCAGCGCTCCTCTCAGCAACAAGGCTCACCTGCACATCATGTCCTCCTCCGTCTCCACCTTCTGCGCTCTTTTTCGCCACGCTCTCTTCGCTCTTCACCTGCCCATGCCCGAGAATCGCCGCGCCGCCCTCGACGCTGTCGCCAATCTCACCGGAGCCGATCCCACCGCCTTCCGCGAAATCCTCGATTTGCGGGAAGGGAAGCGCAAACCCGGCCAAATCGACGTCGAAGCCGATCTCCACAGTTACCTCACTCTCGTCGAAGTAGTCGCCAACGAATTCGACCGCCGCTCCTCCTCCTAGCCGCCTCCGCGCTCGCCCGACGCGCTTCGGATGGCCTGGCGCCCGCCGCAATCGAACCCCATCCTTTTTCCCCTCAGCCCTCCACGCGTCTCCACGCCACTGCCCCCAATTCTTGTGTTAAAGTTCCCGCCGGAGGCTGGTCCATGAAGATTGTCGCCGCTGTGCTCGTCGTTGCTCTCCTGTTCGCTGCCGTTTTTGGACTCACCTACGTACATAGCCGCAATCAAATGGTCCGCCTCAACGAAGCTGTCAAGGCCAACTGGGCGCAGGTCGAGACCGACCTCCAGCGCCGCGCCGATCTCATCCCCAACCTGGTCGAAACCGTCAAGGGATATGCCGCTCAGGAACAAACCGTCTTCGACGACGTCTCCAAGGCCCGCACGCAGTACATGAACGCCCAAACTCCCTCTGACAAGATCGCCGCCAGCAATCAGCTCTATGGCATGGAGGTCAAAGTCTTGGCCCTGGCCGAAAATTATCCTCAGCTCAAGTCCAACGAAAATTTTCTCCGCCTTCAGGACGAGCTTGCTGGTACCGAAAATCGCATCGCCGTCGCCCGCAAGCGTTACAACGATGCCATTCAGGCCTACAACACCTACATTGGCCTTTTCCCCAACGACATCATCGCCGCCCACGCCGGTTTCCGCCGGAACGACGCCTACTTCCAGGCCGCGGAAGCCGCTCAACAACCTCCGCCAGTTAAATTTCCCGGCCCCAACCGCTAGCTTCGCGCCGACACATCGCGAGGATAAATTCACCCGCGGACGCTCACACTCTAATGTCCCCGCGCCGCCCTACCCCCTCGCGCACCCCTCTCCTTGACCGCCTTTTCCGCCCGCGCTACGCTGGTACCGCTTCGATTTGCTTTTGGGAGGCTGGGCCGCAGCCCAGATGGATGAGACAGACCGTTCGGCTGGCTGGTGGTATTAACGAACTCTTCGGCACCCTCGACGAAAATATCAAGCTCTTCGAGTCATCCCTGCACGTCTCGACTCATCTTCTCGATCACGACATCGTTCTCGAAGGCGATCCCGCCAATGTGGACCGCGCCGCTCGCCTTCTCGACGAATACAATCAGCGTGTCCGTGATGGCCACATCCCCTCCAATGATGAGGTGAAATCCCTCCTTCACCTGGCTGCTTCTGGTCCTGCGGACTCGCTCGCCGGCGCCTTTTCTCCTTCCCGTTCCCGCTCTTTCGGCAAAAAATCGATCACTCCGAAAAGCCCCAATCAAAAGCGCTATATCGAAGCTCTCGAATCTCACGATATGGTTTTCGCCATCGGTCCCGGCGGTACCGGAAAGACCTATCTCGCCGTCGCCATGGCCGTCCAGGCTCTTCTTTCCAAGCAAGTCAATCGCATCATCCTCGCCCGTCCCGCCGTCGAAGCCGGCGAACGCCTCGGTTTTCTCCCGGGCACCCTTCAGGAGAAGGTCGATCCCTACATGCGTCCGCTCTATGACGCCCTGCACGACCTTCTCGAAGCCGATAAGCTCGAGCGCTTCCTCGAAAAGGACATTATCGAAGTCGCTCCTCTCGCTTTCATGCGCGGCCGCACTCTCAACGATTCCGTCGTCATCCTCGACGAGGCGCAAAACACTACCAGCGAGCAGATGAAGATGTTCCTCACCCGCCTCGGCTTCAATTCCAAGGCCGTCATCACCGGCGACATCACCCAGATCGATTTGCCCGACACTCGCCGCTCCGGCCTCGTCGAAGCCATCGAAATCGTCGGCAATATCGAGGGAATCGCCATGGTCTATTTCGACGAGCACGACGTTGTCCGCCACAATCTCGTCCAGCGCATCATCAAGGCCTACGACGAGCACGCCTCTTCGCGCCCCTCCAACGGCCGTTCTTCCGGCTCGCTTTCTTCCGGCCGGAAATCGTCGCGCGACTGACTTTCGCGGATGATTCTCAATCGCCAGCGCCGCGTTCGCGTCTCCGTTCGTTCCCTCGAAGCTTTCCTCGCCCGAGTTCGCCGCCGTCTCCACCTTCCGCCCGAAGCGGTCTCCATCGCTCTCGTCACCGACGCACAAATCTCCCGCTGGAACCGCCTCTATCGCGGCAAGCCTCGCCCCACGGATGTTCTTTCGTTTCCCGTCTCGGAATGGAATGCGGACCATCCTTCGCCAGGGAAATTCAAATCGAAGCGCGGGATGCTTCGCTCCATTTCCTATCTCGGCGACATCGCCATCGCTCCCGCCGTCGCCCGCCGCAATGCCCGCCTCTTTCACCGCGCCTTTTCGCAGGAAATGAAAATTCTCATTCTTCATGGCATTCTTCACGTCTTGGGGTACGATCACGAGACCGATTCCGGCCAGATGGACCGTTTCGAGCGCCGCCTTCGTCGCGAACTTGGTCTTTCTTGAACCGGCTGGGCCGTGCGTCTCCCGTTGCTTATGCGTATGATTGACTCGATCCGGTAAAGATGCCCGCTCTTCTCTATACTCTCGCCATCCTCGTCCTCACCTCGGGACTCGTCGTCCTCTCCTACCTCGACCGCGTCTACCGCGAACTCGGCCGTGTCACCACCGGCCGAATGTATGACCATCTCGGCGCCTTCGAATCCGATGTCGAGCCCCACATTCATCTCGATCGCCGCCGCGCCGCTCTCGCCTTCAGCCTTCTCACCCGTTTGTGGCTCGTTCTCGTCGCCGCCATCACCGCCCGCGCCGTCATTTTTCTTTCCACCGGCACCCGCGAAGCCATCGTCGAGATGGTTGTCTTTCTCGGCTTGGAAGTTGTCATCGCCATGCAGTTTCTTCCTGCCCTCTTGATCACTCGCGCTTCCGGCAGCTGGGTTCGCCCGTTGCTCCCTTTCATTCGCCCGCTCTTATGGCTCCTCTGGCCCATCCAAGCCATTCTCGAGCTCCTGATTTCCGTCCTTCATCTTTCCGAAGACGAATCCACCACTCCCGCCGTCGAGCAGCAGCAGGCGATTGAAGCCATCGTGGACGCCGCTACCGAAGAGGGCATCATCGAAAAAGAAGAAGCCCGCCTCATCGAGCAGGTCGTCGAGTTCGGCGAAAAACGTGTCCGCGACGTCATGACTCCCCGCCCGGAGGTCGTCGCCATCCCCGCCTCCGCCACCATCCAGGATCTTCGCGAGCTTCTCGTTCGCACCAAATTTTCCCGTATTCCCGTCTACGACAATTCCCTCGACGACATCGTCGGCGTCGTCATGGCCCGCGACATCCTCGCAATATCCGAGCGCGACGCCGCTCATCGCCGCGTCCGCGACCTGCTTCGCCCCGCTCTCTTCGTTCCTGAGTCCAAATACGGTTCTGAACTTCTCCAGGAAATGCAGCGCAAAGGCCAGCAGATGGCCGTCGTGATTGACGAGTATGGCCTCATGGCCGGCATTGTGACCGTCGAGGATCTCGTCGAGGAAATCATCGGCGAAATTGGCGAAGAAGACCGCCGCCCTCTCCCCGACGTCATCCGCGAAGCTTCCGGCGCTCTCGTCATTCGCGGCAGCGCCCCGGTGGACAAAGTCGCCGAGCTATTCAACACTCAACTCGATCCCGCCGAAGAGCATTCCGGAGCCGCCACTATCGCCGGCCTCCTTAACGGAGTTGCCGGCCATGTTCCCCGCACCGGAGAAGTCATCGAAGCCGCCGGCCTCCGCTTCGAAGTCCTCGACGCCAACCAGCGCAAGGTTCTTCGCGTACGCGCCCGTCCCGCTTCCTCTTCGAGCCCCGCGTCCTCCGCCCGCACTGTCTGAACCATTCGCGCGCAATTCTTCATCTCGCGTATAATCGCTCTGGCGATTTGCTCCCATAGGAGGAACTGGCCCATGACGCCTCTTCGACGCACTCTTCGCATCTCTCTCGCTCTCGCCTTTCTTTTTTCCTTCGCGGCGCTCCTCACCGCTCGCGGCGACTCGCACGTCGTTGCCGGCACAATCACCAAGGTCAATACAAGCGCCAAAACCGTCGCCGTAAAGACCGCTGACGGCACGGTCCACACCGTCAAATGGACCGACGACACCACCGTCACCGGCTTGAAGGATGGCGCTCATGGCGCCGACCTCGCCGGCAAGGAAGGCGGCCACGTCATCATTCACACCTCCGAGGAAGGCGCCGACACCACCGCTCACTCCATCGATTACGTTGGCCACAGGACGATTCACACCGCCGACGTCACGGTCGACGACGCCGGCAAGGGTGCAAAATCCATCGCCGTCCACACTGCTGACGGCTCCAAGGACACTTACAGGCTCGCCGACCATGCCTCGGTCGACACCGGAGAAAGCGTCGAAAAGGGCGGCCATTACACGGTCTACTACACCGAAGACACCGGCAAAAAAGTCGCCCACTTCTTCTCGCATCTCTAGAAAATTTTCAGCTCTTCTGATGGCTGGCGATCCTGTGCACTCGTCGGCGGCCTCCGCTGCACCCGCCTCGCCCGGCGCGCCCGCTTCCTTTGGCTCCGTTGGGCGCGTACAATTTCCTCATGTCTTTTAAGTCTGGGTTCGTCGCTATCGTCGGCCGCGCCAACGCAGGAAAATCAACCCTCGTTAACACTCTCGTCGGCCACAAAGTTTCCATCGTCTCGCCGAGACCCCAGACCACTCGCAACCGCATCCAGGGCATCCTCAATCGCGAGGGCGCTCAAATCGTTCTGGTGGATACTCCCGGCATCCACAAGCCCGAAACCGCTCTGAATCGCATGATGATGGGAGAACTCCAGAACACTCTCGACGGTCTCGACATCCTTTCCCTCATTGTCGACGCTTCCGTCCCCTTCGGCGGGGGCGACCGCTTCGCTCTCGATTGGATTCGCCGCTTCTCCGGCCCTGTATTTCTCCTCCTGAACAAAGTGGACCGCGTCTCGAAGCCTCTCCTTCTCCCCCTCATCGACCGCTACCGCCGCGAATATGACTTCGCCGAGATTTACCCCATCTCCGCTCTCACCGGTGAAGGCTGCTTCGACCTCGTCTCCGGATGGACCGCTCGCCTTCCCGAAGGCGAGCCTTATTTTCCCCCCGACCAGTTCACCGACCAGCCCGAGCGTTTCCTGGCCGCTGAAATTGTCCGCGAAAAGGCGCTTCACGCCACGCGCGAGGAGCTTCCCCACGCCATTTGCGTGTTAATCGACAGTTTTGAGGAAGGGCAGGGAATCGTGCGGATTCGCGCCACCTTCTACGTCGAGCGCGAAAACCAAAAGGGAATTCTCATCGGCAAGGGAGGCTCAAACCTGAAAAAAATCGGCACGCAGGCCCGCCTCGAGCTTGAGTCCATTCTCGGCGGCAAAGTCTTTCTCGAAACGTTTGTCAAAGTCCAGCCGCACTGGCGCCAGAATCCCGCCGTGATTCGCCAGCTGGATTGGCACCGTCAGCTCGAGCAACTCTCCGATCTGCAGCAGGACTCCTCGGAAGCCTTCTAATCGCGGCTCGGCTTCTCCGGCTTCACGCCTCCGTCGTTTTTCCCGACGCGATTCCCAGGGCCCGCATCTTCCGGTACAAATGGCTCCGCTCCAGCCCCAGCGCTTGCGCCGCCTTCGTCATATTCCACCGGCTCTCTTCCAGCTTGCGCAGCACGAACTCCCTTTCGTACGCCGACCGCGCCTCTTGCAGGCTCTCGTAGGGCTTCTGCGGGCTTCGCGGCGCTCCGCGAAACACCTCCGGAGGGAGATGATGCGTCTCGATATTCGGCGATGGGCACACGATCACCAGTCGCTCCACCAGATTTTTCAGCTCCCGCACGTTCCCCGGCCACGGGTACGCCATCAGCACTTCGAGCGCTCCCGCGCTGAACTCCTTCGGCTTCTTCCCGTATTCATCGCAGAACGCCGCCAGAAAATATGCCGCCAGGATCGGTATATCCTCCGTTCTCTCCCGCAGCGCCGGAACGTAGAAGGGAATCACGTTCAGCCGGTAAAACAGATCCTCCCGAAACGCGTTCCGCGCGATCTCGTCCTCGAGCTTTTTGTTCGTCGCCGCGATCACCCGCACGTCCACCGTCACCGGCATGTTCGATCCCAGCGGCTCCACGCGCTGCTCCTCCAGCACTCGCAGCACCTTCGACTGCGTCTTCAGGCTCATGTCTCCTACTTCATCCAGAAACAGCGTTCCCCCGTCCGCCTTCTGAAATTTTCCCGTCTTGTCCTCGCCGGCTCCCGCAAAGCTTCCCTTGCGGTGGCCGAACATCTCCGATTCGATCAGCTCTTCCGGTATCGCCGCGCAATTGACTTCCACGAACGGCTGCCCGCTCCTCGGGCCGCTCGCGTGCAGCGCCCGCGCCACCAATTCCTTGCCCGTCCCGCTCTCGCCGTAGATCAGCACGCGTCCGTTCGTCGGCCCCGTCAGCGCGATCTGCTGCCGCAGCGCCTTCATCGGCACGCTGTTTCCCAGAATCTGGTGCTTGTGTTCCAGTTCCGCCCTCAGCCGCCGGTTTTCCTCCTCCAGCCGCACGTACTCCAGCGCGTTTCTCACCACCAGCACGATTTTCTCCAGCGACAGCGGCTTCTCCACGAAATCGAACGCCCCCAGTTTCGTTGACCTCACCGCCGTCTCGATGTTTCCGTGCCCCGAAATCATCACCGCCATCGGCGCGCCGTCCCGCTCCTGCATCCTTTCGAGCGTTGTCAGCCCGTCCATGTTCGGCAGCCATACGTCCAGCATCACTAGGTCGAAATCTCGCTGCTCGAGTAGCTCCAGGCACTCTTCTCCCGTCGCCGCCGTTCCCACTTCGTACCCTTCATCCCGCAGCGCGGCTCCCAGCGATTCCCGGATGCCGCTCTCGTCGTCCACAATCAATATTTTTGCCGTCATGACTCTCTTGTCCCTGCCCTTGCGTTTTCGCCCCGCTTCTCCGCTTCGCGGCGAGCCTAACCGGTCGCCACTTCTTTCACCGCTTCCGCCGCCGGAAACCGAATCACGAATCTTGTTCCTGCCGGCACGTTGTCCTCCACCCGGATCGTCCCGTGATGTTCGGTGATGATCCGGCTCGCGATCGCCAGTCCCAGCCCCGTTCCGCGCTCCTTCGTCGAAAAATGCGGCAGAAACAACCGCTCTTTGTCTTCCGGCGAGATCCCTTGCCCGCTGTCCGCGATCTCGATTTCCACGGAGTCGCCGTGCGCGTCGGCTCGCGTCGTCACTCGCAGATGCCGGATTTTCGACCCTTCCATCGCCTCCGCCGCGTTGTCCACCAGGTTCGCGATCACTCGCCGCAGCAGGTCGTGGTCCGCCTTGATCGCCGGCAGCGACCCTCCCAGCTCCACTCGCACCGACATTCCCTCGAGCCGCCCTTGAAACTGCTCCATCGCGTCCGTCACGATTGTGTTCACGTCCGCGGGCGCCAGCCGCGCCGCCGGGAAGCGCGCGAATTGCGAGAACGCGTCCACCAGCGCTCCCAGCGTTGACACCTCCCGCTCGATCAGCCCCGCGCATTCCGCAGCCAGTTTTTCGAATTCGCTCCGGCTGCCGTTCCCGCTCGCCGCTTCCGTCCGTTCCAGAAATCGCAACAGCCTTTGCGCCGACAATTGAATCGGAGTCAGCGGGTTCTTGATCTCGTGCGCGATTCTCTGCGCCACTTCCTGCCAGGCCGCCGCCTTCTGCGCTCGCAGCAAATCCGTCAAATCGTCGATCACCACCACGAATCCCGGGTTCGACCGCCGTGGCCCCAGCGCGCTCACCGTCACCGCCGCCCGCACCAGCCTTCCTCCCGAAGCCACTTCGATTTCCCGCGCCGCCGCTCCCATCCGCAGCGACCTCCGCATCAATTGCATCACGTCCCGCGCCGCTTCTTCTCCCAGCAATTCGCCCAGCGTACTTGCTTCCCGCGCCTTTTCCCCGATCATTCGCGCTAGCGACGAATTCACCCGCAGCACTTCTCCCGCCGAATTCAGTGACACGACTCCCGCCGGGATGCTCTCGAGCAGCGCCTCCATTAATTTTCGTCTCTCTTCCCGCTCCTCGATCGCTTCTTCCAGGCTACGCGTGAACTCGTTGATCTGTCGCCGCCCCTCGCCCAACTGGTCCGTCATCCGGTTGAACGACCGCACCAGCATTCCTAATTCATCTTGGGCCAGCACGTTGATCCGGTAATCGAAATTCCCCCGCGAAATCTCCCTCGTCCCCTCCGCCAGCGCTTGAATTGGCACCGTCACTTGCTTCGACAAAAACAGCGCCACCCATATCGTCGCAAACGTCAGCAGCAGCATGATCAGCAGCAGCGCCAGCAAAATCTCCCGCTTGTACATTCGCAGCTGCTCTTTTTCCTTCCAGTAGGTCGCTGTCTGCGCCTCGATTTCGTTGTACCGCGTCAAATAATCGGCGGGTACGCTCCGTCCCACCACGATCTTTCCGTCCAGGCACGGCGCGCTCGCGCCCACGTACAATCCCTTTCTCCCCGACCACACTTCCGTCCCCGGCTCCAGCACCCTCATCAATTGCGGCGCTTCTGTTGCGTCTTCCGGCATCGGCGCCGCTCCGATCACCTTCCCGTCTCGGATAGCCCAGATGGCGTCAAGCCTTGGCGCAGCCCGCCCCAGCAATTCCTCCGGGTTCGCGAAATTCCCTGCGGCATACACCTTGCACGCCTTCTCCGCGGCCTGCTCCATCCGCCCATGCCCGCGCGCTCCCATCTCGTCCATCAACGCCCGGCTGTCCTCCGTCGCAATCTCCAGCGGTCTCGGAAACCACGCGCCCAGCGTCCGGTTCACCAGCGCGTAGCTGAAAAAAAATTGGAACACAACAGGCAGCAGCGAGATTCCGATCGCTCCCATTACCATTTTCGCCTTGAACCGCGACCCCATCTGCCCGCTGCGCCGCTCCGCCCACAGCCGCAGCAGCGACCGCGCCAGTATCAGCGCAAATACCAGCAGCGCCGCGGCGATGAACATCGACAGTCCAAAAAACACCACGAACGACACGCCCTGGTCGGGATGCAGCGGTATGTCGAGCGACCCCAGCGTAAACACGGCCGCCGCCAGCAACGCCACCGTCACCCCTCCGACGGTCAGCCAGGGCTGTCTTTTCCACTCGGCTCTCTCCGTCCTCTGTGGCCCGCCGGCGCCCTGCCGAAGCACGCCCTTTTGCTCTTCGCCCAATTTACTCGCCTCGATTTCGCGTCAAATCAATGACTTTTCCGCCTGAAATGCCACCATATCCACCCTTTTTCACCCTGTCAAGCCATATGTGGCTCATTTACAACACTCTTGTGTCATTTCTGTCTCTCCACTTACCACCACGGTTTCCCCCATTTCGATTCTCTCTCCATTGATTTCGTCGCATTCCCGCCGCCCCGTTCAATAACCCGCAACCTCAGTTTCAAATTTGCATCCAAGAATCGTTAATCAGCACACTTCATCCTTGGACGGTCTTCCCATGAAAATGCGCGCTGTGCAGGTTCCGAAAGCTCACGGTTCCCTCGAATTGGTCGAACGCCCGGTCCCCAATCCCGGCCCTGGTCAGGTTCGCGTCAAGGTCAACGCTTGCGGCGTCTGTCACAGCGACGTCGTCACGGTAGAGGGCGTCTGGCCCGGCATCCAGTATCCCCGCGTTCCCGGCCACGAAGTCGCCGGCGTCATTGACGCGCTTGGCGATCCGGTTGCCCCGGAATGGAAGGTTGGCGACCGTGTCGGCATCGGCTGGTTCGGCGGCAACTGCGGTCACTGCGAGCCCTGCCGCCGCGGCGATTTTATCGTCTGCAAGAACATGCTGATCACCGGCGTGCATTTTGACGGCGGCTACGCCGATTACGTTGTCGCTCCCTTCAGCGCTCTCGCCCGCATTCCCGACGCGCTCGATCCTGTCGAGGCCGGTCCGCTCCTCTGCGCCGGCATCACCACCTTCAATGCAATTCGCCGAGTTGGCGCTCTCGCCGGGTCCGTCGTCGCGATACTCGGCATCGGGGGTCTCGGCCATCTCGGCATTCAATTCGCCTCCCGCATGGGCTTCCGCACGGTTGCCATCGCCCGGGGCAAGGACAAGGAAGCGCTCGCCAGGAAGCTCGGCGCCCACCATTACATTGACAGCGCCGCCCAAGACGCCTCCCAAGCTCTGCAGGCTCTTGGCGGAGCCAGCATCATTCTTGCCACGGCCACCAGCGGCTCGGCGATTGCCTCGGTCGTGGGAGGCCTCGCTCCCAACGGCAAGCTCATCGTCCTCGGCGCGGCCCCCGACCCGCTTCAGTTCAATGCCATCCAGCTTTTGGCCACCAAGCTTTCTGTCGTTGGTTGGCCTTCAGGCACTTCGATCGATTCCGAGGATACGCTGGACTTCAGCGCTCTCACCGGCGTTCGCCCCATGACGGAAGTTTTCACACTCGATCGCGCCGCCGAAGCCTACGCCCGTATGATGAGCGGCAACGCCCTTTTCCGCGTTGTCCTCACGACGAACTCTTAGTCGCGGCGAATCGCACTTTCGATTGGAAAAGCCCCTCCTTTCCGCCACGCGCGCCGCCCGCGCATCCCCGGCTCTTCGCTTTTCTTCCGCGTAATCCCTTTGTATCCGCATGATTCCCCGCTGAAATCCAATTTCGCCCCTCACTTGATTGCCACCTTTGCGCCCGCCGCGGGTTTATAATATCTGTATGAGAATTTTGCTCTTTTCGGGAAAGGGCGGCGTCGGCAAGACCAGCCTCGCCGCTGCCACCGGCGTTAAGCTCGCCTCCCTAAATTACCGGACCCTGGTCATGAGTATCGACCCCGCGCACAGCCTTGCCGATTCCTTCGATCTTGAGACCGACCTGTTTCACGGCCGCACCTCCGATCCGCTCCCCATCAACGATCTCCTTTCCATTTTCGAGCTGAATATCCAGAAGGAAATTCGACGTCACTGGGCCGAAATCTCCTCCTACGTCACCTCCATCCTCCGCACCACCGGCATCAGCGGCGTCGAAGCCGAAGAGCTCGCCATCCTTCCCGGCATGGAGGAGCTCAGCGCCATGATGTACATCAATCAGTATCATCGGGAAAATTCTTACGACGTCATTGTTCTCGACGCCGCTCCCACCGCCGAATCTCTTCGCTTCATCAGCATGCCCACCACCCTCGATTGGTACATGAAGCATATTTTCCCGTTCCAGCGGAACCTCCTCAAGGCCGTCCGCCCCGTCGCCAATCGCGTCGCTCCCTTCGAGCTCCCCACCGACAGCTATTTCGCTAATATTCAAAACCTCTTTAAGAAACTCGAAGGCGTGGACGATCTGATGGAAGACCCGAACATCACCAGCGTCCGCCTCATCACCAATCCCGAAAAAATGGTTCTCCGCGAGACGCAGCGCGCTTTCGTCTATTTCTCTCTCCACGGCCTTACCGTTGACACCGTCATCGTCAACCGCGTTCTCCCCTTGGATGTTCAGGACACTTGGTTCCATGACTGGCACGAATCGCAGGGAAAAATTCTCAAGGAGATTGAGGACTATTTCGCTCCCGTTCCCGTCAAGCGCGTCCCCCTGTTCGCCCGGGAAGTCCTCGGCAAGCAGCGCCTCGAGGAATTGGCTGTCTGGCTGTACCCCGGCGAGGAAGACCCCGCCGCCGTCACCCGCACCGAGAAGCCGTACAGCTTCGGCAAGGTGAACGGCTCTTACGAAATTCGTGTTCTTCTTCCCTTTGCGGCGAAAGGCGAAATCGGGCTGTTCAAGAAGGGCGACGAGCTCGTGGTCGAGGTCGGCACCCTTCGCCGCCATATCGGTTTGCCCCGCTCTATGGCGTCGCTTTTGCCCTCTCGCGCCAAGCTCGAGAAACATGTTTTAATGGTGGAAATGAAGGAGGCGCAATGACCGAACAACAGGGAACTCAGCAGTCCGCGAACGACGAGTCAAAGCACCGCTGCGTTTGCAACGAATTTGCCGAGCACATTCAGGACGTTTTTGGCGTTTCGCCCGCCGTCCGCGAGCATCTCAAAAATTCCCGCATCGAATTCCTCAAGGCGATTCGCAGCGTCATTGACGAGAAGATCGACCGCATGTCCAGGCGTGACCAGCGCGGCGCTTCCATTGCCGTCGAGTAGCTTTCGCAACGCTCTGCCTCGACCGTTCGGTTCAGCGCCTGGCGTTGCGCTCCGGTGCGCAATCTCGTCTCGAGCGATGCCTCATTTCTTTTCGCGGCTCTCGCTCTTCGCGCCGTCCCGCGCGATCACATTCCGCTGGCCCAGGCCTTGGCATCCTTGAACACGTCTTGTCTCCACCACGTCTTTTCCGACCAATCGTCCCCGATTTTCGCGAATGCTCCGTGCGCGGTCGCCTTGTCTCCCGCGGCATATGCAATCAGCGCGTAGTCATTCAGCTGCTGGTTGGAAACTCCGTACAGCCGGTTGATCGCCTCAAAGCCTTCCCGAATCTTGGGCCACGAGAGCCCGCTCGGCAGCGGAGGCCTGTCGCTCTCGCACGTGCAAACCAACTGGACGGCCATTTCGAAGTACGCGACCTGGCCTTTCTGCCCGCCGAGTTTTTGCGCGGTCGCATTGACGAACTCTTCCGATTCTCCCGGTTCGCCGTACCACTTCGGCGTCAGGTAATACGTGTACTTCGCGTCGTACGTCAGAAAGTCCGGCTCGAAGGAACTGGCCAGTTCGAAAAGTTCCCGCACTTGTTGCTTGTCCCATCCTTCGGCGAGTGCGACCGTCTGCATGGTTGAAAACCAGACCGGGCATCGTTCCTTCATCTTTGCCGCATCCAGCAAGCTCTGCGCCGCCAGATTGATCCGTTCGTAGTACTCCTGCCATTCTTGCCGCGTCACTGTGCTCGCAACGCCGTTGCCGCGCGCATGCCACGCGTAATTGATATACGACGCCGCGAGCGCGATGTGCGGCGTCGCCGAATTCGGCTCCTTTGCCGCCCACTGTTTCAGCGCTTCCAAATGGTCGATCCAATCCGTCTCGCTCGATCCGCCCGGAGGCTCGCTCACCGCGCTGTAGAATCTGGATAGTTTCCATTGGCCGCCCAGCACGCGAGCCTTGCTGGCTCTCACTTCCGCCGCTTCCTTGTCCAGGCCGGCGAAATCCCATCCGGTCAGGAGGGATTTGACGTGTCTTTCGTAAACGTTCGTCGGCACGTCGGACCGCTCGGCGGCCGCTTCCGCCTCGAAACTTACGGTTTTGGTAGACGCGGTTCGGTAAAGGGGTTTCGTCGCGGCATACTCGCGCGCGGCCTGCAGCAGCGTGGTGCTGCTGATTTGATCGCGGCTGTTGTTGTCCAGCATCGCCGGCAAGAGCCAGAAGCAGCCAGTTTGGCCGAGGCAAAGCCCCAAAAGAAGCAATGGAGCGGCTTTTCGGTTGAAGCGCATAAAAATCCCCCTGATGGCAAGCGGTCAAAGAAGAATAAGGGATGGAATTCGAAGGCGGGAACAGTACTTCGGTACCAAATGAGGTATCAATCTCGGCACATGCCGAATCGGTGTTTAAAGCGGTCGCAACGCGGCACGGCGCAACTTTGCAATTTATCTTCGCGTGGCCGGCGGGTTCTTACCTCCTCACCGCCCACGCCATGCCGTCCGGCCCGCGGCCCGTCTGAATCTTTCCGCTCACGGTCCAATTCGACAGGTCTATCACGTCCACCGCATTGGCGGGGCCGAGCGCGATGTAGGCATGTTCGCCATCCGGCGCGATCAAAATTCCTTCCGACGGGCTTCCCAGCGGGATCTTTTTGTAAACGCTCCGGCTCGCAACGCTCAGCACCGTCAAATCGTCGCTCTGCAAATCGGATATCAGAGCGTATTTTCCGTCCTGCGTGAATTTCAGGCGGTTGGCGTGTTTCACCGAGTCCGGAAAAGTCTGAATCACTTTTTTCGCCGACGTATCCACGATGGACACCGTTCCGTCGTCCGCATTCGCCACCCACAGCTGGCCCCGGTCGCGCGTCACATCAAATCCCTCCGACCCGCGGCCCACGGGAACGACCGTGGCCTTCCAATCGGTCCGCGCGGGCGTTCCGGTTTCCTGAAAAATAGAAATCGTTCCCGAGGCGACGTTGGCGGTGAATATTTCGGCGGGATCGAAAAAAACGCGGAGCATGTGCGTTCGGTCCTGCCCCGTGCCCATCACCCAGTCAATTTTGTGCGTGCCGGGGTTGTAACGCCCAATCACCTTCGAACCCTCGGCGGTGAAGTAGGGTTCTCCGCCGGCGAAATCGAGGCCGTGAGGAGCAAACAGCGGCGTCAAATCGATTGGCGGAAGAGGCTTTTGCGAGACGAGATCGACCACGGAAATCGTGTGGCCCGGCGCCCCCTTGCCGAAAAATCCGTAGTTCGAAACGTACGCCGTATCGCCGTCCGCCGACACCGCCACTTCGTGCGGGTCAGCTCCCACCGGGACGCGCCCGACCACTTCCAGTGTCGCGGGGTTGACGATGGCGAGCGTGCCGTCCTGTTTTTCGAGAACGACGAGCGCCGGGTTGGGCGTCTGGCCGGCCTGCGCCAGCGCGGACAGCGCCAAGCCGCCGAGAAGCGCGATCCCCGCGAGAAGGGAAACGAGTCTCATGCGCCCTCGCTTTGAATCGCGCCGGTTTCTTGCCTCGTCTGCGCCATCGTCATCCGTTCTGTTTCTGAAAATCCGCCATGAACCGGGTGAGCGCTTCGACGGCCGCGAGCGGCACCGCGTTGTATATCGAAGCGCGCATTCCGCCCACCGAGCGGTGCCCTGCCAGCCCAATCAACCCCGCCGAGGTCGCATCGGCCGCGAATTTCTTTTCGGCGGCTTCGTCGCCACCGGCGATGCGGAAGACGACATTCATCTTCGAGCGAGAAGGCTTTTCGACCGGGCACGCATAATATCCGCCGCTGGAATCGATCGCGCCATAGAGCAGCGCGGCCTTCGCCGCGTTGGCCTTTTCGACGGCGGTGACGCCGCCCTGTCCCGTAATCCAGTCCATCACCAGCGCTAAAACGTAAACGGCGAAAGTGGGCGGCGTGTGGTACAGCGATTTGTCTTTGATATGCGTGCGGTATTGCAGGAGCGTCGGGAGATTTTTGTCCGCGCGTTCCGCCAGGTCTTTCCGGACGATCACCACGGTCACTCCCGAAGGCCCCAGGTTCTTTTGCGCGCCGGCGAAGATCAGCCCGAATTTCTTGACGACCACCGGCCGGGACAATATGTCCGACGACATGTCGGCCACCAGAGGAACCTCTCCGGTCTGCGGAAAATCCACCCACTGCGTTCCCTCGATCGTGTTGTTCGAGGCGATGTAGACATATGAGGCGTCCGGTGCAAGCGAAAGCTCGGTCTGGATCGGGACGCGCATGAACTTGTCGGCTTCGGTCGAGCCGGCGATGCGGTGCGGGACGCCTTTCTTTAATTCTTTGATCGCCTTTTCGGTCCACGCTCCGGTATGAATCACGTCGGCGGGCTTGCCGGCGACGACCAAATTCATGGGGACCATCGTGAACTGCATGCTGCCGCCGCCCTGCACGAAGATCACGGCGTACTCCTCGGGAATCGCCAGGTGTTTCCGCAGACCCGCTTCCGCGGCCGCGTTGATCGCTTCGTATTCCTTCGAGCGGTGGCTCATTTCCATCACGGACATTCCCGTCCCGCGATAATCCACCAGCTCTTCCCGGATTCGCTCGAGGACGGACAGCGGCAGGGCCGCCGGCCCCGCGTTGAAGTTGAACGCCCGATTCGTTTTTGTCGCTGTAGACACGCTCACGATGAAGGCTTCCTCTCTGCGGAAATTTGGTTTCGATGCGGTCTGACGGTTGACGGAAGGAACCTTCGGGGAAGGAGCGCTGCCGGCCGCGCCGCACCCCAGAATATCAAATCCGCGGCAGCGGTGGCCGCCTCTTTTTTGGTTTTAGGGTTCGCGAAAGTGTTGCGAACCGGAATGGACTCGGCCATGTGTTTTGACCGAGTTACGCGGATTCCGGTTTCGGCGCGCGTGGCGAACCGGAGCAAGAAATCGGCGGCTGAAGATCCGCGATTCGGGGAATAAAGAGGCGCCCACGGAAGGCCCTCGCCGGGTGACTCGATTCGATCAGAGCCAGCGGTGCGGGAGAAAGCGGAAATGACGCGAAACCTCGGGCGGAGAAGGAAGAGGTTCGCAGGGAGGGCGGCTCGCTTGTGACTTCGTGACTGCATTCCGAAACCTCATCCTAGCGACCATTATATCATCCGCGTCAAGCGCGCCCGGCCGTGGATTTTTCAGGAGGCAGGGAGTCAAGGTCGCAGGGACGCGAGTCGTGGGTCGTGGCTGGCGATTTGTGGTTCCCAAGGAGCCGCAACGCCGTCAAGGATCACTCGCGGCCATCGAGAAAAAGCCTCGCACGCTTGTGGACCAACAAGCATGCGGCACCCCAAGGGAGACGTGGAGGTTGGTCTTAGTCGGGGTGTGATGCCGCGGCTATCAATTCTGCCAAGTTCTCGGGAGGCCCGAAACGAAAGGGCTAGACTCTGGCAATTCGATCGTTGGGATATCTCAGGACAGACAATTTCATTGCGCAGGCCACCCGCCACATACCGCGAAACGAAGGAAATTGGCGTACGGATGGGCCGCGGGGGACGCGAGGTCGTCGTCAGCATGAATCGAATTTAGGCGTATGCCAGGAACGGCGGAAAGCAAACTGCGGCGCCGGTCAGAACCCAACCCAGCCGTCCCAATTCGGGTGGCCAGCATGCCATTGATTGTGTTTTTCGCGGAGAAGCTCGAAAACCGGAGTCCCCGGGGGCACGAAGAGCCACACGATTTCCGGTTCGTTGCTGAGATGAACGATGTAGGAACTGTGATCCTGTTCCTCGACCGAAATGCGTTCATGCGCGGATTCCTCGATGAGTCGAAGGATGTCGGGCACACCTTTGCGTTCGACGCGCAGGGGGAGGCCCATGCCGACATTCGTGAGCGTCTCCGCCGGAAGCCCTTGGATTGTCGTCTTGAGATCCGCTTTCTCGATGAGGAAGCCTCCGGACCGGCCATTGGGCATGTGGACACCTCCGTCGCCGAAATATCATCCAATCGGCGGGTGGGCGAGCCTTTGCAAATTGGTGAATTTCATCACTTGACATCGGGGCGCAGGCGCGTCATAGCACACCAAACTGAATGAACCGCCGCCTGAAATTGGTGGGCGGCTGGTGGGGCGGCGTTCAGGGTTTCGGGAGCGGGTGAGGCTTCGATCCACGCCCGTTCGGAACGTCGCCCGGGCCTTTCATTCCGAACGGCATTCCGATGACATAAGCCGGCATGGAGCGACGACCGGACTGCCTGGACATCCGAGACAATTCCGAATGGAACGCGACGAGTTTGTGAAATGAAGCGGGCGCCGCGCTTACGAATGCCTGGCACGAAAGTACGTCTGGGGCGTGGAGCCGAGCATGGTGCGAAACATTTCAATGAAGGCGCTTACGCTGTCGTAACCGACGGCGACAGCGACATCCGTGACGGATTTCCTTTGTGCCAGCAACTCGAGGGCAGCAAACAACCGGGCCTGCTGGCGCCAGCGGCCAAATGACATGCCCGCATGAGCGGTGAACGCGCGCATGAAAGTGCGGCGGGCCATTCCGGCGACGTGGGCCCAAGCGTCGAGCGTGCGGTCGTCCGCAACATCCTCGAGCAGGGCGTCGGCGACCCGGGCGAGCCTTTCTTCTCTGGGAATGGTCAAGCGCAAGGGCTGCTGGTGAGGCTGGCGAATCTCGTCGCGAAGGGTGGCGATCAAGCGCTTCTTCGCCGGGTTGAGCGGCAGGCGAAGGTCCCAATCAACCATGCGATGAACGATGGCAAACAATAGCTCCGATGAATTGAACATGCAGGGAGTCTCGGGCAGCCCGCGGCAGGTGTCGGGAGACAAGTCAACCATTGAGCCGACAGCGCCGCCGACCGAACGCGCGGCGTGCTGACAATTTGGCGGAATCCACGCGCAACGCTGGGGGGGAACCATCCAGCGTTCGCTCCCCGCCTCCACCATGACGAGCCCCTGAGTCAGCGCGACGAGTTGGCCGCGCGGGTGGCTGTGCTCGGGCGTCCAGCCCTCGACCGTCTGCCGCTTGAAGGAATAAGCGAGGACGGGCGTATCGCCGTCGTAGAGGCGGCGGAGTTCTTCAATATTCTTCACCGCGAACATGGATTTGCGAGATTGGCCCTTTTCCGACATTTGTCGCCACTTTCCCGTTAGCGGAACAGGCGAAACACGGTTAGAGTACGCGGCAGAACGAGGAAAGACAACTCGGAGAAAACCTCGGGCAGGGCGAACGGTTCGAGAAAAAAAACGGAAAAGGAAACCCAATGAGAAAACTGATTTATGCAATCAACGTTTCGCTGGATGGCTGCTGCGACCACACGAAAATGAACCCGAGCGAGGATATGCTCGAGCACTACACGCAGATGCTGCAAGAGATGGACGTGTTCGTGTACGGGCGAAAGACGTATCAGTTGATGGTTCCCTATTGGCCGGATGTCGCCAAGGACCCGAAGGAGGACAAAGCGTCCATCGAATTCGCCCAGGCGTTTTGTTCGAAAGAGAAGGTGGTTTTCTCGCGGTCTTTGGAGAGTGCGGAAGACCAAACCACGCGAATCGTTCATGGAAACCTTCGCGAGGAAATCCTGAAATTGAAACAGGAAAGCGGCAAGCCGATTTTGGCCGGCGGCGTGGATATCCCTTCGCAACTGATACAGCTCGGCCTGGTGGATGAATTCCGCATCGTCGTCCTGCCCATAATTGCGGGGGAAGGGCGGCGGTTGCTGGAAGACATGAAGCTGGCGGAAAACGTGCGGTTAAAACTTGTGGAGTCGAAGCAATTTGGGTCGGGAAGCGTGGCGCTGCGTTATTTGAAAGCGTGAGGGAACAGCGCGCGACGGCCTAACGCAGGCGAGCGCCAAACGGCGGAAAAGTGTTCGATTGATTGGCGCGCAAATTGTTCGATTGAGGCGGGGGTTTCGCTGGCTGCTGCCGGGGCGCTACGTTGACTTTCCCGCGACGAATTTATAGCCGACGCCGCGGACGGTGAGCAGGTGTTTGGGATGCGCGGGATCTTTTTCGATGTAGCGGCGGAGGCGGACGATGAAATTGTCGATCGCGCGCGTGTCGGTGTCTTCCGCCAGGCCCCACACATCCTCGAGGATGGACTTGCGGGAGACGGTCCGGCCCGCATTTTGAATCAGGTGCCGCAGGAGTTTGGCTTCCATCAGGGTGAGGCGAACGGTGTTTTCGCCGGTTCGCAACTCGAGGTTGGCGAAGTCGATGGTTTTGCCTTCCATCGCGAAAGTGTCCGCCGCACTGTTTCCATGTCCGTTGCCGCGGCGGGATTCAGAGCGTTTTCCGGCCGCGGGCGCGTGAGAATCGCGAAGCCATGCGCGGCGGCGAAGAAGTCCCTGGAGACGCGCGAGAAAAATCGGGAGGTCGAAAGGCTTGGGCAGGTAATCGTCGGCTCCGGCGGCGAACCCTTTCAGGACGTCTTCGGCGCGGCCGCGCGCGGTGAGCATCAGGACGGGGACGAAGTTTTTCTGGGCGCGCAGAGTGGAAGCGACGTCGAAGCCGTCGCGGCCGGGGAGCATCACGTCGAGGACGACCAAATCGAATTTCTTTTTTTCGCCGCTGAGAAGCATGAGAGCGGTTTCGCCGTCGCCGGCGACGTCCACGTCGTAGCCTTCGGCCTCGAGATTGAAGCGCAGTCCCTGCGCGAGATGGGCTTCGTCCTCGACGACGAGGACGCGGCTCATGCGGCGCTCCGGGGCAGCTCGAGCGTCACCGTGGTGCCGCGGCCCTCGCCGCCGCTTTCGGCGAAGACGCGGCCGCCGTGCGATTTGGCGATGGAGCGGACGATGAAGAGCCCGAGGCCGGTCCCCTTGACCGACGAGCGCGTTCGCGCGTGAACGCGGTAAAAGCGCTTGAAAATCCGCTTGAGTTCGTCGGCGGCGATGCCGACGCCGCGGTCGCGGACGCGGAGGACCACGTGCTTTTCGTCGGGCGTCTCGACGCGCACCGTCACTTCCACGTTCGCGCCCGAATACTTGATCGCATTGTCAAGGACGTTGGTGACGGCCGTGCGGAGATCTTCCGGGTCGGCGCTGACCAACGCGGCCGAGCCGCTCGAGGTTTCGCTGAACTGCATCGCTCCGGGCGGCAGATGGTGCCGCGTGCGCGCCAATTCGACGCATTCGCGGACCAGCGATCCGAAATCCACGGGCACGCGGTGTTTCCGTGTGGCGCGATGTCCCGCCTGCCCGGCTTTCAGGACCTGCTCGACGGTCCCGAGCAAGCGGTCCGTGTCTTCGAGCATGCGGCTGTAGAACTGCTGGCGCCGCGCTTCGTCCACGTCGCGGCGCTGCAGGGTTTCGAGATACAGGCGGATGGAAGCGATGGGGGTCTTAAGCTCGTGGGTGACGCCGTTGATGAAGCTGTCGTGCTGCTCGCCGCGGCGGACTTCGCGCACCAGAAACGCCGTGTTGAGAATCATGCCCAGAATGATGGCGGCAAAAAGAATGACGCCGAGGACCAGCAGAACGGTCTCGCGCCAGTTGAGGATAATCCAGCTGACGTTGAGTGTGACGGCGAGAGCGACCAGACAAATTCCGAAGACGACGAAAAAGGCGATCGCTTTGCGCCGGGTGGCAAGCTGCATGAAGGCTCCGTCTTACGATTGTAGCGCGACCTGCGGGCTAAATCGCGCGCGGAGCTTGCCGGAGGCTTTCTAGAGAGAAACGGGCTCGGTCTGGGGCTGCGGCGGAGGCTGAATGGTTTCCTGCGCCGAATGCTTCAGCGCCGCGGCCTTCTGCTCGAGAGCATCGAGGTGCACGCGATAGACCTGCTGGGCCAGGCCGATTTTTTCGAGGAGCCAGATGCCGTACCAATTGAAATCGACCTCATACCAGCGCAGGCCGTGCGCCGATGACGTGGGGTGCGCGTGGTGATTGTTGTGCCAGCCCTCGCCCCAGGTCAGCAGGGCGACCCACCAGGAGTTGGTGGAAAGGTCGCGCGTCTCGAACCGCCGCGAGCCCACCATGTGCGTGGCCGAATTCACCAGCCAGGTGGATTGCAGCAGCACGGACGTGCGCAGGAAAATTCCCCACAAAACCATGGGGATTCCGCCGATGGCCAGAAGAACCAGGCCGAGGACGATCATCGGAACGTAATGATATTTTGTGATCCAGACGTGGAAGCGGTCCTTGGCGAGGTCGGGAACGTAGCGCGATAGCGTGGTCGTATCGTGGTGCATGGCCTTGCCGGTGAGGATCCAGCCCATGTGCGCCCACCAAGTGCCGTCAATCGGAGAATGCGGGTCGCCTTCCTTGTCGGAATATTTGTGATGGATGCGGTGCGTGGCGACCCAGAAAATCGGTCCACCCTCGAGCGCGAGCGTCGCGCAGACCGTCAGAAAATATTCCACCCATTTCGGAGTCTTGAATCCGCGATGCGTCAGCAAACGGTGATAGCCCATTCCGATCCCCAGGCTCCCGGAAACCCACCAAAGAAGCACGGCGGCGAAGAAAGCTTTCCAGGTAAAGAAAAACAGAGCGACGATGGCGCCCACGTGAAACAGCGTCATGAAAATCGTCGTTACCCAATTGATCTCGCCTTTTCCCGCAGCATCCTTCTGTAGGATTTCAATCTCCGTTGGCATCGTGGCCGGTTCTCCTTTGAACTATCACCGGATCGGTTCGGCGTTTCGGTGTGGCTTCCAGGACCGGGGTCAGAATAGCAATGGCGAGCGCGGCGCACTGTAATAGTTCTGTAATACCGGATTTTGCCGCGAAAGGGTCATCTGTCCCCCCGGACAGGAGGCTTCAGGCCGGGGCGCGATGGCGGCGGAAAACGCGGCAAACCGGGCCCGGCAGGGGATGTGGATTTCGAGGAGCCGGCGGGATGAAACGCACGTTTTGCGGCGACTTTTGTGCGTTTCTTGGCGCTTTAGGCCTCCACTGTCCCGGCCTGTATCGGCGTCACTGACTCCCGTCGTCCGCATCTGCCATGCTGCCCCGACTCAGGGTCACTGAATGGTGGCCCGGCCAGCTGGACCTTAGCCCGGAAGGAGCAGAACAGGGATGCAAGAGCTTGGCTCGATATGTGACTCGCGGAGAGAGGCTCGGACATGCTCCTGGAATGCGCGTTGAGCCTCCAGGGCAGAAAGGAGAGGCAATCTTTGGGGGCAGCCGGGCTTAGTGGGGATACGCCACGGGATAAAACCGCCGGCGCCGATCGAATCGTCAAATCGCGGTCTTCGGTCCGGCTCGGCTCCCGCCTCAATCGAGCGTCGGGCAATTCGAAAACCTAATGTTTAGCCAATCCGGCAACGATGCCGCTCAGCGCATCTTGCCAGGAGTGCGCGATCATTCCCGGGCGGGTGGATTTGCGCCAGTGCACCAGGACGCCGAAAAGAGCTCCGAAGACGGCAATCAGTACGACCATGCGAAGCCCTTGATAGGCGTGACCCGCTCCAAAAGCGACGGCGGAGAGCGCGATGCCTGCCGGAGCGCTTCGAGTGAAAACAATGAACTGGCGCTGGAGATACCCTCGAAAAATAGCTTCCTCGCAAATGCCGGCTGATATGGAAAGCGCCAGCCACGCCGCGATTTCGGCGGGGCCGTGGGGCATCATGGCAGCTACCTCGGCGGGGCTCGAATGGATGCGCAGCAGCCGGGAGACACCCGCCAGGATGAAAATCGAGACGACCCAGAAGCCCAAGGCGATGCCGGTATCGCGAAAGACAGCGCGCGCGGAACGCCAGCGGTCTCCGAAAACAATATTCATCGAAGCGCCGCGGTGCTTTACGCCAATCACCACCAGCCCGAGCATCAGCCATTCGAGAAGAAGGCTGACAATGTAAAAGCGCAAACGGTCGGGATGGCTCGAGGCGGCCAGGCGGTCGGTGAGAATCTTGAAGACATATGCCCAGGCAGCGATGACGACCACCACCACAGTCGTGTGAAGAGCCCCGCCAGCCGGAGGATAGCTCTCGAGGACGGGCCGCGGAAGTGAGGAATTCGCCATGGCGATCTCCTTTCACCCGGAACGGAAGCGCAGTTCCAGGGTTGCGCCGCGTGACCTGAGCACGCTGGTCGCGCCGAAATCCGGATATAGCCTTCGGAAAAACTCCTGTCTGTAGGGAATTACGGCGCCGGTCGGCGAATTGTTACATGCCTTGCCGGCTAGGGCTGGGAGTAATAACCGGTGCGGGTGCGGGCGGTAAGTTTGGGTTTGTCAACTTTGACTTCGAGCGAATGGTACTCATCGGGCTTGGCGGCGGTCGGGGGATCGAACGTAAGAATGTAATAGGCGTCGGCGTCGGCCGCGCACCGGGCGATGGCGGAGGCCAGGTCGTTTGTCGAGTTGATGACGATTCCGCCGGAGTGAACCGCCATGACCTGCAAAGCGAGGTCGCCGGGAAGCACGTTGGACGGCGACTTCACACCATTCAGGAATTCTTTATAGAAATCTACGCGAAGTCCTCCTGCATCGGCGAGGCCCAGCGGGTCAATGGCGTCGAGAGTAATGCGAGCGCGCTGAAGGCCCGTCGAGAATCCGACGATCGAGCGGAACAGCTGTTCCTCGTCTTTTTTCGACAGCTCCATCTCCGGGCCGGAAAGCAGCGGCCATCCCGGGCTGATCCAGATGAGAATTTTCCTGCCGGGCTGAGTCGTCTCGAAAGAGGCCAGCCCGCTGATAGCCGACAGCGAAATGCCGAAGCGATCCTCGGCGCCGTAGACGCCTTGCGAACGCGTGACGGTGCGGAGCCCGGTCTCGAGCTTGTCGTAGAGAGCGGCGAGGACGTGCCCGTCCTGCGAGTAGCCGCGCTGGATTTGCGGGCCGTTGTCGGTGAGCAGGGCGAGCGAAGTGGGGTATTCGAGTTCGCCGCCGTTGCTGAGGAGATAGTTCCGGATCTGGCCGCGTTCGTAGGCGACGACGTGAAACTCGACGTTGACCGCGTCGACCACCATGATGACTTCGATCGGGGGGTTGGTGGGGTCGGGCGCTCCATGGCCTCGCCCGGCGTTCACCGCTCGAAATGAAGCGATGGGCTGCGGCTGCTTGTTGTCCAGAAGCGTGAAATCCTGCTCGGTAAGGCCGCGAACCTGAGCGCCGGACTTGTCCGTCACCTGGACGTAGAGCGTGATTTCCTTGCTTGCGGCGGCCGGCGCAGGGGGTGCCGCTGGATTACCCGGAGCGAAGGATTGGGGAGCGGGGGATGGCGACACAGCAGGGGCAGGCGCGGGCGCAGTCGGAGTTGCCGCCTGTTGTGCCGCCGCACCGAACGGCATTAAAAGTACGCATAGGCATACGCTGCGGAACCAGGCCATCGAGGCTTCTCCCCGTCGAAATCTTCGCAGGCACCGCGCAAAAGAATCGCGCGCCATGCTCGAGACGGACGAATGACCTTCGCACGAGGATAGCGCCAAGGTCAAGTAGAACGCGCGTAAAGGGCGGTTCGCACGCGGCTGCGCCGCACCCCGGCAAGGCATTCGCCGGCGACCGGCCGCGAATCCGGACCCGGCGGCCCGCCCTCAACCGATTCCTGAGGGCCCCGCCCATTTTTCGGCCCGGCTTTCTTGACCTTGCCGGAGCCAGCCGTTAGACTGAAACGTTCGCTGAAATACGGGGAGACAATCGGGATGCTGCTCTCGCGGGAGTATGTCAGCTACATGGCCAAGGAAGTGGTCAAGCGGCTGGTGGCGGGCAAAATGATTGAAACGAAGAACCTGGACGAGATCACCGCCGGAGTTCGCCAGGTGGTGGCCGATGAAGTCACGGTCGAAGACCGCGTCAACGACGAAGCGCGGGAAATTCTCGCCCGGTATTCCGACGAAATGAAGCGCACCGGAGCGCAGTACCAGGAAATGTTCAAGAAGGTAAAAGGGCAGATCGCCCGCGAAAGGAAATTGATTCTCCGCTAATGCGCCTGAGCCGCGAAAAGACAGTCCGTGTATCGCACCGCATCCTCGACTATCTCGTTTCCGCCCCCAATGTGGACTTCATCGAAGACCGCGACACCATCCGCAAGGAAGTGATGAACATCCTGACCGCTCTTCTCAAGTTCGAGGAGCAGATGGACACCGAAGTGCGCGCGAAGATCGCCTCGCAAAAGAAGGAAATTCTGGAAGGCAGCGAGGAGTGGGATCTGCTTTACCGCAAATACTACCAGGAAAAATTGAAGCGGCTCGGCGTGGGGGAAGTGGAAGCGCACAAGTAGCCGCAGGGACGGGAACTCGCCGCGAGAAATCCGGAAACTCCGGTTAATTCTGCTGATCGTCGGGACGCCGCTGCAGAGTCGGCCGGCCGGAATCGTCACCGTCATCCGACCCGTTTGTCGAGGACGGATTCTTGGTCTCGCGCCGGAGAGTCGGCCCGCCCTTTCTTCCGTTGGTCACTTTCTCGTTCATCTCGATCATTTGCAGGCGGCGCTTGACGGAGTCGAATTCCGACGTGGTGACGATGTATTCGTCGCGCGGCGGCAGAATTTCCGCAATTTCCTTCTGCGCGGCTTCGATGCGGTCCGGCGTCGGCGGATGAGTCGAAAAATACTTGGGAATCGTTCCCGGTTGCTTCTTCTCGAGCGCTTCCACCTTCTCGAAGAACGAGACGAAGGAATTCGGGTCGTAGCCGGCCTTGTACATGTACTGCAGGCCCAGATAGTCGGCTTCGCGTTCGTCGTCGCGCGAGAATTTCAAGAACGTCATCGGGATCGCCAGATTGATCCCCTCGTACATGGCGTAGCCCGCCCAGCTGTAGGGAATGAAAATCATCGCCGGGATGGACGCCAGCTGGATGATGTCGCCCTTGGTCTGTTGCTTCGTGCCGTGGCGCGCGCATACGTGGGCGATCTCATGCGCCATCACGCCCGCGAGTTCCGATTCCTCGTCCGCGTGCAGGATCAGCCCGCTGTTGACGTAGAAAAAACCGCCGGGCAGCGCGAAGGCGTTTACCTGGTCGGAATCGATCACCTTGATGGTGAACGGAACGCGCGCGTCCGAATTCCGCACCAGGTTTTGTCCCACCCGGTTCACATATTCCGTCACCACCGGGTCATCGATGAACTTGGCGCTCTTCTCGACTTCCTGCGAGAGCTGCTTCCCGATCGCGATCTCTTTTTCCAGCGAGTAGAAATCCAGGCCCTTGCCCACATTGCGGTTGCCGATGGCATTGACGTCGGCTTCGCTGCCCGGCTTGATTTTCGTGTCCGCGGCCTGCTGCACCACCGTCGAATCCGTCGGCGAGGATGCGGACTGCGAGGAAGAGCTGGACTGGGTGGAAGAGGTTTGGGACGATGACGTCTGCGATTGGTCCTGCAGCTGCTGCGGCAGGGAATAGCCGGCAGGCGCCGCCAGAAGTCCCGCCAGCGCAGCCGAGGTCGCTTGCAACACCCATGATTTTGCCATTTTGCCCCTCCCAGCCGGCCCGGAGGCCACACGGAAGTCCGGCCAGTCCCTTGCTCTAGACATGTGATGTCGCCCCGAGCAAAAGAGTTATCCCGGCGGGCGCCGGGCCGGACCAATGGCCGGGTCGCGGCGGGCAACCGGGAACATCTCAAGAAGGTAGCACATCCGGCAGAACCGGGCGCGGGATAATTATTGGGTGTCCTTGCCATGCAGCAGGCGGAAGCCGCGGGGCAGGCGGGGGAGAAAACACGCCGAGCGACCAGTATTGACGCTCCCGGCGATTCTGACTAGAGTCTTACTGTGGCGGACGCGCGAATCCAAGTTGGCCAGGTGTGGAAGAAGGACGATACCGGCGAAACTTACCTGGTTACTAAGGTCTACAATGAGGCTTTAACTACGTTCGCCGTCCTCCGCAAAACCGGCGCCGAATCCGAAAAGCCCATCAAGGCTCGCGTTGTCCGCCAGGGCAGCGCCCAGTTCATCCCCGGATTTTCCAACGCCCAGGCCGCCGACGAATTCTAGCTCGTTCTTATTCCTTAGACCCGCAATTCCGGCTTCGACCAATCTTTTGCAGGTGAACGTGAAGCGAAACTGCGTCGCGCTGTCTCCGCTCGCCCGATCGGACAGGCCTCGATGATTTGAGGCACTCGCGCAAATGTATTGTATTCGCTCTGGAATTGTCGTAGCATGCACGGCAACGAAGTGGAAATGAAGGCCCCAAGCATTTCATCACCCGCAACGCGATAATCCCGGATTGGTGGGTTTGCCCGAGCCCGGCGGCCACACCGATTCGAGCGCCACATATCCGGGCAGATTCGGCCTCCGCCGTTCGAGGCGGCGACCGCTCATAACGCTGGAAATCCAGCCAACCCTCGATTGCCCAAGAAACCGGCTGTCCGAGCTCCGATCCATCGGGCCAAGGAGACGCTCAGGAAAAAAGCACGCAGGAGGACGCGATGTCAATTCTAGCTCAAGGCTCGTTTGCACGCTCTCTCGTTCATCCGCTGATCGCGAATCGCCGCCACCGGGCGTTACGGCTGGGGCAGCACGCCTCCCGCGCGGTCGCCCTTCCTGTAAAACCCCGGCTGCTGCGCGCCGGTTTCTTCGGTTGCCTTATCGTCTCGCTCTTGGCCCTGGCTCCGCGATCCGCGGCCCAGCAGAAGCGGATTTACATCAACGACAAATTTCCGATCCAAGGGGAAAACGGCGTCAACTTGTCTCCGCCTCACGTCGAGCAGACGAACGAATGCGCCAAGCACGTCTATGTGAACGGATTTGTCCCTCACGCCACAATTCGCGTCTATCTGAACGGGCCGACGCTCATCGGAGGGCCGGTAAGCCCTGAGTTCGGATTCGTGGCTGTGGCGCTGACCCAGGTCTTGCACGTCGGCGACAGAATTACGGCGACGCAGGAAGTAAACGGAGTCACGAGCGCGAGATCGGCGGTGATGGTGGTCACAGCCATGCCCTCGACTCTTCCGGCGCCGGCGATTTCGAAGCCGGTCTACGCTTGCGCCCGCGTTGTCGCGGTGACGGGACTCGCGTCGGGCGTCTCCGTGGAAGTCCGCGACATTACGGCAAACACGATTATCGGCACCTATTTCACCCCGAACGATTGGGGAAGCGATTGGGCGCCTGTCGTCACTTCGCCGCTCGTCAAGGGTCACAAGATTGAGGCTCGGCAGTATTCGTGCAAGGGAGTGAAGAGCAAATATTCCGCGGCGGCAACCGTGGTCGCGGATCCCAACCCGCTCGCGGCGCCCGACCTGGAGCCGCCCATTGTCGGCAATGATGCGGTGACGATGAGCGGCTTGTACACCGGGGCGCTTCTGCAAGCCTTCGATCACACCGCGCCGATCGGCAGCGGCTACGCCACCGGCGACACGAACTGGATGCACGTGGCCCCGCCGATCCCCGCCGGCGGAAGCATTTCGGCCCAGCAGAGTTTGTGCACGCACGGGCCGCGCTCCAACCCGCAGACGCCGACAACGACGATACCCGCGCCGACATTGCTCGGCCCCATCTGCCCGGGGCAGCCGGCCGCATACGTCGCGAACTCAACGATCAACGCCGTTTTGGTCCTTCTCGTGAACGGGCAAGTGGCGGGATACGGAGGCGCGGGGCCGGGAGAAGTGCCGCTGGATCTGGCTCCGCCGCACACGTTTGCTCAGAACGACAAGGTGCAAGTCGTCGAGTACATCGGAAGCCTGATCGTGGAATCCAACCAGATCATAGTCGGCTGCACGCACGTAATCACCTATCACAACGACAACAATCGAACGGGATGGAACCAATCCGAAAACACGCTCACCACCACCAACGTTCACCCGCTGACGTTCGGGCATATCGTCACCGTGCCGCTGGACGACCAGGTGGATACGCAGCCGCTTGTGGTGCCCAACCAGCCGATCGAAAACCAGGGAACGCATACCGTGGTCTACGTCACCACCGAGAGCAACACGGTCTATGCGATCGACTCTTGGACCGGCGCCGTCCTGTTGAAACGCAATCTGGGAACCCCGGTTTCGAATCTCCCGGGCGGATGCAATAACAACGGACCAAATGTCGGAATCAACGGCACCGGAACGATTGACTTGAAGACGCGAACTCTCTACGTGGTCACTTATACGGCCCAGAGCGGAGGGCCCGCGCACGAACTGCACGCGTTGAGCCTGGAAACGCTCGCGGACCAGCCCGGCTCGCCCGCCCCGGTGGCGGCTTCGCAGGCTTCGCCTTCGGTCACGTTTCAGCCCGCCAACCAGCGGCAGCGGCCGGCTTTACTCGAAGCGAACGGAAATATCTATGCTGGTTTCGGAAGCTTTTGCGATTTCTTGGCGTCCCAAACGCGCGGGTGGGTGCTCGGTTGGACCGTGGGCTCGCTCGCGCCCCTTTTGAATTTCGAGCTGACCAACCAGTTGGGCCCGCTTTCGTCCTCCGAGGCAACTGTAGATTGCACCTATTCAGGGAACCATCCCTGCTACCTCTCTTCGGTCTGGATGTCGGGCTATGGCGTGGCCGCGGACGACGAGGGAAACGTCTATTTCACCACCGGGAACACCGCGAGCGGAAGCTACAACGATCCCCAGAACATCGGAGAGAGCGTAGTGCAATTGCCGCCCAATCTTTCCGGCACGATTCATCTTTTCACGCCCAACAATAACAACCAGCTGGATACGGACGACAACGACCTCGGGTCCGGCGGCGCAATGGTCCTCCCCGACCAGCCCGGCCAGTTTCCCCATTTGCTGGCCGCCGGCGGCAAAGACGGCAACCTCTATTTGATCAACCGGGACAACATGGGCGGGCTGCAAAATCCGAACGTGGCGCAAAGCGTGAACATGAATGGTTGCTGGTGCGGGCCATCGTATTTCCAGGCGACGCCCTCCGGAGGAGCGAGGGTCGTAAGCAGCGGCGGAAATCAAGTCGAGTTGTGGTCGGTGACGACCACTGGATCTCCCGCGGCGCCCACGCTTGCCTCGGTCGCCTCCGGAACGATCACCGCCTCCTCGGACCAGGACCCCGGCTTCTTCACCTCGGTTTCCTCGGATGGTACCTCTGCCAACACAGCGATTATCTGGGCCGTCGGGCGGGCCACGGGAGACGACAACCACGTGACCCTCTACGCCTTCAACGGAACTCCCTCCGGAACAACGCTGCCTTTGCTCTGGTCGGGAACTGCGGGAAGCTGGCCGAATACCGGCGGGAACGCGGATTTGGTGCCCACCGTCGCCAACGGCCGCGTTTACGTGGCGAGCTACCAGCAACTGCAGATCTTCGGCTTGCGCTCGCTGCGTTTCCCTCCCCGAATCACGGGCGCATTCCTCGAAGGCGAACTCAAGAGGACCGCTGAGAAACGTCCGCCCGCCGGCCCGGAGTTCTGGGGCACGGTGAAGAGCGTGGAAGGCAGCCGCATGACTCTCGAGCTGCGGAATGGGCGCGAACTCTCCGTGGATTTCAGCGCGGCGTTGAAAGCCGGTTACGTTTCGCTGGTCGAGCCGGGGAAGTTTGCGCTGGTGCGCGGCGCGATGGGCGCCAACGGCGTATTCCAGGCCACTTCTGTGCTTCGAGCGAAGGGCAAATCGCTCTGGAGCGCGGACAAGGAGAAATAGCGGGCGGGGGAAGATTACTTCGCGCTGGCCATGGTGGCGGCCGCGTCGCGCAGCACCAGCACCACCACGCGCCCGTCGGAATGAAATTCGCCGCCCGTCGCCGTCTTCGCCGTCGTCAGCGCGTCGCGCGGTGTGACGTGGTCGCGCTGCGCCACAAGCCCGGTGGAGGAAAGCGTGTCGTTCACGAATTCGCGCTCGCCATCCACCGCCGGGTCGATCTTGTGCGTCAACCCGTTATTGCGCTGGTCGCGCTCGAACCCGATGTCGTGCGTCGCCGCGATGCACCACACCGGAACGCCATTCACCTCATAGGGCGACTTCCACACGCGCAGGTGATTCCTCGACATCACCACTTTCACTGGCTCGGCATGCGCGAAGCCATAATCCTGCGGCCGGTTGAACAGAAAGAGCGTGCTCATCGGCATCGTGAGGTAATCCTTCTTTTCGAGCGAATCCACCAGCCCTGTGAGAATCGTATCGCTCACCGAACGGTCCACCTGCACCCAGCCGGCCGCGGCAAAGGTCTTCAACACCTGGTCCTGCGTCCCGATCAACAGCACATTGACCATGTCGCCGGGTTTTCCCTGCGGATCCGTCACTCGCCGGGGTATCTCCGCCAGCAGCGCCTGCGTGATCGAAGGAAGAGGAGTGTCGGGCGGCCCGCCCGCGGTCGCGGCAATCGAGGTGTCAAGCCCCGCGTTCGTGACGGAAATTTTTACCGTAAAGCTTCCCGTCGCCGACGCCGCTTCTTTCATCCCCTGGTTGACGCCCAGATACAATCGCCCCGCGACCGGCGCGGAATATTGCAACGATTCGCCGATGGCGAAGGGCTGCGCGTAGTCGGCGGGGCCGAGCCTCCCCACCAGCTCGCCGTGCCCGCCATCGGCCACCGGGTATTGGTGAATCAGGTCTTTCCAGCCGCGTGCCAGGCCCGCCGGTCCGAAATCCTGTTCCGGCTGCTTTTCATGCGCGGGATAGGTGATCGAGCCGGTTCCCGTGATTTGAATTTCCGCTCCTGCGTGAAGATCGAGCTTCGTATCAATCCACTGATCCGTTCCGTTCACCGTGAAGGTGTACGTCTTTCCGGCGACCGCGGGCGTGCCCGGAGCCGCCGCGGCGGTCGCGGCGGGTGTCGTCGCGGAGGGATTCGCGGGAGCCGAGCTCTGCGCGTGGGCGACCCCGCCGCAAGCGAGAGTGCCGGCGGCGAAAACGGCGGCGAGAAACCTGGCGGCGATCTTAAAGCTCATTTCTCTCTCCCAACACAGCATTTCCGCAACGCATGATGTGACGTCGCGGCGCGGGCGAAAGGTTGCGGGGCGCCCGCAATTTTTCGCGGCCTAGCGGCTGCGGGAGGCGCGGAATCGTTGCGTCCACAGGCTACAGCGAACTCACCGGCATATTCACCACATCGTCCACCCGCGCGATTTCTTTCACCACGTAGCCTTCGGCATATTTTACGCCAATCATGGCGCCATAGGCGCGCGCCTGCAGGCTCATCCGCTCTTCGAGTTTGTCGAGCGGCAGAGGAACCTTCGAGCGCTTGTCTTTTGCCGGCGGATGAAACTGCGACGCATAGGCCAGTATGGCGCGGCGCCGCCGCTCGTAATACGGCGTAATGTCCACGGCGAATGTCGGGCGCACATCCGCATACGCGGCGGCGTAAAGAATCTTGAACGGACGGAAAGCTTCGCCGGGGAGCGTGTAGTTTTTCAGCCCGGCGATGAAACAGGCTTCGTAACCGAGCAGGGAAGCGGCGTAATGATCCGGATGGCGTCCCTCCCAGTAAGGAAGAATGACGGTCCGGGGCTGCAGTTCGCGAATCACTTCCGCGATCGCCGCTTTGTACTCGTCGCAAACCGCCAGCCGCGCGTCGGGTAGGCCCAGGTTGCGCCGCACCTTTACTCCCAGCACGGCCCCGGCTCGCGCGGCTTCGCGAAGCCGGATTTCCGGAGTCCCCCGCGTCCCTGTTTCCCCGCGCGTGAGGTCCAGAATGCCGGTGCGGTATCCGTCGTCCCGCGCCTTCAGCAGCGTTCCTCCGCTGGTCAGCTCCGCGTCGTCGGGATGCGCCGCAATCACCAGAAGATCGATTTTCATTCGGGAATTCCTCGCGGGAAGATTCTAGCAAGGTCGCAGCGAAGAAGTGCGAGGGGAATGCGATTCCTCCGGGCGAGTTTGATGGGGGTGTGGCTCCGGCCAGACGCGCGGGGAAGTCAGTCGAGACCGCCTCGTGACCGAAAGGTGGACAAACACAGAGGGGTTCGGTATAACCGGTACAAAAGAACCACGATTTTCGCTCGAGGCCAAAACCGGAAATGCATGCGAAGCGAAAGAGCACGCCCAAAGTGGATCCCCGCTACGCCTGGTTTCCGCTCGAAGTGCGTAAGTCGCGAATCCACCGCTTCGGCGTTTTCGCGCGGGAGGCCATTCCCGCCAGCAAGCCCGTGATCGAGTACACGGGCCGGCGAATCACGATGCGCAAGGCGATCGATCGCAAGCCGCCGAACGACAGGTATCTGGTGCGCCTGGACCGCGATTGGGTGGCCGACGGCGGCGTGGGAGGGAGCGGGGCCGAGTTCATCAACCACTCCTGCGACGCGAATCTAGTTTGCCGGCGGTCGAAAGGGCGAGTCGTGCTTTGGAGTCGCCGGAAGATTCGCGCCGGAGAGGAATTGACGATGTTTTACGCGTATCCGCTCAAGCTTGTCCGCGTGCCCTGCGGATGCGGGTCGCCGAAGTGCCGGGGGATATTTCGCTACAAGATCGAGTGAGGGGCCGGCGCAGGTCCGGCGAGTTGAGTGGTTCAACAAACGTTGAGATTGTCAACGTCACCGGGACACCGGCAACCGGAAGCGCGGATTGAAGGGAAAGAAGATCCTCTCGGTATTCGCGCGCCGCGGTTTGGGCACTGTCGTGCACCTGGTGCGGTTGGGTTATGGGCCAGAGTGGCCGTCGATTTCGGGCGGCCACGAATTGGAAGCGAAAATCCAAGGAGGCTGTCATGCCTGCAAAGAAAAGCGGAAAGAAAGCCAGGAAGGTCAGCAAGGCGAAGAAAATCGGAAGCGTCAAGCCTCTCAAGGCCGATTTGCTCCCCAACAAGCCCTGGTAGTTGTTTTCAGGCCTGCGGGCCTTTAGGGATGCGGGGTGCGGGCTGCGGCATCGCGGCAGCCAGTGCACCCCTTCCCATCCTGAGCAGGGGGTACTCTGTCTACTCGCCCAGCCGCCATATTCCGTAACCTACCCGCCGATTCAGAGCCCTCCTGCTGGCACTCGCGAAAAACCCTCCCGCTCCTCCATCGCACGCTCGGTTCCGCGAACCTCGTCGACTGAGAACCGCAACGGCCAATCGCCGATTCATGCTCCTGCTGCGCCGGGATTCCTTCCGTTCGCTCGCGCCAGAAAATGCTACTCTTCTCGCCGCAGAGGGAGGCAGGCGAATGGCCAACGCGGCGTTGGAAGGGCAAGTGGCGCTCGTGACGGGAGCGGGCGTGCGCATCGGGCGGGCGGTCGCGCTTCGGCTGGCCGCGGAAGGCGCGGACGTGGTGGTGAACTATGCGAAGTCGCAATCGGGCGCGGAAGAAGTGGTGCGCGAAATCACCGCCTTGGGCCGCAAGGCCGTGGCCGTGCAGGCGGATGTCTCGCGCAAAGCCGACGTGCAGAAGCTCTTCGCCGCGGCGGATGCGCAGTTCCGTCGCCTGGATATTCTGGTGAACAACGCGGGAATGTTTTTCGCCGCCGACTTTGCAGATCTCACGGAAGACCAGTGGGACCTCATCCTGAACACGAACTTGAAATCGCAATTTCTGTGCGCGCAGGCGGCGGCCGTCTTGATGAAGCGCGGCGGCCGCGGGCGCATCGTGAATATCTCCTCGCTCGGCGGGCTGCTGGCCTGGCCGAAATACACCCACTACTGCGTTTCGAAAGCGGGAGTGATCCAGTTGACGCGCTGCTTGGCGCGCGCTCTGGCGCCGGACATTCTGGTGAACGGCGTCGCTCCCGGAACGATTCAGTTCGAAGGTGATGTGCCGGACGAGGAGTACATTCGCCGCGCCCCGCTGCACAAGACCGGCACCGGCGAGGACATCGCCGACGCCGTCCTGTTTTTCTGCAAGACGGATTTCGTCACCGGCCAAATCATGGCCGTCGACGGCGGCCGGATGCTCGTATAAGCGGCTTCGCGGGCCAGGCCGGCCCGAATTTCCGAAGAATCAGCTCTCGAGGATGTCTCACAATCGGAGCCTCGCGCCAGCTTGGTAATAGCAGAGCATATAAACTCCGCAGTAATTATGGTTGACCCGCAAAGAATCTGGCCTTACTTTCTGACCAACGAACGCCATCCCGTCCGAGGTGCACCTTGTCGGTTGCCGCCACAGATGTCGTCGCGCTCGCCATCGAGCACACCAAAGCTCAACTGTTTCGCTCGTTCCGGTTTTCGCAGTGGTGGCGCCTGGCCCTGGTGGGGTTTCTGGCCGGCGAACTCGGTTCCAGCTCCTCTTTCAATTTTAATATCCCGACGAACACCCGCCACGAGCAATCGCATTTTCTCGGCGCCGCGTGGCCGCCCTCGCTGCACCATCCCGGCGCGCAGACCGTCGCTTTCGTCGGCGTTTGCCTGGCGCTCGCCCTGGTGCTGGTCGTCGTGTCCGTTTACATCGGCAGCGTCATGCGGTTCATCCTGTTTGACAGCGTGATTGCGAAAGAGTGCCATATCCGGCGGGGCTGGCGCCGCCGGCGAAGCGAGGGGGCCAGCCTTTTCCGCTGGCAAATCTCCTATTTGGCTATATCCCTTGTGGCAACCTTCCTCGTGATTGGAGCGCCAGTCGCCTACGCCTGGGCGCACGGTTGGTTCTCGCACGCTCGCGACCACGTGGCCCGCCTGGTCCTCGGCGGGATCGCGTTGCTGCTCGTGTTTTTCGTTCTCTTCGCCGTTATCACCGTAATCAGCGTCCTGACAAAGGATTTCGTCGTTCCGCAGATGGCGCTCGAGGGGCTGACGGCTGTCGAAGGATGGCGCAGGCTATTGAACTGGATGAGAGCCGAGAAGGGGCATTTCGCGGGCTACGTCGGGCTCAAGATCGTGCTAGACCTTGCCGCCGTGTTTCTTGTCGCCATCGTTCAGATTTTAGCGCTGCTGGTGATGTTGATTCCTGCGGGAGCCATCGCGCTCGTCATCTATTACGAGGCGAAAGCCGCGGCATGGACCTGGAATCCCCCGGCGATTGCTCTGGCGGTGATTTTGGGCGCCATCGCATTGTTGCTGATCTTTTCCACACTTGTGCTGATTGCGACGCCCGTCGCCGTGTTTTTCCCCGCGTATTCGATTTACTTTTTCGCGCCGCGGTACCCGCTGCTCGCCGCGCTCCTCCGGCCCCAGCCGCCGTCCCCCGCCGGGAGTGGATGACAACTGTTCCCCTGTCGCGGGCAGGGAAGTTGATGTCGCTACCGCCTCAGATTGAAGCTGATTCTTTCGACGATCCTTCATCTTGTTGAGGCCCGCCTTCAAAGGCGGCCCTAATCCTTGCCGGTAAAGCTGAAAGCAACAGACGGCAGGGAATCTTCCGAATAATGAACCATGCCCAACTCGGCTATGACCTGGCTCGATCAGACGCCGCTCGCAATCCGTCGCCACGGGCGGTTTCCTCTGCTTGCTGCGTTGGCTCGTACCGGCAGGCCTCTGTCTGCGCGGTTCGTCGAGTGGCAAAACCCAAACGGCAGTTCCCCAAAACGCAGTCAGGGCGTTCTCCCTATTTGTAGGGAAGTCCATGGATAATCACGCCGCCGAACACATCGGCCCAGGCATGGGTGACCATCAGCGGACGAATATTGCGCAGCCAGCCGGCGAAAACCCCCAACAAAACTCCAGACACAATTATAAGCACGACTTGCCGGACTCCCAGGTACGCGTGGCCAACGCCGAAAAGAATTGCTTGCAGGACGATTCCGGCAAGGGTGCTGCCCGTCCACGCCGAAAATTGCTGAAGGAAATAGCCACGGAACGCAATCTCTTCCGAAAATCCCGAGCTTGCGGCCATCACGATCCAAAGGGCAATCTGAATGGCGCCATGCGGAAAAACGGTCCCCTGAGCGCCCGCGTTTGTTATGCCGACTGCAGAAAGCCCGATGCCGACAAAGCTCTCTACGACATACCAAAGAACCCAGATAAAAACGCCGATCATCGCGTCGCGTCCAAATCCCGGAAGCTGTCCACGGCTGACGAGGGTGGCGAGCGAATTTCCCTTCAGCCTGACTCCCCACCAGACGTAAGCAAACAGGACCCATTCGAATACAATTGCCCCCAGGTAGAATGGCAATGCCGCAGGTGGGGAAGACGTGCGGGTGCCCGCCATCTCGCCGATGCCAAGCGCAAGAAACAGCAGAATCAATAGGGAGGTATGCCAGACGGGTGCAATATTTGCGTGCTTCTGTTCCGCTGGGCCGGCACTAGCGGGCGCCATCCGTTGAGAGTTTCCCTAGGGCACCGCGTGCCCTGCCCTTATGAAATTACGGGGTTTGGTTTGTCGGTCTCGATGCCCAGCTCGCTGATGGCGCGGTCGACCACGGAGCGTTCAACCTGCCCCTCGCGGTACAGCTCGTGCAGCGCCGCGAGGACGATGAAACGCGAGTCCACTTCGAAGAAATCGCGCAGCGATTCGCGGCTGTCGCTGCGGCCGAATCCGTCGGTACCCAGCGACGCCAGCCGCCGCGGCATCCACGGCGCCACCATCTGCGGCAATGTTTTCAGGTAGTCCGTCGCCGCCACCAGCACTCCCGGCGCGTCGGCCAGCGCTTGCGTCACGTAGGGCACGCGCGGCGTTTCGCCCGGGTGCAGCCGGTTCCACCGCTCGGTCTCGTTTCCGTCGGTGTAGAGCGATTTGTAGCTCGTCACGCTCCACACATCGGCGGCCACTCCGAATTTGTCGTCGAGAATTCCCTGCGCCTTCAGCGCCTCGTTCAAAATGGAGCCGCTGCCGAACAGCTGCGCCCGCAGCTTCGATCCCGTGTTCGACGACGCTCGGAAGCGGTAAAGCCCTTTTAATATTCCCTCGCGCGCGCCGGCCGGCATCGCCGGCATCACGTAAGGCTCGTTCATCACCGTGATGTAGTAAAAAATGCTTTCGCCTTCCTTGTACATCCGCCGGATGCCGTCCTGGATGATCACCGCAATTTCGTACGCGTAGGCGGGATCGTAGGCCAGCAGGTTCGGAACCGGCAGGGCCAGGACGTGGCTGTTGCCGTCCTGGTGTTGCAGCCCTTCGCCGTTCAGCGTGGTGCGTCCCGCCGTCCCGCCCAGCAGAAATCCGCGCACGCGCATATCGGCCGCCGCCCAGATGAAATCGGCGATCCGCTGGAAACCGAACATCGAGTAGTAAATGAAAAACGGTATCGTGTTGATCCCGTGCGTCGCATACGCCGTTCCCGCGGCGATGAACGACGCCATCGATCCCGCTTCCGTGATTCCTTCTTCGAGGATCTGCCCGTCCCTGGCTTCCTTGTAATAGAGAAGGGTATTGACGTCCACGGGCTCGTAGCGCTGCCCTACGCTCGAATAGATGCCGACGGTGCGAAAGAGCGACTCCATGCCGAACGTCCGCGCCTCGTCCGGCACGATCGGCACCACCAGCTTGCCGATTTCCGGGTCGCGCAGCATTTTTCGCAGCATTCCCACGTAAGCCATCGTCGTCGAGACTTCCCGGCCCTCGCTGCCCAGGTGAAATTCCTTGAACAGCTCCTCGTGATCGGCCTCGAGGGGTTTCGAGCGAGCCTGCCGCTTCGGCAGATACCCGCACAGCGCCTCGCGCCGCGACCGGAGATAGCGGATTTCCTCGCTCTCTTCCGGCGGCCGGTAGAACGTGATTTCGCGCACCTGATCGTCGGTGAGCGGAATGTCGAAGCGCGTCCGGAATTCGCGCAGCTCTTCCTCGTTGAGCTTTTTCTGCTGGTGCGTGACGTTCTTTCCCTCGCCCGCCTCGCCCAGCCCGTACCCTTTGATGGTCCGCGCCAGGATCACGGTCGGCGAGCCTTTGTGTTCCACGGCTGCTTTGTACGCGGCGTACACCTTGATGGGGTCGTGTCCGCCCAATCGCAGGCGGCGCAAATTGTCATCCGAAATGGGTTCCACGAGCTTCAGCAGCCGCGGGTCGGATCCGAAGAAATGCTCGCGAACGTAGGCTCCGGAAGAAACCACCAGCTTCTGGTATTCGCCGTCCACCAGCTCTCCCATGCGCTTTACCAGCAGCCCTTCCGTGTCTTGATCCAGGATGGGATCCCATTCGCTTCCCCACAGCACCTTGATTACGTTCCATCCCGCGCCCCGGAACGCCGACTCGAGCTCTTGAATGATCTGCCCGTTGCCGCGCACCGGCCCGTCGAGCCGCTGGAGATTGCAATTGATCACGAATATCAGGTTGTCGAGTTTCTCCCGCGACGCCAGGTTGATCGCCCCCAGCGATTCCGGCTCGTCCGTTTCGCCGTCTCCCAGGAACGCCCACACCTTCGCGTCCGATACCGGCTTTAGCCCGCGATTTTCGAGATACCGGTTGTAGCGCGCCTGATAAATGGACATCAGCGGGCTCAGCCCCATGGACACCGTGGGAAATTCCCAGAAGTCAGGCATCAGCCAGGGATGAGGATAGGAAGACAGGCCGCCGCCCGGCTTCAATTCGCGCCGGAAATTTTGCAGCTGCTCGACGGAAAGACGCCCCTCGAGAAACGCCCGCGAATACATTCCCGGCGAAGCATGCCCCTGGAAATAGACCGTATCGCCTTCGAATCCCGGCGTGCGGGCGCGGAAAAAATGGTTGAAGCCCACTTCGTAAAGCGTGGCGGCCGAGGCAAACGTCGAAATATGGCCGCCGATATTGTGCTCCTCGTGATTCGCGCGAACGACCATGGCCAGCGCATTCCACCGCACGATGCTCTTGATCCGCCGCTCCAGCTGCTGGTCCCCGGGAAAGGCCGGCTGCATGTGGTGCGGAATCGTATTCACGTACGGCGTGTTGGCCGTGAACGGAATATCTATCCCGACGACTTTGGCGTGCGCTTGCAGACGCTCCAGGATGTACGAAGCGACCTCCGGCCCGCTCGATTGCAGCACGGCGTCCAGCGATTCTAGCCATTCCTGAATTTCCGAAGTATCCAGCCCTCGCGGCGATTCAATCGTATCCGGTTCCATGGCCTTTGTTTTGTCCCTCAGTCGATTCCAATTGCCGCATCCCGGCGTGGAACCAAATCACGCGTCTTTGCGGCTGCTATTGCAAGAATACACCTCCGCGCGATTTTCCGCGACTCCAGGTGTCCACAGTTTTTCAGGCAAGGCTTTCGGGAGGCGGGAAATCGCCGCGCGAAAGGCGTTCCACGAACTCGCGGTCGGCCGGCAGAAATTCCAATTCGGGAAGCGAGTCCGGGGTCAGCCAGCGGATTTGCTCGAACGCAAGCGGCCTCATGGCGCCTGGGTCGGCCTTGGCATGGAAGAAGATCAGCTCGAGCGGTTCCTTCATCTGCGTGTACCGATGCCCAGTGCGATAAATTTCGGCGCCGATGCTGGCTTCCACTCCCAATTCTTCGCGCAGTTCCCGGCGCAGACCCTCCGCGGGCGTTTCGTTGGGCTCCAGTTTGCCGCCGGGAAACTCCCACAGCAGCGCAAACGTGTCCCACTTGCGCCTCTGGCACACCAGGATTTTTCCCTGATTCCAAATTAGCCCGGCGACGACGTTGCGCGCCATCAGCTCCTCCCCGCGGCCAACAGGCACCGGAAAATGGCGCGCGCTCCGTGCATCAACGGCGGCCCGGGCGTGTTCAGCCATTCGTCGCGCACAACAAAGACACGCCCCGTCTGAATCGCGGGCACGCCGCGCCATTTTGGATTTCCAAGCGCCGTTGAAGCGCGCGACCTCCCGCCCGTGGCCGTCCAAGCAAGGAAGATGACTTCGGGCGCCGCCGCCGCAATTTCTTCGTCTGTCACGCGAGCCCCCGCCGGAACGCACATCGTTCCACCCGCAATTTCAATCAGCTCGGCCACCCAGGGAGGGGAACTGATCCGCGGATTCGGCCAGGCTTCGGCATACACGCGCGGGCGGCTCGATAAATGGCGCCGCTTTGCCGCGACAGAGACCCGGCGAAATTCGCCTCGCATCTGCCCGCAGATTTTTCGGGCCTGGGAGTTTCGCGCCACCAGCCTGCCGAGCGTCAGAATATTCGACTCGATGTCTGCCAGCGTCCGGGGGTTGAGCGCCAGAAACACGAAGGGCTGCTTCAAAATCTTCTCGACGGTCTCCGTGGCGAAGGGAACCGAGCCGATGACGTGCGTGGGCCTCAATTGCATAACTTCCTCGACGTCCAGCTTCCAGCAATCCCCAACCTTGGGCCTCTTGCCGGTGCGGGCCACTTCGTTGCACCACTTGCTCACTCCCACCAACTCGCGTCCCGCCCCCAGGGCCAGAAGAATCGAAGTCACGCTCGGCACTAGAGACACAATCCTCATGCCAGATGCTCTCGTGCGTGGATGCGCATCACCGCGGGAACTCATCGTGGCAGAATAACCCGCCCAAAAGAAAAACGCGCCGGAGAACTGCAGCTCTCCGGCGCGGATTCCACTTGCGGAAAATCTACTGGTCCTTTTCGACTCTCTTGAGCGAGGGCATCGGAATCTGCCAGATCAACTCCGAGTCATCGGCGTTGTGCGGGAAGAACTGGGTCGACTTCTTGCCCGAAGGCAGGAGGATGATGTCGGCCCGGCGATTGTACGCGTACCAATTGCCGGTGAAGTTCTTCTCGCGATTCTTCGGCGCCTTGTTCGGATCGTTGGCTTCCAGGTCCTTGACCGTGCTCTTTTCGAGCGGGCGCTCTTTACCGTATGCGGCGGTCTGAATTTTATCCGCCGAGATGCCCTGGTCGACCAAGTACTGCTTGATCCGTTCGACGCGCCGCTCGCTGAGGTCCTGGTTGTAGACTTTGCCGCCGCGAATATCGGCATAGGCTTCCACCGAAAGCTTCGCATCGGGATCGTATTCCAGATACTTCTTGAAGCCGCTGGCCAGCGTAGCCAACACCATCTGCTGGCTGCGGACGAGTCCCACTTGCGGGTGCCTCTTATCCGGATACGCCGTGGGATAAAAGACGCTCTGCAGAACGACGGTGGGAATCGGTTCCACGACGCCCGTCAGGTGCACATTGGCCGTTTGCGTCGAGGATCCGCCGCAAACGTTGGTGGCCGAAAGGGTGTAGGGAACCTGCTCGTCAATCGGGCGAGGCTGCCCGCCCTCGGGAATCACGGAGGTGTCCTTCGGAGCGGGCTTTACCGTCTCCGAACCGTTCGTATCGACCTTGTTGCCGTCGAGCTGGACGTTGTCGGCGTTCGAGGTCTTCCAGGTCACTGTTGTGGAATCCTGCGAGACCACTTTTTCGCCGATCTGGTGGTACTTCACTTCCGACGGATTCGCGTCTATGCTCGCTTGAACCACTGTGTTGACATTGACCGTTTCCGACGGCTTCACGATTCCGCCCGGGCCCGCCGCCGTCATCGTGTACGTCGTCGTCGCGTGCGGCGATACTCCTTGCTGCCCGCTCCCGGATACCGTCCCGATGCCGTTGTCAATCGAAGTGTCCACGGCATCCGAGCTGGTCCACGCCAGGTTGGCTGTCTGCCCGCAATCGATATTCGCGGTCGAGCTCGAAAACGATGCTTTGGTCGGCGCCACTACGATCGTCGCGCTCGCCATTCCCGCCGTGAAGCGGGGCAGGGGAGCCTTTTTCTCCAGATCCTTGTCGCGCTTGCTCCAATCGGCTTCCGTCTGTTGGTTCTTGGGGAAGTTGATCGACACTTTCTTCCCCGCCACCACGTTGACATCGCCCTCCCACAGCGTCTTCCCGTCTCGCGTGATGGTCAAATGATGCTTTCCGGGAGGGAGCAGCAGTTCCTGCTTCCAGATCCAGAAATCGTTGTTGAATTCGTCCACATGGCCGACAAAATATCCGGGCGTTGTCCCGTCGGAAAGGACGGCGGCATGCGTATCTCCGCCCGACCCGCCGATGTATACCCGACCCCAGGGGCCGGCGACTTTGTCGCCATAGGGTTCGAGTGTGACATTCAGAGTGGTGGTCTTGCCCGAGTCAACATTCACGTCTTGTGTGGATATTTTGTAACCGTAATTGACAACGGCCACGGTGTGCTTTCCCGCAGAGAGCGCAATTGTGCGGCTGCCTTCGTGGATGGCCTTCCCATCAACGAACACATAAGCTTGCTTCGGCGATACCTTGATCTTCAGCTTCCCCGTCTGGCCAAAGCTCGAGGTGGCGAGCAGAGCAAGGGCAAGCGTCAGCCCGAGGAGGTATGACAATCTTCGCATCTGTGTATCTCCTAAAATTTACTGTAGGCGGAGTTTGGTATATTAATCGCTTCCCCGCGCCCTGACGGGAAAACGCATGGCTAGGACTCAGTACGATATATTCGCAACCCCCCGAGTGTCAATCAGTTTCAAGGAAAAGGCGAAAGTTCTTGGCCGCCCTCTCCCCCGCCACCCGGACAAGTTATCGTGCGGCAAACGCCGCCCGACCTTATAATTTTTTCGATGCTAAACGACAAGATTTTGATGCATTTCCACAATCCGCAAAATGCCGGAGACCTTCCTGCCGCCTCTCATGTCTCTGAAGTCGCCAATCCCGTCTGCGGCGACATCATGCGCCTGGCGATCCGCCTCGACTCGGGAAAAATTGCGGAAGCTCGGTTTAAAACGCAGGGTTGTGTGGCTTCGATTGCCGCGGGTTCGGTGCTCACTTGCCTCTTGCTGGGCAAAACCCCTTCGGACGCTCGCGCGATTACACCGCAGGAGATTTCCGCCCTACTCGACGGATTGCCCCCCGCATCTTTTCACGCCGCTCAACTCTGCGTGGATGCCATCTCCGCCGTCTTGGGCGAAGAAGACTAGCTTTGCAAGGCCCAGCCCTTCGTGCGCGCCCAAATACGCGAGCTCGCCCCGCCCTTCACACCCAACCCGCGTCCACCACGTAATTCTGCTGCGTGATCGCGCTCGAATCGTCCGCCGCCAGGAACAGCATCAATCGCGCCACGTCCTGCGGCATCACCGCCCGCTTCAGGCACTGCGCGTTGAGAATGGCGCGGTCGTATTCCGGCGTCCGCCAGAGCCGCTGCTGGCGTTCGGTGATCACCGCTCCCGGCGAAACGCTGTTGACCCGGATATTCTCCGTGCCCAGCTCCCGCGCCATCGTTCGCGTCATTCCCACCACGGCTGCTTTCGCCGCCACATAGACCGCCATCCGCACCGCCGGAATCATCCACGATATCGAACTCATGTTGACGATGCTGCCGCACTGTGCCGCTTTCATCCCCGGCGCCACGGCCTGCATCGCGAAAAATTGATGCCGTAAATTAACCTCCAGGCAATTGTCCCAATATTCCGGCGTCACGTCTTCCCACCCGTGCCGGTCGTCGTTTCCCGCGTTGTTCACCAGCGCCAGAATCGTCCCGATCGACTTCTCGATTTCCTGAATGGACCGCTGCAATGCCGGGATATCCCGGAGGTCGCACTCCACGAAATACGGTTCGTGCGCCACATTCCCGCGCAGCCGGTTCACGAGTTCGCGCGACGCCTCCGCCGCCAGATCAACAAATCCCACTCGTGCTCCCTGCCGGGCGAACTCTTCCACAATCACGGCGCCGATTCCCGATCCGCCCCCCGTGATCAGAACGGGGCGGTCTTTCAAGCTCGGATAATTCGCAAAGCGGTCGGATTGATTCATGGCCTTTGGCTCCCGTCTTTCCTGCGGTTGGAGAGGGGGCTTCGAGTGTTCGCGCGCATAGGCAACATTCCTTTGTCAGTGGGATTCGCGCGGAACGTCATCGCCGCGGCAGCCGACCAGAAAGTCGAGGTCCGCGCCTTTGTCCGCCTGCATCACGTGGTCAACATAAAGTTTCTGATAGCCGCCCTGCAGCCCCACTTCGGGAGGACGCCATCCGCTTCGCCGCCGCGCCAGCTCTTCGTCGCTTACGTCCAGGTGAAGTCTCCGCCTTTCGACGTCCAGCTCGATCATGTCGCCCTCGCGCACCAGCGCCAGCGTTCCGCCCGCGGCCGCCTCCGGACAGATGTGCAGGACCACCGTTCCGTAGGCCGTTCCGCTCATCCGTGCGTCCGATATCCGCACCATATCGGTGATCCCCTTTTGAAGCACCTTCGGCGGCAATCCCATGTTTCCCACTTCGGCCATGCCGGGATATCCCCGCGGCCCGCAATTCTTCAGCACCAGCACGCAGGTTTCATCCACATCGAGCGCCGGATCGTTGATGCGCTCGTGGTACTGCTCGATATTTTCAAACACCACGGCCCGCCCTCGATGCTTCATCAACGCCGGTGTTGCCGCCGAGGGCTTCAGCACCGCCCCGTCCGGCGCCAGATTGCCCCGCAACACCGCAATGCCGCCGTGCTCAACGAGCGGCCGCTCGTGCGGGCGGATTACTTCCTCGTTCCAGTTCGGAGCCTCCGACGTGTTTTCCCAAATCGTCCGGCCGTTCACCGTGATCGCGTCGCGGTGAATCAACCCGTGCTCCCCCAGCGTTCGAATCACCGCCGGCAGCCCTCCGGCATAATAAAAATCTTCCATCAGAAATCGCCCCGAGGGCTTGATGTCCACCAGCGCCCGCACGTCGCGTCCCAGCCGGTCCCAATCCTCGAGCGTCAATCGAATTCCCACCCGCCCGGCAATCGCCAGCAGGTGAATCACGGCGTTCGTTGACCCCCCGATGGCGCCGTTCACCCGGATTGCGTTTTCAAACGCCTCGCGCGTCAGAATTTTCGAAATGCGCATGTCTTCGTGAACCATTGCCACGATCCGCCGTCCCGCCAGGTGCGCCAGCACCGACCTCCGCGAATCCACCGCTGGAATCGCCGCATTCTGCGGAAGCCCCAACCCCAGCGACTCCATCATCGAGGCCATCGTCGAAGCCGTTCCCATCGTCATGCAATGTCCCGCCGAGCGCGACATGCAAGACTCCGCCTCGCGGAACTCCTCCTGCGTCATCGCTCCCGTCTTCAGGTCCTCGCTGAACCTCCACACGTCCGTCCCTGAGCCGATATCCGTCCCGCGAAACTTGCCGTTCAGCATCGGTCCGCCGGAAACGACGATCGCGGGAACATCGCAGCTCGCCGCTCCCATCACCAGCGCCGGAGTCGTCTTGTCGCATCCGCACAGCAGCACGACGCCGTCCAAAGGGTTGGCGCGAATCGATTCCTCGACGTCCATGCTCACCAGATTCCGGAACAGCATCGCTGTCGGACGGATGTTCGATTCGCCCAGCGACATCACCGGAAATTCCAGGGGCAATCCGCCCGCCTCCCACACTCCGCGCTTCACGCGTTCCGCCAGCCCGCGGAAATGCGCGTTGCACGGCGTGAGTTCCGACCATGTGTTGCAAATGCCGATCACCGGCCGGCCATCGAACACGTCCCCGGGGAACCCCTGATTCCGCATCCAGCTGCGATGTATGAAGCCGTCTTTATCCTGACGCCCGTACCAAGCCGCCGAACGCAGCGTTTTTTTCCTGGCCTCGCTCACTCCCGCCCCTCCACGCACAGCGCCGCTCACTCTGAATCAACCGGCGCAAACTTGCAACCGTTGAATTAGTCCCGCCGCATCGCAAAAAAATCCGCGCAGGGCCGCAACGCTGCGCCGCGGCGGCGCCCAAGAAGCCAAATTCTCTCCCCGGGCGCGCGGCGAAACGGCCGGCGGTTTTTTGGGGCTATGCCGTCGCTGATGCGCTCTTGCCCTCGAAGAACGCGAGCAGGTCGGTGTTGATGATGTCCGCGTGCGTCGTCGGCATTCCGTGGGGAAGGCCCGAATAGACTTTGAGTGTTCCGTGCTTCAGCAGCTTCGCGGCCGCCGGACCCGCCGCAGCGATCGGCACGATTTGGTCGTCCTCGCTGTGCAGCACCAGCACCGGAATGTCGATCTTCTTCAAATCCTCGGTAAGATCCGTCTCCGAGAACACCTTGATGCAATCATAGTGGGCTTTCACGCTTCCCATCATGCCTTGCAGCCACCAGTGCTGCCGGATCCCTTCGGAAACCTTCGCTCCCGGCCGGTTGTAGCCGTAGAAAGGGATGGTTACGTCGGTGTAGAACTGCGGGCGGTTTGCCGCCAGCGCCGTCCGCAGGCCGTCGAACACTTCGATCGGCGCCCCGTTCGGATTATTCTCCGTCTTCAGCATGAACGGCGTGATGGAGCTGACCAGCGCCGCCTTGGCCACTCTCTTCGTGCCGTGCCGGCCCAGATACCTCGCCACTTCGCCCCCGCCTGTGGAGTGACCCACCATCAGCACATCCTTCACATCCAGCGCGTCCATCACGGCGGCCAGATCGTCGGCATACGTGTCCATGTCGTTGCCGTCCCAGGTTTGGTCGGAATGGCCGTGGCCCCGCCGGTCGTGCGCAATCACACGATATCCGCGCTGCCCGAAGTACAGCATCTGCACGTCCCAATCGTCCGCCGACAGCGGCCAGCCGTGGCTGAATACGATCGGTTGTCCCTTGCCCCAATCTTTGTAGAATATTCGCGTCCCGTCTTTGGTCGTTACCGTCGCCATGGAGTGCCTCCTCGTTCCAATGTGAGTGGGCTGGAGCCGGATTATCCGTCATTGTCGGTAAAAAGTCCGTCAATTCCTCATGAAACGAAGTCCCGCCGTATTCCCCAACCGGCCCCCCGGCGTTCGCTCACAATTTTCCCAGCGCCCGAAGCATCGTCTCCGGATCGTTCAGATTCAGTATCACTCCTTCTTCGTCCGTCGCCATTTCTTCAATCTCCTCCGGATGGGCCCGCACCACCTCGCGCGCTCCCACATCGTCCGATGCCGCCAGCAACTCTTCGTACAACGATGCCCGGAATATCACGGGATGCCCTCGCCTCCCCGCATGTGCCGGCACGACAATCAATTTTCGGCACCCGTCAAACGCGCGGACCAATCCTTGGATCAGGCCCGCGGACACAAGAGGATGATCGACGGGGCAGAGCACCAGTCCTTCCGTTTCGCCGCGTGGAAGGCTCCGAATCGCGGCTTGTATGGACGAGAGCTGTCCCCGCCGCCATTCCGGGTTAACCACGATCTCCTCGGTTCGCCCCGAAAGCCGCGCGCGGATTTCCTCCGCCCCCGCTCCGAGAACGATTTTCTGAATTCCGATCCGGGGTTGCCGCGTGATCTCCAGCAGGTGTTCCAGAAATGTCGTGCCTTGGTAGGAAAGCAGCGCTTTCGGCTGGCCCATCCGCCGGGATTCTCCGGCGGCCAGAATCGCGGCGGCCAGCATGGCTTCAGTCGCTCGTCAGGCTGGCAACTTCGCTGTGGCGTATGGATTTGTGCGGTGGATTCGCCGCTCCTCGCCGGATGGCGATCAATTCCGCGGCGATGCTGATGGCGATTTCTTCGGGAGTCAGCGCCCCGATCTCGAGTCCCACGGGCGCGTGCACGCGGTCGAACTCCGATTCCGCGAACCCTTCTTTTTGCAGCGCGCGATACACCGAAATCACTTTCCTCCGGCTTCCAATCATCCCGATGTATTTCGCTTGCGTCCTCACGGCCCACCCCAGCACCCGCATATCGTCCTTGTGTCCCCGCGTGACGATCGTCATGTAGGCCGAAGCGTTCGGCTTCACTTTGTCGAAGCTTTCTTCGTACGACGTGTAAATTTCCGTCGCCATCGGAAACCGCTCGCGATTCGCGAACGATTCCCGGTCGTCCACCACCGACACTCCGAATCCCGCCAGCGACGCCGCCCGCGCCAGCGATACTGATATGTGCCCTCCGCCGAACATGTACAGCATCGGCTGCGGCAGGATCGGCTCGACAAAGATCTCCAGCGTCCCGCCGCAAATCAGCCCCGAATCGTAAGCCGCCTCGTTATTCAGGCTGAAGGTCATCTTCCGCGGCTGCTCCTCCTGAATCACTTCCTTCGCCGCCGCCCACACTTCCGCCTCCACGCATCCGCCCCCGATCGTTCCCGCAATTGTGCCGTCTTCACGAACCAGCATCCGCGACGACTCGTAGCTCGGAATCGACCCGTTCGTATGCACGATCGTAGCCAGCGCTCCGCGCTGCCCCGCGCGCCTCATCCGCACGATTTCCTCGAAAAGGTCCATTCAGGGCCCTCGGAAGCTTCCAATGCAAAGACTACGGCGGCAGGCCCGGAGTGTCAATTACTGCCAGGCGAAGGTTTGCTCTGGTTGTAGAGGATTGGTTGTCTCGCGGCGCTTGGCGCTACCCGATCGCCCAGCCGGCGATTGTCATCACCAGCACCAGCGCCAGCAGTCCCAGGCTGATCAGGCTGAGCACCCGTCCGTGCCCCAGCAGGGAATCCCGCGTCTCCCGCGTTGCGCTCAATAATATCGCCACAAACACCACCGCGCCCCACGCCAGCGCTCCCGGCAATCCCGGATGCCCCCCGACCGTGGCGATGAAATTCTCCGAAGGTTGCCCCGCCGGGATCCACGCCGGCAGGAACGGCGCCACGCTCGCGAGAAGCGTGAACGTCAGCACTTTACGCGTCACCCAGCCCTTTACCTTCGGCCGCGTCTGCCACACCAGCAGATCCCAGGCGAGGAGTCCCGCCGCCGCCGGAATCCATCCGTAGAACGCGATCTTGTAATCCGCCCACAGCCACGCGCGGTCGAGCAGCCGGGATTCGTGTCCGCTGGCGTGCCGTGGCAAGATGTACAGCGCCACCGCCGCGTTGAATGCCACTACCACCAGCAGCGTCGCAAGCCCCAGCAGCTGCAGCCAGTGCCGCGACGGCAATTGCCCGCACCTCTCGCATGTCGATTTCTTCGGGAGAAGCTTCCGCCCGCAACGCTCGCAGAACATCGTTCTGTTCCTCCAGCGCGGGTTTTCTGCCTTCGAAAAAGCCTAACAAGCGCCGCCCCGAAAAATCTACTGTCCAGACGTCCAGCGAACGTGACGAAAGTCCAGCTTCCTCAGTACTCCCCAATTTTCGATTCCGCTTCGCTCCTGCGCACCTCGTCTTCATTTTCTGGATTTGCCGTTGTGGCTGCCGCCTTCAGGCGGGCCGCCTTTTTGTCGCGGCCGGCGCCCCTCCGCGCCGGTCTAGACATACCCAAAGCGCAATGGTAGCTTGCACCCTCGCTGGCTCGAGGAGCTCCATGAAAGCCATCGTTTTCGAAAAACACGGCGGCCCCGAAGTTCTGAAATACATGGACGTGCCCGACCCCGTGATTGGACCTTGCTCCGTTCTGGTTCGCGTCCGCGCCTGCGCCCTCAACCATCTCGACCTTTGGGTCCGCCAGGGCCTTCCCGGCATCCCTCTCCCGCACATTCCCGGCAGCGATATCGCCGGAGAAATCGCCCGCGTCGGCGAGGCCGTCACAAACGCTCGCCCCGGCGAAAAGGTTCTCCTCCAGCCGGGCGTCTCCTGCGGCAAATGCCCCAAATGCCTCGAAGGGAACGACAGCGAGTGCCGTCAATACACTTTGCTGGGCCAGGGCCTCGATGGCGGCTGCGCCGAATACGTCGCCGCCCCGGCCGCTAATGTGGTTCCCATGCCCAAGGAAATGAGCTTCGAGGAAGCGGCCGCGTTTCCCCTGGTTTTTCTCACGGCTTGGCACATGCTTTTCACGCGCGCCCGTCTCGCCGCGGGAGAAACGGTGCTCATCCTGGGCGCGGGAAGCGGCGTCGGCACCGCCGCGATCCAGCTTGCCAAGACGGCCGGCGCGCGCGTCATCGCTACAGCCGGCTCCGCGGCGAAGCTTGCCAAGGCGCGCGAACTTGGCGCCGACGAAGTGATCGATCACTCGCAGCAGAAAATTTCAGCGGAAGTGAAGCGGTTGACCAACGGCCGCGGCGTGGACGTTGTCTTCGAGCATGTCGGCCAGGCCACTTGGGAGGAAAGTCTGCGCAGCCTGGCCGTTGCCGGCCGTCTCGTCACCTGCGGGGCCACCACGGGCTACGACGGCCGGATTGATCTGCGCCATCTCTTCGTCAAACAGATCTCGATTCTTGGCTCCTTCATGGGTGGAAAAGGCGAGCTTTTCCCCCCGCTCGAGCTCTTCGCCCGCCGGCGCGTCGCTCCCGTGATTGACGTGGTGATGCCGCTCGAAAAATGCGCCGAAGCCCACGAGCGCATGGAGCGCCGCGAGCAGTTCGGAAAAATCGTCCTTAAGGTCTGACTCTTCTCCTGCCGCGCGCCGGAAATTTCCCTCGAAAGCCGCCGCTCTCGACCGCCTGGATTCGTCCTTATTTCCCGATTCCTGCCAAGAGCGTTCGAAGCTTGTATCGCTCTTCCAAATCTATATCCACGATCTCGAACGCAATTTGTTCGTGCCGCGGCCCGCGCAGCACCACTTTCGCCGAAATCGCCACCCCTCCCGATTGCACTTTCAGCCTCCCAGTGGCTCCCGCCGGAAGAGCCGACGCGCAGGTCAGCGTCCCGCCGCCCAATCCCAGCTGGTGAACCATTACGGAAAATTCGCCGTCCGGCGAGCTGAGCCGCGCCGCTGCCGCCCGGGGCAGCTTGAATCGCTTATACAGCCTCTGCCGGACTCCCGGCGAATCAGCCGGCCGTTCGGCCATCAGCTTCGCCATTTCGTGAGGGGTTATTCCCGAAGCCCGCTGCGTCTCCTCCGCCTCGCCCGGTTTCAATTTCTCAAGCGCTTCGAGCGCCACGATCACGACTTCTCGGGGATGCCCCCGCTCGGACGCGATCCGTTCCAGCAGCGGCGCCGCGCTTTCCGCTCGCAATCTTCCCAGCGCCTCGATCGCCTTCACCTGCAAATACGGATGCGCCAGGCTGGGAATTTCCCGCGCCGCGATAGCCGTAAGAATCGCCGCCATCGGCGCGTCGTCGCTCATCCCGATTTCATCGATCGCCATCGGAACAGCCGCTACGTCGAATACGTCCAGTAGTTGCGTCAGCAATCGTCCGCGCAAAGGCGCTCCGGCCGACGCCAATTGCCGCACCACCGTGTCGTGATAATGCCCGCTCCACTCCCGCAACCTCGGCCGCAATAGCCCCGGCAGCGCCTCCGGGCGGAGATGACTCAGCAGCCCGACCACGATCATGGACGCCGCCGGCGTGTTCGCCTGCAAAAACTTTTCCAGCGCTTCCACAGCCGCCGGTCCCAGCTCTTTCCCCAGGCTTACCAACCGGTCGCGTTCACGCCGCCGCACCGACCGGCTCATCCTCCCGGCGATATGCTGGATCGACGCGACCGGCAGTTTCCGGAGCACCTCCACCAGGTGCGAGGGAAGCTCGGGCAGCCGCATGGCCTCTTCGAGAAAATCGGGAATCCGGTTTTCGATTCCGATGCGGCTCCGCAACCCTTCGGCGAGTCCGGGATTCGCCGTCGCCGCGTGTTCGATGCCCTCCAGCACTTCGAAAACCGCGGCGTATCTCCTCCGGCTCGCCGCTTCCAGGCTCAACGCCACGAACGTCGCCGCCGTCTCCTCTCTCAGTTCCTCATCCGTCTCGTTCGCCAGCGCCTTCCCCAGGTCCCGGATCACTTCCTGCAAAGCGCTCCCCGCCAGCCGCGGCAGATACTCCGCCACCTGTTTCAGCCCCTGCAAAGTCTTCCGGCGCGCGGCCGGGTCCGGATCGCCCAGGCATGCGGCGTAACAAAGTATGGCTTCTTGCAGGGCGTCGCCCTCGTTTTGCTCCACCAGCCGGTCGAAAAATTTTCTCACCTGCCGCGGCGGAATTCGCCAGGCGCCGGAGGAGAGCAGGAGCTGCCGTTTCGAATCGTCCGAAGCTTCGTTCCAAAACGTTTCCTCCAGCGACTCTCCCGCTTCTTCGCCTGCGTACCCCGCTTCCTTCAGCTTCTTTTCATAAACGCCGGCCGTCTTGCGCAGCGCTTCGATTTCCCGGTTCAGCCGCCCCAGCATTGCCGCCACGGCTTCAACCGAAGCCTCGCCTCGCTCGTATTGCTGCTGCGCCATCCCCACCGCCATCCGCTCGGCGATGGCCAGGACCAGCGACTCCGCCGGAGGCCTCGCCGGCGAACCTTCCGCGAATTTCGCCACGGTGCGCTGCAGAGCCTCTTGGCTCGCGCTCGGCAGCGACGCCAATTCCTCGCGCGCGCTCCCAGGGCCGCGCGATTCGTTCGGTCCCGCGTCCCGGGAAAGGTTTGCCAGCGCGCGCACCGCTGCCGTCACGTCTTCTTCCGTAGCATGATGGTCTGCCGCGCTCGTACCTCCCGGCACCCGCGCTGGCCTTTCGATCGTCTCTCCTTTGAACTTCAGCGAAGCCGCTTCCGCCGACGCCAGCAATTCCAGGAGCTTCACCGGATCGCGCAACGCCGCGTGAACTTCGTTACCCGGTTCTCCCCGAAAAGTTTCCGCCAGCAGCCGCGCGGTCAGCGGCCCTTCCGCCGCTGCTTCTTCCGACCCCGCCGGAACGAACCTCACCTCGTTGATCCGCAGCCCCGTCTGGCTTTCGTCGCCCAGCGTTTCCTTCAGCCGCACACCGAGTCCTTCCAGCGTTTTTCCCGTCTCGCTGAAGCCACGCAGAATCCCCACCAGCGCCTCCCGCTTTACCTCCGCGCGGAATGTGATGCTCGCGATGTCCGCGGCGTCCAGCAGTTGCGCGAAACTCTGCTCCGTCGGCCCGTTCTTCGCGGCCACTCCATCCACCAGCAGCCGTTTTTCGGAAACAGCCAGTTGCAGCGCCTCGCCGTTCCTTCCGGCCAGCGCCTCTTGAAGCCGCTTCCAGCTCTGCTCCGTTTGCCGCAACGTTTCCGTGTGCTCCATTCCATACATCCGCGCGGACTTCAACGTGATGTTCAGGCAGCGCAGAAAATCCCGCACTGCCGGAGAAGTCACCGCTTCGCGTTCGGCTGTTTTGAGCATAGCTGTCCGCAAAGGTCCCCTGCACGATCGGGACCACGCCCGCCGAGCTCAACCCGCTCAATTTAGTGGGGATATTTCAAGGGCAGGAAAGCGAGCACTTCCCCGGCAGTTTCAAATCAATTCACACGTTCCATCTTGGACCAGCGCGCTCCGCTTCTCACCTGTATGAACCCTCGTCCTTCGCTTCGGTCCACACATCTTGAATGGCGCACATTCTGCCGCTTCACTTCTAATATCCGCTCCTCTTCCTCCGCCGTTGCATTCGGCTCTCTAAAGAGCGAAAATGAAACTGTAAGTTGCTGCGGTTCGCAGTACGGTCCAAGGAGCAGCGGCCCAATGTCTCAAGAGCTTGCCCACGGCGTAACCCTCGAGAAGCCCGGCGACGACGCCAGTTTCCTTCGCGACGGAGGCATCTTCTTCGCCACGCTCGATAAAGTCGTCAACTGGGCGCGCCGCAGCTCCATCTGGCCGATGGGTTTCGGCCTCGCCTGTTGCGCCATCGAGATGATGTCCATGGCCGCCTCCCGTTACGACGTGGCCCGCTTCGGCGCCGAGGTCTTCCGTAGCTCCCCCCGCCAGTCCGATTTGATGATTATCGCCGGCCGCGTCTCCGTGAAAATGGCCCCGGTCATCAAGCAGCTCTACGATCAAATGCCCGAACCCAAATGGGTGATCTCCATGGGCGCTTGCGCCACTTCCGGCGGCGTCTTCAACAACTACGCCATTGTCCAGGGTGTGAACCAGGTGATTCCCGTGGATGTTTACGTTCCCGGCTGCCCGCCTCGGCCCGAAGGGCTCCTTTACGGAATCCTCCAGCTCCAGAAGAAAATCGACAACGATCGCGGCAGCTTCCTCCGCTCCATGAATTTCACCAAGGGTTGAAGCGGCCTTCTCCCGTCAGCCTTCCTCCGCCGCTTCCAGCATCGGCGGCGACCCGCGTTCCACCAGCAACACCGCTCCCACCACCATCGCCGCCGCGATTCCCGTCGCAAGCGATACGTGCTCTCCCGCCACCAGCCATCCAATCAATACAGCGATCACCGGGTTGATGAACGTATGCGTCGTGACCAGCGCCGGCGAGTAGTGTTCCATCAGCCAGTTGTACGCGGAAAACGTGATCACCGATCCGAATATCGCCAGATACGCGAGTCCCAGCCACGACCTCTCCGTCACGCTCGCAAACGAAAATCCCCGCCACTCGCCCAGAATCGTTCCCACCGTCAGGAGTTGCACCGAACCCGCCAGCAGCGACATCGCCGAAAGCAGCAGCGGGTGCCCCGAAAGATGCGATTTTCGCGAGTACACCACGCCCGCTCCCCACGACATCGCTCCCAGCAACGTCGCAGCCGCCCCGGCAAACATGCGGGGCCCCGCGTTCACGATCGTCCCGCGAAGCAACAGCGCCACCCCGCTGAATCCCAGCGCGATTCCCGCGATCAGCGCCGGCGTCATCCGCCAGTTCCGCGTCACCCCGCAGATCATCAGGCACACCCAGATGGGTTCGCTCGCCACCAGCAGCGACGCCACTCCCGTCGGAATCCGCGTCTCCGCCCAGTGCAGCGAACCGTGCCCGCCGAGAAAGAAAAACGCCCCGATAATGACGCTCGATTTCACCTGCGGCCACGTCGGTCGCAATTTTTTGTGCGCGCACACCAAAAACAATATCGAACCCGCGCACAGATGCCGTAATCCCGCCGCGTACAGCGGCGGAATTGTCTCGACCGCGTACCGTATCGCCAGATACGTCGATCCCCACACCAGCCAGATCGCTCCAAACGAAAAAATCACTCTCGCCCGATTGACGCCTCGCCCCGCGCCCGACGCGCCTTTTTCCGCCGGGACGGAAACCCCTGGCTCGATGCTCTCGCTGCTCATGGCCCCTCGAATTTCGATTCCGTATGGCTCGCCCGTCTCGTTCTGCAATCTCGCCCGGCAATTTCGCCTGGCGCCATTGCTGGCCGAATGCCCCCGCAATGTTGCGAGATAAATGTTGCGTGATAGATGACCAGACTTGCTCGCGCAGTTCAAAGAAAAAAGTCCCGTGCAACCGGGAAGGGAACTACCATTTTGGTGAACCGCCGGTCCAATGCGGCCCGCATGCCTTGCGCTGCCGCGAAATTCGTTCGCCCCGCACTCGCTCAAACGACTTGCGCCGTTCCACCCTCGAATTCCACCACGCTCCCCGCTGTCGTCTGTTCGCGGCGGACGTACCCCATCCCGATTGGCGTCTCCTCCCGCGGCGAAAACTCCGCGCTCGTCACCAGCCCGATTTCCTTGCCTTCCGCAAACAGACGCGTCCCGCGTGCCGGAGGTTCGCTCCCGGAAAATTTCAGCCGCACTCGCCTCCGGTTCACCTGCCCGCGTGACCGCACCCGCTCCACAATCTCCTGTCCCGTGTAACAGCCTTTCGAGAAGCTGATGTGCGTCTCTTCAAGCGCCGCTTCGTGCGGAATCACGGTGTCGTTGAAATCGGCGGGAAACCAGGGTATCCCCGCCTCCAGCCGCAGCGCGTCGAGCGCCCGCATTCCCATCGCCTGCCCGCCGTGCGCTCTGACCGCCGCCAGCATTTTCCCCCACAGCAGCCGCAGCTCCTCGGGCCGCGCAATGAACTCCGCTCCCGGCAGGCCGAATTGCGACTTCACCACCGCCTGGCAAGCAATCTGCTCCACGCGCACGTCGCGCGTCGAGAGCGCCGGCAATTCCTCGATCACGAGGCCGCACGCCTCTTGTATGATCGCCGCCGCTCGCGGCCCTTCCACCGCCAGGCTGCCAGTCGTGTCCGACGCATCCGCCAGCTCCACGTCGTCCATGATGATGTACTTTTCGAGAGTTTCGCGCGTCCTCTCCCGCGCCGACGCGTGTGTCCGCACCACCAGCTGTTCCGGCCGCCGCAGAATCTCCAGCTCCGCCAGAATCCGCCCCTGCGGATTCAGCAGAAGCGCGAGCGTCCCGCTTCCCTCGGCGAGGCCCTGCACGTTGTTGCTCACCACCGCGTTCAGATATCTCGCGCGGTCCGGTCCCGTGAGGACAAACGTCGCGTGCCAGTTCGTGTCGAAGAGCGCCGCCGCTTCCCGAGCCGCGCGATATTCGACTTCGAATCCCCCGAAGGTCGCGGGCAGCACGCAGCCATCGCTCTCCGCAAACGCCGCCCCCGCCGCCCGCTCTTCGTCCTGTAGGAATGTCTCCATCGCGCCTCGCATCTTATCAGATGACCTTCGCCTGCCCGCGATTCGAGCCCGCTTCTCGCTCCCCGCTGCTATAATTTGCTCGAGCGACACAAACGCCATGTCCCCCGATTTAATCCACGAAATTCTTCCCGTCGGCGTTCTGCAGTGCAACTGCATGATTCTCGGAGACCCGCTCAGCCGCGAAGCCCTCGTGGTTGACCCCGGCGACGAGACGGATCGCATCCTCGAAATCCTCCGCCGCCATCGCCTGAATGTCCGCGCCATCGTCAGCACGCACACTCACATTGACCACGTCGGCGGCCTCGCGTCTCTCTATCGCGCTACCCAAGCCCCCGTCCTGATTCACGAAGCCGATCTCGAACTCTATCGCCACCTCGACGTCCAGGCCCAATGGGTCGGCATTCCCACTCCCGAAACCATGCGCCTCCGCGATTTCGTTGCCGAAGGCGACCGCATCCGCTGGGGCAGCTATTTCGCCGACGTTCTTTACACCCCCGGCCACACTCCGGGAAGCATCAGTTTGGTCGTGGGCCATAACGACGCGCCGGCCGGCGGGGAATCGCAACCTGCAAAAGACACGTCCGCTTCCGCCTCGGCTCACCTCGGGCGCTTGATCTCGGGCGACACGCTCTTTCATCGCAGCATTGGCAGGACGGATTTGCCCGGCGGGTCCTTCCCGCAAATCCTCGGCTCCATTCGCGACAAGCTCTACACCCTGCCCGAAGAGACGCTGGTCTATCCGGGCCACGGCGAGCCGACCACGATCGGCGCCGAGCGCGAAGCGAATCCTTTCGTTCGCCCGTAAGCCGCCTCGCAAACCCGCCGCTGCCCATTTGAACATAGTTGACGCAGGCAAGCATCTGTGAGACATTGGCAAGCGTCAGGCGCCCGGCGAAGGAGGCTCCTATGCCCGCTGCCCCACGAAAAGCTCTTCCCCCCGATGGCTCCGTCGCCGCCCTCCGCGCTTTCAACCGCTTCTACACCCGCAAAATCGGCGTCGTTGACGGCTCCGCTTGCAGCCCCTTCTCCCTTGCCGAAGCCCGCGTTCTCTACGAACTCGCGCACCGCCCGCGTCTGACCGCCACCGACATCCGCAAGGAACTCGGCCTCGATGCCGGTTACACGAGCCGCATTCTGCGCAATTTTGAACGGAGAAAGCTCCTCAAACGCGCACCCTCCGAGAACGATGGGCGCCAAAGATTTCTTTCCCTCACCGCCAGAGGACGAAAAGCCTTCGCGCCTCTCGACGAGCGTTCGAATCGCGACATCGCTTCCTTGCTCGCCGCTCTTTCCGCGGAAGATAAGAAGCGCCTGACCGCCGCCGCGCAGGTCATTCGTTCGCTTCTCGGCGGCCTGCCCCAGCCCAGCACTCCCTATCTGCTCCGCCCACACGAGCCGGGTGACCTCGGATGGATCGTCTACCGCCAGGCCCTCCTCTACGCCAACGAGTATGGATGGGACAACACCTATGAAGCGCTCGCTGCGGAAATTGCGGCTCGCTTTATCAAAAACTTCGACCCCAAGCGCGAGCGTTGCTGGATTGCCGAAAGAGACGGCCAAAGAGTCGCCGCCGTTTTCATCGCCCGCGAGACGGACGAAGTCGCCAAGCTCCGCCTGCTCCACGTCGAATCCGCGGCCCGGGGACTCGGCATCGGCACGCGCTTGGTCGAGGAGTGCATCCGCTTCTCCCGCCAGGCCGGATACTCCAAAATCGTTCTTTGGACGCAGAGTATTCTTGCTGTGGCGCGTCACATCTACGAAAAAGCCGGCTTTCACATCGTCCGCGAGGAACACCATCACAGCTTTGGCAAGGATCTTACGGCGGAAACCTGGGAACTCGATCTGTCGCTGGCGAACTTGGGAAGTTCGCCTGCGCCTTGAATCACGGCGCTGGTTTCAATCCTTCCATCACGCTCTGAATCAGCTCTTTCGCGTTTCGGATTTCCCGCGTGATGATCTGAATATCCATCACCGGCTCTCCCGGCCGCCGGCTGCTTTGGCAATACACTCCGTGCTGCCCCACCAGCACCAGGGCGTTCGTCAGCAGGTCCAGGGTCACCGCCAGCCGGCCGCGGTGCGGCCCCATCATCGTTTCGTAGTGCTCGAGTTCCTCGCCATGATCCTCGCGCGCGCTCATTCCGTTTTTTCCTTCGCCTCGCTCGCCCGCAAAAGCCGCGTCACCAGAGTTTCCAGGCGCACCGAATTTTCCGCCGTCAGTTCTCCGAACTCCACTCCCATTCCGTCTCCGGGCACCTGATTTCTCACCACCGCGTTTCCCCGGATCTCGCCTTCGGCCACGGAAAACAACACCGTCACTTTCTCCCCGGCCGGCAGAGGCTGGTTCGTCAAAATATACAGCCCGCCGGCGTTCAAATCCCGCACGCGTGATACGGTTTGCTCCGCGTTGGCGGCGCCGTCCGGCTGCCACGCCACCCACAATCCGTGCGGCGTCGCGATGCGTGGAAACCGGCGCAGGCTGGCTTTTGAATTTTCAGCCATGGTCTCAGAATCGGTCGTGGCTTGAGCTGGCATCGGTGATGCCCGAAATTCCCGGCGGTCCCGACGGCGCACAACAGTCCATTTTTTTTAACAGAATCCGCCTCAATCTGCCAGCAGTCCTTTCTCTTTCGCGTGTCTTTACGTTACACTTGCGTTTCAAGCTTGGCCTTCCTCTGCGATGGGAAGCGTTCTGCCCGGGAGAATCAAACATGGCCACACTTTGTCCGAATCTCGTTGGCGGCAAGGAAATCGGCTCCACTTCGAAGGATACGACGCCGGTCTACAATCCGTCCCACGGCGAAATCATCGCCCACGCCCCGGTAGGAACCCGCGAAGACGTCCAGCATGCCGTGAATGCCGCCCGCGCCGCTCTCCCCACTTGGTCCGAAACGCCGCCCTCCGAACGTGCCCGCATTCTCTTCCGCTATAAGCACCTTCTCGAGGAGAATTTTGACTCGCTCGCCCGCCTGGTCACCCGCGAGCACGGCAAAACCATCGAGGAATCCCGTGGCGACGTTCGCCGCGGCATTGAAGTCGTCGAATTCGCCTGCGGCGTTCCCATCCTTCTCAACGGCCAGTATCATGACAACGTCGCTCGCGGCATTGACGGCCATCTGCTGCGCCAGCCCGTGGGAATCTGCGCCGGAATCACGCCCTTCAATTTCCCCGCCATGGTTCCCATGTGGATGTACCCGCTGGCCGTCGCCTGCGGCAACACGTTCATCCTCAAGCCGTCGCCGAAGGTTCCTCTCACCGCCATTCGTTTGGCCGAATTGGCCGCCGAGGCGGGTCTGCCTCCCGGTGTCCTCAATGTCGTCCACGGCGGCAAGGATGTCGTTGACGCCATACTCACCCATCCTGAAATCGCTGCCGTCAGCTTTGTCGGCTCGACAAAAGTCGCGAAATACATCTACGAGACGGGCACCGCCCACGGCAAGCGCGTCCAGGCCGCCGGCGGAGCCAAAAATTTCATGATCGTTATGCCCGACGCCGAGCTCGATTTCACCACCGGCGCCATCATGGGCGCCGCGTTCGGATGCTCCGGCCAGCGCTGCATGGCCGGAAGCGTTGCCGTCGCCGTGGAACGCGCTGGCGACCCTCTTGTCGACCGCCTGTCGGGCGCCGCCACGGTCATGAAAGTCGGCGCCACCGATAAGGACGATTCGATCGCCATGGGGCCAGTCATTGACCCCGCATCCCGCGACCGCGTTCTGAATTATCTCGACGTCGGCGCGAAGGAAGGCGCCAAGCTCGTCGCTGACGGCCGCAAAAATTCCGCCGCTCCCTCCAACGGCGGCTTCTTTGTCGGCCCGAGCATTTTCGATCGCGTCGAGCCCAACATGCAGATCGCCCGCGACGAAATTTTCGGCCCCGTCCTTTCCGTCATGCGCGCTCCCACTCTCGACGAAGCCATCGCCCGCGCCAATCTCTCCCCCTACGGCAATGGCGCCGTGATTTTCACCACCGACGGCGGATCGGCTCGCAAATTTGCCCGCGAGATTCAATGCGGCATGGTCGGCATCAACGTCGGCGTCCCCGCTCCCATGGCCACCTTCCCGTTCACCGGCTGGAACCAATCCTTTTTCGGTGATCTGCACATCCAGGGCATGGAGGGCTTGCAGTTTTACACCCGCTCGAAAGTCGTTCTCTCTCGCTGGAATCCGGCCGGCAAGCGCGGCACCTGGTCCTGACGCGGCAGGGAACCGCTCCTCCGCATTTTCGCGTACAATTGCGGTTTGGGTGGAAAGTATGGAGATTCACGCGGCCCAGCTCAAGCCATCGCGGCTTCCTCGATTTGACCTAGTCCTAGAACTATCTATTGCTCCCTTCGGAACACGTATCCCTACTTCTCTTTACTCACCCGATTTGAAACACGATAATCGCTTCGCTATCGAGCGCCAGTCGACGCAGGTCCACGGGGCACGGTCACCAATCTCCCGGACATCCCGAATCGTTCGGTCTGCCGGGCTTTGAATTTCGCGGGGTGAAGACAAGATGAGACGCTCTGACTTGGTTCGCAATCCGGGCAAAAACAAAAGCCCGCGGACATCGCAAATCGTTTTCGGCGAACGCCAACACCTCCTTCGCGTTCTGGATTCGGTCGAGCGCAGCGCTCTTCCCGCGCCCCGCCTCGAGCAGGAGCGCCGCATGATCGAACAATTGATTCACGCCCGCACCCAGGAGCTCAATCGCATCAATCCCGGTTGGGACGAGAAGGTCGGCACTGTCCTCAGCGCCGAAGTGAAGCCCGAAGCTCTCGAATCCTTGTCCCGCCAGGCGCCCAAGGAAGACTATTACCTGCTGCGCCTCATCAGCGAGCATCCCAAAGTGATGGCCAAGACTCTCGCCCGCCTTTCGCACCATCCCTATTCCGCCATTCGCGAAAACATCGCTCGCCATCCCAATACCGACGCTTCCACGCTCTCGCGTCTCAGCCGCGACCGCTCTCAGCCGCTCTGGTATCTTGTCGCTTTCAACCCCAACGCTCCCGGGCCGCTCCGCAAGAAGCTTCAGGAGCGTATGCGACGCCTCGGCGAAAAGACCGCCACTCAGTAACCCGTTTGCGAGGTGCGGCCTTGCGCCCGCCTCGTTTCGTTTCCCGTACGCCCGGCTTGTTCCACACGCTCGCTCCCGCTGTATTCTGCCCCGAACGTGTTGCGTCCGGTTGCCTGGCGGTATAGCATTCGTCCACGATGCGGGTCGGGACGCCCCGATTCGCGCCATTGTGCCGCTGGTTCTGTGCGACGACCCAGCGTGCCGGGCTCCCCCAGCCATCAACTGATCCTGCTCAAGCCGGAGGGAAAAACATGCTCACTGACGCTGCGGTCTCTGAATTCAAGCAAAACCTGCACGGAGAGTTGATCGAGCCCGGTCATCCCGCTTTTGAGTCTGCGCGCAAAGTCTACAACGCCATGATCGACCGCCGCCCGCGCCTCATCGCGCGCTGCGCCGATGTGGCCGACGTTGTCGCCGCCGTGAAATTCGCCCGCGCCAATCAATTGCCCGTAGCCATCCGCGGCGGCGGCCACAATGGCGCTGGACTAGGTGTCTGCGACGATGGCCTCGTCATCGACCTTTCGCCGATGCGCTTCGTTCATGTGGATTCGAAGAAAAAGACCGTCCTCGTCGGCGGCGGCGCTCTCTGGCGCGATGTCGATCACGCGACTCACGCCTTTGGCCTCGCCGTCCCTTCGGGAATCATCTCTTCCACCGGCGTCGCCGGCCTCACCCTCGGCGGAGGCCTCGGCCATCTCACCCGCCGTTTCGGCCTCACTATTGACAGCCTTCTTTCCGTCGAGATGGTTTTGGCGGATGGCCGTGTCGTCACCGCCAACGCCAAACAAAACCCGGATCTGTTCTGGGCGGTTCGCGGCGGGGGAGGGAATTTCGGCGTCGTCACTTCCTTCCTCTTCAAGGCCCGCCCGGTTCACACCCATTACGCCGGCCCGATGTTTTGGCCCATCGAAGATGCCCCGGAAATCATGCGCTGGTATCGCGAGTTCATCGTCAGGGCGCCCCACGATATCAGCGGCTTTTTCGCCTTCCAGATCGTTCCCCCCGGCCCACCGTTTCCTGAGCCCCTCCACAACAAAAAGATGTGCGCCATCGTCTGGACTTACACGGGTCCCATCAAAAAGGCCGACAAGGTCTTTAAGCCCATTCGCAAACTCAAGACTCCCGCGCTCGATATGGTCGGCCCCATTCCCCATCCCGCCCTTCAAACCATGTTCGACGCGCTATTTCCCCCTGGGCTCCAGTGGTACTGGAAAGCCGATTTCACTCGTTCTCTTCCCGATGAAGCCATCGCCTTGCACCTCCAACACGCCACCCACATGCCGACGTTTCAGTCCACCATGCACCTCTACCCGATCAACGGCGCCGCCGCCCGCGTCAAGAAAACCGCGACCGCTTGGTGGCATCGCGACGCCACATGGGCCGAAGTGATCGTCGGCGTCTCTCCCGATCCCGCAAAGAAAGATGAAATCACGGCTTGGGCCAGGAATTATTGGACGGCGCTTCACCCCTATTCCACGGGCGGCGCCTACGTCAATTTCATGATGGAGGAAGGGGACGAACGCATCCGGGGAACCTACGGCAAAAATTACAAGCGCCTCGCCAAAGTCAAAAAGCGCTATGACCCCACAAATCTGTTTCGCTGCAATCAAAACATCAAGCCGAGCTGAAGGCGAGCGCCGCTCCGGCTAAAAAATGCCCGGCCGCCCCGCTGCCGCGCGCGGCCCCGTCCGCCTAAGACGTTCCCACGATTTCGAGCGGCTCCCCGTTTTTGCACAGAGGACACTCCGCGGGCGTCCACAAATTGTTCGGCATCTGGTTTAGCAGTTCGAGCGGCACTTCATGCGCCGCCGCAAACTCACCGATCGTCCCGCCCATCGCCAGCAGCGCTCCGATGGCCACCGGCTTCACCCCGAACGATTCCAGCTCGAAGAAAGTTCCGCACACGGCCGATCCGGCGTTGATCACATCGTTTGCGATTGCCACTTTCTTTCCCTCCACCGCCGGCCGCAGCGCTTCCGGCAATCGGTACACGACCGGGTATAACCCTTCGCGCGTCTCATCCACGATTCGCTCCGTGTAAACGAATTCGCAGCCCAGTTCCTGCGAAACCAGCAGCGCGACGAACGCTCCCTCCACCAGCGGTCCGCACACCACATCCACCTTGTAACCATCGAGTTTCGCGGCCAGCCGCGAAGCGAATCCCGCGATCTCCCGAGGCTTCAGGCACAGCGTCTCGAGCTGCAGCCAGAAATCTCCGTGATGCCCCGACTCCAGCTTGAAGTGGCCCCGGCGCCCCTGTAGGAGACTCAGCAAATCTTCGCTCACGAATTCCATCCGTTCGGCAATTTCAAGCCGGCGCACCTCGCGCAAAAAACCTCGCCGGAAACTTTACACCATCTCCGCGGCTTCCCGCCTGCCCCCGCCGCTACCCCGCTCCCGACAACCCCTCCGCAGAGAAGACAATTTGGCCCTTTACAGCTACAATTGTGGCTGTATATTGGCCTGCGAGAACCGACCAATGCTTCCGCTCCATTTGCAGCCCGAAAGCCACATCCCGCTGTACGTCCAGCTGCGCGACCAGCTTCGCGCTCTGGTACACACCGGGGAGCTCCGCGACGGCGACCGTATCCCCGCCAGCCGCGAGCTCGCCGGCCAGCTCGGCGTCCATCGCACCACTGTCGCCAATGCCTACGCCGAACTCGAATCCGAGGGCCTCATCCGCGGCCACGTCGGGCGCGGCACATTTATCTGCGGCAAGCCCCCCCGACAGTTCTCGCCGCCTCCCCGCTCCAACGGCAACGGCGGCGCCACGCGCTGGGAATCTCTCTTTGCCGACGAACGCGGCGACGAAGGCCTCTCCCGCTTGATGCCGGATGTTCCTCCCGGCGCCATCGCCTTCACCTGCGTCCGCCCGCCCGAGTCCTATTATCCTGTCGAGGAATTCCGCCGCTGCTCGAATGCCGTCCTCCGCTCCGAAGGCCGTCGCATCCTCCAGCTCGGCTCTACCGACGGTTACGAGCCTCTCAAGCGCGAATTGCTCGCTCTTCTCCAGCGCGAGGGCCTGAATGTTCGCGGCGAGCAGCTCCTGATCACCGACGGTTGCCAGCAAGCTCTCGACCTGATCTGCAAGGCCTTTCTTCGCCCCGGCGATTCCGTCGCCATCGAAAATCCGGCGTACCCCGGAGCGCTCGCCATTTTTTCCGGCGCCCGCGTCCGCATTCTTCCCGTCGCCGTCGAAACCGACGCTCGCCGCACCGGCTACGTCGGCATGGCCCTCGATGCCCTCGAGTCCGTCCTGCTCCAAAACCGCGTGAAATTTATCTTTGCTTCGCCCGATTTTCAAAACCCCACCGGCACCGCGCTGCCTCTCGCCCAGCGCCGCCAGTTGCTCGAGATCGCCGCTCACTATCAAGTTCCGGTCATCGAAGATTCCATCTACTCCCGCATTCGCCTTCGCGGCTCCGCTTTGCCCACTCTCAAATCTCTCGACCGCACCGGCAACGTCATTCAAATTGACAGCTTCTCGAAAATTGCCTTTCCCGGCCTGCGCGTCGGATGGGCCATCGGCGCCGAAAGCGCCATCGAGCGCCTCCGCCTCGTCAAGCTGGCCACCGATCTGCACACTGATCAGCTCGCCCAGGCCACTCTCGCCGAATTCATGCGACGCGGCCATCTCGCTCGCCACCTCGCCAAAATGAAGAATCTTTACACGCGCCGCCTCGAAATCATGGAGCGCGCCCTTGAAAAATATATGCCCGAGGGAACCACTTGGACCCGCCCCGAGGGAGGCATGTCCGTCTGGGTCACTCTTCCCGCGGGCCTCGATTCCACCGAACTTTTGATTCACGTCCGCGATCGCGGCGTATACTTCATCCCCGGCCGCCCCTTTTATTTGCAGAACCCGCAGCCCAATACGGTCCGCCTGGGATTTGCCACTCTCGAGGAAAAGAGCATGGTCCGCGGCGTCCAAATCCTTGGCGATCAGTTGCGCATCGAATTGCGCAAACGCCAGCGCGGCGACCGTCAGAACGCTCTGTCCCGCGTCGCCCTGGTATAGGACATGGCATCGTCGAATTTGATTTTTACTTTTAAGGGAGAATCACCATGGACTTGATGAACAACAATCTCTGGCGCGTTAAAGTCGGCCTCGCCGAAATGCTCAAGGGCGGCGTCATCATGGACGTCACCACCGCCGAGCAGGCCAAAATTGCCGAGGATGCCGGCGCCTGCGCCGTCATGGCCCTCGAACGCGTTCCCTCCGATATTCGCAAAGAGGGCGGCGTCGCCCGCATGGCCGCTCCGCGCGTCATCCGCGAAATCGAGGCCGCCGTCTCCATTCCCGTGATGGCCAAGGTTCGCATCGGCCACTTCGCCGAAGCCCAGGTCTTGGAAGCTCTCGAAGTGGATTACATTGACGAAAGCGAAGTTCTCACTCCCGCCGACGAAGAGCACCACGTCTGGAAGCACGGCTTCAAAGTTCCGTTCGTCTGCGGCGCCCGCAACCTCGGCGAAGCTCTCCGCCGCATCGCCGAAGGCGCGGCCATGATTCGCACCAAGGGCGAAGCCGGCTCCGGCAACATCGTCGAAGCTGTCCGCCATCTCCGCGCCATTATCGGCCAGATGAAGCGTCTCACCACTCTCGGTGAGGAAGAGCTCGTCCACGAATCCAAGGAACTCGGCGCTCCCTTCGAGCTGGTCGCCTGGGTCGCCAAACACGGCAAGCTCCCCGTTCCCAATTTCTCGGCCGGTGGCGTCGCCACTCCCGCCGACGCGGCTCTCGTCATGCAGCTCGGCGCCGAGGCCGTTTTCGTCGGCTCCGGCATTTTCAAATCCAGCGACCCCGCCCAGCGCGCTCGCGCCATCGTCAAGGCCACCACACATTTCAAGGACGCGAAAATCGTTCTCGAAGCCTCCGAAGAGCTCGGCGAAGCCATGAAGGGAATTGACGTCCGCCAGCTCGAGGAAAAAGACCTGCTCCAGACCCGCGGCTGGTAACCATCGGGCTGCCAGAGCTTGCAGGACGCGCGGGGCTTCTCCCCCGCGGCTAGGGGCGACCAGGTCTAAAAGTCCTGGTGGAAGCGCGGGGCTTTAGCCCCGCGAAATTCGTGCTCCCTTCAAAGGGCTTTAGCCCCGGAGTTCTGGAAACGCGTCAAATGAAAATCGGAATCCTCGCCATTCAAGGTGACTTCGAAGCCCACGCCGCCATGCTCGGCCGCCTGCGCGTCGACCACACCTACGTCCGCACCCCGGCCGATCTCGCCGGCCTTTCCGGAATCATCCTTCCCGGCGGCGAAAGCTCCACGCACCTGAAAGTCATGAAAGAGGAGGGCCTCTTCGACGCCCTCAAGCAATTCGCCCATGATGGCGGCGCTTTCTTCGGCACCTGCGCGGGAGTCATCCTCCTCGCCCGCGAAGTTCACAACCCGGCGCAGGATTCCCTCGCCCTCCTCGACGCTTCCGTCCTTCGCAACGGCTACGGCCGCCAGCTCGCAAGCGATGTTCATGCCGGGAAGACTTCGCTCACCGACGCGCCCGTCGAAATGGTCTTCATCCGCGCCCCCATCATCGAATCCGTCGGCCCCTCCGTCGAAGTCCTCGCCACCGACCAGGGCCATCCCGTCCTCGTCCGCCAGGGACGCATCCTCGCCTCTACCTTCCACCCCGAACTCACATCCGACACTTTCATTCATTCCTGCTTCTGCCAGTCCGCCCGCAACGGCCACGCCTGACCGGCGCCCCGCGCGGAATTCCCTTTTCGGCGCGATCCAATCGCCGGAACCGGAAGATTTTCCTCACGCCACTCGATAATTCGCTTCCTCCTGTTTTTGTTTTGAATTCGTCGTGAGACAATTTCTCCATGCCACGGCAGTTTCGGGTCCTGTTCGTTTGCATGGGCAATTGCGTTCGCAGCCAGATGGCGGAGGCTTTGGCGCGCCATTACGTCTCCGACATCATCGTCGCCGAAAGCGCGGGCTTGCACCCTCTCGGCTTCGTTGATTCCACCACCCTCGAAGTGTTGAAAGAAGAGGGCATCGCGAGCGACGGGCAGTTCTCCAAAGGGCTTCGCAGTTCGCACTTGGTCTCGCCCGACTTCATCGTCAATATGTCCGGCCTCCCCGGCGCCGGCCTCTTCCACGGCAAAGTCTTCGAGGATTGGTCCATCCAGGACCCTTTCGGCGAAGGCATCGCCACGCATCGCCGTATCCTCACCGAAATTCGGACCCGAATCCTCGAACTCGCCGACCGATTCCGCGCCTCCCAACAGTAGCCGCAAGTTCCCGCCTCGTTCGTGAGATACTGTTTTCACGATGCGCCGCGCTACCGCCAGCGTTTCTCAGGAGGACTACCTCAAGGCCATTTGGGAGATTGTCCAGGAAGAGCAGGTCCCCATCGCGGCCCGCCTGGCCGAAGATCTGGGCGTCACTCCACCCGCGGTCACTTCCGCCTTGAAGCGCATGACCCGCCTTGGCTTTCTCCACGTTCGCCGCGACGGCCGCATCGAACTCACGCCCAAAGGCGAGCGCTCCGCCGAGCATCTCGTCCTCCGCCATCGTCTCACCGAAAAATTGTTGACCGACGTGATTGGACTGGAATGGTCTCTGGCCCATGAAGAGGCCGAGCGCCTCGAGCACGGCATGTCGCCCGAAGTCGTCGAACTTCTCGTGCAGCGCTTTGGCCGCGAGGGCCGCTGCCCCCACGGTGTTCCTCTTGTCGGCGGAATGTCCCAGCTGCGCAAAAAATTCGGCGCCCTCCGCCTTTCCGATGCCGACCCCAAAGGCTCTTACGAAGTTCTGCGCGTTTACGAAAGAGATCCGCAATTCCTCGTCTTTCTTTCCGGCCTGCGCTTGAAGCCCGGCGCTCGCTTTCGCATTCACGACAAAAAATACGACGAGACTCTCTCCGTCAGCGTTCTCGCCGGCCGCCGCGCCGCTTCTCCCATCCATCTCGGCAAGCCCGCCACATCCCGCATCTGGGTTCGTCCCGTTTCTGGATAGAAAGAAACGGAATGCGGTGATTTCGAAATCCACGGTTTGGAAAGCGGCCTCGGTGGAATGGGCCGCAACAGCGAGAGAAGGTTTGGACTGACGGCTGCATCGCCGTCACGGATTCCGAAATCGAAGAGATTTACAAAGCTGTTCCCGTCGGCACCCCGGTCGAAATCAAGCCCTGAGAGATTTTCGTCAGGGCACGGCTTCAGCCGTGCCGTCAATCTGCAAACGACACGGGCTTTAGCCGCTGAGGTAAGACGCGCTCCATCCGGGCCTTATCATCACTCATCCCGTGTTATGCAGCCCCGCCGCAATCCCGTTCATCGTCGCTCCCAGGCAATAGTTCAGCTCCTCGGTGTCCACCCCCGCCCGCTTCCTTCGCAATAGTTCCACTTGAATCAGGCTCATGGGGTCGACGTACGGGTTCCGCAGCTTTATCGACCGCGACAGCACCGCATTTTTCTCCAGCAGCGCCTTCTGCTTCTTCACGCGCAGCAGTTCGCGCCTCGTCCTCTCGAACTCTTCCGCCAGCATCCCAAACACCCGCTCCCGCTTCCCGGCATCCCGCACCAGATCCGCATACAGCCGCGCGATCGCCATGTCCGCCTTGGCCATCGCCAGCTCCACGTTGCGGATCATCGTCGCGAACAGCGGATATCTCGTCGCCATCTCCTGCAGCAGGCTCTCGTTTCCCTCGTGGCGCTTTCGGAATTCCTCCAGCGCATGTCCCACCCCGAACCACGCCGGCACCGCGTGCCGGCTCTGCATCCAACCGAACACCCACGGTATCGCCCGCAAATCCTCCAGCCTTCGGCTCGCCGACCTCCTTGCCGGCCTCGACCCGATCCTCAAATTTTCCAGCTCGTTGACCGGCGTGGCTTGCTCGAAATACTCCAGCGTCTCCGGATTCTCCGCTATATGCCGGCGGTAATACTCGTACGCCACTCGCGACATCTCCTCCATCGCTGCGTCCCACTTCGCCTGCGCCTCCGCTCCTGCGTTCTGCGGCATCACCACGGCCTCCAGGCTGGCCGAGACCATCAACTCCAGGTTCCACTCCGCCAGCAGCGGATCCGAGTATTTCCAGTTCAGCACTTCGCCCTGTTCCGTGATCCGGATCCACCCGGAAAAATCTCCCGCCGGTTGCGCCAGGATCGCCGCGTGCGTCGGCCCGCCTCCTCGTCCCACGGTTCCCCCGCGCCCGTGGAACAGTCGCAGCTTCACCCGCGATTCCCGTGCCGCCTCATGCAGCCCGGCGTGCGCCTTGTGCAGCTCCCACGTGCTCGTCAGCATCCCGCCGTCTTTGTTCGAGTCCGAATATCCCAGCATCACTTCCTGACGCCGCCCCCAGGAATCGAGCAGCCCCTGAAATCCAGGCTTCTGCCAGATCCGCCTCATGATTCCCGCCGCGCTTCGCAATGATGCGATCGATTCGAACAGCGGTACGGGCATCAGCCCCGGATCGCCTTTCGACCCTCCCGCGTGCACCCCTCCGATTTCCGCCAGCCGCAGCACAGTAAAATAATCCTGCTCGCTCTCCGTCGCGCTCACCACGTAGCTTCGCAAGCTCTCCGCCGGATAACGCCTCTTCATCTCCGCGATCGTCCGGAACGTGTCCAGCACCTCCAGCGTCGTCTCCGAAAGCCCTCCCCGCAGCTCGCTCACGTTTTTCCCCACTGTCGCCGCTGCGGCCATCTCCGCCAAGGCCTGCTCGTGCACCCGCGCGTGCTGCCTCACGTCGAGCGTGTGCAGGTAAAATCCAAATGTCCTCGCCTTCCGGATCAGCGGATCGAGTTCTCGTTCCGCCAGCCGCGAAGCGCGATTCTCGGCTAGGCTTTCGCGGATCAGCAGCAAGTCTCCGATGAATTCCGCCGCGGATTCATACCCGTCCACCGGTCTCTCTTCGCTCTGGCTGCACTTCAACCGGTGCACCACGTATCCCAAAAACCGTCTGTAAATCTCCTCCGGCGACCGCGTCGCCCACTCGAACCGCACATCCTCCATCTGATCCTCATACAGCCGCATCCTCTCGATCAGCGGCTCCGACGCCACCGTCTGGTGCAGGGAAGCGCTCAGCCGCTCGGTCAGCTTCGCCGCGTCGCTCAGATATTCCCGCAGGATTGCCGCCCGTGCCGTCGCCAGCGCCTCCGCCGTCGAATGCGCGGTCACGTGTGGATTCCCGTCCCGGTCCCCGCCCACCCACGACCCGAATCGCGCCACTCCCGGAAATTCCAAATCCTCCAGCCGCCGTCCGTACACCTCCGCAAACGAATCCCGCATTTCCCGGTACAAATTCGGCACCGCCTCAAATAGCGACATCGCGTAGTACGCGATCCCCATGAATATTTCGTCGCTCACCGTCGGCTTCGTCAGCCGCACTTCGTCCGTCTGCCACAGCGCGCTGATCTCCGCCAGTATCGCCCGCTCCCGTTCTGCCGCGTCGCTGTCGGGGAGCGGAAGCCGGTCCAGTTGTTCCAGCGCCCTTGCGATTCGCGTCCGCTTCAGCAGCACGGTTCGCCGCGCCACTTCCGTCGGGTGGGCCGTGAACACCGGCTCGACCGTCACGCCGCGCAGCGCTTCCAGCGCCTGTTCCGCCGTGATTCCCGCTTCGCGCATCCGCAGCAGCGTCCCGCGAAACGACCCCTCCAGCGGAGCCCCCGCGGCCTGCACCTGTTGCGCTCTCCGCCGCCGCTTCCTATGGTTCGTTTCCGCCAGGTTCGTCAACTCGAAATAAATCGCAAACGCTTTTGTCACCCGATACGCTGTCCCCAGGTCCATCCCCTCCACGATTTCCCGCGCCCGCTCCAGCAGCCGGTTTTCCCCCGCCAACCCTTCCGTCGCGGCTTCCTCGCGGTGCTGGATCATCAGCCGCCGCAGCTCTTCCACTTTCTCCAGCAGCCCCTCGCCGCACTGTTCCACCAGCACGCGCCCCAATAGCCGCCCGAGCGACCTCACATCTCGCCGCAGCGGCAGCTCTTTGTCCGGATTATTCCGCGCCGCCGTCAGCTCCGCCAACCGTCCGGCCTGCTCTTCCGCGCTCCAAAGTGGCTTTTCTTCCATGCCTCATTGATACCACAGCTTCTCCCGGCCGTTCCTTGCGTATCTCGTACTGTTTTCAATCCGCTCCATCTGTTATTCGCCGCGTCAATTCCCGCGAATCCCTCGTCGCCTGCCCTTCTTCCTGCATGTATACTCTGGGACATCTATCCGCTTGGTAAACGCCGTTCGGGGAGGATTCCCATGTCTCGACGCGCCCTCTGCATCGCATTCGCCGCCGCACTGCTTCTTCCCTGTTTCGCCGGCGCCCAGCAATCCTCGCCGAATACCCCGGCCCCCGCTCCGCCATCCGCTGGCGACAATTCTTCGCCTCAGCAAGGCTCCGCCCCGTCCGCCTCCTCCCAAGCCGTCAAACCCCTCGACCCCCAGCTAAAATCCGACATCCATCACCTCCTCGCCACCATGGACATCCAGCAGGCTTCCGAAGCCGCCTTGCGCCGCACTTTCGAGACCTTGAAGCCGCAGCTTACCGCCAGCCTCCCTCCCACTCCCAATCGCGAGAAAATTATTGACGCCTATGAAGACAAATTAGCCGGCCTCGTTCACGCCCCTGAATACGAAGACGGCCTCGTCGCCATCTACGCCCGTCATTTTTCCGACGACGAAATCAAGGCCATTGACCAGTTCTACCAAACCCCCGCCGGCAAGCGCCTGGTTCAGACTTTGCCCGAAGTGATGGGCGAGGCGGAAGCCTTCGGCGAGCAGACGGCTGCGAACAGCATTCCCAGAATTCTCCAGGAATTGTGCAAGGAATTTCCCGAGCTTCAGGGCGAAGCGAAATTCTGCCCCGCCGACACGACGCACAGGCAGAGCTTGCTTTTTCCCCCCAGGCACACCCCGGCTCTCGTCGTTTCCAGCAGGGGAAATTAGACCGGGGAATTGGCCGCCGCGCAGGCCCGCCCGTTCAATTGCGATTCCGGAGTTCAGCCTTCAGGAAAGTCCGCCGTTTGTCTGTCCCGGCGTCCCAGTCAATGGCACCAGTTCCGTATCCACCGGCCGCAGCGTCAGCCAGTCCGTCCGCACCCGGTCCCATTCCTGAATCAGGTATCCCTGCGACTCCAGGAACTCCCGGATCTGCGGCCGCTGCCAGCCCACAATCTTCTCGAGGATCGGCACCAGCACGGCCAGCGCCGTCGAGCTGAGTATCGTCTGTTGCGCAATGGGCGCCACGTTCTTCGATTCCGACACCGCGATCGTGAATCCGTCCCGCGCATTTACATGCAGCATCACATGCACGTCCGAGCTTCCATCTCCCGAATACACCACGTGGTCCGGCCCCACCTGCAGCGACGCTTGCAGTTGGTCGAGTACCGTCACTTTCCCGTACCCCGCCGTCGCCCTCACGATTGATTCAATCTCTCCCGATGCCGAATACCGGAATTCCGTCCCGTAAATATGGCTCTCCGGGAGAATTCCTTCCAGCGCCGATTGGATTACTTCCACCGGCGACGCCGACACCACGTAAAAATCGAAATGGTAGCCGGGAATTTCCCGCCCCAGTATTTCGTACAGTCTCCGTATGTCCGACTTCAGCCGGATTCTCTTTCCCGTCTCGTGCAGATGGCTCTTCCGCACCTTCGCGCGAAATTCCGGGTCGTGCAGCAAAAGGTATGCCAATTCGGCACCTTGCTGTACCAGATTGAGCTTCGCCATCCCCGCCGCTTTTCTCGTGAATTCCTCGGTCGGAATTCCCACAATTTCGCTCAGCACGTATCCGCTGTCGTTAAATGTCAGCGTCTGGTCGAAATCGCTCGCGAATAAATAGTTCTTCAAAAGCTTCTCGCTCATATACATACATTACCCCGTTTGACTCCTCTGGGAATGAATTGTTTTGGAACTGCTTATGCCTATTAGATGACGGAACCCCCCTCGCGATGGATTCATTATCCCGATGTGTTCCATTCACCTCTTCTTTTTTCCGCCTCCGAAGTTCTTGAATTCCCGCGTCCGGTGGAGTACCTTCAGCTTGTCCTCGCAGTCCTGCTGGATGCGGTTCCTGCGCGCTTATGCATGACGTCACACTTAGCTGCGGTCGCGCACACAACCCCGAACCTTCCGGCGTCAATCTCTGCCCAAAATTTGGCTTTTGACTTTCCAAGGAGGCAAGTATGGCAACAGCTGTTGCAGCCCCGAATCTGGATCAGAACGTATCGAAATTCGTCGCCCGCAAGCACAAGCTTCTCATCAACGGCAAGTGGGTCGACTCCGCATCCGGAAAATCGTTTCCGACCTATAATCCCGCAACCGGAGAAGTTCTCTCCGAAATTGCCGCCGGCAACCAGGAAGACATCGACCGCGCCGTCACGGCCGCTCGCGCCGCCTTTGAGACCGGTCCCTGGTCGAAAATGTCCGCCTCCGAACGCGGCCGCCTCATGTGGAAGCTCGGCGACCTCGTCGAAAAATATTCCGAGGAGTTCGCCCAGCTCGAATCACTCGACAACGGCAAGCCTCTAAAGGTCGCTCGCGTCGCCGACGTTCCGCTCACCGCCGATCATTTCCGCTACTACGCCGGCTGGGCCACGAAAATCGAAGGCAACACGATTCCTCTCGGCCTCGCCCCTCAGGGAAAATTTCATGCCTATACCCTTCGCGAGCCCGTCGGCGTCGTCGGCCAGATCATCCCCTGGAACTTCCCGCTTCTCATGGCCGCCTGGAAGCTCGGCCCCGCTCTGGCTTGCGGCTGCGCAATCGTCCTCAAGCCCGCCGAGCAGACTCCGCTCACCGCTCTTCGCCTCGGTGAGCTCATTCAGGAAGCCGGAATTCCCGACGGTGTCGTCAACATCGTCACCGGTTATGGGGAAGACGCCGGCGCGCCGCTCGCCGCGCATCCCGACGTGGACAAAATCGCCTTCACCGGTTCCACCGAAGTCGGCAAGCTCATCATTCACGCCGCCGCCGGAAACCTCAAAAAAGTCTCCCTCGAGCTCGGCGGCAAATCGCCGAATATCGTTCTCGACGACGCCGATATCAGCAAGGCCATTCCCGGTGCTTCGAGCGCCATCTTCTTCAACCACGGCCAGTGCTGCTGCGCCGGCTCTCGCCTTTACGTCGAAAAAGCTATTTTCGACAAGGTCGTGGACGGCGTCGCTCAGCAGGCCGAGAAAATCCGCGTTCGTCCCGGCTTCGACCCCGAAAGCGACATGGGCCCCCTCGTTTCCGACGAGCAGCTCCGCCGCGTCTGCGGCTACATCGACTCGGGAAAACAGGAGGGTGCCAAGGCCGTCGCGGGCGGCGAGCGTCTCGGCGACAAGGGCTATTTCGTCAAGCCCACGGTCCTCGTCAACACCAACGAAAAAATGAAAGTCGTCCAGGAGGAGATCTTTGGGCCCGTCGTCACCGCCATTCCGTTCAGCGACCCCAACGACCTCGTTCCCAAGGCCAACGACTCCATCTACGGCCTCGCCGCCGGAATTTGGACCAGCGACATCAAGAAAGCTCACGCCATCGCTGCCAAGCTCCGCGCCGGCACCGTCTGGATCAACTGCTACAACGTCTTCGACGCCGCTCTCCCCTTCGGCGGCTACAAGCAATCCGGATGGGGCCGCGAAATGGGCCACGAAGTTCTCAAGAACTACACCGAAGTTAAATCCGTCTGCGCCGCCCTCTAGCGTCGCCGGCGATTCGCTTCGCCAAATCAAAGAGCCTGTAGGTCCAAAACCTACAGGCTTTTTTTTCCCAAAATCACTTCTTGCCACTATCTCGATGTTGCGGGCTGAACCGAGGCAGGCGCTGCCGTCGGCTCGGCTCAGAATGCGCTCATTGTTTTGCCTTTTGGTCCTTGAGTTCTTTTTTCCACCCCAGTATCCGCGCCTTGTTTCCCGCCGCTTCCGCCTCCGGCACCATCCCTTTGCGTTGATACGCCCGCGAAATCGCCGTCCACGCCAGAATATCGTCTGGATCGAGCTCCACGATTTTCTGCGCCGTCTCAATCGCCCGGTCAAATTCACCCTTCGCGTGATACGCTTGCGCCAGCCCATGCAGCGCATCCGCGAATCGCGCGTCTATCGCCAGCGCCCGCTCGTACTCCGCGACCGCCTCGTCGAGCTTTCCTTCGCCGAAAAAATCGATCCCCGCGTAGTAGTGGTCTTCCGCGCTGTCCGCCGCCATGTTTCTTCGCTGTCCTCTCCGGAAATTCTATCATCCCGCGCGCTCGTCCCATGCTGAACGCTCTCCGCTATTACTGGATCATTTCCCGCGGCCATCGCCTCGCTCCCTGGCGCTCTCCCTACATTCAATGGCGCCTCGAAACTTTCTTCGGCAAGGAAGCTTCGAATCTCGGCCCCCGCCAGTTCTTTTCTCTCCTCTGGCGTCATCGCGCCCGCCTCGAGCGTTTCCTCGAATGGGTCGCCGATTCCCGCCGCCGCGTCCGCCCTTCTTAATTCCAACCCTTGCCTTCGCCCCAGGCGTATAATCCCTCTCAGCAGGTTCCTCCGATGCAAGAACTGCCCGTCATCCAGAAGTCTTTCGCGCATTACGAAGCCCGCTGGTGGGAGCGTGAATCCGGCGGCAAGGTTCACTGTTACCTCTGCCCCCGCCACTGCCACATTCACGAAGGCCAGGCCGGTTTCTGCTTCATCCGCGTCAATCAGGGCGGAACTCTCTATAGCCTCGGTTACGCCCACCCCGCCGCCATTCAAATCGACCCCGTGGAAAAAAAGCCGCTCAATCATTTTTTGCCCGGCACTCGAATTCTTTCCATGGGCACGGCCGGCTGCAATATGGGCTGCTTCTTTTGCCAGAACTGGGACATCTCCAAATCAAAGGCAGACCAGGTTCGCTCCTCCTACGTCCCGCCCGAGGATGTTGTCGCCCTGGCACTCGCCAATTCCTGTCCCTCCATCGCCTTCACCTACAATGAGCCCACCATCTGGAGCGAATACGTCGTCGACATCGCCTCCCTCGCCAGGGAACACGGCCTTCGCGCCGTCATGGTCACCAACGGCTACATCACCCGCGAAGCGTTCCACGATGTTTACGACCACATTGACGCCGCCAACGTGGACCTCAAGGCCTTCACCGAAGGTTTCTACTCCCGCACCACTCTCACCCATCTCGCTCCCGTCCTCGACACACTCAAATGGCTCAAGAACGAGACCAATGTCTGGTTCGAAATTACCAATCTCATGATCCCCACTCTCAACGACGATCCCGGCGAGACTCGCCGCCTTTGCGATTGGCTCCTCGAAAATCTCGGCCCCGACGTTCCTCTTCACTTCACCGCCTTTCATCCCGATTTCAAGCTTCAAGACAAGCCCCGCACCCCTCCCGAAACTCTTCACCGCGCCCGCGCCATCGCTCTCGAATCCGGCCTGCACTTCGTCTACGAGGGCAACATCTACAGCGACGCCGCCAACACCTACTGCCCATCCTGCCAATCGCTCCTCATCCGCCGCTCCTGGCAACGCGTCGAGGAAAATCTCCTCAACAACGGCTGCTGCCCCCGCTGCAACCTCCTCATCCCCGGCCGCTGGTCCCCTGAATCCGCTTCTTCCGCCGGCCCTTCGCGCCTCAACTCCTCCAAGTCCCGCGACATCTCCTCTCGCTACGGCGATCTCAACCTGTAACCTTCTCCGCCCTCCGCTCTCTCGCATTGACCCTTTCGCCGTAGCTGTACCTTCGTCCTATCGCTCTTCCACGGCCCTCATGGTTATCCTGATCCTTGCTGTCTGTTTTCGTCGGGGGCATTCGTGAGCCGCATTTGGGACGCCCTAAAACTCGCCCAGAAACACCGCGTCCCTCGTCCCTCACCCGAGGACTTTGATCCGCTCGCTTCCCCCTCCTCTTCCGTTGCCGCCGCTTCCGAATCCGACCGGCGCAAGTCCGACCGCACTCCCTGCTCGTTTCTCATCCTCGTCTACGGCTCGGATTCCGATCATCAGCCTTTCCACGAGGAAGTCGAGACGCTCGATTTCACCGACGCCGGCTGCTCCCTCAATCTCGAAACTCTCGTTGAACAGGGCCAGCGCCTCTTCCTCACCAATATGGACAACAATCTCGAAGCCGAAGCTCGCGTCGTTAACATCGGCCGTCGCTTCGGCGGCCATTCCCGCGTCGGCCTCGAATTCTCCCGGCCCTCCTCCTCCTTCTGGTCGCGCCCTTAGCTTTCCGCAACTCCTCCTGATCTCTTCGCTCCGCGCCATCCTCGCACACCGCAACCGGCGCCATCTCCGAGCTTCGCCTAATCTCACGGCGCACCAATCCATCTGGCGCAGCCGTTTCTCGCCTCCGCTTCAATCGAAATTGTGTCGAAACACTTCCAGGGCAGGGAACTGCGGCCCGCTAGTTTTCAGTTATTGCGCCAGTACGGTCGCGCTTTGCCGAGCGTTCTCTCTCAAAAAACGATCAATTCGACCGCCTCACTCCTTGCCTCTCCACTCGGTCTCGATCGCCGGAGGCTTCAGCAGCGTCTGCATCACCACGCAATACTGCTCGGTTTTCTCTCGCAATCCCTTCAGTTGTTCCGCCGAAGCCTGCGGCGCGGCGACGTCAAAATAGAGCCGGATTCCCTCAAATCCCACCGCCGCCTCCTTCGATATCCCCAGCGTTCCCCGGAGATCCAGGTCGCCTTCCACCGTCACCTCGATTCGCTCTGTCGCGATTCCCATCGCCGACGCCACCATCTGGCAGGTAATCTGCGCGCACGCCGCCAGCGCTCCCAGCAACAGATCGCCCGAACACGCCCCCGCCCCCGCTCCTCCCACTCCTTTGTGCGCCTCGGCTTGATAAACCGCTCGCCCGATGTCGATCGAGCATGCGATGGGAACATCCGTCTGCCCGCCCTTCGCTCGCAGCGTGACTCTCGAGGAGTTCGGGTCGCTCCGGTATCTCTCTTTCAGCGGCTTTTGAACCGATCGAAGATCCATATCGCCCTCGCTTGTCCCTTTCTGCTCCTCTTTTCCTTCCGCCCAACAATATCCTTCACCCGGTCTTGAGGACGCTCCATCCCCGTGCTAGCATTCAACACATCAGAGGAATCGTATGCCCAAGTACGTCATCGAACGCGAAATTCCTGGCGCGGGCAGCATGACCGACGCGCAACTCCGCGAAGCCTCCCAAAAATCCCTCAGCGTTTTGAAAGCTATGGGCCCCGAAATTCAGTGGCTCCATAGCTACGTCACCGGCGATAAAATCTACTGCGTCTACCTCGCTCCCGACGAAGTGACGATCCACGAGCACGCCCGCCGCGTCGGCATTCCCGCCAACCGCGTTTCCGCCGTACGTCACCTTCTCGATCCTTCCTCCGCCGAATAGCTTTTCGCTCTACTGGGACGCCGCGCCCTCGCCCAGCTCCAGCATTTCGCTCACCGCTTTTTCCATCGGCGTATTCCAACCTTCGAGCCACGCCGTCGTTCCCGACGTGTTCGTCAATTTCCGCCGCGCCAGATCCAATATCGCTTCCAGCTTGGCCTGCTCCACATACGTCAGCGGCGCGCCGATATTTTTGCGCAGCGCCGCCGCCGCCCCCGCCAGCCGCAGCGACAATTCCGCCTGTTGCTGCGTCGCCGCAGAGCACGCAAAACATTCCAGCAGCCGCGCGACCCCGCGCTTGTGTCCCAGCTCCTGAAAAATCTTCAGGCTCTCGCAGTAAAGCGATCGCGCGGCGTGGCAATCTTCCTGCTCCCTCGCCAGATTCCCCAAATCCGCCAGCGTCCCCGCGATTCCCCAGCGGTCGTCGAGTTCCCGGAATATCCGCAGTCCTTGCTCGTACAGCGCCCGCGCCGCCGCCAAATCCCCCTGATCCTGCGCGACATCTCCCTGCAGGTTCAGCGACCACGCCTCGCCCGTCTTGTCTCCTAGCCTTCTGAAAATCGAAAGGCTCTCCTCCTGCAGCGCGTGCGCCCCCGCAAAATCCCCATTCAGCTTGGCCACGCTCGCCAGGTTGCTCAGCGACCTCGCCACCGCCCTCTCATCCCCCAATTCCCGCCAAAGCTCCAGGCAATCCGCGAATAGCGAGTGCGCCACGTCCATCTCCCCTTGGTCCCGCGCGTTCACCGCCATCGCATTCAGGCAGACCGCCACCCCCTGTTTGTCATTCAAATGATGGGCGATCTCCAGGCTCTCGCCCATCAACGCGATCGCCGCCTTGTAATCTCCCTGCACGCTCGCCAGCACTCCCGCCGAAAAAAAAGCTCGCTCCCGCGCCTTGGTCGGCTCCCTCTTCGCCACCTTCAGCACCTTGTCCAGCCTGTCTCTTCCCTCCGCCAGATGTTCGCGCAGCTCCCAATAGCGAAACAACGCCGTCCCCAGTCGCAGTCCCCACTCCCCATTCGCCGTTTCCGTCAGCCACTCCATGGCCGCTCGAAAATTGTCGTGTTCCACGTCGAACCGTTCCAGCCACTCCTGCTTTTCGCCGTGGAACTGCTCCTTCGAATCTTCTTCCGCCATCACCAGGCAGTACGCCGCATGGGCGCGCTTCGTCCCCGCCTCCTCCCCGCTTTCCCTCAGTTTTTCCCGCGCGTACTCCCGAATCGTCTCCAGCATCGTGAACCGCGGCTCGTCCTTCGTCGCTTCACCGGGCCGCATCAAGCTCTTGTCCACCATGGACTGCATCCCGTCCAGCAGATCCAGATTCAAATCCTCTTTCGCGTCGCACACCGCTTCCACGCCTTCGAGCGTGCATCCCCCCGCGAACACCGATAACCTTCGAAACAGCTTCTGCTCCGCCGGCGTCAACAAATCGTAGCTCCAATCGATCGCCCCGCGCAGCGTCTGCTGCCTCTCCGGCAGGTCTCTCGCTCCCCCCGTCAGCAGCTGCAGCCGGCTTGCCAGCCGCGTTCGCATCGCCGAAGGCGACAGCACCTTCACCCGCGCGGCGGCCAGCTCAATCGCCAGCGGCAATCCGTCTAGCCGCGCGCATATCTCGATGATCTGCGACGCATTCTGTTCGTTCAACTCGAAATCCGGCTTTGCCGCCGTCGCCCGCTGCACGAACAGCTTCACGGCCGCATATTTCGACAGCGCTTCCACCGTCGCCGTCGCCCGCAACTCCGGCACGCCCAGCGTCGGAACCGGAAATTCCCGCTCTCCATACACGTGCAGCGCCGCCCGGCTCGTCACCAATATCGTCAAGTTCGGTCCCGCCGCCAGCAGCTCCGCTACCACCGGTGCCGCCGCCATTAAATGCTCGAAATTGTCGAGCAGCAGCAGCGCCGGAAGCGAAGCTTCCCGCAGGCTTTTTTTCAGCGTCTCGAGCGGCGATTGCCCTCCCGCCTCATGAATGCCCAGCGTCTGTACAATCGCCGAAGGGACCAATCCCGCGTCCGTCATCGCCGAGAGCGGCACGAAATGGATTCCTCCGCGAAAATCCTCCGTCAGCCCGCTCGCCGCTTCCACCGCCAGCCGCGTTTTCCCGATCCCTCCCGGCCCCGTAACCGTCACCAGCCGCACATCCCGCCGCACCAGGAGTTCGCGCGCTGCCGCCACTTCGCTCTCGCGCCCCACAAATCCCGTCCGCTGCACCGGAATATTCGAAGCCCGCGGCTCCCCGCGCGTCGCCGCTTTCTCCGAAAACCGGTCGCGTATCGCCACCAGTTCGCGCGCCAGGTCCCGCGTCGTCGCGTACCTCTTGTCCGGCTCCTTCGCCAGGCATCTTTCGATCGCCCAGCACAAGGGAGCCGGCGCTTCCGGGTTCTGCGCTCCCACGGGTTCGGCCTGCTCCCGCAGAATCGCCACCAGTATTTCCGCCATCGTCTTTCTCGCAAACGCTCTCTTTCCCGTCACCATCTCGTAGAGCACCAGCCCAAACGAGAATTGGTCCGACCGGAAATCCACCTCGCCTCCGCCCGCCTGCTCCGGAGACATGTAGTGCACCGTGCCCACGACCATTCCCGGCTGCGTCTCCCACGCCGCCATCGTCGCCGTCTCCGTCATCCCTCCGCCCGCCGCCAGCTTCGCCAGCCCAAAATCCAGGATTTTCACGAAACCGTCCGGCGTCACCATCAAATTCTCGGGCTTCAAATCCCGGTGCGCGATTCCCGCGTCGTGCGCCTTTGCCAGCCCTTCGGCGATCTGCGCCGCGATCTCAATCGTCTTTCGGATCGGCAGCGCCCCCGCCCCCAGCATCTCCCGCACCGTCTTCCCCTCCACCATCTCCATGGCGATGAAATGCACGGACCCGTCCTGCCCGAGTTCGTGGATCGTTATGATGTTGGGATGATTCAGGGCGGACGCCGAGCACGCTTCGCGTTCAAATCGGCTCAGCCGCTCTCGGTCGGCCGCAAACTCCGCGGGCAGCACCTTGATTGCCACCGTGCGCTTCAGCCGCGCGTCCCGCGCCCGGTACACTTCGCCCATCCCGCCCGCGCCAATCGCCGCGACGATTTCGTATGGTCCGAGTTTGGTGCCCGGTGCTAGCGTCACAGGAGAAGAATTTTGGCCGCGCGGGAAGCTCAGCCTTGTCCCTTCGGCCCTTCCATCGACGTATAGCAGACTTGCCCCCAACTCTCAACGCGGATTTCCCCTCGCTCCCGTCCCTCTTCCGCTCCCCGCCCCGATTTCTCGCCATTGAGCTTTTATTCGCCGGGCGCCCCGCGTTCCGTCATTCGCTACTCCAGCCGCGCCGCCAGCGCCACAATTGGCAACGCTCGATTTCAGCCGCACGTCTTTTGTGGAGTGCGGGGATAGGCCCGCCATCGGCGGGCCATCACCGCTTTGCTTTTCGCGCCGGGGGCGCGCAATCAACGGTTGCGAAGCCCGCAGGTCTGCCCTTTTGCGCGTGGTTAAATCTATCGGTTCAGGCAGGTGCCGCGTACCGCATGCTCTGCGTCTCGTGCGAAGCGTGCGCAAGTCCGCGTCTGAAAACTCGGCTCTCGCACCTTGTTAATCCCAAGCGCGGCAAAAAATCTAGAGCGAAGCTCCGGGTTCCATCAAGCGACCTACTAACAAGGAACCAGTCGCCCGGTTTTGCGAAACAAATCGCTGTGGCACCCCGCCGCGGGACGTGAACTACCCAGAAGCGACGCGTGAAAATTTGAAAATTATTCCTTCGGTCGCGCCCGGCAGCGCCAAAAACCCAAGACCGCGCCAAACCCCAATTTAGGCGCTGATCTGGATCACACATGTGATGCACATCCTGCAGTTTTTTATCGCCCAGTTTCGCCGTGTCTTCGCCTTCGAGAAATTCCGTTCGTATTGCCCTGAAGGCCTACTCCGGCACTCCGTAATACCCCGGGCCGACCCGCATGTGGTGTTGCCACGCCAGCGGAAACGCCCAAAATACCAGCGAGCCGAGGATCGCCTGCCCAATCGCCAGCGGGACTATGTTTCGCGCCCGCCCAAACAGCCACGCCATCACCGTTCCCGCGACAAATGTCAGCGGCACCAGCACGGGATTCGGCCAGTGGCACGCCGCGAAGAGCGCCCCGGTCATCACCGCCGCCAGCCATTCATTTTTCACCAGAGACAGCATGCGATTGTGCAGCAGGGAATTGAGCGCCACCTGCTGCAAGACGCAAAAAGAGAAGTACCCGCCAAACCGCCGCCACTCGATCAAATCCGGCGGCAGGTGCCGCGGCTGCCCCAAAACCAATCCAATCGCGACCAGCCCCGCGCCCATCGCGCAAAACGCAATCAGCGCCCGCCGCGTGGCGTCGCCCAGATTATCCGCTCTCCATCCAAGCGTCTTTGGCGTGTCGCGGTGGATTGCAAAACTCACCACCATCCATCCGATGAAAATCACCCAGCTCCACCGGGCCGTAAATTGCAATTCCCAGATGAACCACAGGATGAAAGCCGGCAACAGCGTCACGTCGGCCAGGCTTGCAATCCGGACTCCTTTTGGGTTCATTCCTCTTGCGCGCCTCTGGTTTTTAGCAGATTTTCGATTTCGCGGTTCAGGCTTTCAACCCCCCGCTCCTGTTGCGTTTCTTCGCCCCAATAACGGTTCCATTCCACGTCGGGAAATCCCATCCGAGTCGCGACCGCGGGCAGCTCCGCGCGCACCGCAGCCCCTGTTTTCGCGCTGCATCGCGCAAGCGCATTGTAGACCACGCGGTGCTCGCTCTCTTGCCAATCGTAATCCGCCAGCCGCGCCAGCGCCGCCTTGCGATCCGCCGCGCCGCATTCGCCCGTGCAGAGCGCGCGCAACACGTCCGCTTCGGCGTCTCGCTGCTCGTGGCCGCGCGTGGCGGAATCTGAGACTCGCTGTTTCATACGAGTCCATTGTAGCGGGCTTAGCGCCTGGCGGTGCAATTCTGAAGTTGGAATTTGGACGTGCGGGAACTGTTCGAGAGGGGAATTAAAGGTCGGAAGGAGGGCCGAATCGCGGCCGGGCAGGGAGTCTGCTCGCTTCACCCTTTCGCTACAATGCCTTGCGAGGCGACGGCGATCGCGCCGCGCTCAAGGGTATTTCTAGGCGGCGCTCGAAACTACGGGCCGCACAAAATCAATTCGGTCGATCGCCGCTGCCACCCCGTAAATCGGGCTGACTTCTCCGGCCAGAGGAGAAGTCCGAATGGCCTTGGCGCTCGCACGAACCAGCACCGATGACCCGCGGTCTTTTTCCGTCGGAAGCGCGAACGTCAATTCCACTCCCGTCCCTGGGTCGATCGCGACGCTTGAATGGAAAAAGATTCCCGTCCGGGACACGTCGCGCAATTGAGCGGTGTGAAACTCTGGATTCTTGTGTCGCGACAGGCAGACCTGTAACGGTAAGAACACCTCGTACCTTCTTGCCTTTCGACGCTCACCCATGAGCACCCCCCGCCATTGCCCTTGCATTACCGCTTCCAAGCGACTGAAAAAGAAATGCTGTTAATAAGGGACTTAGGAGCGTCCGGGTAGTGACTTTTGTCCGAACCTGTGGATTTTTTTCCTTGTCCGGGAAATTGCTGCAAGGTTAAGCCTTAGTTCGTCCTAGTTTTCCCGATCCTGGAGCGGCCTTCCCATTCGGGAACCGTTTCTCTCCGTACACCGCTCCTGGGACCCTGGAAATCCCACTTACAGAACTGGGTCGTGCATCACCGAGGAAGCTTCCGCTTCGGTCAAAATGCCTTTCATCACCAGAATTCTCAGCAGCCGGGTCAACGCTCTCACGGCCTTCGCGTCTTGCCCTTCCGGCGCCTTCTTGCTGGTCGTCTCGCAGTTAGCGAGCGGCTTTTCCGTGGATTGGGCCGTCAGCCAGGCCTGCAACTCCTCTTGTTGACCTTCAGTCAGGTCCAAAAACGCGATCCCCATTCCCATCCCGATCTGCGAATACACCACCGTCCCATTGGTCCGGAAATCGGCTTTGCCTCTCGACACTTTTACGTGTACGCGCGTTCCGACGGGCAGGGGATTCGTCGTATCGATGAAACATCCTCCCGGGCTCAGGTCCATCGTGCGCGTCGAGAACCGCGCTCCGGTCACTTCCTCAATCACTTCCGCCGTGGCCGCGAACAGTTGCCGGTCGGAGGTTCTCCGTTCCGCTTCCTTCACCGCCGCCGATTTTCCCAGCCCCCGCGCCTGCGCCTGATTCTTGGAGTCGTAGTTCATCTGTCTTTCTTCCTCGTTTCGCGGCTTCCCAATAGCCCTTTAATTTTTTTTCGCGGCGCTGGCGTTTTTTTTCCGCCGCCTGCCCGCTCAAGCTGCCGCCTTTCGCAGCTTGCCTCTCGCCCGCCCGATTTTCTCGCGCGATTACAGCAGAAACTGGACCGCCACCCCCTGCGTTCCGTCCCTTCGCTCTTCCATCCGCACGACCGTTCCCAAAAATTTCTTGTGCGCTGAAGCTTTTTCGCCGTATGGAAATTTCAGAATCAGCCGCATTCCCGTGAAGTAGTGCGGCATGCACGTGAGAAAGTAGAGGCCCTCGCGCGAAAAATCCGTCACTTCGCCCACGTCGAGAATGTCCGCGAAGCGCGCGTCGAACGGCTGCACCTGCACCGGCAGCGAGACTCGCAGCCTCCGCCTCTTCCTCGCTTCAACGCCTGTGGCTTCCCGCTTCTCTTCATCGGTTTCCTTGGGACCTGCCGTAGCCGTCGCCACCAGAGCCCTCCGCTTCCGTTGCAAATCACACGGGACTACTGCATTTCCGCTAAGTTTATGAAGGCAAACGCGCTGCCCCAATAGGCCGTGCGTACTAAGCAGCCCCTACCGGTGTTTAATCCGCCAGTAGTTCCCAGGGCGCAGAAATCGGTCTCGTCGTCGTGTTTTCAACAAGTTAGGCGGACGAGCCAGTACCTTCTCTTCTGGGGGAGGACCTCAAATTGGCCGAATCTGCCGGCGAACTCGCGAGCCAGAAAGCGCCGCGGGATTCGATTGAATAAATGAATTCTTCGCTTCGGCCGATATCACTTCAGATGCGAATGAATCTGACGATTGCATTCCGCTGCTGCAGTCCGTGTTTGTTCGATGTGCCGCAGTGTCCCGCCACGTTCGAATTCGGCCGCGTGTTGGAGCCATCGTTATCGGATCAATTCTGGAGGCACGGATGAAATTCATTCTTTTTGGGCCGCTGAATCGCCTCACTTCGGCGGGCCTTGGAGCGCTGATCATTTTGGCCGGACTTTTGACGGGGGCATCGCCCGCGAACGCGATCCCGGCATTCGCGAGAAAGTACGGCCTGCCATGTTCGGCGTGCCACATTACGTGGCCGGAACTCAATAATTTCGGCCAAGTGTTTCGCGATAACGGCTACCAGATGATGAATGAACGCGATTCGCCGATCACGCGCGACGCTTCCTATTTTCCGATAGCGATTCGAATCACGCCGCAGTGGCACCTGGAGCGAGCCAACAATCAGGAGATCGATTCGGTTCCCGGCGGTGGCGCGGGCAGCGCGCCGACCAACGGCTCGGTGACGACGGCGGGATTCGATCTTTCGGGAATGGACGTCTGGTTCGCGGGAACGTTGTTTAAGAATATTTCTTTCAGCGCGCTTCCTTCATCCGATGAAAACGCCAGCTTTCACTTCGAAAACGCGTTCGTCCGGTTTGACAATTTGGCGGGGAGTCCGTGGCTCAACGTAAAAGCCGGAAAGTTCGAGCTCGACTTGCCGGTGTCGGAAAAAAGATTGTGGACGCTGTCGGAAGACGGCGGATTTTATTACATCTACCATTTCCTTCCCTACGGGGATACCAACCCTTTTGGCGGGATCGGAGACAACCAGCTCGGCGTTGAAATCATGGGGCACAATGCCAACAGTTATACGCGCTACGCCTTCTCCGTGGTCAGCAGCCTCGATGGACAGCCAGGGCTTCTTTACGGCTCGCCGACAGGCGAACCAGCCGGGCGGACCTACGACTATTACGGGCATTTCGAGCAGGGATTCGACACGCGAGGCGGAGGATTTTTGAAATTGGGCGCGTATGGCTACTTCGGAGAGGCTCCGACAAATTTCCAATCCGCTGGAGGCGCTCCGCTCTACGGAATCGACAACGAACCCTTCTACCGCGCCGGCGCTGAAATCAAATGGTACTTCAACAAATTCGTATTCAAAGGCGTCTACCTGCACGCGTACGACAACGCGTACTTAGCGAACGGAACACCTTCTTCCAATGGCTCGCTGGCGGGCAGCGGGCTGCAGGCGGCGATTTGGAACGGAGGGTTCGCCGAAGGGCAATACGTCGTTTCGCCGCAATGGGTGATTCTGATGCGCTACGAAGGAATCCGAATGGCGCAGCAAGCGAACACATCGAATCCCGGAGGGCTGAGCAATATGGATGCGTTTACGATCGCCAGCCGGTTCAATCCATTCATGTTCAGCCGCGCGGGACTGGCGCTGCAGCAGGAATATTCGGTGGTTCGCTCGAACGGCATAACCAGCCAAGGCGGAATTCTGTTTCCCGCCATATGTTCGCCGACGTGCACTACTACAAGCCAAAGCCTTTTCTTCGGTTTCGACTTCGCCTTTTAAGGGAGAGAGATGCCCATGACGCGTCCGAGGTTCGAAACAAAGTTCGTGATTGGTGGAGTCCTGTTTCTGCTCGGCGGTCTTTTTTTTCCACCGGGCGGCGCCGCGCAAGACCTGGCGACTCACGTGATGGGGATGACGGGAAACGCCGAAACCGGCAAGGAGCTGTACCGGAGGTTCTGCATCGGATGCCATGGGATAAAAGGGGACGGCAAGGGCGAAAACGCAATTGACGTGCAAGGACCTTTCGGCGATCCCTTGCCGCGAAATTTCACCCTCGGATTATTCAAATGCCGTTCGACGCCGACGGGGAGCCTTCCACTCGATCGCGACCTCTACGACACGATCACGCGCGGCATTTACACGACGTACATGCCCACTTGGGCGGCCCTTACACCGCAGAATCGAGTGGATTTGGTGGCATATATCAAAACTTTTTCCGACCGGTTCAAGACGGACGAGCCGGAAAAACCAATCGTGATCCCGGTGGAAACTCCGGATACCCCTGAAAGTGTGAAGCGCGGCGAGGACCTCTATCAGAAAACGTTGAAATGTTTCGAGTGCCATGGAACCACGGGCCACGGCGACGGGCCGTCCGCATCCACACTTCGCGACAATCTGGGAAATCCGATCAAGCCTTTCGCGTTTGCCGATGGGACACGCTTCAAGTGCGGAAGTTCCGACCAGGACGGTGCATTCGATGGGTCGATGCAACACCATCTAAGAACTTCAAAGGTGGTGTTTATGATCCAACGAAAACGATCGAGACTTTCTCCCGCGGAAAAGATCGATATCTGGCACCGATGGAAGTGCGGTC